>CBJMI02800__coassemble_406_pt1 | contig 199678 bp, 163 predicted proteins | sample CBJMI02800__metabat2_low_PE_003 | metagenome-assembled genome bin CBJMI02800
CCCCCGTTCAGCCGCTTCCTCCCCCCACATTCCGGGAAAGAAAAGGTGAACAGTCCCACGACACCCCCGCCCAGGGAGGCTACGACCATGGCGTCAGGGCAAGAGCCGGAAGCCGGGGTACGGCCAGGCAGCTGGCAACCGCTCGGCGCCCGCTTCCGGACGGACCACCTCGCCGGCCCCGGCACCAACTTCGCACTCTGGGCGGCCGGCGCCGAGGCCGTCGACCTGTGCCTGTTCGACGAGGACGGCCGGGAGAGCCGCCACCGCCTCACCGAGCAGGACTTCCAGATCTGGCACGGCTTCCTCCCCGGTGTCCGTCCCGGCACCCGCTACGGCTTCCGGGTGCACGGCCGCTGGGACCCGTGGACGGGCGCCCGCTGGAACGCCGCGAAGCTGCTGCTCGACCCGTACGCCCGCGCCGTCGACGGCTGTTACACCTCCCACGACGCGGCCTGTTCGGCCGTCCGCAACTGGCCCGAGGCCGACGTCGCCGACACCGTCCGGGACAACCGCGACTCCGCCCCCCACGTCCCCAGATCCGTGGTCGTCCACGACGACGACGACTGGTACGACGACCACCGCCCGAAGACCCCCTGGTCCGAGACGGTGCTCTACGAGCTCCACGTGCGCGGCTTCACCATGCGCCACCCGGACGTCCCGCCCCACCTGCGCGGCACCTACGCCGGCCTGGCCCATCCCGCCGCGATCGCCCACCTCACCCGCCTCGGGGTGACCGCCGTCGAGCTGCTGCCCGTGCACCAGTTCGCCGACGAGGACCACCTCCAGGCCCGCGGCCTGGTCAACTACTGGGGCTACAACACGGTCGGCTACTTCGCCCCGCACGCCGGCTACTCCGCCTCGGGCTCCCGCGGCGGCCAGGTCGGCGAGTTCAAGCGGATGGTCCGCGCCCTGCACGCCGCCGGGATCGAGGTGATCCTCGACGTGGTGTTCAACCACACCGCCGAGGGCGCCGAGCTCGGCCCGACGCTGTCGCTGCGCGGCATCGACAACGCCGCCTACTACCGCCTGGCCCCGCACCGCCCGCGCGGCTACGCCGACTACACCGGCTGCGGCAACACGCTGGACACCCGCCGCCCGCAGGTGGTCCGGCTGATCACCGACTCGCTGCGCTACTGGGTGACCAAGATGGGCGTGGACGGCTTCCGCTTCGACCTGGCAACGGCCCTGGCCCGGGCCGCGGACGGGGTCGACATGGACCACCCCTTCCTCGCCGCCGTCTCCCAGGACCCCTTGCTCAGCCGGGTGAAGCTGATCGCCGAGCCCTGGGACATCGGCCCGGGCGGCTACCAGGTCGGCGGCTTCCCCCCGCTGTGGGCCGAGTGGAACGACAGGTACCGCGACACCGTACGGGACTTCTGGCGCGGCGCCCGCCCGGACGTGCGCGAGCTGGGCTACCGGCTGTCCGGCTCCTCCGACCTCTACCAGCGCGGCGGCCGCCGCCCGTACGCGTCCGTCAACTACGTGACGGCGCACGACGGTTTCACCCTGCGCGACCTGGTCTCCTACGACCGCAAGCACAACGAGGCCAACGGCGAGGCCAACCGGGACGGCACCGACGACAACCGCTCGTGGAACCACGGCGTCGAGGGCGAGACCACCGACCCGGAGGTCAACGCCCTGCGGCTGCGCCAACTGCGCAACCTGATGGCCACCCTGCTGCTCTCCGCGGGCGTCCCGATGATCACCGCCGGGGACGAGCTGGGCCGCACCCAGGGCGGCAACAACAACGCCTACTGCCAGGACGGCGAACTCAGCTGGCTGGACTGGTCGTTGCTGGAGCAGCCCGGCTGGCGGGAGCTGTGCGAGCTGACCGCCGGGCTGGTGCGGCTGCGCCGGACCCACCCGGTGCTGCGCCGGCGGGCGTTCTTCTCCGGCCGGGCCGTCACTCCCGGCGGCCAGCCGGACCTCGCCTGGTTCACCCCGCTCGGCAAGGAGATGACCGAGGCGGACTGGTTCGGCCCCACGGCCTGCCTGGGCATGCTGCTGTCCGGCACCGCGATGTCCGAACGGGACGGCGCGGGGCGGCCGTTGGACGACGACAGCTTCCTGCTGCTGCTCAACGCGGGCCACGAACCCACGGTGTTCACCCTGCCCGGCGAGCCGTGGGCGGAGCCGGAGGCCGCGTACGAGACGGTGCTGGACACGGCGGCCGCGGGCACGGGCGAGCCGTCCCCGCGGGGCGCGGTGGTGCTGGGCGGACGCTCACTGCAACTGCTGCGCGCGCCCGACCGACCGGCGTGATCAGTTGCGGGCGAGCCCGACTTCGTCCGCACTCCTGTCACTCGCGCATGAATGAGCGTCCGTCACGAGATGTAATCGGCCGTTCGGCGGACGCTCGCAAGAGGCGCACGGCTCCCTCCTCCCGGCACGAACGGCAACGCGCGCCCCGCATTCCGCTCCCGCCCCGCCCGAGCGGGTGGCCGGTTCTCGCCGGGCGGCAGCGACAGGGGCGAAAAACCGGATGAGAAGTGACGGCCTCTCTGCCTACCCTCACCGCGATGGCCGAGAACAGACAAGACGCACCGAACCCGTCGACCGGCGACCCCACCGGGCGCCGCCGCTCCACGGTCCGCTCGCTGCTGCGCCTGTGGCCCTACGCCCGGGCGGTGCGCGGCCGGCTGGCCGTCTCGGCGACGGCCGCCACGCTCGCCATGCTGAGCACCCTCGCCGTCCCGGTGGTGCTCGGCCGGATCGTGGACGGCCCGCTCGCCCGGCACGACCTCGCCGCCCTCTGGCCGCCGGTCGGCCTGCTGCTGCTCCTCGGGCTGGTCGAGTCCGCACTGTTCTACACCCGCCGGGTCGTCCTCGCCCGCCCGCTGGGCCGGCTGGAGGCGGCCATGCGCGCCGACCTCTACGCCAAGCTCCAGCGGCTGCCGGTCTCCTTCCACGACCGCTGGGGCTCCGGCCAGATGCTCTCCCGGGCCACCACCGACATGAACGCCATGCGGCTCTTCCTGGCCTTCCCGCTGGTGTTCCTGATCGTCAACTCGGTGACCTTCCTGGCCGGCATCGTGCTGATGTTCACCCAGGAGTGGCGGCTCGCCCTGATCGTCGTGCTGCCCTGCGTGCCGCTGGTGGTGCTCACCCGGCGCTTCGAGTCCGACTACTCGGTCACCGCCCGGCTCGCCCAGGACCAGAACGGCGACCTCGCCACCGTGGTCGAGGAGTCCGTGCTCGGCATCCGCATCCTCAAGGCCTTCGGCCGGCACCGGACCATGGCCGAGCACTTCCGCGAACAGTCCCACCGGCTGCGCCGCACCGAACTGCGCAAGGCCCACCAGCTCGCCAACCTGTGGGCGGTCATCGTCGGCCTGCCGGAGATCGCCCTCGGCTGCGCCCTGGCCGTCGGCGCCTACCTGGTCGCCCACGACGAGCTGAGCGCCGGCACCCTGGTCGCCTTCCTCTCCACCGCGCTCGCCCTGCGCTGGCCGGTCGAGTCGCTCGGCTGGCTGCTCGCCTACGCCAACGAGGCCGCCACCGCCACCGACCGCTTCTTCGAGGTCATGGACGAGCCCGAGCCCGAGGACCCGGGCAGCGCCCACGCGCTCGGCGCCCCGGACGGCATCCGCTTCAGCGGCGTCCGCTTCCGCTACCCCGACGCCCCCGACGGCACTCCCGACCTCCTGGCCGGCATCGACCTGCACGTGCGCAGCGGCGAGACCATGGCCCTGGTCGGCGCCACCGGCAGCGGCAAGACCACGCTCACCGCGCTGCTCCCCCGGCTGTACGAGGCCACCGGCGGCCGGATCACCCTGGACGGCCGGGACATCACCGAGCTGCCCCGGGAGAGGCTGCGCGAGCTCGTCGCCGTCGCCTTCGAGGAACCCACCCTGTTCTCCGCCACCGTCCGGGAGAACGTGCTGATGGGCGCGCCCGGCGCGGACGACCGGCAGCTGGCCTCCGCCCTGGCCACCGCCCAGGCCGGCTTCGTCGAGAAGCTCCCGGCCGGGGTGGAGACCCAGGTCGGCGAGCAGGGACTGAGCCTGTCCGGCGGCCAGCGCCAGCGCCTCGCCCTGGCCCGGGCGGTGGTCGGCTCCCCGCCCTTCCTGGTGCTGGACGACCCGCTCTCCGCCCTGGACGTGCACACCGAGGCGCTGGTGGAGCGGGCGCTGCGCGAGGTGCTCGGCTCCACCACCGCCCTGGTGGTCGCCCACCGCCCCAGCACCGTGCTGCTCGCCGACCGGGTCGCGGTGCTCGCGGACGGCCGGATCGAGGCCGTCGGCACCCACCAGGAGCTGCTGCGGGACTGCCCGCACTACCGCGAACTGATGTCGGGCGAGGCCGCCCTCGTGCCCGAGGGCCCCCTCGTCCCCGAGGAGGGGATCGTCCGATGACCACCACCGCCGAGCCCGCCGAGGCCGAGTCCGTCGAGGAGGAGCCGCCCCCGCCACCGGCCGACGACGAGGACATCCCCGTCCCGCCCGGCGCGCCCCGGGCGCTGCTGCGCTCGCTGCTCGGCCCGCACCGGGCCCGGATCGCCGTCGCGATGGTGGTGATCCTGGTCCAGCAGGCCGCCCTGCAGTCCGGTCCGCTGCTGGTCGCGGTGGCGATGGACCGCGGCATCCCGGCACTGCGCGCGCACGACTCCGGCCCGCTGGTCGCGGTGGTCGCCGGGTACCTGTTCTGCGCGCTGCTCAGCCCGCTGCTGCAGTGGGCGTTCATCAAGATCAGCGCGCGGGTGAACCAGGACGTCCTGCTGGAGCTGCGCGGCCGGATCTTCCGGCACGCCCAGCGGCTCAGCCTGGACTTCCACGAGCGCTACACCTCGGGCCGGATCATCTCCCGGGCCACCAGTGACATCGACGCGCTGCGCGAGCTGCTCTCCGAGGGCCTGCAGGAGCTGCTGACCGTCTTCCTGTCGGTCTGCTACATCTCGGTGCTGCTGGTGGTGCTGGACTGGCGGCTGGGCCTGGCCTCGCTGGTGTGCTTCCTGCCGCTGGCGCTGGTCGCCCACTCCTTCCGGACCCGCTCCCGCCGGGTCTACCGCCGTTCGCGGACGGCCGCCGCCTCGATGATCGTGCGCTTCACCGAGACGATGAACGGCATCCGCCCGGTGCAGGCCTTCCGCCGCGAGAAGGCCAACGACGCCGCCTTCGCCGTGGTCAACCTCCGGTCCTCCGGGGCCAACGCGGAGGGCTTCCTGGAACTCGCCCGGTACGTCGGCCTCTCCCGCGCCACCGCCAACGTCTGGACCACCGGCATCCTGCTGCTGGGCGCCTACCTGGTCACCGAGGACTCCCTGGAGCTGGGCGTCCTGACCGCCTTCGTGCTCTACCTGCGCCGCCTGTTCGACCCGATCGACCAGCTGGCGATGTTCCTGAACAGCTACCAGGCCGCCGCCGCGGCGCTGGAGAAGATCGCCGGGCTGCTCGCCCACGAGCCGACCGTCGCCGAGCCTGCCGAGCCGAGGGAACTGCCCCCACCGCCCCGAGCGGAGGCGAGCGGGCGAGTCACCCTCAAGGGCCGGGAGGTGTCCTTCGAACGGACCCGCTTCGCCTACCGCACCGGCAAGGAGGTGCTGCCGCCCTTCGACCTGCTGATCCCGGCCGGTCAGACGGTCGCGGTGGTCGGGGCGACCGGCGCGGGCAAGTCGACGCTCGCCAAGCTGCCGGCCCGCTTCTACGACCCGACCGACGGCCGGATCCGGCTGGACGGCGTCGACCTGCGCGACCTCGCCACCCCGGAGCTGCGGCGCGCGGTGGTGATGGTGACCCAGGAGTCCTTCCTGTTCTCCGGCACCGTCGCCGAGAACATCGCGATCGGCCGCCCCGGCGCCACCCGCGCCGAGATCGAGCAGGCCGCCCGCGACATCGGCGCGTACGAGTTCGTCGCGGCGCTCCCGGACGGCTTCGACACCGACGTGCGCAAGCGCGGCGGCCGGATCTCCGCCGGGCAGCGCCAGCTGGTCGCCTTCGCCCGCGCCCTGCTGGCCGACCCGGCCGTGCTGATCCTGGACGAGGCGACCAGTTCCCTGGACGTCCCCGGCGAGCAGGCCGTGCAGCGGGCGATGCGCACGGTGCTGGCCGGCCGCACGGCGGTGATCATCGCGCACCGGCTCTCCACCGTGGAGATCGCCGACCGGGTCCTGGTGATGGATCGGGGCCGGATCGTCGAGGACGGCTCGCCGCAGCGGCTGATCGACGGCTCCGGGCGTTTCGCCACCCTGCATCGCGCCTGGCGGGACAGCCTGGTGTAGAACAACCCCTCAGTGGTGCCCGTCCAGGAAGCCCCACAGTTGTGCCCGTCCGGGTGCGCCGTCACGCACCCGGGCGGGCATCCCCTTCTCCGGGGCCGGTACCGACCCGGCCCGGCAGTCATCCGCTCCGCGGGCTCAGCGCAGCAGCCCCGCGTCCATGCCCGCCGACTCGGCCGGGAGCGCCACCAGCCCCAGTTCGGCCGGCGAGGCCAGCCTCGGGTGCGCGGGCAGGACCCGGACGGTGTAGCCGAACGGCCCGGTGCGGCAGAGCTCCAGCGAGCCCTCGTAGCGGGTGCGGCCGTCCAGGTCCGGGCCGCCGACCGGCTTGAGGGCGAGCGCCGCGGCGTCCGAGATGCCGTCCGTCTCGTCGACCCGGCCGGAGACCACCTGCACCTCGACGTCCCCCGGCTGCAGCGGGCCCAGCGCGACCTGCACCCGCAGCGCCAGCGAGCTGCCCAGCTCCTGGGCCTCGGCCGGGCAGTCCGCCTCGACGTGCTCGACCTGCACGCCCGGCCAGCCCTCCCGGACCCTGGCCTTCCAGACCGCCAGCTCCCGCGCCCCGCGGTGGCCGCCCACCATCAGTTCCCGCTGGGCCAGCGCCGCCGGGGTGTACAGCCGCTCGACGTACTCGCGGACCATCCGCCCGGCCAGCACCTTGGGCCCGAGGGTGACCAGGGTGTGCCGGACCATGGCGATCCAGCGGTGCGGCAGCCCGTCGTTGCCCCGGTCGTAGAACCGCGCGGCGACCTGCTCCTCGATCAGGTCGTACAGCGCGGCCGCCTCGATGTCGTCGCGGCGCTCGGCCTCGCTGCTCTCCGGGTCGAGCACGCCGTCGCCCTCGTCGGCGGTGGGGATCGCCCAGCCGTTCTGGCCGTCGTACCACTCGTCCCACCAGCCGTCCAGGACGGACAGGTTGAGGCAGCCGTTGAGCGCGGCCTTCATCCCGGAGGTGCCGCAGGCCTCCAGCGGGCGGAGCGGGTTGTTCAGCCAGACGTCGCAGCCCGGGTAGAGGTGCCGGGCCATCGCCATGTCGTAGTCCGGCAGGAAGACGATCCGGTGGCGCACCGCCGGGTCGTCGGCGAAGGCGACCATCTGCTGGATCAGCCGCTTGCCGCCGTCGTCGGCCGGGTGGGCCTTGCCGGCGACCACGATCTGCACCGGCCGGGTGGGGTGCAGCAGCAGGGCGCGCAGCCGCTCCGGGTCGCGCAGCATCAGGGTGAGCCGCTTGTACGAGGGCACACGGCGGGCGAAGCCGATGGTGAGCACGTCGGGGTCGAGCACCGAGGAGACCCAGCCGAGCTCGGCCTCGCCGGCCCCGCGCTGGCGCCAGGAGGCGCGCAGCCGGCGGCGGGCCTCCTCCACCAGCTGGGCGCGCAGGCTGCGGCGCAGGTCCCAGATCTCGGTGTTGCCGATCCGTTCCAGACCGGTCCAGCGCTTGGTGTCGCCGGTGGTCATCGCTTCCTCGGCGCGTTCGGCGCCGAGCTCGGCGGCGCCCAGGCGCACCACGGCCGGGTCGATCCAGGTGGCGGCGTGCACCCCGTTGGTGACCGAGGTGATCGGCACCTCGGCGGGGTCGAAGCCGGGCCACAGGCCGTTGAACATCGAGCGGCTGACCTCGCCGTGCAGGGTGGAGACCCCGTTGGCGCGCTGGGCCAGCCGCAGGCCCATCGCGGCCATGTTGAAGAGCTTCGGGTCCCCGCCGCGCCAGGTCTCGGCACCGAGCGCGAGCACCGACTCGACCGGGACGCCGGGCAGTGCGGCGTCGCCGCCGAAGTGGCGGGCGACCAGGTCGCGGTCGAAGCGGTCGATGCCGGCCGGGACGGGCGTGTGGGTGGTGAACAGGGTGCCGGCCCGGACGGACTCCAGGGCGGCGGCGAAGTCGAGCCCGGCCGTCCGGTCGGCGACCAGTTCGCGGATCCGCTCGACGCCGAGGAAGCCGGCGTGGCCCTCGTTGGTGTGGAAGACCTCGGGGGCGGGGTGCCCGGTCAGCCGGCCGTAGGCACGCACGGCCCGGACGCCGCCGATGCCGAGCAGCATCTCCTGGAGCAGCCGGTGCTCGCTGCCGCCTCCGTAGAGCCGGTCGGTGACATCGCGTTCGGCGGGCGAGTTGGCCTCGATGTCGGAGTCGAGCAGCAGCAGGGGGACCCGCCCGACCTGGGCCTTCCAGATGTGCGCCGCCAGGGTGCGGCCGCCGGGCAGGGCGAGGTCGACCCGGCTCGGGGTGCCGTCGGCCTCCCGCAGCAGGCTGACGGCCAGTTCGTCCGGGTCCAGGAGGGGGTAGCGCTCCTGCTGCCAGCCGACCCGGTCGAGGGACTGCCGGAAGTAGCCGTGCCGGTAGAACAGCCCCACGCCGATGATCGGGACGCCGAGGTCGCTGGCGGCCTTGAGGTGGTCGCCGGCCAGGATGCCGAGGCCGCCGGAGTACTGGGGCAGCGCGGCGGCGATGCCGTACTCGGGCGAGAAGTAGGCGATGGCGGCGGGCGGCGGGGTGGCGCCGCCCTCCTGGTGGGCCTGGTACCAGCGCGGGCCGGTGAGGTACTCGCGCAGGTCGTCGGCGAGGTCGCCGAGTCTGCGCAGGAACCGCCGGTCGGCGGCGAGTGCGGCGAGCCGGGCGGCCGGGACCTCCCCGAGCAGCCGCACCGGGTCCTCGCCGGTCGCGGCCCAGACCTCCGGGTCCACGGACCGGAAGAGGTCCCTGGTCTCGGGGTGCCAGGACCAGCGCAGGTTGAGGGCCAGCTCGTGCAACGGCTGGAGTTGTTCGGGCAGGACGGTGCGGACGGTGAATCTGCGGATTGCCTTCACAGGCGTGAAGCGTAGCCTCGACGATCGTCCTGACAACCGGTCAAGCGGGCCATTGGCCATCCGTTCGGCCTATTGATGAGATCGCATTCGGCGCATTGGTCTGCACGGGGGGCGCGCGAGGCGCACATTCCGGGGTGCCGCGCTACCAATGCGTGAACTCCGTGGAACGGATCCATTTCCGGCCGATCGCCCGGTCCGGACAAAACCCGAAACTACTGTCGTACCGCTGCGAAAAACGTGTCACCGATGCGAGGATGACCGAAGGTCGTTGATGCTGCGGGGACAACGACGACGGGTGGCGTCCCTCGTGAAGCAGCACGTCCGAATCCTTTTCGCGTTGATCGTTCCCCTTCTCCCTTGACCCGTTCGGCGCTCACCGCGCACCGACGCGTGTCCTCGCGCAGGGTCGGCTCGTTCACGGGTCGACCGGGCCGCCCAGGGGCGTGCCCCCGGAGGCGTGCGCCGGGACGCGCACGGGTTCCGGGGCGTCCCGCCACCGGATCGGCGGGCGCCGGGCAGGTTGCCGGGGACGGCGGCGCGGGCAGGCTTCCGGTCGCACGTCCACCCCACCCAGCAGTCCTCCCGGTACTCCCCTGGCCCGATCCCCCGGCCCGCGGGAGCTGCCGCTGATCTCGGGCAGGAGTTTGGCATGCACGGCGACACGCGGGACCAGTCCACACCGGTGGCCCACACCGTCGACCCAGCGGTCGCGGAATCCGCCGGACGGATGGATTCTGACACTCGGACAGACCCGGCGATGCCGTCGCCCCGGGCGTCCGGAGCGGTCCGTACCGAATCCTCCGACTCCCAGGCCTCCACCGCACAGGCCCCCGCAGCACCGCCCGCCACAGATCAGCCCGCCACAGCGGCCCGACAACCCGGGGCCGAGGAGGGCCTGACGGCGGCACCGCTCCGGCGCACCACCAGCACGCGCCGCACCACCGCGACGGCCGCCACCCGCCGGGCCGCCGAGCCCGGGTCGGCCGCGGCCGACGCCGAGCCGCCCGCCCGCAAGCGCGCCGCGAGCAAGAGCACCACCAAGACCGCCACTGCCAAAACCGGCACCAAGACCGCCACCAAGCCCTCCGCCCGCAAGACGACAGAGAGCGACACCGTGATCGGCCGCATCTCCGTCCTGGACGTCAGCCCCCAGATCGACGCCGGCCGCCGCCCGGCCAAGGCCGTCGTCGGCGAGACCTTCCTGGTCACCGCGACGGTCTTCCGCGAGGGCCACGACGCCGTCAACGCCAACGTGGTGCTGCGCGACCCGCGCGGCCGCAGCGGCCCGTGGACGCCGATGCGCGAGCTCGCCGAGGGCACCGACCGCTGGGGCGCGCACATCACCCCGACCGCGCCCGGCCGCTGGTCGTACCTGGTCGAGGCGTGGAGCGACCCCATCGCCACCTGGCGCAGGACGGCCGGGGTGAAGCTCCCCGCCGGGATCGACACCGCGCTGGTCCTGGAGGAGGGCGCCCGGCTGCTGGAGCAGGCCGCCGCCGGGGTGCCGAAGAAGGAGGGCCGCGCGCACGTGCTGGCCGCCGTGGACGCGCTGCGCGACCCAGGCCTGCCGCCGCTGTCCCGGCTGGCCGCCGCGCTCGCCCCCGAGGTGCTGGAGCTGCTGGCCCGCTACCCGCTGCGCGAGCTGCTCAGCGCCTCCCGGCCGCTGCCGCTCCAGGTGGACCGCGAGCGCGCCCTGTTCGGCTCCTGGTACGAGTTCTTCCCCCGGTCGGAGGGCGCGGTAGTGGACCCGAACGGGGTCGAGCCGCCGCGTTCGGGCACCCTGCGCACCGCCGCCGAGCGGCTGCCGGCGATCGCCGCGATGGACTTCGACGTGGTCTACCTGCCGCCGGTCCACCCGATCGGACGAGCGTTCCGCAAGGGCCCGGACAACACCCTGACGGCCGGTCCGCACGACGTCGGCTCGCCCTGGGCGATCGGCTCGCCGGAGGGCGGCCACGACGCGGTCCACCCGGACCTCGGCACCATCGAGGACTTCGACCACTTCGTCGCCGAGGCCAGGGCACTGCACCTGGAGGTGGCGCTGGACTTCGCCCTCCAGTGCTCCCCGGACCACCCGTGGGTGAACAAGCATCCGGAATGGTTCAGCCACCGCGCGGACGGGACCATCGCCTACGCCGAGAACCCGCCGAAGAAGTACCAGGACATCTATCCGATCAACTTCGACCAGGACATGGACGGAATCGTCAAGGAAACCGTCCGGATCCTCCGATTCTGGATGTCCCACGGCGTCAGGATCTTCCGGGTCGACAACCCCCACACCAAACCGGTGGTGTTCTGGGAGAAGGTGCTCTCCGACATCGCCCGCACCGACCCCGATGTCGTGTTCCTGGCGGAGGCCTTCACCCGCCCGGCGATGATGCACACCCTCGCGAAGATCGGCTTCCACCAGTCGTACACGTACTTCACCTGGCGCAACACCAAGAACGAACTCACCGAATACCTCACCGAACTCACCGGCGACGCGGCCGCCTACATGCGCCCCAACTTCTTCGCCAACACCCCGGACATCCTGCACGCCTTCCTCCAGCAGGGCGGCCGCGCCGCCTTCGCGATCCGCGCGGTGCTCGCCGCCACCCTCTCCCCCAGCTACGGCGTCTACGCCGGCTTCGAGCTGTGCGAGAACGAGCCGGCCCACCCGGGCTCCGAGGAGTACCTGCACTCGGAGAAGTACGAGCTGCGCCCGCGCGACTGGAACCGCACCGACACCCTCGCCCCGCTGCTCACCGTGCTGAACCGGCTGCGCCGGCGCCACCCGGCCCTCCAGCAGCTGCGCGACCTGCGCTTCCACCCCACCGACAACGACCAGGTGCTCGCCTACTCCAAGACCGCGACCACCCCGGAAGGCGTCACCGACCAGGTCATCACCGTGGTCAACCTCGACCCGCACCACGTCCAGGAGGCCACCGTGACCCTCGAAGGCGACGGGCCCCACGTGGTGCACGACGAGCTCACCGGCGCCGTCTACACCTGGGGCCGGCACAACTACGTCCGGCTCGATCCCTCAGCCGAGCCGGCTCACCTCCTCACGGTTCGGAGGAACCCCACGTGACAGTGAACGAGCCCGTCCCCGACACCTTCCCCGAGACCTCGAAGAAGAACCTGGACCCCGAGTGGTTCAAACGTGCGGTCTTCTACGAGGTGCTGGTGCGGTCCTTCCAGGACAGCAACGGCGACGGGGTCGGGGACCTCAAGGGGCTCACGGCCAAACTCGACTACCTCCAGTGGCTCGGGGTCGACTGCCTCTGGCTCCCGCCGTTCTTCGCCTCGCCGCTGCGCGACGGCGGGTACGACGTCGCCGACTACAAGTCGGTGCTGCCGGAGTTCGGCGACATCGCCGACTTCATGGAGTTCGTGGACGCCGCGCACGCCCGCGGCATGCGCGTGATCATCGACTTCGTCATGAACCACACCAGCGACCAGCACCCGTGGTTCCAGGCCTCCCGGGCGGACCCGGACGGGCCGTACGGCGACTTCTACATGTGGGCCGACGACGACAAGCAGTTCCCGGACGCCCGGATCATCTTCGTCGACACCGAGACGTCCAACTGGACGTACGACCCGGTCCGCAAGCAGTACTACTGGCACCGGTTCTTCTCGCACCAGCCGGACCTCAACTACGACAACCCCCGGGTCCAGGACGAGATGATCGCCGGGCTCCGGTTCTGGCTCGACCTGGGCATCGACGGCTTCCGGCTGGACGCGGTGCCCTACCTGTTCGCCCGGGAGGGCACCAACTGCGAGAACCTGCCGGAGACCCACGAGTTCCTCAAGCGGGTCCGCAAGGAGATCGACGCCGACTACCCGGACACCGTGCTGCTCGCCGAGGCCAACCAGTGGCCGGAGGACGTGGTCGACTACTTCGGCGACTTCACCGCGGGCGGCGACGAGTGCCACATGGCGTTCCACTTCCCGGTGATGCCGCGGATCTTCATGGCGGTGCGCCGGGAGTCCCGGTACCCGGTCTCGGAGATCCTCGCCAAGACCCCGCAGATCCCGGGCGGCTGCCAGTGGGGCATCTTCCTGCGCAACCACGACGAGCTGACCCTGGAGATGGTCACCGACGAGGAGCGCGACTACATGTACGCGGAGTACGCCAAGGACCCGCGGATGCGCGCCAACGTGGGCATCCGCCGCCGGCTCGCCCCGCTGCTGGAGAACGACCGCAACCAGATCGAGCTGTTCACCGCCCTGCTGCTCTCCCTGCCCGGCTCGCCGGTGCTCTACTACGGGGACGAGATCGGCATGGGCGACAACATCTGGCTGGGCGACCGGGACGGCGTGCGCACGCCGATGCAGTGGACCCCGGACCGCAACGCGGGTTTCTCCTCCGCCGACCCGGGCAGGCTCAGTCTGCCGCCCATCATGGACCCGGTGTACGGCTTCCAGGTGACCAACGTCGAGGCGCAGCAGAGCAGTTCGAGTTCGCTGCTGCACTGGACGCGTCGCATGATCGAGATCCGCAAGCTCAACCCGGCGTTCGGCCTGGGCACCTACACCGAACTGCCGTCCAGCAACCCCGCCGTGCTGGCCTTCGTGCGCGAGTACGAGGGGGACCTGGTCATGTGCGTGAACAACTTCTCGCGGTTCGCGCAGCCGACCGAGCTGGACCTGCGGCAGTACGGCGGGCGGTACCCGGTCGAGCTGATCGGCGGGGTGCGCTTCCCGTCGATCGGCGAGTGGCCCTACCTGCTCACACTGGCCGGACACGGCTTCTACTGGTTCCAGCTCCGGCAGCCCCCGCGCCTGAGCGGTACCAGGCGGTCGAAGTAACGATCCGCCGCACCCGCCACCGCGGCACGCACAGCACCACCAGACCCTCCGGGGGCGCGAGTTGAACGCCCGCGCCCCCGGACTTCTCTGCACCACCGTACGGAGAACAGCCCAACGGCTACCCACACGAAGGCGTGACACCCGAGCCGTGCTCGCGTGCCGCGACCGCCGCGCCGCCGAAATCCGGAAGACTGACGGACCCGGCCACGACCCGTCGGGCAGTCCGCGTGCTTCCGGGGAAAGGGAGTCATGTCCGAACCCTCCCGTTCTCAAGCCCATGTGCAGCCCGACGCCCCGGCCGGTACAGCCGCGCCCGCGGGCCTGCGCGGCACCGGGCCCCGGAGGACCGCCCTGGGGGTCAGCGAACTCGTCCAGGCGGCCCTGCCGCTGATCGCCGAGTGGCTCCCCACCCAGCGCTGGTACGCCGGGAAGGGACGGCCCATCACCGGACTCGTCCCGGTGGTCGGCACCCCGCTGCAGGTCGGCGACCCGGCCCTGCTCCACCTGCTGCTGCGGGTCGAGCACGCCACCACGGCCGGGCTGCCGCACGGCGACACCTACCAACTGCTCCTCGGAATCCGCTCCCAGGGCCCCTCGGGCATCGAGCCCGGCGCCGTGCTCGGCCGGCTCAGCCAGGGCCCGTACGACGGCGCCACCCTCTACGACGCGGTCCACGACCCCGAGCTCACCGGGCGGCTGCTGGAACACCTCGCCACCGGCGACCGGTTCGGCTCGCTGTCCTTCCGCCGCACCCCCGGCTCCGGGCTGCCCACGAACCTCCCCGGCCGCGCCTCCACCGCCGAGCAGTCCAACAGCTCCGTCATCTACGGCACCTCGTACATCCTCAAGCTCTTCCGGCGCATCCACCCCGGCACCAACCCCGACCTCGAACTCTCCCTCGCCCTCTCCCGGGCCGGCTCCACCCGCATCCCCCGGGTCGCCGCCTGGTTCGAAAGCCGCATGGAACGCGCCGAACCCGCCACCCTCGGACTGCTCCAGCGCTACCTGCCGGACGCCGAGGACGGCTGGGAGCTCGCCCTCGACCAGGTCGGCCGGCTCAAGGGCGACCGCTCCCCCGGCAACTTCGCCATCGAGGCGCACCGGCTCGGCCGGGCCACCGCCGAGGTGCACCGGGTGCTCTCCCGCTCGATGCCGGTCGCCCGGCTCGACCGCACCCAGACCGGCCGGCTCGCCACCGCGATGGCCGACCGGCTGGACAGCGCGGTCGCCGCCGTCCCCGGACTGCTGCGCTTCCGGGCCGCCCTGCGCACCGCCTTCCAGCAGCTCGCCGACGCCCACCCGGACGGCCTACCGGTCCAGCGCATCCACGGCGACCTCCACCTCGGGCAGGCCATGCGCACCCCGCACGGCTGGGTGCTGCTCGACTTCGAGGGCGAGCCCGCCAAGTCCGTCACCGAACGCCGCGAGCCGCAGCCGGCCCTGCGCGACGTCGCCGCGATGCTGCGCTCCTTCGACTACGCGGCCGCCCACCTGCTGGCCGGCGGCCCGGTCGACCCGGAACTCGCCCACCTCGCCGCCGCCTGGGCCCAGCGCAACCGCACCGCCTTCTGCGCCGGCTACACCGCAGGGGGCGGCGCCGACCCGGCGGCCTCGCCGGAGCTGATGCGGGCGCTGGAGATCGACAAGGCGGTCTACGAGGTGGTGTACGAGGCCCGGCACCGGCCCAGCTGGCTACCCATCCCGTTGGCCGCGATCAACCGGCTCGCCCTGTCCGTCTGACCGCCCGTCCTGCTGTTCCGTCCCTGCTGTCCCGCCCCTGATGTCCCGCCACGAGTTCGCCCACCCCCCGCCGCTGGAGGACCACGCCGTGACGCCGCTCGACCCGACCGGCCACCCCACCCGCCCCGTTCCGGCCACCTCCCTGGCCAGGAGCCCCGAACGGGCCGAGGCCCGGAGGGCCGACGAGCCCCGGAAGGCCGACGCGCCCGGGTCCGACGACCCTTCGGGCGTTCCGGCGGACGCCCCCCTCGGCGCCCTGCGCGTGCCCGAGGCGCCGCTGCCGCCGGCCGAGGTGGACAGGCTGGTGAGCGGGCAGCACCACGACCCGCACTCCCTGCTCGGTGCGCACCCCGTGCACGGCGGCACGGCGATCCGGGTGCTGCGCCCGTTCGCCGAGCGGGTGGTGGTGGAGACCGACCAGGGCCCGGCCGAGCTCACCCACCAGCAGGGCGGCCTGTTCACCGGCCTGCTGGTGGGCGACGGACTCCCCGACTACACCCTGCTGGTGGCCTACCCCGGCGGCGAACCGCTGCGCCAGCACGACGGCTACCGCACCCCGCCCACCCTCGGCGAACTCGACCTGCACCTGATCTCCGAGGGCCGGCACGAGCAGCTGTGGCAGGCGCTCGGCTCGCACGTGCGCACGGTCGACGGCGTCACCGGCACCGCCTTCGCGGTCTGGGCGCCGAACGCCGTCGGGGTGCGGCTGATCGGCGACTTCAACCACTGGGACGGCACCGGCCACCCGATGCGCTCGCTCGGCTCCTCCGGCATCTGGGAACTGTTCGTCCCCGGCCTCGCCGAGGGCGCCACCTACAAGTACGAGATCCACACCCGCCAGGGCTGGGTGCTCGACAAGGCCGACCCGCTGGCCCGGGCCGCCCAGTGCCCGCCCGGCACCGCCTCCGTGGTCACCTCCTCCGCGTACCGGTGGCAGGACGACGAGTGGATGGCCCGCCGGGCCCGCGCCGCGCACCACCGCGAGCCGATGTCGGTGTACGAGCTGCACCTGGCCTCCTGGCGGCCCGACCTCACCGACTACCGCGCCATCGCCGAGGAACTTCCCCGCTACCTCAAGGAGTTGAACTTCACCCACGTGGAGTTCATGCCCGTCATGGAGCACCCCTTCGGCGGCTCCTGGGGCTACCAGGTCTCCGGCTACTACGCCCCCACCGCCCGGCTCGGCTCCCCGGACGACTTCCGGTACCTGGTGGACACCCTGCACCGGCACGGCATCGGCGTGATCGTCGACTGGGTGCCCGCGCACTTCCCCAAGGACGACTTCGCGCTCGCCCGCTTCGACGGCGAGCCGCTGTACGAGCCGGCCGACCCGCTGCGCGCCGAGCACCCCGACTGGGGGACCCTGGAGTTCGACTACGGCCGCACCGAGGTGCGCAACTTCCTGGTCGCCAACGCCGTCTACTGGTGCGAGGAGTTCCACATCGACGGCCTGCGGGTGGACGCCGTCGCCTCGATGCTCTACCTCGACTACTCCCGCGAGGGCGGCGCCTGGACGCCCAACCAGTACGGCGGCCGGGAGAACCTGGACGCGGCCTCCTTCCTCCAGGAGATGAACGCCACCGTCTACCGGCGCTGCCCCGGCGTGATCACCATCGCCGAGGAGTCCACCGCCTGGGACGGCGTCACCCGCCCGACCGACGCCGGCGGCCTCGGCTTCGGACTGAAGTGGAACATGGGCTGGATGCACGACTCGCTGGTCTACATGTCCAAGGAGCCGGTGCACCGCAAGTACCACCACAACGAGATCACCTTCTCGATGGTGTACGCCTACTCCGAGAACTACATCCTGCCGATCTCGCACGACGAGGTGGTCCACGGCAAGCAGGCCCTGGTCTCCAAGATGCCCGGCGACTGGTGGCAGCAGCGCGCCAACCACCGCGCCTACCTGGGCTTCATGTGGTCCCACCCGGGCAAGCAACTGCTGTTCATGGGGCAGGAGTTCGCCCAGGGCGCGGAGTGGCACCACGAGCAGGGCCCGCAGTGGTGGGTGCTCGACGAGCAGTGGCCGGGCCACGCGGACCACCTGGGCGTGCGCCGCCTGGTCCGCGACCTCAACCGGATCTACCGCGACACCCCCGCCCTCTGGGAGCTCGACACCACACCGGACGGCTTCCGCTGGCTCGACGGCGGCGCCGCCGAGGACAACCTGCTCTCCTACGTCCGCCACGCCGCCGACGGCACCCCGCTGGTCGCCGTCTGCAACTTCTCCCCCGTCGTCCGGCACGGCCACCGGGTCGGCTTGCCCCTCCTGGACAGCCGCGAGCAGCTCTGGGAGGAAGTGCTGAACACCGACGCCGAGACCTACGGCGGCAGCGGCGTCGGCAACTCCCGCCCGATCAAGGCCGAACCCGTCGAGTGGAACGGCCAGCCCCGCTCCGCCGAACTGATCCTCCCCCCGCTCGCCACCCTCTGGCTCCGCCCGGCCTGAGGACCCCGGAGCGGCCGCCCGACCCCGGGCGGGCGCTCAGCCGGGGGCCGTGACCAGGAATCCGAGCTCCTCGGCGGCCCGGCCGAGCTCGCTACGGGTTGACGCGAGGCCGAAGTCGGGCCGTTGGTCCCTTGCCCTCCCGCCCGCCCTCTGCTCGCGGACGGCCGTACGGGGTGCGAAGGTATGGTCGATATGACCAGCTTCCGAGGCGACGGGACGGAGACATCCGCGTGGCGCGCAGCGTGTACGTGACCGGGATCGACCGGGGGGACGGGCGGCAGGCGGTCGAGCTCGGGGTCATGGAACTGCTCACCCGCCAGGTGGACCGGGTCGGGGTGTTCCGTCCACTGGTGCACGCGGCCGCGCCGGGCGAGCCGGGCTCGGACCACGTGGTCGAGCTGCTGCGCGGGCGTTACCGGATCGACCTGCCGAGTTCGGAGCTGTACGGGCTCACCTACGAGGAGGCCGCCGCGCTGCAGGCCGCCCAGGGGCAGGACGAGCTGGTCTCCGCCCTGGTCGACCGCTTCCGCGCGGTGGAGCGGCGCTGCCAGGCGGTGCTGGTGCTCGGCACCGACTTCGCGGACACCAACATCCCGGACGAGCTGGCCTTCAACGCCCGCCTGGCCAACGAGTTCGGGGCCGCCGTGCTGCCGGTGCTCGGCGGGCAGGGCAAGGAGCCGGAGGCCGTGATCGCCGAGGTGCGCAACGCCCACCGGGCGTACACCGACCTCGGCTGCGAGACCCTGGCGATGATCGCCAACCGGGTCGCCCCGGGCGCCAAGCAGCGGATCCAGCGCGCTCTCACCGAGAAGCTGCCGATCCCCGCGTACGTCATCCCGGAGGAGCCCGCCCTCGCCGCGCCGACCGTCGCCCAGCTGGTCGAGGCGACCGGCGCCGAGGTGCTGCTCGGCGACGCGGCCGGCCTGGCCAGGGACGTGCGCGGCTTCGTCTTCGGCGGCGCCATGCTGCCCACCTTCCTGGACGCGCTGACCGAGGGCGCCCTGGTCGTCACCCCCGGGGACCGCGCCGACCTGGTGATCGGCTCGCTGGCCGCGCACGCCGCCGGCGCCCCGCCGATCGCCGGGGTGCTGCTGACCCTCGGCCAGCACCCCGGCCCGAACGTCATGGCGCTGGCCGCCCGGCTCGCCCCCGGAACCCCGGTCGCGTTCGTCCCCGAGGGCAGCTGGCCCACCGCCGCCACCCTGACCCACCTGGAGGGCAAGCTCACCGCGGCCAGCCCCCGGAAGGCCGAGATCGCCCTCGGCCTGTTCGAACTGCACGTGGACACCGTCGAGTTGACCAACCGGATCGAGGTCGGCCGGTCCGAGCGGGTCACCCCGATGATGTTCGAGCACGAGCTGCTGGAGCGCGCCCGGGCCGGCCGCCGGCACGTGGTGCTGCCCGAGGGCACCGAGGAGCGGGTGCTGCGCGCGGCCGAGATCCTGCTGCGCCGCAACATCTGCGACCTCACCCTGCTCGGCGAGGTCGACGCGGTGCGCCGCAAGGCCGCGAGCCTGGGCATCGACCTCCCCCAGGTGGGGGCACCTCCCGGCCGCCAGGCTGGGGGAGCGCCGGGCGCCGACCGCGCCCAGGTCCGGATCGTCGACCCGACCACCAGCCCGCTGCGCCGCCAGTTCGCCGAGCTGTACGCCCGGCTGCGGGCCCACAAGGGGATGACCGTCGAACTGGCGCTGGACGTGGTCACCGACGTCTCCTACTTCGGCACCCTGATGGTCCAGGAGGGGATCGCGGACGGCATGGTCTCCGGCGCGGTGCACTCCACCGCGGCGACCATCCGGCCCGCCTTCGAGGTGATCAAGACCTCGCCGGACGCCTCGATCGTCTCCTCGGTCTTCTTCATGTGCCTGGCCGACAAGGTGCTGGTGTACGGCGACTGCGCGGTCAACCCGGACCCGGACGCCCAGCAGCTGGCCGACATCGCGATCCAGTCCGCCGCCACCGCCGCCCAGTTCGGGGTGGAGCCGCGGGTCGCCATGCTCTCCTACTCGACCGGCACCTCCGGTTCGGGCGCGGACGTCGACAAGGTCCGCAAGGCCACCGAGCTGGTCCGCGAGCTGCGGCCGGACATCCTGGTGGAGGGCCCGATCCAGTACGACGCGGCGGTGGACGCCCACGTCGCGGCCACCAAGCTGCCGGGCTCGCCGGTGGCCGGGCGGGCGACCGTGCTGATCTTCCCGGACCTCAACACCGGCAACAACACCTACAAGGCCGTCCAGCGCTCGGCCGGCGCGGTCGCGGTCGGCCCGGTGCTGCAGGGGCTGCGCAAGCCCGTCAACGACCTCTCGCGCGGGGCGCTGGTGGAGGACATCGTCAACACCGTCGCGATCACCGCCATCCAGTCCCAGAACGACAAGGAGCTCAAGGCGTGAGCGAGCGCAGCGAGCGAACGATCAAGAGGTGCGTGTTTCGCGAAGCGACCGCCGAGCGCGGCGAGGTGGGCGCATGAGTGAAGGGACGCGCGTTCTCGTTCTCAACGCCGGCTCCTCGTCGGTCAAGTACCAGCTGATCGACATGCTGGACGGCGCCCGGCTGGCCTCCGGGCTGGTCGAGCGGATCGGCGAGTCCACCGGCCGGCTGGCGCACACCCCGCACAGCGGGGACAAGCGCGAGCTGCTGGAGGTCTTCCCGGACCACTCCGCCGCGCTGAAGGCCGTCGCCGAGGAGCTGGCCGCCGACGGCCTCGGGCTGGACTCCCCGGAGCTGGCCGCGATCGGGCACCGGGTGGTGCACGGCGGCAAGCGGTTCACCGAGCCGACCGTGATCACCGACGAGGTGCTGAAGGAGATCCGCCGGCTGATCCCGGTCGCTCCGCTGCACAACCCGGCCAACATCACCGGCATCGAGGTGGCCCGCGCGCTGCGGCCCGACCTGCCGCAGGTGGCCGTCTTCGACACCGCCTTCCACGCCTCGATGCCCGAGTACTCGGCCCGGTACGCGATCGACAAGGCCGTCGCGGACGAGCACCGGGTGCGCCGCTACGGCTTCCACGGCACCTCGCACCAGTACGTCTCCCGGGCCACCGCCCGGCTGCTCGGCAAGGACCCGGCCGAGGTCAACGTGATCGTGCTGCACCTGGGCAACGGCGCCTCCGCCTCGGCGGTCAGCGGCGGCCACTGCGTGGACACCTCGATGGGCCTCACCCCGCTGGAGGGCCTGGTCATGGGCACTCGTTCGGGCGACATCGACGCCGGCGTGGTGTTCCACCTGCACCGGGTCGGCGGCCTGTCGATCGACGAGATCGACGACCTGCTGAACCGCCGCAGCGGCCTGCGCGGCCTGTGCGGCGAGAACGACATGCGCGAGATCATGCGCCGCGCCGACGAGGGCGACGCGGACGCGCGGCTCGCCTTCGACTCGTACGTCCACCGGCTGCGCAAGTACATCGGCGGCTACTACGCGGTGCTCGGCCGGGTGGACGCGATCGCGTTCACCGCGGGCGTCGGGGAGAACGCGGCGCCCGTGCGCGCGGCGGCCACCGCCGGGCTGGAGGAGCTGGGCATCGCCGTGGACCCGGAGCTGAACTCGGTGCGCTCCGGCGAGGCCCGGATCATCTCGCCGGCGTACTCCCGGGTGGCGGTCGCGGTGGTGCCCACCGACGAGGAGCTGGAGATCGCCCGACAGGCCTTCGCCCTGGTGCACCGGGAGATCGGCGGTCCCGAGGACTGACACACCGTCGTCTCGCTCCTCGGGATACTTCGTCGGCGATTCCCCACGATTCGTGCCGAATGCACCTATAACACGAACGGATAGACTGATCCATATGCGCCGAGCGAAAATTGTCTGCACCCTGGGTCCGGCGACGGACTCCTACGAACAGCTGAAGGCCATCGTCGAGGCGGGCATGAACGTCGCCCGACTGAACATGAGCCACGGCAACCACGCGGACCACGAGGAGCGGTACCGAAAGGTCCGCCAGGTCTCGGAGGACACCGGCAAGGCCATCGGCGTCCTGGCCGACCTCCAGGGTCCCAAGATCCGTCTGGCGACCTTCGCCAACGGCCCGGTGACCGTCGACAACGGCGACGAGTTCACCATCACCACCGAGGACGTCCCCGGTGACCAGCACATCTGTGGCACCACCTACAAGGGCCTGCCCGGCGACGTGAAGCCCGGCGACCCGATCCTGATCAACGACGGCGTCATCGCCCTGGAGGTCGTCAGCGTCGACGGCCCGCGGGTGAGGACCGTGGTGGTCGAGGGCGGCGTGCTCTCGAACAACAAGGGCATCAACCTGCCCGGCGCGGCCGTGAACGTGCCCGCCCTGTCCGAGAAGGACAAGGAGGACCTGCGTTTCGCGCTGCGTCTGGGCGTCGACATGGTCGCCCTGTCCTTCGTCCGCAACGCGGACGACATCAAGGACGTCCACGAGGTCATGGACGAGGTCGGCATCCGGGTGCCGGTCATCGCCAAGATCGAGAAGCCGCAGGCCGTCGAGGCCATGGAGGAGATCGTCCTCGCCTTCGACGCCATCATGGTCGCCCGCGGCGACCTGGCCGTCGAGTACCCGCTGGAGCGGGTGCCGCTGGTCCAGAAGCAGCTGATCACCCTGGCCCGCCGCAACGCCAAGCCGGTCATCGTCGCCACCCAGATGATGGAGTCGATGATCCACGCCTCGCGGCCGACCCGCGCCGAGGTCTCCGACGTCGCCAACGCCATCCTGGACGGCACCGACGCGGTGATGCTCTCCGCCGAGTCCAGCGTCGGCAAGTACCCGGTCGAGACCGTCCGCACCATGAGCCGGATCTGCGAGAAGGCCGAGGAGGAGCTCGTCTCCCAGGGCCTGCAGCCGCTCAACCCGGGCCGCAAGCCGCGCACCCAGGGCGGCTCGGTCGCCCGCGCCGCCTGCGAGCTGGGCGACTTCCTGAACGGCAAGGCGCTGATCGCGTTCACCAAGTCCGGTGACACCGCGCGCCGGCTGTCCCGCTACCGCTCGCCGATCCCGGTGATCGCCTTCACCCCGGACGTGGCCACCCGCAACCAGCTCTCGCTGAGCTGGGGCGTCGAGTCGTACGTCACCGAGCAGGTGGCCACCACCGACGCGATGGTCGCGCAGGTCGACCGCGAGCTGCTGCGGTTGGGCGAGCTGGGCGAGGGCGACACCGTGATCGTCACCGCCGGTGTCCCGGTCGGCGTCCCCGGCACCACCAACCTGGTGCAGGTGCACCGCCTGGGCAGCCACGGCGAGTGACGCCCCGGTAGGACCGTACGAACGCCGGTGGGGCGGGCCCTCCTTCACGGGAGGACCGCCCCACCGGCGTTGTGGCGTCCGCTACCTGCCGCTCACTTGTCGCTGTAGGGCGCGTTGTCGTTGAACAGGTGCATCCCCGGGATGCGCAGGGTGCCGCCGAACTGGCCGGCCTGCTTGGCGGTGACGCCGGTCAGCTCCAGGTCCAACGGGATCGGGACGGAGCCGATCAGGTCGTAGAGCCAGCGCGGCAGGGTGTCCGGGGTGAGGGTGATCTCGCCCAGGTCGATCGGGATCGGCAGGCCGAGCACCTTGGACAGGTGGCCGGACAGCCGCTCCACGTACATGGTGACCTGGCCGTTGCGCATGGTCGAGGTCGAGCCCGGGGCGCCCTGGACGTGGAAGGTGACGCCGTTGCCCTCCAGGGTCGACATGTCGAGGTTCTCGATGTCCACGCTGTCGACCACGAACTTCAGCACCCGCTTGGTGCCGGTCGGGGTCTTCACGTCGTAGACGCCGTGGAAGGCAGCCCCGTGCAGGCCCAGCCGGCTGCTCCGCAGCGTCCAGTTCTGCTCCGGCACGACCTGCTCGGAGGAGGCCGAGCCGGCGGTCAGGTTGCGGGTGTCCACGTCGCAGTTGGGGTTCGCGGTGGGCGAGGCGGACGGGGTCGCGGTGGCCGCCGGGGTCGCCGGGACGTCGGACGACGGGGTCGCGGACGGGGCCGCCTTGGTGCTGGACTTCCCGCCGGAGGGGGTGGCGCCCGGCGAGGGCTGCCCGGCCGAGGGCTGGGCCCCCGACGACCGGGCGCCCGAGGACTGGGCGCCGGTGGACGGGGCCTGGGGCTGCGGCTGGGAGGGCTGCGCCGGGGTGCCGACCCGCGGGGCCGGGGCGGCCGGGGCCTGGGGGGTGGCACTCGGTGTCGCGGTCGGCGTCGGGCCGGCCGAACTCCCCGGATCCAGCAGGTGGTTGATGCCGCCGACGATGTCGTCGATCAGGCCGGCCCGGCTCGCGGTGGCCGTCCCGTTGCCGGTGCCCTGGTACACAGCGCTCACCGCGCCCGAACCGCCGGTGGCGGCGGAGCGGACGACGGGCGGGGTGGTGGCCGTGCCGGCGGCCGGCGGCTTCACCGGCGCGGTGGTCGGGGCCTTGGTCGGCACCTGGGACGGCGCGGTGGTCGGCGTGGTGGTCGGCACCGAGCCGGGACCAACCGAGGGCGCCCCCGCCGAGGCCGTGCCGGACGGCGCGGGCGGCGGCTCGGGCAGCTCGCTCTTGGGGACGGGCGTCTCGATCGGCGCCACGTCCGGGACGGTGACCGGCGCGTTGCCGCAGGGCTTGCCCGCCGCGGACTCGGCCACCGCCGGGTTGGGCGTGTAGGCCGCGGCCATCAGCAGCGCGGTCGGCACCGCGGCCATCGCCAGGGCGCGGCCTCTCAGTCTGACCCGCACCGGCGTGCGCGGCGCCGCGTGCCGACCGGAGCGCTGCGCGGGGACGGCCGTGCCCTCTGCCTGCTCGGCCGGCCCGGTCACCGCGCCTCCTCCTGCTCCCCTGCGGTGGGCTGCTGCGGGGCGGCGGCGTCGGTGGCGCCCTGCTGCGGGGCGGCGGCCTCGGCGACCGGTTCCTTGGGCGTGCTCTGGGCGGGCAGCTTGACGGTGGGCGCCTCGACGGCCTCGGCCTTGGCGGGCTCGGCGGGCTCGGCGGCCTCGGTGGCGGCCGTCTCGGTGGCGACGCGCTGCGCGATGGGGTTGTCCGCCTGCTTGCCGCGGCGGGCGCGGTGGCCCGTGGCGGGCGCGGTGGCCGGCTCCGGCAGCGGGGCCCAGGAGACCATCAGGCCGCCGCCGATCAGGCCCGGCAGCAGCGACAGGCCGAAGCCCGCGAGGTTGGAGACCGGGATCGAGACCAGCGTCAGCAGGATGGTCGCGATGCCGGCGAAGACCCGCACGGCGGGCTGGAACCAGGCGGTCAGACCGAGGATGATCATCAGCACCCCGATGATCAGCGACCCGGCGCCGGCCGTGGTGGACATCGCGATGGTCAGCCCGCCGAAGGTGAGGTGGGCGTACGGGAAGTAGAGGATCGGGACGCCGGCGATCATGGCCAGCTTGCCGCCCCAGTAGGGCCTGGTGCGGCGGAAGTCACGCCAGTGCCGCCAGAGCCACCCGACGGGGTTCTGATGGCCGGGCCGCGTCTCGACCGTTGCGCTGGACATGGACAACTCCTCGACATCGCTACGAGGTTGGAACAAAAAAGGGGGGTGGCCGAGGAGCGGCGGTGATCCGCCGCCCCCCGGCCGCAGGTGGACCCGTCAGTCCGGCACGCCGTTCGGTGTGCCGTCAGGCGGGGCTCAGAAGCACTCGTTGCCCGCGCCGTCGCCGCTCTTCAGCGCGAGGCTCAGACCGTTCAGCTTGAACGTGCCGGCCGAGGTGGCCCGCGCGGTCTGCTTGACGGTGGTCAGGTCGGCGGTCTTGGCGGACTGGGCGAAGCCGGTCGCACCGGTCGGCAGGCCGGCGCCGCCGCCCGCCTTGGTGACGCCCGGGTGCGGGGCCCAGCCCTGGGTGGCCTCACCAGAGAGGGTGGAGGCGTCCTGACCGATGTTCATCTGGGTGAACTCGGCGTCCGCGTTCAGCTGCTCCAGGTCGATCAGCAGGTTGGTGGCCTCGACCGGCTTCTTGTCGTCGGTGCCGGCGTGCAGCTGGAGGGTGATCTTGCCCAGGCCGAACGCGGACAGGTCGGTCACCACCGACTGGCACAGGTTGTTGATCGTGGCCTTGTCGAAGGCCGAGACCGCGACCGGGTGCGGCTTGCCGCTCGCCTCGATGTCGACGGAGCCGAACTGGGCGAAGTTGGTGCCGTGCAGATGGTCGGTGCTGACCTTGAACTGCTGGCCGGAAATGCTGAACGAGGCGGCGAGCGCGCTGTTGGCGATCGAGACGCCGACCATCGCGGTGGCCGCGACGCTCGGCACCATCACCAGGGCGAAGCGCTTCCAGCGGGTCTTGCCGTAGGTCTTGGACATGCGAGTCCTCCTTCTAGGACGTACATCTCCGGCTCCCCGGCGGCGCGTCCCGCGCCGGTGGGGGCCTGGGATGGGAGAGAGCTACGTCCTCGGTAGCGGAGAGCGCCTTGGGCGTCGTCGGACGCGGGAGCGGCCTGCGTGCTGCGGCACTCCCGTCCCGTGACCGGTCGTCCTTGTGGGACGACGGGTCGGACCGACGACATCGGCGATCACCCCCGAGCGACAACCAGCGACCGCGCAGGGCCGCGCGGCCGGTCGAGGACAGGAACCGCCGTGGGACCGCGGATACCCCCCTGCCCTCCCTACCGCCGACCGGGGCCGACGGATCCACCCGGTGGGGATCCCGCGCTCCGCGTGGCCGACCGGCTGTCGGAGGGTGTGGAGTCTGGGACCGGGCGTGGCCGATCGTGCTTGAATCCCGGGCGAAGCACAAGGGGTGCCTTACTGACGGGTAATGCAACAGCAGGTGGCGTGGATCATGGAATTGGCGCGATTTGCACCCTGCGTGACGTCTTGAAGGAATCGTGGCGACGAAATATGCCGGAAACAGCAGCGAAACACCCGTGGGTGGTCACTGAACGTGACCACCCACGGGTGAAATCAAGATTTGGTAAACCTCTGTCCGGTTGACCGGATTGTCGCCAAATCACCCGGCGACACCGCAGGTCACCCGAGGTGCCAGGCACTCGGTGCCAGGCCCGGCCCGGAGCCTGCGGAACCCGGGCTCAGAACAGCACGCGGGCCAGCGCCGTACGGGCCGCGACGACCCGCGGATCCTCCGGGCCGATCACCTCGAACAGCTCCAGCAGACGCAGTCGGGCGGTGTCCCGGTCCTCGCCGAAGGTCCGGCCGACGGTGTCCACCAGGCGCCCGAAGGCGTCCTCGACGTGGCCGCCCACCAGGTCCAGGTCGGCCGCCTGCAGCTGGGTCCCCACGTCCTTCGGGTCGGCGGCGGCCGCGGTCCGGACGGCCTGGAGGTCCAGGCCCTCGACCCGCTTGAGCAGCTCGGCCTGCGCCAGGCCCAGCTTGGCCTCGGTGTTGCCCGGCTGGTCGGCCAGCACGTTCCGGTAGGCCTGGATGGCACCGCCCAGGTCGCCGGCGTCCAGCGCGTCGTGCGCGGCGGCCAGCGCCGGGTCCTCCGGCCGTTGCGGACCCGCGGCCTCCGCGGCCTCGCCGGCCGGGGCGACCGCACCGCCGGAGATGCCGAAGCGCTGCTCGGCGACCAGGATCAGCTGGTCCAGCACCTTGCGGACGTTGGCGGCGCTCTCCGCGCCCTGGAACAGCGGCACCAGCTGACCGGCCACCACGGCCATCACGGCCGGGATGCCCTGGATGCCGAACTGCTGGGCGATCAGCTGGTTGGCGTCCACGTCGATCTTGGCGAGCACGAAGGCGCCCGCGTACTCCTCGGCGAGGCCCTCCAGGATCGGGCTGAGCTGCTTGCAGGGCCCGCACCACTCGGCCCAGAAGTCGATGACGACCGGCACCTCGGTGGAGCGCTGGACGACCTCGGTCTCGAAGGTCTCCTCGGTGACGTCGATGACGAGCTGGTAGGCGGACTGGGGGGCGACTCCGTCCGCTTCGGCGGCGGCCGCCTGGCGGGCCCGCTCGGCCCGGGCCTGCTCGGCCTTCTGGGCGGCCTCACCGGCCGCCTTCACTGCGGCGAGGTCGACCGCACCGCGCAGGGCGGAGCTGTTGAGACGCGAATTCCGTGGCTGCATGGCACCATCCTCCCCCGTCCGCGCTGCTCGCGGGCACCAACCTCCGGAAAGTCGCTCCACGCGGGCGGCGTGGTGCGGGTTCCCGGGCGGTGCGCCCCTCCCCCGGTAGCCTGAACCGTTCGGCGCGGATCCCCACCCACGCCCGCGCCGTTCCCGTCCCACGGGTCCGGCGCCTGGTTGTCACTGCTTTCGCTACAGGTCGTAGCGTAACTGGAGCCGGTGGCCCGGCCGCAAGCCCCACTGCCGGTTCGGGGACGTGAGCTGCCCCACTTTCCCGGGTCGCCCGGCTGCCCCAACCGGCGAACAGTCGCTACCGTTACCAGCCCCACCCAAGTTACTTACCAGTAAATCGCGAGGAGACCCGGTGCCGGCCCCCCAGCCCTCCGCGAGCCCGGACAGCGCCGTCCCGGGCAGCACAGTCCGGGGCAGCACCGCCCAGGAGGGGACGACCGCGTCCCGGGCCAAGGGCCGCCCCCGCAGCGCCGCCGCCGACCGCGCGATCCTCGACGCCACCCGCGAGGCCCTCGCCGAACTCGGCTGGGGTGGACTGACCATGGGCCACGTCGCGAGCCGGGCCGGGGTCGCCAAGACCACGCTCTACCGCCGCTGGCCGTCCAAGAACGAGCTCGTCGTGGACGCCGTCGCCAGTCTCTTCGACGACCTCGTGATGCCCGACCTCGGCAGCCTGCGGGCCGACATCGAGGCCGTGGTCGGCCAGTTCGCCGACCTGCTGGCCCGGCCGGAGACCCAGGCCGCGCTGCTCGCCCTGTTCGCCGAGGGCACCCGCGACCCGCAGCTGCGCCGCCGGATCCGGGAGGCGATCGTGGACCCGCAGAAGCACCTGGTCCGGCAGGGCCGGGCGGCCGCCCAGGCGCGCGGCGAACTCGAAGCGGACACCGACACCGGATCGGCCTGCGAGGAGGTCGACATCATCTTCGACACCATCGCCGGCACGGTCGAGCACCGCGTCCTGGTCAGCGGCGAGCCGATCACACCCGCGTGGATCCGCCGCTTCACCGACCTGCTGCTCGGACCGCTCACCACCGGCTGACGGCGTCCGGGCACGGCGAGGCCGCCCCGCGCGGACTTCCGTCCGGGGCGGCCTCGTCGGAGAGTTCAGCCGGTCAGAACGCCGCGTTCTCCCGGTACGTCCCCCACTCCTCCCGCAGCGCGTTGCAGATCTCGCCCAGGGTCGCCTCGGCGCGCACCGCGTCCAGCATCGGCGGGATCATCGACTCGCCCGAGCGCGCCGCCGCCAGCATGGCGTCCAGCCCGGCCCGCACCGCCGCGTCGTCCCGAGCCGCCTTGCGCTCGCGCAGCACCCGCACCTGCTCGCGCTCGACCTCGTGGCTGACCCGCAGGATCTCCAGGTCGGGGGTGACGCTGCGCGGGTGGCAGTTGACGCCGACCACGCGCTTCTCGCCCTTCTCCACCGCCTGCTGGTACTGGAAGGCGGCCTCGGCGATCTCACCGGTGAACCAGCCCTCCTCGATCCCGCGCAGGATGCCGGAGGTGATCGGGCCGATCTCGTGGTCCTCGCGGCCCTTGTCCAGGATCCGCTGGAAGATCGCCTCGGCCTGCTGCTCGATCCGGTCGGTCAGCGCCTCGACGTACCAGGAGCCGCCCAGCGGGTCGGCCACGTTGGTGACGCCGGTCTCCTCCATCAGCACCTGCTGGGTGCGCAGCGCGATCTCGGCGGCCTGCTCGGAGGGCAGCGCCAGGGTCTCGTCCAGCGCGTTGGTGTGCAGCGAGTTGGTGCCGCCGAGCACCGCGGAGAGCGCCTCGACGGCGGTGCGCACCACGTTGTTGTACGGCTGCTGGGCGGTGAGCGAGACGCCGGCGGTCTGGGTGTGGAAGCGCAGCCACTGCGCCTTGTCGGTCTTCGCGCCGAAGCGGTCGCGCATCCAGCGGGCCCAGATCCGGCGCGCGGCGCGGAACTTGGCGATCTCCTCGAAGAAGTCCAGGTGGGCGTCGAAGAAGAAGGACAGTCCGGGCGCGAAGACGTCCACGTCCAGGCCGCGGGACAGGCCCAGCTCGACGTAGGCGAAGCCGTCCGCGAGGGTGTACGCCAGCTCCTGCGCGGCCGTCGCCCCGGCCTCGCGGATGTGGTAGCCGGAGACGGACAGCGGCTTGTACGCCGGGATGCCCTGGGCGCAGTGCTCCATCAGGTCGCCGATCAGGCGCAGGTGCGGCTCGGGGGCGAAGAGCCACTCCTTCTGGGCGATGTACTCCTTGAAGATGTCCGTCTGCAGGGTGCCGTTGAGCACCGCCGGGTCCACGCCCTGGCGCTCGGCCGCCACGATGTACATGCAGAAGATCGGCACGGCCGGGCCGCTGATCGTCATCGAGGTGGTGACGTCGCCGAGCGGGATGCTGTCGAACAGCACCTCCATGTCGGCGGCCGAGTCGATGGCCACGCCGCAGTGGCCGACCTCACCGAGCGACTTGGGGTCGTCGGAGTCGTAGCCCATCAGGGTGGGCATGTCGAAGGCGACCGAGAGGCCGCCGCCGCCCGCGTCCAGGATCATCCGGTAGCGCTCGTTGGTCTGCTGCGCGTTGCCGAAGCCGGCGAACTGCCGGATGGTCCAGGTGCGGCCGCGGTAGCCGGTGGGGTGCAGGCCGCGGGTGAACGGGTACTCGCCCGGCCAGCCGATCCGCTCGAAGCCCTCGACCGGCTGCCCGGGGGCGGGGCCGTAGACCGGCTCGACCTCGTCACCGGAGAGGGTGGTGAAGTCCGCGTCCCGCTTGCGGGCCTTGTCGTACCGCTGCTGCCAGCGCTGCCGTCCGCGCTCGATCTCCTCGGCGTCCATGGGCCGAACTCCGCTCCGTACGGCCGCCACGGCACCGGGCGGCACAGCTATTAGGACGTCCTGGCAATTTACTCGGACGTCCTAGTAGTTGTCGACGGCGGCCCGCCGCGGAACGGTGACGATCGGGGAACGCGAAGGGCGCCCCGCCCCCATCGGGGAACGGAGCGCCCTCGCGGAGCTTCTCGGCTCAGACGCCGGCCGGCTGGCGGGCGCCGCCCGCCGGGAGCTGCTCGGCGGCCTCACGGGCCACCTTGCGCTCGAAGACGAAGGACAGGAACGGGATGCAGCCCGCCGCCAGGGTCAGCACCAGCCGGCCGAGCGGCCACTTCAGCTTCTGCCCGAGCAGGAAGGTCACCACGAAGTACCCGATGTACAGGTAGCCGTGCAGCATCGCGACGTAGGTGGTCAGGTCCTCGGCGGCACCGAAGCCGTACTTCGCGATCATGAAGCCGCAGAACACCAGCAGTGCGCAACCGGTCGCAATGGCCAGGCCGCGGTACCAGCCCAGCAGGGGGGTCGCCTTCATACTCTTCCTCGCCTCGCTCGGCAGTTTCGGCCGGTACGCCCGGATCCGCGCACCGCTCCCACGAGGGTAGCCGTCCTCACGGCCGCTTCCGAGCAGCCCCCTCGACAGCTCCCTCGACGGCCTGGTCCTCGACGTCGTCGCCCGGCTCGGCGAAGTCCCCGGCGGCGACCCGCAGCGGCCTGAGCAGTTCGAAAACCTGGCGGCACTGGTCGGGGCCGTACTCCTCCAGCCCGAACTCCATCGCCATCAGCTCGCGGGTGGCCTCCTCGACCACCTCGCGGCCGCGCCCGGTGATCGTGGCGAGCACCCCGCGGCCGTCCAGCGGGTTGGGGCGGCGGGCGACCAGGCCGGCCCGCTCCAGGCGGTCGACGGTGTTGGTGACGCTGGTCGGGTGGACCATCAGCCGCTCGCCGATCTTGGACAGCGAGAGCTCACCGGTCCGGCTGAAGGTCAGCAGCACCAGCGCCTCGTACCGGGCGAAGGTCAGACCGTACGGCTTGAGCACCGCGTCGACCCGGGACAGCAGGATCTGGTGCGCGCGCATGATCGAGGTGATCGCCGCCATCGAGGGCACGGTGCCCCAGCGACGGGCCCAGAGCTCGTCGGCGCGGGCGATCGGGTCGAAGTCGAGTGCGAGGGGCTTGGCCACGTCCATAACCGTACCGGCGGACGGGACGTGTGCTACCAGCTGTCCTGATGGTGGACAAGCACGACACGGTGGCGGGATCCCGCCAATCGGACGGCCAGGTCCATACCTGGACATTGCGTCGGTGTGAACGGACGGCAACGCGCTTCGCACGTACCGGGGTTGACCGTCCGATGAGCGAACGCCCCGCTACCAGGCCTCGGTTCGGTCCGGAACCCGCTGAAAGTCCGGGTGAATGATCCCCTTTGTCCTTCCGTTCACAATGCTTCGTCTTGGCGGGACTTGGCCAATTCATGAGCAAGACCTGTCATTTGATTTGCTCGATTGTCATGCTTTCCGCCAACCCCGTTCGACAGCCACCACCCCCACCCAACCGGTGGCAGCCGCACGACCGCTCGGGGTCCTCGCACGTCAGTGCCCGTCCCGCCCCTCAGGTGCCGACCCCGGCCCCCGGGACGCGGTGCGACCGCGCCCACACGCGGTTTCCCGGAAGGACTCGTCCGTGAAGCGAAAGCTCGCCGCAGTCGCCGTACTCTCCGCCACCGCCCTGCTGACCGGTGTCGTCCAGGGCGTCGCGGCCCAGGCCGACCCCGCGCCGCAGGCCCGGGGCGCCCAGCAGCACGCCGACCTGATCGCCCAGGCGAACGGCCAGGCCGCCAAGGTGGCGCACGCCCTGTCCCTGGGCGGCCAGGAGCAACTGGTGGCCAAGGACGTCGTGGTGGACGCCGACGGCACCCGCCACCTCCGCTACGAGCGCACGTTCGCCGGACTCCCCGTGCTGGGCGGCGACCTGGTGGTGCACCAGAAGGCGGACGGCTCGACCACCGCGGTGGACAAGGCCGTCGGCGCCAAGCTCGCGCTGCCCAGCCTCACTCCCGAGATCGCCGCGGACCAGGCCGCCGCCCAGGCGACCGGCGCCGTGCAGTCCACCGTCGGCATCGCCGCCGACGAGGACGAGGCGCCGCTGACCGAGGTCCGGCAGACCGGCACCGCCGCCCTGGTGGTCTGGGCGGCCGACGGCAACCCTCGGCTGGCGTACCGGACCACCGTCGAGGGCCTGCGCGCCGACGGCACCCCGAGCAGCCAGCTGCTGGTCACCGACGCGGCCACCGGTCAGGTGCTCTCCACCCACGAGCAGGTGCAGACCGCCTCCGGCAGCGGCAAGGGCGTCTTCGTCGGCACCGTCCCGCTGACCACCACCCAGAGCGGCACCTCGTACCAGCTGAAGGACGCCGGCCGCGGCGGCCAGGCCACCTACAACCTGAAGAACAAGACCTCCGGCAGCGGCACCCTGTTCGCCAACTCCACCAACGTCTTCGGCAACGGCCTGGTCTCCAACCAGGAGTCCGCCGCCGTGGACGCCCAGTACGGCGCCGCCGCCACCTGGGACTTCTACAAGAACACCTTCGGCCGCAACGGCATCAAGAACGACGGCGTCGGCGCGGTCAGCCGGGTCCACTACGGCACCAACTACGTCAACGCGTTCTGGAGCGACAGCTGCTTCTGCATGACGTACGGCGACGGTGCCAGCAACACCCACCCGCTCACGGCGCTGGACGTGGCCGGCCACGAGATGAGCCACGGCGTCACCTCCGCCACCGCGGGCCTCAACTACTCCGGCGAGTCCGGCGGCCTGAACGAGGCCACCTCGGACATCTTCGGCACCATGGTCGAGTGGTACGCCAACCTGGCCGCCGACAAGCCGGACTACCTCATCGGCGAGCAGATCAACATCAACGGTGACGGCAAGCCGCTGCGCTACATGGACCAGCCGTCCAAGGACGGCCGCTCGGCCGACTACTGGTCCTCCTCGGTCGGCGGCCTGGACGTCCACTACTCCTCGGGCGTGGCCAACCACTTCTTCTACCTGCTCGCCGAGGGCAGCGGCGCCAAGACCATCAACGGCGTCAGCTACAACAGCCCGACGTACAACGGCTCCACCCTCGCCGGCATAGGCCGGGACAAGGCGGCCAAGATCTGGTACCGCGCGCTGACCACCTACTTCACCTCCACCACCAACTACGCGGCGGCCCGCACCGGCACCCTGAAGGCCGCGGCGGACCTGTACGGCGCCACCAGCGCCGAGTACGCGGCCGTCGCCGCGACCTGGAGCGCCGTCAACGTCAAGTGACGTACGGCGCGCGGTGAGCAGGACGCCCGGGGCCTCGTTGGAGGGCAGGCCCCGGGCGTCCGGCCGTGTCCGGGCCGACGACTCCCGGCCAATCCCCTCAGGGGGCCTGTTCTTCCGCGGCGATGGTTGTCATGCTTCTGACGAAACCCCGAATCCACTCCCGGCGAGAAAACGGCGACAGGCTGCCGCGGCCCTTTGGGAGAGGAGGCCGTGGCAGCCTGTCGACCGTCCACGCGAGCGGGTCAGGCGGTCGCGGGCCGCAGCTCCCCGCGCTCCTCGCGACCGAGCTGCCGCTCGGCGACGAAACCGCCGAACGGCAGCACCGAGAGCACGAACAGCAGCACGCCGCGCTTGGCGTCCCACTTCTGCGCCTGCCAGGCCTGGATCCAGAAGATCACGTACAGGATGAACAGGATCCCGTGGACCATGCCCATCACCGGCACGGCGTCGAAGGACGTGGTCCGCTTCAGCACCGAGCAGATCAGCAGCAGGATGAAGGAGATCCCCTCGGGGGCGGAGACGAGGCGCAGGCGGTGGACGGCGCTGCTGTTCACGTTGGATACCTCAATACGGGGGTCGGAGGCGCGGCACGCTTGTGAAGCGACTCACAAGCCTTCCCGCCATTATCACCGAGCACATGTCCGAGCCCAGGGCCGGGGGTGGGCACCGTGCCGGATGTCACAGCGGCGCGCCAGAACCCCGCCGGGTGCGGCGGGGCGTCGCCCGTACCCCCTATCCTGCTGCCCGCGCGCCCACCGACCGGGCGCCGCCGGCACCGCACACGGGGGGTAGTCACCACATGTTCAAGCGCGACTGGGACCGCAGGACCTGCGCCAAGCGCGGCCACATCACCTACGCGCCGACCGAGCCCGAGCTGGCCTCCCGACTGCACGCCGCCACCGCGGTCGGCGACGCCTGGCGCTGCCTGCGCTGCGGCGACTTCTCGCTCGGCGCCCCGCACGGCTCCGGCCCGGCGGCGAACGCCCCGCTGGTGCCGCGCGGCAAGGCCCTCCGGGACCTCTTCATCCTGCGTTTCCTGGCCGTCGAGCGGGTGCTGCGCGGCGTCATCATCATCCTGATGGCCTGGGGCGTCTGGAAGTTCTCCAACAGTCAGGAGGCGGTGCAGCGGGTCTTCGAGGAGGACCTCACGGTCTTCAAGCCGGTCACCGACCACTTCCACTGGGACCTCGACCACGCCCCGATCGTCGAGACGATCCGCAAGACCTTCGGCTACCAGAAGAAGACCCTGCTGATCGTCGCGGGCGCGATGATCGCCTACGCGCTGATCGAGATCGTCGAGGCGGTCGGCCTCTGGCTGGGCCGACGCTGGGCCGAGTACCTGACCGTGGTCGCCACCGCCGCCTTCCTCCCGCTGGAGGGCTACGAGCTGCACGAGCACATCAGCGCGGTGAAGATCTGCACCCTGCTGCTGAACATCGCGGCGGTGCTCTGGATCATGCTCTCCAAGCGCCTGTTCGGCCTGCGCGGTGGCGTGGTGGCCTTCGAGGCGGAGCGCCACTCGGCCTCGCTGCTGGAGGTCGAGCAGGCGGCCGGAACCGTCCCGGCGCCCGGACACGGCCACGGCGCCCACGCACGCTCCTGACCCGAACGATTGTCCCGGGTCCGTACCGGTTGGGCCCCGCCCCCTCGCCCCGCAGCCCCGGCGGAAGCTAGATTGCGCCCGTGGCACAGTTCAGACTCCAGGGATCGCGGGTGCTCGCCGTCGAGCTGGGCGGCGACGCCGTCAAGGCCCGGCACGGCTCGATGGTCGCCTACACCGGCCAGATGACCTTCAAGAAGCTGACCGGCGGAGGGGACGGCCTGCGGGGCATGGTCACCCGCAGGCTCACCGGCGAACGGATGACCGTCATGGAGGTGAAGGGGCAGGGCACCTGCTACTTCGCCGACAAGGCCACCGAGATCAACCTGGTCCGCCTCGACGGGGAGACGCTCTACGTCGAGGCGGACAACCTGCTGTGCACCGAGGCCGGCCTGCACACCGGCACCAGCTTCACCGGGCTGAACGGCGTCTCCTCGGGCAACGGCCTCTTCACCACCAAGGTGGAGGGCCACGGCTGGGCCGCCGTCACCTCCAACGGCCCGGCCGTCATCCTGAGGGTCGGCAAGGACATGCCGCTGCGGGTCGACCCGGGCGCGTACGTCGCGCACACCGGCAGCCTGCACCGCAGCCTGAAGTCGGGCGCGGGCTGGACCACGGTGATCGGCGAGGGCGGCGGCGAGGCCGTGCAGGTGGAGTTCACCGGCGAGGGCCTGGTGTACGTCCAGCCCTCGGAGAAGGTCACCCTCGGGGGTGACGTCTGATGGGCTTCACCCGGATCAACGGGAAGATGGTCGAGGCCCAGGTGGTGCCCGGCCAGCGGCTGTTCAGCCAGCGCGGGGCGATGCTCGGGTACACCGGCGACGTCCGGTTCACCCCGAACATCACCGGCGGCCAGGGCGGCGTGATGTCGATGATCGGCCGCCGGGTCGCCAACGAGGACACCCCGCTGATGACCGTCGAGGGCCAGGGACGGGTGATGTTCGGCCACGGCGGCCACCACGTCCACGTGATCGACCTGACCGGCGACACCCTGTTCGTCGAGGCGGACCGGCTGCTCGCCTTCGAGGGCACGCTGCGCCAGTCCACCGTGTTCCTCGGCTCGCAGGGCGGGGTGATGGGCATGGTCCGCGGCCAGGTCAGCGGGCAGGGCCTGTTCACCACCCGGCTGGAGGGCCACGGCTCGGTCGCGGTGATGGCCCACGGCGGCGTCTTCGAACTGCCGATCACCCCCGGCCAGCCGGTGCACGTCGACCCGCAGGCGTACGTGGCGCACCGCGGCGAGGTGCGCAACAAGCTGTCCACGGCGATCGGTTGGCGCGAGATGATCGGCCGCGGCTCGGGCGAGGCGTTCCAGCTGGAACTGTCCGGGCAGGGCACGGTGTACGTCCAGGCGAGCGAGGAGAAGCTCTGATGTCCCACCCGCCGCAGCCGCCCCAGCCGCCGTACGGGCAGTCCCCGTACGGCCAGTCGCCGCACGACCAGCCCACCCAGCCGGGCTTCACGGTGCCTCCGGTGCCCTCGAACCACGGGCGTTCGCAGGACTACCCGCCGCCCCCTCCCCCGCCGCCCGGCTACCAGCCGCAGCCCCAACAGGCTTACGCCCAGGAGCAGTTCGGAGGCCCGCAGGCCCCGCTGCCGACCACCCACGGCGGCGAGGGACCGGTGGTGCACGACGCGTACACCCTGCCGGCCAACGACAACGTCAACCCGTACGCCTTCGCCGTCGAGCTGAACGGCTCCTACTTCCTGCAGAAGGGCAAGATGGTCGCCTACTACGGCGACATCACCTTCCGCGGCGTCGGCGCCGGGATGGTCGACCGGATGCTCGGGCAGCACTTCAACTCCCCGCTGCACGCGGCGGACTGGGTGGTCGCCCAGGGCAGCGGCAAGCTGCTGCTGGCCGACCGCGCCTACGACCTCAACTCCTACGACCTGGACGACGGCAACCTGACCGTCCGCTCCGGCAACCTGCTCGCCTTCGACCCGACGCTGCGGCTCAAGCAGTCGATCATCCCGGGCTTCCTGACGCTGATCGGCACCGGCCGCTTCGTCGCCGCCTCCAACGGGCCGGTGCACTTCGTGGAGCCGCCGATCCGGGTGGACCCGCAGGCCCTGGTCGGCTGGGCGGACTGCCCGGCGCCGTGCCACCACTACGACCACGACTACCTGCACGGGGTGGTCGGTGGCCTGCGGCGACTGACCGGCATCGGCGGCGCCTCGGGCGAGGAGCACCAGTTCGAGTTCATCGGCGCCGGGCAGGTGCTGGTGCAGTCCAGCGAGCAGCTGATGGCCGAGCGTCCGGTGGGCCGGGTGGACGCCGAGGCCGGCGTCCCGGGAGGCGGGGTGCCGCCCCAGCCGGGCCACGGCGGCAACCACCCCAACCAGCCGGGCCTGGGTAACCTTGGCGAACTCGGGCGGCGTTTCGGCCTGTAAACTTGTACAAGATTGAACTAAATCGGGTATGCTGGATCCCATGGATACGCACACGATCGACACTGCGGACAACCCTGAGCCGCGGCCCGAGGAGGAGACTCCCTGGCTGACCGCCAGGGAGCAGCGGATGTGGCGCGCCCATCTGGAGGTCGCCAAGCTGCTGGACTACCAGCTCAGCCGCGAACTCCAGCCCCACAACCTGGCGATCAACGACTACGAGATCCTGGTCGTGCTCTCCGAGGCGCCCGACCACCGCATGCGGATGACCGACCTCGCGACCGCCACCCTGCAGTCGAAGAGCCGGCTCTCCCACCAGATCACCCGCATGGAGAACGCCGGCCTGGTGCTGCGCCAGGAGTGCCCCGGCGACCGCCGCGGCCTCTACGCCCACCTCACCGAACAGGGCTGGGAGACCATGCAGCGGGTCGCCCCCGACCACGTCCGCAGCGTCCGGGCCCACTTCATCGACCGCTTCACCCCGGAACAGCTCGACGCCATCTACGAGGCCCTCGCCCCCGTCGCCGAACACCTGCGCGGCCTCCGCGGCCGCTCGTAGGTCCTGCGGGCCCCCTGCGCGGGAAGTCGGCCGGGCCGACTTCCCGCGCAGGGTGAGCCCGGCGAGCCGCCGTGCTCAGCCGGTGGTCAGGCCGGCGACGAGTTCGTCGGCGGCGCCGTAGGGGTCGAGGGTGCCGGTGGCCACCCGTTCGGCGAGACCGGCCAGCAGGCGGTCGCCGGAGAGGTCGCCGATCCGGGCCCGCAGCTCGGCCAGGGCGATGGCCTCGATCTCCTGGGCGGCCCGGCGGCGGCGGCGCGCCGCCAGTTCGCCGTGCTCCTCCAGCCAGGCGCGGTGCTTCTCCAGCGCCTCGACCACCTCGTCCACTCCCTCGCCGCGCGCCGCGACGGTCTTGACGATCGGCGGGCGCCAGTCCCCCGCCTCGCGCGCCTCGCCGAGGCCCAGCATGTGGTTGAGCTCCCGGGCGGTGGCGTCGGCGCCGTCCCGGTCGGCCTTGTTCACCACGAAGACGTCGCCGATCTCCAGGATGCCGGCCTTGGCGGCCTGGATGCCGTCGCCCATCCCGGGGGCCAGCAGCACCACGGCGGTGTCGGCCTGGGCGGCGACCTCGACCTCGGACTGGCCCACGCCCACGGTCTCCACCAGGATCACCTCGCACCCGGCCGCGTCCAGCACCCGCAGCGCCTGCGGGGCCGCCCAGGACAGCCCGCCGAGGTGCCCGCGGGTGGCCATCGAGCGGATGAACACCTCGGGGTCGGTCGCGTGGTCCTGCATCCGGACCCGGTCGCCCAGCAGCGCCCCGCCGGAGAACGGCGAGGACGGGTCGACGGCGAGCACCCCGACCCGCTTGCCCAGCCGCCGGTAGGCGGAGACCAGCGCCGAGGTGGAGGTGGACTTGCCGACCCCGGGCGAGCCGGTCAGGCCCACGGTGTAGGCCTGCCCGGTGTACGGGGCGAGCGCGGCCATCGCCTCCCGCAGCTGCGGAGCGGCGTTCTCGACCAGCGTGATCAGGCGGGCGACCGCCCGCGGCCGACCCTCCCGGGCCTGCTCGACCAGCGTGGCGACATCGATCATCAGGGTCTCCTTGCACAGATGCCGAGGGGCCTGGAAGGCCCGGGGTCCGTCTCCGAACTCGCATCCGCGGGGCGACGCCGGGGCACGGACCCAAAGGGCTGCGGACCACTTGTGGCGGTCCGCAGCCCCGAGGTCAGAGCGTCGGTCAGGCCTTCGGCACGCGCACGATCAGCGCGTCGCCCTGGCCGCCGCCGCCGCACAGGGCGGCCGCGCCGACCCCGCCGCCGCGGCGCTGAAGCTCCAGCGCGAGGGTGAGCACCACCCGGGCGCCGGACATGCCGATCGGGTGGCCGAGCGCGATCGCGCCGCCGTTGACGTTGACGATGTCGGAGGAGACGCCGAGGTCCTTCATCGACTGGTGGGCGACGGCCGCGAAGGCCTCGTTGATCTCGATCAGGTCGAGGTCGGAGACCTCCAGGCCCTCCTTGGACAGCGCGTGCCTGATCGCGTTGGACGGCTGCGACTGCAGCGAGTTGTCCGGGCCGGCCACGTTTCCGTGCGCGCCGATCTCGGCGATCCAGGTGAGGCCCAGCTCCTCGGCCTTGGCCTTGCTCATCACGACCACGGCGGCGGCGCCGTCGGAGATCTGCGAGGAGGTGCCGGCGGTGATCGTGCCGTCCTTGGTGAAGGCCGGGCGCAGCTTGGCGAGGCCCTCGACGGTGGTGTCGGCGCGGATGCCCTCGTCCTGGCTGAACAGCACCGGCTCGCCCTTGCGCTGCGGGATGGCGACCGGGACGATCTCGGCGTCGAAGACGCCGTCCGCCTGCGCCTTGGCGGCCCGCTGGTGGGAGGCGGCGGCGATCTCGTCCTGCACCTCGCGCGGGATGCCCAGGCGGGTGTTGTGCTTCTCGGTGGACTCGCCCATCGGGATGTTCTCGTAGGCGTCGGTCAGACCGTCGTACGCCATGGCGTCGAGCACCTCGACGGCGCCGTACTTGTAGCCCTCCCGGGACTTCGGCAGCAGGTGCGGGGCGTTGGTCATCGACTCCTGGCCGCCGGCCACCACGATGTCGAACTCGCCGGCCCGGATCAGCTGGTCGGCGAGGGCGATGGCGTCCAGGCCGGAGAGGCAGACCTTGTTGACGGTCAGCGCCGGGACGTTCATCGGGATGCCGGCCTTGACGGCGGCCTGGCGGGCCGGGATCTGGCCGGCGCCGGCCTGCAGCACCTGGCCCATGATCACGTACTGGACCTGATCCCCGGTGATCCCGGCCCGCTCCAGTGCGCCCTTGATCGCGAAGCCGCCGAGGTCGGCACCGGAGAAGCCCTTGAGGGAGCCGAGCAGGCGACCCATCGGGGTCCGCGCACCGGCAACGATCACAGAGGTGGTGTTGGTCATGGGACGGGCCCCTTCGCACGTCGTGGCCAGGTGAGGATGCGCTCAGGGTACTGACCCGTTTTCCGCCCGTCACCGGAGCGACGGTGTGATCGAGCGCACTGGCACCCTCCAGTCAACACCGTGTCAACGCGGTCCGGTGAACGTTCGGGTGAAAGTCCGCGGGCGACCGCGTGCCGTCCGCGCCGGTCAGCGTGTGAGCAGGCTCGCACGTCCGGCACTGGCGCGGGCCGAGGCCCGTACGCTGCACTGGGTGCCACTTTCCGTACCCGCCCTGGAGGTCCGCCGTGCTGACCCGTATCGACCACATCGGCATCGCCTGCCGAGACCTCGACAAGACGGTCGAGTTCTACCGCGCCACCTACGGCTTCGAGGTGTTCCACAGCGAGGTCAACGAGGAGCAGGGCGTCCGCGAGGCGATGCTCCGGATCAACGGGACCGACGACGGCGGCGCCTCGTACCTCCAGCTGCTGGAGCCGACCCGGCCGGACTCCACCGTCGCCAAGTGGCTGGAGAAGAACGGCGAGGGCGTGCACCACATCGCCTTCGGCACCGCCGACGTGGACGGCGACTCCGAGGCCATCCGCGGCAAGGGCGTCCGGGTCCTCTACGACGAGCCGCGGATCGGCTCGATGGGCTCGCGGATCACCTTCCTGCACCCCAAGGACTGCGGCGGGGTGCTGACCGAGCTGGTCACGTCCGCCCAGCCCGCCGGGCACGAGGGGGACGGAGCACACGGAGGGCACTGAGGCCACCGGAACCCCCGGTAGCCGCGGTCCGGCTCTAGCGACCCGTCAGTAACCTGGTCCGGGAGCCGGAAAACCCCCACGCGGCCATTCCCCCGCAGTGCGCTCCCACTACAATGCCCAGGTGCGCGACGAATCCGGGGGACGGAGTCGACGGGCACGGCCGATGACAGGCCTGTCCGCCCTCCGGTGGTCGGCCCGTCGCAGGGGAGTCCAGTACGCGGGCACGGCTGAACAGTCGCAAGACGGATCTGTCACCATTCTCCACAGGCAAGAGTTCGCCCAGGAGTCCACCCGGACGGGGGAACGCGGTACCCCCGCGCTCCCACGGCCAGGACTCCGACGACCGCGGCGGACGCCCCCGGCTTGGCACGGGGTCGTCCGGTGGCCGCGGATGCAAGGACCAGTCGGACCGGCACCCCGGACAGGGGCGCCCCGGACCGGCCGGGTCGAGGACGCGACCAGGAGATGGATGGGACCGCGGAGTGCGGGGCAACGACCGCTACGAGGTTGACGATCACCTCTCCCAGTTCGAGGCCGAGATGGGTCGGACTCGGAAGGAGCGGGACAAAGCAGTCGAGCATGCCGAGGACCTCGCCTACCAGGTGGAGGTGCTCCGGGCCAAGCTGCACGAGTCCCGGCGCATGCTTGCCCAGCCGCGCGCCTTCGACGCCGTCTCCGGCCAGGCCGAGCAGATGCTCCGCACCGCCGAGATGCAGGCCCAGCAGATGCGCGCGGACGCCGAGCGCCAGCTGCGCGACTCCCAGGCCGCCACCCAGCGGATCATGGCCGAGGCCGCCGAGCGCACCGCCCGGCTGGAGGCCGAGCTCGCCGCGCGCCGCCGCCAGCTGGAGGAGGAGCTCACCGAGCTGCGCCGCTCCGCCGAGCAGCACGTCAACGGCTGGGCCGAGCAGACCCGGACCGGCTCCGAGCAGGAGGCCCAGCGCCTGCTGCAGGACGCCCGCGCCGAGGCCGAGCGGATGGTCGCCGCGGCCCGCGCCGAGGCCGCCGCCCTCTCCGACCACGCCCGTGCCCAGACCGCCGCCGACGTCGACGCCGCCCGCGGCGAGGCCCAGGCTGCCGCCGAGGCCGCCCTGCAGAAGGCCCAGAGCGACGCCGAGCGTCTGCTGCGCGCCGCCTCCGAGCACGCCCAGCAGGCCGGTGCCCAGGCCGCCGCCGACGTGGACGCCGCCCGCGGCCAGGCCCAGCAGGAGCTGGCCGCCGCCCACGCCGCCGCCGAGCAGCAGCTGGCCCTCGCACAGGCCGAGATCGGCCGGCTCAAGGAGCAGGCCGCCGCCGAGCAGGCCCGTGCCGAGCAGCAGCTCGATGCCGCGAAGACCGAGATAGAGCGGCTGCGCGCCGAGGCGATCGCCGAGGCCGAGCGCACCCGCCGGGAGGCCGCCGAGCTGCGCGCCCAGGCCGAGCAGGCCGCCGAGCAGCTCCAGGCCGACGCCGAGGCCGCCGCCGAGCGCAAGGTCGCCGACGGCGAGGCCGCCACCGAGCAGCGGTCGCAGACCGCCCGCGCCGAGATCGCCCGACTGGTCGCCCAGGCCACCAAGGAGTCCGAGGCGATCCGTGCCGAGGCCGAGGCGGTCCGGGCCGAGGCGGCCACCAGGCAGGCCGAGGCGGACGCCGCCAAGGCCGCCGCCGCCGAGGAGAGCGAGCGGCTGCGGGCCACCGCCGAGTCGGTCGCCGCCCAGCTGAAGGCCGAGGCCGAGGCCGCGATCGCCGAGCTGCGCGCCCGGGCCGAGCGGGACGTGGCCGAACTGCGGGCGCAGGCCGCGGCCGACGCCCAGCGGCTGCGCGGCGAGGCCGAGGAGGAGGGCCGGGCGGCCGGCGCCAAGGACGCCACCGTCCACCTCGCCAAGGCCGCCAAGACCGCCGAGGAGGTGCTCGGCCGGGCCAACCAGGACGCCGAGACGGCGCGCGCCGAGGCCGCCACCGAGGCGGAGCGGATCCGCGCCGAGGCCCGGGCCGAGGCCCAGCGGCTGCGCGAGCAGGCCCAGGCCGCCGTCGAGCAGGCCCAGAACGCCGCGCTGGACGACGCCGCCGCGATCCGCGAGCGGATCGAGCAGATGCAGGACGAGGCGGCCCGGCTGCGGGCCGAGGCCGAGGAGCTGCGCGCCCAGGCCGCCGCCGAGGCCGACCGGTCCCGCAGCGAGGCCCGCCGCCAGGCCGTCCTGCAGATCGAGGAGTCGGCGAAGAACGCCGAGGAGCTGCTCACCAAGGCCAAGGCCGACGCCGACGAGTTGCGCGCGGGCGCGGCCGGGGAGATCGAGCGGCTGCGCGAGCAGGCCCAGGAGCAGGCCGCCGAGACCCAGGGACGGGCCGAGCAGACCCTCGCCCGGGCCCGGGCCGAGGCCGAGAAGATCACCGCCGCGGCCGAGCAGCAGGGCCAGGACGCCCTGGCCGCCGCCAAGGCCGCGGCCGCCGAGAACCGGACCGCCGCCGAGCGCGAGACCTCCGAACTCCGGCGCGAAGCAGTCGAGTTCGACCAGCGGGTGCGGTCCGAGGCGAGCGCCGCCGCGCAGGCCCTGACCGCCGACGCCCAGGCCGAGGCCAAGGCCGTCCGGGACGCCGCGGTCGCCGACGCCGAGCGGGTGCGCACCGAGGCCGACACCGAGGCCGCCCGTACCCGGGCCGAGGCCGAGGCCGCAGCGAACGCGCTGCGCGAGGAGAGCCGGCGCGAGCGCGAGGAGGCCGCCGCCGGGCTGGAGCGCGAGCGCGAGAAGACCGCCGAGCAGCTGGCCGGCGCCCGGACCGCCCGCGAGCAGGCCGAGCAGGCCGCCGCCGAGCTGACCGAGCGCACCGCCCGGGAGACCGCCGAGGTCCGCGCCGCCGCCGACCGGTACGCCGCCGAGCAGCGCGAGAGCGCCGACCGGGAGACCACCGAGCTGCGCGAGAGCGCCGACCGGTACGCGGCCGAGCAGCGCGCCCAGGCCGAGCAGGCCGCCGCCGAACTGCGCGCCCTCGCCCAGCAGGAGACCGCCCAGCAGCGCGAGCACGCCGAGGCCTACGCCGACCGCGTCCGCACCGACGCCGAACAGCACGCCGTCGAGCTGCGGGCCGAGGTCGAGCAGTACGCCGTCGACCGCCGCGCCGAGGCCGACGAACTGCTGGAGCAGGCCGCAGCCGCCGCCGAGCAGCGCCGGGCGGAGGCCGCCCAGGACGCCAAGGCGACCCGCGAGAAGGCCGCCGCCGAGCTGGCGCTGGCCAACGAGCAGGCCGAGACCGTACGGGCCGAGGCCGGCCGGGAGCTGTCCGAGGCCCGCGCCACCGCCGACGACATCCGCGCCGAGGCCACCGCCGTCCTGGAGCAGGCGCGGGCCGACGGCGAGGACGTGGTCGCCGCCGCCAGGGCCGAGGGCGCCGAGCTGGTCGCCGCCGCCGAGGAGGAGGCCGCCGAGGTCCGCCAGTCGGTGGCCGGCCTGCACGAGGCCGCCGCCGAGCAGATCGCCGCGCTGCGCGCCACCGCCGAGCAGGAGGCCGCGGACACCCGCGACCGGGCGGAGCAGGCCGCTGCGGAGACTCGCGCCCTCGCCGAGCGCGAGACGACCGAGCAGCGCGAGGCCGCCGAGCGGTACTCCGCCGAGGTGCGCGACCTGGCCGACCGGGAGACCGCCGAGCAGCGCGAGGCGGCCGAGCGGTACAGCGCCGAACAGCGCGAGGCCGCCGACCGGTACAGCGCCGACCTGCGCGCCCGGACCGAGGCCGAGACCACCGCCCTGCGCGAGCAGACCGAGCTGGAGCTCACCGCCGAGCGCGAGGCCGCCGAGGCCGAGCTCGGCCGTCAGCGCGCCGAGGCCCAGGCCTACGACGAGCAGCTGCGCGCCGACGCCGAGGCGGAGCTGCGCGCCGCCCGGGAGGCGGCCGAACAGCTGCGCGCGGACGCCGAGGCCCAGGCCGCCCGTACGGTGGCCGAGGCCGAGGCCCAGGGCGCCCGGACCGTCGCCGAGGCCGAGGAGCTGGCCGCCGGGCTGCGCGCCGAGGCCGAGGAGTACGCCCTCGCCACCCGCACCCTGGCCGACGAGTACGACGCCGCCACCCGCACCCGCGCCGACGCCTACGACGCGGAGACCCGGGAGGCCGCCGAGCAGTTCGACAAGGCCACCCGGGACCAGGCCAAGTCCGTCCTGGAGAAGGCCTTCGCGGACGCCGAGTCGCTCGGCGAGGACGCCCAGACCACCGCGCTGGCCACCACCGCCGCCGCCGAGGAGCAGGCGGACGCGATGGTCGCCGCCGCCCGCAAGGAGGCCGACCGGCTGGTCGCGGCCGGCGAGGCCGCCGGTCAGGCCGAGGTCGAGAAGGGCCGCTCCGACGCGGACGCCCTGCTCGCCGAGGCCCGCCGGGACGCCACCGCGATCCGCGAGCGCGCCGAGGAGCTGCGCGAGCGCACCGACGCCGAGGTGGAGGCGCTGCACGAGCGGGCCCGCAAGGAGAACGCGGCGGCGATGAAGTCGGCCGGCGAGCGGGTGGACGCGCTGGTGACGGCCGCTCAGGAGCAGCTGACGGAGGCCGAGGAGCAGGCGGTGGCCACCGTCGCCGAGGCCGAGGAGCGGGCCGCCGCCCTGGTCGCCGCCGCCGAGGAGCGGGCCGCCGAGCTCACCTCGGAGGCCTCCGCGGAGGCCAGCAAGGTCCGGCTGTCCGCCGTCCGCAAGGCGGAGGGCCTGCTGAAGGAGGCGGAGACCAAGCTCGCCAACTCCACCGACCGCGCCGAGACGCTGATCGAGAAGGCCGAGGCCAAGCTGGCGTCGGCCGAGGCGGAGGCCGAGGAGCGGCTCGACAAGGCGGCCGCCGAGGCGGAGAAGCGGCTGCACGAGGCCGACCGCACCGCGGACGAGCAGATCGAGCTGGCGAAGGCGGAGGCCGAGCGGCTGATCGCCGAGGCGAAGGCGGAGGCCGAGCGGGTCACCGACGAGGGTCGGCGGGAGCTGGACGAGCTGGTGCGCCGCCGCAAGGACATCAACACCGAGATCTCCAGGGTCCAGGACGTGCTGTCGGCGCTGGAGGCGTTCGAGGCACCGTCACCGGTCGCCCAGACCAACGGGGGAAGCAACACCAAGAAGGACGGGGGCGCCAAGGCCGGTGCCGGAGTTGGCTCCCCCCGGTCGGGTGGCAATCGCTCCAAGAACGCACCACCCGATTGAGCGGACATTGGCGGTCATTGTCCGTGAGAGAACGGCATTTCGCCGCCGACACTCCGGTACCGTGTCAGGATTCCCTCAACCACCTCAGCGGTTCGACGACAGGAAGCCCAGAGTCCCATGAGCGACAGTCACTCCCCTCACGGCTTCGACCTGGTGCGCCGTGGGTACGAGCGCGCCCAGGTCGACGAGCGGATCACCAAGCTGGTGGCCGACCGTGACAGTGCCTTGACCCGGATCAGCGCGCTGGAGAAGCGCATCGAGGAGCTCCACCTGGAGACGCAGACCGCCCAGGCGGCGGTCGCCGAGCAGGAGCCCTCGTACGCCGGTCTCGGTGCCCGGGTCGAGAAGATCCTGCGACTGGCCGAGGAGGAGGCCAAGGACCTGCGCGACGAGGCGCACCGCGCCGCCGAGCAGCACCGCGAGCTGGCCGAGGCCGCCGCCCAGCAGGTCCGCACCGAGGCCGAGAACTACGCCAAGGACCGCAAGGCCAAGGCGGAGGACGAGGGTCTGCGGATCGTCGACAAGGCGAAGAGCGACTCCGCCCAGCTGCGCGCCGAGGCCAACAAGGACGCCCAGAACAAGCGTGAGGAGGCGGACGCCCTCTTCGAGGAGACCCGCACCAAGGCCGCCCAGGCCGCGCTGGAGTTCGAGACCAACCTGGCCAAGCGCCGGGAGCAGTCGGAGCGCGACCTGGCCGCCCGTCAGGCCAAGGCCGAGAAGCGCCTCGCCGAGATCGAGCACCGGGCCGAGCAGCTGCGCCTGGAGGCCGAGAAGCTGCGCACCGACGCCGAGCGCCGGGCCCGTCAGACCGTCGAGACGGCCCAGCGCCAGTCCGAGGACATCGTGGCGGACGCCAACGCCAAGGCGGACCGCATCCGCAGCGAGTCCGAGCGGGAGCTGGCGGCGCTGACCAACCGCCGCGACAGCATCAACGCCCAGCTGACCAACGTCCGCGAGATGCTGGCGACGCTGACCGGCGCGGCCGTGGCCGCCGCCTCGCTGCCGAACGACGACACCATGGGCGTGCCCGCCCAGCAGTCGCGCTGACCCGGCAGTCGCGCTGACCCGGGCCGCCGACGCGGTCCTTGCGGCAGGCCCTCACCCTCCCGGGTGAGGGCCTGTCGGCTGTCTCCCCGTCACCATCTCGGGGCCCTTTTCCGGGACGAGCCTCAGCGGGGGTAGGCGCCGTCGGGCCGCTGGTGCCCGCTGCTGAGCTGGTTGCCCTCGTCGTCCGAGACGGTGCCGAACCAGGAGGTGCACCAGACCGACACCGAGTCGGGCCAGTACTGCACCTCGAACGGGTGCCCGGACCCGTGGTCGCCGTACGAGGTGACGATGAAGGTCTCCCCGGGGCGCAGCCAGTAGTCCTCGCCGAGCGGCTCCAGGGTCAGCTCCACCAGCCCCTCGCCGCGGTTCGTCACCGGCATCCGGCCGGTCACCTCCAGGGCCGAGAAGTCCCAGCCGGCCGCGTCCGGGCTCATCCGGCGGCCACCCGGGCGAGCAGCCGGCGGACGGCGGCGTCGAACGCCCCCGGGGACTCCAGGGCGCTGAGGTGGCCCACGCCGGGGACGACGGTCAGCTCGGCGTCCGGACCGGCCTGGACCATCCGTTCGGCCTCCTCCAGTGGCGCCAGGGCGTCCAGGGCACCCGCGACCACCGCGAGCGGCACCCGGAGCCCGGCCAGTACGTCCAGCGAGTCCGGACGGGCCGCCATGGCCCGCTGGGCCCACGCGACGGCGGCGGGCGGGGCGGCGGCCACCATCGCCTGCACCCGCTCCACCAGGTGCTGGGAGTCGGGCCCGAGCTGTCCGGCGGCCACCCGTTCGTCCAGCAGCAGCTGGACGCTGCCCCGGGCGGTGACGGCGGCGGCGATCCGCTCCCGGTTGGCCCGGGCGGCGTCGGTGTCGGCGGTGGCCCGGGTGTTGGCCAGCAGCAGCCCGGCCAGCCGGTCCGGGTGGCGGCGGGCGAAGGCGAGTGCCACGTAGCCGCCCATCGAGAGCCCGCCGACCACCGCGCGGTCGATCCCGGCCGCGTCCAGGAGCAGCGCCAGGTCGTCGGCGACCAGGTCCAGCGAGGGCTCGTCCGCACCCAGCTCGGTGCCCCCGAAACCCCTCTGGTCGGGGGCGAGCACCCGGGCCTCGTCCCCGGTCGGTCCGGGCAGCGAGTCCAGCTGGGCGGACCACATCGAGGCGTTCAACGGAAAGGCGTGCAGGAGCACGAGGGGTGTTCCGGTACCGCTCTCCCGGACGGACACTGTGGAGGGGAGCCGGCTCACGCGCCCACCTCGCTTCGCTCGGCAGGGGCATGACCCAACAACGCGCACCTCTCGATGATTCGCTCGCTTCGCTCGCTCATGCGCCCACCGTATTCGGGCGGGCCCGGCAGGCCCACTCAGCGGGCCGCCCTATCTGCTTTGTCCTAACCTGACAGCGAGTAAGGGAGCGCCAATGATCGAGTTGCACGACCTGACAAAGCGTTATGGCAAGACGCTCGCGGTGGACCGGCTCAGCTTCACCGTTCCCCCGGGGGTGGTCACCGGATTCCTCGGCCCCAACGGCGCGGGGAAGTCCACCACCATGCGCATGATCCTCGACCTGGACCGACCGACCGGCGGCAGGGTCACCATCGACGGCAGACACTACGGGCAGCTCAGCGAACCGCTCAAGAAGATCGGCGCCCTCCTGGAGGCCAAGGCCGTCCACCCCGGCCGCACCGCCCGCGACCACCTGCTCTGGCTCGCCCAGAGCAACCGGATCCCCGAGCGCCGGGTGGACGAGGTGCTGGGCCTGGTCGGCCTCACCCCGGTCGCCCGCAAGCGGGCCCGCGGCTTCTCGCTCGGCATGGGGCAGCGCCTGGGCATCGCCTCGGCGCTGCTCGGCGACCCGGAGATCGTCATGTTCGACGAACCGGTCAACGGTCTGGACCCGGAGGGCATCCTCTGGATCCGCAACCTGATGAAGCGCCTCGCCGGCGAGGGCCGGACGGTCTTCGTCTCCTCCCACCTGATGAACGAGATGGCCGTCACCGCCGACCACCTGGTGGTCATCGGCAAGGGCCGGCTGCTCGCCGACCTGCCGATGCCGGAGTTCATCCGGCGCAACTCCCGCTCCGCCGTACGGCTGCGCAGCCCCCAGCCCGAGCGCCTGCTGGACGTCCTGGCCGGGGCCGGCCTGCGGCACGAACCGGGACCGGACGGCTCCTACGAGGTGGTCGACGGCGACCTCGCGGCCCTCGGCGAGCTGGCCGCCTCGCACGGCGTGGTACTGCACGAACTCAGCCCGCAGCAGGCCTCGTTGGAGGAGGCGTTCATGCAGATGACGGCGGACTCGGTGGAGTACCACGCGGGCGACGGCCCGGGCCGGGGCGCGCCCGGTACGAGCGGTGCGCCCGGCGCGAGCGGTGCTCCCGGCGCGCCGGGTGCGCCGGGCGGCGGCTGGGGCGCGGGCTGGAAGGCGGACGGCAACCGGCCGCCCGCGGCGGTGCGGCAGGAGGAGAACTGAGATGGCGTCCTTCCCGGCGATCCTGCGCTCCGAGTGGACGAAGATCCGCAGCGTCCGCTCCACGGTCTGGACCCTCGCGCTGGCCTTCGTGGTCACCGTGGGCATCGGCGCGCTGCTGTCCCTGCTCACCAACAACAACTTCACCGAGTTCCGGCGCCACGACCAGAGCCCGTTCGACGCCACCGGCACGGCCTTCTCCGGCATCATGCTCGGCGAACTGGCCATCATCGTCTTCGGCGTGCTGGCGATCGGCAACGAGTACAGCAGCGGCATGATCCGGGCCACCCTGGCCGCCGTCCCCCAGCGCGGCACCCTGCTCGCCGGCAAGACGGTGGTGCTCGGCGCGCTGGCCCTCGCGGTCTCGCTGGTGACCGCCTTCGTCACCTTCTTCGTCGGCCAGGCGCTGCTGGGCTCGCACTCCACCAGCCTGAGCGAGCCGAACGTGCTGCGCGCGGTGCTCGGTGCCGCGCTCTACCTGACGATGATCTGCCTGTTCTCGGCCGGTGTCACCGCCATGCTGCACAACCAGACGCTCGCGCTGGGCGTGCTGGTGCCGTTCTTCTTCCTGCTCTCGCCGATCCTCTCGGCGGTGCCGAAGGTCAAGACCCTGGCCCACTACTTCCCCGACTACGCCGGTTCGCGAATGCTGCTGGTGTACGAGCAGAACGGCCAGCCGTACGGGCCGTGGGCGGGCTTCACCATCTGCCTGGCGTGGACCGTGGCCGCCCTGGTCGGCGGTGCGCTGGTGCTCAAGAGCCGCGACGCCTGAGGGAGTTCGGGCCGTAGCGCGTCAGTACCGCGGAGCGCCGCGGCCTCGCAGGACGTTGGAGGCCCGGCGCTCCCGCGCTCCCCAGCACGCCCGGTGCCAGTGCCGCCGGTCGTCCACCCCGCCGCCGTGCATCGGCCAGGCCACCACGTGGCCCATGCCGGGCGGGATCTCCTGGTCGCAGCCCGGGCAGCGGTAGAACCGCCCCGAGGTGCCCGCGACCGTCTGCACCACCCAGTCGTCGCCCTGGTAGTTCTCGGTACGGCGCAACGATCCGCCGAGCGGGGCGGCGGCCGGCTCTGCGCTCTCGCGGCTGGCGGCGCTCTTGATCCGGTTGCGGCGGGGCACGGCGGACTGCCTCTCTTCCGGGGGCTCGAAGTCTTTCCAGCCTAGGGCCTGGCCGGATCGGGCCGCGGCGGCCCCGGGCAGGGGCCCGAGGGGCGGGCCCCGCCGGGTGGTCCGTCTCCCGGGCCTCTATCACGGCTTCGGCCGACCGTCCGGTGTTTTTGCCGAGATCCACCCGATCATCGGGGAAATTCGGGGTTCAGCGTGCCATTGGCACATGACATCGGATACCCACGAGGGGACAGGCGGGGCCCGCAGACCCTGCGTGCACCCGAGGAGGCCCCCAGGATGACCAAGACCAGCCCGCGCGCCGAGACCCGCCGACCCGTCGGCGTACGGCCGCCAGCCCCCGGCCCGACGCTGACCTCCGCCCCGCCGCTGACTGCCGTCGCGGGCGAGCCGCTGACCGCCGCCCAGCGCTCCGGCGCACTGCCGCCGGACACCGCCCCGGTCCGGGTCGGCGCGTTCCTGCTGTCCGCCCAGTTCCCCGGGCAGAGCCACGGCGAGGCGCTGGAGCGCACCGTCCGGGCCTCCGTCGAGGCCGAACGCGCGGGCTTGGACAGCGTCTGGCTGGCCGAGCACCACTTCGTCCCGTACGGGGTCTGCCCGAACGCCGCGACCCTCGCCGCACTGCTGCTCGGCCGCACCCGCCGGATCGGCATCGGCACGGCCGTCAGCGTGCTCTCCACCAGCCACCCGGTGGCGCTCGGCGAGCAGGCCGCGCTGCTGCACCTCACCTCCGGCGGGCGCTTCACGCTCGGGGTGGGCCGCGGCGGGCCGTGGATCGACCTGGACGTGTTCGGCAGCGGTGTGGACGCCTTCGAGAAGGGCTTCCCGGAGCGGCTGGACCTGCTGCTGCGCTGGCTGCGCGGCTCCCGGGTGGGCGCGGACGGCCCCCAGTTCAGCTTCCCCGAGGTGCCGGTGGTGCCGCAGGCCACCGAATCGCCGCGCCGTCCGGACCTGGGCAGCTGGCTCGGTCTGGACGACCCGTCCGGCCCGGTGCGCTTCCCCCGCCAGCGCAAGGACACCGAGGGGCTGGGCGAGGAACTCACCACCGCCGGACGGCCGGTGGCCGGCCCGCCGGTCGTGGTCGCCTGCACCTCCCCGGGCGGGGTGAAGCTGGCCGCCGAGCGCGGCCTGCCGATGCTGCTCGGCATGCACTCCGGCGACGACGACAAGCTGCGGATGCTGGAGCTCTACCGCACCGCCTGGCTGGCCGCCGGGCGCGGCGAGGAGCAACTGCGCCGGGTGACCCGCCAGCACGTCGCGGCCGGAGTGGCCCAGGTGGACGACCGCACCGCGGCCGCCAGGGCCACCCTGCTGAACGCGATGCCGGGCTGGTTCGAGTATGGGCTGGGCGCCCACCGCACCGTGGACGGCCGTGAGCGCAAGATGCGCGACCCGCACCAGTACACCGAACTCCTCTGCGACCTGCACGCGGTGGGCACGCCGAAGCAGTGCGCCGACCGGCTGCTGGCCACCGCCGAGCGCACCGGAATCCGGCGGTTCGCGCTGCTCGCGGAGGGCAGCGGCGACCGCGAGGCGACCCTGCACAACATCGCCCGGCTGGGCTCCGAGGTGCTGCCGCAGCTGGGTTGACGCCGCGGGCCGGGTCGAGCGGGGCACCCCGCTCCCGGGCCGCCGCCCCTCCCCCGCACCGGGGGACGGGGCGGCCGGCACCGGACGGGTCAGCAGTCCCGCAGCTCCTCGGACTGGTTGAGCAGCTGCTCCCGGACGGAGGTGAAGCGGTCGTACCGCGCCGCATTGGCCTCCGACGGCAGGAACACCGCCACCCGGTGACAGTTCTGGAACGCCAGCCGGACGCCGAAGTGGCGCTGCAGGGCGCCCCGGATGGCATCGCTGGCCAGGGCGCGCAGCAGCTGGCCGCGGGCCTGCTCGCTGGGCGGCGGTACCTGGTTGTCGGCGAAGTCGGTGCCGTCGACCTTCGCCTGGGCGACCAGCGAGCTGATCAGGTCCCAGGCGTAGGGCAGCGAGACGCGGACGCAGTCGACGAATTCCCGCTCGTCGACCTCGCCCCGCTCGGCCTTCTCCAGCAGGGCCGGTGAGACGTCGAGCGACATGGATTCTCCTCTCGCGGTCCACCCGCGCGGCGCCCGGGTGGTCATGCGTAGTCCAAGCTCACAGTGAGGGTGGGCGGAATCGCAGGCGGTGTCCGGAACACCGTGGGACGTGGAACGGGGGTTTCCGGCACCTTTGCGAAGGCAGGCGGCGCCACGGGACGTGACGTCCTGAACACCGACCGCGTCAGAACAGCGTGGCAGTCAACGGCGAAGCAGGCTGGTCATTCCTTGGGATTGCTCCGGAAATACGCAGTGGTGCACCAGATTGGCCTGATCCAGTCAGATCGTTCATCTGACGTCTCCATCCCCGTTGACAGCGACCCCGCATCCGTACCGTCACACAACGTAGCGGCCTTGGGGGGCGTACGCCAGAGCGCGGGGAGCGGCGGCGGGCCCGCCGAACCTCCATGGTTGGCTGCGTTCGCGCTTTCTTCACCCGGTCGTCTCGGAATCGCATCAACTGGCCCCGGTGGGCTAGCGTGGTCGACCGTGCGTCTCGTAATTGCCCGCTGCTCAGTCGACTATGCCGGTCGGCTCTCCGCCCATCTGCCCTCCGCCACCAGGCTCATCCTGGTCAAGGCCGACGGCAGCGTCAGCATCCACGCCGACGACCGCGCCTACAAGCCGCTCAACTGGATGTCCCCGCCGTGCGCCCTCAAGGAGGCCGACGGGGTCTGGACGGTGGAGAACAAGGCCGGCGAGAAGCTCATCATCACGCTGGAGGAGGTGCTTCACGACTCCTCCCACGAACTCGGGGTGGATCCCGGCCTGATCAAGGACGGCGTCGAGGCACACCTCCAGGAGCTGCTCGCGGACCGGATGGAGGTGCTCGGTGCCGGCTGGTCGCTGATCCGCCGCGAGTACCCGACCGCCATCGGCCCGGTCGACATCCTCTGCCGCGACGCCGACGGCGCCACGGTCGCCGTCGAGATCAAGCGCCGCGGCGAGATCGACGGCGTGGAACAGCTCACCCGCTACCTCGAACTCCTCAACCGGGACCCGCTGTTGGCCCCGGTCAAGGGCATCTTCGCCGCGCAGGAGATCAAGCCCCAGGCCCGCGTCCTGGCCGTCGACCGGGGCATCGGCTGCGTGGTGCTGGACTACGACGAGCTGCGCGGCATCGACGACGACAAGCTCAAGCTGTTCTAACCGGTCAGACCTTCGCCGGTGTGGTCGTCGGCGCTGCGGAAGTGCTCGTCGATGACGGGACCGTCGGCGTCGCGGTCGGCGTGCCCGGAGGGGCCGTCGGGGTCGACGAACCGTGGCTCGGGACAGACGGCTGCGAAGTCTGCGGTCCCGGCTGCTGAGGCTGCGGCTGCTCCGGCGGCTGCGACTGGCCCGGAACCGGCGGCTGGGTCGGCTGCGGGGCCTGCGACCCGGTGGCGCCCGGCGAGGAGCTCGGTCGCTTCGACGGCGAGGCGCTCGGCGAGTGCGACGTGCTGCCGCTCGCCGAGGGCTCCGCAGCGGTCTCCGTCCCCGCCGGGCTGCCCGGCTCGGCGCCGGCCGTCCCGGCCGCGCCGCCCGGGCTGTGGTCGGCGGACGGCAGGGGCACCGGCGCGTTGCCGGTGTCGCCGACCTGGTCCAGCCGCCCGTGCGGGTCGTTCCCCCGGTGCTCGTCGGGCGCGGTGAGGCTCATCGCCACCGCCGTCCCGAGCACCCCGAAGGTGAGCACGGCCGCCGAGGCCACCACCACCCGGCGCCGCTTCCCGGTGCGGGCCTTCAGTTTGGCCGGCACCCGGGCCGCGATCTTGCGGATCACCGGCCCGCGCCCCGGCGCCGCCGCGGCGGGCGCGGCGGGCGCCAGCTGTCGGCCGTCGGCGCGCAGCAGGTCGAGCATCCGCCGCGCGGCGGCGACCCCGCGCTGCTCCCCGGCGGCGGACCGCAGGGTGAGGGCGGTCTCCAGTTCGGCGAGCGCCCGGGAGGGCTGCTGGAGGCAGAACGCGTGCACGCCCGCCTCGTGGTGGAACCAGGCCTGGTCGACCGTCGAGCCGGTCCGCCGGGCCGCTTCCAGCCCGAGCTCCAGCACCCTCTCCCAGGCTCCCCAGCGCAGCGACAGCGCCAGGGCCGGCGCTGCCGCCCGGGCCAGCCGGACCACCGCCTCGTGCCGCCCGGCGGTCCGGTCGGCGAGCAGCACCCCGATCAGCACCTCGGCCTCGGCGGCGATCTGCGCCAGGGACACCGAGCTGTGCCCGACCCACCAGGCGAAGTGCTGGGCGGCGCCGTCGACGCAGCCGCGGGCCGGCCAGTGCGGGGCGAGCAGTTCGAGCGCGCCGGCGGTGAGCCGGTGGTGCCCCCCGATGGACACCGCGAGCCCGGCGTCGGCGAGTTCGGCCAGTGCGCTCTCGCCCTGGCCGACGTCGATCAGCGCGGGCAGGTGCGGCGCGGTGGGGCACTCCCCGCCGAGTGCGACGGCCAGCCGCAGCACGGCCTGCGCGGGCTCGCTGAGCCCCTCGGCGAGCCGGACCGCGGGCGAGGCCGTCTCGGCGACGGAGGGCAGCGGCACGGTGCGCCGCAGCGCGTCCTCCCGGATCGCCGGGTCGGGGTCGGGGGCGGGCTCGTCGACCGCGCCGAAGACGTCCCGCCGGTCCTCCTCGGCGGCGACCAGCGCGTCCACCGAGACGTCCCGCTGGCGCAGCAGCGCGGCGGCCTGGACGAAGCGCAGCGGCAGGCCCTCGGACTCGAACCAGAGGTCGACCGCCCAGGCCTTCTCGGCGACGTCCAGGGGCCGCCCGGCCAGCCGGCCGGTGAGGGTGAGGCAGGCGGCCCGGGAGAGTCCGGCGACGAGGTGGTCCCGCAGCCGGGAGTCGGCGGGCAGGGGCGGGCTGTCGGGGGCGACCGAGATCAGGAAGGCGCAGCCCGGGGCGGCGGCGAGCAGTCCCTCCAGCTCGGCGCCGGTCGGCTCGGCCTCGTCGATCACGACGACCGCGCCGACCCCGGCGAGGTGGGCGGCCAGCTGGCCCGGGTCGGGCCGGAAGCCGGGGGCGTGGTGGGTGGCCGCGAAGAGGTCCTGGAGCAGGTCGGCGGCGGTGCGGCGGTGTCCGCAGAGCTGGACGACGCCGCCGGGGGCGAGGTCGGCGGCGGCCTCGGCCACGGCGGACAGCAGGGTGCTGCGGCCCGAGCCGGCCTGGCCGACCAGGCGTATCGAGCGGCCCTCGGCGAGCAGGCCGAGCAGTTCGGCGATGTCGGCCTCGCGGTCGAGCAGCGGCAGGTCGGTGGGCCCGGCACCGAGGGCGAGCGGGCCGACGGCGCGGCCGACGCCCCCGACCGGGCCGCGGGCGGGCTCACTGCGTTCGATCCGGCGCGGGCGGGGCCGCCACTCCTCCGGGCAGGGCCGGGCCTCGGAGCCGTCCGGGGCGCCGACGCCGACCAGCAGGCCGCCGGAGACCAGTTCGCCGCCGCGGGTGCGGGCGGCCTCCTGCCGGAACTCCCCGGATGGCTGTGCCACGTTCTGCTCCGCATCGTGGTCGGCCGCCGGCGCCCCGCGCCGGCCGGCACACGTCTCGGTCGCGGCCGCGGGCGGGCTGCGGGCAGCCGGCCCCGGGCGGCCGTCATCTGACGGGCAGACTCTTGCACATCCGGGGCCGCCCGTGCAGCGCGGTCCGGGTGCGGGGCGGGTCGGGGCGGGATCGCCCCAGGCGGGGGGCCTGAAGGGCACCCGGGCCGGACGCCCGCGGACACGACCCCGGACAGGCCCCGGCCGACGTGCTAGCTGACGTGCGCCTCGGCGATCCCGCCGTCGACCGCCAGGATGCGGTGCAGTTTGGTGGCCACCAGCAGCCGCTGGAGCTGCGCGGGGACTGAGCGCAGCACGAGCCGGCGGCCGATCCGGCCGGCCCGCCGGTGGGTGCCCATGATCACGCCGAGTCCGGTGGCGTCCCAGAACTCCAGTCGGGCCAGGTCGAGCACGAGGTCGCCGAGACCGCCGTCCACTGCCTGGTGCAGCAGAACCCGCGCGTCGGCGGCGGTGCGCACGTCGAGGCGGCCTTCGATGGCCAGCGCCGTGTGGTCGCCGGTGATGCGCATGCTCTCCTCCTTCGCCTGGGTGGCCTGGTCTGGGTGGGTCCGGCCCCGGCCGTACCGGGCCGGGCCGGGAGGCGGGGTGGCTCCCGGACCGGGTGGATCGGGGTGCGTGGCCCGGGCGGGAGGCCTGTGACGGCTCGGCTCGCGCCCGGTCCCGGTCACTCTGCCGGGTTCCCTCATCTGACGGTGGAGCAGTGCCGCAGGTTGCTGGTTTTCGCCCTGGTCTGAAGCAACTTCACTCGTCCGAGGGAATATACGCAGGAACTCTCCACACTTACGCTCGATTACCGCCCAAATCACCCGTCTGCGGCACCCGGCGTGAGGAAACTCACCCGCCCCGGCGGAGCGGGCCGTACGACGTTCCGATCGCACGGCCCACCTGGTCGTTCAGCCCCGCAGGGTCACTTGCCCTCGTACGGGTAGAAGCCGCGTCCGCTCTTGCGGCCGAGGTCACCGGCGGTGACCATGCGGGCCATGATCTCCGGGGCGGCGAACTTCTCGTCCTTGGTCTCGGTGTAGATGTTGTGGGCGGCGTGCAGCAGGATGTCCACCCCGGTGAGGTCGGCGGTCTGCAGCGGGCCCATCGCGTGGCCGAAGCCGAGGCGGCAGGCGGTGTCGATGTCCTCGGCGGTGGCCACGCCCGACTCGTACAGCTTGGCGGCCTCGACGACCAGGGCGGTGATCAGGCGGGTGGTGATGAAGCCGGCCACGTCGCGGTTGACCACCACGACCTCCTTGCCGACGCCCTCGGCGTAGGCGCGGGCCGCGGCCAGCGTCCCGTCGCTGGTCTTGTAGCCGCGGACCAGCTCGACCAGCTTCATCATCGGGACCGGCGAGAAGAAGTGGACGCCGACGACCGACTCGGGGCGCTGGGTGACGGCGGCGATCCGGGTGATCGGGATGGCGGAGGTGTTGGAGGCCAGCACGGCGCCGTCCTTGGCGAGCTTGTCCAGCTCGCGGAAGACGCCCTCCTTGACCTCCAGGTTCTCGAACACGGCCTCGACCACGATGTCGGCCTCGGCGACGGCGCCCAGGTCGGTGGTGGTGGTGATCCGGCCGAGCGCGGCCTCGGCGTCCTCGGCGCTCAGCCGGCCCTTGGAGACGAACTTCTCGTACGAGGCGCGGATGCCCGCGAGGCCGCGCTGCAGCGCCTCCTCGGTCACGTCCCGCAGCACCACCGGGTGGCCGGCCTGCGCGGACACCTGGGCGATGCCGGCGCCCATCAGGCCGGCACCGATCACGGCGATCTGCTTGCTGGACGCATTGCTCATGGCTGGGTCTCCCGATGCCGTCGCCGCCCTGCGGGCGGGCCCTGAAGGCGGCTCAGGGCAGGGATCGCCGCCAAGGAGCCGCATTGCTCTGCGCCGGACTTTAGTGCCCGGATCCCCCGTGCAATAGCAATCGGGAGTGTGATCTGCAACCGACGTGGTCAGTTGATCAGGACGCTCGTCAGATGGTCAGACCGAGGTCCTGGGCCAGGATCGCCGCCTGCACCCGGTTGCGCAGCCGCAGCTTCGCCAGGATCCGGCTGACGTGGGTCTTGGTGGTCGCCTCCGCCATCTCCAGCCGGGCCGCGATCTCCCCGTTGGACAGCCCGGCCCCGACGCAGGCCAGCACCTCCCGTTCGCGCCCGGTCAGCCCCGCGACCGCCGCCCGGGCCTCCGGGCCGACGGGCCGCTCCGGGCGGGCGAAGGCGCCGATCAGCCGCCTGGTCACCGAGGGCGCCAGCATGCCGTCCCCGCGCGCCACCGTCCGGATGCCCTCGACCAGGGTGTCCGCCTCCAGGTCCTTGAGCAGGAACCCGGCCGCGCCGGCCCGCAGCGCGCCGTAGACGTACTCGTCCAGGTCGAAGGTGGTCAGCACGAGCACCTGGGCGGCCCCTGCGGCGACCACCTGCCGGGTCGCCGAAACGCCGTCCAGCCGGGGCATCTGCACGTCCATCAGCACCACGTCGGGCCGCAGCTCCAGCGCCAGCCGGACGGCCTCCTCCCCGTCCGCGGCCTGCCCGACCACCTCGAACCCCGGCTCGGCGCGCAGGATCATCACCAGCGCCGCCCGCACCGCCGCCTGGTCCTCCGCCACCAGCACCCGGATCGTCATGCCCGTCCCTCGCTCTCCCCGCCGCGCGGCAGCACCGCGCGCACGCTCCAGTACCCGTCCCGCGGCCCCGCCTCGAAGCTGCCGCCGAGCAGCCCGGCCCGCTCCGACATGCCCACCAGCCCGGCCCGGGCGCCGGGCAGTTCGCGGCCGGGCTCGCCCCGGTACGGGCTGTCGACGCCGATCAGCAGCTCCTCGCGGCCGAACTCCAGCCGCACCGCGACCAGTCCGGGCCCCGCGTGCTTGAGCGCGTTGGTCAGCGACTCCTGCACGATCCGGTACGCGGCCAGCCCGACCGGCACCGGTACGGCGCCGCGCTCGCCCAGCTCGGTCAGCCGGAACTCCAGCCCGACGTCCTGCCCGGCCGCCCGGGCCTTGGCCAACAGGGCGTCCACCGCGGCCAGGTCGGGCGCCGCGTAGGACTCGTCGGCCTCTCCCCCGCCGCTGTCGCGGAGCAGTCCGATCATGCGACGCATTTCGGCCAATCCCTGGACGCTGTTCTCCCGGATCACCGCCAGCACCTCGACCAGTGGATCGTCCGCCGCCAGCTGCCGTCGCCGGGCGACCGACTGCGCCCCGGTGGCGTGGATCGCGATGGCCGACAGGTGGTTGGCCACCACGTCGTGCAACTCCCGCGCCATCCGGGCCCGTTCGGCACCGACCGCCTCGCGCCGGTCCATCTCCGAGAGCAGCGCGGTCTGTTCGGCCCGCAGCCGCTCGGTCTCCGCCTCCTGCCGGTGCCTGCGCACCAGGTCTCCGGTCCACACCGGCGCCAGGAACACCAGTGAGCTGAGCACCACGATCAGCAGCCCCTCGGACGTCCCGGCCGCGTACCAGACCAGGCTGGAGAGCACCAGGACGGTCGCCCCACCGGTCAGGTGCAGCACCCGCGACATCCGGCGGCTGCCGTAGAGCACCGCCGCGTACAGCAGATCGGTGTACATGATCGTCGTCGCCAGCAGACCACCGGCGAACACGCTCCCGGCGAAGGCCAGCCCGCCCAGCGACACCGCGAGCACCGGCCGGGTGCGCCGGACCAGCTCCAGCCCCGCCGTCACCACCAGCGGCAGCGCCACCGCCCACCAGGGCACCCGATCGGCCCGGTCGTACACCCGGAAGGCGATCAGCACCGCCCCACCGAGCAGCCCGCACAGGGCGATCAGCCGGTCCAGTCGGCGCGGGGGGAGGGAGGGTACGAGCACGACCCCATCTCACCATCCCCGGCGGCCCGCCCGGCTCCGGACCACGGAGGAGCCCGCTACATCGAAAGGTGCAGGCCCGGACGGCACCGCACGACGACGACACCGGCACGCCCGCGCACGAGGCTGGGAGCACCGCCGAACGACCGGGAGCAGAACGTGATCGTCACCCTCATCGCCGCGGCCGAGATCTCCTGGTGGATCGTGCTCGGCCTCGCGCTCTCGACCCGCTACCTGCTGCGGTGGCGCCGCACCAGCACCGTGCTGCTGCTCGGCCTGCCGGCGGTGGACCTCGTGCTGTACGCGCTGACCGTGCTGAACCTGCGCGGTGGCGCCGAGGCGAACTGGATGCACGCCCTGGCGGCGAGCTACGCGGGCTTCTCGGTCGGCTACGGCCCCTCGCTGGTCGCCTGGGCCGACCGGCACTTCCTGTACCGCTTCGCCGGCGGTCCCAAGCCGCTGCCCGCACCGAAGTACGGCCCGGAGCGGACCCGCCACGAGTGGCGGGTCGCCGCCCGCACCGTCGTCTCGGCCGTGATCACCCTGGCCCTGATCACCCTGCTCGTCCCGCTCTCGAACGGTGCCGCCCACGTCGGCACCTTCACGGAGTGGTACATCAGGCTCACCATCGTGGCCGTCGTCAACCTGATCGTGGCCGGCTGCTACTCGCTCTGGCCCAAGGAGCCGCCGGCCGGCGTGCGGGTCGAGCACGGCCGGGTGGCCGAGTCCGGGGAACCTGCCGAGAAGGCCCAGGACAGGGCCTAGCGGTTCTCCCCCGGCACCCAGAGCACGTCGCCGCGCTCCTTGTTGGCCACCCGGGCCAGGATGAACAGCAGGTCGGACAGCCGGTTGAGGTACTTCGCGGTCAGCGGGTTCACGGTGTCCCCGTGCTCGGCGATCGCCGCCCAGGTGGAGCGCTCGGCCCTGCGCACCACCGTGCACGCCAGGTGCAGGTGGGCCGCCCCGGGCGTGCCGCCGGGCAGGATGAAGCTGCGCAGCTTCTCGACCTGCTCCAGGTAGTGGTCGCAGTCCCCCTCCAGCCGGTCGACGTAGGACTGCAGCACCCGCAGCGGCGGGTACTTCGGGTCCTCGACCACGGGCGTGGACAGGTCGGCGCCGACGTCGAACAGGTCGTTCTGGACCCGGACGAGCACGGCCGCCACGTCCTCGGGCAGCGCGCCGACCGCGAGGGCCACCCCGATCGCCGCGTTCGCCTCGTTGGCGTCGGCGTACGCGATCAGCCGCGGGTCGGTCTTGGTGGTCCGGCTCATGTCGCCGAGCGCGGTGGTGCCGTCGTCCCCGGTACGGGTGTAGATGCGCGTCAGATTGACCATGCGGCCCACCCTAGCCCGCGAGGATGCTCCTGTGGATGTCAGGCGACGTTGACCCGCTGTCCGGGCGGAGCGGCCTCCAGCCAGGCCAGGAAGCCGGTGAGCGCGTCCTCGCTCATCGCCAGCTCCAGCGGCGCCCCGTTGTGCAGGCAGCGCAGCACCACCGAGCCGGAGAGCAGCGCCAGCTCCTCCTGGCCCTCCGGGTAGCGCCGGCCGAGCACCTCGATCTCACGGCGGGGCAGCACCTTGCGCGGGCGCGGCGCGTACGAGAAGACCCGGAACCACTCGATCGAGTCGCCGCTGTAGCGGCCGATACCAAAAACCCACCCCTTGCCGTCGGTCGGGGGGACCGGGGCTGAGGTGGGTTTGCCGTTCTCGTCGAGGTCGGGCTGCGTCGAGGCGTCGGCGGGCATTTTGAGCCGGTAGCTGCAGTCGAACGTGCCGCCGACCCTCTGGATCAGGCGGCGGCGCACCGCGAAGGCCATCAGGCCGATCACTCCCAGCGCCACGACCGCCGCACACACCACAAGCGCGAGGACCATGCTCACCTACCTCCTCGCTACCCGCGTTCCCCGTTGCGGTCGTCCCGGACGACCGCGCTGACCTACCAACTACGACGACAGTCCCGGGGTCACGCTCACGCGTCCCCGGGACCGTCGGTCGACCCCGCCAAGCCGGGGTCCGGCACACTCAGGCGTGGGCCTTGAGGCCGCGCGCCGCGAACAGTCGGACCTCGGCGCGACGCTCGGCGTGCGCGTCCAGGTCGGACTTGGCCTGCTCCAGTGCGCGCTCGGCACGCGCGACGTCGATCTCGTCCGCCAGCTCGGCGATCTCCGCGAGCAGAGACAGCTTGTTGTCGGCGAAGGAGATGAAGCCGCCGTGCACCGCGGCGATGACGGTGCCGCCGTCCACCGTGCGGATGGTGACCGGACCGGTCTCCAGCACGCTCAGCACCGGGGTGTGGCCCGGCATGATGCCGGTGTCACCGGAGGCCGTACGGGCGACGACGATGGTGGCCGCACCGGACCACACCTTGCGGTCGGCTGCGACCAGCTCGACGTGCAGCTCAGCCAACGTGGGCTCCTAGGCTCATGCAACCCCCGATTACTCGGGAGTTTCGGTAAGAATAACGGCCCCGCGCCTCCGGCATGAAACCGGCGGCACGGATTTGACCGGAATCACAGCCGATGCGACGTGAGGGGTGGTCCCCAGGCTCGGGGGCCACCCCTCACGGTCACTCAGCTGCTACCGGCCGCGATTACTTCTTCGCCAGCTCGGCGGCGTTCTTCTCCAGGTCCTCGATGCCACCGCACATGAAGAAGGCCTGCTCCGGGACGGAGTCGTACTTGCCGTCGGCGATCGAGTTGAAGGCCTCGATGGTCTCCGACAGCGGCACGGTCGAACCCTCGACACCGGTGAACTGCTTCGCCACGTAGGTGTTCTGCGAGAGGAAGCGCTCGATGCGACGGGCACGGTGGACCGTGATCTTGTCCTCTTCGGACAGCTCGTCCATACCGAGGATGGCGATGATGTCCTGGAGGTCCTTGTACTTCTGCAGGATCCCCTTGATACGGACGGCCGTGTCGTAGTGGTTCTGCGCGATGTACCGCGGGTCGAGGATGCGGGACGTGGAGTCCAGCGGGTCGACGGCCGGGTAGATGCCCTTCTCCGAGATCGGGCGCGACAGAACGGTGGTCGCGTCCAGGTGGGCGAAGGTGGTGGCCGGGGCCGGGTCGGTCAGGTCGTCCGCGGGGACGTAGATCGCCTGCATCGAGGTGATCGAGTGACCGCGGGTCGAGGTGATGCGCTCCTGGAGGAGGCCCATCTCGTCGGCCAGGTTCGGCTGGTAGCCCACCGCGGAGGGCATGCGGCCGAGCAGGGTCGACACCTCGGAACCGGCCTGGGTGAACCGGAAGATGTTGTCGATGAAGAGGAGCACGTCCTGCTTCTCGACGTCACGGAAGTACTCCGCCATGGTCAGCGCGGACAGCGCGACGCGCAGACGGGTGCCCGGCGGCTCGTCCATCTGGCCGAAGACCAGCGCGGTCTTGTCCAGAACGCCCGAGTCGACCATCTCGTCGATGAGGTCGTTGCCCTCACGGGTGCGCTCGCCGACGCCGGCGAACACCGACACACCACCGAAGTTCTCGGCGACGCGGTAGATCATCTCCTGGATCAGAACGGTCTTGCCGACACCGGCGCCACCGAACAGACCGATCTTGCCACCCTGGACATACGGGGTGAGCAGGTCGATGACCTTGATGCCGGTCTCGAACATCTCGGTCTTGGACTCGAGGTCCTTGAAGTCGGGGGCCTTGCGGTGGATCGGCCACCGGACCTCGACCTGGGAGTCGAACTCCGCCTGGTCGACGTTCAGCACGTCACCGAGGGCGTTGAAGACCTTGCCCTTGGTGATCTGGCCGACCGGCACGGAGATCGCGGCACCGGTGTCGGTGACCTGCGAACCGCGGACCAGGCCGTCGGTCGGCTGCATCGAGATGCCGCGGACCAGGCCGTCGCCGAGGTGCTGGGCGACCTCGAGGGTCAGGGTCTTCTTGCCCGAGCCGTCGGGGTTGTCCACCTCGACGTGCAGGGCGTTGTACATGTCCGGGATCGCGTCGACGGGGAACTCCACGTCGACGACCGGGCCGATGACCCGCGCGACGCGGCCCGTCGCCGTGGTCGGCTCAACAGTGGTGGTCATACTCATTCGCTCCCGCGGCTGGCGTCAGCGAGCGCGTTGGCCCCACCGACGATCTCGCTGATTTCCTGGGTGATCTCGGCCTGACGGGCCGAGTTGGCAAGCCGCGTGAGCGACTTGATGAGCTCGCCGGCGTTGTCCGTCGCGCTCTTCATCGCGCGGCGGCGGGCGGCGTGCTCGGAAGCGGCCGACTGCAGCAGCGCGTTGTAGATCCTGCTCTCGACGTACCGCGGCAGCAGCGCGTCGAGGACGCCCTCCGCCGACGGCTCGAAGTCGTACAGCGGGAAGATCTCCGACTTGGCCGGCGTCTGGTCGCTGAGCTGGACCTCGTCCAGCTTCAGCGGCAGCAGCCGCGCCTCCACCGCGTCCTGCGTCAGCATGGACACGAACTCGGTCGAGACCACGTGGAGTTCGTCCACGCCGCCGTCCTCGGCCGTGAAGGCCTCGATCAGCTCGGCCGCCACCGTCTTCGCGTCACCGTAGGTCGGCTTGTCCGAGAAGCCCGTCCACGAGTTCCCCACCGCCAGGTTGCGGAAGGTGTAGTACGACAGACCCTTCCGACCGACGATGTAGGTCACGACGTCCTTGCCCTCGCCGCGCAGGCGCTCGGTGAGCGTCAGCGAGGCCTTGATGGCGTTGGACGAGTAACCGCCGGCCAGGCCGCGGTCCGCCGTGATCAGCAGGACGGCCGCGCGCTCGGCGTTCGGGTTCTCGGTGGTGAGCGGGTGCTTGGCGTTGGACCGGGTGGCCACCGCCGTCACCGCCCGGGTGAGCTCGTCGGCGTACGGAGCGGAGGCCGCCACCGCGCGCTGCGCCTTACCGATGCGCGCCGCGGAGATCATCTCCATCGCCTTGGTGATCTTCTTCGTCGCGGTGACAGAGCGGATCCGGCGCTTGTAGACCCGAAGCTGTGCTCCCATGGGTCGTTACGTCCTTTCCCTCGCTACCGGACTCAGGCCTGCTCGGAGAGCAGCTTGCCGTCGGCGGTCTGGTAACCCTGCTTGAAGGCCGCGATCGCCTCGGTCAGGGCGTCGACGGTGCCGTCGGCCAGCAGACCGGTCTCGACGATGCCGGCCAGCAGGTCCTTGTGCTGCAGGCGCACGAAGTCCAGGAACTCGCGCTCGAAGCGGCGGATCTCGGCGACCGGGACGTCGTCCAGCTTGCCGGTGGTGCCGGCCCAGATGGAGACGACCTGCTCCTCGACCGGGAACGGCTGGTACTGACCCTGCTTCAGCAGCTCGACCATGCGCGCACCGCGCTCCAGCTGGGCCTTGGAGGCCGCGTCCAGGTCGGAACCGAAGCCGGCGAAGGCCTCCAGCTCACGGTACTGGGCGAGGTCCAGGCGCAGACGGCCGGCGACCGAGCGCATGGCCTTGATCTGGGCGGAGCCACCGACGCGGGAGACCGAGATACCGACGTTCACGGCCGGGCGGATGCCGGCGTTGAACAGGTCGGACTCCAGGAAGCACTGGCCGTCGGTGATGGAGATGACGTTGGTCGGGATGTACGCCGAGACGTCGTTGGCCTTGGTCTCGATGATCGGCAGACCGGTCATCGAGCCGCCGCCGAGGGCGTCGTTCAGCTTGGCGCAGCGCTCCAGCAGACGGGAGTGCAGGTAGAAGACGTCACCCGGGTAGGCCTCGCGGCCCGGCGGGCGGCGCAGCAGCAGGGAGACGGAGCGGTAGGCCTCGGCCTGCTTCGACAGGTCGTCGAAGATGATCAAGACGTGCTTGCCGTCGTACATCCACTCCTGGCCGATGGCCGAACCGGTGTACGGGGCGAGGTACTTGAAGCCGGCCGGGTCGGAGGCGGGAGCGGCCACGATGGTGGTGTACTCCAGCGCGCCGGCCTCCTCCAGGGCGCCGCGGACGGACGCGATGGTGGAGCCCTTCTGGCCCACGGCGACGTAGATGCAGCGGACCTGCTTCTCCGGGTCGCCCGAGCGCCAGTTGTCGCGCTGGTTGATGATCGTGTCGACGGCCACCGCGGTCTTGCCGGTCTGGCGGTCGCCGATGATCAGCTGGCGCTGGCCGCGGCCGATCGGGGTCATCGCGTCGATGGCCTTGATGCCGGTCTGCAGCGGCTGCTTGACCGACTTGCGGGCCATGACGCCGGGGGCCTGCAGCTCAAGGGCGCGGCGGCCGCTGGCGGCGATGTCGCCCAGGCCGTCGATCGGGTTGCCCAGCGGGTCCACGACGCGGCCGAGGTAGCCGTCGCCGACCGGAACCGAGAGGACCTCGCCCGTGCGGCGCACGGTCTGACCCTCTTCGATGCCGCCGAACTCACCGAGGACGACGACACCGATCTCGCGGGTGTCGAGGTTCAGCGCGAGGCCGAGCGTGCCGTCCTCGAACTTCAGCAGCTCGTTCGCCATGACCGAGGGCAGGCCCTCGACATGCGCGATACCGTCCGCCGCGTCAGTGACCGTACCGACCTCTTCCACAGAAGCGGCGTCCGGCTGGTACGACTGGACAAAGTCGGCCAGCGCGTCCCGGATCTCCTCCGGACGGATCGTAAGCTCCGCCATCAGGCTTCCCTGCTCTCCTAGTTTGCGATCCTCGGCCCGCCATTGAGGGCCGCAAGTACTCGACTCTCGGCCGGGTCGTATGAACCGGCCGTACGTTTTGCCGACTCCTTGGGGAGCCGGTTTCCCGACCGAGGGTCGGATGTGCTGCTGGTTGCTCAGCCTTCGAGCGACTGGCGAGCGCCTTCGAGGCGGCTCGACACGGTGCCGTCGATGATCTCGTCGCCGATCTGCACCCGGACACCACCGACGACCTCGGGGTCGACGTCGATGTTCAGGTGGACCTGGCGGCCGTACATCCGGCCCAGAGCACCGGACAGGCGCTCCTTCTGGGCGTCCGACAGCGGCACCGCGCTGGTGACCAGGGCCACCATGCGGCCGCGGCGCGCGGCGGCGAGCTTCGAGTAGGACTCGAGGCCCTGCTCCAGGCTACGGCCACGCGGCGCGGTCACGAGGGCGGTGACCAGCCGGACGGTGCCGGCGTTGGCGCGGCCGCCGAGCAGCCTCTTGATCAGCTCGGTCTTCGCGGCGGCGCCGGCCTTCGGCTCGGTCAGCGCGGCGCGCAGCTCGTGCGAACCGCTCACCACCCGGCCGAAGCGGAACAGCTCGTCCTCGACGTCGTCCAGGACGCCGGCCTTGTCCGCGGCGATGATCTCGGCGTACGCGGCGAGCTCCTCGGCCGCGTCCACCAGGTCGCGCGAGCCCGACCAGCGGGAGCGGACCAGGCCGGAGACCAGGTCCACGGTCTCGCCGGAGACCTGACCGGTCAGCAGCGAGGTGATCAGCTGAGCCTTGTCCTGGCCCGACCGGGACGGGTCGGTCAGGACTCGGCGCAGCGACACCTCACGGTCCAGTACGGCCGTGACGGCGGTGAGCTCCTCGGCGAGCTTGGCCGCGTCCACCGAGGTGGAGTCGGTCAGGCTGTCCAGGTTCTGCCGACCGGCGGCAAGAGCCTCGCGGCTGGCGCCGATCACTTGGCCGCACCCTGAGCAACGGTGGCCTTGGCCTCCAGCTCGTCCAGGAAGCGGTCGATCACGCCGCTCTGCCGGGCGGAGTCCTCGAGGGACTCACCCACGATGCGGGAAGCCAGCTGGGTGGCCAGCGAACCCACGTCCTGACGCAGGGCGGCAGTCGCCTGCTTCTTGTCCGCCTCGATCTGGGCGTGACCGGCGGCGACGATGGCCTCGCGCTGGCGCTGGCCCTCCTCGCGCATCTCGGCGAGCTGGGCGGCACCCTGCTCGCGAGCCTGCTCGACGATGCGGGCAGCCTCGTGGCGCGCCTCGGCGAGCTCGGCGCGGTACTGCTCAAGCAGGGCCTGGGCCTCCGCCTGGGCGGCCTCGGCGCGCTCCATGCCGCCCTCGATCGCGTCCCGGCGCTCCGACAGCACCTTCTCGATGCTGGGGAGGAGCTTCTTGCCGAGCAGACCGAAGACGATGAAGAAGCAGAGCAGGCCGATGATGATCTCGGGCCACGCGGGAAGCAGGGGGTTCATCTTCTCCCCCTCCTCCGCGAGCTGAGCCGCGAAATTCATATCTGGACCTTCCTCGAAAGGGTCTAACGGCGGGTGATTACTTGCCGGCGCCGAAGACGAACGGCATGACGATGCCGATGAGGGCGAGCGCCTCGGTCAGCGCGAAGCCGATGAACATGTTGGAGCGGATCAGACCGGCAGCCTCGGGCTGACGGGCCATGGCCTGGACACCGTTGCCGAAGATGAGACCAACACCGATGCCGGGGCCGATCGCGGCGAGACCGTAACCGACCGAGGCGATGGAACCGTAGACCTCAGCGAGCTGCTGCATTTCAGCTTGTCCTTTGCGGGGTGGTGGACCGGTGGTGGTTGGCCACCGGGCGTTCGGGAGGGATGGCAGCCGGGGGCTGCGGGGCTCAGTGCGCCTCTTCCAGGGCACCGGCGATGTAGCTGCTGGCCAGCATCACGAAGATGTAGGCCTGCAGGAACTGGACCAGCAGCTCGAAGGCGGTCAGGCCGACGGCGACGACGAACGAGGCCGAGCCGTACAGCGCGCCCAGGGTCGGGCTGAGCAGGTACCAGGAGGCGATGGAGAACATCACGATCAGCAGGTGGCCGGCGAACATGTTCGCGAAGGCTCGGACCGCGAGCGTGAAGGGACGCACGAAGATGTTCGAGAAGAACTCGATCGGCACCAGGATGAACATGACCCAGCCGGGGATGCCCGACGGCCAGCAGAGGTTCTTCAGACCGCCGACGAAGCCGTGCTTCTTGAAGGTCAGCGTCATGTAGGTGATCCACACGACCGCGGCCAGACCCGCCGGGAACGCGATCGACGCCGTCACCGGGAACTGCGCGAACGGGATGATCGACATGATGTTCATCAACCAGACGAAGAAGAACATCGAGACCAGCATCGGGACGTACTTCTCGCCCTTCTTGCCGATCGTCTCCATCACGATGGAGCGCTTGACGAAGTCGTAGCCGATCTCACCGACCAGCTGCAGCTTGCCGGGAACCAGGCGCGGCTTGGCGAACGCGGCCCAGAAGAACACGACCACCAGCAGCGCGACGATGATCGACAGCAGCATCGGCTTGTTGAAGTCGACGCCACCGACCGAGAAGATCGGCTTGAACTGGAACTCGTTCAGCCCCGGGGCCGGGAAGCCGCAGCCAGCGTCCCCGAAGTGGCAACTGCCTGAGGCGAGGGACGTGAGTTCAGGACTCACCACGGACTCCTTCGTCGTGACGCATGGTTACGGCAACCTCGGTGTGTCGGCGTGGCCTGCGACCACGGAGCGGCACTGGAACTTGATGGGTTTCTCGCCGACCCCACGCGACGGCTTGCTGCGCGACCGCGGGATCATCGAAGACTGCGCGGGTCCGGGGGGCGATCCGTCCACTGTCCGGACAGACCTGGCCTCTTCCCGTACTCCGTTGTTGCGACGGACGATAGCAGCCCGTCAGTGCGACATAAACACCGCCCCCCTCGTTGGGGGGACAGTCAGGCCTCGTCACTGTTGACGCCCCGAGTCGGAGGGCTTGTCACCCTTGTTTTCCGAGGCGTTGGGGTCGACGTAGAAGGTCTTGGCCTTCAGCGCACCGCGCACCTGGAAGCCCGTCCAGACCAGGACGCAACCGATCAGCGTGAAGGCGAAGGCCTGACGGTTGAAGAGCTCGGTGTCCTTGAAGACCAGTAGGACGACCGCCACCAGCAGGATCTGCGTCATGTAGACCATGAGCGCCGCGGCCATCAGGATGTGCGGGTTCGACCTGGTCAGCCGGTCGAGCGCGACCTGGCCGAAGGCGAAGAAGGCCATCACGAGCACCGCGCCGATGAGGGCGCCGAGCAGGCCCTTCCCACCGGCGACGGCGAAGGAGATCGCCATGGCGATGATCCCGGCGACCGCAGTGGGAATCGCGGCGCCTCGGAGGATCCGGGCGTCGGTGGACGGCATGTCGGCAGCTCCGGCGGCATGTCGATGTGGCGGGGGACGGGCACAGATGAAGGCGGGGTGTCACCGACCGAGTGACCGCCGCCGGGCCGCCCGCGAGTGCGGCGGGCCCGTCGAGGGAGACCGAGCAGGGACGGAGTCATCCACCTGTCAGGTCTTTCGGCGTGTTCTCGGTACTCGTGAACGGTATCACAAACTATTTGATGAGAGCTTTACCATGAATGTGTGGCTCCTGTCACACCGACGGCCCAGCGATTCCGCCGTACGGGTGAGCCCATTTGACTTACCGTCAACTCCCGGGTCAACGGCGGCCGGTGGCCTTGTGGTGGTCGGAGGGCACGGACGCACCCCGGCTGGCTTCACCCAGAAGTTGCTTGTCCTTCGCCGACAGTTCGGCCATCGGGGCGGTGGGCGCCCGCCGCCGGTACCGGGGAGGGACGAAGGACTGCACGGACCGGGGGGCCCGCGGACGGAACCGCGGGGTCAGCAGCACCACCAGGCCGACCAGGCAGAGCCCGGCGAGGGTCAGCACCACCGTGCGGCCGGTGTTGGTCACCGAGAAGGCGACCGTGCCGAAGGCGATCAGCGCGGCCCAGAAGTACATGATCAGTACGGCGCGGCTGTGCGAGTGCCCGACCTGGAGCAGCCGGTGGTGCAGGTGACGCTTGTCGGCGGCGAACGGGGACTGGCCGGCCCAGGTGCGGCGCACCACCGCGAGCAGCAGGTCGGCCAGCGGCAGCGCGATGACCGTCAGCGGCAGCAGCAGCGGGATGTAGATCGGCACCAGGGTGTGCACGGTGGCGGTCTGCGAACCGGTCTCGCTGTTGATCAGGTCCGGGTCGACCCGGCCGGTGATCGAGATCGCGGCGACGGCCAGCATCAGGCCCAGCATCATCGAGCCGGAGTCGCCCATGAAGATCCGCGCGGGGTGCATGTTGTGCGCCAGGAAGCCCAGGCACATGCCGATCAGCAGCACGCTGAACAGCACTGCGGGGGCCGCGTCGGTGATCGCGTAGCCGTACCAGAGCCGGTAGCTGTACAGGAAGAACGCCATCGCGGCGATGCAGACCATGCCGCCCGCCAGGCCGTCCAGACCGTCGATGAAGTTCACCGCGTTGACCATGACGACGACCAGGGTGACCGAGATGACCATGCCCTGGGTCGGGCTCACCGCGACCGAGCCGACGCCGGGCACCGGGAGGCTGATCACCGTGACGCCCTGCCAGACCATCACGCCGGCGGCGATCATCTGGCCGCCCAGCTTCACCAGGGCGTCCACGCCCCACTTGTCGTCCAGCACGCCCAGCAGGAACATGATCCCGGCGCCGGACAGCAGCGCGCGGATGTCACTGCCGCCGTTGAACACCTTGCTCAGGTTGTCCAGCTGCGAGGCGACCAGGATGCCCGCGCACAGTCCGCCGAACATCGCGATGCCGCCGAGCCGCGGAGTGGGCTCGCGGTGCACGTCGCGGGCGCGGACCGGGGGCATCGCGCCCGCCGCGATGGCGAACTTCCGCACCGGGCCGGTCAGCAGGTAGGTGACGGCGGCGGTGCAGAACAGCACCAGCAGATACTCACGCACCACTGGCCTCCTGCATCACTGTCGAACGGGGAGGTACCGAAGGTACTCCCCTGCCTTCCCGGGGTTCGAGGTGCGTCGCCACGGCACACACCTTATTGAGTCGGACGCCCGGGGTGTGCATCGCGGTTCGCTCTCCCGGGTAAGAGATCCCGATACCCGTGGCCGTTTCCCCCTCAGCCGCGCCGGGCGAACGCCGCCGCCAGCTCCCGGACCCGCTCCCCGACCGGCCCCGGCGCCTCGCCGGACAGCAGCCGGGCGATCAGCGCGGCGATCTCGGTCAGCTCCGGCACGCCCATCCCCTGGGTGGTCACGGTGCCGGTGCCCAGCCGGATCCCGGACGCCTCGGCGACCGGTGCCGGGTCGTACGGCAGTGCGCACTTGCCGAGCAGCAGCCCGGCCGCGGCGCAGCGCCGTTCGGCCTCCGCGCCGGTCACGCCGAGCGGGCTCACGTCGACGGTCACCAGGTGGGTGTCGGTACCGCCCGTCAGAGGGCGCATACCGGCCTCCGCGAGCCCCCTGGCGAGCGTCCGCGCCCCGGACACCGTCCGCTCCGCGTACGCCCGGTACGCGGGCGTCCCGGCCTCCGCGAGGGCCACCGCCTTCCCGGCCACCTCGTTCATCGCCGCGCCGCCCTGGGTGAACGGGAACACCGCGCGGTCGATCCGCTCGGCCAGCTCCGCGGTGGACAGCAGCAGGCCCCCGCGCGGGCCGCGCAGAAGTTTGTGGGTGGCCGCCACGGTGACGTCCGCGTACGGCACCGGTGAGGGCGCCACCCCGGCCGCCACCAGACCGGTGGTCTGCGCGACGGAGGCGATCAGGTAGGCGTCCACCTCGTCGGCGATCTCCCGGAAGGCCTCCCAGTCCGGGTGCCGGGGGTGGGAGATCGACCCCGCGACGATGGCCTTGGGGCGGTGCAGCCGGGCCAGCTCGCGCACCTGGTCGAGGTCGATCAGGCCGTCGGCCTCGCGCACGCCGTAGCCGGTGAAGTCGAACCAGCGGCCGGAGAAGTTCGCCCGCGAGCCGCAGCTGAGGTGGCCGCCGTGCTCCAGCGACATCGCCAGTACCCCGTCACCGGGCCGCAGCAGCGCCGCGTAGGCCGCCAGCATCGCCGAAGTCGCCGACCTGGGCTGGACATTGGCGTGCGGCGCGGAGAACAGTTGGCGCGCCCGGTCGATCGCCAGCAGCTCCGCGGCGTCGGCCAGCGCGCACCCGGTGTGGTGCCGGCGGCCGGGGTACCCCTCGGCGTACTTGTCGATCAGCGGCCCGGTCAGCGCCGCCAGGACGGCCGGGCTGGTCAGGTTCTCACCCGCCAGCAGCTGGATCGTCTCGGCGCGCCGCTCGGCCTCGGCGGCCAGCAGGTCGGCGATCTGCGGGTCCGCCCGGTGCAGCGCCTCGGACGCCCACGGGCGTCCCGTCGTCGTGGTCGGGGCGGTCGAGCCGGTCGCGGCATCGGTGACGGTCATGGCAGGGCTCCCGGGCGCTGCAGGGACGGTCCACCCAGCGTAGGACCGTCTCGGCCGCCCGGCTCGGCAGCGCAGGGCCGTTCGGCCCCCGGGGCCGGTGCCCGTACGCCCGTCAGTGCGGTGCTCGGACTCCGGTCGGACGCCCGTCAGTGCGGTGCTCGGACTCCGGTGAGCGCGGTGACCACCGGGTCGACCGCGTGGAATATCTCCTCGCCGCAGTTGCGGAACATGCCGATCGGGGCCCCGTACGGGTCGTCCACCTCGTCGGACTCCGGGGTCGCGGCCAGCAGCCAGCCGCGCAGCGCGGCGGCCGCCCGGACCAGGGCGCGGGCGCGCTCGGTGACGTCGGCGCCGCGGCGCGGGTCGGGCAGGGTGCCCGGGTCGATCGTCCGCACCAGCCGGGTGAACTCCTTCATCGTGAAGGTGCGCAGCCCCGCCTCGTGGCCCATCGAGATCACCTGGGCGCGGTGGTCCAGGGTCGCGGTGAGCACCAGGTCGGCCTCGACCACGTGCTCGTCCAGCAGCTCCCGGCCGGTGAAGCCGCCGCTGTCGGCGCCGTACTCGTTGAGCACGGTCGCGGCGTGGTCCTCCATCGGCGCGCCCACGTGGCCCCAGGTGCCGGCGCTCTCGACCAGGATCCGCCCGGCCACCCGGGGGCTGAGCCGGGTGTCCAGCTCACGCCGGGTGAGCCGCTCGGCTATCGGCGAGCGGCAGATGTTCCCGGTGCAGACGAACAGGATCCGGAAGTGGTCCAGCGGCCTGGGGCCCACGCTCAGGTACGGCGCTATGCCAGGCCCGTCGTGGAGCGAGGCGGTGGGCGTCAACTTCCGGCCTCCAGGTCGGGGACGACCTCCCTCAGCTGCTCGATGCTGATCGCGCCCGCCCGCAGCAGGACCGGCACCTTGCCGGTGACGTCGACGATCGACGAGGCGGTGGCGTGGTCGGCCTTCCCGCCGTCCAGGTAGACCGAGACGGCGTCGCCGAGCTGGGCCTGCGCCTCGTCGCAGGTCGCCGGGGACGGCCCGCCGGTCTTGTTGGCGCTGGAGACGGCGAGCGGGCCGGTGGTGTTCAGCAGCTCGATGGCGACCGGGTGCAGCGGCATCCGGACCGCGACGGTGCCGCGGGTCTCGCCGAGGTCCCAGCGCAGCGAGGGCTGGTGCCGTGCGACCAGGGTGAGGCCGCCGGGCCAGAAGGCGTCGACCAGCTCCCAGGCCTGCTCGGAGAAGTCGGTGACCAGGCCGTGCAGGGTGGTCGGCGAGCCGACCAGGACGGGCGAGGGCATGTTGCGGCCGCGGCCCTTGGCGGCCAGCAGCTCGCCGACGGCCTCCGGGGAGAAGGCGTCCGCGCCGACGCCGTAGAGGGTGTCGGTGGGCAGCACGACGAGTTCGCCGCGGCGGATGGCCGAGGCGGCCTCGCGCAGGCCGGTGGCGCGGTCCCCGGCGTCGGCACAGTCGTATCGGCGGCTCATCGGTGCGGTCCCCTTCCGGAATGGCTCATGACGTTCACGGCGGTGCTCACAGCACGGCCGTGCGCGCAGCCGTGCTGTGCTCGACCGTTCACAACCCGGCCCTTCGGGCGGTTGTGAAGCGCGGCCGGTTGTTCAGGTCGCGGTGGTCGGCGGTGTCCGTCCAGCCGCGCTCCTCGTTGAAGATCCACGGCACCTGGCCGCCCTGCTGGTCGGCGTGCTCGATCACCACCGCGCCGCCCGGGCGCAGCAGCCGGGCGGCGACCCGCTCGATGCCGCGGATGGTGTCCAGGCCGTCCTCGCCGGAGAACAGGGACATCTGCGGGTCGTGGTCGCGGGCCTCGGGCGCGACGTACTCCCACTCGGTGAGCGGGATGTACGGCGGGTTGGAGATGACCAGGTCGAAGCGGCCGTCCCAGGAGCGGTCGTCCTCGAAGGCCTTGGTGGCGTCCCCGGCGTGCAGGGTGACCCTGGCCCGGTCCGGGCTGGCCTCGATGTTGCGCCGGGTGTACTCCAGCGCCCCCTCGTCGAGTTCGAAGGCGTGCACGGTGGAGCGCGGCAGTTCCTGGGCCAGGGCGAGCGCGATGGCGCCGGAGCCGGAGCACAGGTCGACCACCAGCGGCTCGGCGACGTCCATGTCGCGCACCGCGTCTATCGCCCACTCGACCACCGACTCGGTCTCCGGCCGGGGCACGAACACCCCGGGGCCGACCTCCAGTTCGAGGTAGCGGAAGAACGCCCGCCCGGTGATGTGCTGCAGCGGCTCGCGCGCCTCGCGGCGCGAGACCGCCTCCCAGTAGCGGGCGTCGAAGTCGGCGTCCTTCACCGTGTGCAGCTGGCTGCGCTTGACGTGGTGGACGTAGGCGGCGAGTTCCTCCGCGTCGAAGCGCGGCGACGGCACGCCGGCCGCGGCCAACCGCTGGGTGGCCTGGGCCACCTCGGCGAGCAGCAGGTTCATCCGTACGACCTCTTGTTTCTGCGCTCCGGCTTCAGGCTTGCGTCGGGCTGGGGCGCGCCGGTCTCAGTTCTCTTGGGCCGCGGCGAGCTTGGCCGCCGCGTCCTTGTCGACGCAGGACTGGATCACCGCGTTCAGCTCGCCGTCCAGGACCTGGTCCAGGTTGTACGCCTTGAACCCCGTGCGGTGGTCCGAGATGCGGTTCTCCGGGTAGTTGTACGTCCGGATGCGCTCCGAGCGGTCCACCGTGCGGACCTGGCTGCGGCGCGCGTCGGAGGCCTCGCGCTCGGCCTCCTCCTGCGCGGCGGCCAGCAGGCGCGACCGCAGGATGCGCATCGCCTGCTCCTTGTTCTGCAGCTGGCTCTTCTCGTTCTGGCAGGACGCCACGATACCGGTCGGAAGGTGGGTGATCCGGACCGCGGAGTCGGTGGTGTTGACCGACTGGCCGCCGGGGCCGGAGGAGCGGTAGACGTCGATCCGCAGGTCGTTGGCGAGGATCTCGACCTCGACCTCCTCCGCCTCCGGGGTGACCAGCACGCCGGCCGCGGAGGTGTGGATGCGGCCCTGGGACTCGGTGGCGGGGACGCGCTGCACGCGGTGCACGCCGCCCTCGTACTTCAGCCGGGCCCAGACGCCCTGGCCGGGCTCGGCGTTGCCCTTGGTCTTCACGGCCACCGAGACGTCCTTGTAGCCGCCGAGGTCGGACTCGTTGGAGTCGATGATCTCGGTCTTCCAGCCGACCCGCTCCGCGTAGCGCAGGTACATCCGGAGCAGGTCGCCGGCGAACAGCGCGGACTCCTCGCCGCCCTCGCCCGCCTTGATCTCCAGGATGACGTCCTTGTCGTCGCTCGGGTCGCGCGGGACCAGCAGCAGCCGCAGTTCTTCGGTCAGCTCGTCGCGGCGGGCCTCGGAGTCCTTCACCTCGGAGATGAACTCCGGGTCCTCGGCGGCGAGTTCGCGCGCGGCCTCGATGTCCTCGCCGGCCTGTCGCCACTCCCGGTAGACCCGGGTGATGGGGGTCAGTTCGGCGTACCGCTTGGCCAGCTTGCGGGCGTTGTTCTGGTCGGCGTGGACGGACGGGTCGGCCAGCCTCTTCTCGAGGTCGGCGTGCTCGACGAGGAGCTCTTCGACTGCCTCGAACATGGGGTGGCCTTCTTCCCGGGGAATCGGAACGTGTGGGGGGTTCGGAACGGTGGAGCCGCGGACCGCGCGCTGGGACGCGAACGGCGCCGGTCCCCAGCGCCCCCGACAACGAGTCCGGGGGCACCGGGAACCGGCGCCGAGGGAGCGCTAGGCCTTCGCGCTGTGCTGCTTGCCGAAGCGGGCCTCGAAGCGGGCCACGCGGCCACCGGTGTCGAGGATCTTCTGCTTGCCGGTGTAGAACGGGTGGCACTGCGAGCAGACCTCGGCGCGGATCTCGCCGCTGGTCTCGGTCGAGCGGGTGGTGAACTCGGCGCCGCAGGTGCAGGTCACGCGGGTGACCACGTACTCCGGGTGAACGTTGGACTTCAAGGGGTTCTCCTAGTTTTCGGGAGGGCACCGGGTCGGCGGCTGGGAGTGCCGCACGTGAACCGGGACCGACGGACCAGTCTGCCAGGACCGGCCGCATCTTCCCAAACCGGGTCCCGTTCCGGGATATTCCGGGCGCCGCCCGGCGGGTGGTTCAGCGGCCGGCCGAGGTCTTGGCGGTGGACTTCGGAGCGGGCTTCGGGACGGGGTGCGCCGCGGGGGCGGTGGCGGCGCCGGACTCCGCGGGGGCCGCCTGGGCGGGGTTCTCCGGCTGGGCGGACAGGACCGCCTGCGGGACCGGCTGGTCGGCCCTGAGCGCCGCCCAGACGTTTCCGGCCTGCGGCTGCTGCTCGACCACCCGGTTGGCGTCGGCGGGGGCCGTCGCCACCGGCAGGGTGACCATGGTCAGCTGGTCCGGCCCGATCCCCTTGAGTTCCCGCACCAGCCCCACCAGGGAGTTCACCGAGCCGAGGGCGGAGTCGGTGGTGACGCTCTTCGTCATGGTGTTGCCGATCGACCACAGCTTGACCGGGTCGGAGAACAGCCCCGTCCCGCCGGCCTGCCGGAGCAGCGACTTGACCATCTGCTTCTGCAGCTCGATCCGGCCGAGGTCGCTGCCGTCGCCGACGCCGTGCCGGGTGCGCACGAAGGCCAGCGCCTGCTGGCCGTCGAGGTGGTGCTCACCGGCGGGCAGGTCGAGCCCGCTGTCCTTGTCGTGGATGGCCACCGCGGTGCTCACGGTGGCCCCGCCTATCGCGTCCACGACCCGGGCGAAGCCGGCGAAGTCCACCTGGAGGTAGTGGTCCATCCGCAGCCCGGTGAGCTGCTCGGTGGTCTTGACCGCGCAGGCCGCGCCACCGCTCTCGAAGGCGCTGTTGTACATGGCGCGCTTGACGGCCGGAACGGCCTTGCCGGCGCCGTCCGTGCACTGCGGGCGGTCGACCAGGGTGTCGCGCGGGATCGAGACGATCGAGGCCCGGGAGTGGTCCTGGCTGATGTGCACCACCATCGCGGTGTCGGAGCGGGCGGAGTCGCCGGTGGCCCCGCCGGCCAGGTCGCCGTTCTCGCCGACCCGCGAGTCGGAGCCCAGCACCAGGATGTTGAAGGAGCCGTCGGTGGCGGCCGGGGGCCGGGCGTCGCCGAGGCGGGAGTCGATGTCGACGCTCTTGATGTTGCCGTTGAGCTTCAGGTACGCCCACCCGGCCGCTCCGCCGCCGAGGACGACGAGCGCGACGAACGCGCAGGCGGCCACCCGCAGGACCTTGCGGCGGCGACTGGGGACCCTCTTGTGCTCGGCCATACGGTCCAGAGTAAATCGGACAAGAAGATCGAATAGCCCCAAGTTGTCCCAACTCTGGAACAAAGCGCCCGGAACGCCCGGAACCCCGGACCGCTCGCGCGATCCGGGGTTCCGTGCTCGACCAGCCGTCCGACTACGGTCAGTCGCCGGAGCCGGGGGTGGTCTTGGCGATCTGCATCAGGAACTCGGCGTTGCTCTTGGTCTGCTTCATCTTGTCCAGGAGCAGCTCGATCGCCTGCTGCGAGTCGAGCGCGTGCAGCACCCGGCGCAGCTTCCAGACGATGGCCAACTCCTCGCTGCCGAGCAGGATCTCCTCCTTGCGGGTGCTGGAGGCGTCCACGTCGACGGCCGGGAAGATGCGCTTGTCCGAGAGCTTCCGGTCGAGCTTGAGCTCCATGTTGCCGGTGCCCTTGAACTCCTCGAAGATCACCTCGTCCATGCGCGAGCCGGTCTCGACCAGCGCGGTGGCCAGGATGGTCAGCGAGCCGCCGTTCTCGATGTTGCGCGCGGCACCGAAGAACTTCTTCGGCGGGTACAGCGCGGTCGAGTCGACACCACCGGACAGGATGCGGCCGGAGGCCGGGGCCGCCAGGTTGTAGGCGCGGCCCAGGCGGGTGATCGAGTCCAGCAGGATGACCACGTCGTGGCCCAGCTCCACCAGGCGCTTGGCGCGCTCGATGGCCAGCTCGGCGACGGTGGTGTGGTCCTCGGCCGGGCGGTCGAAGGTCGAGGAGATGACCTCGCCCTTCACCGACCGCTGCATGTCGGTGACCTCTTCCGGACGCTCGTCGACCAGGACGACCATCAGGTGGCACTCGGGGTTGTTGTGGGTGATCGCGTTGGCGACCGCCTGCAGCACCATGGTCTTGCCGGTCTTCGGCGGCGCCACGATCAGACCGCGCTGGCCCTTGCCGATCGGCGACACCAGGTCGATGATCCGGGTGGTCAGCACGCCCGGGTCGGTCTCCAGGCGCAGCCGCTCCTGCGGGTAGAGCGGGGTGAGCTTGTTGAACTCGGGGCGGCCGCGGCCGGTCTCCGGGTCCATGCCGTTGACGGAGTCCAGCCGCACCATGGCGTTGAACTTCTCGCGGCGCTCGCCCTCGCGCGGCTGGCGCACCGCACCGGTGATGGCGTCGCCCTTGCGCAGGCCGTTCTTGCGGACCTGGGCGAGCGAGACGTAGACGTCGTTCTGGCCCGGCAGGTAGCCGGAGGTGCGCACGAACGCGTAGTTGTCGAGGATGTCGAGGATGCCCGCGACCGGGATCAGGACGTCGTCCTCGCCGATCTGCGGCTCGACGGCGCCGGTCTCGAAGCCCTCGCGGCCGCGACGGCCCCGGCGGTCCCGGTAGCGGCCGCGACGGCCCCGACGGCCCTCGCCGAACTCGTCGTCGTCGTAGCCGCCCTGCTGGGCCTGCGGCTGCTGGGCCTGCTGGCCGCCCTCGCGGCGCTGCTGGCCGTCGCCCTGGCCCTGCTGCTGGCCCTGCTGGCCGCCCTGGCGGTCGGCGCGCTCGCGGCGGTTGCGGCGGTCGCGGCGGGACTCGCGCCCCTCGCCGTCCTGCCCGGCCTGGGCCTCGGCGCCGTCCTGGCGCTCGGGGCGCTCGCCCGACTCGCGGCGGTCACGGCGCTCGCGGCGGTCACGACGGGTCTCACGACCCTCCTCGCGGCCCTCGAAGCCGCGGGTCTCGGCCGGACGCTCGGCCTGCTTGGGCTCGGCCACCGCGACGGTGGCGGCCTCGGCGCCGGCCTCGGCGGCCGGGGCGGTGGGGGCGCCGGCGGCCGAGGTGGCACGGCGGCGGGTGCGCTCGGCGCGGGCCGGCGCGGCGGTCTCGGCGGCGGCCTGGACCGGGATCTCGATCTGGGCCTGCGCCTCGGCGGCCGGGGCCGCGGCAGCGGCGGCGGCCTTGCTGCGGCGGGCCGGCTTCTCGGCCGGGGCCTCGGCCTCCGCCTTGGCGGCGGTGCGCTTGGCGGCCGGGGCGCCACCGGCGGCGAGCAGCGGGTCCCCGCCGCTCTTCTCCTTGATGGTCTCGATCAGCTGGCTCTTGCGCATGCGCCCGGTACCGGTGATGCCCAGGTCCGCGGCGAGCTTCTGCAGCTCGGCGAGAACCATGCCGTCCAGGCCCGCGGCGGCATTGCGGCGGCGGCGCGGGGCGGCGGGGGCGGCGGCCGCGTCCGACGCTTCGGCGTCCGGGCGCGCGCCCATCAGATCGGTGGAGTCGCTCACTAAGGGTCCTTCCCTGGAGCGGACGTCGGCCTGTCTGGCTCGGCGACCGGTTGTGCTGTCCTGACCAACGCTCGACTGCGTCGGTCCGAGGCGGTGGTCCCTCGAATGGCGGGAGCCCGTCGAGGGAGAGCTGCGAGGTGCGGTGCATGAAGCACGGTGGTGCTGAGTGGCGCGTGGGCCGGCCGTGTGTCGACCTCCCCAGAGGGCGTTGCCCCCACGCTGCCTGCGAATCCCGGGCCCCCGTCGCGTGACGGTGACCCGTGCTCCGCCCGTCCTGGCCTTCAGGTGGAAGGCCGCGGGTGGGAGTCAGGTGCCGTCACGGCTTCGGGATGCGGCCGCATGTCGCGCAGGCAGGCTGCGTACGCGCTGCGGTGGGCTCCCGGAGAATCGTCGCCCCGGACATCGCGGCGGCTCCACGGCAGTGGAGCGCTGGGATCGGGACGCGGCGCACCGAGCCCCGGAGGGCACATGGTGCAGCAATGAGATTAACACTACCGACCCCCTCAGACATTCCCCGACCTCGGGCCTGCCAATCGTGTCCGGACGGCCCGGCTCGCCGCAGGGCCAAACCAGCTGCTCAGACGTCCAGCGGGAGCACGGTGGCCCCGGTGCGGTCGACGCCCAGCCGGTGCGCGGCGAACGCCGGGTCGCCGCCGTGGCCGTGGTGCCCGGCGAAGGACAGCACCTTGTCGACACCCGCCTCGTCGGTGAGCGCCAGCACGGTCGGGCCGGCCCCGGAGATGACCGCGGGGACGCCCTCCGCGCGCAGCGCGCCGACCAGCGCGGCGCTGTCCGGCATCGCGGAGGCGCGGTAGTCCTGGTGCAGCCGGTCCTCGGTGGCCGCGAGCAGCAGTTCGGGCCGCCGGGTCAACGCCTCCACCAGCAGCGCGGAGCGGCCGGCGTTGACGGCCGCGTCGGCCAGCGGGACGGTCTTCGGCAGCAGGCCGCGGGCGGTCTCGGTGAGCACCTCGCCGGCCGGGACGAACACCACCGGGACAACCTGCTCGGACGGCTCCAGGGCGACCGCCTTCGCCGACTCCTCGTCGGTCCAGGCGATGGTGAAGTTGCCGCGCAGGCAGGCCGCGACGTTGTCGGGGTGGCCCTCCAGCTCGGAGGCGAGGGCCAGCAGCGCGTCGTCGTCCAGCGCGGACGGGCCGCCGATGGTGACCGCGCGGGCGGCCACGATGCCGGCGCAGATGGCGGCCGAGGAGGAGCCCAGGCCACGGCCGTGCGGTATCCGGTTGGCGCAGACCACTTCGAGGCCGCGCGGCTGGCCGCCGAGCCGGTCGAACGCGGCCCGCATCGAGCGGACCAGCAGGTGCCGCTCGTCCCGGGGCAGTGTCCCGGCCCCCTCCCCGGCGATGTCGACGGCGAGCCCGGAGTCGGCGACCCGGACGACCACGTCGTCGTACAGACCCAGCGCGAGCCCGAAGGCGTCGAAGCCCGGGCCGAGGTTGGCGCTGGTCGCGGGAACCCTGACCCGGACGGCGGCGGCACGGAACGCAGGACCGGCCATGCGGTGGACTCTCCTGGGGAAATCGGGCGGCGCGGAGCGCGTCGTCGGTGCGAGGGTGGGGGAAAGGGCCGCGGGCCCCTCGGGCCGGGCGGTCACAGTCGTCGGCGCGGCCCGCGCAGGACGGGCCCGGGGCATGTGCCACACGGCCGGACCCAGAGTATCGAAGAGAGGTTCCCCAGTGGTACACCCCGTGGGCCTTCGATCTGGTGTGTTGCCGGTTCTGGCCGGAATGCACACCCCTCCCGGTCAAAGGGAGGGGCGGAATCGGATCGGAATGCGCAGCGGAATTGACACAAAGGAGTCACCGGAGAACTTCGACGGGCCGACCCCCGAAAGTGGGTCGGCCCGTCGAAGTGTCAGACCCCTGCGTCAGTCGAGCAGTCCGAGTCGCCGGGCCGCCGCCTCCGGGTCGATCGGGACGACCTGCGGCTGCGGCGCGCCGGCCACCGCCCAGTCCGGGTCCTTGAGGCCGTTGCCGGTCACCGTGCAGACGATCCGCTGGCCCGGGTCGACCAGGCCGGCCTCCGCCTTGGCCAGCAGGCCGGCCACCGAGGCGGCCGAGGCGGGCTCCACGAAGACGCCCTCCTGTGCGGCCAACAGCCGGTACGCGGCGAGAATCTGACGGTCGGTCACCTTGTCGATGAGGCCGCCGGACTCGTCCCGCGCGGCGAGCGCGAAGTCCCAGGAGGCCGGGTTGCCGATCCGGATCGCGGTGGCGATGGTCTGCGGCTTGAGGACGGGCGCGCCGTCCACGATCGGGGCCGAGCCGGAGGCCTGGAAGCCCCACATCCGCGGGGTGCGCGCGGCCATCCCGTCGGTCGCGTACTCCCGGTAGCCCTTCCAGTACGCGGTGATGTTACCCGCGTTGCCGACCGGCAGGACGTGGATGTCCGGGGCGTCGCCGAGCATGTCGACGATCTCGAAGGCGGCGGTCTTCTGGCCCTCGATCCGCACCGGGTTCACCGAGTTGACCAGGGCGACCGGGTACTTCTCGGACAGCTCGCGGGCCAGCGTCAGGCAGTCGTCGAAGTTGCCGTCGACCTGCAGGATCTTCGCGCCGTGCACCAGCGCCTGGCCCATCTTGCCCAGGGCGATCTTGCCCTGGGGCACGAGCACCGCGGAGACCATTCCGGCGCGCACCGCGTACGCGGCGGCGGAGGCCGAGGTGTTGCCGGTGGACGCGCAGATGACGGCCTGCGCGCCCGCCTCCTTGGCCTTGGAGATGGCCATCGTCATCCCGCGGTCCTTGAAGGAGCCGGTCGGGTTGGCGCCCTCGACCTTGAGGTAGACCTCGCAGCCCGTGCGCTCGGAGAGCACCTGGGCGGGTACCAGGGGCGTGCCGCCCTCCAGCAGGGTGACCACCGGGGTGGCCGCGGTGACCGGCAGGCGGTCCCGGTACTCCTCGATCAGGCCGCGCCACTGGTGGGTGTGCGCGCCTCGGACGACGTTCTCGGCAACGGCGTTCATGGCTGGTTCCTTATTCCCCTTCGACCCGCATGATGCTGGCCACGTCCCGCACGCTGTCCAGCGCGCGGAGCTTGTCGACCGTCGCCGACAGCGCGGCGTCGGTGGCACGGTGGGTGACCACGACGAGCGAGGCGTCGCCGTCGCGGCCCTGCTGGCGCACGGTGTCGATGGAGACACCGTGCTCGGCGAAGACGGACGCGACCTGGGCGAGCACGCCCGCCCGGTCGTCCACGTCCAGGCTGACGTGGTAGCGGGTGACGACCTCGTCCATCGGCTTGGCGGGCAGCCGGGTGTACAGGGAGTCACCGGGACCGGTGGCCCCGGCCAGCTTGTTGCGGCAGACCGCGACCAGGTCGCCCAGCACCGCGGAGGCGGTCGGCGAGCCGCCCGCGCCCGGGCCGTAGAACATCAGCCGGCCGGCCGCCTCGGCCTCGACGAACACCGCGTTGTACGCCTCGCGGACGGAGGCCAGCGGGTGCGACAGCGGGATCATCGCCGGGTGGACGCGCGCGGTGACGGACTCGCCGTCGGCGGCCCGCTCGCAGATCGCGAGCAGCTTGACCACGCAGCCCATCGCCTTCGCGGAGGCGATGTCGGCGGCGGTGACCTCGGTGATGCCCTCGCGGTAGACGTCCGCCGCGGTGACCTTGGTGTGGAAGGCGATGCCGGCCAGGATCGCGGCCTTGGCGGCGGCGTCGAAGCCCTCCACGTCCGCGGTCGGGTCGGCCTCGGCGTAGCCGAGCGCGGTGGCCTCCTCCAGCGCCTCCGAGTAGCCGGCGCCGGTGGTGTCCATCTTGTCGAGGATGAAGTTGGTGGTGCCGTTGACGATGCCCAGCACCCGGTTGACCTTGTCCCCGGCGAGGGACTCGCGCAGCGGGCGCAGCAGCGGGATCGCGCCCGCGACCGCGGCCTCGTAGTACAGGTCCACACCGGCCGCGGCGGCCGCCGCGTGCAGCTCGGTGCCGTCCTGGGCGAGCAGCGCCTTGTTGGCGCTGACCACCGAGGCGCCCTGCTCGAAGGCCGACAGCAGCAGCGATTTGGAGGGCTCGATCCCGCCCACCACCTCGACCACGACGTCGATGTCGCCCCGGTTGACCAGGGCCTCGGCGTCGGTGGTGATCAGGTGCTCGGGCACCCCGGGGCGCACCCGGCCGGCCCGGCGGACCGCGATCCCGGCGAGCTCGACCGGGGCACCGATGCGAGCGGCGAGGTCGTCGGCCGTCGTCGTCATGATGCGCGCCACCTCGGAGCCCACCACACCACAACCCAGCAACGCCACCTTCAGCGGGCGCGTACGCATCATCCGACTCCGCTCTGCCATTCTTCGTGCTTCGGTATTTCCGGCGGTTTTCCGGTGCCGCCGGGAACTTCGGTCCGTACCAGTCTCGGGGACTTTCCGCACGGATCTAAGGTCGTTCCATGATCTGAGACGAGAATTTCGTCATCCGATATCCAGGCGCAGGAGATCCTCCTCCGTCTCGCGCCGGACGATCACCCGCGCCGCACCGTCCCTGACGGCGAGCACGGGGGGCCTGAGGGCGTGGTTGTAGTTGCTCGCCATCGAGCGGCAGTAGGCGCCGGTGGCGGGCACCGCGATCAGGTCGCCCGGGGCCAGGTCGGAGGGCAGGAAGGCGTCCCGGACGACGATGTCGCCGGACTCGCAGTGCTTGCCGACCACCCGGACCAGCATCGGCGCGGCCTCGCTGGTGCGCGACACCAGGGCCACCGAGTACTCGGCGTCGTACAGCGCGGTGCGGATGTTGTCGGACATCCCGCCGTCCACGCTGACGTAGGTGCGCAGGCCCTCCAGCGGCTTGACCGTGCCGACCTCGTACAGCGTGAACGCGGTCGGGCCGACGATCGCCCGGCCCGGCTCCACGCTCAGCCGGGGGGCGTTCAGGTTCGCGGCGGCGCACTCGCGGCGGACGATCTCGGCCAGGGCGGCGGCGATCTCGGCGGGCTCGCGCGGGTCGTCCTCGCTGGTGTAGGCGATGCCGAGGCCGCCGCCGAGGTCGATCTCGGGCAGCTCGACGCCGTGCTCGTCCCGGATCCCGGCCAGCAGGCCGACCACCCGGCGGGCGGCCACCTCGAAGCCGGCCATGTCGAAGATCTGCGAGCCGATGTGCGAGTGGATGCCGCGCAGTTCCAGGCTGTCGTGGCTCAGCACCCGGCGCACCGCCTCGGCGGCGGCCCCGCCGTTCAGCGAGAGGCCGAACTTCTGGTCCTCGTGCGCCGTCGCGATGAACTCGTGGGTGTGCGCCTCGACGCCGACGGTGACCCGGATCAGCACCTGCTGGCGCACGCCGTGGCGGGCGGCGATCGCGGCCAGCCGCTCGATCTCCTCGTAGGAGTCGACCACGATGTGCCCGACACCGGTCTTCACCGCGTGTTCCAGCTCGTCGGCCGACTTGTTGTTGCCGTGCAGCGCGATCCGCTCCGGCGGCATCCCGGCGGCCAGCGCCACCGCGAGCTCGCCGACGCTGCACACGTCGAGGTTGAGGCCCTCCTCGTGCAGCCAGCGCACGATCGCCTTGGAGAGGAAGGCCTTTCCGGCGTAGTAGACGTCCGCGCCGGCGCCGAAGGCGTCCCGCCAGGCGCGGGCCCGGGCGCGGAAGTCCTCCTCGTCCAGCACGTAGGCCGGGGTGCCGAACTCGGCCGCCAGTCGCCTGACGTCGATCCCGCCGACGGTGGCCGCGCCCTCGGCGTTGCGGGCGACGGTGCACGACCAGACCTTGGGATCGAGCGCGTTCAGGTCGGCCGGCGGGGCCTGGTAGTGGCCCTCGGGCAGGACGTCGCCGTGGCGGGGCCCGGCGGGATGTGCGGAACGACTCATCGTTGTGCCAGTCCTTCGAGACCTATGGCGAGGGGCGGCGACGGTCCCCGTTGACCGTCAGCCGCCCCCCGCTGTGCGCTTGGGGGTGGTGTCTACATCCGCTCGGGCGTCGAGACGCCCAGCAGCGTCAGGCCGTTGGCGAGCACGGTGCGCGTCGCCTCGACCAGCCAGAGACGGGCGTGCGTGAGGTCCGTGACCTCGTCGTCGCCCTTGGGCAGGACCGGGCAGTTGTCCCAGAAGCGGTGGTACGCGCCGGCCAGGTCCTCCAGGTAGCGGGCGACCCGGTGCGGCTCGCGCAGCTCGCCGGCGGCGGCGATGACGCGCGGGAACTCACCGAGCTGACCGAGCAGGTCGGTCTCCCACTCCGTGCTCAGCAGCTCCGGTTTGAAGTCCGCCGAGCGCGTGATGCCCATGTCGGCGGCCTTGCGCTGGAGCGAGGACATCCGGGCGTGCGCGTACTGGACGTAGAAGACGCGGTTCTCGTTGGTCTGGCTGGTCAGGATGTTGATGTCCAGCGTGATCGTCGAGTCCGTGGAGGAACGCGCCAGGGTGTAGCGGGCGGCGTCGACGCCGATCCACTCGACCACGTCGTCGATCGTGATGATGTTGCCGGCCCGCTTGGACATGCGGACCTCTTCGCCGTCGCGAAGCATCTTCACGAACTGGCCGATCTTCACCTCGATGTTGCGGTTCATGTCGTCGCCCGCGCAGGCCGCGATGGCCTTGAGGCGGTTGACGTAGCCGTGGTGGTCGGCGCCCAGCATGTAGAGCGCGACCTCGGCGCCGCGGTCCCGCTTGGACAGGTAGTACGCGGCGTCGGCGGCGAAGTAGGTCTTGTCACCGTCGGCCTTGATCAGGACGCGGTCCTTGTCGTCGCCGAAGTCGGTGGTGCGCAGGAAGACCGCGCCGTCCTGCTCGAAGACGTGGCCCTGCTCGCGCAGCCGGTCGATGGCCTTCTCGACGGCGCCGGAGTCGTGCAGCGTCCTCTCCGAGAACCACACGTCGAAGTGGGTGCCGAACTCGTCCATGGAGCGCTTGATCTCGGCGACCATGAGCTTGAGGCCCTCGGTGCGGAAGACCTCCAGCTGCTCGGCCTCGGACAGGTCGAGCACGCCCGGGATCGCGTCGGTGAGCGTCTTGGCGATGTCGACGATGTACTCGCCGACGTAACCGCCCTCGGGCACCTCGCGGCCGTTCGCGGCGGCCTGGAGGGAGGCGGCGAACTTGGTGATCTGCACGCCGGCGTCGTTGAGGTAGTACTCGGTGGTGACGTCGGCGCCGGAGGCCCGCAGCACGCGCGCCAGCGAGTCGCCGACGGCGGCCCAGCGGACGCCGCCGATGTGGATCGGGCCGGTCGGGTTGGCGGAGACGAACTCCAGGTTGATCCGCAGGCCCTTGAGGGCCTCGTTGCGGCCGTACGCCTCGCCCGCCTCGACGATGGTGCGGGCGAGCGCACCGGCGGTGGCGGTGTCCAGGGTGATGTTCAGGAAGCCCGGACCGGCGATGTCGACCCCGGAGACGCCGGTGATCCCTCGCAGGCGCTCGGCCAGGACCTCGGCAACGGCTCGCGGCGGCTTGCCGGCCGCCTTGGCGAGCTGGAGGGCCACGTTCGTCGCGTAGTCGCCGTGGTCCCGGTTCTTGGGCCGCTCGACCGTCACGTGCTCGGGCACGGCGACGGCCAGCTCGCCCGCCTCGACGGCGGAACTCACTGCGGCCTGGATTGCCTGGGAAAGGTCTGCGGGGGTCACGACGCCAAGCGTAGGCGAGACGGGGTGCCCGCCCGCCACCCGGTTTGCCGGTTGAGACGCCCGGAGGGGCCCCGGCGCCGCCTGCCCAGGGATGTCAGCCGCGATCCGTGCGCTCTGTTCGCTCAGGGCGAAACCCGGCGGGCCGTTCCTCCGCGCGCATCAGGCGCCGGACCAGGGCCACCAGGTCGGCGGGGTCGAAGGGCTTGCCGAGGTAACCGTCCACACCGACCGCCTCCCCCAGGTCGAGGTCCGCCGGGGTGCAGGCGCTCACGATCGCGATCGGCAGTCCACTGGTGTCCGGGGTCGCGCGCAGCCGGGCCGCCGTCCGCAGGCCGTCCAGCCGCGGCATCACCACGTCCAGCGTCACCACGTCGGGCTTCACCCGGCGGATGACCTCCAGGCACTCGGCGCCGTCGGCGGCGGTCACCACCTCGAAGCCTTCGAGCTCCAGGTTGACCCTGATCAGCTGGCGGATCACCTCGCTGTCGTCCACCACGAGGACCCGCCCGGACACTCCCGACACCTCACCGAGGGTATCGGCGGCCCCGCCGCCCCGTCCGGCCTTTGGGCACTTCCACCCGCCGGGCCACCGGGGGGCGACCCGACGATCTTTCCGGAAACCCGTGCACGGACCGCCCGGGAAGCCTGGTAGTGTTCATCACGTCGGAACGCCGCAGGCGGCCGGCAGGCCAGTAGGCCCCCGTAGCTCAGGGGATAGAGCACCGCCCTCCGGAGGCGGGTGCGTAGGTTCGAATCCTACCGGGGGCACTTCGCAGGAAGTGCAACTGAGGCCCAGGTCAGTGGAGTTGATCCACGGATCTGGGCCTTCGTCATGTTCGGGCGTGCTTCGGGCTCCGTCCGGGCGCGGTCCGGGCCCGGTTCGGCGGACCCCGCTCGGGGAGGGCGGGGTCCGGGCGGTTCAGGAGGCGGCGGCCTCGGCCTGGTCGTAGAGCTCGGCGACGGTGTGGTCGAAGTAGGCGCTGTACGAGGTGCCGTCGGTGTCGCCGCCCTGCTGGTAGCCGCCGATGGCGCCGACCACGTCACCGGTGGCGGTGTTGATCCACGGGCCTCCGCTGGTGCCGCTCGGGTACGACGGGCACTGGATGACGCGCTGGTACGCGCTCTGCTGGGCCGTGGTGTTGGTGCAGAGGTTGGGCACCTCGGCGTCGGCCGGGTAGCCGTAGAGCCGGACGGTGGCGCCGAAGGGCTCGTCGGTGCCCAGCTTGTTGCCGCCGACCACGTCCTCGACCTTGCGGCCGTTGCTGGGGGCGGTCTCCAGGATCGCGAAGTCCTCGTCCACGTCGCCCTTCTCGGACCAGCCGGACGCGGTGTGGATCGCCGTCACCTGCCAGGTGCCGTACGGGGCGGAGCCGTCCCGGTAGCCGGGGGCGAAGGTCACGCCGTCGGTGCTGGTGAGGCAGTGCGCGGCGGTCAGCAGCAGGTTGCCGGTGGCGCTGTGCAGCACGCTGGCGGTGCAGAAGTGGTTGCCGGGCGCGACCGAACCGCTGAACAGGGCGCCGACGGTGGCGGTTTCCCGGTTGTCGGCGGGGGCGGGGCCGGTCGCACCCAGGACGACGCTGTGCGTGTCGGGGGTGGCCGGGGCGGTGGCCGAGGGGCTGTCGGTGGGGGTCGGCGTGGCGCTCGGGGCCGGGGTCGGGGTGCGGCTCGGGGTGGTGTCCGCGGCCGGGGCCGGCGAGGCGGGCGCCGCCGTGGTGGCGGCCGGGGAGGTCGCCGGGGCGGCCGCAGCCGCCCGGGGGCTGCGGGCCTCCTTCCCGGCGGCGGTGGCGTCCGACAGGTCGAACCCGTGCGTGCCCGCCACGACCGTGGCCACCACGACCGCGGACAGCGCGGTGAACAGCGAAGGGGCCAGCAGGCGGTGGCGGCGCGAACCCCGTCGGCGGTGCTGACCCATGCCCGTGTCTCCTGCCGTGGTCGATGGCGTCTCGTTAGGTCAATGACTATGACGCCTCAGCCTGGAAACGTCGTTACCGCAGGCTTGGAGCTCGATGAGAAAAGGTCACCGGGTCAGACGTACCGAGAGGCGGGTCCGACCGTTCCCGCCGGGCGCGAATCGTCAGAGATGCCCCAGGAGCCTATCCAGAACGGACGCCTCGACGAAGGAGGTGTGCGTCCCGGCGGCGGTGCAGGCGAACGCCCCGGCGGCCGAACCGGCCCGGGCGCAGTCCAGCGGCGGGTGGCCGCGGAACCACGCGTACAGGAATCCGGTGACGAAGGCGTCCCCGGCGCCGTTGCTGTCCACAACCGGGCGGCCCGGGTCGACGGCGGGCAGGTGGCGCAGCACACCGTCCTCGCGGGTGAGCAGGTGGCAGCCCTCGGCGCCCGCGGTGGCGACCACCACGGCGGCCCGGCCCTCGGCGAGGATCGCGCGCATCACCTGCTCGTGCCGGCCGCGGCAGCCGGCCACCGAGAGGAACACCAGGTCGGAGCCGAGCGCGTAGTCGCGGTGGTGGGGGTTCTCGCCGTCCCAGTCGTGCAGGTCGGTGGAGGTGGTGCGGCCGAGCCGGTGGAGGTCGGCGTACATGTCCCGGTTGACGCCGGTGATGGACAGGTGGACGTGCCGGCTGCGCTCGACGTACGGGAGGTGGAACTCGCGCGGCAGCCGCAGGTCGGCGGGGTGGCGGCCGTCGAAGAAGGAGAACCGGCGGCCGGCCGCGTCCACCAGGTTGACCCCGCGGGGGGTCCCGTACGGACTGGTCACGTGTGCGAAGTGCAGGCCGTCACGACGGTGGGCGGCGCGGACGAGGTCCCCCTGCGGGTCGTCGCCGAGGAAGTCCAGGAGGGCGGTGCGCAGACCGAGGCGGTGGGCGCCGAGGGCGACGCCGTAGCCGGTGTGGCCGACGTAGTCGCGCACCGGCTCGACGAACCGGGAGTCGCCGGGCGGGATCTCCAGCCGCTCGACCCGGACGACGGTGTCCACGCCCACACCGCCCACCACGAGCAGGTCGAACTCCACTGACTCGGACTGCCGCACGACGGCGCCTCCTTGATCGCTGGACGGTGGCCAGGAGTCAAGCAGGGGCCGGAGGTTGACTGCAAGAGCTTGCTGCAAACTTTCAGTCATCCGCCGCCAGTCGGGCCGGGGCCGGCCCTCTTCCCGCCTCCGCGCGGGCCCCGCCGAACAGCCCCTACCGGACGAGAGGACCAGGGCTCCGGGACTCACCACCGAGTCGCGGAGCCCTGGTCCCGCACCGACCGCCGGTCAGAGCGCCGACAACTCCGCGACCAGGTCGTCCAGCCCCAGCGAACCCTGCGAGAGCGCCGCCATGTGCCAGGCCTTGGCGTCGAACTCCTCGCCGCGCGCCTCGTGCGCCGCCCGCGCCGCCGCCCGGCCGCGCAGCCAGGCGCGCTCGCCCAGCTTGTAGCCGATCGCCTGGCCGGGCATGCCCAGGTAGCGGACCAGCTCGCTGTCCAGGAAGTCGGCGGACAGACCGCAGTAGCGGCCGAAGAAGTCCCGCGCGTGCTCCGGGGTCACCGGCTCGCCCGGCCGGTACGGGGAGTCCGCCGGGAAGTCCAGGCCGACGTGCATGCCGATGTCGACGATGACCCGCAGCGCCCGCATCATCTGGGCGTTGAGGAAGCCCAGGCGGTGGCCGGGGTCGGTGAGGTAGCCGAGCTCGTCCATCAGGCGCTCGGCGTACAGCGCCCACCCCTCCATGTTGGCGCTCACCCCGCCCAGGCTGACCTGGTAGGTGGACAGCTCGTCGGCGACGTACACCCACTGCGCGAGCTGGAGGTGGTGGCCCGGGACGCCCTCGTGGTACCAGGTCGAGACCAGGTCCCAGACCGGGAAGCGCTCCTCGCCGAGCACCGGCAGCCAGGTCCGGCCCGGGCGGCTGAAGTCCAGCGAGGGCTGGGTGTAGTACGGCGCGGCGGCGCTGCCGGGCGGGGCGAGCCGCGACTCGACCCGGGTGACCGGCTCGGCCAGGTCGAAGTGGGTGCCCTGGAGGTCCCGGACGGCCTGGTCCATCAGGCCCTGGAGGTACTCCCGGGCCGCCTCGGCGCCCTCGATCGCCGGGCCGTCCGACTCCAGCCACTTCATCGCCGCCATCGGGCCGACGCCCGGGCGGACCTTCTCGGCCTCGGCCTCCATCTGCGCGTACAGGTCGTGGAACTCGCTCCAGGCCCACGCGTACGCCTCGTCAAGGTCCAGGTCGGCACCCGTCCAGTAGCGCACCCAGCGGCCGTAGCGCTCCCGCCCGACGGTGTCGGGGGTGCCGGCCGCGGCCGGGCCGTACACGTCGCGCATCCAGTCGCGCAGCGCGGCCAGCGCCTCGGCGGCCGCCACCGCGTGCCCGGACAACTCGGCGCGCACGCCCTCCGGGGCGCCCTGGACGAACTCGCCGAACCATCCGCCGGGGGTGTCCCCCGCCAGCCACTCGCCGAACTGGCCGACCACCGTCTCCACCTGGCGCGGGCCGGACAGCAGACCGCGCTCGACGCCCTCGGCCAGGGTCTGCCGGTACTGCTCCAGCGCCAGCGGGAACCGGGCCAGCCGACGGCCGATCAGCTGCCAGTCCTCCTCGGTGGCGGTGGCCATCAGGGTGAAGGCCTCGCGGGTGTTGTGCACCGGGGACCCCAGGTTGCGCACCGCGCGGTAGTCCTCCCCCGCGTCGTGGACGGCGAGTTCGGCGGTCAGCCGCTCGCGCAGCAGCCGGGCGCAGCGGCGCTCGGCCTCGTCCCCGGCGGCGCCGGCCCGTTCGGCCTCGTCCAGCCGGGCCAGGGTGCGGCGGGCGAGGTCGGCGATCGCCTCGGACCCGGCCGGGGACAGGTCGGGCAGCCGGTCGTCCTCCGGGTTGAGGCCGAGGTAGACCGCGGTCAGCGGGTCGAGGTCGGCCAGGGCCTGGACGTAGCCGTCGGCGATGCGGCGGGGGGTGTCGCTGCCGGAGTTGATCAGTTCTTCAGCCATCCGGACATCATCGCGTTGCCCGGGGCGATTGCAAGCCCCCGGCACCGACCGTTGACCTGCTGCGGTCCGCGGTCTGACGGCCGGTGAGCGGTGCGGTCGCAGCTACACGGCGGCACAAACACCCGTTCGGAAGGATCCGCCGCCCGACAGGTCCCGATCGGCCCGACGCCCATTACGCTGAGGCTCCATGGAAGCCCGCCCCACCACGGCAACCGACCCGACCACGGCGACCGACCCGGCCCCCGCACAGCGCCCGCGCCGTTCCGGCTACCGGCGGCTGCCCGTCGAACAGCGGCGCGAGCAGCTGATCGCGGTCGCCCTGGAGCTGTTCGCCTCCCGGCCGCCCGAGGAGGTCGGCCTGGACGACGTCGCCGAGGCCGCCGGCGCCTCCCGCCCCCTGGTCTACCGTTACTTCGCCGGCGGCAAGCAGCAGTTGTACGAGGCCGCGCTGCGCACCGCGGCCGACGAGCTGACCAGCCGGTTCGCCGTACCGCTGACCGGGACGCCGTCAGAACAGCTGGCGGCCGTGCTGGACGGCTACTTCGCCTTCGTGGCCGAGCACGACGCGGGCTACTCGGCGCTGCTGCGCGGCGGTTCGGTGGTGGAGACGGCCCGGACCTCGGCGATCGTGGACGACGTCCGGCGGGCCGCGCTCAGGCGGACCCTGCGGCACCTGGGAGTACGGGAGGCCGGGCCGCGGCTGACGCTGCTGGTGCGCTCGTGGATCGCGGTGGTCGAGGGAGCCTCGCTCAGCTGGCTGGACGAGGGGCGCACGCTGCCGGTGGACGGGCTGCGCGACTGGCTGGTGGACCAGTTCACGGCGATGGCGGCCGCGACGGCGCTGCACGATCCGCAGACGGCGGAGGTGCTGGCGGCACTGCTCGCACTGGAGGGGCCGCGCGCGGACCGGGCCGAGCGGCTGCGGGCGGTGCTGGAGGCGCACTGACGGCTCCCCCGCGTGCTGACGGCCTTCCCGACCCCCGTGCCAAGGGTCGGGGCGGCCCGGCGGCCGGGCCCGTGCCCTACGCCTTGCCGAGCACCTGGCGCTGGCGGCCGAGCCCGTCGATCTCGATCTCGACGACGTCGCCCGGGGCGAGGAACGGCGTGCCGGGGCGGCCCAGGGTGACCCCCGCCGGGGTGCCGGTGATGATCACGTCACCGGGCTCCAGCACCGTGAACTGGCTGGCATAGCGGACCAGTTCGAGCACCGGGAAGATCATCTCCGCGGTGTTCCCGTTCTGCCGCTGCTCGCCGTTGACCCAGAGCCGCAGCGCCAGCGCCTGCGGGTCGGCCACCTCGTCGGCGGTGACCAGCCAGGGCCCGAGCGGGGTGAAGGTCTCCGCCGACTTGCCCTTGTCCCACTGGCCGCCGCGCTCGAACTGGAAGGCCCGCTCGGTGACGTCGTTGGCGATCGTGTAGCCGGCGATCACCCCGGCCGCCTCGGCGTGCGAGTCCAGGTAGCGGGCGGTGCGGCCGATCACGACCGCCAGCTCGGCCTCGTAGTCGGTCTTCTCGCCGCCGCGCGGCACCAGCACCTCGTCGTACGGGCCGACCACCGTGGAGCTCGGCTTGAGGAAGATCACCGGCTCGGCCGGGATCGCGGCCCCGGCCTCGGCCGCGTGGTCGCGGTAGTTGAGCCCGATACCGACCACCTTGCCAGGCCGGGCCACCGGCGCAGCCACCCGCAGGCCGTCCAGGTCCACCACCGGCAGCACCCCGGCGGCCACCTCGCGCGCCAGCGCGGCGGTGTCCAGCCCGGCCAGGAAGGCCCCGTCGAGGTCGCGGGCCCGCCCGGAGAGGTCGTACGCGGTGCCGTCCTCGCCCAGCACGGCCGGGCGCTCGGCGCCCGGGGGTCCGACGCGGAGGAGCTTCATCGATCCGTCACCAGCCTTTCGTCGCAGCTCACCGGGGCGGCGCGGACACCGCTCCCGAGTCTGGCAACGAGGTATATCAACGGCCCGGGCCAGTGGACCAGACCGTCCCGATGGGCGGATTCCCATCAAATCGCACAGCGGCGCGGGCCCCGAATCGGTGGCCCGTACGGTTGACACCCACGCCGGCGAGACCGGTCTGCCAGGAGCGAAGTCCGCACGCCCAGGGCGAACGCCCGTGTGGCGGGGCGCCGCGGGGCGCAGGATCGGGGGCATGGAGATCACCCGGGTACGCGACGAATTGCACATGATCACTCTGGAGTTCGGCACCGCCTACCTCTGGCGGGACGACCACGGACCGACCCTGGTCGACACCGGTGTCGCCGGATCGGCGGACGGAATCGAGGAGGCCGTCCGCACCATCGGGCTGGAGCCGGCCGCCGTGCGCCGGATCGTGCTCACCCACCACCACGAGGACCACACCGGCTCCGCCGCCGAACTGGCCCGCCGCTGGGGCGCGGAGGTGGTCGCGCACCGGCTGGAGGCGCCGGTGATCCGGCGCGAGCAGCCGGCCGCGCCGCCCGTGCTCAGCCCCTTCGAGCAGCAGCTGTGGGACGCGCTGCCGCCGATCCCGCCCGCCGAGCCCTGCCCGGTGCACCGCGAGGTCGAGGACGGGGACGTGCTGGACATCGGCGGCGGGGCGGTGGTGGTGCACGTCCCCGGCCACACCGACGGCAGCATCGCGCTCCACCTGCCCGGGCCCGGGGTGCTGTTCACCGGGGACATCGCGTCCAACGTCCAGGGGCGGACCCGGCCCGGGGTGTTCCACACCGACCCGGCCCGGGCCCTCGCCTCCTTCCACCGGCTGGCCGCGCTGCCGGTGGAGACGGCCGTCTTCGGGCACGGCGACCCGATCGCCGCAGGCGCCTCAGCCGCCCTGCGCGCCGCCGCCGCTGCCGCCCCGGCCGCCACCGCCGCCCCCGGAACCACCACCGAGCAGCGGCCGGGAACCTGAGGCGTGTCCGACGATTCCCGCCGGGCCCGGGCCGAGCCGGTCGGCCTCCCGCCGCCAGTGCGCGAGGTCGCGCCGCAGGTCGGCCCGGGCCTCCCCGGCCGCGCCGGGCTCATCGGCCGACTCCTCCAGCAGCGCCACGGCGGCGCCCCGGCTGCCGTCCCGGGCCAGCCAGAGGGCCAGGTCGTGGCGGGTGCGCAGAGTGCGCGGGTCGGCCGGGCCGCAGATCCGGGCGAAGTCCGGGACCAGCTGCTCCAGGATCTCCACGGCCTGCCCGGCCCGGCCCTCGACGCCGTGCTGCCAGGCCAGGTCGGCCCGGCGGCGCAGCTGCTCCGGGCTGGGGTCGTCCGGCCGCAGCATCCCCGGACGGATCCGGCGCAGCCGCTCCAGCACCTCGGCGGCGTCGGCCGGCCGGTCCTCGGGCCGCTTGGCGAGCAGCTGGGCGACCAGCTCGGCCAGCTCAGGGTCCTTGCCGCGCAGCCGGGGCGGGGTCTCCTCCATGTGCTTGTGCAGGTACTCGTACGGCGAGTCGGCGCGGAACGGCCGTCGGCCGGTGCTGACCTCGTACAGCATCACGCCGAAGGCGTAGAGGTCGGCCCGGCCGTCCACGGTGCCGCCGGACCAGCACTCGGGCGCCAGGTACGGGACGGTGCCGACCACACTGCCGGTCGAGGTGAGCCCGGTGGACTGGGTGAGCAGCCGGGCGATGCCGAAGTCCAGCACCTTGGCGCGGTCCCCGTCGTCCGCGATCATCACGTTCTCGGGCTTGATGTCCCGGTGCACGACCCCGCTGCGGTGCGCGGCGTCCAGTGCCTCGCAGACCTGCGCCATCCAGGCCAGCGCCCGCCCGTGGTCCGGCAGGCCGTCCTTGAGGACCGCGGACAGCGGCCGGCCGCGGACCAGCTCCATCACCAGGTAGTGGATGTCCCCGGTGGCGTCGGCGACCCGGCCGTAGTCGTGCACCGTGACGATGTGCGGATTGGACAGGTTGCCGGCCAGCTTGGCCTCGCGGACGAACCGCCCGACCGCCTCCCGGTCGGCGGCGTGCTCGGCCAGCAGCAGCTTCACCGCGACCGGCCGGTCCAGCACGGTGTCGACCGCCCGCCAGACCACGCCGAAGCCGCCCCTGCCCAGCCACTCGTCCAGCCGGAAGCGGCCGCCGAGCACCTCACCCTTGTGCATGCCCTCCCCCAACTCGACCGCGCCCGAGCGGCGTTCGCCGCCGGAGGATCGGAGGGGCCACCATAGCGGCGGGCGGGGACGAACGGGTGAACGAAACCTACGGCTTCGGCTTGGGCAGGCCGACGGGGTTGATCTCGGAGGTCTGCACCGCCTCGGTCTCCAGGCCCCAGCGCTTCAGCACCTGCCCGTAGGTCCCGTTCCTGATCACCTCGTTGAGCGCCTCGTTGAGCGCCTTGACCAGCCCGTTGTCCTTGTGGGTGGTCGCCGCGATCTTGCCGAGGACGTCCGCGCCGCCGCCCGAGTAGGTGCCGACCACCTCGGTCTCGCCGGTCTGCACGGCGTGGAAGGCCAGGCTGGGATTGGGACCGGTGTAGACGTCGATCCGGCCGGAGGACAGCGCCAGGTAGTACTCGGTGCCGGAGAAGTACTTGATGTCGATCGGCTTGAGGCCGTTGCGGACGTCCTCCTCGCTCCAGGCGATCAGCAGCTTCTCCTGGTTGGTGCCGGTGGCCACGCCGACCGACCGGCCGGCCAGGTCCTTGGGGCCGGTGACCTTGATCCCGCTGCCCTTCTTCGCCTCGAAGCCGAGGACGTCCAGCCGGTAGGTGGCGAAGTCGTACTTCTCCTTGCGCTCCTCGGTCACGGTGATGTTGGACAGGCCGGCGTCGTACTTGCCGCTGTCCAGGCCGACGAAGATGTTCTCCCAGGAGACCGGGTTGAACTCGACCTTGAGGCCGAGCACGTTGCCGATCAGCGAGGCGATGTCCGGCTCCACGCCGATGATGGTCTTGTCGTCGTTGGCGTAGAAGTCCAGCGGCGGGGTGGTGCCGATGGAGTCGACGACCTTCAGGGTGCCTCTCTTCCTGATCTCCTCCGGCACCAGCGCGGCGATCGCGTCGACCTTGGACGTGGTCACCCGGTTCTGCTGGGGCGACAGGTTCACCACGGTGCCGTTCGGCGCGGTGCTGCCCTTGGCCGGGGCGAGGTCCGCCGAGGCGCCCGTGGCCCCGCTGCCGCAGCCGGCCAGGACGAGGGCGGCGGCGAGCGCGCCGGCGGCGGTCACGAGGGCGCGACGGGGTAGGGACATGGCGGAACTCCTGCTCGGTGTAGGGGCGTTGGGACTAGAGGACCTTGGCCAGGAAGGCCCGGGTGCGCTCGTGCCGGGGGCGGTCCAGGACCTCGGCGGGCGGGCCCTGCTCGACGACCACGCCGCCGTCCATGAAGACCACGGTGTCGGCGACCTCGCGGGCGAAGCCGATCTCGTGGGTCACCACGATCATCGTGGTGCCGGTGCGGGCGAGGTCCTTGATGACGTCCAGCACCTCCCCGACCAGTTCGGGGTCGAGCGCCGAGGTCGGCTCGTCGAAGAGCAGCACCTTGGGCTCCAGGGCCAGCGCCCGGGCGATCGCCACCCGCTGCTGCTGCCCGCCGGACAGCTGCCGGGGGTAGGCGGCGGCCTTGTCGGCCAGCCCGACCCGCTCCAGCAGTGCCAGCGCCGTCGCCCTGGCCTCGGCCCGGGGGCGGCCGAGGGCGGCGATCGGCGCCTCGACCAGGTTCTCCAGCACGGTCAGGTGCGGGAAGAGGTTGAAGTTCTGGAACACGAAGCCGATGCCGGTGCGCTGGCGCAGCACCTCGCGCTCCTTGAGCTCGTACAGCCGGTCGCCGGAGCGCCGGTAGCCGATCAGCTCGCCGTCGATGGCGACGTAGCCGCGGTCGAGCTTCTCCAGGTGGTTGATCGCCCGCAGCAGGGTGGACTTGCCGGAGCCGGACGGGCCGAGCACCACGGTGACCGAGCCGGACGGCACGTCCAGGTCGACCCCGCGCAGCACGTCCAGTGGGCCGAAGCTCTTGTGCAGGCCGCGGACCTGCACCATCGGGGCGGTCCGCGGCTCGGTGGCCTGCGGCTCGGTGAGCGTCGTCACGGGGTTCCTCCGGAGGTACGGGCAGGCAGGCTCCGCAGGAACGCCCGGAGGCGCTGCAGCGGAGTGGGCGGCGGGGTGCGCCGGGCGCCGCGGGAGAAGTAGCGCTCGACGTAGTACTGGCCGATCGACAGCACGGTGGTCAGCACCACGTACCAGACCGTGGCGACCATCAGCAGCGGCACCACCCGGCCGGTCCGGCCGTAGATCACCTGCGCCTGGTAGAAGAGCTCGCCGATGGCCATCACGTAGACCACCGAGGTGCCCTTGAGCAGCGAGATCACCTCGTTGGCGGCGGCCGGCAGGATGCTCCGCATCGCCTGCGGCAGCACGATCCGCCAGGCCTGCCGCCCGCGCGGGATGCCCAGCGCGGCGGCGGCCTCGCGCTGGCCGGCGTCCACCGCGATGACGCCGCCGCGGATGATCTCGGCGGCGAACGCGGCCTGGTGCAGCCCGAGGCCGAGCACCGCCGCGCCGAGCGCGCCGAGCACCCCGACCGTCTCGAAGTCGCCGAAGGTCGGGCCGAACGGGATGCCGAAGCCGAACCGCTTGTAGAGGTAGGAGAGGTTGAACCAGAACACCAGCTGGACGATCAGCGGGATCGAGCGGAACACCCAGACGTACGCCCAGGCGAGGGTCCGCAGGATCGCGCTGCGGGACAGCCGCATCGCGGCCACCACGGCGCCGAGCGCGAAGCCCAGCACCGTGCCGTAGGCGGTGAGTTCGAGGGTGCGGCCGATCGCCTGGAGGATGGTGTCGGCGGTGAAGTAGAGCCGGAAGGTGGCCCAGTCCCAGGCCGGGTTGGTGGCCAGGCCGTGGAGGAACTGGACCAGGACGACGAGGGCGGCGGCGCCGGCCGCCCAGCGCCACGGGTGCCGGGCGCGGACGGTCCGCAGGCCGTCCAGCTCTCCGGGGTCGAGGCCGGCGCCGGGACCGGTGGCCGAGCCGGGGCCGGGGTCGCCGGCCGGTCTCGCCGGGGCCGGCGGTGCTTGCGTACTGACGGTCATCGGAGGACTCCTTCGACAGGCCCGGCGCTCACGGGTGCTCGGGCGGACTGATCTGCGACTCCTTGATCGCCGAGTCGGTGAGCCCCCACTTCCGGAGGATCCGCTCGTACGTCCCGTCCTTGATCAGCTGGTTGACCGCCGCCTGGAAGGCCGGGGTGAGCGGGGAGCCCTTCTTGAAGGCGAAGCCGACGTCCAGCCGGTGGAACTCGTTGAGGAAACGCACCCCGGCGGCCTCCTGCGAGGCCTGGTGGCGCAGGCCGTTGATGGTGGACATCTCGACGTCCACCCGGCCCTGCTGGAGGCCGGTCAGCAGCGCGCCGCCCTCGCTGAACGCCTTGACCTCGTACGGCTTCTTCCCCGCCTCGGTGCAGACGGCCCTCTTGCTGTTGAGGGTGGTCTCGAAGGTGGTGCCGGCGCCGGTGCCGATGGTCAGCCCGCAGAGCTGGGCCAGGTCGGTGACCGGCTGGACGGCCGTGTTGTCCTTCCTCACCGCGAAGCCCTGGCCGTCGTCGATGTAGGTGACGAAGTCGACGGTCTTCAGGCGGGCGGTGGTGACCCCGAAGTTGCCGGTGCCGACGTCGTACTTGCCGCTGCCCAGGGCGGGCAGGATGGTCTCGAAGGCGGCGTCCTCACGCTGCACGGTCAGGCCGAGCAGCTTGGCGACGGCATCGGTGAAGTCGATGTCCACCCCGACCGCCTTCTTGCTCGCCTGATCGGCGTAGAAGGCGCTGGGCGGGGCGCCGACGGACGAACCGAACTTCAGCACACCGGACTTGCGGACCTCCTCGGGCAGCAGCGCGGCCGCCGCCTCCGACCGGCCCAGGCCGGAGACGACGTCCTCGGTGGCGGTGGCGGCGGGCCCGCTCGCCCCGGCCGCGCCCGCGATCTTCGGGTCCGAGCCGCACGCGGCCAGCGCCAGGACCGGCAGCAGGGCGGTGGCCGCGAGGAGGCGGCGGCGGGCGGTGGTGGTTCTCACGGGGGGCCTTTCAGTGGGGGAGCGGTCAGCGGGAGGGGAACCGGTCAGTGGAGGGGGAGCGGTCGGCGGGAGGGGAACCGGTCAGTGGAGGGGGACCGGTCGGTGGAGGGGGACCAGCGCCGGCAGGGGCTTCTCGAAGGGGAGCGGGCCGATGGTCAGCGGATCGGCGGTGACGTCGAACAGCGGGGTGTAGCCGGCGGACAGGTAGAGGCCCTTGGCCTCGGGCTGGCGCGGGCCGGTGGTGAGGAAGATCCGGCGGTAGCCGGCGGCCGCGGCGGTGCGCTCCAACTCGGCCAGCACCCGGCGGGCCAGGCCTCGGCGGCGGTGCGCGGAGTGCGTCCACATCCGCTTCACCTCGGCGGTGTGCGCGTCGTGGCGCATGTACGCGCCGCCGGCCACCGGTTCGCCGTCCTCCAGCAGGAGCAGCAGCACGCCGTGCGGCTCGGCGAAGGACTCGGCCGGGTAGCGGGCCATCTCCTGGTGGGCGCCGGGGCCGTAGCGGCTGACGTACTCGTGGGTGAGCTCGCGCAGCAGCGGTTCGACCAGCGGGTCGGCCAGGGTGACCCGGCGGAACCCTCCGGCCGGGCTCCCAGCGCTCACGCCTGGACCGCGATCAGCTGGCGCCGGTCCCGCTCGGCCTGCTCGGCGGCCTTGGCGGCGTCCCGCTTGGCGACCTCCTCGCGGACGATCGGAATGACGTACCGGCCGAAGTCGATCGCGTCGCCCAGCAGGTCGTAGCCGCGCGCGGAGAGGATGTCCACGCCGAGGTCGTAGTAGTCCAGCAGCGCCTGGGCGACCGTCTCCGGGGTGCCGACCAGCGCGTTGGAGTTGCCCGCCCCGCCGGTCGCCGCGGCGGTCGGGGTCCACAGCGCGCGGTCGTAGCGCTCGCCGGCCTCGGCGATCTCGATCAGCCGCTGGGAGCCGGTGTTCTCAGGGGTGGACGTCACCGGGCGGCGCCGGGGTGCGAGCGCCCCGCTCTCCCGGCGGGACCGGATGGTGGCCACCGTGCGGTGCGCCTTCTCCCAGGCCAGCTCCTCGGTCGGCGCGATGATCGGCCGGAACGCCACCTGGATGCGCGGCAGGTCGGTCCGTCCGGCGGCTCGCGCCGCCTCCTTCACCCGCTCGATCTGCTCGGCGGTGCGGGCCAGCGGCTCGCCCCACAGGCAGTAGATGTCGGCCTCGGCGCCGCCGGCCGCGTAGGCGGCGTCCGAGGAGCCGCCGAAGGAGACCGCCGGGCGCGGCTGCTGGACGGGGAAGACGTCGGAGACGAAGTCGTTGAAGCGGTAGTGCGGGCCCTCGTGGTCGAAGGGCTCCCGGCTGGTCCAGGCCTTCTTCACGATGCCGATGTACTCGCGGGTGCGCTCGTAGCGCTGGTCCTTGGTGAGGAAGTCGCCCTCGCGCTGCTGCTCGTGGTCGGTTCCGCCGGTGATGAAGTGGACGGTCAGCCGGCCGTCGCTGATCCGGTCGAGGGTGGCGAAGGTCTTGGCGGCGAAGGTCGGGTAGGAGACGTTCGGCCGGTGCGCGAGCAGGATCTGCAGCCTGTCGAGGTGCGAGGCGAGGAAGGCGGCCGCGGCGGCGGGTTCCGGGGAGCCGGAGCCGTACGCGAAGAGCACCCGGTCCCAGCCGTGGTCCTCGTGCGCCCGGGCCAGCCGCAGGGTGTAGTCGCGGTCGAAGGCGGCGGTGGTGCGCGGGTGGGTCTCCGAACCGTCAGCGGTGGCGGCGATGCCGAGGAATTCGACGGGCATGGCGGAACCTTTCGGGGTGGGCTGGGTCCGGCGGGCTGCGGGCGGGCACGCCGGAGACGGCCGCGGCGGCGGGTGGCCGTCGGGCACGGGGCGGTACGGGACGCGGGCGGTACGGGTACGAGGGAGGCGAGTGCCGGAGGGCAGTGCGAAGTCGGCTTCGACAGCGGGGCACTGACGCATCGCCGGGGACGATGCCGGGCCGTGGCGGGGCACACCGAGGGAAGGCTCCCCGCTGGGAGATCAGGCCGGACGGGCGGCCCGCTGCCGGGTCAGCCGCGACACGCCGCGGACCACACCCGACCGAAGTCGATGTGGTCGCGGGTGACCAGGGGCTGCTCGGCGTACATGGCTCCAAGTTGAGCAGTCGGCCGAGCAGTACGTCAACAGTGCATCATTGCCGCACTGTTGCGATCTCCTGTCGCTCTTCCGACGCGCCACGACCGGCCCCGATCGGGCCCCGGGCGCACCCCGGGCGCACCCCGACCGCCCTTGACAGCCGTCGATCGCGCATGCGTACGATCGACGCGGAGTGCAGTGCATCGCACCGGCCGCGTTGAGGGACGCGGGCCGGGCGCCCGAGGGCCCGTACGTGATCACCCCCGTACCTCTCCCCCCGCCCGCACTCCGCCCAGGAGCCGCCGCCATGGCCACCCCGCAGGACGTCCTGCCCGCCCCCGCCCCCGGCAAGGCCCCGCCGCCGGCCCCGGCCCCCGAGGCCCGGATCGTCGCCCGCCGCAGGCCCGGCCAGTGGATCGCCGCCGCCGTCGCCCTGCTGCTGGCCGCGATGGCGGTCAGCTCGGTGATCCGCAACCGGGCCTTCCAGTGGGACGTGGTCGCCGACTGGTTCACCGCCCGGTCCGTCCTCGACGGCCTGGCCCTGACCCTGTGGCTGACCGCCGCCACCCTCGCCCTCGGCTTCGTCCTCGGCACCGTCCTCGCCACCATGCGGCTGTCCACCAACCCCGTTCTGCGCACGATCAGTTGGGTCTACATCTGGATCTTCCGCTCCACCCCGCCGCTGGTGCAGCTGCTGTTCTTCTTCAACATCGGCGCGCTCTACCCGACCCTCGGCCTCGGCATCCCCTTCGGACCCGAGTTCCTCACGGTGAAGACCGTCAACCTGATCGGCCCCACCCTGACCGCCGTCATCGGGCTCACTATGCTGGAGACCGCGTACGCCGCCGAGGTGATCCGCGGCGGCATCCTCTCCGTCGACCGCGGACAGCTGGAGGCGGCCGCCGCGCTCGGCCTCGGCCGGTGGCGGGTGCTGCGCCGGATCGTGGTGCCGCAGGCGATGCGCGCGATCGTGCCGACCGCCGGGAACATGCTGATCGGCGCGCTCAAGGGCACCAGCATCGTCAGCGTGCTGGCCGTCTCCGACCTGCTCTACTCGGTGCAGCTGGTCTACCTGCAGTCCTACCGGGTCATCCCGATGCTGATGGTCGCCACCCTCTGGTACCTGGTGGTCACCACCGTGCTGTCCGTCGGCCAGTACTACGTCGAGCGCCACTTCGCCAGGGGCGCCACCCGGGACGGCCTGCCGCCCACCCCGCTGCAGCGCGCCCGGGCGGCCCTGGTCAAGGTGGTGCGGGCATGACGGCGCTCGTGATCGTCGGCGCCGGCCCGCGCGGCACCGGACTGCTGGAACGGATCGCCGCCAACGCCGCCGAACTGCTTCCCGCCGACCGGCCGTTGGAGATCCACCTGGTCGACCCCCACCCGCCCGGCGGGGGCCGGATCTGGCGCCACGACCAGTCCCCGCTGCTGCGGATGAACTCGATGGCCGAGGACGTCACCATGTTCACCGACGAGCTCGCCACCATCGCCGGACCGGTCCGCCCCGGCCCCTCGCTGGCCGAATGGGCCCGGCGGCAGCGGGAGTTCGCCCCCTACCGGGAGGTCGCAGACCCGGCCGTACGGGCCGAGCTGCGCGATCTGGCCCCCACCGACTTCCCCACCCGGCGCGCCCAGTCCGCCTACCTGGACTGGGTGTTCCGCCGCGCCGTCGCCGACCTTCCGGACCACGTCACGGTCACCGTCCACCGGGACACCGTGCGGCGGATCGACGGACCGGCCGACGGCCCGCAGACCGTCCACCTCGGCGACACCGCGCTCACCGCCGACCACGTCGCCCTCACCCTCGGCCACCTCGACTCCGCCCCGCACCCCCGGCACGCGGCCGACGCCGCCTTCGCCGCCCGGCACGGCCGCTTCCACCTCCCGCCCGCCTACTCCGCCGACGTCGAGGCCGAGTTGGCCCGGATCGCCCCCGGCGAGCAGGTGGTGCTGCGCGGCCTCGGCCTGGCCGCCGTCGACCTGGTCACCATGCTCACCGAGGGGCGCGGCGGCCGCTTCGAGCCCACCGGCGACGGACCCGCCCTGCGCTACCGCCCGTCCGGCCGCGAACCGGTGCTGCACCTCGGCTCCCGGCGCGGCGTCCCGTACCACTCCAAGACCGACTACCGCCTCCAGGGGCCGCCCGCCCCGCTCCCCCGCTACTTCGACGCGGCCGCCGTGGACGCCCTGCTCGCCACCGACGGGCCGCTCGAACTGCGGCGCGACATATGGCCGTTGATGGCCAAGGAGATCGGCTTCGGGCACTACCACGAGCTGTTCCACGCCCACCCCGAACGCACCGCACTGCCCTGGCGCGAGTTCCTGGCCCGCTACGACCGGCACGGCTGGTACTCCACCGAACTCGCCGCCCTGGTCACCGAGGCCGTCCCCGACCCGGCCGACCGGATCGACTTCGAGCGGCTGGACCACCCGCTGGCCGGGGTCGAACTCGGATCCGCCGAGGAACTCCAGGCCCACCTGCGCGAGTACGTCACCGCCGACGCCGACCGCCGCGCCGACCCGGCCCACAGCGCCGACCTGGGCGCCTTCCTCGCCCTGCTCTCGCTGTTCGGCCAGCTCCCCCGGCTGGTCGCCGGCGGCCGGCTCACCGCCCGCTCGGTCGCCGAAGAGGTGGACGAGTGGTTCTTCGGCTACTTCAGCTTCCTCGCCTCCGGCCCGCCCGGCTTCCGGCTGCGCCAACTGCTCGCGCTCTCCGAGGCCGGGGTGGTGCGCTTCCTCGGCGCGGGCGTACGGATCGAGCGGGACGAGACCAGCGGCACCTGGCGGGCCTCCGGCACCACCGTGCCCGGCCACACCGTGACCGCCACGGCGCTGGTCGAGGCGTACCTGCCCAAGCACGCGCTGGCCCGCACCCTCGACCCGCTGCTGGGCGAACTGCACCGCGCCGGACGGGTGGTGGAGGAGGTGGTGAGCGACCCGGAGCGCACCCACCGCACCGGCCTGGTCACCATCGACCCCGCCGACAGCCGGCTGATCGACCCGGCCCTGGGCGGCGCCCCGCACCCGCGCCGCACCGCGCTCGGCCCGCACACCAGCCTGCGCTCGGCCGCCGCCTTCGCCCGCCCGCGCACCAACGCCCCCGCCTTCCGCCAGAACGACGCCGCCGCCCGGGCACTGCTCCGGGCCCTGGCGGCGCTCCCGGCGGCGGCACTGGTGGGGTGAGGTCCGCACCCTGGGCGTTACGGCCCGAAGATCTCCTCCACCAGGTCCTCGTCCGAGACGTGGTCCGGCGCCTCGAAGACCACGTCGGCGACCCCCTTCAGGCCGAGCCCCCGCTCCAGCGCCTCGACGCAGGCCCCGGCCTCCTGGTCGTTGGCGAAGTCCCACACCCGCAGGCGCCGGACCAGCACCAGCACCTCCGTCCGGCTGATCCTGGGCGCCCAGCGGCGGTCGGCACCCTTGCGGCCCGCCCGGGCGAGCCGCTGCTGGTAGCCGACCAGGTCCTGCCAGGCCTGGACGGTGCTCGGGTGGTGCTCGCCGAGCGTCCGGGCGAGGTCGGGCAGCAGTCCGTGCAGCCGCATCACCGCGCCCTGGACGTCGCCCCGGTTGGCCTGGTGGACGGCGAGGTCGTGCCGGGCCTTCAGGACCCGGCTGTCCTGCGGGCCCCAGACGGCGTGCAGGTCCGGCAGCAGCTCGTTCAGGAGCCGGATCGCGGTGACGGCCGAGCCGCTCTCGCCGACGCACCACGCCAGGTGGTAGCGGGCCCCCAGGGTGTCCGGGTCGGCCGGGCCGAGCGCCGGGCGCATGTCGTCCACGAGGGTGGACAGCAGCCCGATCGCGCCGTCCAGGTTCCCGGCCCGGCTGAGGTACCAGGCGAGGTCCCGCCAGGTGCACAGGGTGTCCCGGTCGGTCGCGCCGAGCGCGGTGACGCTCTCCTGGGCGACCGCCTGGAGCAGGATCGCCGACTCGCCCGCCGTCGCCGCCCGGTAGGCGGCCGACCGGCGCTCCCGCAGCCCGGCCCGTACGGCGTCCTCGGGCAACGCGGCGGCCACCACGGGCGGTGTGGTCAGCGGGGACAGCACCGGCGGGAGCGTCGGCGCGGGAGGCGGGACGGCCGGACGCGCGGGAGGTGCCGGAGGTGCCAGAGGTGCGGAAGGTGCGGGAGGTACCGGCGGCGGCGCCACCGGCGCAGGTGGCACCGCCGGGCTCACCGGGCGCACCGGCCCCACCGGCACGACGGCCGGAGCAGCCGCGCCATCGCCCGACCGGCCGGCCAGCTCCGTGAGCCGCCGCTCGACCGTACGGGCGTCGGCCGGCCGTTCCTGCGGGTCCTTCGCCAGCAGCTCCGCGACCAGCCCGGCCACCTGCGGAGGCAGCCCGAACTGCGCCGGGTCCAGCGCGGGCGGCGGCTCGTTGAGGTGCTGGTACATCAGCACCGGCGTCGAGTCCCCGCCGAACGGCCGCGCCCCGGTGAAGAGTTCGACGAGCACGCAGCCCAGTGCGTAGAGGTCTGCCCGCCCGTCCACCCGGCCGCCGGTCCAGCGCTCCGGCGCCATGTACGCCGGGCTGCCGACGATCGTGCCGGTGGTGGTCAGCCCGCCCGCGCCGACGTCCAGCTGGGCGATGCCGAAGTCCAGTACCTTGAGGTGCCCGGCGTCGGTGATCATCACGTTGTCCGGCTTGATGTCCCGGTGCACCATGCCCGCGTCGTGCGCCGCCGCCAGGGCCGCGCAGATCTGCCGCCCCCAGCGCAGGCTGAGCGCGGGCTCTGGCGGTCCGTCCCGCAGCACCTCGGTCAGGGTGCGGCCGGTGAGCAGCTCCATCACCAGGAAGGTGACCTCCTGACCGGCGACCTCGCTCTGCCCGAGGTCGTGCACGGTGACGATGTGCGGGTGCGACAGGTTCCCAGCCGCGCAGGCCTCCCGGACGAAGCGCAGCGCCGCCTTCGCGTGGTCGCCGCCGTGGTGCCCGATCACCTTGACCGCCACCGGCCGGCGCATCCGGGTGTCCTGGGCCCGCCACACCACCCCGAACCCGCCCTGGCCGAGCTTGTCCTGCAGCTCGTACCGGCCGTCGAGGACGTCACCGACTCGCACGCGCCCCTCCCCCTCCCGTTGTGACGCCAGACTCTACCGACGGCCCTGCCCCCGCGACGGGCCAGGTGGAAGGATGGGCGGACGGCCCCGCAAAGGTGCGGCGGCCCGCACCACCAACGCCCGAGGAGCGCAGTCATGGCCAAGCAGGCCCCGCAGAGCGACCCGGTGCAGGACGCCCCCGAGGTGTCCGCGCCCCAGCACGCGGCCGCCGGCCTGCCCGCCGTCGGCCACAGCCTGCGGATGGCCGCCGAGCAGATGGGCGCCCGCCGCACCCTCGCCACCCTGCTCAAGGTCAACCAGCCGAACGGCTTCGACTGCCCCGGCTGCGCCTGGCCCGAGCCGGAAAGGACCCACACCGCCGAGTTCTGCGAGAACGGCGCCAAGGCCGTCGCCGAGGAGGCCACCGAGCGCCGGATCCGGGCCGAGTTCTTCGCCGCCCACCCGGTCGCCGACCTGGCCGAGCGCTCCGGCTACTGGCTGGGCCAGCAGGGCCGGCTCACCCAGCCGATGCTGCTCGACGAGGGCGCCACCCACTACACCCCGGTCTCCTGGGACGACGCCTTCGCGCTGATCGCCGAGGAGCTGCGGGCCCTGGACACCCCGGACGGCGCCGCCTTCTACACCTCCGGCCGCACCAGCAACGAGGCCGCGTTCGCGTACCAGCTGTTCGCCCGTCGGCTCGGCACCAACAACCTGCCGGACTGCTCCAACATGTGCCACGAGTCGTCCGGTTCGGCGCTCACCGAGACCCTCGGCGTCGGCAAGGGCAGCGTCGGTCTCAAGGACCTCTACCAGGCCGACCTGATCATCGTGGCCGGCCAGAACCCGGGTACCAACCACCCGCGGATGCTCTCCGCCCTGGAGCGCGCCAAGCGGGCCGGCGCCACCGTCGTCAGCGTCAACCCGCTGCCGGAGGCCGGCCTGGAGCGGTTCAAGAACCCGCAGAACGCCCGCGGCCTGGTCGGCCACGGCACCAAGCTGACCGACCTGTTCCTGCAGATCCGCCTCGGCGGGGACCTCGCCCTGTTCCGCGCGCTCAACCGGATCATCGTGGAACGGGACGGCGTCGACCACGACTTCGTCGCCGAACACTGCCACGGCTACGAGGAGTTCGAGGCGCAGGCCCGCAGGACCGAGCGGGCGGACGTGCTCGCCGCGACCGGCCTGCCCTGGGAGCAGATCGAGGAGCTCGCCCGCCTGGTGCTCTCCTCCAAGAAGATCATCGTCTGCTGGGCGATGGGCCTCACCCAGCACAAGCACTCCGTGCCCACGATCCGCGAGGTGGTCAACTTCCTGCTGCTGCGCGGCAACGTCGGCCGCCCCGGCGCCGGGGTCTGCCCGGTGCGCGGGCACAGCAACGTCCAGGGCGACCGCACCATGGGCATCTTCGAGCGGCCGTCGACGGCCTTCCTCGACGCGCTGGGCAAGGAGTTCGGCTTCGAGCCGCCGCGCGAGCACGGCCACGACGCGGTGGACACCATCCGCGCGATGCGCGACGGCAAGGTCCGGGTGTTCTTCGCGATGGGCGGCAACTTCGTAGCGGCCACCCCGGACACCGACGTCACCGAGGCCGCGATGCGGCGCTGCCGGCTGACCGTCCACGTCTCCACCAAGCTCAACCGCTCGCACGTGGTCACCGGCGCCCGCGCCCTGATCCTGCCCACCCTGGGCCGTACCGACCGGGACGTCACCCCCTCCGGCGCCCAGTTCGTCAGCGTCGAGGACTCGATGGGCCAGGTCCACGCCTCCCGCGGCGGCCTGCGCCCGCCCGCGCCCGGCCTGCTCTCCGAGACCGCGATCGTCTGCCACCTCGCCCGCGCCGTCCTCGGTCCGCAGGACACCGTGCCGTGGGAGGACTTCGCGCGCGACTACGACACCCTGCGGGACCGGATCGCCCGGGTCGTGCCCGGCTTCGAGGACTACAACGAGAAGGTCCGCCGCCCCGGAGGCTTCACCCTCCCGCACGGCCCCCGCGACTCCCGCACCTTCCCCACCGCCACCGGCAGGGCCAACTTCACGGTCAACGAGCTCACCGCCCCCGAAGTCCCGCCGGGCCGCCTGCTGCTGCAGACCCTGCGCTCCCACGACCAGTACAACACCACGATCTACGGCCTCGACGACCGCTACCGCGGCATCAAGGGCGGCCGCCGCGTGGTGCTGGTCAACCCGGCCGACGCCGCCGAACTCGACCTCCCCGAGGGCCGGTACGTCGACCTGGTCAGCGAGTGGACGGACGGCACCGAACGGCGCGCCCCGCACTTCCGGGTCGTCCACTACCCCGTCGCCCGCGGCGGCGCCGCGGCCTACTACCCGGAGACCAACGTCCTGGTCCCCCTCGACTCCACCGCCGACATCAGCAACACCCCCACCTCCAAGGCCGTCGTCATCCGCTTCGAGCCCGACTCGACGCCCGCCGGCTGACCCGCCGCCCCGGCTGCCCGGAGAGCACGGAGGAGGAGGCCGCCCCACGTCCGTGGACGTGGGACGGCCTCCTCCCGCCGGATCAGTGCAGCAGGCCACCGAGCGGCAGCGTCGCCGTGGGGCTGCCGGGCGCGGAGGCGCTGGACGAACCGGTGGTGCTCGGGGTACCGGTGCCCGTCGGCGTGCCGGTCGGGGTGTTCGTCGGGGTCTGCGTCGGACTCTGGGTCGGAGTCTGGGTCGGAGTCTGGGTCGGCGCGCCGGTGGGCTTGTCCGTCGGCGTGCCCGTGCCGGACGGCGTGCCGGTGCCGGACGGCGTGCCCGTGCCGGACGGGTTGCTCGGCGTGCCGGTGCCGGACGGCGTGCCGCTCGGGGTCGCCGGGCTGCCGGTGGGCTGCTGGGTCGCCGGCGGGGCCGGGGGCCGGCTGGGGGTGATCGGGGTGACGGAGTCCCAGCCCTTGGGCAGGTCCGGCACCTTCCAGGCGCCTCCCGCGTCGTCCGCCGCGCCGTCCGGGTCGGGCCGGACGGCGCCGAGGATCGCCATCGAGCCGATCGGCGACACCTTGATGAAGGCGCCGGGCCGCGGGGCCTGGACGATCAGTCCGCCGCCGATGTACATCGCGACGTGCGAGGCGTCCTGGAAGTAGATGACCAGGTCGCCGGGCCGCAGCTGGTTCAGCGGGACGTGCGGCAGCTGGGCCCACTGCTCCTGGCTGGTGCGCGGGATGGGCTTGCCGGCGTGCAGCCAGGCCTGCGAGGTGAGGCCGGAGCAGTCGTAGGAGTCGGGCCCGGTGCCGCCCCACAGGTACGGCTTGCCGAGCTGGGCGAGCGCGAAGGCGACGGCGGCGCGGCCGGAGAGCGAGGGGGTGCGCTCGCCCTTGCCGAGGGCGCCGGAGGCGAGGAAGGCGAGCTGGGCCTCGTCGGCCTTGGCCTTCTCCAGCTGTTCGAGTTCGGTCCGCTGGGCGCCGGTGAGCGAGGAGACCAGCTGCTCGACCGAGGCGAGGTCGGCGGCGACCTTGGCCTTGGCCGCGTCCTGCTGGACGACCAGCGCCTGCGAAGTCCTGAGGGCGTCCTCGGTCTGCTTCCTCAGCGTGTCGAGCGCCTCCCGGTCGGCCTTCAGCCGGTCCAGGAACTCGGACTGGGAGCGGCTGGCCGCCTGGAGCAGTTCGGCGATGGTGACGGCCTCGTACGGGTCCTTGGAGAGCAGCAGTTCGGCGTAGGCGGAGGCGGCGCCGTTGCGGTACTGGGCGGCGGCGAGCTGGGAGGCGATGTCCGTCCCGGCGTCGACCTGCTTCTGCTGCCGGTCGAGCCTGCCCTGGAGGTCGGTGAGCGCGGCCTGCTGCTCGGTGACCTTGGCGACCGCGCCGTTGTACTGCTCGGTGGCGGCCTCGGCGCTCTGGTAGAGCCCGTGGAGCTGGTCGAGGAGCGGGCCGAGGGTGGCCTTGGCGGCGGCCAGCGGGTCGGCTCCGGGCGCGACGGCGGTCCCGGCGCCGGGGTCCGGCGCGGCGTAGGCGGCCTGGGTGGCCAGCGGGAGGGCGAGTGCGGCGGCCGCGAGGACGGCTCCGCATCTCAGGGCCGCCCGTACCCAGGGCCGTACGCCCGACGTCTCCGTGCGCTGTGCAGCCCCGCCCATGCGATGGTCCTCCCCGCCCTTGCCTGCCCCGGTGGCGCCGTCCCGATGACCCGGGAACGATCCCGCAGATCCTCCCACGGGTTACTCGCCGGAAACAGAGCGCATGCGGACCGGGAGGTGAATTTCCCATTGATCCGTCGATCTGTGAGACAGCTCTCACCAAAAGCTGGCGAATCAGGACGTACTGGGGCAATCTCCTGCTCAGCGCGCCACGGGACACCCATCCGAAAGCTCCCGGCCACCCCTGAGACACCGCCAGAACCACGATTCCCGGCCCAGTTCACCTTCCGTTTACCCAACAGACCTACGGTCGCGACGACACCAACGTCCGTGCGACAACTACGACGATTGTTTGGGTATGGAACACATCTCGTTCCTGGTGGCCGTTGTGATCATCACGGCGCTCGCCTTCGACTTCACCAACGGGTTCCACGACACCGCCAACGCGTCCGCCACCGCGATCGCGACCGGGGCCCTTCGTCCGAAGGTCGCGGTCACCATCGCGGCCCTCCTCAACTTCGCGGGCGCGTTCCTGTCCGTGAAGGTCGCCACCACCATCTCCGGCGGCATCGTCAACGAGAAGGCGGGGGTCCACCCCGAGATCATCTTCGCCGCACTGGCCGGCGCGATCCTGTGGAACCTGCTGACCTGGCTGCGCGGCCTGCCGTCCAGCTCCTCGCACGCCCTGTACGGCGGCCTGATCGGCGCCACGATCGTCGGCGTCGGTATGAACGGCGTCAACTTCGACACCGTGGTCACCAAGATCATCATCCCGGCGGTCGCCTCCCCCTTCGTCGCCGGCCTGGCCTCCTGGGGCGCCACCAAGCTGGCGTACGCGATCACCCGCAAGGGCGGCTCCGCGGTCAGCGACAAGGGCTTCAAGACCGGCCAGATCTTCTCCTCCTCGCTGATCTCGCTCGCGCACGGCACCAACGACGCCCAGAAGACGATGGGCATCATCACCCTGACCCTGGTCTCGGTCGGCGCCCTGCCGCACGGCGCGCTGCCCCCCACCTGGGTCATCGTCTCGGCCGGCGCCGCGATCGCGCTCGGCACCTACATGGGCGGCTGGCGGATCATCCGCTCGATGGGCAAGGGCCTGGCGGACATCAAGCCGCTGCAGGGCTTCGCCTCCGAGTCGGCCGTCTCGACCGTCATCCTGACCTCCTCGCACATGGGCTTCGGCCTCTCCACCACCCAGGTCTGCACCGGCGGCATCATGGGCGCCGGTCTCGGCGGCCCGAAGCCGGAGCTGCGCTGGAGCCTGGTCCGCCGCATGGTCTACACCTGGGGCCTGACCCTGCCGGCCGCCGGCCTGGTCTCCGGCGGCGCCGCCGCGCTGGCCCGGCAGGGCGCCTGGGGCGTCGCCCTGGTCGGCGCCGCTCTGGTGGCCGGTTCGGCCGCGATGTGGATGCTCTCCCGCCGCGAGCGGGTCGGCGCGGACAACGTGAACGACGTCGCCGAGGTCACCCCGATCGAGGTCACGCCGATCGAGGTCACCCCGATCGACGTCGTCGAGGTCGTCCCCGTAGAGGTCACCGCGGCCGCCCCGGCGACCGCCGCCCCCACCCCCGCCTCGACCACGGTCGCGGCCTGAGCGCCGACGACCGAGGAGCACTCACCATGCACATCAAGTGGAACGCCCTGGCCCAGACCGCCGGCATCAGCTTCGGCGTCACCGTCGCCGTGGTCGCCGTCTTCGCCCTGGGCATCCTGGCGCTGTCCCGCCGTGAAGCCGCGCTGGGCGCGCGCCAGGCGGCGGACGGGCAGGCCTCCGGCGGCCGTCCGGCCCTGCTGGCCGGCGCGTACGTCTGCTTCGCGCTCTGCGCCGCCGCGGTGGCCTACGGCCTGGTGCTGATCGCCGCGCCGTAGTCCCGTCCGTACGCAGGAACCGCAACGGGCCGGGGAGTGTTCGACACTCCCCGGCCCGTTCCGCGTGCCCCGCGCCCGGTCAGCCCTGCTGGCTCGTCCTCAGCGCGGTCTCGCGGATGAACAGCACGGTGACGAAGGCCAGCGCCGCGAAGGGCGCGGCCCACAGGAAGACGGTGCCGACGCCGTGGCCGAAGGCGTCCGTGACCAGCGGCAGGATCGGGGCGGGCAGCTTCGCCAGGTCCGGAATGCCGCCGCCGGTCGCCGCGTGCCCGGCCGGGATGTGCGCCGCGGCCAGGTTCTCGGCCAGGTAGTGGCCGACCTTGTTGGTCATCAGCGCGCCGAGCGCGGAGACGCCCATCGCGCCGCCCATGGTGCGGAAGAAGGTGACGACAGAGCTGGCCGCGCCGAGCTCATGCCGGGGCACCGTGTTCTGCACCGCGAGCACCAGGTTCTGGCTGGTCAGGCCGAGGCCGATGCCGGTGATCGCCATGTAGAGGGAGAGCAGCCCGTAGTTGGTGTCGACCCGGGCGGTGCCGAGCAGGGCGAAGCCGATCGCGAGCAGCGCGGTGCCGGAGACCAGGTAGGCCTTCCACTTGCCGTACTTGGTGATCAGCCGGCCGGCCACCGCCGAGGAGAGCGCCAGCCCGATGATCATCGGCAGGGTCATCAGACCGGCCATGGTCGGGGACTTGTCCTTGGCCAGCTGGAAGTACTGGCCGAGGAAGGTGGTCGCGCCGTACATCCCCACGCCGACCAGCACACTGGCGATCGCGGCCAGGGTGACGGTGCGGTGCTTGAACAGGGACGGCGGGATGACCGGCTCGGCGGCGCGGCGCTCGACCACGACGGCCAGCCCGGCCAGCAGCAGGCCGCCGCCGACCATCACCGCGGTCTGCCAGGACAGCCAGGCGTAGTTGGTGCCGGCCAGCGTGATCCAGATCATCAGCAGGCTGACGGCGGCCGTGATGACCAGCGCGCCCAGGTAGTCGATCTTCACCGGGCGGTTGACCACCGGCAGCTTGAGCGTGCGCTGCACCACCAGGATCGCGGCCAGCGCGAACGGGATGCCGACGTAGAAGCACCAGCGCCAGCCGAGCCAGGAGGTGTCCACGATGACGCCGCCGATCAGCGGGCCGCCGATGGTGGCGAGGGCGAAGACCGCGCCGAAGTAGCCGCTGTACCGGCCGCGCTCGCGCGGCGGGACCATGGCGGCCAGGCAGATCTGGCCGAGCGCGACCACACCGCCGGCGCCGATGCCCTGCAGCGCGCGGCACGCGATCAGCTCGCCGGTGTTCTGCGACAGGCCGGCCAGCGCGGAGGTGCCGATGTAGATCAGCAGGGCGATCTGGAGCAGCAGCTTCTTGCTGGCCAGGTCGGAGAGCTTGCCCCAGATCGGGGTGGAGGCGGTCAGCGTGAGCAGGGCCGCGGTGATCACCCAGGTGTAGGCGGACTGGCCGCCGTGCAGGTCGGTGAGGATGTGCGGCAGGGCGTTGGAGACGACGGTCGAGGAGAGCACGGCCACGAACAGGCCGAGCAGCAGGCCGGACAGAGCCTCCATCACCTGCCGGTGGGTCATCGGTCGGTCGTCGACGGCGGCTGCGGTGCCGGTCGAGGCCTCGGTGGTCGCGGTCATCTGGGTCCTTCGGCGAGGCGGGCGGAGTGCGGGGCGGGTGCGCCGTGCGGGGACGCGCGGGCATCAAAATTCGTGCGCGCGGGCACGAAAATTCGTTGCCTTAAGCAACCATACGACCAATGGTTGACTAAGGCAACTTTCTTTGCGCTGCAGCAAGCACCCGCCCGGGCCCCCGGCTCACTCCGCGGGCGGCTCCCCCAGCACCTCGTTGAAACGGTGCAGCAGGTCGGCGAAGCGGTCCACGTCCTCGCGCGACCATCCGCCCATCACCTCGCGCACCCGCCGCATCCGGACGCCCCTGGCGGACTCGAACCGCCGCCGCCCGTCGTCGGTCAGCGAGACCAGCGCCGCCCGGCGGTCCAGCGGGTCCGCCTCGCGGGCGACCAGGCCGAGCTCCTCCAGCGCACGGATCTGCCGGCTCACCGTGCCCTTGCCGACCGCGAAGTGCACCCCGACGTCCGTCACCCGCACCCGCCCGGCCTGCTCGATGTAACCGAGCATGCTGTACGCCATGCCGTCCAGCCCGGGGTGCACCCGGCGTGAGAGTTCGGCCACTCTCGCGCGGCCCCGCCGGAACATCAGTCCGACCTCGCGCTCCACCGCCACCAGGGCTTCCTCGTCCGTCACCGCGCCAGTATCGCCCAGCGGCAGTGGCCGGTAACCGGCGCGGGAGGTAGGACAACCCAACTAGTTCATGGTATTAAGTATCCGTTTTCCGCCGATACGCAAGGAGATGTGAATGGCCGTCCCCGGGCAGGGTTTCGTCGCTGAACTGAAGAGTGCGGTCACACCGCGTGCGGCCATGCTCGTGATCGGGGTGCTGCTGCTGCAGCTCGGCTTCATCACCTCGTACGTCGGGGCGCTGCACCACCCGACCCCGCACAAGCTGTCGATCGCGGTGGTCGCCCCGCCGCAGGTCACGCCCAAGCTGGTCCAGGCCCTGGAGTCGGTGCCGGACGAGGCCGTCAAGCCCGTCACCGCGCCGGACGCCGGGACGGCGACCCAGCAGATCAAGGACCAGAAGATCTACGCCGCACTGGTCGTGAACCCCAACGGCACCGAGGACACCCTGCTCACCGGCAGCGCCCGCGGCACCTCCGCCGCCAAGGCCGCCGAAAGCATCACCACCGCGCTGGACAAGTCCCAGGGCCGAACCGTCAAGGTCGAGGACGTCGTCCCGCTGGCCAAGGGCGACACCAACGGTCTGACCGCCTTCTACCTGGTCATCGGCTGGTGCGTCGGCGGCTACCTGGTCGCCTCGATCCTCGGCATCAGCGCCGGGTCCAAGCCGGCCAACGTCCACCGCCTGCTGATCCGCCTCGGCGTCCTGGCGCTGTACTCGGTCGGCGCCGGCCTCGGCGGCACGATCATCGCCGGGCCGGTGCTGGACGCGATGCCCGGCTCGCTCCTGGCCCTGACGGCCATCGGTGCCCTGGTGGTGTTCACGGTCGGCGCGTTCACCATGGCGCTGCAGTGCCTGTTCGGGATCATCGGCATCGGCCTCGCCGTGCTGGTCTTCGTGGTGCTGGGCAACCCGAGCGCCGGAGGCGTCTACCCCGCCCCGATGATGCCGCCGTTCTGGCGGGCGATCGGCTCGCTGATCCCCAACGGCGCCGGCACCAGCGCCACCAAGTCGATCGCCTACTTCGGCTCCACCAACCTGGGCGTGCCGCTCCTGGTCCTGGTGGTCTGGGCGGTCATCGGCACCGGGGTCGCCTTCCTGGCCGTACTGCGCGGCCCGCGCGTCGACGACGGCGAGATCGGCGCCGGCAGGCCCGTGGAGGTCCCCGCCGGGGCCTGAGCCCCCCGCACGACCGAGCCCCCGGCCCCGGCGGCCGGGGGCTCGGTCGCGTTCCGGCACGGATACGGGCGCAGCGGGTAGGCGGCTCAGCGGATACGGGGACTGCGGACTCGGGCACTGCTGCGGGTACGGGCGCAGCGGGTACGGGCTCAGCCGCCCGTGAGCGGCCCCGGGTCGGCGACGATGGCCCGCACCACGCCCACCGCCGCGCCCAGCAGCGGCCCGCGTCGGCCGAGCCGGGAGACCGTCAGCCGGTCCTCCGCCCAGGGCCGCACCGTGACCCGGGAGGCCAGTTCGCGCCGCATCGCCGGCAGCAGCCAGGGCGCCAGCCGGGCGTAGCCGCCGCCGAGCACCACCCCGGCCGGGTCCAGCAGGTTGACCGCCCCGGCGGCGGCGATGCCGAGCGCCGAGCCAGCGCCGGCCAGCGCCGCCCGAGCCGGCTCGTCCCCGGCGCCGGCGCGTTCGGCGAGCAGGGTGACCCAGTCGCCGCGCAGGCCGGACAGCCCGGCCGCCCGCAGCACGGCCGTCTCGCCCGCGTACTGCTCCAGGCAGCCGTGCGCCCCGCAGGCGCAGCGCGGCCCCTCCGGGTGGACGGGGACATGGCCGAGCTCGCCCGCGTAGCCGCGCGCGCCGCGCAGCAGCCGGCCGCCGACCACGACGGCCGCGCCGACCCCGGCCTCGGCGGAGACGTAGAGGAAGTCCTCGGGGCTCCCGCCGAGCCAGCGTTCGGCCAGTCCGCCGAGGTTGGCCTCGTTGTCCGCCTCGACCGGCAGTTCGGCCAGGCCGTCCCCGGCGAGGCGCAGCGCCGGGCGCAGTTCGGCGGCGAGCGGGATGTCCTGCCAGCCGAGGTTGGCGGCCCGCTGGAGCACCCCGCTGCCGCCGACCAGCCCGGGTACGGCCAGGGTCAGCCCGGCGGGGCGCAGGCCGGACTCGGCGACGGCCGAGCGCACCAGCTGGGCGAGGTCGGCCATCACGGCGGCGGGCGGGCGGCCGCGGTTGGCGCTCTCCTTGCGCCGCCAGGCGCGGACCTCCCCGCGCAGGTCGACCACGCAGACGCCGAGGTGCCGGACGCCGATCTCGGCGCCGAGGCCGCCGGGCCCGAGCGGGTTGAGCCCGAGCGCGGTGCCGGGGCGGCCGACCTTGCCGCTGGGGGCGGCGGGGCCCTCCTCGACGACCAGGCCGGCCGAGATCAGCTGTTCGGCGAGCGAGGAGACCGCTGCCCTGGTCAGCCCGGTCTCGGCGGCCACCTCGGCGCGTGAGCGGGGGCCGCGCGCGATCACGCCGAGCACCAGGGCCAGGTTGGCCCGGCGCATCCCCTGCTGGCTGGCCGGCCCGGTCCGGACGCCGTCCGGCTCCGCGCTCATATGGGTCACCTCATGTCTTACGGCACATCCCGTGGCATCTCGGGTGCAGCGTAACCGGGTTCCGGTCCGGTGTGCGTCCCCGCGAGGGGGCTGGTGAAGACCCAGCGCCGCATCGCCCAGTAGCGGAACAGCATGGCGACGAAGGTGCCCAGGACCATCCCGCTGAGGAAGTCCGCGATCTCCTGCTGGAAGGGGGTGACGTACGGCTCGCGCAGCCGGAAGGCGTACCGGGAGAGCGCCAGTGGAACGACGTTGACGCCGACGGCCACCACGCTGACCAGGAAGAACAGCAGGGCCTCGGGGCGTCGCCCGTCCGTCCGGAAGGCCCAGCGGCGGTTGAGGACGTAGGAGGCGGCCGTGGCGATCACCGTCGCCACGGTCAGCGCCACCACCGGCTTGTGTTCCAGGACGGTGAGCTTGAGTTCGAGGTCGATCACCGTGGTGAGCACGAAGCAGCCGCTGCCGACCAGCAGGAACTTCACCGGTCGGCGGTGCCGGACCAGGAACGGTCGCAGCCGCGCCGGCACCTGGGCCAGGACGCGCTGCGTGGGGGACGGCATGTCCGCAGTGTGGCACGCGGGCAGGCCGTCCCCCCGTCGATCACCGTCAGGCCGCGGCGGCCAGCACCCCGGCCGGCTCCAGGGCCAGCTCGAGCACCTCGCGCACGTCGGCCACCGGGTGGACGGTGAGCCGTTCCAGCACCTCGGCCGGGACGTCGTCCAGGTCGGCCTCGTTGCGCTTGGGGATGATCACCGTGGTGATGCCGGCCCGGTCGGCGGCGAGCAGCTTCTGCTTCACCCCGCCGATCGGCAGCACCCGCCCGGTCAGCGACACCTCGCCCGTCATCGCCACGTCGGTGCGCACCTTGCGGCCGGAGAGCAGCGAGGCCAGCGCCGTGGTCATGGTGATGCCGGCGCTCGGCCCGTCCTTGGGGACGGCCCCGGCCGGGACGTGCAGGTGCACGCCGCGGTCGCGCAGCGAGGTGACGGGCAGTTCCAGTTCGGCCCCGCGCGAGCGCAGGAAGGAGAGCGCGATGTGCGCGGACTCCTTCATCACGTCGCCCAGCTGCCCGGTCAGGGTGAGCCCGGTGCCGCCGGTCTCGGCGTCGGCGAGCGAGGCCTCGATGTAGAGGACGTCGCCGCCGGCGCCGGTGACCGCGAGGCCGGTGGCCACGCCGGGGACGGCGGTGCGCCGTTCGGCGGGCTCCTGGGCGGACTCCGGCACGTGGTGCGGTCGGCCGATCAGGGCGCGCAGGTCCTCCGGACCGACCGCGGCGGGCAGCTCGCGCTCGCCCAGCTCGGCCTGTGCGGCGATCTTGCGCAGCACCCGGGCGATAGAGCGCTCCAGGGTGCGCACGCCCGCCTCGCGGGTGTACTCCCCGGCGAGCCGGCGCAGCGCCTCCTCGTCGACGCTGACCTGCCCGTCGCCGAGGCCGGCCTTCTCCAGCTGGCGCGGGAGCAGGTGGTCGCGGGCGATGACGACCTTCTCGTCCTCGGTGTAGCCGTCGAGCCGGACCAGTTCCATCCGGTCGAGCAGCGGCTCGGGGATGGCCTCCAGCACGTTGGCGGTGGCGAGGAAGACGACGTCGGAGAGGTCCAGCTCGACCTCCAGGTAGTGGTCCCGGAAGGTGTGGTTCTGGGCCGGGTCGAGCACCTCCAGCAGGGCGGCGGCCGGGTCGCCCCGGTAGTCGGAGCCGACCTTGTCGATCTCGTCGAGCAGGACGACCGGGTTCATCGAGCCGGCCTCCTTGATCGCCCGTACCAGGCGGCCGGGCAGCGCACCGACGTAGGTGCGCCGGTGGCCGCGGATCTCCGCCTCGTCCCGGACGCCGCCGAGCGCGACCCGGACGAACTTGCGGCCCATGGCGCGGGCCACCGACTCGCCGAGCGAGGTCTTGCCGACGCCGGGCGGGCCGACCAGTGCGAGCACCGCGCCTCCGCGGCGGCCGCCGACCAGGCCGAGCCCCTGGTCGGCCCGGCGCTTGCGGACGGCCAGGTACTCGACGATCCGCTCCTTCACGTCGGCGAGGCCGGCGTGGTCGGCGTCGAGCACGGCGCGGGCGCCGGCGATGTCGTAGGCGTCCTCGGTGCGCTCGTTCCAGGGCAGCTCCAGCACGGTGTCCAGCCAGGTGCGGATCCAGGAGCCCTCGGGCGACTGGTCGGACGCGCGCTCCAGCTTGTCGACCTCCTTGAGCGCGGCCTCCCGCACCTTCTCCGGGAGGTCGGCGGCCTCGACCCGGGCGCGGTAGTCGCCCTCCTCGTCGGCCGGGTCGCCGTTCAGCTCGGCCAGCTCCTTGCGGACGGCCTCCAGCTGGCGGCGGAGCAGGAACTCCTTCTGCTGCTTGGCCACGCCCTCCTCGACGTCCTTGCGGATGGTGTCGTTGACCTCCTCCTCGGCGAGGTGGTCGCGCAGCAGGGTGAGCGCGTACTCCAGGCGGGCGACCTGGTCGGCCTCCAGCAGCACCTTGAGCTTCTGCTCGGCGGTGGCGAAGGGCGCGTAGCCGATGTTGTCGGCGAGCTCGCCGACGCCCTCGATCTGGGCGACCCGGTCGACGATCTGCCAGGCGCCGCGCTTGCGCAGCCACTGGGTGGACAGCGCCTTGTACTCCTTGACCAGCTCGGCGGCCCGCCCGGCCACCGGCGTGCCGACCGAGGACTCCCGGAACGGCGTGGTCTCCACCCAGAGGGCGGCGCCGGGGCCCGTGGTGCCGACCCCGATCCGGACCCGGCGCACGGCGCGCACCAGGGCCGCCGGATCGCCGTCGGCCAGCCGGCCGACCTGCTCCACCGTGGCCAGCGTGCCGGCCGCCGCGTACGAGCCGTCCACCCGCGGGACCAGCAGGACCTGGGGCTTGCCGGAGCCGGCGGCCGCGGCGCGGGCGGCCTCGACCGCGGCACGCACCTCGGTGTCCTTCAGGTCCAGCGGAACGACCATGCCCGGGAGCACGACCTCGTCGTCGAGCGGCAGCACGGGCAGGGTGAGCGGTGTGGACGTCGATGCCATGATCTCTCCCCAGTCAGTGAACTTGAGTCGACCTGACTAAGCCTTTGCGAGCCCCGGATGTTCCCGACAGTTTGTTCGCCGTGGGCGAACACCGGGGTCACCGGAACGGCCAGGAGGAGGCGCCGTCAAAAGGAGTGGGAAAGAACGGCCCAAGAGGACCCCGGCGTCAGCGCGCGGTGGACGGGCGGGCGCCGGCCCGCACCGCCGCGGCGGCCGAGGAGGCGGCGGAAGCCGCGGAAGCCGCGGTGGCGACCGTCCGGGCCTGCGCCTCCCGGGCGCGCGACCGCGGCGGGCGCCGCTCGATCCGCCGCAGCCAGCGCGACAGCACCACCCCGGTGAGCACCGCGGCCGGGTGCCCCACGGCCGTGACCACGTCCTTCTCGGTGGCGATCTGCTGGGCGATCATCAGCCCGACCCCGCCCAGCGCCAGCGCCCGCCCGCGCCAGGGCAGCAGCCCCGCCACCGCGCCCAGGCAGGCGAGCACGCCGTAGCTGACCCCGATGTCCAGGTGGTCCATCGCCTCCGGCGCCATCCGCCCGGCCTCCACCGCGGCGATCACCACGCCCTGGGAGAGCAGCGTGGCCGCCACGTGCCCGATCGCGAACACCGCCGCGGCCCGGCCGGTGCCGACCCTGCGCTCCAGCGGCGCCAGGGTGAAGGCGAAGCCCCACAGGTAGGGCATCCACACCTCCCCGGCCACCCAGAACCCGCTGAGCACGAGGGCGCGCAGGGGGTGCTGGAGCAGGTTGTGACCGTCCGAGCTGGAGGCCTCCTGGAGGCGCTGGACGAGTTCCGGATCGGCGAGCCCGGCAAAGGTGGTGGTGGCTCCCACCACGGCCAGATATCCGAGGGTGAAGGGAGTGCGCCGGGGCGTCGGCACGCGTTCCAGCAGCCATTCGAAGACGCCGGCGCGCAGTCCGTACCGCAGCATTCCGTACGGCACACCCGCGGGCGCACTCCGGACGACCGCCCGCCGCAGTCCCGCCATGCCGCCTCCGCTCCCCGCCCGCCGACACCGGTGCTCGCAGGCGCCCAACGCACCGGCGCGTGCGCCGGATTCCGCCCGGCGGGGCGTTGTCGTGCCCACGGTACGTCGAGGTTCTGAGAGGCAGCTGAGAAAAGCCCGTGAAGACCGTCGACGCGAAGACCCGCCGGATTCCCGGCATTGGTCCAGACCTTCTCCGTATTAACGCGTCAGTAGGGCCTCTGACCGGCGTCTTGGCGTCAACTGGACTGCATACGTACCGTTACGCAGAGAAAATTCGCCGGGTAAGGTATCGGCCCGTGCCCACTCAAGCGGTGGGTCCACGGGCGGCCGGACAGCCGGCCCACGGGCCGGAAACGTCCGGTCCACCTGCCGGAAAGCATCCGCTGTCCGTACGCTGCGAAGTGCGTGGGAGACGTGGACGGGAGACCATCCGTCCGCACAACTCCCGGGCGCGCGACGGGACGGCGGACCCGGCACAGTCCACGACGGAACAAGACTACGAGCGGAGCCCCGCCATCCCCACAGGTGGCCGGCCCGCAGCCCTGGGGGCGGTGGCGTGACCGTGACAGAAATTCAGCAGGACAACCCCAACACCGGTGGCACGGTGAGCAGTCAGCGCAGAGTGCTGGTGGTGGAGGACGAACCCACGATCGCCGAGTCGATCGCGGCCCGACTGGGCGCGGAGGGGTTCAAGGTCGCCGTGGCCCACGACGGCCCCGGCGCGGTGGACGGCTTCCACACCTGGCAGCCGGACCTGGTGGTCCTGGACATCATGCTGCCCGGCTTCGACGGCCTGGAGGTGTGCCGCCGGATCCAGGCCCAACGCCCGGTCCCGGTGCTGATGCTGACCGCCCGCGACGACGAGACGGACCTGCTGGTCGGCCTCGGCGTCGGTGCCGACGACTACATGACCAAGCCGTTCTCGATGCGCGAACTGGCCGCCCGGGTCAACGTGCTGCTGCGCCGCGTCGAGCGCGCCCAGCAGGCCGCCCGCACGCCCGCGCTCGGCAGTCTGCGCTTCGGCGAGCTGGAGATCGACCACGTCCAGCGCCGGGTCCGGCTCGCCTCCGGCGACGTCCACCTGACGCCGACCGAATTCGACCTGCTGGCCTGCCTGGCCGCCCAGCCGCGCGCGGTGCTCACCCGCGAGCAGCTGCTGGCCGAGGTGTGGGACTGGACCGACGCGTCCGGCACCCGCACCGTCGACAGCCATGTGAAGGCGCTGCGCCGGAAGATCGGCGCCAGCTGGATCCGCACCGTGCACGGCGTCGGATACGCACTGGAGGCCCCGCTCTCCTGACGGGGGCCCCGGGCGACGGGCCACCGGGGGGCCCGTGTCCGGCACCGCCGTGACACCACGCGGGGATCACAGGGACCTGATGACCTTTCCACAGCAACGCAACGGGGACGCCGACGGCGCGCGCCCGCAGACGCTGGCCGCACGCGCGGCCAGCCGGGTCTGGGCCGACATCCGTCCGCTCGACCCGGTCCGGTCGATCAAGGGCAAGCTCGCCCTGCTGGTGATCGTCTCCGTGTTCCTGGCCACCGGGATGGTGGTCGTGGCGATCCGGTCCGAGACCCAGATCCGGATCATCATGGTCTTCTCCATGATCGCCTCGCTGCTGTTCATGCAGTTCCTCGCGCACGGGCTGACCGCCCCGCTGCGCGAGATGACGGCCGCCGCCCGCGCGATGGCCTCCGGCGACTACAGCCGCCGGGTCGAGGTGAACTCGCGCGACGAGATCGGCGAGCTCGCCGCCGCCTTCAACGGCATGGCCGCCGACCTCCAGGCCGCCGACCGGCACCGCCGCGAGCTGGTCGCCAACGTCTCGCACGAGCTGCGCACGCCCATCGCCGCGCTGCGCGCCGTGCTGGAGAACGTGGTGGACGGCGTCGTGCAGCCCAATCCCGCGACCCTGGGGGCCGCACTGGAGCAGACCGAGCGGCTCGGCCGCCTGGTCACCCACCTGCTGGACCTCTCCAAGATCGACGACGGCGTGGTCGACCTGGACGCCCGCCCCTTCGAGGTGCGCGAGTTCCTGGACGGCGTGCTGCGCGGGGTCACCGTGGACGGCGCGACAGCCGGCGGGGCGTTCTCCCGGCGCGGCGACGTCCGGCTGGCCCTGGAGGTCAGCCCGGTCGGCCTGACCGCCGTGGCGGACCCGGAGCGGCTCCACCAGGTGGTCGCCAACCTGGTCGACAACGCCTGCAAGCACTCCCCGCCCGGCGGCACCGTGACGGTGCGCGCGAGACCGGACGGCGAGGACGGCGGCCTGCTGCTGGAGGTCCAGGACGAGGGTCCTGGCATCCCGCCGGCGGACCGCGGCCGGGTTTTCGAGCGGTTCAGCCGCAGCGGCACCGCGACCGCCTCCGGCCCGGGCGCCGACGGCGGCACCGGACTGGGGCTGGCGATCGCCCGCTGGGCGGTGGACCTGCACGGCGGGCGGATCGCCGTCGCCGAGTCGCCGCGGGGCTGCCGGATCGAGGTCCGGCTGCCCGGACAGCCCTGAGCCGGCCGGGACATTTGTCACAGATCCGACACAGACGCACACGAAGATCGTCTGCGGATTACTCTGGGTCTTTGTCCGCTTTCGCCCCGCTTTGGGGGGCGATCGGGCCCGATCGGTTCCCCTCAGATACGGCTTTCTAACGTACTTTTTCAGCCAATCTGCAGGTCAGGACTGTGATCTGGGCGACGCCTGGGGCCCGGGGACTGCGCGATCACTGGTCAGGGGCGTAGCCTTAATCCCCGCTGTCCAAACATCCCAAAAGGAAGCGGAAGAGGGCGGTTGCCGCCGTGTCGCCACAGTCCCCTGAAACCCCCAACAGCTCGGCAAGCTCCACTGGCTTCGGCCCCAATGAGTGGCTCGTCGATGAGATCTACCAGCAGTACCTCCAGGACCCGAACTCGGTAGACCGAGCCTGGTGGGACTTTTTCGCCGACTACAAGCCCGGTACCGAGGTGACCCCAGTGACCCAGGCCGCGACCCAGGCCGGCCCCACGCCGACCCCTGCCGCTGCCCCCGCGCCCGCCGCTGCTGCTCCGGCCGCACCCGCGCCCGCCGCCCCGGCCGCCCCGGCCGCTCCGGCCCCGGTTGCCGCTCCGCTCGCCGCCGCGCCCGCCGCGCCCCCGGCCCCCAAGGCCGCCACCGCCCCGGCCCCGGCCCCGGCCGCCGCCCCGGCCGGCCCCGAGCTGGTCCAGCTGCGCGGCCCGGCCAAGGCCGTCGCCGCCAACATGGACGCCTCGCTGGAGGTGCCGACCGCGACCTCGGTCCGCGCCGTCCCGGCGAAGCTGTTGATCGACAACCGCATCGTCATCAACAACCACCTGCAGCGCGCCCGCGGCGGCAAGGTCTCCTTCACCCACCTGATCGGTTACGCCCTGGTCCAGGCCATCAAGGCCGCCCCGGGCATGAACCACAGCTACAAGGTGGAGGACGGCAAGGCCTTCCTGGTCAAGCCGGAGCACGTCAACCTCGGCCTGGCGATCGACCTGGTCAAGCCGAACGGCGACCGCCAGCTGGTCGTCGCGGCCATCAAGAAGGCCGAGACCCTCGACTTCTTCGGCTTCTGGCAGGCCTACGAGGACATCGTCCGCCGGGCCCGCGCCAACAAGCTGACCATGGACGACTTCACCGGCGTCACGGTCTCGCTGACCAACCCCGGCGGCATCGGCACCGTGCACTCCGTGCCGCGCCTGATGCAGAACCAGGGCACCATCGTCGGCGTCGGCGCCATGGAGTACCCGGCCGAGTTCCAGGGCTCCGCCCCGGAGACCCTGTCCCGCCTGGGCGTCTCCAAGATCATGACGCTGACCTCGACCTACGACCACCGCGTCATCCAGGGCGCGGCGTCCGGCGAGTTCCTGCGCGAGATCCACCGCCTGCTGCTCGGCGAGAACGGCTTCTACGACGAGATCTTCGAGTCGCTGCGGATCCCGTACGAGCCGGTCCGCTGGGCGACCGACGTCGCCACCACCCACGACGACGAGGTCAACAAGACCGCCCGCGTCATGGAGCTGATCCACTCCTACCGGGTCCGCGGCCACCTCATGGCCGACACCGACCCGCTGGAGTACAAGCAGCGCAAGCACCCCGACCTGGACGTCACCACCCACGGCCTCACCCTGTGGGACCTGGAGCGCGAGTTCGCGGTCGGCGGCTTCGGCGGCCAGAAGATGATGAAGCTCCGCGACATCCTCGGCCTGCTGCGCAACACCTACTGCCGCACCGTCGGCATCGAGTACATGCACATCCAGGACCCGAAGCAGCGCAAGTGGCTGCAGGAGCGCCTGGAGAAGCCGTACGCGAAGCCCGAGCGCGAGGAGCAGCTGCGGATCCTGCGCCGGCTGAACTCGGCCGAGGCCTTCGAGACCTTCCTGCAGACCAAGTACGTCGGCCAGAAGCGCTTCTCGCTGGAGGGCGGTGAGTCGCTGATCGCGCTGCTGGACGCGACCATCGACGCCGCCGCCGAGCACCGCCTGGACGAGGCCGTCATCGGCATGGCCCACCGCGGCCGCCTGAACGTGCTGGCCAACATCGTCGGCAAGCCGTACGGCAAGATCTTCGGCGAGTTCGAGGGCAACCTCGACCCGAAGTCGATGCACGGCTCCGGCGACGTCAAGTACCACCTCGGCTCCGAGGGCACCTTCACCGGCCTGGACGGGGAGACCATCAAGGTCTCGCTCGCCGCGAACCCCTCCCACCTGGAGACGGTCGACCCGGTCGTCGAGGGCATCGCCCGCGCCAAGCAGGACATCCTGGACCAGGGCGGCACCACCTTCCCGGTGCTGCCGATCCAGATCCACGGCGACGCGGCCTTCGCCGGCCAGGGCGTCGTCGCGGAGACCCTGAACATGTCGCAGCTGCGCGGCTACCGCACCGGCGGCACCGTGCACGTCGTGGTGAACAACCAGGTCGGCTTCACCGCCGCCCCGGCGTCCTCGCGCTCCTCGATGTACTGCACCGACGTGGCCCGCATGATCGAGGCCCCGATCTTCCACGTGAACGGCGACGACCCGGAGGCCGTGGTCCGCGTCGCGCGGCTCGCCTTCGAGTTCCGCCAGGCGTTCCACAAGGACGTCGTGATCGACCTCATCTGCTACCGCCGCCGCGGTCACAACGAGGCCGACAACCCGTCGTTCACCCAGCCGCTGATGTACGACCTGATCGACAAGAAGCGCTCGGTGCGCAAGCTGTACACCGAGGGCCTGATCGGTCGCGGCGACATCACCATGGAAGAGGCGGAGCAGGCGCTCCAGGACTTCCAGGGCCAGCTGGAGAAGGTCTTCGCCGAGGTCCGCGAGGCGGCCCAGGCTCCGGCCGACACCACCACGGGCAAGCCGGTCGCCGACTTCCCGGTCTCCATCCAGACCGGCATCTCCCAGGAGATGGTCAAGCGGATCGCCGCCTCGCAGGTCAACTTCCCGGACTGGCTGACCGTCCACCCGCGCCTGCTGCCGCAGCTGCAGCGCCGCGCCGCCTCGGTCGAGGACAACACCATCGACTGGGCGATGGGCGAGACCCTCGCCATCGGCTCGCTGCTCATGGAGGGCCACCCGGTCCGCCTGGCCGGCCAGGACAGCCGCCGCGGCACCTTCGGCCAGCGGCACGCCGTCCTGATCGACCGCAAGACCGGCGAGGACTACACCCCGCTGCAGTACCTCACCGAGGACCAGGCCCGCTACACCGTCTACGACAGCCTGCTGTCGGAGTACGCGGCCATGGGCTTCGAGTACGGCTACTCGCTGACCCGCCCGAACGCGCTGGTCATGTGGGAGGCGCAGTTCGGCGACTTCGTCAACGGCGCGCAGACCATGGTGGACGAGTACATCGCCTCCGCCGAGCAGAAGTGGGGCCAGCACTCCGGCGTCACCCTGCTGCTGCCGCACGGCTACGAGGGCCAGGGCCCGGACCACTCGTCCGCCCGCCCGGAGCGCTTCCTCCAGCTGTGCGCGCAGGACAACATGACGGTCGCCATGCCGACCCTGCCGTCGAACTACTTCCACCTGCTGCGCTGGCAGGCGCACAACCCGCACCACAAGCCGCTGATCGTCTTCACCCCGAAGTCGATGCTGCGTCTGAAGGCCGCGGCGAGTGCGACCGAGGAGTTCCTGTCGGGCTCGTTCCGCCCGGTCATCGGTGACACCACCGTCGACCCGGCGCAGGTCCGCAAGGTGGTCATCACCTCCGGCAAGTTCTACTACGACCTGGCGGCGGCCCGGACCGAGCGCGGCATCACCGACACCGCGATCGTCCGCATGGAGCGGCTGTACCCGCTGCCGGTGGCCGAGCTCCAGGAGGAGCTGGCCCGCTACGGCGACAACGTCCAGTTCGTCTGGGCGCAGGAGGAGCCGGCCAACCAGGGTGCCTGGCCGTTCATCGCGATGAACCTGGTCGACCACCTGCAGGTCGTCATCGGCCGCAGCGGCGGCGACGCCCGTCTGCGCCGCGTCGCCCGCACGGCGGCCTCGTCGCCGGCCGTCGGCTCGGCCAAGCGGCACGGTGCCGAGCAGCAGGCTCTGATCGAGGAGGTCTTCGCGCTCTGACGCGCTGAGACCCCCCGCACCGCCGACACGCCCGCGGCCCCCGCCCCCTCACCGAGGGAGCGGGGGCCGCGGGCGTCGTCGTGCCGGGGGCGCCGTATCGTGCCCCGGCAAAGGTCGCAGCTCTGCAACCAAACGCGGACCGGCCTGCGCGGTTTCCTGACGGATCGATAGGTTATGCCTCGCCGGTTCGCCGCCGGGCGCCGGTTCCTGCGCCCGCGAGCCGGCCGAACGACCTCACCGCCCATCCCAGGGGGATCACCAATGACCGCCGACACGCCGCACCCCGGCAAACTGCCTCCGGTCTTCCAGCCGCTCCTTCCGGACGACCCCCGGGAGGTCGGCGGCTACCGGCTGTTCGCCCGGCTCGGCGCCGGCGGCATGGGGCGCGTCTACCTCTCGTACACGCCCGGCGGGCGTCCGGTGGCGCTCAAGGTGGTGCGCTCCGAGTTCGCCGAGGACGGCGAGTTCCGCCGCCGGTTCGCCCAGGAGGTCAGCAACGCCCAGCGGATCCACGGGCTGTACACCGCCCAGGTGATCGACTCGGGTGGCCTGGACTCGGACGCCCCGTGGCTGGTCACCGCGTACGTGCCCGGCCCGTCCCTGCAGCAGGTGGTGCGGGAGCACGGCGCGCTGCCGGTGCGCACCGTGCTGCTGCTGATGGGCGGCATCGCCGAGGCGCTGCAGGCGATCCACAGCGTCGAGGTGGTCCACCGCGACCTCAAGCCCGCCAACGTGCTGGTCGCCGGGGACGGACCGCGGGTGATCGACTTCGGCATCGCCCGGGCCGCCGACGCCACCGCGCTGACCGGCACCGGCTACCGGATCGGCTCCCCCGCCTTCATGGCCCCCGAGCAGGCGCAGGGCCGCGCGGTCACCCCGGCCACCGACGTCTTCGCGCTGGGCGCCCTGGCCGCGTACGTGGCCGGCGGCACCCCGCCGTTCGGTGACGGGCCGGACACCGCGGTGCTCTACCGGGTGGTGCACGAGGAGCCGGACCTGACGGCCGTCCCGGCGGACCTCCGCAAGCTGGTCCAGCGCTGCCTGGCGAAGTCGCCGGAGGACCGCCCGAAGCCGGCCGAGATCATCCAGGCCGCCCGCAACCACCCGGAGGTCGGCGGCCAGCTGCGGTTCGGCGAGGACTGGCTGCCGCGGCAGGTCAACACCGAGATCACCCGGCGCTCCGACCTGCCCAGGACGCCCCCGGCTCCGCTGCCGGCCGCCCCCGCGACCCCGCCGGCGCCGGCGGCCCCGGCGGCTCCCCCGCAGCCGGTCGGCGCGCCGACCCACCCGGGCACCGTCCCGGGCCGGCCGCCGCAGCACCCGGCCACGCCCCCGTCCGGCTTCGCCCCACCGCCGCTAGGCGCGTACGGCGCCCCGCAGCCTCCCACCGAGACGCCGACCGCACCGGTGCTGCCCGCCCCGCCGACCGTCCCGCTCCGGGCGCAGCCGCCGTCCTTCGACACCCCGCCGCCCGGCCCGGTGGTCACCGCCGCCGCCCCGGCACCCGAGGCGGAAGCCAAGCGCAGGGGCGGCGTCTCCTGGAAGGTGCTGGTGACGGTCGCCCTGGTGATGGCGGTCGGCGGCACCGCGGGCGGCGTGGTGCTGATGAAGAAGCTGGACGACGGCGGGAAGGGCAGCAGCAGCAGCAGCAACAGCGCGACCCGGCAGGGCGGCGGCAGCAGCAGCCCGAACCCGGCCCCCGCCCTGGACGGCACCTCCCCCGCCCCGACCACCTCCGCCCCCGGCGTGCCGGTGTCCGCGGCGCCCTCGAAGTCCGGCCCCGGCACCGTCTCGGCCCCCGCCCGGCCGGTCGGCTACACCCTGGTGCTGGACAAGAAGGCGCTCTCGATCCCGGCCGCCGAGTACTCCTCGGACGCGTACCGGATCGACCTGAACGCCGGCACCGTGGTGCCGCACAGCGGCTCCGACCTGAAGTGGGGCCTGGGCGTCACCAACACCGGCAGCGGCAGCAAGGCCAACTCCTTCGAGAGTGCGGGGGACGAGAAGTCGGACTTCGCCGTGATCACCGAGTCGACGGTCACGGCCGAGCAGTGCGCCGCCGCGATCGACTCCCGGCCGGACACCGACCTGACGTACAACCGGGTCGCGCCCGGGCGGCTGCTCTGCATCCGCGACCGGGAGAGCCGCAACATCGCGATCGCCGCGATCACCGCCGCCGACCCGACCACGGGTGCCGCCTCGGTGACCGTCAGCACCTGGCGGGCCGGCTGACCGGCGGGTCTATCCTGGCCAGGTCAATCCCCACCGGACCGGAGCGAACCGTGTACTTCACCGACCGAGGCATCGAGGAGCTGGAGAGCCGGCGCGGCGAGGAGGAGGTCAGCTTCGAGTGGCTGGCCGAGCGCCTGCGCGAGTTCGTCGACCTCAACCCGGACTTCGAGATCCCGGTCGAGCGGCTGGCCACCTGGCTGGCCCGGCTCGACGACGAGGACGAGGACGAGTGACGTCCTGACCCGGTGGCGACGGCCACCGGACCGAGGGCCCGGGAGGCAACCGCCTCCCGGGCCCTCCGCGTGTCCCGTAGGGGGCGGCTCCGGGTCGGCTCCGGGCCCGTCCCGGGGCCGAACCGCTTGCTTTTCCCGGCACGCGATATATCGTCTTTGGAAGAGAACGCGATACATCGCGATCCGCGACGGGAGGCGGCAGAGATGAGCCAGTGGACGATCGACGGGCCGGGCAGGACCATCTTCGAGGACGCGGTCCGCGCACTGCACGTGCGCGTCATCGACGGCACCGTGAACGTGGTCGCGGCCGAGGGCCCGGCCCGCCTGGAGGTCACCGGCCTCAACGGCGAGGCGCTGCACGTGACCCTGGTCGACGGGGTCCTCACCGTCACCTACAAGGACATCAACAGCTGGGGCGAGTTCGGCGACTGGATCAAGTCGGTCGGATCGGTCCGCAACTTCTTCGACTCCTTCAAGCGCAAGCGCTCCGTCGACGTCACCCTGACCGTCCCCGCCGGCACCGACGTCAAGGTCGGCACCGTGTCGGCGCACTCCACCGTGACCGGCATCGCCGGGCACGTCTCGGTGCAGGCCGCCAGCGGCGACACCACCCTGGCCGGGGTCACCGGGCGGATCGACGCCAGCACCGTCACCGGCGACATCGACGCCCAGGCGGTCGGCGGCCAGCTCAAGGTCAACACCGTCTCCGGCCAGCTCACCGTGATCGCCGGCACCGCCGACCGGGTCCAGGCCAACACCGTCACCGGCGCCGTCACCCTGGACCTCGACGTGGCCGGTGAGACCGACGTCAAGGTCAACACCGTCAGCGGCCCGGTCGTGGTCCGGATCCCCTCGCTGGCCGACGCCACCGTCGAGGCCGGCTCCACCAGCGGCGACGTCTCCAGCACCTTCGACGAGCTCAAGATGAGCAGCACCTGGGGCGCCAAGAAGATCTCCGGGCAGCTCGGCGAGGGCCGCGGCAGCCTCAACGTCACCACCGTCTCCGGCGCGGTGACGGTGCTGCGCCGCCCCGACACCGAGGACGACGCCCCGGTGGCGGCCAAGGAGCTCCCCGCCTCCCCCGGCGACGACCGGCCCGCCGGCCCCGACCTCACCAAGGAGGCCTGAGATGACCCCCGTGTTCGGCCACGGCCGGCTCCGGCTCTACCTGCTGAAGCTGCTGGACGAAGCCCCGCGGCACGGCTACGAGGTGATCCGCCTGCTGGAGGAGCGCTTCCAAGGCCTGTACGCGCCCTCCGCCGGCACCGTCTACCCCCGGCTGGCCAAGCTGGAGCAGGAGGGCCTGGTCAGCCACAGCACCGAGGGCGGCCGCAAGGTCTACCGGCTGACCGACGCCGGACGGGCCGAACTCGAAGCCCGGCAGGGTGAGTTGGACGAGCTGGAGCTGGAGATCCACGACTCCGTGGCACAGCTCGCCGGGGCGATCCGGGAGGACGTCCGGGACAGCGCCAAGGACCTGCGCGAGGAGCTGTGGCAGGCCGCCAAGCAGGCCCCCCGACCCGGGCGCGACACCGGGTCCGGGACCGGCGGCGACCCGTGGGCCGGCCCCTGGGGCGACAACGAGTCCTGGCAGCGCGCCAAGGAGGAGTTCGCCCAGTTCAAGCGGCAGGCCAAGGAGCAGGCCAAACGCGCCCGGGAGCAGGAGCGGGCCGCCAAGGCCAAGGCGAAGGCCGCCGAGGAGGAGGCCCGCCGACTGCGCGAGCAGGCCAAGGCCTCCCGCACCGCCGCCCAGCAGGAGGCGCTGCGGATCAAGCGCCGGGTCGAGCAGCAGGTGCGCGAGCACGCCGCGAAGGGAGACTGGTCGACCGGGCTGGCCGAGGGCCTGTCCGAGCTGACCAAGGGCCTGGCCGGGCTGGCCGACGCCGCCCGCTGGGGCCACCCGACGGCGGAGGAGCAGGCCGAACCGGCCGAGCGGACCACCGTGACCCGGATCGACCTGGACAAGGACCAGGACGCGACGGCCACCCCCGCCGACCTGCCGCCGTGGGCGCGCACCGACCCGGCCGGGGAGCCGTCCCGCGAACTGGAGCGGCTGCTCGACCGCTTCCGCGACCAGGTCCGCGACGCGGCCCGGGACGGCGGGGTGAACGCCGACCGGCTGGCCGAGGCCAGCTCGGTGCTGGGCGCGGCCGGCGAGCGGCTGAAGCGGCTGCTCGGCTGACCCGAGCCGCGGCCTGGTGTCCTCCCTCCGGGGACACCGGGCCTTCGCGCGTCAGGGGTCGAGCACGACCGCGTCAGGGGTTGAGCACGACCTTGCCGAAGACATCGCCCTTGGCGAGCCGGGCGAAGCCGTCCCGGGCCTCGGACAGCGGCAGCACCGAGTCGATCACCGGACGGACCCCGGTGTTGGCGCACAGCGCCAGCAGCCCGGCCAGCTCCTCCTTGGTGCCCATGGTCGAGCCCACCACCTTGAGCTCCAGGAAGAAGATCCGGTTCAGCTCGGCGGCCTTCGGGCTGGGGCCGGAGGTGGCACCGGAGATGACGACGGTGCCACCCGGGCGCAGCGACTTCACCGAGTGCGACCAGGTCGCGGCGCCGACCGTCTCCATCACCGCGTCCACCCGGGAGGGCAGCCGGGCGCCGCTCTCGAAGGCCGCGTCCGCGCCGAGCTCGACCGCCCGGCGGCGCTTGGCCTCGTCCCGGCCGGTGACCCAGACCCGCAGGCCGGCCGCCTTGCCGAGGACGATCAGCGCGGTCGACACCCCACCGCCGGCGCCCTGCACCAGAACGGTGTCACCGGGCTTGACCCCGGCGTTGGTGAACAGCATCCGGTAGGCCGTCAGCCAGGCCGTGGGCAGGCAGGCGGCCTCCTCGAAGCTCAGCTCGGCGGGCTTGGGCAGCAGGTTCCAGGTCGGCACGGCCACCTGCTGGGCGAAGGTGCCCTGGTAGCGCTCGGTCAGGATGGACCGGGGCTCGTTCGGGCCCACCCCGTGGCCGGTCTGGCCGATCACCGAGTGGATGACGACCTCGTTGCCGTCCTCGTCGACGCCGGCGGCGTCGCACCCGAGGATCATCGGCAGCTTCTCGGCGGGCAGGCCGACGCCGCGCAGCGACCACAGGTCGTGGTGGTTGAGGCTGGCGGCCCTGACCGTCACCACGCTCCAGCCGGGGCGGGCCTGCGGCTCGGGGAGTTCACCCAACTCCAGGCCGCTGAGCGGGTCGTCGGCGTCGATACGGGCGGCATAGGCAGCAAACATGCCCCGGACACTAGCCGGGACGGCCAAGGCCGGGAACCACGCGTACGTGTGACGCGTGTCCCGGCCTCAGGCTGGTCGGTCCCCACTCGGGGGGCCACCCCTCGATCCCAGGGGTCGGTCAGGCCGTCAGATCCGCGCCACGCCCTCGGCGCGGGCGGCCTCGGCCACGGCCTTGGTGACCGCCGGGGCGACCCGCTCGTCGAACGGCGAGGGGATGACCTTCTGCGGCGTCAGCTCGTCGGCCACCACACCGGCCAGCGCCTTGGCGGCGGCCAGCTTCATGCCCTCGGTGATCCGGGAGGCCCGCACCTGCAGGGCACCGGCGAAGATGCCCGGGAAGGCCAGCACGTTGTTGATCTGGTTCGGGAAGTCGCTGCGCCCGGTGGCGACGACCGCCGCGTACTTGTGGGCCACCTCGGGGTGGATCTCCGGGTTGGGGTTGGCCATCGCGAAGATGAACGCGCCCTCGGCCATGGTCGCCACGACGTCCTCCGGCACGGTGCCGCCGGAGACGCCGATGAACACGTCGGCGCCGGCCAGCGCATCGGCCAGCGAGCCCTTGAGGGCGGAGCGGTTGGTCTGCTCGGCGATCTCGGCCTTGACGTCGGTCAGGTCCTCGCGGCCCTGGTGGACGACGCCCTTGCGGTCGCAGACGGCCACGTCGCCGATGCCCGCGGCCACCAGCATCTTGGCGATGGCGATGCCGGCCGCGCCCGCGCCGGAGATGACGGCCCGCAGCGAGCCGATCTCCCGGCCGGTCACCGCGGCGGCGTTCCACAGGGCGGCGGTGGTGACGATCGCGGTGCCGTGCTGGTCGTCGTGGAAGACCGGGATGTCCAGGGCCTCCTGGAGCCGGCGCTCGATCTCGAAGCAGCGCGGGGCGGAGATGTCCTCCAGGTTGACGCCGCCGAAGGACGGGGCCAGCCGGACCACCGTCTCGACGATCTCGTCCACCCCGGTGCAGGCCAGCGCGATCGGCACCGCGTCCACGCCGCCGAACTGCTTGAACAGGATGGCCTTGCCCTCCATCACCGGGAGCGAGGCCTGCGGGCCGATGTCACCGAGGCCGAGCACCGCGGTGCCGTCGGTGACCACCGCGACGGTGTTGGACTTCCAGGTGTAGTCGTTGACCAGCTCCGGCTGCTCGGCGATGGCCGTGCAGACCCGGGCGACACCGGGGGTGTAGGCGAGGGACAGGTCGTCCGCGTCGCGCACCGGCACGGTCGCCCGGATCTCCATCTTGCCGCCGCGGTGGAGCGCGAAAACGGCGTCGACCGGATCGTCGGTGTCCTGGGTGCTGCTGATGATCTCCGCTGCCACGATGACCTCTTCGTCATTGTTCTGGCGAGGTGCGCGGCCGACGGGCAGAGCGGCCCCGTCCGGAAGCCGGAAACCGGGTACGCCGAAGCGGACCCGGGGGCGGGGTGGGGCGCTGCCGTCGGGTGGCGCCCTCGGATGAGGGTTTTTATGGGGTCTTGTCTTGATCCGCGTTGTGCTACCGGGCCGAGCGTAGGTCGGACGGAGGCATCGCACCTATGCCTTTTCGTCCTCGTCACGTGCCGTTCACCGCCGTGCTGTCGCCTCGAACTGGGATCCGGCGTCGGAAGCGCCGGGCCCCGGCGGCGGCAACGGTGTGGCGGCACGCGCACCCGCAGGAGTGAACGCAGACCCGTTGGGGAGTCGGCGCCCCGGATACGGAGCCACGTGATGACTTCCGGTCCCGGGCGCCCGAACCTGTCGGGGCTCGTCGGTCTGGTTCGAGCGTTCGGGGATCACCCGGTACCGAATTCTGACACACCCGGGGCCGGGCCCGGCAGGGTGGGATGGCAAGATCGCATGTCGCCATTCCGCGTACACGAGCGCGGCACCGCGGCGACCGCGGTCCGCCCCCCAGGAGCAGCCCTCATGCCTCACCTCCTCCATGCCCGCCGTCCGGCCTTCGCCGGAGCCGCCCTGGCCGCCGCCGGAGCCCTGCTGCTCACCGGGTGCGGCGGTGGCGGCGGGCAGGCCGCCGCGAGCGACCCGGTCAAGGACGTCCGCGCCAAACTGCCGAAGGCCCAGCGCTCGGCCGGGGTGCTGCGCATCGGCATGGACGTCAACCTCACGCCGGTGGAGTTCCACGGCCCGGACGGCAAGCCGACCGGGCTGGACCCGGACCTCGCCGCCGCCCTCGGCCGGATCCTCGACGTGCGGGTCGAGTTCGTGGACACCCCGTTCGACAAACTGATCCCGGACCTGCAGGGCAAGCAGTTCGACGTGGCGATGTCCGCGCTCAGCGACATCCGTCAGCGCCGCGAGGGCCTGGACGAGAACGGCAAGCAGGTCAACCCGGGCGTCGACTTCGTGGACTACTTCATCGCCGGGACCTCGATCGTCGTCCCGAAGGGCAACCCCAAGGGGATCCGCGCCCTGGACGACCTGTGCGGACGCACCATCGCCTTGCAGCAGGGCACCAACCAGGACGACATCGCCACCCGGCAGACGGCCGTCTGCGCCCGCACCGGCCGCCCGCTGACCCTGCATCGCTTCGACTCCGACGTCAAGGCGCTGGCCGAGGTCGCCTCCGGCGCGGCCGCGGCCGGCCTGAACGACTACCCGGTGGCCGCCTACGCGGCGAAGACCACCGACGACGGCAACCGCTTCGAGGTGACCGGCACCCTGTCCACCTCCAACCCGTACGGGATCGCGGTGCGCAAGGGGGACACCGAGCTGCGCGACACCCTGTCCAAAGCGGTGGACCAGCTGATCCGCAGCGGCGAGTACGACAAGATCCTCGCCAAGTGGAACGTGAGCGCCGGCGCGGCCCAGAACGCGGTGGTGAACGGGGGCATCTGAGCCCGCGCGGGTGGGCCGCCCCGCCGGGTGGGCGACCCGGCGGGGCGGCCGGGCAGAGTACAGGCAGATCTGCATACTTATACGCAGGGTGACAGGGGCACGCGATCCGTCCGAATAGCGGACAGCGCGAGGGCTTGTTATCCGATTTTGATCTGAATGAGGGCCATCTGACCGTCCTCAGATGGCAGGATTCCCCCCATCTCGGATCGAGCCGGCCACTGGTCGAGGCGGTTCAGGTCGACGTCCACCTCGGCGGAGGGTGGCGGAAGCAGTACCCGGCACCACCCTGGGCGGCCCCCGTACGCCCAGGCAACTGCACCACCGGCAACGCCCGTACGACGACGTACAGCGACATACCCACCCGTACGGCTCCGTACGGCCAGCTGCCCCGGTGCGCCGCTCCCGCGGCGCGCTCCGCCCGATTTCTCTCCCCAGGAGGAGATCCCCCTCATGACCGCCCGCACCCAGCGCACCCGCCTCCTCGCAGCCGGCGTGGCCGCCGTGTCCGTGTCCCTCGTGCTGTCCGGCTGCAGCAGCAGCAAGAGCAGTGAGGGCGGCGGCGCCCCCAACGCCTCCGCGACCGTCAACGCGGTCAAGGCCGACGACAAGCTGGTCGCCCTCGTCCCCGCGGACGTCAAGTCGGCCGGGAAGCTCGTGGTCGGCGCGGACGCCTCGTACGCCCCGGACGAGTTCAAGGACGACAGCGGCAAGGTCATCGGCATGGACGTCGATCTCGCCGACGCCATCGCCGCCAAGCTCGGCCTGAAGGCCGAGGTCCAGGACTCCGGCTTCACCGCGATCATCCCGGGCATCCAGTCGAACAAGTTCCAGCTCGGCATGTCGTCCTTCACGGACAACAAGGAGCGCGAGCAGGTCGTCGACATGGTGACCTACTTCAACTCCGGCAGCGCCATCGCGGTCAAGAAGGGCAACCCCAACAAGATCGACCCGAAGGACCTCTGCGGCAAGAAGGTCGCCGTCCAGACCGGCACCACCCAGGCCGACGAGATCAAGGACACCCGCAACCCGGACTGCGCCAAGGGCGGCAAGCCGGGCATCCAGAACGACGGTGACAAGTTCGACCTCCAGACGGACGTCACCAACGCCGTGGTCTCCGGCCGCGACGACGCGATGATGGCCGACTCCCAGGTCGTCGACTACGCGATCAAGCAGTCCGGCGGCCAGCTGGAGAAGCTCGGCGACACCTACGGCGTGGCCCCCTACGGCGTCGCCCTGGCCAAGGGCTCCAAGCTCACGCCGGCCGTCCAGGGCGCCATCCAGTCGCTGATCGACGACGGCACCTACAAGCAGATCCTCACCAAGTGGGGCGTCGAGGCCGGTGCCCTCGACAAGTCGACCGTCAACGGCGCCGTCAGCTGACCTCTCGTACGCTTCATCTCTCCCCCGAGGCCACACCGTGAACTCTCTGGACAAGGGGGCGGCGGAGAAGGGACGGCCTGAGACCATCAAGGCCGTCCCGGTTCGCCACCCCGGACGCTGGGCGGGCGCTGTCGTCATCGCCCTGCTCGCGGCAATGCTGCTGAGCGCCCTCTTCACCAACCCCGCTTTCAAGTGGGACATCGTCGGGCAGTACCTGTTCCACGACAGCATCATGCACGGCCTGCTCGTGACGCTGGAGCTGACCGCCCTCTCCATGCTCATGGGTGTGGTCGGCGGCATCGTCCTCGCGGTGATGCGCCTGTCGCCGAACCCGCTGCTGGCCGGCACCGCCTGGGTCTACATCTGGGTCTTCCGCGGCACCCCGGTGCTGGTGCAGCTGGTGTTCTGGAACTTCCTCGGCCTGATCTGGGCCAAGCTGTCGATCGGCGTCCCGTGGGGACCGGAGTTCTGGTCCGAGCAGACCAACGTCCTGATCCCGACCTTCGTCGCCGCGCTGCTGGGTCTCGGCCTCAACGAAGCCGCCTACATGGCGGAGATCGTCCGCGGCGGCATCCAGTCCGTCGACGAGGGCCAGACCGAGGCCGCCCACGCGCTCGGGATGAGCCGGTTCCAGACCATGCGGCGGATCGTCCTGCCGCAGGCCATGCGGGTGATCATCCCGCCGACCGGCAACGAGACCATCTCGATGCTGAAGACCACCTCGCTGGTCTCCGTGATCTCCCTGGAGGAAATCTTCCGGGCCGGCCAGGTCATCTATTCCCGGAACTACCAGAACATCCCGCTGCTGATCGTCGTCAGCCTCTGGTACCTGTTCTTCACCTCGGTGCTGACCATCGGCCAGTACTACATCGAGCGCTACTACGCCCGAGGCTCCAACCGCACCCTCCCGCCCACCCCGCTGCAGCGACTGCGGGGCCTGTTCGCCGGGAAGCCCACCCCGAAGACGAACGCCGACGTCGTCCCGGGCCTCGAGGGAGGTGGTCACGTATGACCGAGCTGAGCAAGACCCCCGCCGCCTCCGCCGAGCCGATGGTCCGCGCCGAGAACGTGCACAAGTCCTACGGCCCGGTCGAGGTGCTCAAGGGCATCGACCTGGAGGTCAGGCAGGGAGAGGTGTTCTGCCTCATCGGCCCGTCCGGCTCCGGCAAGTCGACCTTCCTGCGGTGCATCAACCACCTGGAGAAGATCAACGGCGGCCGCCTCTGGGTGGACGGCGAGCTGGTCGGCTACCGCCAGCGGGGCGACAAGCTCCACGAGCTCAAGGACCGCGAGGTCGCCCTGAAGCGGCGCGACATCGGCATGGTGTTCCAGCGCTTCAACCTGTTCCCGCACATGACCGCCATGGAGAACGTCATCGAGGCGCCGGTCCAGGTCAAGGGCGAGACCAAGGCCGCGGCCCGGGAGCGAGGGATGGCCCTGCTGGAGCGGGTCGGCCTCGCCGACAAGGCGGGGAACTACCCCTCGCAGCTCTCCGGCGGCCAGCAGCAGCGCGTGGCGATCGCCCGCGCACTGGCCATGAAGCCCAAGCTGATGCTCTTCGACGAGCCCACCTCGGCGCTCGACCCGGAGCTGGTCGGCGACGTGCTCGACGTCATGCGCGGCCTCGCCGAGGAGGGCATGACGATGGTGGTCGTCACCCACGAGATGGGCTTCGCCCGCGAGGTCGGCGACGCGCTGGTGTTCATGGACGGCGGTGTGGTGGTCGAGTCCGGCAACCCCCGCGAGGTGCTCACCAACCCCCAGCACGAGCGCACCAGGGCCTTCCTCTCCAAGGTGCTCTGAGCCCGTACGGTCGGCGCCCGGCAGACGACTTCCTGCCGGGCGCCGCCGTTTTCCCCAGCCGGGTAATAGGCTGGAAGCAGTCAGCCCGTTACCGATGATTCCTGGAAGGACCGCCGTGGAGCTCGCCTCGTACGCCGATCTCGCCGTTCGGCTGGTGAACACCGAGGAACCCGAGCGCGGCACCGACACGCTGATCTCGGTGGACGCCGTGCGCGCCCTGTTCTCCGACTCCGCCCGTGCCGCCGCGCTGGCCGACGAGTCCGACGTGCCCCGGCTGCGGGCGGTGCGGACCAGGCTGCGCGGGGTCTTCGAGGCCGCCGCCGAGGGCGACGAGGTCCGGGCCGTCGACCTGCTGAACAGCCTGCTGATGGAGTACCCCGTCAGCCCGCTGGTCTCCGGGCACGACTACCCGGACGACGCCGGCCGGCCGCGCTGGCACCTGCACCTGGCCGACAACTCGCCCACCGCCACCGCGCACTTCAGCGCCGTCGCCTGCATGGGCTTGGCCGTCCACCTCACCGAGCTGGGCGCCGACCGGCTCGGCATCTGCCAGGCCGCGCCGTGCCGCAACGCCTACCTGGACACCTCGACCAACCGCTCCCGCCGCTACTGCTCCGACCGCTGCGCCACCCGCGCCAACGTCGCCGCGTACCGGGCCCGCAAGCGCCAGGAGGCCGAGGCCGCCCTGCACCCGGGGAACTAGCCGGGCCGGCCGGGCCTTTCGGGTCAGACCTCTTCGACCCACACGCCGAGGCGGCGGGCCAGGCCCGGCAGCCGGGACAGCCGGGGGCCGAGCAGCAGCCGCTCCAGCCCGCGGCCCGGTGCCAGCCAGGCCGGGCTCGGACGCAACCGCAGCAGCACCCGGCCGAGCACCAGCTCGTCCGGAACCGGGCCGTAGCTGCGGCTGTCGCTGTCCACCGGGCGGTTGTCGGACAGCAGCCACCAGCCCTTCGGGCGGCGCTCGGCGGCCCGCTTCACCACCAGCAGGTCCTGCTGGAAGGGGTGCCGGAACAGCACCACCGCGCCGGGCCGGATCAGCGCGCCGTATCGGACCAGCAACTGGTCGCCCTCGCGCAGGGTCGGGACCATCGACGGGCCCGCCACGTCGACCAGCCCGAACGGCACCACGCCGCCCGCGCCGCCCTGCGGTTCCGTGCTCCGCGCCACGACTCCTCCTCCTGGACCGCCCGCCCCCAGTCTGCCGCACGGACCGTCACCGTTCGATGTCCGGATTACCCCGGTTACGGGTCCGCCTTTTGCCCTACGCCCACCGCCCGGCCGCGAAACCCGGAGGCCGGAAGGGTAGTCTCGGGCGCGGGAAGACGATCTAAGGAAGGACTCCCATGTTCTCTCGTCTGTTTGCACCGCGTGCCACCGCTCACGCCCACTGCGACCTGCCGTGCGGTGTGTACGACCCGGCGCAGGCCAAGCTGGAGGCCGAGTCGGTCAAGGCCACCCAGGAGAAGTACCAGGCCAACGAGGACCCGCACTTCCGCGCCCGCGCCATCATCATCAAGGAGCAGCGCGCCGAGGCCGTCAAGCACCACATCTCGGTGCTGTGGAGCGACTACTTCAAGGCGCCGCACTTCGAGAAGTACCCGCAGCTGCACAAGCTGATCAACGACACCCTGAAGGCCGCCTCGGCCGCCAAGGCGTCCACGGACCCGGCCACCGGCCAGGCCCTGCTGGACCTGATCGCCGAGGTCGACAAGATCTTCTGGGAGACCAAGCAGGCCTGAGCCTGACGCGTCGCCACCCGACCGCCCCCGTCCGCTCCGTCGGACGGGGGCGGTCGTGCGTTCACGTGCGATCCACCCTCGGTAAGGACTGACCGGCATGAGTGACTGTTATGCTGCCAGGGCGTCCGAGGGAGAAGTCCGGTGTGAATCCGGCGCTGACCCGCAACGGTGAGCACGGCCCGAACCCCCGTGCCAGCCCGATCGCCCCCGGTCGCTGAACTCCCGACAACTCGCCGTGGACTGCGAGGGGAAGGCGCCCGGGCACGCCCCGGCCGGCGCCCGCCCCGGCACACCCCGCGGCCCGAGGCAAGGCGCGACCGCCGTGAGTGACCCCGTTCGCCGAACACCGCACGTGAGCGACCCCGTTCGCCGAACACCGACCGCCCCGCTCGCCCTCGGCCTCGCCGCCGCCCTGCTGCTCTCCCTGGTCTGCGGGGTCGCGTTCGGCTCCTCCGGGATCGAACTCCCCCGGGTGCTGCGCCTGTTGGGCGCCGGGCTGACGGGCGGCCGGCTGGACGCCGACGAGGCCGCCGGGTACGCGATCGTCTGGGAGATCCGGCTTCCGCGCACCGTGCTGGCCGCCGTGGTCGGGGCCGGACTGGCCGCCACCGGGGTCGCCGTCCAGGCCTTGGTGCGCAACGCCCTCGCCGACCCCTTCGTGCTCGGCATCTCCTCCGGCGCGGCCGTCGGCGCCAACGCCGTGCTGCTGTTCGGCGCCTTCGCCTCGCTCGGGGTGTGGGCGATCTCCGTCTCCGCGTTCGGCTCCGCGCTGGCCGCCATGGCGCTGGTCTACCTCGCCGCCCGCACCGCGTACGGGCTCACCCCGCTGCGGCTGGTGCTCACCGGAACCGCCCTCTCCTACGGCTTCTCCGCCGCCACCACCCTGATGGTCTTCTCCGCCGACCACGCCGAGGCCGCCCGGGACGCCATGATGTGGCTGCTCGGCAGCCTCGGCGGCGCCACCTGGGGGTCGGTGCCGATCGCCGCCGGCACCGTCCTGGCCGGGCTGGCCCATCTGACCTGCGCCGCCGGGCGGTTGGACGCTCTCGCCATGGGCGACGAGACCTCCGCCTCGCTCGGCGTGGACCCGGACCGGCTGCGCCGGGAGCTCTTCACGGTCACCGCCGCCGTCACCGGCACCGTGGTCGCCGTCAGCGGGGCGATCGGCTTCGTCGGACTGCTGGTGCCGCACCTGGCCCGGATGCTGGTCGGCGCCGCTCACCGCCGGGTGCTGGTGGTCGCGCCGCTGGCCGGGGCACTGCTGCTGGTCTGGGTGGACATCGCCTCGCGCACCCTGCTGGCACCCGCCGAACTGCCCGTCGGGGTGTTCACCGCGGTGCTCGGGGTGCCCGCCTTCCTGCTGATGATGCGCCGCCGCGGCCAGGCCCTCGGGGGCGGGCGGTGACCGGGGCCGCCGGGGTGGCGAGAACCGCCGGGGTGGCCGGGGCCGAGGAACTCTCCGTCGACGGCGTCTCGGTGGAGCTGCCCGGCGCCCGGCTGGTCCACGAGGTGAGCCTGGCGGCCGCCGCCGGCCAGGTGGTCGGGCTGATCGGCCCGAACGGCAGCGGCAAGTCGACCCTGCTGCGCTGCGTCTACCGGGTGCTGCGGCCGGCCGGCGGGACCGTCCGGCTGGCCGGCGACGACCTGCACGCGCTCACCGCGCGCCGGGCGGCCACCCGGGTGGCCGCGCTGACCCAGGAGCACACCGCCGAGTTCGACTTCACCGTTGCCGAGGTGGTCGCCATGGGCCGGCTGCCGCACCGGCGCGGCCCGGGCGGGCCGAGCGCCGAGGACCGGGAGCGCTGCACCGCCGCACTGCGGAAGGTCCGGGCCGAACACCTCGCGGGACGCGGCTTCCTGAACCTCTCCGGGGGCGAGAAGCAGCGGGTGCTGTTCGCCCGCGCCCTGGTCCAGGAGCCGCGCCTGCTGGTCCTCGACGAGCCCACCAACCACCTGGACATCGCCCACCAGTTGGAGGTGCTGGCGCTCGCCCGCGAGGCCGGGCCGACGGTGCTCACCGCGCTGCACGACCTCAACCTGGCGGCGGGGCACTGCGATCGGCTGTACGTGCTGGCGGCCGGGCGGATCGTCGCGGCCGGGCCGCCCGCCGAGGTGCTCCGGCCCGCCCTGCTGGCCGAGGTGTTCGGTGTCCGGGCCACCCCCGTCCGGCATCCGGAGACCGGCGCCCTCCAACTGCTGTTCGACCGCCTCCCCTGAACCCCCGAAACCGCCCCGACCCGAAAGAACCCCCATGCGCACCAAGGCCGTTGCCTCCGCCGCCCTGCTCACCCTCGGACTGACCGCCTGCGGCGCCGAGATCGCTCCGCGGGAGGCCGGCACCGCCTCCGCCCACTACCCGGTGACCGTCACGAACTGCGGCGAGCGGCACACCTTCCCGCGGAAGCCCGCCCGGGTGGTGACCAACGACGTCAACATCACCGAACTGATGCTCTCCCTCGGCCTCGCCGACCGGATGGCCGGCTACGTGATGCCCGACGACAAGGGCCGGGTCGACCGGGTCGCCTGGAAGGACGGCTACCAGCAGACCACCTGGCTCTCCAGGAAGGTGCTCACCAAGGAGATCGCCCTGGACGCCAGGGCCGACCTGGTGTTCGCCGGCTGGCACTACGGCTTCGACGAGGGCAGCGGCGTCACCCCGCAGGCGTTCAGGGACCTGGGCATCGACTCGTACGTGCTCAGCGAGTCCTGCCGCAGCGGCACGGGCGGCGAACGCGGGGTGATGGACCCGCTGGACGCGCTCTACACCGATCTGGCCAACCTCGGCGAGATCTTCGACGTCGAGGACCGCGCCGACCGGCTGATCGCCGAGTCCAGGGCGAAGATCGACGCCGTCCCGCAGCCCGGACACCGCCCGTCCGTCTTCCTCTACGACAGCGGGCAGGACAAGCCGTACACCGCCGGGAAGTTCGCCGCCGCGAACGCCGTCATCGCCAGGGCCGGCGGCACCAACATCATGGGCGACCTCGCGGACACCTGGGTCACCGCCGGCTGGGAGAGCGTGGTCGAGCGCGACCCCGAGGTGATCGTGATCAACAGCTACGCGACGCCGAGCGCCGAGGAGAAGCGGGCCTTCCTCAAGTCCTTCCCGCCGCTGGCGAACGTCTCCGCGATCAGGAACGACCGGATCCTCGTCATGGACTACGTCGACCTGGTCGAGAGCCCGCGCAACCCGGCCGCGATCAGCACCCTGGCCGACTTCCTGCGCACCGTCCCGGCCGGTTGACCGGCCGCCGGGCGGCCGGTCGGCCGATCGGCCGGACCGGAGCCCCGTTCGAAGCCCCCGTCGGGCGTACGCTCGAAGGTGCGAGGCCGAGGGACCCCGACCGGAGGAGCGAGACCATGAGCACCATGGCGGCCCCCGCCGCCTTCGACACCCGAGCGCTGCGCGAGGGCATCGAACGCTGCGACGCCGAGGCCCTGCTGGCGCTGTACGCCGAGGACGCCGAGCTGCGCGTGGTCGACCGCAAGACCCAGCCCAGCCACCCCCTGGTGATGCACGGACGGGACGAGATCGGCGCCATGCTGGACGACGTCTACAGCCGCGAGATGACCCACAAGCTGGAGCAGGTGGTGGTCGAGGGCGACCACCTCGCGTTCCTCGAATCCTGCCACTACCCCGACGGGGTGCGGGTGCTCATGGCGTCGATGGCCGACCTGCGGGACGGCCGGATCGTCGACCAGACCTCCGTCCAGGCCTGGGACGAGAGCGGGTCCGAGCAGTAGGCTCGCCGCATGATCCGCACCGCCGTCGTCACCGACGTCCCCGTCATCCTGGCCATGATCCGCGAGCTGGCGGAGTACGAGAAGGCCCCGCAGGAGGCGGTGGCCACCGAGGAGCAGCTGCGCGAGTCGCTGTTCGGCGCCAACCCGGCGGTGTTCGGCCTGATCGCGGAGGACGACGCCACCGGCGAGCCGGTCGGCTTCGCGGTCTGGTTCCTCAACTTCTCGACCTGGCGCGGCACCCACGGGATCTACCTGGAGGACCTGTACGTCCGCCCCTCGGCCCGCGGAGGCGGCCACGGCAAGGCGCTGCTGCTGGAGCTGGCGCGGATCGCCGTCGAGCGCGGCTACGCGCGGGTGGAGTGGTCGGTGCTCGACTGGAACCAGCCCTCGATCGACTTCTACAAGTCGCTCGGCGCGGTGCCGATGGACGAATGGACCGTCTACCGGCTCACCGACGAGGCACTCCGGGCCGCCGGAAGCCGTTGAACGGACGCACGGAGTACCCGCAAAGGCCCTGCCACCCTGCGTGGTAATGCCTTACCATGAGTAACTCCCGCACCGGGTGCGGAGGACGCCCCCTCCGGGGGTACCGAGCAAGTTCAGCGCGTCACCCAGGAGGCAAGGGTGTCCAAGATCGACAGCGATCTCGGAGTTCAGGACTTCGTGGAGGTCCGGCTGCCCGCGGCGGGGGCCTATCTCTCCGTGCTGCGAACAGCGACGGCCGGGCTCGCGGCCCGGTTGGACTTCACCCTCGACGAGATCGAGGACCTGCGGATCGCGGTCGACGAGGCCTGCGCCATCCTGCTCCAGCAGGCGGTGCCGGGCTCCGTGCTGTCCTGCGAGTTCCGGCTGGTCGGCGACTCGTTGAAGGTGACCGTCGCCGCTCCGACCACGGACGGCAGGGCGCCCGAGCGCGACACCTTCGCGTGGACGGTGCTCTCCGCGCTGGCCGGCGAGGTGGACTCCTCGGTCGCCGAGGACAACACCGTGTCGATCAGCCTGCACAAGAAGCGCGGCGGGTCCGCCGCTCACTGACGGGCACCGAGCAGCACCCTGCAAGGGCCGTCCGCCGTTCCCCTACCGGGGCCCGACGGGCGGCTCCCGGTACCGCCCCCGGGCGGTACGACCAACGAGACGATTCCGGGGCCGCCGGCCCCGGTGCTCCCGGAACGGAACGGGGGAATGGCCGTGAGTGATCTGGACCGTACCGGCCTCGCGACGGCGGGACCTGCCGTACCGACCCAGGCGAGCGTTTCCGGCCTCGCCGCCAACGACGAAGCGCACCCGAAGGACGCCCACCGGATGAGCCACCCGACCGAGCCGACGCCCGCCTCCGCTCCCCTGCCGGAACCGCCGGAACCGGCGGAGGAGGCCGCGGAGCTGCACGGCGCCGTGCCGGCCCAGGGCTCGCACCGCACCGGCGCGCCGGACCGGGAAGCCGCCCGCGCGCTGTTCGTCCGGCTGTCCGCGCTGCCCGAGGGCTCCCCGGAGCGCGTCGAGCTGCGCAACCAGCTGGTGCGGATGCACATCCCGCTGGTCGAGCACCTGGCCCGGCGCTTCCGCAACCGGGGCGAGCCGCTCGACGACCTGACCCAGGTCGCCACCATCGGACTGATCAAGTCGGTGGACCGCTTCGACCACGAGCGCGGGGTCGAGTTCTCCACCTACGCGACGCCGACCATCGTCGGCGAGATCAAGCGGCACTTCCGCGACAAGGGCTGGGCGGTGCGCGTCCCCCGCCGCCTGCAGGAGCTGCGGCTGTCGCTCACCACGGCGACCAGCGAGCTCTCCCAGCGGCACGGCCGCTCCCCCACGGTGCACGAGCTGGCCGAGCACCTGGGCATCTCCGAGGAGGACGTGCTGGAGGGCCTGGAGTCCGCCAACGCGTACTCCACGCTGTCCCTGGACGTGCCGGACAGCGACGACGAGTCGCCGGCCGTGGCGGACACCCTGGGCGCCACCGACGAGGCACTGGAGGGCGTCGAGTACCGCGAGTCGCTCAAGCCGCTGCTGGCCCAACTGCCGCCCCGCGAGCAGAAGATCCTGGTGCTGCGGTTCTTCCGGAACATGACCCAGTCGCAGATCGCCGCCGAGGTGGGGATCTCCCAGATGCACGTGTCCCGGCTGCTGGCGCGGACGCTGGCCCAGCTGCGGGAGAAGCTCCTCGTGGAGGAGTGACCACGCGCAGGAACACCGACGGCCGCCCAGCTCCCGCTGTGGCGGCCGTCCGGCTGTCCGGGGCGCTCCGGGGCCTCCCTGCGGCCCCGGAGCGCTCAGTCCTCCCGCGGGGCGTAGAGCGCCGCCGTGGACTTCGGGTTGAGCAGGGCGCCGATGCCCACCAGTCCGAGCAGGCCGACCAGCACGCCGACCGCGATCATCGCGCCGCCGCTCTGGACCATGTAGTAAGCGACCGGCAGGCAGATCGAGTTGGTCAGCACGGCCGGGCTGCGGCCCCAGCGGCGCTCCTTGAGCAGCGCCCGGGCGGCCAGGACCGGCAGCACCCCGAGCAGCACGATGACCAGGCCGCCGAACTCGTTCAGGGCCAGCTGCTTGGCCTGCCCGGACAGCGCGGACACCATGTCCGAGACACCGACGACGGCCAGCGCGGCGCCCTCCAGGGCGGTGATGGCGGCGCCCAGGGTGAGCGGAACCGGGCGAGCGGGTGCGGGGGCGGAGGTTTCTGCGGTCACTCCAGCAGGGTAGCCGCCGCTCGGTCCGTACCGCCCCGTAGGCTTTCCCCCATGCGCGCTCTCCTGGTCGTGAACCACAAGGCCACCACCACCAGTGGCCGGACCAGGGACGTACTGATCCACGCACTGCGCAGCGATCTCAAGCTGGAGGTCGCCGAGACGCAGTACCGGGGCCACGCGCGCGACCTGGCCCGTGGGGCGGCGGCGGACGGCACGGTGGACCTGGTGGTGGCGCTGGGCGGTGACGGCACCGTCAACGAGGTGGTGAACGGGCTGCTGTGCCACGGCCCGGGTGAGAAGGTCCCGCGACTGGCCGTGGTGCCGGGCGGTTCGACCAACGTCTTCGCCCGCGCGCTCGGCCTGCCCAACGACCCGGTGGAGGCCACCGGCGCCCTGCTGAACGCGCTGGAGCAGGGGCGCGAGCGGCCGATCGGGCTGGGCAAGGCGATGACCGAGGGGCTGCCCGACCGCTGGTTCACCTTCACCGCCGGCCTCGGCTTCGACGCCGGGGTGGTCGGCCGGGTCGAGGAGCAGCGCCGCGCCGGTCGCAAGTCCACCCACGCGCTCTACGTCGGGCAGGCGCTCCGGCACTACTTCACCCAGCGTGAGCAGCGCCGCTCGGGCCCCGTGACGCTCGAACTCCCGGGCCACGAAGCCGTTCCGGGCCTGGTGCTGGCCATAGTCAGCAACACCTCGCCGTGGACGTTCCTCGGCAACCGTCCGGTCTACCCCTCGCCCCTCGCCTCCTTCGACACGGATCTGGACGTCTTCGGCGTCACCCGGATGACGGCGTTCGGTACGGCTCGAACGGTCCGTCAGATCCTGCGGTCGCACGCGCCTTCGGGCGACGGCGCCCCGCCGCTCGGCCCGTCCGGAAAACACGTCGTCTCCTATCACGACGTCAGACACTTCACCTTGGTTTCCCAGGAACCGGTCCCGTTCCAGGTCGACGGGGACCATCTTGGAGACCGGAGGCGCGTCAGTTTCACAGGCGTACGGCGGGCACTGCGTGTGATTGTGTGACCGGAAGGGGGGTTCGCCCTTCTTCTCGAACGCACAAGCCCCCTTCACTCCATAGAAGTACTGGCTGTGAGCTAGGCGACACCGAAGAATCAAAAATTCCTCCCCGAAGGGGGTTGTATCCGAGCCCGAGGTTTGCGAACCTCTACATGGCGATCGGGACGCATCGCAGCGACGGCAACTCCGGAACCACAGGAGCGCCGACCGCGGAGTGTCCCTCGAATCGCCGAATCCCCCTCAGCACAGACCACCCGGGCCCGGCGGGCCTTTGGTCTCTTTTGCTGTTGTGGGATTCGTGAAAGCGTTCACATTCACAAGCCATTCGATTATGCCGATCGGGCCACCCCCCGCGGCAGGAGGAGTTGGACGACCATGGACTGGCGCCACCGCGCTGTCTGCCGCGAAGAGGACCCGGAGCTGTTCTTCCCGATCGGGAACACCGGTCCTGCTCTGCTGCAGATCGAGGAAGCCAAGGCCGTGTGCCGCCGCTGTCCGGTGATGGAGCAGTGCCTCCAGTGGGCTCTCGAGACCGGCCAGGACGCCGGCGTCTGGGGCGGCATGAGCGAGGACGAGCGTCGCGCCATGAAGCGCCGTGCCGCCCGCAACCGCGCCCGCACCGCCTGATCAGCAGCGTCCGGTCACACGCCGTAGTACCAGCAGTAACCGCCGTACCGATCAACACATGATCAAAGGCTTCCCTGCACTTCCTGGTGAAGCCTTCCGCACCAAGGGCCTTGCCCAGCGAGGTCCCGCGACACAGGACCGTCCAGCCACTTGATACTGTTCACTTAGAGCAATACTGTGGAGCTGTGACGCTCACCGTGTGCAACGCACATGTCAGGTGTCGCACCACCCAGAGCCCCCGTTCCGGCCGACTCCCCCCGACGGCCGGAACGGGTTGAGAGGCCCTGTCGACCCACCCCCCCCGGTCGACAGGGCCTCGTTTCTGTTTCCGCGTCCGAATGCCCGCCAGGTGCCGCGCCTCCGGTTCCGCTCCGCCGGTTCCGCGCACCGGGCGCACGGGGCGGGCACCCGGCGCATCCGCCGAACGCACGCCCCTGCCGAGCGCCGCAACGCATCAACGCACCGGGATCTCCAGGATCACCTTGGTCCCGCCGTTCGGGCCGGCCACCATGTCGAAGGTCCCGCCCAGCTCGCCGGTGGCCAGCGTCCGGACGATCTGCAGCCCGAGGTTGCCGGCCGTCTGCGGGTCGAAGCCCTCGGGCATGCCGTGGCCGTCGTCCTGCACGGTGATCAGCAGGTACTCCTCCGGCCGGGCGCCGCCGTTCCAGCTGTCCGACCAGCCCATCCCCGTCGCCGGGGCCCGTCCGCGCAGCGCGCTCACCTCCAGGTTCCCGGAGGCCGTCGGGCCGAAGGCGTGTTCCAGGGCGTTCTGCAGCAGCTCGGTCAGCACCATCGACAGCGGGGTGGCCACCTCGGCGGAGAGGATGCCGAAGCTGCCGGTGCGGCGGGTCGCCACCCGGCCGTCCTGGGACAGCTCCATCACCATCGCCAGCACCCGGTCGGCGATCTCGTCGAAGGCCACCTGCTCGTCCAGCGCCTGGGAGAGCGTCTCGTGCACGATCGCGATCGAGCCGACCCGGCGCACCGCCTCGTCCAGCGCGGCCCGGCCGGACTCGGACTCCATCCGGCGGGACTGCAGCCGCAGCAGGGCGGCGACGGTCTGGAGGTTGTTCTTCACCCGGTGGTGGATCTCCCGGATGGTGGCGTCCTTGGTCATCAGCTCGCGGTCGCGCCGGCGCAGCTCGGTGACGTCCCGGCAGAGCACCAGCGAGCCGGTCAGGGTCCCCTTGGGCTTGAGCGGGATCGCGCGCAGGGTCACCACTCCGCCCTGCGCCTCCACCTCGGTCTGCCGGGGCGCCCAGCCGCTGGCAAGTTTCACCAGCGCCTCGTGGACGGCCGAGCGGGAGGGCGGGGCCAGGTCGGCGGTGGCCCGGCCGAGGTGGCTGCCGACCAGGTCGGAGGTGAGGCCGAGCCGGTGGTAGGCGGAGAGGGCGTTGGGGCTGGCGTAGGTGACGATGCCGTCCGCGTCCAGCCGGATCAGGCCGTCGCCCACCCGGGGGGCGGCGTCCATGTCCGCCTGCTCCACGCCGGGGAACGGGAAGCTGCCGGCCGCGATCATCTGGGCCAGGTCGGAGGCGCTCTGCAGGTAGGTGAGCTCCAGCCGGCTGGGGGTGCGCACGGTCAGCAGGTTGGTGTTGCGGGCGATCACCCCGAGCACCTCTCCCTCGCGCCGGACCGGGATCGACTCGACCCGCACCGGCACCTCCTCGCGCCACTCCGGGTCGCCCTCGCGCACGATCCGGCCCTCGTCGAAGGCGGCGTCCAGCAGCGGACGGCGCCCGCGCGGGACGAGGTGGCCGACCATGTCGTCCTGGTAGGAGGTGGGCCCGGTGTTGGGCCGCATCTGCGCCACCGAGACGTAGCGGATGCCGTCCCAGGTGGGGATCCACAGCACCAGGTCGGCGAAGGAGAGGTCGGAGAGCAGCTGCCACTCCGAGACCAGCATGTGGAGCCATTCCACGTCGGCCCCGGTCAGGGTGGTGTGGCGGCGGACGAGTTCGTTCAGCGAGGGCACATGGCGAGGGTAGCGCCGCCGGCCGGGGGCGGGCTCGGCGGACCGTGCGGTGCCGGTGGACGACTGCCCGAAGTTGTTTAGACCAATTTGCCAGGAGGCCTGGACAACCCGGATTGGTCTAGTCCACAATGGGAGGGCACCAAGGAGAGGCCCCCCCGCGCAACTGCCCTGACCGCGCGCGGCTTCTCCTCGGTCGGACGCCACCGATCGAGGACCCCGCACAGTCCTCGATCGACACCGGTGCCCGACGACAGCTCCGGGCTGCGGTGCCGCACGGGTTGAGGGTCCCGTGTCGGCGCCGTGGCCCGTAGTGCTTTCCGGCCCGCGTTCGCGGCCCTCCCCCGAACCACGTTCCGCCGCTCACGGAACCGGCTCCCTGTCCACAGGCTGTGGACAGGGAGCCGGTTCCGTTGCCGGAGGCGGGCGGGTGAGTGGCCCCGCTCCCCCTCAGTGGGTCTCGGTGACCTTGGCCAGGGCGCGCGGCGCGTCCGGGTCCTGGCCGCGGGCGATGGTGACCTCGTAGGCCAGCTGCTGCAGCGGCAGGATCTCCAGGATCGGCTGGACCTCCTCCGGCACGCCGGCCGGCAGTGCGAAGCCCGCCGAGGCGGCGTCCACCTGGGCCTGCTGGCCGATCACCACCAGGTCCGCGCCTCGCCCGCGCAGCCGGTCCAGCACCGGCTGGAGGGCCTCGCCGCCCCTGCCGTCCGGGACGACCGCGATCACCGGCGAGACGTTGTCCACCATGGCCAGCGGGCCGTGCAGCAGATCGGCGCCGGAGAACGGGGTGGCCGGGATGTACGTGGTCTCCATCAGCTTGAGCGCCGCCTCCCGGGCGGTCGGGTAGCCGTAGCCGCGCGAGGTGATCACCAGGCGCTGGGCGAAGCGGTAGCGCTCGGCCAGCGCCCTCACCTCGGCGTGGCGGGCCAGCACGCCGGCGGCCAGGCCCGGCAGCTCCTTGGCGGCCGAGCCGTCCCCGCCGCGCATGCCCTCGACCAGCAGGTAGAGCGCCAGCAGTTCGGCGGTGTAGGTCTTGGTGGCCGGCAGCGCCTTCTCCGGGCCGGCCAGCACGTCGATGTGGAACTCGGAGACCTCGGCGAGCGGGGAGTCGGGGTTGTTGGTGACGGCGAGGGTGATCGCCCCGGCCTCGCGGGCCGCCTTGGTGGAGGCCACCAGGTCCGGCGATCCCCCGGACTGGCTGACGGTGATCACCAGGACGTCGGTGAGGTCCGGCTTGGCGCCGTACGCGGTGGTGGTGGACATCGAGGTCAGGCCGGCCGGCCTGCCGAGCAGGATCTCGATCAGGTACTTGGCGTAGAGCGCCGCGTTGTCGGACGTGCCGCGCGCGGTGAGCAGGACGAAGCGGGGGCTGCGGGCGGCGACCCCGGCCGCGATCTCGCGGATCTTCGGCGCTCCCTCGTCGAGGATGCGCTGGAGGACGGCCGGCTGCTCGGCCATCTCCGCCGCCATGATCCGGCCGGGGACGGAACCGGTCTGCGGGTCGGACATCTGGGTGCCTCCGATGAGATGGGTCGACCCCGCCCGGGCGGGCTGCCCGACGGGGACCTCTACGGCGGCGAGTCCGCACACTCGCTGCGGTTCTTCGCGGGCAATCCTACGAGCGCGCCCCCGGCGCGGCACCCCCGAACCACCGCCTCCCGGAAGGCGGGGAGGGAGGGGCGGGGACTCGGCGGTGCGGTTCTTCGCAGCCCGTCAGGACGGGTTGTTGATCAGCTGGTCGATCGCCGTGTCGGCGTCCTTGGTGGCCTGGTCCACCGACTTGCCCTTGAGGATCGCGGTCAGCATGTCGGGGATGATCTTCTGCTTCTCCACCGCGCCCCAGCCAGGCGCCAGCGGGGTGAACCAGGCGTCCGGGACGGCGTTGGCCGCGGCGGCGGTGGTGGGCTTGTTCTTCAGCGGGTTCAGCTGGTTGAGGTTGTTCGGCAGGATGTCCTTGTCGGCGAGCGCCTGCTCGGACCTGGAGCTGGTGAACATCCGGATCCAGTCGGTGGCCGGCGCCACCTGCTTGGACTCGGCGGTGACGGCGAGGTCGGAGCCGCCGATGAAGGTCGGCAGCGGCTTGCCGTCCGGGCCGGGCATGGTGGCCACCTTGACGGCGTCCTTGAGGCCCGGGTCACCGGTGACCGGCGCGGTGACGCCGGCCGCCTCGAAGCCGTTGCCGTAGAAGGACGCGGCGTGCCCGCGGGCCATCGCCACGTACTGGTCCTGCTCGTTCTGCGTGAGGTCGCCCTTGTTGTACTTGCGGACCAGGTCGACGAAGTGGCCGATGCCCTGCTGGGACTTGGCGTCGTGCAGGGTGCCGTGCCAGTTGCCGGAGCTGTCGAACTTGGCGATGCTGCCGCCGTACGCGGCCACGTAGCTCATCGCGGCGTACCAGTACGGGCCGGGCAGGTAGAGCGGGGAGAAGGTCCGGTCGCTCCTGTTCCGGTCGGAGATCTTGTCCAGGGCGGTCAGCAGGTCGTTCTCGGTCCTGGGGAACTCGGTGCTGCCGGTGGCCTGCTGGAAGGCGGAGGAGTTGTAGATGGCGACCCGGGCGCCGGCGTAGTACGGCACGCACCACAGCTTGTCCTGGTAGGTGCAGGTGTTGGCGAGCGCCTTGATCCAGCTGTCGGAGTTGTCGAAGGTGGTGCGGTCCACCGGGGCGAGTGCGCCGGAGAGCACGTACTTCATCGTCTCGGTGTTGCCGAGTTCGACGACGTCGGGGGCGCTGCCGTCGGCGAGGGCCTTGTCGAGCTTGCCGACCTTGTCGGCCCAGCCCTGGTAGACCAGCTTGAGGTTGACGCCCGGGTACTTGGCCGCGAACTCGTCGTTGACCCGCTGGACCAGGTCGGGCCAGTTCTTCTGGGCGTCGTCCATCAGCCAGACGGTGACGGTGCCGGTGGCGGCCTTCGGATCCGCGGCGGCGCTCCTGTCACCCGAGGGTGATCCGGACGAGGAGCAGGCCGTCAGCCCGACCGCCAGGGCCATGATTCCGAATGCGGACACGAACTGACGCTTCGTCACGTCATTCTCCGAGGTGCTAGGGCCGAGGGCGGTGCCGGGAGGGAACGGAGTGGACTTTGGCCTAGACCAACGGCGGTGTCAACGCCCAACTCCCCTTCCTGCCAAGGCCGTTGCTGTTCCGTTGCACCCCGTCGCGATTCGGTGGCGATCGGTCGTCGGCCGGTCACCCTAAGTCGAAATCAAGGTGGATTTAAGGCCCTCTTGAGGGAACACGGTCACGGGGCGGGAACGCGGGCCGACAGCCCGGAGAACGGGACGGGCCCGCCATGCGACATGCGCATGACGGGCCCGCCGGCCGACGCCTCCCGGACCCGGCCGGTGACGCCTCCCCGCACGGTTCAGCCGATCGCTCCCGGCTGCCCGGTGAGCACCTCCACGGCCGCCAGCCCGCAGACCCGCGCGGCGCCGTGGGTGGCGATGTGCAGCGCGCCCACCGGCTCGGACTGGGGCAGCCCCATCTCGACCACCGCGGCGTCCGGCCGGGCCGCCACCAGGCGGCCCAGCGCGGCGGCCATCCAGGCGTGCCGGTGCGCGTCCCGCACCACCAGCACCAGGCGTCGGCCCTCGGCCCCGGCCACCAGCTCGGCGACCAGCGCGTCCAGCAGCTCCGGCACGGCCTCGGCGGCCGACACCTCGCGGGTGCGGGTGCCCGGGAACCGGTCGGCCAGCATCCCGGCCACGCCCCACGGGGTCACGTCGCCGACCGCGATGTTCGGCTCGTCCGAGAACGAGGCCACGTACGGGCGCTCGCTCACCGGCAGCACCTCGCGGCCCGGCGCCCGGACCACCTTCAGCGCCCTGCGGGCGGCCCGCAGGCCCACCGCGAGGTCCGGTTCGGGCTGCTCGCCCTGGGCCGCGATCCGGCCCCAGCTGCCCAGCGCCCGGACCCGGTCGGCGGCGTCCGCCAGCCGCTCCTCGCCGAGCCCGCCGGAGCGCACGCCCGCCACGATGGCGTCGCGCAGCATCAGCACGGTCTCCTCGTCGGCCAGCCCGCCGCCGACGCAGATCGCGTCCGCGCCGGCCGCCAGCGCGAGCACGGTGCCCTCGCCCATGCCGAAGGTGTCGGCGATGGCACCCATCTCGATCGCGTCGCTGACGATCAGGCCCTGGTAGCCGAGGCCGCCGTCGGCCGGGGCGGCGCGCAGCAGGTCGCGCAGCACAGTCGGGCTCAGGGTGGCCGGCAGCTTCGGGTCCAGCGCCGGGACCATGATGTGGGCGGTCATCACGGCCTTGGTGCCGGCCGCGATGGCGGCCCGGAACGGCACCAGGTCGCGGGCGCGCAGCACGTCCAGGTCGACGTCGATGACCGGCAGGCCGTGGTGCGAGTCCACCGCGGTGTCGCCGTGGCCGGGGAAGTGCTTGGAGCAGGCGGCCACGCCGGCCGACTGCAGGCCCTCCACCCAGGCGGCGGTGTGCCGGGCGCACAGCTCCGGGTCGGCGCCGAAGGAGCGGACGCCGATCACCGGGTTGCGCGGGTTGGAGTTGACGTCCGCGGTGGGCGCCCAGTTGTAGTTGACGCCGGCCGCGGCCAGCGCCCGGCCCAGCTCGCGGGCGACGTCCCGGGTCAGCGCCGGGTCGTCGATCGCGCCGAGGGCGAGGTTGCCCGGCCAGGAGGAGCCGGAGCCCGCCTCCAGCCGGGTGACGTCGCCGCTCTCCTCGTCGATCGCGATCAGGAGGTCGGGGTTCTCCGCGCGCAGCGCCCGGGTGAGCGCGGAGAGCTGGTCGAGGTCGACCACGTTGCGGTCGAACAGCGCGACCGAGCCGAGCCCGGCGGCCAGGTGGCGGCGCAGCCAGTCCGGCGGCTCGGTGCCGACGAAGCCGGGCTGCAGGACGGTCAGGGCGTCCCGGTGCAGCTGGTCGCTGGCCGGGGCGGTGGGTACGAGGATGCTCACGGTGGCTCAGCCCTTCACGGCGCCGTCGGTCAGACCGCCGACCGCCTTGCGCTGCAGGAAGACGAACAGGATCAGCACGGGGATGGCGAACATCGTGGAGGCCGCCATGGTCGCGCCCCAGTCGTTGCCGAAGGCGGTCTTGAAGGAGGACAGCCACAGCGGGAGCGTCTTGCCCTGCTCCTTGTTGACGATCAGGACGAGCGGGAACTCGTTCCACGCCGTGATGAAGCCGAACAGCGAGGTCGACATCAGGCCGGGGGCCAGCAGCGGGAAGATCACCTTCACGAAGGCCTGGGTGCGGGTGCAGCCGTCCACCATGGCCGACTCCTCCAGCTCCTTCGGCACCGCGGCGATGAAGCCGCGCAGCGTCCAGATCGTGAAGGGCAGGACCATCATCATGTAGAAGAGGGTCAGCGGCAGCAGGCTGTTCAGCATGTCGTTGTCGCGGGAGATCATGTAGACCGCGATGGTCATGACCTCCCAGGGCGCCATCTGCGCCATCATGATGACCAGCACGAAGGCCTTGCGGCCGCGGAACTTCATCCGGGCGACGGCGAAGGCCGCCAGGGTCGCGATCACCAGGGAGATCACCACCGCCCCGACGGTCACGGTGACGCTGTTGGTGACGTACGTCCAGAAGTCCGGCGCGTCGACCGCGGTGCCGAAGTGGTCGAAGGTCGCGTCGAAGGGGATGAAGACCGGCGTCTTGCTGATGATGTCGCGGTCCTGCTTGAACGCGGTCGCGATCATCCAGTAGACGGGGAAGACGAAGAAGACGATGAGGACGACCGCGATCACGTTCGGCCAGGTACGTCCGAAGAGAGAGCGCCTCACAGCTCGTCCTCCTGCTCGATCATGATGCGGAAGTAGTAGGCCATCAGCGCACCCAGCATCAGGATGGTGAGCACCGCGATCGCGGCGCCGACGCCGTAGTGCTGGCTGCCCGAGCCCTCCAGGAAGGCGTGCACGGGCAGGGTCCGGGTGAGGTTCTCGGGCCCGCCGCCGTTGATCGCGTAGACCTGGGTGAAGGACTTGAACACCCAGATCACTTCGAGGAAGGTCGTGGCGAGGAAGAACGGCTTCAGGTTCGGGAAGATCACCGAGCTGAAGATCTTGAGGGAGCCGGCGCCGTCCATCCTGGCGGCCTCGTAGAGCTCCTTGGGGACGGTGGTCAGACCGGCGTACATGTTGAACGCCACGAAGGGGATCGACATCCAGACGACCAGCAGGATGACGACGAAGAAGGTCGAGTACTCGTCGCTCATCCAGTTGTAGTCGGCCATCGAGTGCCAACCCAGCTGGTCCAGGAGCCAGTTGACGACACCCCACTGCTGGTCGAACAGCCAGGTGTAGACGGTGGTCGCGGCGACCACCGGCATGGCCCAGGCCATCAGCAGCGCGATCGACAGCGCCAGGCGCATCTTCTTGCCGAGGTGGTTGAGCAGCAGGCCGATCAGGGTGCCACCGATCATGATCAGCACCACGTTGATCAGGGTGAAGGCGACGGTGCGCCCGGTGACCGCCCAGAAGTCCGGGTCGGTCAGCTGCTCCTTGTAGTTGTCGAAGCCGGTCCACTCGGTCAGATGCATGACCAGCTGGCGCCGGTTGAGGTTCTGGAACGACAGCAGGACGGTCTTCAGCAGCGGCCAGCCCAGCAGGGCGAGGGTCGCCACGGTGGCCGGCAGCAGCAGCAGGTACGGGGCGAGGCGGGAGCCGATGCCCGGTCCCCCCGCCGATCTGGTGCGCTTCGGCGCGGTGCCCCCGGCCCCGCCGCCGGCGGCACTGGTGTCGATCTCGGCCGCAACGGCCACCCCTGACCCCGGGGACGGTGCCTGCACCCGCTCCGAATGCACAGCCATCGTTCTCACTTCCTCACAACCCGGCCACGACGGATGGCGTCGCCCACCGGCCCCCGCCGGGGGCCGGTGGGCGACGCCGCTCACAGTGCTTAGTTCTTCTCGTTGAGCCGCTTGGCGATCTCGTCGTCGTACTTCTTCGCGGTGGCCGCGTAGTCGCCGCCCTGGAGGGCCGCGGTCAGGAAGTCCTTGATCGGGTTCGGCTTGTTCTCGACGCTGGCCCAGTTCGGGGTGTTCGGGGTGATCCCGCCGACCGCGGTGGCGGCCTGGGCGGCCTTCGCGAAGTCACCGGTGAGCTGGCTGTTCAGGGCCGGCTTGTTCGGGATGTTCCCGGCCGCGGCGACCAGGCCCTCGTTCTTGTCGTCGAGGGCGATCTTCAGGAAGTCCTTCGCCATGTCGGTGTTCTTGCTCTGCGCGGCGACCGCGAGGTTCGAGCCACCGATGAAGACGCCGGACGGCTTGTCGGCGGTCTTGCCCGGGAGCGGGAAGAAGCCGATCTTGTCCTTCGGCATGTCCTTCTCGGCCGGCAGCTCCCAGCCGAGGGCGATCATGGCGCCGACGTTGCCCTTGGCGAAGACGTCCTTCTGCTGCGGGGTGGCCTCGTCCTTGTCCTTCGGACCGGTGACCGAGTAGCTCTGCAGCTTCTTGTAGGTCTCGAAGGCCCGCTGCGCCTCGGGCGACTCCAGGCCGCCGACCCACTTGTCGCCGTCCTTCTTGGCGATCTTGCCGCCCTCGCCGGTGAGCAGGCCGAAGTAGGTGTACCACTCCTGGCCCGGCAGGTAGATCGGGTCGGCGACGCCCGGGGTGGCCTTCAGCTTGTCCAGGTCGGTGTAGAACTCGTCCAGGGTCTTCGGCGCGTCCGTCAGGCCGGCGGCCTTCCAGAGGTCCTTGTTGTAGGCGACCACGCGGTTGGAGACCCACCACGGGGCGGCGTACTGCTTGCCGTCCAGCATCGCGGCCTCGTTCTGGTTGGCGGCCCAGCCGTCGCCGCCCAGCGCGGACTTGTCCTTGGTGAGGTCGAGCAGACCGCCGGTGGCGGCGTAGCCGGAGGTCTGGGTGTTGCCCAGCTCCAGGACGTCGACGGAGCCCTCGGACAGCGCGGCGGTGATCTTCGGGCCGATGTCGGTCCACTCCTGGGTCTGGAAGTCGACCTTGGAGCCCGGGTAGGTGGTCTCGAACTCGTTCTTGACCGAGTCGGTCCAGCCCTTGGGGGCGGAGCCGGTCATCGTCCACACCTTGAGCGTCTTGCCCTTGTACCTGTCGGCGGACGTGGAGGACGCCTTCGAGTCACCGTCCTTCTTGCCGTCCGAGCCACAAGCCGCGAGACCGACGACCATTGCTGCGACGCCGACCGCCGCGATGAGCTGACGCTTCACGCCATCCTCCTGAGGGATGCCTGGGTTACCCCCGTCGGGCGGTAGCGGCATACCCACGCAAAGCGGGAGGACTGGCGCCGCGGACCCCTTCGAACGGGTGGGGGATTCATCGATACCGGCCTAGTGGTGTAGACCAGATGCCTGGAGCTTGGCCTAGACCAATGGGCCTGTCAACGGCTGTTCGACGGAACTCGACCACCCGTTATCAAGCCGACACCGCACATCGTTCATCGCGTGATGAGGTATTCGTTCCGCAGCCATACATGCAACGATGTGGTCCGTTAACGATGTGGCGGGGCGGTAGAAGGCCCCGCGAGAAGCGGGAGAACAGGTCCGATGAGCAGCGACGGGGGAACCACCGCCCAGGCCGACGACCCCGAGGTGAGGAACCTCCCGACGCAGAGCGCCGATCCGACCGCGCGCGTCCCCAAGTACTACGGCCTCAAGCGCCACCTCCTCCAGCTCACCGAGACCCAGCCCGCGGGCACCCCGGTCCCGCCCGAGCGCGCGCTGGCCGCCCAGTTCGACACCTCGCGCACCACCGTCCGCCAGGCCCTGCAGGAACTTGTCGTCGAGGGCCGGCTGGAGCGCATCCAGGGCAAGGGCACCTTCGTCGCCAAGCCCAAGGTCGCCCAGGCGCTGCAGCTCACCTCCTACACCGAGGACATGCGCGCCCAGGGCCTGGAGCCCACCTCCCGGCTGATCGAGATCGGCTACATCACCGCCGACGACCGGCTCGCCCCGCTGCTGGACATCAAGCCCGGCGGCCGGGTCCTGCGGATCGAGCGGCTGCGCCTGGCCAACGGCGACCCGATGGCCATCGAGGTCGCCCACCTCTCCGCCAAGCGCTTCCCCGCGCTGCGGCGCAACCTCGCCAAGCACAACTCGCTGTACGCGGCGCTGCGCGAGGTCTACGGGGTCACCGTGGCCGAGGCCGAGGAGACCATCGAGACCACCCTCGCCAACCCGCGCGAGGCCGGGCTGCTCGGCTCCGACCTCGGCCTGCCGATGCTCCAGCTCTCCCGGCACTCCTTCGACGGCGAGGGCGACCCGGTGGAGTGGGTCCGCTCGATCTACCGCGGCGACCGCTACAAGTTCATCACCCGGCTGAAGCGTCCGGAGTAGCCGCACCCCCTCGTTCCACCACGGGCACCGGCGCGCACGACCCGCGCGCCGGTGCCTGTTCGCTTCCCCGAGCCGAAGGGCCGGTCGGTGCGACCCGGAGACGAGCGGGCGAGTCACCGCCCGGAGCGGGCCGGAGGCGAGCGGGCGAGTCTCCCCCCGGAGCGGGCCGGAGGCGAGCGGGCGAGTCACCGCCCCGAGCCGAAGGGCCGCGCCGGTGCCGAAAGGGAGGAGCGACAAGCGAGGAACGAGCGCCGGAGCGACGAGCGTCGGCACCGGGTCCGGAGCGGCCCGGAGGCGAGCGGGCGAATAGCAGTGTCCGGATGGCGGAAAGTTGCGCCAATCCGGTGACATGGATCACGCCATGCTCTAGATTGCGCAGCCGTACTGACTGCTGATCACCGATGGTGCTGCTCGGCGGGCTCGCGGGCGTGCGCGGCGCTTCCGGGGGCTGCGGCGCCGACGGGGAGACCCCTCCGGAGCGGAGCCGAAGATGCCCTCTGACCAAGCCCCCGACAAAGCTGTCATGCCCGAGCCAGCCGGGGCCACCGTCCCGGCGGTGACCCCCGAGCGGGTGCTGGCCGGGCTCGCCCTGCTCGTGCCGATCGTCGCGATGCTCTGGGTCTCCTCGTACGACAAGCCCGATCCGGCGGTGGCCGGGATGCCCTTCTTCTACTGGTACCAGCTGCTCTGGGTGCCGGTGTCGGCCGTCTTCACGGTCGCCGCCTACCTGCTGATCAACCGGGACGAGAAGGCCCGCAAGGCGGCCCGGAACGGCGGTGCGCGATGAAGGACGTCAACGTGCCGGCCCTCGTGGTCTTCGTGCTGTTCTTCCTCCTCGTCACCGCGATGGGCTTCCTCGCCTCGCGCTGGCGCCGCGCGGACAACGCGGCGCACCTGGACGAGTGGGGCCTGGGCGGGCGCAGCTTCGGGACCTGGGTGACCTGGTTCCTGCTCGGCGGTGACCTCTACACCGCGTACACCTTCGTGGCCGTCCCGGCGGCGGTCTACGCGACCGGCGCGGCGGGCTTCTTCGCGGTGCCGTACACGATCATCGCCTACCCGCTGGTCTTCCTGTTCCTGCCGCGGCTCTGGTCGGTCTCCCGGGTGCACGGCTACGTGACCCCGGCCGACTTCGTCCGCGGCCGCTACGGCTCCCGGCCGCTGTCCCTGGTCGTCGCGCTGACCGGGATCCTGGCCACCATGCCGTACATCGCCCTGCAGCTGGTCGGCATCCAGGCGGTGCTGGACGTGCTCGGCGTCGGCGGCGGGGAGAACGCCAACTGGTTCGTCAAGGACCTGCCGCTGTTCCTCGCCTTCGGCGTGCTGGCCGCCTACACCTACTCCTCGGGCCTGCGCGCCCCGGCGCTGATCGCCTTCGTCAAGGACGCCCTGGTCTACATCGTGATCATCGTCGCGGTGATCTACATCCCGCTCCGCCTCGGCGGCTACGGGCACATCTTCGGCGCGGCCGCCGACCACTTCAAGCAGGCCAAGGCCGGCGGGCTGACCCTCCCGGACAACAAGCAGTGGACGTACGCCACGCTGGGGCTGGGCTCGGCGATGGCGCTGTTCATGTACCCGCACTCGGTGACCGGCGTGCTGGCCTCCAAGTCCCGCAACACCGTGCGCCGCAACATGGCGATCATGCCCGCGTACTCGCTGATGCTCGGCCTGCTGGCGCTGCTCGGCTTCATGGCGATCGCGGCGGGGGTGGGCAGCGGCGTCAAGGGCTACAACTCCCAGCTGTCGGTGCCGCAGCTGTTCGCGAGCATGTTCCCGGACTGGTTCACCGGTGTGGCCTTCGCCGCGATCGGGATCGGCGCGCTGGTACCGGCCGCCATCATGTCCATCGCGGCGGCCAACCTGTTCACCCGCAACGTCTACAAGGAGTGGCTCAAGCCCGCCGCCACCCCCGCCGACGAGACCCGGATCGCCAAGCTGGTCTCGCTGCTGGTCAAGGTCGGCGCCCTGGTCTTCGTCCTCGGCATGGACAAGCAGGCCGCGATCAACCTCCAGCTGCTGGGCGGTCTGTGGATCCTGCAGACCTTCGTGGCGATCGTCGGCGGCCTGTTCACCCGCTGGTTCCACCACTGGGCGCTGTTCGCCGGCTGGGCGGCCGGCATGGTCTACGGCACCTGGAAGGCGTACGGGCTGGCCAGCCCGGCCACCAAGCACTTCGGCGGCAACGCGGCCGAGATCCCCAGCATCGGCGAGATCGGCTACATCGGCCTGACCGCCTTCGCGCTCAACCTGATCGTGGCGGTGGCGCTCACCCTGGTGCTGCGGGCGGTCAAGGCGCCCGACGGCCCGGACGAGACCAAGCCCTCCGACTACAGCGCCGAGGCCGGCGACGACGAGCTGGAGAACGCGCCGGAGCCCGTAGCGGCGCACTGATTGGCCGTGCACGCGCCCTGTGATCGCGCCGCCTTCTCCGTCAACACTGGAGGAGGCGGCGCGATCATATGTATGAACAGGCGTGCACGCCGGGCACCACCAGACCGGACCGGCATCCGGCCGGAACCTGATCGACCCACGGGGAGCTCGCGGCCATGGCAGAACTCGGCATCACCCTCAACGGCCAGCACAAGTCCGTCCAGCACCAGCCCGCCGCCCTGACCGCCGTCGCCACGCACGGCGCGGCGGCCACCCGGCTGCCGTCCGTCCTGATCGCCACCCGGCACGGCGAATCCACCGCCAACGTCGAGTTCCAGCTGGCCGAGGCCGCCGGCGCGCTCAGCGTCCCGATCAGCTGCCGCGACGCCGACATCCCGCTGTCGCTGCGCGGCCAGCAGCAGGCCCAGGCGCTCGGCCGGTGGTGGGCCGCCCTGCCCAGCGGCGACCGGCCGCGCAGCGTCTGGTGCTCCCCGTACGTGCGCACCGCCGAGACCGCCCGGATCGCGCTCGCCCAGGCCGCCGGGCTCGGCGCCGTGCCCGTCACCCTGGCAGTCCGCTACGACGAGCGGCTGCGCGACCGCGAACTCGGCGTCCTGGAGATGCTGCCGAAGGCCGCCATCGAGGCCAAGCACCCGGAGGAGGCCGCCCGGCGGCGCAAGATGGGCGAGCTGTACTACCGCCCGCCCGGCGGCGAGTCCTGGGCCGACGTCGCCCTGCGGGTGCGCAGCCTGCTGCGGGACGTCTGCGAGGAGGAGGCCGGACGGCCCGTCCTGCTGGTCGCCCACGACTGCACGGTGCTGATGCTGCGCTACGCGCTGGACCGGCTCAGCGAGCAGCAGCTCACCGCACTGGGACCGGTGCACAACTGCTCCACCAGCCTCTGGCGCTCCCAGGAGGGGCGGCTGCGGCCGGACGGCTGGAACGGCGTCGACCACCTCGCCGCCGCAACGGACTGACCGCCCGTCACCCGCCCCCGAAGCAGCGCCGGTAGGCCAGCGGCGTGGTGCCCAGCCGGCGCCCGAAGTGGTGCCGCAGCGCCGCCGCGCTGCCGAAGCCGCAGCGCTCGGCGATCGCGTCCACCGACTCGGTGGTCGACTCCAGCAGCCGCTGGGCCAGCAGCACCCGCTGCCCCACCAGCCAGCGGTGCGGGGTGGTGCCGGTCTCCTGCTGGAAGCGCCGGGCGAAGGTGCGCGGCGACATGTGCACCCGGGCGGCCAGCTGCTCGACGCTCGTCTCCTGGTCCGGGTGGTGGCGCATCCAGTCCAGCAGCGGGGCCAGCGAGTCGCCGCCGCCCTCCGGCAGCGGGCGGTTCACGAACTGCGCCTGCCCGCCCTCCCGGTGCGGCGCCACCACCATCCGGCGGGCGATGCCCCGCGCCACCTCGGCGCCCTGCGCCTTGCGCACCAGGTGCAGGCAGGCGTCGATGCCGGCCGCCGTACCGGCCGACGTGATCACCGGGTCGTCGTCCACGTACAGCACGTCCGGCTCGACCACCGTCCGTGGGAAGCGCTCGGCCAGCTCGTCGCTGTGCCGCCAGTGGGTGGTGGACCGGCGGCCGTCCAGCAGCCCGGCGGCGCCCAGCACGAAGGCGCCGCTGCAGATGGACAGCACCCGGCCGCCGTCCGCCACCACCGCGCGCAGCGCCTCCAGCAGCGGCTCCGGGTAGTGCGGGCGGATCCCCGAGGCGGTGACCACCGCCAGGTCCGCCCCGGCGAGTCGCTCCGGGCCGTACGGGACGTCCACCGCGAAGCCCGAGTGGGTCGCGTGCGGCCCGGGCCGGGCGCCGGCCAGCGCGAAGTCGTACCCCGGCAGCCCGTCCGCGGTCCGGTCCAGGCCGAAGACCTCGCAGGCCACCCCCAGTTCGAAGGGGTGGACCTCCTCCAGCACCACCGCGACCACGTTCTTCAGCATGCCGCCCAGGATGCCCCGCGGGTCCCGCCCCGGGGAAGGGCCGACCTGGCAGGATTTCGACGGAACCCGGCATTCCTGCCACTCGTGGGCACCCGGGCCGCCCGGCCACAGTGGTGGCCATGGACAGCGACACCCTCGCCAGCGCACTCGGCCTGGTCGGCGCGGTCGGCGGCTTCGGCCTGCTCGGCACCCTGATCGGCCGCGAACTCTCCTGCGGCCCCGCCGCCGGTCGCGACAACCACCACCGCGCCGGCGGCTACCCGGCCGACCCCGACCGCGCCGACCGGCTGTACGGCACCCTGCCCGCCGCCTCGCTGCGCCCCTCCGCCGACCCGGCCACCCTCCCGGTCCGCTCGACCCCCGAGATCAGGACCCCGTCCGGCTCCGGCACACTGGCCCGATGGACTACCTCATCCGCCACGCCCTCCCCCAGGACCTCGAAGAGGCCGGCCGGATCACCGTCGACGCCTTCGTCGGCGACGGCTTCACCGACCCGGCCGGCAGATACGTCGCCCTGCTGCGCGACGCCGGGCGCCGGTCCCGGGAGGCCGAACTCCTGGTCGCGGTCGACGCGGCGGACGAACGGGTCCTCGGCTGCGTGACCTTCGCCGTCGGCGGCACCGAGTGGGCCGACATCGCCACCCCGCGCGAGGGCGAGATACGGATGCTCGCCACCGCCGCCGCCTCCCGCGGCCGCGGCGTCGGCGAGGCCCTGGTCCGCGCCTCCGTCACCCGCAGCCGCGAACTCGGCCTGGCCGGCATGGCCTTCTCCACCCGCCCGGAGATGACCACCGCCCACCGCGTCTACGAACGCGTCGGCTTCCGCCGCACCCCCGACCGCGACTGGGCGCCCTTCCCGGGGATGGACCTGATGGTCTACACCATGGCGTTCTGACGCCCCCACAGCCGCTCACCGGCCGCCCCCTCGCCGGTGACCGGCGGACGATCAACAGACGACTTTTGATATAAACCACAGATCAAGACACGTCTCATTGACACGTCGCGACAGTCGATCGACCCGGGGGGACGCACCACATGGACGACGGGCCCGGCCTCGGCGCGCCCGGAAGCGGCCCCACGCTCCAGGACATGCGCGAAGCACGGGGCCACCGGGCCCCGACCGCCAGCCGTTACGCGATACCCGCACCGGTCCCCGTACCGCGCGGTCCCCTGCCACCCTCGGTCCGTTTCAAGGCGGTCGACGGGCTGCGCGGCGTGGCCATCGCCTCCGTGCTGCTGTACCACACCGACTGGTTCCAGAACGGCCTGTTCGGCGTGGACGTCTTCTTCGTGCTCTCCGGCTTCCTGGTCAGCCTGGTGCTGATCCGCGAGCTGGACCGCACCGACGGCATCCGGCTCGGTGTCTTCTACCGCCGCCGCGCCAAGCGGCTGCTGCCCGGACTGTTCGCCACCATCATCCTGGTGGTCGGACTGTCCGCCCTGGTCAGCCCGCTACGGGACGTCAAGGACCTGCGTCCGCAGGCGCTCGCCACGCTCGCCCAGATCGCCAACTGGGCCCAGCTGGACCGCGGCGACGCCTACTGGCAGCACTTCGCCTCGATCGACCCGCTCGCCGCCATGTGGTCGCTCAGCATCACCGAGCAGTTCTACGCGCTCTGGCCGCTGCTGCTGCTCATGGTCTTCGGCCTGTGCCGCCGCTCGCTGCGCGCCACCGGCATCGTCACCGCCGTCCTGTTCGCCGCCTTCGCCGCCGTCGCCCCGCTGATGTGGAACGGCGACAACAGCGACCGCCTCTACCTCGGCACCGAGACCCGTGCCGTCGGCTTCGCGGCCGGCGCCACCGCCGCCTTCGGGGTCTACCTGTGGCTGCGCGGCCGAGTCCGCGCGGAGGCCGCCTCCGGTGCGGACGGCGCCCGGACGGGGCACGGCCTCCCGGGCGGCGCCGCCCTGCCCACCCTGGTCGGCACCGCCGCCCTCGGCGGCCTGGTCTGGGCCAGCCTGTCCGTCGGGTCGTACCACGAACCGTGGCTCTACCAGGGCGGACTGGCCGTGGTCGCAGCCCTCGCCGCCGTCCTGACCGCCTCGCTCTGCTTCGACCGCGGCCCCCTGGTGTGGCTGCTGTCGCTGCCCCCGGTTCGGCTCACCGGCACCATCTCGTACAGCCTCTACCTGCTCCACCTGCCGGTGTACTGGCTGCTGCAGCACTACGTCGACGACATCTCGCCGCAGAAGCTGCTGCTGATCGGCGGACCGGTCTCCTGGGTTCTGGCCTGGCTGCTGCACACCGGCACCGAGAAGCTGCGGGTGCTGCGCTGGCGGGCCTTCCCCGCCGTCCCACTGCTGGCCGTCACGGCCGCGGTGGCCACCACCGGCGCCTGGTACCTGCCGGCCTGGGTCACCCACGACATGAAGTCCGGGCCGAACAACGAGCCCGTGGTCCTCGTCCTCGGCGACTCCTTCGCCCAGGACCTCGCCACCGGCCTGTACCGGCACGGCGACCGCTACCGGGTGGTCGACGGCGGCATCAGCGGCTGCGGCGTGTTCGACCCGGACAAGGTGCGCACCACCTCCGGGACGGAGTTCGAGACCAGCCCGGACTGCCGCGACCGGGCCACCGAGTGGGACCGTAGCCTCGCCTCCGCCGCGCCGAAGGCCGTCGTGATCCACCTCGGCTGGGACGCCGCCGAACAGTACCTGGACGGCACCTGGCTCAACCCCTGCGACGACGACTACCGCAGCCGGTACCGCACCCAGCTCACCCAGGCCGTGGAGCAGGTCCGCCGGCGCGCCCCCGGCGCCCAGGTGCTGCTGATGAACGAGCGCGTCGAGAACGGTGCCATCAGCAAGGCCTGGGGCGGCTGCTACAACCAGCAGGTCGGCGACTTCGTGAAGTCCGCCGGCGGCACCGTCCGGCTGGCCGACCTCGACACCTTCTACTGCCCGTACGACACCTGCGTCTGGAAGGACAAGGACGGCCACTGGGTCACTCCCGTCAACGACGGGGTGCACCTCACCCCGGCCGGCATGCGGTTCGTGACGCCGTGGCTGGAGAAGGAGATCGCGGGCGCGCTGTCCGGGGCCCAGCCGGACCAGCCGGCCGGTCCGGCGCCCGCGCCGAGCCCCACCGCGACCCCGACACCTACCCCGACACCCGCCGCCACGGCCGCGCCGTCGCCCACGGCGACCACCAGGCCGACGGGCCGTCCGGCCACGTCCAAGCCGGGCCGGACGCCGACCGGCAGGGCGACCTCCGGTGCCGGCGAGCACCCGGCCGGCCCGCAGCAGTAGCCGGGGCCCGGCCCGGGGGCCGGCTACTGCTGCGGGACCTCGTAGGTCTGCGCGAAGCAGTCGCGGATCGCCTTCTCCGAGTTCGGGCGCCCGGCGTAGTCCATCCGCGGGGTGTCCGGGGTGGTCGGCAGGGTCGGGTCGATGCCGAAGTACAGCGACCAGAAGTACAGCCCGCGCAGCTTGCGCTCCTGCGCCACCTGGCAGACCGCGGTGAACCAGGTCGCCTGGACGGTCTCGTTCAGTTCGGTCTTCTTGTAGTACTCACCGGGGGTCTTGTACGCGCCGTTCTGCGCCGGGATGCCCACCTCGGTGAGCTTGGTGGTCGGCTGGGGGCCCTTGCCGCGGTGGTCGAGCCAGGCGTTCCAACTGGCCTTCAGGTCGGCGATCGGCGCGTCGTCGTCGGCGTTCCTGGCCGGGGGGTAGGCGTCCGCGCCGGTCCCGTCGGCCGGTACCGCTATCGCGCCCTTGGACCAGTTGTCGAAGTTCGCGTCGTACTCCAGCTCGCCGTGGAAGGCCTTCCGGGCCTCGTCGATCAGACCCTGCCAGTGCGGGTCGCCCTCCAGCGAGTTGAACTCGGTGCCGATGGTGAACTCGGCCGCCGAGTGGTCCTGGGCGGTCTTCAGGTACGGCGCCAGGAAGGCGGCGTAGCTGGCGAACCAGGCGTCCCGGTCGGTCGGCGCGATGTTGCCGCGCCACTTGAGGGTGTGGACGTAGTCGAACACCTCCTCGTCCATGATCGGACGCACGGTGGTGCGCAGCCCGGCCCGGTGGGCGGCGTCCAGCAGCAGCGCGAGGCGCTCCGGGCTGGGCGAGGTCGGCCGGGCGGCGACGGCGTTCGACTTGGTGCCGGTGGTGTAGTACGGGAACGTCACCGACAGGGAGTTGGCGTTCAGCCCGACCACGTACTTGACGATGCGGTCGACCTTGCCCTGGACGTAGCTGTCCGGGTCGGCCGGGTCGTCCAGCCAGTACACCTGCACGCCCCACTCGGGACTGCCCTTGGTCCACGGCCGGGCCACCTTGGGGCCGGTGTCCACGGGGGCCGGCGGCGCGTCCTTGCCGAAGCCCCAGACCCGGCCCTGCTCGGTCGGGGCACCGGCCCAGTGCACCTCGGTGGGGCGCCGGTGCTCGAACCTGATCGGGTGGTCACCCCAGACCATCGGGACGACGACGGTGATGCCGAGCACCAGGGTGGGCAGGACGAAGATCGCGGGGCGTTTCACAGGCGTGGTTTCCGATCAGGCCGGCTTGGCGATGACGACGAACTTGTTCTCCTCGCGCTTGAGGAACTTGATCAGTCCCCGCAGGCCGCCCCAGCCCTCCAGGAAGGAGAACAGGGGTATGCAGGCCACCACGACGATCGGCTCCCACCACTTGCGCCGGTGGTTGGCCGAGGAGACCACGTTCAGCCGCAGCCCCTCCCAGTAGGTCCAGATCACGTAGGCGAAGTTGATCGCCCACAGCAGCACCACGGACTGGGTGACCGGAGAGGTGTTCCAGGTGCCCGTGAACCAGGCGACCATCAGCACCAGGCCGACGTGCTGGAGCGGGCCGAGCACCCAGCTGACCATGCCCATCCCGATGAAGAGCCGGTACCGCAGCGGGATCGTCTTGTTGAAGCAGAGCGCGACCAGGCCCCAGGCCCAGCGCTCGCGCTGCTTGAGGAAGTCCTTGACGCCGGCCGGCGACGCGCCGTAGCAGCGCCCGTTGAACCAGTCGCTTCGGCCCGGATAGCGCTGGCAGAAGTTCAGCGCCATCTGGGCGTCCTCGACGATGGTCTTCGGCCCGAAGTCCCAGCCGATGGTGGCCTCCACCGAGGAGCGCACGATCAGCAGCTCGCCGTGCACACCGGCGATCGGGGTGCCGGTGCCGGTCATCGCGCGGAAGCGGGCGATGTCGTCGGCCGGGCGGATCGCGTCGGCGAGCCAGGTGAAGGTGGAGACGGCGTTCTCCCGTGGGTACGTCAGGATGCCCTGCGCCATGTGCTTGGCGTCGTCCCCGGCCCGGCGCTGCCGGTTGACGAACTGGGCGACGGCTGCGGCGGTGTCCGGCCCGACGCCAGTGTCGTCGTCCATGTGCAGCACCCAGACGTCGTCCTCGGCCTCGCCCTCCTCGATGCGCAGTTCGTGCGAGTAGTGGTTGGCGCGGGCCTTGAACTTGGTGCCGTTGGCGGTCTCGTACGCCTTCGGCACGGTCACCACCCGGATCAGCGGGTGGCGCTCGGCCAGTTCGTCGATCTTCTCGGCGGCGGCGCAGCCCTCCTCGGTGAGGATGTCCACCCGCATCCACGGGAAGTACGGGGGCAGGTGCTCGACGTACGAGAGCACCGAGCGCTCCAGCGCCGGGTAGGTGTCGTGGCGGCCGATGGTCGGCACCAGCACGATCAGGAAGTCGTCCTCGACCGGGGCCGGCGGGGTCATCCTGTCCACCTGGCGCAGCCTTCGGCGGACCATCAGCACGCCCTGGAAGCCGATCAGCACGCCGAACACCGGCATGCCCCACAGGATGGTGATCGCCCAGCCGAGCGGGGTCGGGTTGGGCACGTACGCCCAGAGCGAGAAGGAGAAGATGATCAGGAAGGCGACGTAGAACGGCAGCACCCGGGGCTTCCACGACATCTGTCGCTCGGCGAGCCGGGCGGCCTCGCGGGACGTGGTGAGCACCGTCCCCACGGGGGCTGTCGATGTCATGGCGGAAGTCGTTCCTCGTCTGGTAGCGGTCGGCCCCGGGGCGGGGCGCGCGGGTCCTCGGTGAGCGGTCAGGCCTGCGGCGGGCGGTCCGCCGGCGGGGCGGCGGCCGGCGGCGGCACCGGGCCGGGGGCGACCGGCCCCGGGGCCACCGGGCCGGCGGCCGGCTGGCCGGGAGCGGGCGGGGCGGCGGGCCACGACTGCGGGGCCGGGGCCGGCTGGTACGACGTCGCGGTCTGGGTCGGCTGCTGGCCGTACGGGAGCGGCTGCGGCTGGGCCGGGGGCCAGGCGGCGGGCTGGGGCTGGGGCTGGGGTGCGACCGGCTGCTGCTGCCACCCGGGCTGGGCGGGCGGCTGCTGCGGCCAGGCGGGCTGCGGCTGGGCCTGGAGCTGAGGCTGCACCGGCTGGTGCTGCGGCTGGCCGTACGGCCCGGGCGTCGGCGAGGCCGGCACGGTCTGCAGGATCGACCAGTGCGGCTCCCCGCCCGGGGCGCCCTCCGACTGCTCCCGCCACTTGGAGCGGGCCAGCAGCAGGATCAGCGTCGCGGTGACGACCACGCCGAGCGCGAAGGTCGCGAGCTTCAGTCCGCCCTCGGTGGTCCCGGTGAACCACTGCCGCTGCGGCTCGTCCAGCAGCGCGCCGGTCAGGCTGCGCACCCGGTTGTACCCCTCGACCAGGGCCACACCCGCCGCCACCCCGAGCGCCCAGCTGCGCCCGCGCAGCAGCAGGATGCCCGCGATCAGGTACAGCAGGCCGTAGTTGAGGCTTCCGGTCTCGGCGCCGACCGAGGTCCCACCGTAGTAGAAGATGCCCTTGAGGTACGTGGCGAAGCCGACCTGGCCGAAGCAGTTGTAGGCCGCCCAGCCGAGCAGCACCACGCCCCAACCGATCGCCAGGCCGCCGGCCCCGCGCATCGGACGCGTCCGTTCCATCCCCTACCCCCGCCCCTTCGGCCCTCTCCCGACCGCGCCACCCAGCCCTCGGTTTCGCCGCCACAGGATGCCACACGGCACAACCGACCCGGAATTCAGCCCGTACAACGATCCCGGACCGGTCGTTCAACCGATCCCGGACCGGTCCCCGTGGTTCCCGCCGGGTCCCGGCGGCCCTCAGCGGACGTGCAGCCCGCCCCAGTCGATGCTCCCGCCGGACGAGCCGGAGCCACCGGTGATCGCCAGCTGGCTGTGGTAAGTGGCGTTGACGTCCGCGGTGGAGTTGCGCGGCTGGTCCGGGGCCAGGTTGCCGGCGGTGAGCGACTGCCCCCAGACCGTCCAGATCGTCCAGGGCGTGCGCCGGAGGGTGTCCGGCTGGCGGGAGTTGACGGGTACGGCGAAGGACTCGGCCAGCATCCGCGGCTTGTCGTAGGCGGCGAGACCGTCGTAGTAGCGCTTGGTCCACACCTCGCCGGTGCCGATCGGGTGCGCCGGGCTGCCACTGTAGTCGTCCACCCCGACCACGTCGACGTACTGGGAGCCCGGGTAGTAGTCCCACGGGTCCACGCCCGGGGCGCCGTCCCAGGAAACCGGGGTCCAGACGAACAGCAGGTTGTGCAGGCCCCTGGTCTCCACCAGGTACTTGTAGGTGATCTTCCACAGCGCCTGGTAGTCGGCCGGCCTTCGGCCCGCCCACCAGAACCGGCTGGAGCAGTCCTGGACGTTCATCTCGTGGTACGGGCGCAGCAGCACCGGCACGTCGTGCGCGGCCAGGTACTCCAGGTGGTCGGCCAGGTAGGACAGGTCGGTGATCAGCGCGCGGTACTCGGGGGTGCCGTCCGCGGCGTCCACGACCCGGCCGAACCAGCCCGGGTCCTTGGCCGCCGGGGAGTTCGAACAGAGCACCCGGTCGAAGGACTTGACGTCCGATCCGGGGTACGGCTCGTGGAAGGACATGCCGACGATCCCGGCCGGGGCACCGCCGTTGTCGGGCAGGTCGGTGCTGCTGCCGTCGCAGTTCTGCTGGACGCCGGAGCTGTCGTAGGTGCCGTCGTCGGCACGCGGGTGGCCTGACCAGACGGCGGTCATCAGGTCGACGGCGTCGTCGGTGTACTGCCAGCCGGTCCTGCAGGTGGGCCAGCGGCCGGCCGAGTAGGAGCGCGGGTTGCCGACGCCCCAGGCGTTCTGACCGTAGCCGGGGCCGAGGTCGGTCTCCAGGAAGCCCGGCAGTCGGCCGGTGATGTCGGCGGCCTTCTTGTAGTAGTAGCCGACCTGCTTGGTGCCGCGGTAGTCGCCGTACTCGGGGTTGTTGCGCTCGTTGTGCGCCTCGACGTGCTGGCCGATCACCGTGCCGCCGCTCTGCCCGGTGCGTGCCTGGGTCTCCAGGTCGGTGAGGAACTGGTCGACGGCGCGGGCGTTCGGCGAGGCCTTCGGGTCCCGGGCGAGCAGGTCCCGGCCCACGTCCGGCGGTAGGGTGCGCCCGGGGGCGCCGACCGACACCGGCACCCGCACGGGTCCGCCGACGCCGGTCCGGTCGTCCCGGTCCAGCAGCGCGAAGGTGCCCGCGACGACCACGATCCCGGCCGCGGCCAGGACGGCCGACTTGCCGCGCAGGGCACTGGGCAGGGCCACGACCGCTCCTCCGGTTGCTCGCCGGTACCGACCCCCACGGACGCAACCGGAACACGCGTACGAATGACTCCGCTGAGAGCCTGCCACACTCCCCCGGCCCCGGCGAACGGATCCGCCGGCGCAGGGGCGTCACGGCGGTCAGCCGGCCGGCGTGCCCTGCGAGCCCGGCGTGGCGGAGCCCGCCGCCTTGGCCCGCCGGAGCAGCTGGCCCTTCACGTGCTCGGCGAACCCGGAGGCCGCCGCCGTCGCGGTGGCGTCGGGCGCGTTGCCGCCCTTCGCCGAGCCCTCGACGGTGAAGTAGGCGTACCGGCCCAGGCTGCTGTGCGTGCTGGTGCAGCCGGGGTTGGCGCAGAACGCCGGGGCACCGGGCGCGGGAAGGCCCTTGAGCTGGCCGGAGTAGTTCTTCGTCGCGGTCTCGGCCTGGATCTTGTGGTCGAAGACCGCGACGCCGACGGTCACCGCGCTGTCGCCGGAGACGTACGTCGCCCGGAGCACCTTCTGGCAGCCCTGGTCGCCGAGCACCTTGCCGAGCCCGCCGGTGGTGGAGTTGCCGTCCCAGCAGGGCTGGTCGAGCGAGACCACGGTCCGGTTCCAGGTCGCGCCGTTCACCGTCACCTGCATCGCGGAGAACAGCGCTCCCGCGTCCTGCGGCGCCGGGTCGGTGGCGGCCTCCCAGATCGGCTTCGACGGGTCGTCCGTCTGTCCGTCCGGGGACGAACTCGCGCTCGTCGGACCGGGGGTCGGCTTGTTGGAAGCGGTCGAGGCGGTGACCGGACCGCTCTTGTCGGGATCGCCCTTCTTGCCGAGCAGCAGCACGCCGCCCGCGACCCCGCCGCCCACCAGGACGACGGCGGCCACGACGCCGATGACCCGCATCCGGCGCTTGCGCTTGCCGGCGGCCTCGTTGCGGTCCGCCAGCGCCTGCCAGTCCGGCTCGACGCGCTGCGGCGGCACGGCCTGCCGGGGCGGCTGCTGCCACTGCGGCTGAGGGGGCATCGGCTGCACCGGCTGCTGCGGCTGCGGCTGCGCGACAGGCTGGGGCTGGGGCACCGGCGGGACGGGCTGCGGGAGCGGCTGCGCGGAAGGCGCCACCGGCCCGTACGAGGCCGGCGGCGGGCCGAAACCGCCGCTCGGCGGCGGCACCGGACCTGGCACCGCCGGCTGCTGATTCTGTGCGCCCCCCGACCCGGCGGGAGGCGTTCCCTGCGGCCCGTGCCCAGGTACGCCGGTTCCGTCGCTCATGCGCCCAGATCGTAGGGCATCCCCCTGACCGTCGATCCGCCCGGTGACCATTCCGTATCGAAACCAGGACGACCGGCGCGCGGATCCGGCCGCCCGGTGCGCCGGCCCGACCCGTCCGGGCCCCGGTTCCCGGCCGTCCGAAGAACCGGCCCCGACCTCCGGACGGACACGAACCACCCCTCGCTCCGGTACCGCCGGTCATTGCGCCGACACAACGCGCCGCACTACATGTGGTGTCGCATCACCGAGACACCACTACATGTATGCTCACTCCTGCTGTCGATGCAGGGGAACCCGGTGGGAGTCCGGGACTGCCCCGCAGCGGTGTGCGGGCGGCTCCAGCAGCCGTTCCCGCGAGTCCGAGTACCTGCCGACAGCGTGCGCCACGGCCCTCCCGCAGAGGCCGCGCCGGCACCCAGCACCACCCCTCCGGGCCTCGCGGGCGGGCCGGGGAGACACCTCGCGCGGCGCTTCCTCGCGTTCGCGCCGTGCTCCCCTGCCCAGATCGGCCCGGGTGATCCCGATCACGCCGCCGATCGCCGCCAGGAGAGAGCGCCTTGACCACCGCTGCCTCAGCCACCCTGCCCGCCCAGGGCACCGGCTCCGCCTTCACCGACCCGACGGTCTCCGACCCCGGGGGCGCGCTGCTGCGGCTGCTCACCGACCGCAGCGCCGACCTCACCGAGGTCGACCCCGGCCATGTCGCCGCCGCCGCGCTGCGCGGCCGCCACGCCGGCTCGGACTTCGCCGAGCTGCGCGGGCTGGCCGTGGACGCCGCCGCGTCGATGATCGCCGAGGACCCCCAGTACTCGAAGCTCGCGGCCCGCCTGCTCGCCCTGGAGATCGTCGACGAGGCGAACAGCCAGGGCTCGGTCTCCTTCTCCGCCTCGATCGCCGTCGGCCACGCCGAGGGCCTGATCGGCGACACCACCGCGGCCTTCGTCGCCAAGCACGCCGCCGCCCTCGACGCGCTGATCGACGCCCAGGGCGACGACCGCTTCGAGTACTTCGGCCTGCGCACCGTGCAGTCCCGCTACCTGCTGCGCCACCCGATCACCCGCAAGGTCATCGAGACCCCGCAGCACTTCCTGCTCCGCGTCGCCTGCGGCCTGGCGGTCGGCGACTCCGAGCAGTCGGTGCGCGAGGTCGCCGAGCTGTACGGCCTGATGAGCCGTCTGGAGTACCTGACCTCCTCGCCGACGCTCTTCAACTCGGGCACCCGGCACCCGCAGATGTCCAGCTGCTACCTGCTCGACTCGCCGCTGGACAACCTGGACTCGATCTACAACCGCTACGCGCAGATCGCCCGCCTCTCCAAGCACGCCGGCGGCATCGGCCTGTCCTACTCGCGCATCCGCTCGCGCGGCAGCCTGATCCGCGGCACCAACGGCAAGTCCAACGGCATCGTCCCGTTCCTGCGCACCCTCGACTCCTCGGTCGCCGCCGTCAACCAGGGCGGCCGCCGCAAGGGCGCGGCCTGCGTCTACCTGGAGACCTGGCACGCGGACATCGAGGAGTTCCTGGAGCTGCGCGACAACACCGGTGAGGAGGCGCGCCGCACCCACAACCTCAACCTGGCCCACTGGATCCCGGACGAGTTCATGCGCCGGGTCAACGCCAACGCCGACTGGTCGCTGTTCTCCCCGGCCGACGTGCCCGAGCTGGTCGACCTGTGGGGGGCCGACTTCGACGAGGCCTACCGCAAGGCCGAGCTGGCCGGCAAGGCCGTCCGCACCATCCCGGCGCAGACCCTCTACGCCCGCATGATGCGCACCCTCGCGCAGACCGGCAACGGCTGGATGACCTTCAAGGACGCCTCCAACCGCGCCGCCAACCAGACCGCGCTGCCGGGCCGTACGGTGCACTCCTCCAACCTGTGCACCGAGATCCTGGAGGTCACGGACGACTCCGAGACCGCCGTCTGCAACCTGGGGTCGGTCAACCTCGGGGCGCACGTGGCCGCCGGCGCCTCGGCCGGCGACCTGCTGAACGCCATGGACTGGGAGCGGCTGGACGCCACCGTGCGTACCGCCGTGACCTTCCTCGACCGCGTGGTGGACATCAACTTCTACCCGACCACCGAGGCCGGTACGTCCAACTCCCGCTGGCGCCCGGTCGGCCTCGGCGTGATGGGCCTGCAGGACGTCTTCTTCAAGCTGCGGATCGACTTCGACTCGGCCGAGGCCAAGCAGCTGTCGACGATGATCGCCGAGCGCATCATGCTCACCGCCTACGAGCGCTCCGCCGACCTGGCCGAGCAGCTGGGCCGCCACGAGGCCTACGGCGAGACCCGCGCCGCCCGCGGCGAGCTGCACATCGACCACTTCGACGTCGAGCCGCAGTGGGCCGACCGCTGGACGGCCCTGCGCGCCCGCATCGCCGAGACCGGCCTGCGCAACTCGCTGCTGCTCGCGATCGCGCCGACCGCGACCATCGCGTCCATCGCCGGCGTGTACGAGTGCATCGAGCCGCAGGTGTCCAACCTGTTCAAGCGCGAGACGCTGAGCGGCGAGTTCCTCCAGGTCAACCCGTACCTGGTGCGCGAGCTCAAGGATCTCGGCGTCTGGGACCAGCAGACCCGCGACTCGCTGCGCGACGCCAACGGCTCGGTGCAGGAGCTGAACTGGCTCCCGGCCGAGGTCCGGTCGCTGTACCGCACCGCCTGGGAGCTGCCTCAGCGCGCGCTGATCGACCTGGCCGCGGCCCGCATGCCGTACCTGGACCAGAGCCAGTCGCTGAACCTCTTCATGGCGGCGCCGACCATCGGCAAGCTCAGCTCGATGTACGCCTACGCGTGGAAGGTCGGTCTCAAGACCACCTACTACCTGCGCTCGCGCCCGGCGACCCGCATCGCCCAGGCCGCCTCCGGTGCCGCCCGCGCCGCCGCGCCCGTGCCGGCCGGCACGATCCCCGTGGGCACCCCCGCCCTCACCCCGGAGCAGGAAGCCGCCATCGCCTGCTCCCTGGAGAACCCCGAGTCCTGCGAGGCCTGCCAGTAATGACTGCCGACGACCGCAAGATGCTGCTCGACCCCGGCTTCGAGCTGACCCTGCGCCCGATGCGCTACCCGTCGTTCTACGACCGGTACCGCGACGCGATCAAGAACACCTGGACCGTCGAGGAGGTGGACCTGCACTCCGACGTCGCCGACCTGGCGAAGCTCAGCGAGGGCGAGCGCCACCTGATCGGCCGCCTGGTCGCCTTCTTCGCCACGGGTGACTCGATCGTCGCCAACAACGTGGTGCTGAGCCTCTACAAGCACATCAACTCCCCGGAGGCGCGGCTGTACCTGAGCCGTCAGCTGTTCGAGGAGGCCGTGCACGTCCAGTTCTACCTGACGCTGCTCGACACCTACCTTCCGGACCCGGAGGACCGCAACGCGGCCTTCGCCGCGGTGGAGAACATCCCCTCCATCCACCAGAAGGCCCAGTTCTGCTTCAAGTACATGAACGCGGTCGACCACATCGAGTCGCTGCAGACCAAGGAGGACCGCCGCGCGTTCCTCCTGAACCTGATCTGCTTCGCGGCGTGCGTCGAGGGTCTGTTCTTCTACGGCGCCTTCGCCTACGTGTACTGGTTCCGGAGCCGGGGTCTGCTGCACGGCCTGGCCACCGGCACCAACTGGGTGTTCCGCGACGAATCCATGCACATGGACTTCGCGATGTCGGTCGTCGACACCGTCCGCGAGGAGGAGCCCGACCTCTTCGACGACGAGATGGCCAAGCAGGTCACCGAGATGCTGGAGGAAGCCGTCGCGGCCGAGCTCCAGTTCGCCCAGGACCTGTGCGGCGACGGTCTCGCCGGCATGAACACCGACTCCATGCGCCAGTACCTGGAGGCCGTGGCCGACCAGCGCCTGGCCCGCCTCGGGATGCCGATCCGCTACGGGTCGACCAACCCGTTCGGCTTCATGGAGCTCCAGAACGTCCAGGAGCTGACCAACTTCTTCGAGCGCCGGGTGTCGGCGTACCAGGTCGCGGTCGAGGGCTCGGTCTCCTTCGACGACGACTTCTAGGTCCATAGCGTTCAGCGAACAGCGGAGCCGCCGTCATGGTGGCTCCGCTGTTCGCTACCCGGTGCTCAGGAGTAGCCCAGGCATGCCCAAGCTCCAACAGCGTGTGGTCGACGGCCCGTTCGGGCCGATACAGGTCAGTCACGACCGCTGGCCGTCCGTCGTGGCGCGGGTGCAGGGGTCGGGAATGCCCACCGTCACGGTGGTGCCCGACCGCGACCACGGCGCGATGAACATCAACGGCCACAGCGTGCCGACCACCCGGAAGTCCCGCACCCGCACTGCCGTTGTCGGCGACCGCAGCTACGAACTGAGGTCGACCAGCCTGCGCAGGGCGGAGCTGCGGCGCAACGGAACGCTCATCGCCCACGCCCGCGGCACGTTCCGCTCGTACGCCCCCGGCCGCACCATCCCCGGTCTGGACGCGAAGGTGACGTGGTCCCAGGGCATCGACCCCACCGATGTCGCGGTCGGACAGGCCATGGTCCTCGCCTTCGGCGCCGGCGGCCCGGGTGCGGCCCTACGGACCATCTTCTTCTGGTACGACAACCTCAGCTGAGAGAAGAGACGACAGTGGTGCCCCGCACGGCCACAGCCCGTGCGGGGCACCACTGTCAGGTCAATCGGTCGGAAACTCGCCAGACTTGACCCCCGCGACGAACGAAGACCAGGCCTCAGCCGCGAACAGCAGAACCGGTCCGTGTGATCAGCCCGTCCCCCGCCCGGTCCGCCCGGACGAACACGTTGGCGCCGTCCGGCCCCTGGTCCCCGGCACAACTGAAGCGCAGGCTCAGGTAGCGGTCCTCGAGGCGGGCGGGACACATCCGCCTGGAAGCCGAACGCCGCTTCCTCTCCGCCCTGCCCGCCACTGAGGCCGACGCGCCGCCGCGTGCCCTGCGGACGTTCGTCGCCGAGGCCTGACCGGCCCGGCTCAGAGGGCGAAGCGGACGCCGGTCAGCCGCTCCGACAGCTCCCGGAGCCGCCGACCGGACTCCGCGTCGACGGCCCTCGGGCGAGCCGCACCGCTTTCGGGGCGCCGCGCAGCTCCCCCGTCCCGCCCGGGCCGAACTGCCCGCCCACCGCGTCCGGGTCGGTCTCGGCGAACAGCTGGGGCAGCGCGCCCCGGTCGGGGGCCTGGGCGAGTGGGAGCAGGACGCGGCCGGAGAGCAGCCCCACCGGGCCGACCGAAGTAGCGCCGGACAGCACGGAGGCCGGTGCGGATCGCTCCGCACCGGCCTTCAACTCGCAAGCAAACGTTACTCGTTCGGCACGGTCGCGTACTTCGCGGTGCCCTCGGCCATCTGCTTCAGGGCGTCCTTGCGGTCCCGCTTCGACAGCTTGTCGATGTAGAGGGTGCCGTACAGGTGGTCGGTCTCGTGCTGGAGGCAGCGGGCGAAGAAGCCGGTGCCCTCGACGCGGATCGGCTTGCCGTCCTTGTCGACGCCGGTCACGGCCGCGTAGTCCGGGCGCGGCAGCTCGGCGTACGCGGTCGGGACGGACAGGCAGCCCTCGTTGCCGTCGTCGAGGACCCGGCGGCGGTCGGCCGGGTACTCCTCCAGCTTCGGGTTGATCACGTGGCCGATGTGGCGCACGCCCTCGTCGTCCGGGCAGTCGTAGACGAAGACCTTGAGGTCGACGCCGATCTGGTTGGCGGCCAGGCCCACGCCCTCGGCGGCGTACATCGACTGGAACATGTCGTCGATCAGCGCGGACAGTTCGCCGTCGAACGCGGTGACGTCCTTGACCTCGCGGTGCAGGACGGGGTTGCCGACCACGGTGATCGGGCGCGCGGTGCCCTTGCTGAGGTCGGGCTCCTCACCGATCACCTTCACGGGGGCCTCGGACGCCGCCCCCTCCACCTCGTGCTCGTGCTCGTGGTCGTGCTGCTCCGCCATGTCTTCCGCTTCCATAGGTCTACGCGTACGTCACCAGGGTACTCAGCACACTTCTTCGAGATCCCGGTAAGCCCGGGTAGCGGGGGCGGCCGCGACCCAGCGGTCCAGCAGGACCCGGACCAGGTGCGCCGGGGCCGCGATCCCGCACTCGCGCTCGACCAGCCAGGACATCCCGGCCGCGCCGCCCTGGCTGAGGTGGCTGAGGTGCCCGGGGTGGGCGGCGTCGCCGTCGTCGTGCGGGTCGTGGTGGGCGACCACGCCGTCGTCCGAGGCCATCCGGCTCTCCGAGCAGGCGCGGCACAGCAGCCGTACCGAGGAGGTCCAGTCCTCGGCCGCGTACCCGGCCTCGGCGACCAGCCGCTCCAGGGCGTCCCGGTCGCCGGCGGTGGCGGCCTGCAGCAGCACCACGTAGGTCGGCACCGGGGAGGGCGCCCACAGCTCGATCTCGTCGAAGACGGGGTAGGCGACGCCGTCGGTGACCCGCTCGCCGTGCGGGGCGCCGTCGTGCAGCACCACCTCGCCCCAGCGGCGGCCGGAGGAGGGCAGCGGGATGGACAGCACCTCGATCCGGGCCGGGTCGAGCCGGCGGCCCCACACCACCTCGGACTCGCCGTCCGGGGAGAGCCGCACCGGGGTGGTGCCGAGGTCCAGGCTGACCGGGCCGTCCCCGCCGGGGCCGCCGGGCAGCTTCAGCCCGTACGCCTGCCAGGCGCGGCGGGCCAGCGGCCAGTCCTGGAGGGCGGTGGCGGTGATGCCGAGGTTCCACCAGTCGGGGGCGCCGTGCTCGCGGTCCAGCAGGGCGACGGCGCGCAGGCCGGCCGAGCGGGCCTGCTCCCAGTCGCGGCGGAACTTGTGCAGCAGGGCGAGGTTGAACCAGGAGTCGGACAGCCAGGGCTCCAGGTCGGCGGCCATCACCAGCAGGGCGCCGGCGTCCTCGTAGCGCCCGTCGCCGATCAGCGTGAAGGCCCGGTCGGTCGTCTGCCGCCAGGTGGCGGACGGCCGGTGCCGTGCCCGGTGGAAGATCCTCACGTTCGTCCCTGCCGTCGTCGTCCGCTCAAGTCCCGTACCGCCGGGCCCGTACCGTCCTCGACGGAGTCCGGGTCCCGGGGGTCCCGGGTCGGTGTTCCACGCTACGACCGCATCCAACCACGCCCGCCCCCGCCCGCGCTCCCCACCGCCGAGGTTGGGGCCCGCCCCTCCCCAGCCTGCCCGCCGCGGCACGCCTCCTCAACCCCGGGCGGCCGCCGCTCGGCCGCACCCGCGCCCCGGCGCGCTGGAGTAACGCACCCCGGCCCCGCCCCGCACCGGCCTCACCCCGGCCCGGCCCCGCCCCGGCCCCGGTCGCGGGATGCCCCGACTCAGCCCCGGCTCAGTCCCGGCCCTGCCCGCCGACCCGGGCGAGCGCGTCCACCACCCGGGCGTCGTAGACCCGCCCGCGCCCCAGTCGCAGCACCTCCAGCGCCTCCAGGCGGCCCACCGCCTCGCCGAGGCCCCGGCCGCGGGCGGCGGTCAGCAGGTCGTCGTGGGCGTTGGCGACCCGGATGATCCGGGCCGCGAGCGGCACCGGCCCCTCGCCGCCGGCCGGCCCCGAGCAGGGGTCGGCCAGTCGGGCGACCTGCTCGGCGACCTGCCGGGGCACCCCGGTGCGGCTGATCACCTCGCTGCCGAGCCGGGCGATGCGCTGCTGCTCGGCGCAGGACAGCAGCGCGGTGGCGCCGTCCGGCACCGGCTCGACCAGGGACAGCTGCCCGACGTCGTGCATCAACGCCGCGTACTCCAGCAGGGCGAGCTCGCGGGTGCCCAACCCCAGCTCGCGGCCGAGCGCGCGCGCCGTGTCCGCGACCCGGCGCGCGTGCCCGTGCGGGGTGTAGCCGGCGACCTCGGTGGCCCGGGCCAGGCTGGCGATGGTCTGCCCGGTGGTGGCCCGCACCGCTGCGGCCCGCCGGAAGGAGATCTGGGCGAGCAGCAGCGGGGTGCAGAACAGCGGCAGTGCCCACAGCCCGACCTCGCCGGCCGCGAGGCTGACCAGCATCCCGGTGGCGACGATCGCCGAGCCGATGCCGAACAGCGAGCGCAGCTCGTCCTCCAGCGCGGCCGGGAACCGCAGTCCCGTGGCGGAGGCGCGCAGCAGCGCGGCCAGGGTCGCGTCGCAGAGCGCGGCCAGCGCGGCGACGGTGGTCAGGAACGCCCCGTAGGCGGGGCCCTCGGGTGAGAAGCGGTCGACCAGGCCGCCGTTGTAGAGCGGCTGGAAGACGGCGGCGGCGAAGCCGACCGAGAGCAGTCGGCGGGCGGCGCTCTCGCGCCGGGCCGGGTCGGCCCAGGGCGGCCGCCGGTACGGGCGCCCCGGCCAGTGCGGGGCGAGGCCGGGCAGCCAGCCCAGGAGCAGGCCGATCCCGGTGACGGCGACCACCTGGAGGATGCCGTGGGCGGTCGGCAACCCGCGCAGCGGCCCGAGCAGGGCGTACGCCAGCGCGCCGGCCGCGCCGATGGGCGCCTGCTCGCGGTCCCCCGGAAGGGTGATCCGGACGCACTCGCCGAGCGCGATCAGCGCGGTGAACGCCAGCGCGACCCGCACCTCGGCGACCCCGCGCACCGCGACCGCACCGAGCGCGAGCAGCACCAGCGCGGCGGCGGCCGCGTGCATCGCCCGGGCGGTGCTCCCGCGCGCCGCACGGGCGCGGACGGTCCGGCCTAGGACCAGGGCCGCGCGCCCGGGGCCGGTCACGACTGCCCGGCCGCGGGGACGGTCCCGCCCTGGGCGGGGACCCGGCCGGGGGCGGCCCGCACCGGCTCGGGCACCCCGAGCGGGATGTCCGGCACGGCCCGTACGCAGTCCTCGGAGTACTCCACGGGCTGCCAGTCGTGCACGGCCAGCGCGTCGATCAGCGCCCGCACCATCACCGGGTCGAACTGGCTGCCGGAGCAGCGCTCCAGCTCGGTCACCGCCTCGGTGACGGGGCGGCCGCGCCGGTAGGAGCGGGTGGAGGTCATCGAGTCGAAGGCGTCGGCGACGGAGATGATCCGGGCGAACTCGGGGATCTGCTCGCCGGCCAGCCCGCTCGGGTAGCCGCGCCCGTCCATCCGCTCGTGGTGGTGCAGGATCCCGGCGTGGGCCTCGCCGAGGAAGTCGATCCCGCGCACCAGCTCGTATCCGTACACCGGGTGGATCTCCACCGCGCGGCGTTCGTCCTCGCTGAGGGGACCGTTTCTGCGCAGCAGTTCGGTGGCCACGCCGAGCTTGCCGACGTCGTGCAGGATCCCGGCGAAGCGCAGGGTGCGCAGCCGCTCGGGCTCCATGCCGAGCTGAGTGGCGATCAGCACCGAGGCCCGGCCGACCCGTTCGCTGTGCCCGCGGGTGTACGCGTCCTTGATCTCCACCGCCTGCACCAGCGACTGCACGGTGGCCTGGTGGGCGTCCCGCTCGCGCTGGCCCTGGGCGAACACCCAGGCCGAGATGGACAGCGGCAGCAGCGCCAGCAGCGCGGCGAACGCCCCGTACGGGCCCTGCCAGAGCACCGCGACCATCAGCCCGCCGGCCGCGTGCACCAGCACCGGCAGCCCGCACACCGCGCAGGCTCCGCGCAGCACCTCGCCGGCCCGCCGGTCCTCGCTGAGCACCACCATGACGCCCACCACCAGCCCGTTGACCAGGCAGAACGTGGCGACGGCGGCGAAGCCGGGCAGCAGTGCGGCCGGGAAGCGGGAGCCGAGCAGCAACTGCGGGCCGTGCAGCAGGTGGAAGGCGACGGAGGCGGCGAAGGCGCACAGGGCGAGCTGGGAGCCGTTGAACAGCTGGCGCCCGCGGCAGCCGGGGCCGGTCGGGCCGCCGAGCAGCGCGGCCGGGGCGGCGACCAGGGCGGCGGCGGCCGGCGGGAGCATCAGCACCCCGGCGAACAGCACCGGGAAGAAGGCGTTCACGCCGGGGCGGGCCGGGGCCCGTCCGACGGGGACGGGGCGGCGCAGCAGCCGGCGCAGCAGGACCGAACAGGGGGTCGGCAGGCCCTGGGCGAGCGACTCCCAGCAGCCGTGCAGGAAGCCCAGCAGCCCTACCTTGGGCCAGTCCACCGGGTCGCCGAGCCAGTGCGGCACCCCGGGCGTGACGGCCGGGGGCAGCAACGGCAGCAGGCAGCACAGCGCCGCCACCGGAACGGTCGTCAGGTAGCGGGCCGCCCCCCGCGGCAGGGCCGCGCCTCCACTGTCGGTAGCGATCTCGACCTCCCCGCGTCCGGGCCCCGTGTTGCCTCAGCACGCCGGGGTGACCGGCGGTGAGCGTCCGTCAGGAGGATAGGCCGCCGCCCGGGCAAGGGGACGCATGATCGCGCGATGGCCCAGTTGGCGCACCGCCAACTCACTCGAACGAGTGAGGGCGCACGCGAGCAGAACGGGAGCGGCCCCGGGAGCACACGCCCCCGGGGCCGTCGAACTCCCGACCGAACCGTTTCGCCCGCGCCGTTTCGCCCCCGTTCACCGGCGGACGGTACGGGCTCCCGCCGGACTACTCCGCGGGTGCTCCGGCCTCGACCGGCGCACCAGGGCGCGCGGCCCGCTCCTCGGACGCGCCGTCCTGAGCCTCGGATGCGCCGCCCTGCGCCGCGGAGGGCGCCCCGTCCTTCTCCGGCTTGGGCGCCGGGCGGGCCGAGTCGGCGTGCAGCTCGACCGAGGACTCCACGGCGACGACCACCTGCTCGCCCGAGCGCTGCCCGGCCCGGATCGAGTCGATCCTGGCCAGGACCTTGCCCCGCAGGTCCGCCGGGGTGTCGTCGCAGCCGCAGGAACGCTTGATCAGCGCCTTGATCGCCTGCTCCAGCCCGTACTGCTTCAGGCACGGCGAGCACTCCTCGAAGTGCACGCGCAGCTTGGCGCAGTCGCCCTCGGCCATCTCGTTGTCGAGGAATTCATAGAGGTGGTCGAGGACCTCGCCACACTCGGTTTCGTGCGGATCGCCGCAGCTCATGAGCCCGAGCCCTTCGCTTCCTGCCCTGCCCCGCTGCCGGCCGGGACCAGCCCGCGCTCACGGGCGTAGTCCTCCAGCATGCCGCGCAGCTGCCGGCGGCCGCGGTGCAGCCGGGACATCACCGTACCGATGGGTGTACCCATGATGTCCGCGATCTCCTTGTACGCAAAGCCTTCTACGTCCGCGAGATAGACGGCGATCCGGAACTCCTCCGGGATGGCCTGGAGCGCGTCCTTCACGTCACTGTCGGGGAGGTGGTCGAGCGCCTGGGTCTCGGCCGAGCGCAGACCGGTCGACATGTGCGACTCGGCCCTGGCCAGCTGCCAGTCCTCGATCTCCTCCGCCGCCGTGCGCTGGGGCTCGCGCTGCTTCTTGCGGTACGAGTTGATGAACGTGTTGGTGAGGATGCGGTACAGCCAGGCCTTGAGGTTCGTGCCCTCACGGAACTGGTGGAAGGACGCGTACGCCTTGGCGAACGCCTCCTGGAGCAGGTCCTCCGCGTCCGCGGGGTTGCGCGTCATGCGCAGCGCCGCGGAGTACATCGGGTCGAGGTACCCCAGGGCGTCGCGCTCGAAGCGCCCCCGCCGGGCCTCCTCGGACTCCTCCGCCGACACCCGGAAGGTGTCCTCACCGATCGCCTCGGCCAGCTCCTCACCGGTGAGCGCCTCGCCCGCAGGCAGGGCCTCGTCCGGACCACGGCCCGGATCGGCCTCGTGCTCGGTCCCGACGACCGGACCCACCTCCTCGGCATGACGGGCACGGCCCACGGCGGGCCGCCCAGAAATGGAGGATATCGGGCTGACGGGCTTCTCGCCCGCGTCAATCCACTCCGGCCAGGAGGGGGCGAACGCCGCGGTGGCCTCGCGCTCCTCAGGCCGTTCGGGGCACGCGATCGAACCCATCTGCCCTGCCTCTCACCGGTCACTCGTGCTGACGGACACGACAACCACCCCGCCCCCGCCCGCATTCCCGCCCCGGCCCACCATTCACTCGCACGAGTGAGCGAGCGGAAACGCCCTGCTCACAGCCCCACGAGCCCCAGCACCCAGTCCCCCACCGCCGAGCAGATCATCCCCAGCAGCTCGTCCTGCCCCACCACCGCCCGCTTGGGCACCTCGAAACCGTGGTTCCCGTACGGCAGCCCCACCAGCACGTGCCCCTCCGGCAGCTCCGGGAACTCCTCCGGCCCGCCGAACGGATCCGCCGCGCCCTGCACCACCAGCGTCGGCAACCCCGACTCCAGCAGCTCCTCCCCGCGGCTCCTCTCCGGCTTGCCCGGCGGGTGCAGCGGGAACGCCAGCGCCACCACCCCCACCGCGCCGCTCGCCGCGCCCGTCCGGCACGCCACCCGCGCCCCGGCACTGCGCCCGCCGACCACCAGCGGCAGCCCCTGCCCCGCCAGCCGCTCCGCGACCGGCCGCCAGCCGAGGTCCAGCGTCCTCGGCGCCGGGCCCAGCTTCTTCCCCGCCACCCGCCAGGGCTGCTCGACCAGCGCCACCGTGATCCCGCGCTCCGGCAGCCGCCCGGCCAACGCCACCAGGTCCCGCGCCCCGATCCCGCCTCCCGCGCCGTGCCCCAGCGCCAGCACCGCCTTCGCGGCGTCCGCCCGGTAGTAGGTGATCCGGGCGTCCCCGGCCTCCGTGGCGACGAGTTCGGACGTGGTCATCTCAGCGGCTCCCGAAGACGTTCAGAACAGTGTGGTCTCGTATTCGGCCTCGACCCACGGCTCCATGAGCTCCGGGCCGTTGTTACGGATGCTGCCCACCGCCGGCGACACCGGCGTGGCCAGCAGCGCCCCCGGCGGCGGCGGTACCAGCAGGCGGCGCAGCCCGTCCGGGTCGTCCAGCCCCGGATCCAGCCACTCGCCCCAGGACTCCCGGTCCAGGAACAGCGGCATCCGCTCGTGGATCGGCGCCAGCGCCTCCTCGGCGTCCGTGGTGACGATCGTGAAGGTCACCAGCCAGGCCTGCGGGTCCCCCGGCGGCACCGCCCGGTTGCGCCAGAACTCGTACAGCCCGGCCAGCGCCAGCGGGCCGCCGTCCGCCCGGGAGACGAAGAACGGCTTCTTGCGCGCCTTCCCCCGCTCGCCCGGCACCGTCTGCCACTCGTAGTAGCCGTCCACCGGCAGGATGCACCGGCGCGAGGAGAAGGCCTGCCGGTAGGCGGGCTTCTCGTGCACCGTGTCCGATCGCGCGTTGATCATCTTCACCGCCGTCTCGGCGGAGTTCGACCACTGCGGCACCAGCCCCCAGCGCAGCGCCCGCAACTGCCGCACCGGCCGCACCGCGCCCTTCGCCAGCCGCTCCAGCACCACGAAGGCGCTGTTGGTCGGCGCCACGTTCCAGTTCGGCTCCAGGGACTCCTCCGGATCCCAGAACTCCACGTCGAACAGCTCGACGAGGTCCTCGGGCTTGCTGCTGGCTGCGAACCGACCGCACATGCGGGCCAGCTTGCCATGCCGCCCGCCCTCACCACTTCCTCATCCGCGGACCAGAACCGCCCGCTCCCGCCCGCCCGTCCCCGCATGGGAGGCTGCCCCGAACGGCCCAACGCAGCGAACGGAGGCGCAGACCCCCCGATGAACCCGAACAACCAGAACCTCGGCGAACTGTGGGACCGGGTCACCGGCACCCAGGCCGCCCCGCCCGGCTGGCTCGTCCTCGCCACCGGCTGCGCCGCCCTGCTCACCGTCCTGGCCCGGCCCCTGTGGCACGTCGCCCGCAACGCCGTCACCATCGCCCACGAGGGCGGCCACGGCCTCGCCGCGCTCGTCACCGGCCGCAAGCTCGCCGGCATCCGGCTGCACTCCGACACCTCCGGCCTCACCCTCTCCTACGGCCGCCCCACCGGCCCCGGCATGGTCCTCACCGCCGCCGCCGGCTACACCGCCCCCGCCCTGCTCGGCCTCGGCTGCGCCGCCCTGCTCGCCGCCGACCGGATCACCCTGCTGCTGTGGCTGGCCATCGCCCTGCTGCTGGCCCTGCTCATCCGCATCCGCAACACCTTCGGCCTGTTCACCGTCCTGATCGCCGGTGGCGCCTTCTTCCTGGTCTCCTGGTTCGGCAGCGCCCAGATCCAGGCCGGCTTCGCCTACCTCGGCTGCTGGTTCCTGCTCTTCGGGGCGGTGCGCCCGGTCCTGGAGCTCCAGCACCAGCGCCGCATCGGCTGGGCCCGCGACTCCGACGCCGACCAGCTCGCCCGGCTCACCCACGTCCCCGCCCTGGCCTGGGTCACCGTCTTCCTGCTGATCGCCCTCGCCTGCCTCGCCCTCGGCGCCAGCTGGCTGCTCCAGCCCCTCTGACCCGCCCCGGGCACCGACCGTCGGCACCGGGTCCGGAGCGGCCCGGAGGCGAGCGGGCGAGTCCCCGCCCCGAGCCGAAGGGCCGCGCCGGTGCCGAAAGGGAGGAGCGACAAGCGAGGAACGAGCGCCGGAACGACGAGCGTCGGCACCGGGTCCGGAGCGGCCCGGAGGCGAGCGGGCGAGTCACCGGTCCAGAATCCGGACCGTTCCGGTACGGCCCCTAGACTGGCCCCCATGACCGAGACCCCGTGGCCCGCCCCCGTCGCCACCGCCCCCGTCGACGCCACCGTCACCATCCCCGGCTCCAAGTCGGTCACCAACCGGGCCCTGGTGCTGGCGGCCCTCGCCGACGGGCCCGGCTGGGTGCGCCGCCCGCTGCGCAGCCGCGACTCCCAGCTGATGGCCGACGGCCTGCGCGCCCTCGGGGTCACCATCGAGGAGAAGGTCAACAACGACTCCGGCGGCACCGGCGGCGGCGAGGCCTGGCGGGTCATCCCCGCCCCCGTGCTGCGTGGTCCCGCCAACGTCGACGTGGGCAACGCCGGCACGGTGATGCGCTTCCTGCCCCCGCTCGCCGCCCTCGCCGACGGCCCGGTCCACTTCGACGGCGACCCGCGCAGCCACGAGCGCCCCCAGCACGGTGTGATCAACGCCCTGCGCGCGCTCGGCGCCCGGATCGAGGACGGCGGCCGCGGCAGCTTCCCGCTCACCGTCCACGGCACCGGCGGCCTCGACGGCGGCCCGGTCGAGCTGGACGCCTCGTCCTCGTCCCAGTTCGTCTCCGCCCTGCTGCTCTCCGGCGCCCGCTACAACCACGGCGTGGAGGTCCGGCACGTCGGTGGGCCCGTCCCGTCGCTGCCGCACATCCGGATGACCGTCGAGATGCTGCGCCTGGCCGGCGCCCAGGTCGACGCCCCCGAGGACGGCGGCGAGAAGGACGTCTGGCGGGTCACCCCCGGCGCCCTGCTCGGCCGTGACCTGGTGGTCGAGCCCGACCTGTCCAACGCCGCCCCGTTCTTCGCCGCCGCTCTGGTCACCGGCGGCCGGGTGACCGTGCGCGACTGGCCCAAGCACACCAGCCAGCCCGGCGACCAGCTGCGCGACCTCTACAGCCGGATGGGCGGCGCCTGCGAGTTCACCGACGAGGGCCTGCAGTTCACCGGCACCGGCCGGATCCACGGCATCGAGGCCGACCTGCACGACGTCGGCGAGCTCACCCCGGTGATCGCCGCCGTCGCCGCCCTCGCCGACTCCGAGTCCCACCTGTACGGCATCGCCCACCTGCGCATGCACGAGACCGACCGGCTCGCCGCCCTCGCCAAGGAGATCAACGACCTGGGCGGCGACGTCAGCGAGACCGAGGACGGTCTGCGGATCCGCCCGCGCCCGCTGCGCGGCGGCGTCTTCCACACCTACGAGGACCACCGCCTGGCCACCGCCGCCGCGGTGCTCGGCCTCGCCGTGCCCGGCGTCGGGGTGGAGAACGTGGCCACCACCGCCAAGACCCTGCCCGACTTCCCCAAGATGTGGGCGGAGCTGCTCGGCGAAGGCGTCGACGGCGGCGGAGCGGCGACGGACGCCTGAGCGGAGACTGGAGCCATGCGCCGCTACGGCAAGGACGCCGACGAGGACGACATCCGCAACCGCCCCGCCCGCCGGGGCTCCCGGCCGCGGACCCGGATCCGGCCCAAGCACGAGGACGCCGAGGGGGCGATGGTGCTGACCGTCGACCGCGGCCGGATCACCTGCCTGGTCGACCCGGGGACCAAGCAGGAGCGCCAGGTCGTCGCCATGAAGGCCCGCGAGCTGGGCCGCAAGGGCGTCGTCGTGGGCGACGTGGTCAACCTGGTCGGCGACCTCTCCGGGGACACCGACACCCTCGCCCGGATCGTCCGGGTCGAGGAGCGCAGCTCCGTGCTGCGGCGCACCGCGGACGACGACGACCCGTACGAGCGGATCGTCGTCGCCAACGCCGACCAGCTGGCCATCGTCACCGCCCTGGCCGACCCGGAGCCCCGCCCCCGGCTGATCGACCGCTGCCTGGTCGCCGCCTACGACGCGGGCATGGAACCGCTGCTGGTGCTCACCAAGTCCGACCTCGCCCCGGCCGAACCGCTGCTGGAGTCGTACGCCCCGCTCGGCATCAACTACGTCGTCACCCGCCGGGACGAACTGGAGACCGTCGGCGCCGAGGCCGTCCGCGAGCACCTGCGCGGACTGTCCACGGTGTTCATCGGCCACTCCGGCGTCGGCAAGACCACCTTGGTCAACGCCCTCGTCCCGGACCGCCGGCGGCAGACCGGCCACGTCAACGCCGTCACCGGCCGCGGCCGGCACACCACCGTCTCCGCCCTCGCCCTGCGACTGCCCCCGCCGCCCGGCGCCAAGCCCGGTTCCCGCAAGGCGCTCGACACCGGCTGGGTGATCGACACGCCCGGCTTCCGTTCCTTCGGCCTCTCCCACATCGACCCGTCCCGGGTCATCCACGCCTTCCCCGACCTGGAGCCCGGCACCGTGGACTGCCCGCGCGCGTGCAGCCACGACGAGCCGGACTGCGCCCTGGACGCCTGGGTCGCCGACGGCCACGCCGAGGCCGCCCGGCTCTACTCGCTGCGACGCCTGCTGTCCAGCAAGGAGGCCCGCGAGGGCGACTGACGGCTCTGCCGTCCCTCGGGTCGGTGGCCCGTTCGAGGTGTCGGACGGGCTCTCCCTGGCGATCATAGGAAAGTCGGGCCGGGCACGGCCCGTCCGTCGATCGACAGGGAGGGCACGCGATGGCATGGGCCCTGGTGGTCCTGGCCGGCCTGCTGGAGACCGGCTTCGCGATCAACCTCAAGCTCAGCGAGGGGTTCACCAGGCTCTGGCCCACCATCAGCTTCTGCGTGTTCGCGCTCGGCAGCTTCGGGTTGCTCACCCTCTCGCTGAAGAGCCTGCCGGTCGGCCCCGCCTACGCGGTGTGGACGGGCATCGGTGCGGCCGGCACCGCGGTCTACGGCATGGTCTTCCTGGACGAGACCACCTCGGTGCTCAAGCTGGTCTCCATCTCCCTGGTGATCGCCGGCGTGATCGGCCTCCAGCTCAGCGGCACGGCCCACTGAGCCTGCTCGCCCACCGAGACGGACCCCCGCACTGAGCTAGGGTTTCCGACATGGCCGACTACCACGACGATCTCCGACTCGCCCACGTCCTCGCCGACTCGGCCGACTCGGTCACCCTGGAGCGCTTCCGCGCCCTCGACCTGAAGATCGAGACCAAGCCGGACCTGACGCCGGTCAGCGACGCCGACAAGGCCGCCGAGGAGCTGGTGCGCAGCGTGCTCCAGCGCGCCCGGCCGCGCGACGCCGTCCTCGGCGAGGAGTTCGGCCTGCAGGGCTCCGGCCCGCGCCGCTGGGTGATCGACCCGATCGACGGCACCAAGAACTACATCCGCGGCGTCCCGGTCTGGGCCACCCTGATCGCCCTGCTGGAGGACGGCCCGGACGGCGTCGAGCGCCCGGTGGTCGGCATCGTCTCGGCTCCGGCGCTGCAGCGCCGCTGGTGGGCGGCCGAGGGCCTGGGCGCGTACGCGGGCCGCAGCCTCGCCAAGGCCTCCCGGATCCACGTCTCCGGCGTCTCCCGGATCGAGGACGCCTCCTTCTCGTACTCCTCCCTCACCGGCTGGGAGGACCGCGGCCGCCTCGACCCGTTCCTGGACCTCACCCGCGCGTGCTGGCGCACCCGCGCGTACGGGGACTTCTGGTCCTACATGATGGTCGCCGAGGGCGCCGTGGACATCGCCGCCGAGCCCGAGCTGTCGCTGTGGGACATGGCCGCTCCCTGCATCGTGGTCGAGGAGGCCGGCGGCCGTTTCACCGGCCTGGACGGCATCCCCGGCCCCGGCGGTGCGGACGCGGTCGCCAGCAACGGTCTGCTGCACGAGGAGACCCTGCGGCGCCTCTCCGTCTGAGCCCCCGGCGCACATGGCCGCGGGCCCCTCGACCAGTGGGAGCTGGTCGAGGGGCCCGCCGCCCTCCCGGTCCGCCCTACTGCTTGCGCAGCTCCCGGACCGCCGCGTCCAGCCGCTGCCCGTAGTCGGCGTCGGCCTTGCGGAAGTTGTCGATCGCCCGCTCCACGATGTCCTCGCGGTCGGCCGAGACCTTGGCGATGAAGCCCGCCAGGTTGGCGATCAGGCGCTGCTTCTCCTCCTCGGTGTACAGCCGGTACAGGTTGCCGGCCTGCACGAAGTCGTCGTCCTCGGCGTGCGAGGGCGTCGCGTGGTTGCCGGTGTACCCGTCGACCGCGGTCGCGGCCCACAGCGGACGGCCGGTCTGCACCGGGCCGCCGAAGCTGTTCGGCTCGTAGTTCTTCTGCCGCCCGTGCCGGCCGTCGTACAGGTAGCCGTCGCGGCTGTTGGTGCGGGCCTCGGTGGCATGCGGGCGGTTGACCGGCAGGTGGTCGGCGTTGATGCCGACCCGGTAGCGGTGGGCGTCGGCGTAGGCGAACAGGCGGCCCTGGAGCATCTTGTCCGGGGACGGGCCGATGCCGGGCACGAAGTTCGCCGGGGTGAACACCGACTGCTCGACCTCGGCGAAGACGTTGTCGGGGTTGCGGTTGAGCTCCAGCCGGCCGATCTCGATCGGCGGGTAGTCCGCGTGCGGCCAGACCTTGGTCAGGTCGAAGGGGTTGAAGCGGTAGGTGGCCGCGTCGGCCGCCGGCATGATCTGGACCTGCACCGTCCAGCTGGGGAACTCGCCGCGCTCGATCGCCTGGCGCAGGTCGCGCTGGTGGCTGTCCGGGTCCTCGCCGGCGAGCCGGTTGGCCTCGGCCTGGGTGAGGTTGCGGATGCCCTGGTCGGTCTTGAAGTGGTACTTGACCCAGAAGTGCTCGCCGGCCTCGTTCTGCCACTGGTAGGTGTGCGAGCCGAAGCCGTCCATGTGCCGGTAGCTGGCCGGGATGCCGCGGTCGCCGAACAGCCAGGTCACCTGATGGGTGGCCTCGGGCGACAGGCCCCAGAAGTCCCAGACGTTGTCGGCCTCCTGCGAGCCGGTGTACGGGTCGCGCTTCTGGGTGTGGATGAAGTCCGGGAACTTGACGGCGTCCCTGATGAAGAACACCGGGGTGTTGTTGCCGACGAGGTCGTAGTTGCCCTCCTCGGTGTAGAACTTCAGCGCGAAGCCGCGCGGGTCGCGCACCGCGTCGGCCGCGCCGAGGTTGCCGGCCACGGTGGAGAAGCGCAGGAAGACCTCGGTCTGCTTGCCGACCCGGGACAGGAAGGCCGCGCGGGTCCAGGGGGTCACGTCGGCGGTCACCGTGAAGGTCCCGTACGCGCCGGCGCCGCGGGCGTGCACCACGCGCTCCGGGATCCGCTCGCGGTTGAAGTGCGCGAGCTTCTCGAACAGCAGCTGGTCCTGGATCAGGACCGGGCCGCCGACACCCGCGGTCTCGGTGTTCTGGTTGTCGGCGACGGGGGCGCCGGCCGCCGTGGTGAGGGTCGGGCGCAGCTCGTCCTGTGTGGTCATAACGGGGTGCCTCCGAGGGGTCCGGTCGTGATGACACGATCCTAACTTGGACTTCGTCTAAGTCAACACTGGCACCAATCTCGGAGCGTGACTTATTCTGGTCCCATGAGTGATCTGCTGGAGAGACTGCGCGGACGCGGCTGGCGGCTGACCTCACAGCGCCGAGTGGTGGCCGAGGTCCTCGACGGCGAGCACGTCCACCTCACCGCGGACGAGGTGCACGCCCGCGCCGCCGGCCGCCTGCCCGAGATCAGCCGCGCGACCGTCTACAACACGCTCGGCGAACTCGTCGCCCTCGGCGAGGTGCTGGAGGTCGCCACGGACGGCCGCGCCAAGCGCTACGACCCCAACGCCCACCGCGCCCACCAGCACCTGGTCTGCTCCGGGTGCGGCGCGGTCCGCGACGTCCATCCCCACGGCGACCCGCTCGCGGCGCTGCCCGCCGCCGAACGCTTCGGCTTCGCCGTCGCCACCGCCGAGGTCACCTACCGCGGCCTGTGCCCCGACTGCCGGCCCTGACCCCTCGGCCACCCGGCCACCCGACCGCCGGGCCGTGACCCGCCGGCCGCAAGGCTGCCGCCCCCTCGAAGCCGTACCGGGGTACGGGTACGGCTAAGCGCTCAGCTCCGCGTGCAGCGCGCCCAGCAGCCGCCCGGCCCGCTCCGCGACCTCGGCCGGCCCGTAGTCGATCGCCCGCCGGCACCAGTTCTCGGCCTGCACCGGCTCGCCCCGGCGCAGCGCCAGCAGCGCCAGGCGCAGCGCCGCCCGCCCGTGCCCGGCGTCGGCGGCCCGGGTGTACCAGAGCATCGCCTCTGCCTCGCTGTCCTGCCGGGCCAGCAGCAGCCCCAGGTTGAACGCGGCGCTGCGGCTGCCCGCCTCGGCGGCCCGCCGGTACCAGCTCTCGGCGATCTCCAGCGCCCCGCGCTCGGCCGCCCTGACACCCATCCGCACCTGCGCCCGCCGGTGTCCGGCGTCGGCCGCCAGCGCGTACCAGTGCTCGGCCTCCGCGTCCGCGTCCCCGCGCCGGTCCAGCACCGAGGCCAGCCGGAACGCACCCTCCGCCGAACCGCCCGCCGCCGCCTGCCGGTAGCGCTCCAGGGCGCCCGCCAGATTGCCGCGCTGCTCCTGGGCGACCGCCAGCTGCAGCGCCGCCTCGCCGTGGCCCTCGGCGGCCGCCCGCGCGTACCACTCCTGGGCCTGCCGCGCCTCGCCGCGTCCGGCGTGCAGCACGCCCAGGTTGAAGGCGCCGTCCACGCTGCCGGCCTCGGCGGCCTTGGAGAACCACGGCTCGGCGCCGGACTCGTCGCCGCGCTGCAGCAGTACCACGGCCAGCGCGTTGCAGGCCTCCGGGTGCCCGGCGTACGCGGCCCGGCGGTACCACTGCTCGGCCTGCTGGTCGCGTCCGGTGCCGGCGCAGAGCAGGCCGAGGTTGAAGGCACCGTTCTGGTCGCCCGCGTCGAGGGCGGTGCGGTACCAGTGCTCGGCCTCCTTGGCCTCGCCGCGGCTCGCGTGCAGCGCGCCGAGCGCGTTGGCGGCGTTGCCGTCGCCGGCCTCGGCGGCCTCCTGCCACCACTCGGCGGCCGCGGCGATGTCGCCGGAGTCGCGCAGCAGGAAGCCGAGCGCGCAGGCCGCGCGCGGCTCGCCGTTCTGCGCGGACTGCCGGTACCAGCGGGCCGCCTCCTCCAGCAGCGACCGGTCGGTGCGGGCGCGCTCCTCCAGCAGCACGCCCAGGCGCAGCGCGGCGCGGGCGTGGCTGCGGGCCGCTGCGGTGCGGTACCAGGCCTCGGCGGTCTCCTTGTCCCCGGCGGCCTCGCGCATCCGGGCCAGCCGGTAGGCGGCCTCCCGGTGCCCGGCGTCGGCGGACACCTTGAACCAGCGCTCGGCCCGCACGTCGCGCCGGTGCTCCATCAGGTCGCCGAGCGCGTAGGCGCCCAGCGGGTGGCCGTGGTCGGCGGCGAAGTGCAGCCAGTACTCGGCGGCCTCCTCCTCCCCCTGGTCGCGCAGCTGGAGCCCGAGCGCGTGCGCGGCGGGGGCGCTGCCCGCCACCGCCGCCTGGCGCCACCACTGGCCGGCCTCCGCGCGGTGGCCCTGCTGGTGCAGCAGGACGCCCAGGTTGTTGGCGGCGGCCCGCAGCCCGGCGGCCGCGGCGGCGCGCAGGTAGGGCTCGGCGTCCTCCAGGTCGCCGCGGCGCAGCAGCAGGGTGCCGAGCCGGCCGGCGGCCTCCGGGTCGCCGTCGTCGGCGGCCTGCCGGTGCCGGGCCTCCAGGGCGGCGGACTCCCGGGCGGCCAGCGCGGTCTCGAAGCTGGTCGGGTCCAGTCCGGCCGGGTCCAGCGCGGCGCCGGAGGGCGCTTCCTCACCACCCGCGCCGTACGGGCCGACGGCGGCGGAGAACTGACGGGTGGACACGTGGACGAGGCTGTCGGGCCCGAAACCGCCGGCCGCGGGGCGCTCGGACAGTCCACTGGTGCGCTGGGCGGGCAGGGCCCCGGGGCGGTTGTCGGGGCTCTCGGCGCTCTCCGCCCAGGCGTCGGTGTCCGCCTCGACGGCCGCACCCGACTTGGTGCCCGACTTGCCGATCAGCCTCATGCCGACTCCCGCTCCCCCAGAGTGTCGCGGCATCGTGCCCCGGCCGACGGCCGGGGGGACTTCTCCCAGGAGCGGCGCCGGACCCGACGGCCCATCAGCGGCCGTGCACCGTCCCCCGTGTGTCCCATCGTCGCATCACCCGCTACCCGCGTACACCTGCCTCGGCCGAATTCGGGCGGGGCAGCCCTGAAGCCGACGGAATTGCTTCGGCGCTTTGTCGATTTCCCGACACTTCCACCCCACAAACCCCGGTGCCGCCCCCGTTGGCGACGGTCGATAGTACCGGAGCGGTTCCCACCGCTTCCGGACGGAAACATCGCGGGAAACGTCAGAGGCCCGGAGGAATGATCCTCCGGGCCTCTGACACTGTGTAGCGGGGACAGGATTTGAACCTGCGACCTCTGGGTTATGAGCCCAGC
>CBJMI02800__coassemble_407_pt1 | contig 190828 bp, 175 predicted proteins | sample CBJMI02800__metabat2_low_PE_003 | metagenome-assembled genome bin CBJMI02800
TGAAGTCCGTCGAGTGCCTGTGGCTGCAGACCCTGCACGCCGAGGAGATGGCCGCCGCCATGTTCACCCTGGCCGGCTACTCCCATCAGGCCACCGTGCGCGGCGAACAACTGCTGGTCGCCCTGTTCAGCCTGGACCTGGCCGGCGTGCCGCAGCCCGCCAACGGCGCCGCCGAGGCCCTGATGGAGACCGGCTGGACCTCCTGACCCGACCGCCGAGACCTCCTGCCCCGACCGCCGCCCCCTCTAGATCATTTCCCCGGCAAAAGCAACAACCTCCGCTCGTGATCTGGTGCACAAGCTCGCCCCCGTGTTGAATTGCCGCCACAGCGCGGACCTTTCGCCCTGCCGTCGCCATGCGCACGGTCGTGGCGGCAGGGCCCCAGGGGCAGGTCCGTGCCCTGCTGGATGGCGCACACAAGGAGGTGGCGTTGTCGGAGCACGGATGGAGCCCGAACAGCCCGGACGGACGGGGGCGGGCGGCAGCGGAGGAACCGGGCGACACCGTGTGGCGGCTGCGGTCCCGGGGGTGCTGGCAGGAGGCCGCCGAACTGCTGCGACCGGCCGCCGAACACGACCCGGCCGTGGCCCTCGCACGGGCCGAACTCCTCATCGAACAGTGCCTGTTCACCGCCTCGCAGTGGCCCCAGGCGGAACAGGCGTTACGACTGGCCGAGGCCCTGGCGGAGGGCACCGAGCAGCGGGCGGCCGCCGCCTGCGCCCGTGGCTTCCTCGCCTACCTGGCCAGCGTGCTCGGCCCGCGCGACCGGCTGGACGAGGCGCAGGCCGCACTCGGCCGCACCTCTGCCCTGCTGCCGCCGGACGCCCCGGGCCGCCCGCTGCTGGACTTCCGGCGCGGACTGGTCGCCGAGAACCTGCTGCGCGACCGCGGCGCCGCCTGGATCGCATACCGCCGGGCGCACGAGGGCGCCGGCGAGCGCGGGGACGAACTGCTGCGCTCCTACACCTGGCGGCACCTCGCCGCACTGGCGCTCTCCCGGGGGGAGCGCGGCAACGCCCGGGAGGGCTTCGACGCCTCCCTGCGGCTGCGCGAGCAACTCGGCTTCACGGTGGGGGTGGCGCCGGCGCTCGCGGCGCTCGCCGAGGTGTCCGAGCCCACCGAGGCCGTGCGGCTGCGCGCCGAGGCCGCCCGTCTGGTGCACGCCCTGGGCGGGGTGCCGGTCTGGCTGGCACGCCAGTTGTCCAGCACACCCCCGGGCGGTGTCCGTACGCCGGGGTCTCCCCCGGACGGTGTCCCCACGCCGGGGCCTCCCCCGGACGGGCGCATCACCGGCGAGACCCGAGGGGCAATCAGCTAAGGTGAGCCTAACCTGCCCGGGGTGAGCAGCGCCCCGGGCAGGTCGCCTTGCTGTCCCCCGGGCACCGCCGTGCCCCGGTCCGGCCGGGCCCGGCGCCTCGCGGCCGGGCGGCCACCGGCCGGACCACCGGCGCCCCGGTCGACCCGATGGGGCCCGCCATGACCGCGAGCAGCACCCGGCCCGGCCCCGCGCCGTGCGCCCCCCGCACCACCGAGGCGCACACCCCGGCCCACGCGCCGGACACCCCGACCCCCTGCGCGCCCTCGTACCACCGGCTGACCGCGCTCACCCCGATCCTGGACGTGCGCTGCGCCCCACCCCGCCGGGGCGGCGGCTGGCTGCCCCTCGCCGACCTCACCGCCGACCCGGGAGCCGTGCGCGAGCTGGTCGCCCACGACGCCCGGCAGGGCCTCGCCCGCTACGGGCGGCCGCTGCGCCCCGACGTGGCGGCCGGCTTCGGGCTGCACCGCCTGGTCTGGCCGGTCTCGCTGCTGTTCACCGTGCCGTGGTTCCTGGAGCGGCGCGTCCCGCTGCTCGGCCCCGACGACGTCTCGCTGCGCCGCGGCCCCGCCTCCGCGGAGCTGACGGTGTGCCCGGAGGCCTTCGTCTGCCTGCCGGACGACCCGGCCGCCGGCTCGCCCGGGGCCCGTACGGCGCCGGACGAGAACGCGCTGGCGGCCCGACTGCGGTGCTCGATCGGCGAGTTCCTCGCCCCGGTGCTGACCGCCTTCCGGCCGGAGGTGCGGCGCGGGCCGCGGGTGCTGTGGGCGATGGCCACCGACGCGGTGGTCGAGGGGCTCTGGTACGCGGGCGGGCTGCTCGGGGAACGGGAGCGGGCGCGTGCCGAACTGTCCGCGCTGCTGGCGCCCGGGGAGCGGTCGGCGTGCGCGCCCGGCGCGGGCCCGGCCCCCGCTCCCGCCCCGGCCCCCTTCACCCCCGGCGCCGGTTTCGCGCCCCCGGCGCCCGGCCGCACCGGTGCTTCGGATACCGACCGGTCCCGGGCCAGCTGTTGCCTCGTCTACACCGTGGAACCCGGGGAGATGTGCGGCGGCTGCCCCCGCGTCACGCGGCGTTGACGAAAATCCGTACGATTCAGGATTCGAAAAGCCCGCAATTCCGGGAACCTCCCACGTCGAATTCATATGACCATGCGATTGGCGATGGGTCAGAAATCCCTCTCCCCAGCGCATTGACGGCGAATCCGCCTTTCGCCCGTCGGGCATCCGTCATGATGGTCCCCGCCGCGCCGCTGGAGCGCAGTGGGCGGCGCAGGAACGCGACGCGCGACGCAGAAAGCGAGGCTGGTTCCGGCGATGAAATTGTCCGACATACCGCTCGGCTGGGCCGTCACCGGGGTAGTGGGGCTGCTGGTCAGCGCACTCCTGGTGGCCCTGGCCCGAAGCCGGGGATCCGCCACCGGCGGGGATTCCTGGGAGCGTTCCGAGGAACGGCGCCGCAACAAGGAATCCCTGTACGGCGCCGCCTCCTACACGCTGCTGTTCTGCTGCGCCGGGGTCGCGGCCGCGCTCTCCTTCCACGGACTGGTCGGCTTCGGCGTGCAGAACCTCGGCCTCTCCGGCGGCTGGGAGTACCTCGTCCCGTTCGGGCTCGACGGCGCCGCGATGTTCTGCTCGGTGCTCGCCGTCCGCGAGGCCAGCCACGGCGACGCGGCACTCGGATCCCGGCTGCTGGTCTGGCTCTTCGCCGGCGCCTCCGCCTGGTTCAACTGGGTGCACGCCCCTCGCGGCTTCGGCCACGCCGGCGCCCCGCAGTTCTTCTCCGGCATGTCGCTGTCCGCCGCCGTCCTGTTCGACCGGGCGCTCAAGCAGACCCGCCGGGCCGCACTGCGCGAACAGGGCCTGGTGCCCCGCCCACTGCCGCAGATCCGCATCGTCCGCTGGCTGCGCGCCCCGCGCGAGACCTACGCGGCCTGGTCGCTGATGCTCCTGGAGGGCGTGCGCAGCCTGGACGAGGCGGTGGACGAGGTCCGCGACGAGAAGCGGGAGCGCGCACTGGAGAAGGAGCGCCGCAAACTGGCCGGCCGCCGGGAGCGGGCCGAGATCCGGGCGATCAACCGCGGCAGCGGCCACTGGCGCGGACGCGGCGGTGCCGCACGGCAGTTGGAGCCGGCCGGCTCGGAGCCCGCGATAGCCGGCGGGCCCGGGGCGGAACTGCCGGCGGGCGCGCGGGAGGTCGGGGCGCCGGCCGCTGCCGAGCCGGGTGCGCGCGAGGCCGAGGCGGCCGAGGGCACCGTCGTCCAGCCCGGGCTGCCGGCCCGTCCGGAGCGGCGCACCATCGACCTCACCGTCGACGAGGACACCGTCACGCTGCCCCGGCTGGACTCGCTGGAGCGCAAACTGAAGGACCTGGAGCAGCAGTTCGGCTGATCCGTTCCGGGCCGGCCCCGGCCCGGAACGGTCAGGCCGCGCTCGCCCCGCTCGCCCCGCTGAGCTCGAACCACATCCGCTTGCCGGACCCGCGCGGCTCCACGCCCCAGGCGTCCGCCAGCGCCTCGACCAGCATCAGCCCGCGCCCGGAGGAGGCCTGCTCCCCCGGCGTCCGGCGGGTCGGCCACAGGTCCGACTCGTCCTCCACCTCGACCCGCAGCCGGGCCCGGCCGCCGTCCGAGGCCGGCTCCCGGTAGAGCCGGGCGGTGAACATGGCGTCCCGGTCGGTGTGCCGGATCGCGTTGGTGACCAGCTCGGAGGAGAGCAGTTCGGCGGTGTCGATGAACTCGGCGACGCCCCAGCGGCGCAGCGCGTCACGCAGTTCGGCGCGGACCTCGGCGACCCGCGCCAGGTCGGCCTGGCCGATCCGGCGGCGCAGCTGCTGGGCGGCGAGCCCGCCCGCCGGGCCGTCCCAGCGCAGGAGCAGCAGCGCTATGTCGTCCTCACGCTCGTTGGAGTCGGCGGCCTGGGAGGCGATCCGGTCGGCCAGCTCCTCCAGCGGGTCGCGGGCCGCCTCGTCGGCGACCGGCAGCGGGCGGGCCAGGGTGCTGGTCAGCCGGCCGATGCCCTCGTCCAGGTCCATGCCGCGTGCCTCGACCAGGCCGTCGGTGCACAGCACCACCGTCTCGCCCGGGTCCAGGCTGAACCGGGTGACCCGGTACTCCTGGTCCGGGTCGATGCCCAGCGGCAGCCCGCCGGCCACCGGCACCACGGCGGCGGTGCCGTCGGCACGGCGCACCACCGGGTCGAGGTGACCGGCCCGCACCGCGTAGACCACGCCGTAGTCCACGTTGACCTCGGCGTAGGTGCAGGTCGCGAAGTGGTCGGTGTCCAGGTCGGCCAGGAAGCGGGAGGCCCGGGCCATCACCGCGGCCGGCGGGTGGCCCTCGGCGGCGTAGGCGCGCAGCGCGATCCGCAGCTGGCCCATGATCCCGGCGGCGTGCACGTCGTGGCCCTGGACGTCGCCGATCACCAGGCCGACGTGCCCGCCGGGCAGCGGCACCACGTCGTACCAGTCGCCGCCGATCTGCAGCCCGGAGCCGGCCGCGAGGTAGCGCACCGCGGTGGTCACGCCGGAGATGGACGGGACGGTGCGCGGCAGCATCACCCGTTGCAGGCCGGCCGCCAGCTCGTGCTCGGCGTCGTGCAGCCGGGCCCGGGCCAGCGACTGGGCGACCAGTCCGCCCAGGGTGGACAGCAGGGTGCGCTCGTCCGCGTCCAGTTCGCGCTCGTCGTCGAAGCTGACCACGCACACGCCGATCGCCCGGCCGCTGGCCACCAGCGGCAGGTACGCCCAGGATCCGCGGCCGGTGCTGCTGGTCTGCTCCCAGACGTCGGGGTGGCGGTCGCGGAAGTCCTCGCGGCTGGAGATGAAGACCGGGGCGCGGTTCCTGAGCGCCTCGGCGGCCGGGTGGCCGGCGGGCAGCACGGCGCGGTCCCAGACGGCGAGCGCCTGGGAGCGGTAGCCGGAGGCGCCGAGGATCCGGGCCCGTCCGGCCTCGAAGGCGGCGAGCACCAGGCCGTCCGGCGGCAGTCCGGGCAGCGGCAGCTCGGTGAACACCCGGGCCACGTCACGGACGGTGACCGCTTCGGAGAGGGCGCGCGCGGCCTCCTTGATGAACCGGGAACGCTCCTCGCGCAGCTGGGCGAGCCGGTCGGCCCGGTCACGCTTGTGCAGCTCGACGGTGGCGTCCCAGACGAAGCCCACCATCCGGGAGGCGCGGCCGAAGGCGTCCGCGAGCACCCGGCCCCGGAAGCGCACCGCGCGCATCGTCCCGTTCGGCCCGACGGTGCGGTAGTAGGCGCCGCACTGGCCCAGTTCGGCGACCGCGCGCTCGACCCGGCGGCGCACCACGGGCGCGTCCTCGGGGTGCAGCAGGGACAGGAAGGAGGCGGCGGTGCGGTCGAAGCGGTCCCGCTCGACGGAGTCCAGGCCGAGGATCGTGCAGGCCCGCTGGTCGCCCTCCAGGACGTCGCGGCGGATGTCCCAGTCGAAGGAGCCGATGCCGTTGGCGGCCATCGCGGGCTCCAGCCAGTCCGGCATGGAGTCGCCGGAGGAGGGCGGCAGTCCGCCGGACAGCACGGGCGCCAGTCGCCCGGAGGCAAGCACGGGGGGCGTGCGCACGGAGTTACGGCGGGTGGCCTGGGCAGGCGGCCGGACGGCTGGCGGCTGCACGGCGGGCGCGCCGGGAGGAAGGGACGGCCCCTGCGACTCGGGCTCAGTGGGCATGCTGCTCCTGCCGCTGCCGTGGCGGACCGCGCCGACCGTCCGGACGGGCCGCGTGGCGGTGTGATGGGTCGTGCTGGATCGGACGGTGCCGACGGACGGTGGTCAGTCGAGGTTCGGTCTCCCCGCTGCTTCCCGCACGTGGACACACATTCCCACCATCCTGGCCAATGTTCGGCCGAGCGGCAATGGCAACGGGCCGGAAATCTTGCGCCCCGCCTTGCGTTCAGGGCTTGCTTCGATGGCGGATCAATCGACGGCGAACAATCCTGCGGGCGGGCGGTGCGGTTCGTGCGGGGTGCGGTGCGGTTCGCGCCGTGGTTCGCGCGGGGCGGAGGAGGGGCTACGGCAGGGCGAGTTCGAACCAGGTGACCTTGCCGTCGCCCAGCAGCTGCACGCCCCAGGAGTCCGCGAGCGCCTCCACCAGGAGCAGTCCCCTGCCCGAGGTCGCGTACTCGGCCTCCGGATCGCGCCGACGCCCGGGCAGCCGGCTCGTGCCGTCCTGCACCTCGACCCGCAGCCGGCTGTCCGAGCCGAGCGCCGCGTCGAAGACCGCGCCCTTGGCGGTGTGCAGCAGCGCGTTGGTGACCAGCTCGGAGGTGAGCAGCTCGGCGGTGTCGGACAGCTCCGGCACCCCCCAGTGGCTCAGCGCCGTGCGCAGCCGGTGCCGCACCGCGCCCACCGCGACCAGGTCGGCCGGGTCGAGCGTCAGGTGCAGCCGGCGGTGCAGCGCGCACCCCGGGGCCGGCGCACCCGGCAGGGTCGTCCCGGTGCCGGTCCCGGTCCCGGTTCCCATGCCGACGCCGACGCCGACGCCGACGCCGGTGCCGTTGACCGGGCCCTGGGCCGTCCCGGACCGGTAGGCGTCACCCGAACTCGTCCGCTGCCGCGGGAATCGCGACTGACCGTCCATCACCACATGCCCCCGCCCTGGAATCCGGGCCCCCGCCTCCGGATCCCCCGCCGGCCGGGTGGCCCCCTCGTTCTGACCACCCATCCTCATGCCCAGTTGACGGCGTTTGCAACAGTGTGCGTCCGATCACGTGGGGTGAAAGGGGCACGGGGAGGTTCACGTGATCCAACTGCCCGCGCCGGACAGGTTTGCGAAGCGCAGAGGCTGCTTTCGAGCCCGCTCCCACTCGATCCCGCGCACACCCGGCGCCCGTACGGACCGCGCGCGGGCCGCGCGCCCCGCCTTCGCCACCACCGCGCCAGGACCCCCGCGCACTCCGTCCTCCACGCCCCTCACCCCCGCCGCGCGCCCGACAAGCCGAACCCCCGCGGAGCGGCAACGCTGGACACGACGCCCCGGCGCGGGTTCAATGACCCGAGATGTTTGAACGCTGTTCTAACATCACCCCGGAAGCCCCGGCCCCCGAGCCGACCCCCTCCCCGGCGACCGCGAGCGAGGAACCGTGCGACTGACCCCCACCGAGCGGGACCGACTGCTGATCTTCACAGCAGCCGAACTGGCCCGCGCCCGCCGAGCCCGGGGCGTACGCCTCAACATCCCCGAGGCCACCGCCCTGATCGCGGACACCGTCTGCGAGGCCGCCCGCGACGGCCGGCGCCTGGCCGAGGCCATCGAGGCCGGCCGCTCCGTGCTGACCGCCGACGACGTGCTGCCCGGCGTGCCGGACGTCGTCACCGTCGTCCAGGTCGAGGCCGTCTTCGACGACGGCACCCGCCTCGCCGTCGTCAACGACCCCTTCAAGGGCGCCGGCTCGCTCGGCGACGAGGCCCCCGGTGGCGCGCTGGTCGGCGACGGCGCCGGCTACGACCCGATCGAGGAGACGCTGCTCCTCCCCGTCCACAACACGTCCGCGGTGCCGATCTCGGTCACCTCGCACTTCCACTTCTTCGAGGCCAACCCACGCCTGGCCTTCGACCGCGCCGCCGCCTACGGCACCCACCTGGCCGTCCCGGCCGGCTCCTCGGTGCGCTTCGACCCCGGCACCACCGTCGAGGTCGGCCTCGTCCCGATCGGCGGCGACCGGGTCGCGATCGGCTTCGCCGGACTGGTGGACGGCCCCCTGGACGCGCCCGGCGCGAAGGAGGCCGCCCTGGAGAAGGCCCGCGCGACCGGCTACCTGACCAACTTCGACGACTCGGAGGTGCCTTCGTGAGCTCCATCACCCCGCACGACTACATCTCCGTCCACGGCCCGCGCGCCGGCGACCGGATCCGCCTCGGCGACAGCGGACTCATCGTCCGCGTCGAGTCCGACTCCCAGGCGCCCGGCGACGAGTTCCTGGCCGGCTTCGGCAAGACCGCCCGCGACGGCCTCCACCTCAAGCCCGCCGCCGTCCGCGACACCTGCGACGTGGTGATCAGCAACGTCCTGGTCATCGACGCGATCCAGGGCATCCGCAAGACGTCCATCGGCCTGATCGGCGGCCGGATCGCCTCGATCGGCCGGGCCGGGAACCCGGACACCCTGGACGGCGTGGACGTGGTCGTCGGCACCGGCACCACGATCGTCTCCGGCGAGGGCCTGATCGCCACCGCCGGCGCCATCGACACCCACGTGCACCTGCTCTCGCCGCGGATCATGGAGGCCTCGCTCGCCTCCGGCGTCACCACGATCATCGGTCAGGAGTTCGGCCCGGTCTGGGGCGTCGGCGTCAACTCGCCCTGGGCGCTGCGGCACGCCTTCAACGCCTTCGACGCCTGGCCCGTCAACATCGGCTTCCTGGGCCGCGGTTCGTCCTCCGACGAGGCCCCGCTGATCGAGGCACTGGCCGAGGGCGGCGCCTCCGGCTTCAAGGTGCACGAGGACATGGGCGCCCACACCCGTGCGCTGGACACCGCGCTGCGGGTCGCCGAGGAGTACGACGTCCAGGTCGCGCTGCACACCGACGGGCTGAACGAGTGCCTGTCGGTCGAGGACACCCTGAAGGTGCTGGAGGGCCGGACCATCCACGCCTTCCACATCGAGGGCTGCGGCGGCGGTCACGTCCCCAACGTGCTCAAGATGGCGGGCGTGCCGAACGTCATCGGCTCCTCCACCAACCCCACCCTGCCGTTCGGCCGCGACGCCCTCGGCGAGCACTTCGGCATGATCGTCTCCGCGCACGACCTCAAGGTCGACCTGCCCGGCGACGCCGCCATGGCCCGCGACCGCATCCGGGCCGGGACGATGGGCGCCGAGGACGTGCTGCACGACCTCGGGGTCATCGGCATCACCTCCTCCGACGCCCAGGGCATGGGCCGCGCGGGCGAGACCGTGCGCCGCACCTTCGCCATGGCCGGCAAGATGAAGGCCGAACTCGGCCCGCTCGACGGCACCGGCTCCTACGGGACCACCGAGAGCGGCGACGACAACGAGCGCGTGCTGCGCTACATCGCCAAGCTCACCATCAACCCGGCCATCGCCCACGGCCTCTCCCACGAGGTCGGCTCGATCGAGGTCGGCAAGCTCGCCGACATCGTGCTGTGGCGCGCGGACCACTTCGGCGCCAAGCCGCAGCTCGTCCTCAAGTCCGGCTTCCCCGCGTACGGCGTCGTCGGCGACCCCAACGCCTCCACCGACCGCTGCGAACCGCTCGTCCTCGGCCCCCAGTTCGGTGCCCACGGCGCGACCGCCGCCGACATCTCGGTGGCCTTCGTCGCCCAGGCCGCCGCCGACGCCGCCTACCTCGACCGCCCCGCCGACGGCCTGCCCACCCGCCGCCGCCGCGTCGGCGTCCGCGGCACCCGCGGCATCGGGCCGCGCGACATGGTGCGCAACGCCCGGGTCGGCCAGGTCGACGTCACCGAGACCGGGCTGGTCTCCCTCGACGGCTCGCCGCTGCGCTCCGAACCCGCCGACAGCGTCTCCCTCAGCCGCCTCTACTTCCTCTGATCCCCCCTTGTTGAGGACTCCCACGATGACCACCCCCACGCCCGCCTCCCTCGGCTACCGGATGCCTGCCGAATGGCACCCCCACGACCGCACCTGGATGGCCTTCCCGACCGCCAACCCCACCTTCGACAGCCCCGAGGCACTGCACGCCGGCCGCCAGGCCTGGGCCGCCGTCGCCGACACCGTCGTCCGGTACGAGCCGGTCACGCTGATCGTCAACACCGGTGAGACCGCCGAGGCCCGCAAGTACGTCTCCGAGCAGGTCGAGATCGTCGAGCGCCCGCTCAACGACGCCTGGATGCGCGACATCGGCCCGTCCTTCCTGATCGACGGCAAGGGCTCGCTCGCCGCCGCCGACTGGATCTTCAACGGGTGGGGTGCCCAGTCCTGGGCCCGCTGGGACAAGGACCAGCACATCGCCGAACACATCAGCGAACTCACGGACGTCCAGCGCTTCGCCTCCCGGCTGATCAACGAGGGCGGCGGCATCCACGTCGACGGCGACGGCACCGTGCTCGTCACCGAGACCGTCCAGCTCGGCGAGGGCCGCAACGCCGACTGGACCAAGGAGCAGGTCGAGGCCGAGCTGCACGCCTTCCTCGGCACCACCAAGGCCATCTGGCTGCCGCGCGGACTCACCCGCGACTACGACGAGTTCGGCACCCGCGGCCACATCGACATCGTCGCCTCCTTCGTCCGCCCCGGCGTCGTCGTCGCCCACGTCCAGCCCGACCCCTCCCACCCGGACCACGCCGTCTGCCAGGAACTGGTCACCCTCCTGCGCGCCTCCACCGACGCCCGGGGCCGGCAGCTGGAGGTCATCGAACTGCCCGCCCCCACCGTCCTGTTCGACGAGGACGGCGAGCCGGTCGACTACTCCTACATCAACCACTACGTCGCCAACGGCGCCGTCGTGCTGTGCGCCTTCGACGACCCGCGCGACCAGCAGGCCGCCGACATCCTCGCCGAGGCCTACCCCGGCCGCACCGTCGAACTCGTCGACGCCCGCGAGATCTTCGCCAACGGCGGCGGCATCCACTGCATCACCCAGCAGCAGCCGAAGGCCTGACGCCCCCGTCCACCGGGGTGGGGGCACCCGCCCCCACCCCGGTACCCTCCGGTCCTCCCCACCTCCTCCCAGGAAGCAGCCCCGCCATGGCCGACCCCCGCCCGCGCCGACCGGCGCGCCCCCGCGAGGAGGTCTTCGCCACCGCCCGGGCCGCCATCGCCGAACACGGGCTCGCCAAACTCACCATGGCCGGCCTCGGCAAACAGCTCCAGATGAGCGCCGGACACCTGCTCTACTACTTCGGCAGCAAGGACCAGCTCCTGCTGGAAACCCTCCGCTGGAGCGAGGACCAACTCGGCGCCCGCCGCCGCGAAGCCCTCACCGACCCCACCCTCGACCCCTGGCAGCGCCTCGACGCCTACCTGCGCCTCTACCTGCCCGAAGGCCCCGGCGACCCGCGCTGGATCCTCTGGGTCGAGGTCTGGGGCCGCTCCCCCGCCAGCGACGAACTCCGCCGGGGTCAACAGGAGATCGAAGCCCCCTGGCAGGCCGACCTGGTCACCCTCATCGAACAGGGCACCACCACCGGCCACTTCACCCCCGGCCCCGCCCCCGCCCGCGCCGCCCGACTCCGCGCCCTCCTCGACGGCCTGGCCGTCCCCATCGCCATCGGCCTCCCCGACGCCCACCCCCCCACCGCCCTCACCCACGCCATCTCCGTCGCCACCACCCTCCTCCGCACCTGAACCCCCGCGGCCCCATCCGTCAACTCAAGGGCGTGACAAGGGTCGTCGTTCCCCTGGTCTAGGGTCGCCCGCATGGCTGAGCCCTCCTTCCTGACCGCCGTCCGCGAGTCGTACGACACCGTCGCCGCCGCTTACGTCGAACGCGTCCCGCCTCCAGCCGCGATGGATCCGCTGTCACGCGCGATGCTGGCGGGGCTCGCCGAGCTCGTGCGGACGGCCGGTCCCGGTCCCGTCGCGGACCTGGGATGCGGCCCCGGCCGCGTGACGGCGCACCTGGCCGAGCTGGGAGTGTCCGCCTTCGGCGTCGATCTGTCACCGAACATGATCGAACTGGCCCGGCACGCCCACCCGAACCTGCGGTTCACCGTGGGATCGATGACCGCGCTGGAGATGGAGGACGACGAGCTCGGTGGCATCCTGGCCTGGTACTCCACACACCACACGCCCCCTCAGTGGCTGCCGGCGGTGTTCGCCGAGTTCCACCGCACGCTCGCGCCCGGCGGCTACCTCCTCTGGGGGGACTACGTCGGCGACGAACGGCTGCAGCCGACCCGGGGCTACGGCCAACCGGTGTCCTACGAGTCATACCTCCTGCCCCTGAACCGCACGGTCGACCTGCTGGAGCAGGCCGGACTCGTGGTCACCGCGAAGCTGGAACAGGAACCCGGCGGACGGGCGAACAGACCGCGCGCCTGCCTGCTGGCCCGCAAACCCGAGGCGTCTTGACGGGGCTCACTCCCCCGCAGCGAGGCCGCTGACGCCGGATCACTGCACACCTGAGCGCCCCGCGACACCGCGACACCGCTGGGGCGCCCACGCGAGGAGGCAGGCGGGGCCCGCAGGAGAAGTCGACCAGGCCGACTTCCGGCGCAACGGCCCCGTGCGCCTGACCCGCAGACAGACAGACCGGCCTGGCGCGGGCAACAGCGACACCGCATCCACGCACCGGTGGCCGCGGGCCGATCACCCCAAGCAGCAAACCCGGTTCCCGGGCCCGCGGGTGTGGGCCCAGAGCGGGAGCGGACGCACCAGAGGTCGGGTGGGCCGACTTCTGGTGCGGGGCCGTGTCTACTCGGTCCAAATGGCGGCGGCGGTGCGGTCGTCGGCGTAGCCCTTGGCGCGGACTTGGACCTGGCGGAGGAAGTCGACGGTGCCCGGAGGGTGGGGGTGGGCCCAATGGGCGGAGAGGAAGTGGGCGACGGCGGGCTCGTCGGCGATCGGGTGGGACAGGCCCGGGGTGCACAGCAGGAGGATGTCGCCCGGGGTGGCCGGGACGAGGCGGAAGCGGAACGGGCGCGGGTCCGGTACCGGGGCTTCCGGAACGGGCGGTTGGCCGTCCGGGTGGTGGAGCAGCCGGGCCGCGTAGGCGTCGATCCAGTGGCCGGAGCGCAGCAGGTAGAGCCCGCCGGGGCCGACGCCGAAGGCGGCGCGGTAGCCCGCCGCCGGGTCGAGCGACACCAGCAGGCAGTGCAGCGAGGCCGGGACCGGGGAGTCGTCCCCCTCCTTCCGGGGTGCCAGCGCACGCAGCGGGGCGGCGGCGCCGGTGGCCAGGCGCTGGAGGCCGTAGCGTAGGCGGTCCCGGGCGCCGTCGCGCAGGTCGGCGGCCAGGCCGGCCCGGCTGCGTCCGATCGCGGCGGCGAGCTGGCGGCAGGCCTCGCCGGCAGCGGCGGCGACGGCCTGCGCGGTGAACGACTCGTCCTCGGCGCCGTCGGTGCGGTCGTAGCCCGCGAGGACGGCGAGCAGCAACCCGTCGGGGCCGTCGCCGAACCTGGTGACGAGCAGGCTGTCCCGGCGCGGCTCACCCCGGTAGCGGGCGGAGTCACCCCGGACGGAGACGGCGCGCAGCACGGTCGTCCCGTACTGGGCGCCTTCCAGCGCGGTGTCCGGTACGACGGCGTTCAGCGTGCCCGGGTCGGCCTCGGGTACGGCCGTCGGCTCGGGCCCGTACGTCGGGGGGCGCTCGCCGACGTGTGGAACGGCGGGGCCGCCGTCGGTGAGCGGGGCGCGGATGGCCAGGCGCGGGTCGGGGATGGGGGCGGAGCGCTCCGGGTCGGGCTGCGGCGCGTGGTCGGGTTCGGGTTCGGGGGTCGGTTCCTTGACGGCGACGGGTTCCGGGGCAGGAGCGGCCTCCGGTTCGGTGGCAGGGGCGACCTCCGGTTCCGGTTCCGGTTCCGGTTCCGCAGAGGATTCCGGTTCCACGGACGGTGCAGGTTCGGGTTCGGGTTCGGGTTCGGGGGCCGGGGCGGGCTTTTCCAGGGAGACCGAGGTGGGCGGGGCCTCCGGCTCCGGCGCGTCGGCGGCGGTCGAGCGGCGCTGGCGTCCGATGCCGCCGGTCCCCCCGATCACGCCGAGGGCGGTGTCGAACCAGTCGTCGAGGCCGTCCCGCGCCACCACCGGTTCGGCAGTGGGCGCCACCACCGGCTCCGTGACCGGCTCCGCAGCCACCACCGGTTCCGCAGCCACCTCCGGCTCCGCCGTCCGCTGCTGCCCGATCAGTCCCGCCGCCGTGTCGAACCAGTCGTCGACGCTGCCGTCGCCCGGGTCGGCGTGCGGGGTGTCGGGGAGGGTGCCCGCCGGCCCGTCGTAGACGGTGTCCCACCAGCCGTCGTCGGGCCGGGGCGGCTGTGCGGGTGCACCCTGCTTGCTCATCTGGCGGCTCCTGGTCGGTCCGTGGTCGCGCCGCCCCCGGCGGGGCCGGACTGGCGTCATTGTCTCCAAGTGCAACGACGCTGTCCGGGTTTCGGCGACAACCGGTCACCGACCGGATCATCCCGGCCACCGCGTTCACCTGGTGCTTAGCCGGCGGCGGGGCGGCAGGGCGGCGGCAAGACGGTACGGCCATCGTCACGGCGTGCGTTTCCGTTCCGTCCGCGCTTGCCGGATGTGCCCCGAGCAGGGCGTTTCCTGGAGATTGCGGGGTGTTGGCGGCCGAAAATGAGGGCCGATGAGGGGCATCGCTTCACCCGTTCGGCTGATTAAATGTGCGCATGACCGCGTCGGCCCCGAGCTCACCCCGACCGGGGAGGGCCGCATCGGCGGGCCGCCCGGCGGGTGCGCTGTTGGGCCTGCTGCTGGTCGCCCTGTTGACCGTGCTGCCGTGTACGGGCCTGGCGAAGGCGGACGCGTCCGCCCGTCCGGGGCCGGGCCCGGTGAGCGCCGTCTCGGTGGTCACCGCGGCTGAGGCCACCGCGCAGACCCCGCTCGCGCGTGAGGCGGCACGGGACACCGCCCGTGACGCCGCGCGCGGCGCCGCCCGGGCCTCCGACGGCCACCACCGCATCGCGGAGCAGCAGGACCACTGGATCCTGTGCACCGCCGACGGCCAGCCGCCGCACAACAACGGCTGCTCCAGCCACCCGTTCTGCCCGCAGGACGCCCAGCTGCCGAACCCGCCGCCGCATCCGCAGCCCGCCGCATGGCCACTCGTCTCCCCGGCACCCGAGGCGCTGCCCCGCGTGGTGCCCGCGGGACTGCTGGACGGCCCGCACCCGGCCCCTGATCTGCACGAGCTCCAGGTCCACCGGTCCTGAGCGGAACCCACCGCCGACGCTCCCCTTCGGCGGGTCCGCCACTCCCCCCCCTCTTCAGCCGACCGCCGCCACCAGCCGTGGGCGGCGGGGACAAGGACAACCATCATGGGTTCCGCCTCTAAGCAGTCCAACAAGCCCGGCGGCAAGGGCGGCGTCGACCGCCGCACCCGGATAGCCGAGCTGCGCGCCGCCGAGCAGCGCCGCGACCGCCGCAACAAGGTGATCGCCTCGGTGGCCGCCGGTGTGCTGGTGATCGGCGCGATCGCGACCGGCACCTGGTTCGTCATGGACCAGAACCAGAAGAAGAAGGACCGCGAGGCCGCCGCCAACGCGGACATCCCGGGCGTGAAGACCTTCGGCGACCTGAGCCGCAACCACGTCAAGGACAAGGTCAACTACCCGATGACCCCGCCGGTCGGCGGTGACCACAACGCGGTCTGGCTGGACTGCATGGGCCACGTCTACGACAAGCCGGTCGAGAACGAGCGCGCCGTCCACTCGCTGGAGCACGGCGCGGTCTGGGTGACGTACAACGGCAAGGCCACCGCGGACGACATCAAGATCCTCACCGACAAGGTCAAGGCCACCCCGTACTCGCTGATGAGCCCGTACCCGGACGAGCAGGGCACCATCACCCTGAACGCCTGGAGCACCCAGCTGATCGTGGACAGCGCGAGTGACCCGCGGGTCAACCAGTTCTTCACCAAGTACGTCCAGGGCAAGCAGACCCAGGAGCCGGGCGCCTCCTGCACCATGGGGGAGATGTGACCGCCTACGGGACCCGCCCCGAGGAGACCTCGGCAGCGGGCGCAACGGACGCAGCGGGCGAGCCGGAGGAGCAGACCGCGGAGCGACCCGGCCGTCGCCGGATGTGGTGGCCGGCCGCGCTGGCCGCCGTGGTGGCGCTGGCGCTCGGGGTGCCGGCCCTGGTGGCCGGCGGGACCTCGGCCTCCGGTTCGTCCTCGATCGCCGTCCCCGCGGACGACTCGCCCGAGGCCGGTTTCGCCCGCGACATGGCGACCCACCACCAGCAGGCGGTGGACCTGTCGTTCATCGTCCGGGACCGCACGAGCGACGAGCCGACCCGCACCCTCGCCTTCGACATCATCAACACCCAGGCCAACCAGCGCGGGATGATGACGGGCTGGCTCGACCAGTGGGGGCTGTCGCAGCACTCGACCGCCAAGCCGATGGCGTGGATGAAGATGGACCACGACTACCAGGCGCACGACGGTTCGCTGATGCCGGGCATGGCCACCAACGCCCAGATGGCGAAGCTGCGCACGCTCAGCGGGCGGGACGCCGAGGTGTACTACCTCCAGCTGATGATCGAGCACCACAAGGGCGGCGTGGAGATGGCCCAGGGCTACGTCGACATGGCGAAGAACGACGTCGAGAAGCGGCTCGCCCAGTCGATGGTGATCGCCCAGACGTCCGAGCTGGAGCTGATGACCGGCATGCTCAAGGAGCGCGGCGCCGCCCCCGGCGTGCCCGCGTCCTGACTCCCGCAAGCCCCTCGTTCCCCCGGACGGCCGGGGCGCGACGACGGTCCCGCGACCGCCCGTACCGCGCCCCGGCCGTCCGCCGTCCGCAACCCGTCCGCTGTCCTCACCCCCTCCGCACCCCTCCGCTGTCCGCACCCCTCCGCTGTCCGCACCCCCTCCTGGAGCAGTCCCGCATGACCACCGACGCACCCTGGCTGATCGCCGGACTGGGCAATCCCGGCCCCTGGTTCCGGCTGACCCGGCACAACGCGGGCTTCCTGGCCGTGGACCGGCTGGCCGAGCGGTACGGCGCGCGGTTCCGCCGGCGCGGGATCGGCGCCGTGGTCGCGGAGATCGAGGTGGACGGCCGGCAGGTGCTGCTGGCCAAGCCGCTGTGGTGGTCCATCAACCTGTCCGGCCGCCCGGTGGCCGCTCTGCTGCGCCGCTACGGGGTGCCGGTCGAGCGCCTGGTGGTCGTCCAGGACGACCTGGACTTCGCCTACGGCACCGGCAAGTTGAAGCGCGGCGGCGGCCCGGGCGGGCACAACGGGGTGCGGTCGGTGGGCGAGGTGCTCGGTACCCGGGACTTCGTCCGGCTGCGCTTCGGCATCGGGCGCCCGCCGAAGGGGCAGAGCGTCGGCGACTACGTGCTGAAGAAGTTCTCGGACGAGGAACTCGCCGCGATGCCGCAGGTGACGGACCGCTGCGCGGACGCCCTGGAGACGCTGGTGCGGCTCGGGCTGAACCGGGCCCAGGACGCCCTGAACGTCAGCGCGTAGCCGCCGGACGGCTCCGAGGGGTGGCGGGCCGGGTCAGCGCGACCGCCGCCACCGCGACCGCCGCCAGGGCGACCAGCACCGTCCGCCCACCGGACGCCGCGCCCGCCAGGTGGACACCGAGGACGGACAGCGCCATGCCGAGCGCGGTGCCCAGGCTGCGCGCCATGTTCACCATGCCGCCGCCGACGGCCGAGCACTCCGCCGGGATCGCCCGCATCACCAGGGCGTTGTTGGCGGGCAGCAGCAGGCCCAGCCCGTACCCGGCGACCAGCAGCGGGGCCGCGACGGCCGCGGCCGAGACCGGCAGTGCGGCGAACAGCAGCAGTCCGGCGGCGGCCAGGCCGGCGCCGAAGCGGCACCGGGTGACGTCCGACCAGCCCCGGGGCAGCAGTCCGCCGCCGGCCGTCGCCGCGACGGCGAACGCGGCGGGAAGCAGCGTGACCACCAGCCCGGCGGTGGCCGTCGACACGCCCGCGCCGGTGAGCCGCACCGGGCCCAGCACCAGCGGGCAGAACAGCAGCAGGTAGCCGATCAGCGCCACCACCAGCCCGGACCGCACTCCCGGGGTGTTGACCAGCCCCGGCGCCAGGATCGGCCGGGCCGCGCGCCGCTCCTGGCGCACCAGCGCCACGGCGAGAACGGCGGCGGCCGGCAGCAGGGCCGCGACCGCCCAGCCGGGCAGCGGCAGGCCGGAGGCGGTGGACAGGGCGAGCAGCAGCGCGGTGGTGGCGCCGGTGAGCAGCAGCATGCCGGGCAGGTCGAAGCGGGGCTCGCGCGGGCTCCGGGCACGCGGCCCCCGGCCTCCCGCCCCCCGGTCATGCGGCGCCCGGCCTCGCGCCCCCCGGCCACGCGGCTCCGGGACCGTCGTCGGGACCGCCGCCGGCGGGCAGGTCCGGGTGCGGGGCAGCAGGTACCAGCCGGCCACGATGCCGAACACGGCGATCGGCACGTTCACCCAGAACACCCACTGCCACGAGGCGTGCTCCACCAGCAGCCCGCCGAGACTGGGCCCGAGCGCCAGCCCGAGGCCCTGGGCGGCGGCCTGGATGCCGAGGGCGCGCCGCATCGCGCGCTCGGGGACGCCGCGCGCGACCAGGGCGACGCTGTTGGCCTGCATCATCGCGGCGCCGACGGCCTGCACGGCGCGGCAGCCGACCAGGATCCACAGGCTCTCGGCGAACCCGGCGCCGAGCGAGGAGAGGCCGAAGACGGCGAAGCCGCCGATGTACATGGTCTTGCGGCCGACCAGGTCGGACAGCCAGCCGATCGGGGCCAGCAGGGCGACCAGGACGAGCAGGTAGGCGAGGGCGACCCACTCGACGGCGGCGAAGCCCGCGTCGAAGTGGCGGCCGAGAGCGGGGAAGACCAGGGCGATGACGCTGGCGTCGAGCTGGCCCAGGAAGGCTCCGAGACAGACGGTGCCGACGGCCAGCCAGTGGGCGTGGCGCCAGCCGGCTATGCCGCGGGGCCGGGGCCGCTCGGTGAGCAGGCGCGCGACAAGAGCGGTGGCGTTCATGTCACAAATATATCGGATGCAGATATGTTCTCTCTACGAGTTGCTCGCGCTGCGATACGAAGGATCTCGCGGTGCGTCCACGCCGCGTCCGAGCAGCGGACAGCGCCCCCGGAACGCCCCGTACCAGGCGATACGCTGTCCGCCATGCCGTCGTCACCGCTCGTTCCCGACTCCGCCGCCGAAAGCCACGACCCGGCGGTCGAGCACGCCCGGCGGCTGACCGACACCGTCACCCGGCTGCGCCGCGCACTGCGCAGCAGCATCCGCACCGACTACCCGTGGGAGTCCCTGCCGATGGCGCAGGTCGAACTCCTCCAGACCCTCGCCGCCGCCCCGCTGCGGGTCGGCGAGCTCGCCGCCCGCCAGCGGCTCGCCCCCAACACCGTCAGCGGACTGGTCGGCAAGCTGCTGGAAGCCGGATTCGTCGACCGCCAGGCCGACCCCGGCGACCGGCGCACCGCCCGGATCGCCCTCACCCCGGCCGGACGCCGTCAGCTGGACGACTGGCAGCACGCCCACGAACGCCGGATCGCCACCGCCCTCGGCACCCTCGACCCGGCCGACCGCGAGGCCGTCGTCCAGGCGCTGCCCGCGCTCGAAAAGCTCGCCCGCGCCCTGGCGCAGCCGGGCGCTCTCGCCGAGGGGCCCGCGAGCAGCTGAACGCGGACGTCCGAGGCGGACGGTCGAGGCGGACGGTCGAAGCGGACAGTGGAAGCGGCCGGTCGAAGCGGCGGGTCGAAATCGGGTGGCCGCCGGGATCCGGAGGCCACTACCGTCCCCGTCATGACCGAGATCGCGGTACGGATCGAGCCCTGGACGGACGCCGACCTCGCGCTGCTGCGCCGGGTGAACACCCCGGAGATGAAGAAGCACGTCGGCGGACCGGAGACGGAGGAGCAGCTGCTCGTCCGGCACGGGCGCTACCTGGACTTCGTCCCCTCCGGCCTGGGCTGCATGTACCGGATCGTGCTGCTGCCCGGCGGCGAGGCCGTCGGCACGGTCGGCTACGGCACCCGCACCTGGGCGGGCGGGACCGTCCACGAGATGGGGTGGAACGTCCTGCCCGGGCACCAGGGGAAGGGCATCGCCGTGACCGCCACCCGGGCCGCCGTCGCGGCCGCCCGGCGCGAGGCCGCGCACCGCTTCCTGCACGCCTTCCCCTCGGTGGACAACCCCGCCTCCAACGCGGTGTGCGCGAAGGCCGGGTTCACGCTGCTCGGCGAGACGGAGTTCGAGTTCCCGCCCGGCCGGTTCATGCGCAGCAACAACTGGCGGGTGGACCTGCGGGACTGACGCCCTTCACCACGCAGGCTTCGCGCGCCGCACGCGCCGGGTCAGAAGAGGGTGCCGCTCTCCAGCTCCAGCAGCCGGCGCTTGCGGTCCACGCCCGCCGCGAAGCCGGTGAGCGAGCCGTTGGCGCCGAGCACCCGGTGGCAGGGGCGCACGATCAGCAGCGGGTTGGCGCCCACCGCGCCGCCGACCGCCCGGACCATCCGCGGCGACTCGCCCGCCAGCTCGGCGAGTCGGCCGTAGGTGACGGTCGTGCCGTACGGGACCTCGTCCAGCGCGGCCCAGATCCGGCGGCGGAACTCGGTGCCCTCGGGAGCGAGCGGCAGGTCGAAGGTGGTGCGCTCGCCCCTGAAGTAGGCGGTCAGCTGGGCGACCGGTTCGGCGAGGGCCTCGGGGTCGAACTCCCAGCCGTCGGCGGGCTCGGCCAGCGCGTACTTCTGCCCGGGCGCGGTGACGGTGGCGAGGGCCGCCGCGCCACCGCCCTCGGGAAGCACGCCGCTGAGCAGCAGACGGCCGAGGGGGCTCTCCATGGTGGTGTAGACGGTGGTGCTCATGCCGGGTCGTTCTCCGTTCCGGTGCTGGTGCTGAAGCTGGTGCTGGTGCTGGGTCCGGTTTCGGTGCCAGTGCCTGTGTCGGCTCCGGTGCCGGTGCCGGTGCCCGTTCCGACGCCGCCCGGGGCGGCGCTCACGGGCCCGGCCCACAGCCGGTGGACGGCGTAGGAGCGCCACGGGGCCCAGGCCTCGGCGGCGAGGGCGGCGGCCTTCGGGTCACCGGGGGCACCGAGCCGGATCAGGCCGTGCTTGACGCCGATGTCGCTCGGGAGGAAGACGTCGGGGTCGGCGAGGGCGCGCATCCGCAGGTAGCCGACCGTCCACGGGCCGATGCCGGGCAACGCCAGCAGCTGGGCGGCGGCTGCCTCCCGGTCCACCCCGCCGTCCAGCCGCACCACGCCCTCGGCCAGCGCCGCGCACAGGCCGGTGAGCGCGCGGCGACGGGCCGCGGGCATCGCGAAGTCCTCGGGGTCGGCGGTCGCCAGCGCCGCCGACGTGGGGAAGAGCAGCCGCAGGCCACCGCTCGGTTCGGGCAGCGCGGTGCCGTACCTCTCCGCGAGCCGGCCCGCCAGGGTACGGGCGGCGCCGACGGTGATCTGCTGGCCGAGCACGGCGCGGACGGCCAGCTCGTGCGGATCCACATGTCCGGGCGAGCGCAGACCGGGGCGCTCCCGGACCAGCGGGCCGAGCACCGGATCGGCGCCGAGCTGGTCGTCGACGGCGTCGGGGTCGGCGTCCAGGTCGAACAGGATGCGCAGGCGCTGGACGGCGGTCGGCAGGTCGCGCAGGTCGGCGAGCAGCAGGCGGCAGTCGAGCCAGCCGCGGGTGCGCGGGTCCTCCGGAGCCAGGCCGTCCACCTCGGCGATGCCGTGACCGTACGGGAGCGCGAGGGTGCGCCGGTAGGTGCGCACGCCGGGGCGCGCGCCGGGCACGACCTCCTCCACGCCGGGGACGGCGCGCAGTCCGAGGAAGTCGATCAGGTGGTCGCTGTCGATCGCGCCGCGGTAGGCCAGGCGCAGGGTGAGGCCGCCGGCCGGGGTCGCGGTGCGGCGGCCCGCCACGACCTCGGCGCGCAGGCCGCTGGGGGTGCGGTCGTAGACCTCCCGGACGGTGTCGTTGAACTGGCGGACGGAGGCGAACCCGGCCGCGAACGCGATGTCCGTGACGGGCAGCTCGGTGGTCTGCAGGAGCAGCCGGGCGGTCTGGGCGCGGCGGGCACGGGCCAGCGCGATCGGGCCGGCGCCGAGCTCGGCGATGAGCTGGCGCTGCAGCTGCCGCGCGCTGTAGCCGAGCCGACCGGCCAGGCCCGCGACGCCCTCGCGGTCCACCACGCCGTCGCCGATCAGGCGCATCGCGCGCCCGACCAGGTCGGCGCGGTGGTTCCACTCCGGGGAGCCGGGCACGGAATCCGGTCGGCAGCGGCGGCAGGCCCGGAACCCGGCACCCTGGGCGGCCGCGGCACTGGGGTAGAAGCGGCAGTTGGCACGCTTCGGAGTCACGGCGGGGCAACTCGGTCGGCAGTAGATGCCGGTGGAGGTGACGGCCGTGAAGAAGACCCCGTCGAAGCGGGAATCCCGGCTGTCCACGGCTCGGTACCGGATGTCGTCGTCGATCACGCTGTCCAGTTTGCGGCACCGACGAGGGGGTGACTGGCGGGAATCGGACATCACCGTTCAGAGGTTGCCCATCGGCTGTTTGCCCGTCGCCGGTCCGGCAGCGCCGGAGCGGCGACGGAACGATCAGGTGGGAATCGGCCACCTGGTTCTCTGGGCCCCTCCCCCTCCCCCTCCCGCCCACCCGCCGCCACCGCGCGTCCATCTACCGCGCCCGCCGTGCCCACCGCACCCACGTGCCCCAGCCCCACCTGTTCTGGCCGGCCGCCGGCGGCCGGCCAGAACAGGTGGCACTACAGGTGGCCGCACCAGCCAGGTGGTCAGCGCAACTGTCCAGCTCCAGCCGGGCCCGGCTGACGCCAGCCCCCTGAGCCGGGAACCCGTCCGCTCAACGCTTCACCGGACCTCCCGCCGCACGCATCGACTTGGTGATCGCCTTCCACTTGTTCAGCCGGGCCTTGGCCACCCGGGCGTCCGAGCGGGAGGCGATCCACTCGTTCTCGCGCTGGAGCTTGAGGTAGCTGTCCATCCGGCGCTGCGGCAGGGTGCCGTCGGCCAGCGCCGCCCGCACCGCGCAGCCGGGCTCGGTGTGGTGGTTGCAGTCGTGGAAGCGGCATTCCTCGGCCAGCTCGGCTATGTCGGCGAAGGCCAGGTCCACCCCCTCGCCACCGTAGAGGCCGACCTCGCGCAGCCCGGGGGTGTCGATCAGCACGCCCCCGCCGGGCAGTGCCATCAGTTCGCGGGTGGTCGTGGTGTGGCGGCCCTTCTGGTCGACCTCTCGGGCCTGCTGGACGGTCATCACCTCGGCGCCGACCAGCGCGTTGGTGAGGGTGGACTTGCCCACGCCGGACTGGCCGATCAGCACGGTGGTGCCGGGCGCGCAGGCGCGGAGCACGTCGATGCCCTCTCCCGTCTCGGCGCTGACCACCAGCACGGTGACGCCGGGGGCGACCGCTTCGACGTCGGCCCGGATGAAGTCCGCGTCGTCCACCAGGTCGGCCTTGGTGAGGACGACCAGGGGTTCGGCGCCGGACTCCCAGGCAAGGGCGAGGAAGCGCTCGATCCGCCCGAGGTCGGGATCGGCCGCAAGGGAGGCGGCGATCAGGACGGTGTCGACGTTGGCCGCCAGCACCTGGCCGTCGGAGCGCTTGCCGGCCACCTTGCGGATGATCGCGGTGGAGCGCGGCAGCAGCGCGGTGACGGCGGCCATCGGTTGGGCGTGCAGGTCGACGGCGGCCCAGTCGCCGGTGCACGGGCAGTTGATCATGTCGGCGTCGCCCACCCGCCGGGTGTCGAACCGGACGGTGCGCAGCGCGCCCGTCTCCGGGTCGGCGAGCACGGCGTCGCACTGGCCTCGGTCGACCCGGACGATCCGGGCCGGGAGCAGCCCGGCTTCGGCGAGCGGGGCGAAGATCTCGTCGAGCTCGGGCGTCCAGCCGTAGCCGGCCAGCGGGGAGCCCGCGATGGCAGGGTCGGCGAGGTTGTCGGCGAGGTTGTCGGCGAAGGTGTCGCCGGAGAAGGAGGAGGAAGAGAACGACGGAACGGAGGCAGCGTTGAACAACGCAGTGGCCCTTCGGGAGGAGATGGTCCCGGCGGGCTACGGCTGGCGCGGAGGGCTCAGCCGGCGGCCGGGAAGAGGAGGTGAACGCGAGTGCTGCCCAGGGCAGCTATCGGGGCGACAACGACCACGGGGTTCACCTCCTGCTCTCTACTCCTCGGGCGGCCCAATGGCCCCCGAACCTGACGCGTCACACGCTAGCGGGGGCCGCGTCGACGGCCAACACATTTTTGACCTGCGGAAACGCGCTCCGGAGGGGGAACGAGGACTACCCGCCGTACCGGTGCTTGAGGTTCGGGTCGTCCAGCCACCACGGCCGCATGCCCGTTTCCTCCTCCTCCGGCAGCCCCGCCGCCCGGGCCTGCGCGGCCTGCGCCTCGAAGCGGGCGTCGAGCTCGGCGTCCACGGCCTTGATCTCCTCGCGCCCCTGTACCACCATCCGCCGCACCAGCGCGGCCACGAACGGCAGCCCGACGAAGTCACCCAGCACCCAGAAGGCGTTGCCGCCCCAGGTCTGGTCCTGGGCCAGGCTCGGCCCCCAGGGCCGCCCGAGCGCGACGTAGTAGTGCTCGGCGACGAGGTGGCCGCCGTAGATCAGCACGATCCCGAGCCCGGCGTCGAAGATCACCTCGGCGAAGGTGATGAACAGCCCGACCAGGTGCGGGTACTCGTGCCCGACCGGGTCGAGCTGCAGCCGCGGCCAGAAGTAGGCGAGGCCCAGCAGCACCAGCGCCAGGTGCAGCACCACGTTCCCGACCCCGCTGGAGAGCGACCACTCGTACCAGGGCGTGAAGTAAAGGAGCCACGGCGGCGCCATCAGCAGCGCCGTGGAGACCGCCGGGAACATCAGCACCTTGGACGGCCTGCTGCGCAGCACCCGCAGGATCCGCTCCCGCCGGTGCTCCGGCGAGGACTCGACCAGCAGCGAGACGGGCGCGCCCAGCGCGAGCAGCAGCGGGACGACCATGAGCAGCAGCACGACCTGCACGGCCCGGTCGGTGAAGAGGATGCGCTCGTACACCCCGAGCCCGGAGCAGGTGCACCAGATCCACAGCAGCAGCCCGCCGAGGAAGGCCGCGGTGCGGGTGGGTTGCCAGCGTTGGCCGTCGCCGCGGTGGACGGTGCGCACCGCGGTCAGGTACCAGCCTCCGAGGAGCACCGACAGGGCGGGTACGAGCGGTTCGAGCGTCCAGGAGGTGGCCAGGTCGGACCACTGCCACGCGGGCGGTCCGCTGTACGCGAGCGCCCGGGCCGCGCCACCGTGGCCGAGCGCCTGGACGGCGCCACCGTGGCCGAGCGCCCGGGCCGCGCCACCGTGGCCGAGCGCCTGGACCGCGACATCCACCGCGCCGTTCATCCGTTCGCCCACCTCGTCCGCACCCGCTCCCCGGGGTCGCCGGGGAGGCGCCGGGAGTCGCCGGGCAGGGGCCGCGGCGCCCGGCCATGATGTCCCTTCCGACCCGCCCCGCCGCAGCCGGGGCCCACCTCTATACCCGGCCCTGAACAAAGCTTTACCGAAGCCCGGCAAAGCTTTGCCGAGGCAAAGTTCTGCCCCTGCCGGGCCCGCAGGCGCAACCGGCGCGGGGCCACGTTCGTCTGGCAGGATGCACCGTCGGCGCGATACCGGCCACGTGGGTGACAACAAGGGGACGACAAGAGGTGCAAAGCACTGCACGCGGCGAGGGCCGCCGGCTGGCCGCGCGCCACCGCAACATCGAGCTGGGCCTGTTGGCGCTCGCGGTGGCCGTCTGTCTGGCCGGACACATCGACGCCTCGCTGGCACTGACCGGCAAGCTGCCGTCCGGGCTGCTGGTCCACGGCCTGTCCCTGGGGGCGCTGGTCGCGGTCGCGCACCTGGCGGTGCGCCGGTTCGCACCGTACGCGGACCCGCTGATCCTGCCGCTGGGCGTCTTCCTGACCGGCTTCGGGCTGATGCTGCTGGACCGGCTGGACTTCAGCTACAAGGCCGCGCACCCCGGCAAGGGCGACTACCAGAAGCTCCCCGCCGCGCCCTCGCAGATGATGTGGGTGTTCATCTCGGTGGCGGCGGCGATCGCGCTGATCGTCTTCGTCAAGCACCACCGCTTCTTCCAGCGGTACGTCTACGTGATGATGGCGGGCGCCCTGGTCCTGCTGACGGCACCGGTGTTCTCGCCGACCGACAGCTTCGGCGCCAAGCGGTGGATCAAGCTCCCCGGGCTGCCGTCCTTCGAGCCGGACGAGTTCGTGAAGGTCGCGATCACGATCTTCTTCGCGGGCTACCTGATGGCCAACCGGGACGCCCTGGCGCTGGCCGGGCGGAAGGTCTGGGGGATGACCCTGCCGCGCGGCCGGCACGCCGGCCCGGTGCTGGCGATCTGGGCGGTCAGCCTGCTGGTGCTGATCTTCGAGCGCGACCTCGGCACCTCGCTGATCTTCTTCGGCCTCTTCATCGTGATGCTGTACGTGGCGACCGAGCGCACCAGCTGGGTGGTGCTCGGCCTGCTGATGGCGGTCGGCGGCGCGACGGTGGTCGGCACCCTGGAACCCCACGTGCACGGCCGCGTCGAGGCCTGGCTGCACCCGCTCGACTACTACAAGCCGGTGCACGACCCGGCGATCTCCGAGCAGCCCGCCGAGGCGCTGTTCAGCCTGGGCACCGGCCACATCACCGGGACGGGCCTGGGCTCGGGCCGGCCGTGGCTGATCGGCTTCGCCGGGCGCAGCGACTTCATCTTCACCACCATCGGCGAGGAGCTGGGCCTGGCCGGGGTGACGGCCGTCCTGCTCGTGTACGTGCTGCTGATCCAGCGCGGCCTGCGCACCGCGATCGGCCTGACCGACCCCTTCGGCAAGCTGCTCGCGGCCGGGCTGTCGGCGGCGCTCGCGCTGCAGATCTTCGTGGTGGTCGGCGGTGTGAGCGGGCTGGTGCCGCTGACCGGGAAGGCGCTGCCTTTCCTGGCGGCCGGTGGGTCCTCACTGCTGGCGAACTGGCTGATGGTCGCGCTGCTGATCAAGCTCAGCGACTCCTCGGGACGCACCGCCCTCGACCCGGTCCAGACCTCCCCCGAGCCGCTCCCCGCACGGACCGGCCCGGGTGACCGCCCCGCCGCCACCGACCCGGCCGCGCCCGGCGGGAGCCAGGACCAGGGCCCGAACCCCGGCCCGGGCCACACCCTGGGCGGCGCGGGCCGGCCCCTGGCCCCGGAATCCGACCCGAGCGCGCAGACCACCGCCGGCCCCGGCGCGGACCCGGGCGCCGCCACCGAGCTGCGCCCCGCGTTCGGTCGCCCACCCGCCGCACCGCACCCCGCCGGGCCGCACCCCGCCGGGCCCCAGTCGCCCGCCGCGCAGGCCTCGTACGGCTACCCGCCGGTCAACGAGCAGCACACCCAGGGCTACGGTCTGCCGCCACAGTCCCCGTTCCCCTCGAACCCGTCCGCCTGAGGACACCACGGACACCCGGGACACCCGGGACGAACGCACAGGGCCTCCCCCGCGACCCGCGAGGGAGGCCCTGTCCCGTACCTGCCGACGGAGAACCGCTACCGCTGCTCCCACGGCGGCCGCGGCGGCCTGGACGGGTAGCCCGGCCCCGACCCCGGCCGCTCCGGCGGCAGCCCAGGCCCCTGCGGCCCCTGCGCTCCCGGCCCGGGCCGCCCCGACCCCGGCTGCTCCCCCGACGCCCCCGGCGGTGCCCCCGGCGGCGGCCCCACCGGCCGGTCGCTGTCCGGCGGCGGCGGAGCGGGCCGGTGGTGCGGCCCGGGCCGGGCGGTGAGGCGCCCGCGCACGTTGTCGGCCGCCAGCACGTCGGCCCACCGCTCGGGGTACTCGGCGGGCGCGTCGACGTCGTCCGCCTCCTCCTCGCCCCACTCCTCCTCGACGCCCTCGGCCAGCCCCAGTTCGCGGGCGCGCCGGGCCCGTTCGACGGCCCGCCGGGCGGCGACCTCGCGGACCACGGCGGCGGCCGCCTCCTCGTGGGCGCGCTCGTTCTCGGCACGCGCGTCGGCGGTCTCCAGGGTGGGCCAGCGGCGGTCTATCGCGGCGTTCATGGCCGCGCCGATGAGCACCGCGAGGGCCACCACGAAGATCCACAGCAGCACGGCCACCGGCGCGGCCAGCGAGCTGTACACCGAGGGGCCCTCGATCGAGCTGACCAGGTAGATCCGCAGGCCGACGCTGCAGAAGACCAGCACCACCAGGGCGACCAGCGCGCCGGGGATGTCCTCGCGCCAGGGTGTGGAGACCGGTACGGCCAGGTGGTAGAGGGTGGTCAGGGAGACGATCAGCAGCAGGATCGCCACCGGCCAGTAGGCGGCGCTGACCACCCCCGTGAGACCTGACACGGCGTTCTCGACCAGTCCGGGCCCGGCCATCATCAGCGGCAGCACCAGGGACCCGATGACGAGGGCACCGAGGTAGAGGCCGAGCGACATCAGCCGGGTCTTGACGATGCCCCGCTTGCCGTCCAGCCCGTACATGACGGTGATGGTGTCGATGAAGATGTAGAGCGCCCGGGATCCGGACCACAGCGAGAAGAGGAAGCCGATCGAGATCAGGTCGGGCCGGACGTGGTCGAAGACCTGGCTGAGCAGCGGTTTGACGACCTCGTTGACGGAGGACTCCGAGAGCACCGTCCCGGAGGCCGAGACGATGTCGTGCTTGAGCCGTTCGATGGTGCCGGCGCCGAGGAACTTGTCGAGGTAGCCGAGGGTGGCCGCCAGGCCGAGCAGCAGCGGCGGGATCGACAGCAGGGTGAAGAAGGCCGCCTCCGCGGCGAGGCCGGTGACCCGGTACTCGACGCAGGTGTTGGTGGTGTCCTTGACCAAGTCCCACGCCGTACGGCGCCAGGTGGCCCGTTTGACCGCGCGCCGGGAGCCCTTGCCCCGACGCCGGGACGGCCGCTCGGGGTTCGGTCTGCTCGTATCGCCTGCTGCTTGCACAGCGCTAACGGTATCGGGCCGGGACGCTCCGGTTGATCTCCCCCAGGGGTACGGGCGCGTGCGCACCGCAGGTAAGGGCGCCCGGCGGGGAGCGGCGGGAACGCCCGACCGTCCCACATCTCGAAACCACAGCGTCCAGCATCCGGATGTTAGTGGACCGGGAGTCCCGGGCCGTGCGAATCTCTTGCCATGCCTAGCGCCGGAACCACCCTAGTAGGTCGACTCCACGTCGATCTCCTTCGCGTGTCCAGCGCCATCTGTCCGGTGACCTGAGCCGCCACCCCGCCGCACCACCGCACCCGGCGCCGACCCACCGCCATCCCCGCACCAACGGATGCGCAGGCGCCCGCCCGGCCCGGCCACTGCTCTCCCGGAACCTGAGAAACCCGCAGGTCACAGCAGCGCCGCAGGGCCGAGCACGCTCCGCGACCCACCCTGCGTCAGCGCCACCTGCCCCGAAGGACTTCAGCATGGCCACCTCTCCCGAAACCGTCGAGCCCACGGCCGACCGCACCGCCGCGCGCCGCCCCGCCGCGGCGCGCAAGGTGACCCGCCATCGCGGCGAGGGCCAGTGGGGCATGGGCCACTACACCCCCCTGAACGCCAACGAGCAGGTCAAGAAGGACGACGACGGTCTCAATGTGCGGACACGCATTGAGACGATCTACGCGCACCGCGGCTTCGACTCGATCGACCCGGCCGACCTGCGCGGCCGGATGCGCTGGTGGGGGCTCTACACCCAGCGCAAGGAGGGCATCGACGGCGGCAAGACCGCGATCCTGGACCCGCACGAGCTGGACGCCGAGTACTTCATGATGCGCGTGCGCATCGACGGCGGACGGCTGACGGTCCCCCAGCTGCGCGCCGTCGCCGAGGTCTCCGAGCAGTACGCCCGGGGCACCGCCGACCTGACCGACCGGCAGAACATCCAGTTCCACTGGATCCGGATCGAGGACGTCCCGGCGATCTGGCAGAAGCTGGAGGCCGTCGGCCTGTCCACCACCGAGGCCTGCGGCGACACCCCGCGCGCCATCCTGGGCTCCCCGGTGGCCGGCGTCGCCCGGGACGAGATCATCGACGGCACCCCGGCGATCGAGGAGATCCAGCGCCGCTTCATCGGCAACCCGGAGTTCTCCAACCTGCCGCGCAAGTTCAAGGCCGCCATCTCCGGCTCCCCGCTGCTGGACGTCGCGCACGAGATCAACGACGTCTCCTTCGTCGGTGTGGTCCACCCCGAGCACGGCCCCGGCTTCGACCTCTGGGTCGGCGGCGGCCTGTCCACCAACCCCAAGCTGGGCGTGCGGCTGGGCGCCTGGGTCCCGCTGGAGCAGGTGCCGGACGTCTTCGGCGGTGTGATCAGCATCTTCCGCGACTACGGCTACCGGCGCCTGCGCAACCGCGCCCGGCTGAAGTTCCTGGTCTCGGACTGGGGCGTGGAGAAGTTCCGCCAGGTGCTGGAGGACGAGTACCTGAAGGCCCGCCTGATCGACGGCCCGGCGCCCGCCGAGCCCGTCGCCCGCTGGCGCGACCACGTCGGTGTCCACCAGCAGCAGGACGGCCGCTACTACATCGGCTTCGCCCCGCGCGTCGGCCGGGTCGACGGCAAGCTGCTCGGCCGGATCGCCGACCTCGCCGCCGCCCACGGCAGCGACCGGGTGCGCACCACCACCGAGCAGAAGATGCTGATCCTCGACGTCGCCGAGGAGCACGTCGAGTCGGTGGTGGCCGGCCTGGAGGCGCTCGACCTGCGGGTCAGCCCCTCGCCGTTCCGCCGCGGCACGATGGCCTGCACCGGCATCGAGTACTGCAAGCTCGCCATCGTCGAGACCAAGGAGCGCGGCCGCTCCCTGATCGACGAACTCGAACAGCGCCTCCCGGACTTCGCCGAACCGCTGACCATCAACATCAACGGCTGCCCGAACGCCTGCGCCCGCATCCAGGTCGCCGACATCGGCCTCAAGGGCCAGCTCGTCACCGACGAGCACGGCAACCAGGTCGAGGGCTACCAGGTGCACCTGGGCGGCGCTCTCGGCCTGGAGGCCGGCTTCGGCCGCAAGGTCCGCGGCCTCAAGGTCACCAGCGCCGGCCTGCCCGACTACGTCGAGCGCCTGCTGACCCGCTACCAGGCCGACCGCACCGAGGGCGAGCGCTTCGCCCAGTGGACGGCCCGCGCCACCGAGGAGCAGCTGTCATGAGTGAACGAGCGGCGCCGTTCTTCTGCCCGTACTGCGGGGACGAGGACCTGCGCCCGTCCGAGGCCGGCCACGGCGCCTGGGAGTGCCACGGGTGCCGCCGCGCCTTTCAGCTGAAGTTCCTCGGCCTGCTGTCACCGACCAACGGGGGTACGTCCCATGAGCAGCACCGCGACTGACTACGAGGCGATCGCCGTCCGGGCCGGCCGCGACCTGGAGGAGGCCACGCCGCAGGAGGTCCTGCGCTGGGCCGCCGACACCTTCGGCAAGCGGTTCTGCGTCACCTCCTCGATGGAGGACGCGGTGGTCGCCCACCTCGCCGCGTCGGTGTTCCCCGGCGTGGACGTGGTGTTCCTGGACACCGGCTACCACTTCGCGGAGACCATCGGCACCCGGGACGCGGTGGCGGCGACCATGCCGGTCAACGTCATCACGCTCACCCCGCTGAGGACCGTCGCCGAGCAGGACGCCGAGTACGGCCCGAACCTGCACGACCGCGACCCGGACCTGTGCTGCTCGCTGCGCAAGGTCGAGCCGCTGGACCGCGGCCTCGGCGGCTACGACGCCTGGGCCACCGGGCTGCGCCGCGACGAGTCCCCGACCCGGGCGAACACCCCGGTGGTCGCCTGGGACCCGAAGCGCCGCAAGGTCAAGATCGCCCCGATCGCCCGGTGGACGCAGGAGGACGTGGACGCCTACGTCGCCGCCAACGGCGTGCTGCTCAACCCGCTGCTGTGGGAGGGCTACACCTCGATCGGCTGCTCGCCGCTGTCCTGCACCCGCAAGCCTGGCGAGGGTGAGGACGCCCGGGCCGGCCGCTGGTCCGGTTCCGGCAAGACCGAGTGCGGCATCCACCTCTGACGATCCATCACCACTCTCGCGTTAGGAAAGACCCGTGACAGCTGACACTTCGGTAGCCGACGGAGCCGCAGAGGCGGCCCGCGCGGCCGCCCCCTGCGAGCGCGGCGCCACCGTGTGGCTGACCGGGCTGCCGAGCGCGGGCAAGACCACCCTGGCCTTCGCACTGGCCGAGCGGCTGCGCGCCGAGGGCCACAAGGTCGAGGTCCTGGACGGCGACGAGATCCGCGAGTTCCTCTCCAAGGGCCTCGGCTTCTCCCGCGAGGACCGGCACACCAACGTCACCCGGATCGGCTTCGTCGCCGAGAAGCTCGCCGCCAACGGCGTCAAGGTGCTGGCCCCGGTGATCGCCCCGTTCGCCGGCTCCCGCGCCGCCGTGCGCGAGCGGCACGCGGCGGCGGGCACCGAGTTCCTGGAGATCCACGTCGCCACCCCGGTCGAGCTGTGCGCCGAACGGGACGTCAAGGGCCTGTACGCCAAACAGGCCGCCGGTGAGATCTCGGGCCTGACCGGCGTCGACGACCCGTACGAGGCTCCGGAGAACCCGGAGCTGCGGATCCAGACGCAGGGCCGCGAGGTGGCCGACTCCACCGCCGAGCTGCACGCCTTCCTGACCGAGAGGGGCCTGGTATGACCACCGCGACCGACAATCCGGTCCGCACCGACGGCCAGAACGAGAAGTCGAGGGGCCCGTACACGCTGTCCCACCTGGACGCGCTGGAGGCCGAGTCGGTGCACATCTTCCGCGAGGTCGCGGGGGAGTTCGAGCGCCCGGTGATCCTGTTCTCCGGCGGCAAGGACTCCATCCTGATGCTGCACCTGGCGCTCAAGGCCTTCGCGCCCGCCGCCGTCCCCTTCTCGCTGCTGCACGTCGACACCGGGCACAACTTCCCCGAGGTGCTCGCCTACCGCGACCGCGTCGTGGCCGAACACAACCTGCGCCTGCACGTCGCCCACGTCCAGGACTTCATCGACGACGGACGGCTGCGAGAGCGCCCCGACGGCACCCGCAACCCGCTGCAGACCGTCCCGCTGCTCGACGCCATCGAGCAGAACCGCTTCGACGCCGTGTTCGGCGGCGGCCGCCGGGACGAGGAGAAGGCCCGCGCCAAGGAGCGCGTCTTCTCGCTGCGCGACGAGTTCGGCGCCTGGGACCCGCGTCGCCAGCGCCCCGAGCTGTGGTCGCTGTACAACGGCCGGCACGCGGTCGGCGAGCACGTGCGGGTCTTCCCGCTGTCCAACTGGACCGAGCTGGACGTCTGGCAGTACATCGAGCGCGAGGGCATCGAGCTGCCGGAGATCTACTACGCGCACGAGCGGGACGTCTTCTCCCGGGGCGGCATGTGGCTGACCGCCGGCGAGTGGGGCGGCCCCAAGGACAGCGAGCCCGTCGAGCGGCGGCTGGTCCGCTACCGCACCGTCGGCGACATGTCCTGCACCGGCGCCGTCGACTCCGACGCCACCACCATCGAGGCCGTGATCGCCGAGATCGCCGCCAGCCGCCTCACCGAGCGCGGCGCCACCCGCGCCGACGACAAGCTGTCCGAGGCCGCGATGGAAGACCGCAAGCGCGAGGGGTACTTCTAATGAGCACGACCATCGAGACCAGCGCCACCTCCCTGCTGCGCTTCGCCACCGCCGGCTCCGTCGACGACGGCAAGTCCACCCTGGTCGGCCGGCTGCTGCACGACTCCAAGTCGGTGCTCGCCGACCAGCTGGAGGCCGTCGAGCGCGTCTCCCTGGGCCGCGGCCAGGAGGCGCCCGACCTCGCGCTGCTCACCGACGGCCTGCGCGCCGAGCGCGAGCAGGGCATCACCATCGACGTCGCCTACCGCTACTTCGCCACCCCCCGGCGGCGGTTCATCCTCGCCGACACCCCCGGGCACGTGCAGTACACCCGCAACATGGTGACCGGCGCCTCCACCGCCGAGCTCGCCGTCGTCCTGGTCGACGCCCGCAACGGCGTGGTCGAGCAGACCCGCCGGCACGCGGCCGTCGCCGCCCTGCTGCGGGTGCCGCACGTCGTGCTGGCCGTCAACAAGATGGACCTGGTCGACTACGCCGAGCCCGTCTTCGCCGCCATCGCCGAGGAGTTCAGCGCCTACGCCGCCTCCCTCGGCGTCAAGGACGTCCTCGCCGTCCCGATCTCGGCCCTCGCCGGGGACAACGTCGTCGAACCGTCCGCCCACATGGACTGGTACGGCGGCCCGACCCTGCTGGAGCACCTGGAGACCGTCCCGGTCGGCAGCGAGCCGAGCCGGGAGCCCGCCCGCTTCCCCGTCCAGTACGTGATCCGCCCGCAGACCGAGGAGCACCCCGACTACCGCGGCTACGCGGGCCAGTTGGCCTCCGGGGTGCTGCGGGTCGGCGACGCCGTCACCGTGCTGCCCTCCGGCCTGACCACCACCGTCGCCGGGATCGACGCCCTCGGCCGCGAGAGCGACATCGCCTGGGCGCCGCAGTCGGTCACCGTCCGGCTCGCCGACGACCTCGACATCTCCCGCGGCGACCTGATCGCCGCCGGGGCGGCGCCCGTCCCCACCAAGGACATCGAGGCGACCGTCAGCCACCTCAACGAGCGGCCGCTGCGCGCCGGGGACAAGGTGCTGCTCAAGCACACCACCCGCACCGTGCGCGCGCTGGTCAAGGAGATCTCCTACCGGATCGACATCGACACGCTCCAGCGGCGTTCCGGCGCCGAGGGGCTGAACGTCAACGACATCGGCCACGTGAAGCTGCGCACCGCCGAACCGCTGGCCCTCGACGACTACACCGACAACCGCCGCACCGGCTCGTTCCTGCTGATCGACCCGGCCGACGGCACCACCCTCACCGCCGGCATGGCGGGCGAGGCCTTCGAGGCCGTACACGGCGACGACGCTCCCGGCGCATCCGAAGAGGAGGACTGGGTCTGATGCCCAGCGAGGCGTTCTCGGGCATGGACAAGGAAGGCGGCCGCATCGGCAGCGGCGTCCTCGGCAGCGGCCAGGGCGGCCTGACCCGATGTGTGGGCCGACGGGGCTGAGCACGCCCCGTCACCGGGCCGCGTCCCCACCGCAGCCCGGCCTGCCCCGGCACCGACGTGCCGCGCACACCACTTCCAACAGACCACCCGGGACCGCTTTCCGACGGTCCGTCCGCGAACAGGACCCACCACCATGGCACCCAGCCCGGCCTCCTCCCATGCCTTCGTCCGCCCCAACGCCGGGCGGATCAGACGCTCCGCCGCGGCCGCCCTCGCCGGCCTGACCGCCGTCGCCCTGCTGTCGGCCTGCAGCTACGGCTCCAAGGCCGCCGACAGCGGCTCCGGCGGCTCGGCCGACACCGCCGCCGCGACCGGCGCCTCGGGCGCCAAGCTGTCCTCCCCCACGGTGAAGATCGGCTACTTCGCCAACCTGACCCACGGCACCCCCCTGGTCGGCCTCCAGGAGGGCATCCTCCAGAAGGAGTTGGGCGCCACCCAGATCAAGACCCAGGTCTTCAACGCGGGCCCGGCCGAGATCGAGGCGCTCAACGCCGGCTCCATCGACATCGGCTGGATCGGCCCCTCCCCCGCGATCAACGGCTACACCAAGTCCGACGGCAAGTCCCTCAAGATCATCGGCGGTTCGGCCTCCGGCGGGGTCAAGCTGGTGGTCAACCCGGAGAAGATCTCCTCGCTGGACGACCTCAGGGGCAAGAAGATCGCCACCCCGCAGCTGGGCAACACCCAGGACGTGGCCCTGCTCAACTACCTGGCGGGCAAGGGCTTCAAGGTGGACGCGGCGTCCGGCGCGGGCGACGTCTCGGTGGTGCGCACCGACAACAAGGTCACCCCCGACGCCTACCGGCAGGGCTCCGTCGACGGCGCCTGGGTGCCCGAGCCCACCGCCTCCAAGCTGGTCACCCTCGGCGCGAAGGTCCTGCTCAACGAGAAGGACGTCTGGCCGGACAAGAAGTTCGTGATCACCAACCTCATCGTCTCGCAGAAGTTCCTCAAGGAGCACCCGGACGTGGTCGAGGCCGTGCTGCGCGGCTCGGTGAACACCAACGCCTTCATCAAGGCCAACCCCGACAAGGCCAAGGCCGACGCCAACGAGGCGATCAGGAAGGAGGCCGGCAACGCCCTGGAGCCGGCCGTCCTCGACCCGGCCTGGGCCGACATCGACTTCCTGGACGACCCGCTGGCCGGCACCCTGCAGGCCGAGGCCGACCACGCCGTGACCGCCGGGCTCCTCAAGAAGCCCAACCTCAACGGCATCTACGACCTCACCCTGCTGAACAAGGTCCTCGCGGCCAAGGGCCAGGCGCCCGTGGCGGACGCCGGACTCGGCGCCAAGTAACGCCGACCGGCGCCAGTAGCGCGAGTAGCGCCAGCCGTACGGAAGTCCGCCCCAGAATCCGCGGTCCGGCCCCCGCCCGCCCGGTCGATCCCCGATCGATGCCCACCGGGACGGGCCGGGGCCGGACCCCGGCCCCCGCTTCGCAGCCCTCTCCCTCCCGGCCCGCCGACGGCCGGGAGGGGACCGTGACCACTCAGCAGGAGGTCCCGATGACCCCGGCACCGACCACCGAGGCCGACGCCCCCGTCCTCGACAGCGACGGCGGCGCGCCCGCCGTCCGGATCTCGCACGTGCACAAGTCCTTCGGCCGCCCGGGCGCCCGGACCCACGTGCTGGACGACATCACCCTCGACGTCGCGCCCGGCGAGTTCGTCACCCTGCTCGGCGCCTCGGGCTGCGGCAAGTCCACCCTGCTCAACCTGGTCGCCGGCCTCGACAAGCCCAGCCGCGGCAGCATCGAGGTCCCCGGCGGCCGGCCCGCCCTGATGTTCCAGGAGCACGCCCTGTTCCCCTGGCTCACCGCCGGGAAGAACATCGAGCTGGCCCTCAAGCTGGCCGGTGTCCCCCGCCCCGAGCGCCGTGCCGAGGCCGAGCGGCTGCTCGAACTCGTCCGCCTGGGCGGCGCCTACGGAAAGCGGGTGCACGAGCTGTCCGGCGGCATGCGCCAGCGCGTGGCGATGGCCCGCGCCCTCGCCCAGGGCAGCAAGGTGCTGCTGATGGACGAGCCGTTCGCCGCGCTCGACGCCATCACCCGCGACGTGCTGCACGACGAGATCACCCGGATCTGGGCCGAGCGGCAGCTGTCCGTCCTGTTCGTCACCCACAACGTGCGGGAGGCCGTGCGCCTGGCCCAGCGCGTCGTCCTGCTCTCCTCCCGGCCCGGCCGGGTCGCCCGCGAGTGGCGGATCGACCTGCCGCAGCCGCGCCGCATCGAGTCCTCCGGCGTCGCCGACCTGTCCATCGAGATCACCGAAGAACTGCGTGGGGAGATCCGTCGCCATGTCCAGCACTGACACCGCCCCCGCCAGGAACGACGGCGACACCGCCGAGGTCGGTGCGGGCCTGGACGCCCTCGACTCCGTCGCCGCCCAGCGCAGCTCGCTCGGCGAGGTGCTGCGGACCAAGGCGCTGCCGCCGCTGATCGGCGTGCTGGTGGTGCTGGCGCTGTGGCAGGGCGCGTACAGCCTCCACCTCACCTCCTCGTACAAGCTGCCCAGCCCCGCCGACGTCTGGCGCTCCCTCCAGGACCTCTGGTACCAGGGCACGCTGTTCTCGATCATCTGGACCAGCGTGTGGCGCGGCCTGTCCGGCTTCCTGCTCGCCGTCGTCATCGGCACCCCGATCGGCCTGGTCGTCGCCCGGGTCAGGCCGGTGCGCACCGCCATCGGCCCGGTGCTCCAGGGCCTGCAGTCGCTGCCCTCGGTCGCCTGGGTGCCGGCCGCCGTCATCTGGCTCGGCATCAACGACTCGATGATGTACGCGGTGATCCTGCTGGGCGCCGTCCCCTCCATCGCCAACGGCCTGGTGGCCGGCATCGACCAGGTGCCGCCGCTGTTCCTGCGCGCCGGACGCACCATCGGCGCCACCGGGCTGACCGGGGCCCGGCACGTGCTCATCCCCGCCGCGCTGCCCGGTTACCTGGCCGGACTCAAGCAGGGCTGGGCGTTCTCCTGGCGCTCGCTGATGGCGGCGGAACTCGTCGCCTCCTCCCCCGACCTCGGCCGGGGCCTCGGCCGGTTCCTGGAGGACCAGCGCGAGTTCTCCGACATGTCCGGAGTGCTGCTCGGCATCGTCCTCATCCTGTTCGTCGGCATCGCCATCGAGCTGCTGGTGTTCACCCCGGTCGAGCGCCGGGTGCTGCGCAACCGCGGCCTGCTGGCCTCCACCAAGTGAGGCCCCGCTGATGCCCACCCTGCTGCTCATCGCCCACGGCAGCCGCGACCCGCGGCACGCCGCGACCGTCGCCGCCCTGGTCGAGCAGGTGCGGGCCCAGCGGCCCGCCCTGGAGGTCGCCACCGCCTACCTGGACCACTGCGCCCCGCGGATCCCCCAGGTGGTCGGCCGGCTGGCGGACGCGGTGGCCGTCCCGCTGCTGCTGAACCGGGCCTTCCACGCCAAGCACGACATCCCCGCCGCCCTGCGCGCCGCGGGCTCCTCGCTGCCCCTCGCCGACGTCCTGGGGCCTTCCCCGCTGCTGCTCGCGGCCCTGGACCGCCGCCTGGCCGAGGCCGGACTCGACCTCGGCTCGGCGGCAGTGCGTTCCCGCACCGGCGTGGTGCTGGCCGCGGCCGGCTCCTCCGACCCGGCCGCCGACGCCGCCACCCGGGCCGTCGCCGCCGAGTGGCGCCGCACCCGCGGCTGGGCCGCCGCCGAGGTCGCCTACGCTTCCGCCGCCGGCCCACGCGTCCCGGACGCCCTCGCCGCCCTGCGCGCCGCCGGCGCCACCCACACCGCCGTGGCCCCCTACCTGCTCGCCCCGGGCCTGCTGCCGGACCGCATCGCCGCGGCCTCGACCGACGCGGACACCGTGGCCGACCCCCTCGGCCCCGCCCCCGAACTGGCGGCCCTGCTGCTGCAACGCTACGACCGGGCACGCCTGACGGCTCCCGTGGTTCGTGCCCTCACCGCCTGAGGGTCACGAGCCTCAGGCGCAGTCCAGGATGCTGTGTTCACTGAGATCCGGGGCACAACGCGCCACGGTGCGGTAGTCCGCATCGTCGTGGAGGACCGTGAGTCCGTGATGCGCAGCCGTCGCCGCGATCATGAGGTCAACTGCGGAAGCACTGCGATGTTGCCCGGCGAGCGCCATCCGCCGTTGCACCGTGTCGATCCAGCGCCCTGCGTTCTTGGGCACCGAGACGTCCGGGTAGAGGTCGGCGAACATCTCGCAGATCTCGTCGTACTCCCGGCCGTCGCGCGCGCTGTAGAGAAACTCGGCACGCTGCGGATAGCACGACGCGATCGACTCCGCGTCGATCGCGTCGTACCAGGCCGCCTGAAGCTTCGGCTCACGCAGCAGCCGGACCAGCGCGGAGGTGTCGAGCAGATAGATCACCGGGTGTCCTTCTCGGCTCGGTGCAGCCGCTCGGCGTCCTCGACTGCGCCCCAATGCCGGGCGCGCTCGAAATGCCTACTGATGCGGGCGGCCCGTTCCTGCTGCTCCGCATAGAAGCGCAGCGCGAGGTTGACGGCTTCCTTCTTGGTCCGCACGCCTGCGAGGGCCATCGCCCGCTCCAGCGCCTCTTCATCGATGTCGATCTGTGTCACGGACATCCAGCACCTCCGTCGACCGATGTTGGTGATGTACATAGAATTGTATGTCACCAACAATGGCGAGGCGAGGATCCGGCTTCCCGGGAGCGCGGCACGCGGAGGCGTCGACGGCGCGCGCCGGGGCCGCGCGCGCCGTACGGATCGGAGCAGCGCCAGGTGAAGGTGCCGGCCGGTTGGGATCAGGCGGGGGTTCCACTTCCGGTTGGCGGCGCGGTTGCGGTCCCGGACACCCGGCCGGTTGCCGTTGGCGGTGGAGCAGCCCGGGCCGGAGCCGCTCAGATCCGGCGCAGGGTGAAGGTGTCCGTCGGGTGGCCCGAGGCGGCGGCGGCGAGGCCGCCGGAGAGCAGGTAGAGGCTGCCGGCCGGCCCGGCGACGGGGGCCGTGGGGGTGGCGTCCGGGGAGGGGTGGACGGCGGTGAGCCGGGCGGTGCGCCAGTGGTCGTCGGAGCGCAGTTCGAGCTCGGCATCGCGGCCGGCCCCGAAGAGGGCGTTGGTGACGCCGGCGATGGTGCCGTCCGGGCGGCCGAGCAGACCGTCCAGGTGGAGCAGGGGCGCGCCGCCGGCCACCTCGACGCGTCGCAGGGCGGCCGGGTTCCCCAACGGGACCCGCCACAGGGTGCCGTCGTCCCACTTGCCGAGGATCAGGTGGCCCTCCCGGTAGACGATGCCGTTGAGGCCGTACGTTCCGGGGGCGGGGGTCAGGCGCGGGTCGCGCAGCAGGACGGAGGCGGTCCCGTCCGGCGTCACCCGGTAGACGACGGGGGCGAAGGAGTCGGTGACGTAGGCGGTGCCGTCGGGGGCGACGGCGATGTCGTTGGCGAGGTGGCTGCCGCCGTCGCCGGCGACGGCGGCGAGGTCGGTGTAGAAGAGGCGGCGGCCGGTGTCCAGGTCGTACGCCCCGATCCCGGCGATCTTCCCCAGCGTCGCGGCGGTGCTGCGCTCGCCGATGCCGTTGTCGAGGTCGGTGACCAGCACGCGGCGGTGGACGGGGTCGATCCGCAGGCCGGCGATCTCGGTCAGCGCGGAGTCCTGCACCAGGGTGCGGACGCTGCCGTCGAGGGCGACGGCGGAGACGGTGCCGTGGCGCAGCGAGCCGAGCAGGAAGCGGTGGTGGGAGGCGTCCCAGACGCCCGCCTCGGGGACCAGGGTGGGGGCGTGGCCGACGATCACGGCCGGGGCCGGGCGGTGGGCGGCCGCGGCGGCGGGTAGCGTACCGGCGGTGCCGAGCAGGGCGGCGGCCGCGATCGCGACCACGGTGCGGCGGACGGTTCGGTTCTGACGGTTCATCACGGATCCCTCGGAGCTGGCTTGCGCTGTCGTGATCAAGCCTGCCGCTCGGTCCGGGGCCGCGGCAGTGCGTGGGGATACTGGTAGTTCGACCACCAGGAAGGACAGGGGACATGGCCGAGTCGGAGGAGCGCCGCACCGAGCTGTCGGGCTTCCTGCGCAGCCGCCGGGCCCGGCTGACGCCGCAGGAGGTGGGGCTGGCACCGGGGGGCCGGCGGCGGACGCCGGGGCTGCGGCGGGAGGAGCTGGCGCTGCTGGCCGGGGTGGGGGTGACCTGGTACACGTGGCTGGAGCAGGGGCGGGACATCCATCCCTCGCCGGAGGTGCTGGCGAGCCTGGCCCGGACGCTGCGGCTGGACCGGGCGGAGACGGCGTACCTGTTCCGGCTGGCGGGCGGCCATCCGCTGGACGGGGAGGTGGGCGCGCCCGCGGAGGTGCCGGCGTCGCTGCTCCGGCTGATGCACGCCCAGTGGCCGGCGCCGGCCTGGGTGATGGACGCCAACTGGGACCTGCGGGCCTGGAATCCGGGCGCGGACGCGCTGTTCGAGCTGTCCGGGCGGCCGCCGCAGGAGTGCAACCTGGCCTGAGTGGTGTTCGGCAACGCGGTGCACCGCCGGCGGGTGGAGCACTGGGAGGAGCACGCCCGCCGTTTCCTGGCCCAGCTGCGGGCGGCGTACGCGGAGCGCGGTGGGGAGGCGACGGCGGTGGGCCGGCACCTGGGCCGGATGATCCAGCACGTGCGGGGCGAGCACCCGGAGGCGGACCGCTGGCTGGACGAGCACCAGGTCGCGGAGCGCTCGGGGGCCGAGAAGGTGCTCCGCCACGAGGAGTTGGGCGTGTTGCGGATCGACCAGCACGTGCTGCTGGCGGCGGAGGGGCTGCAGCTGATCGTGATGTCGCCGCGTGACGCGGAGACGGCGGAGCGGTTGCGCCGACTGGCTCCCGTGCCCGTCACGGTGTAGCCATCGGGCAGAGGCCCGCCGCCCGGCGCGAACCACCGGGCGGCGGAGCGAATTCGGCGGAGGATCAGGTGGGCAGGTTCCACTTCTGGTTGGCGGCGCCGTTGCAGTCCCAGATGCCGAGCTGGTTGCCGTTCGCGGTGGAGAAGCCGAGGTCGTCCAGGCAGCGGCCGGACTGCGGGTTGAGCAGCGAGCCGTCGGCGCGGTACTGCCACTGCTGGGCGCCGGTGCCGTTGCAGTCGTAGAGCTGGACCATGGTGTGGTTGGCGGTGCCGCCGCCCGAGACGTCCATGCACTTGCCGAGGGCGCGGCCGGTGCCGTCGACGCCTATCCGCCACTTCTGCGCGATCGTGCCGTTGCAGTCGTAGATCTGGACGGGGGTGCCGTTGCCGAGGTTGGCGCCCCGCACGTCCACGCACTTGCCGACGTAGCCGGTGATCTGGCCGGTGGGACCGGCCGGCGGGGTGGCGCCCATGATGATGTGCGGGAACATCACGCTGTCGCCGACGCCGCAGGCCGCGGAGAGGCTGCCGTCGCCGACGGCCACGCCGCCGATGGCGGGTCGGCTGAACTGCACGGTGTGGGTGGAGTTCCAGTAGTAACAGGTGGCGCCCACGGACCAGGTCTGCATCGGGTCGAGGCCGCTGCAGCTGCCGACGGCGCTCCAGCCCGCGACGAAGGCGCCGCAGGCGGGCGCGGCCTGGGCGGTGGTGGCCGGTGCGGCCAGGGCGGCGGCCCCCGCGAGCAGGGCGGTGGACAGCAGGGCGGAGGTTCGGCGCATCGGGACGGCGGTCCTTCCGGGGTCGGCGAATCACGTCAACTCAACATCCGCACAATCGTGGTGACTGTGCGACAGATGTGCGGGCCGGGTAAAAGAATCCGGGCTGGACGGTCCTCCGTCAAGCGTTGGTTCAAGGCGAACTGCGACGGGTTCATCTCAGCTGCCAGCCCCGGCCGGGGCGAGTCTGCCCGGAAAACGCGGAACGGGCCCGTGCTCCCCCGTGGCGGGGAAGACGCGGAGCCCGTTCGGCAGGATTCGGCCCGGGGACGACCGTCAGTCGAACTTGCGGCGCTGGCGCCCGGTGCCGTAGTTGCCACCGGACTTGGAGCCGCTGCCCGGCCGGGCCCGGCCGGAGGAGCGCCCGATGAACCCGGCGGCCTGCGGCCGCTCGCCCTGGCCGGCGGCGCCCAGGCGCTGCTTGGGGCGCGGGCGGCGCGGGTTGCCGTTCATGTCGACGTCGGTGGGCAGTCCGGAGCGCTTGCCGGGGCGGCGGCGCGGGCTGCCCGACTTGCCGTCCGCGCCCTTGCCGTCGGCGGAGGCGGCCTGGGCCGCGGGCTGGGCGGCGGCCGGGACGGCCAGGGCGACCGGAACGCCGCTGGGGGTGCGGGCGCCGGTGATCCGGGCCAGGTCGGCGTCGCCGGGGCGGATCTTGGTCACGGTGGGGCGGATCCCGGCGACCGTCATCAGCCGGTTGACCTCGCGGCGCTGCTCGGGCAGCACGAGGGTGACGACCGTGCCGGACTCGCCGGCCCGGGCGGTGCGGCCGCCGCGGTGCAGGTAGTCCTTGTGGTCGATCGGCGGGTCGACGTTGACGACCAGGTCGAGGCCGTCGATGTGGATGCCGCGGGCGGCAACGTTGGTGGCGATCAGCGCGGTGACCTCGCCGTCGCGGAACTGGTCGAGGACCCGGTTGCGCTGCGGCTGGGACTTGCCGCCGTGCAGTGCGGCGGCCATCACGCCGGTGGCGCGCAGCTGCTTGGCGAGCCGGTCGGCGCCGTGCTTGGTGTGCACGAACATGATCACGCGCCCGTCGCGGGAGGCGATGTGGGCGGTGGCGGAGGCCTTGTCGGTGGGCTCCAGCTGCAGGACGTGGTGGTCCATGGTGGTGACCGCACCGGCCGAGGGGTCGACCGAGTGGGTGACCGGGTCGGTCAGGAAGCGCTTGACCAGCCGGTCGACGTTGCGGTCCAGGGTGGCGGAGAACAGCATCCGCTGCCCGCCCTCGGCGACCTGCTCCAGGAGCTTGCTGACCTGCGGGAGGAAGCCCATGTCGGCCATCTGGTCGGCCTCGTCGAGGACCGTGATGGCGACGTCGGACAGGTTGACGTCACCGCGCCCGATCAGGTCGTCCAGGCGGCCGGGGGTGGCGACCAGCACCTCGGTGCCGCGGCGCACCGCGTTGGCCTGCCGGCTGATGCCCATGCCGCCGACGACGGTGGTGATCCGCAGGTTGACGGCGGTGGCGTACGGGGTGAGCGCCTCGGTGACCTGCTGGGCGAGCTCGCGGGTGGGCACCAGGACGAGCGCCAGCGGGTGCCGGGAGTCGGCGCGGCGACCGGCGGTGCGGGCGAGCAGCGGCAGGCCGAAGGCCAGGGTCTTGCCGGAGCCGGTGCGGCCGCGCCCGAGGACGTCGCGCCCGGCGATCGAGTCGGGCAGGGTGGCGGCCTGGATCGGGAACGGCTCGGTGACGCCCTCGCGGGTGAGCGCGGAGAGGATCGCCTTGGGCAGGTCCAGCTCGGCGAAGGAGGCCGCCGGCGGCCGGGCCGGGGTGCCCTCGACGACGGTGAAGTCGGCGGGCTCCGGAACGGCGGTGCGGCCGGTCCTCGGGGCGCCGGCGCGGTTGCGCGGCTTGCGGGGGGCGCGGTCGGCACCCTCTCCGCTGTTGCGGGTGCGGTCCGGGGTGTCCGCGCCGCGGCGCGGGCGGCCGGTGCGGCCCTGCTCGCCCGAGCGGGCGGCGGAACGGTCCGCGGTGCGGTCGGTGGTGCGGTCGCCGCGGTCGCGGGGCGTACGGGCAGGGGTGGTCACGGGGTCTCCGTCCGTCGGTCGTCAGCCCGCGGTCGCGGACTGGTCGGCCGTCGTCTGGGAGTGCGCCGCCCCGGCCGTACGGCGGCATGAACGAGGGCCCGCACCGTCGAGCGGTGCGGGCCCCCGCTTCACGGGATCACAGGGGATCGCGCATCAGCGTGAAGCTGACGTCAGGCGATGACCTGGATGTTCTCGCCCTGCGGGCCCTTCTGGCCCTGGGTGACGTCGAACTCGACGCGCTGACCCTCGACGAGCTCACGGAAGCCCTGGGCGACGATGTTCGAGTAGTGGGCGAAGACGTCCGGGCCGCCGCCGTCCTGCTCGATGAAGCCGAAGCCCTTTTCGCTGTTGAACCACTTCACGGTGCCGGTAGCCATAACCGTCTCCTCCTATTGGGGCATCAGGGATCCACACCTCGTGAATCCCCAAGTAGCCGCGATCCCCATCCGGAGACTGAAACACCGGACAAAACAAATGCGCCTGTTGGTTGGTACCAGCAGGCGCACACACACGTTCATGGGAACCAAAACTGCAACTGCTTCGACTGTAGCACGGTCGCACCCCGATTGACCGGGGACTTTTGTGCCCGACAGATCACGTTTGACGCTGCCGGAAAACGGGGAGCGGCGCCCCGCCGGAGCGGGGCGCCGCCTGGTGTTCGGCCGCCGTTCAGACCTTGATCGCAAACGGCCGCACGTCGGTCATCGCCGGCCGACCGGCTCCGCCGGCACGGTGGTGCCGACCCGCGGGGCCGGGCCCCCGCCGTGGCCCGGGCGGGCGTCCGCACCGTGTCCGGGCCACCAGGCCTTGTTGCCGATCAGCGCGGTGAGCGCCGGCGTGAAGAACATCGCCATCACGAAGGCCGCCAGCACGATGCCGAAGGCCATCGCGAAGCCGAACTCCAGCATGAAGGTGTTGCCCGCGAGCATGAAGGTCCCGAACGAGGCCGCCAGGATGAAGCCGGCCGCCGCGACGGTCGGGCCGCCGTGGCGCAGCGCCTCGCGGGCCGCCTCGCGCGGGGAGCGGCCCTCGCGGGCCTCCTCGCGCAGCCGGGCGATGATCAGGATGTTGTAGTCCGTCCCGATCGCCACCACGAAGAGGTAGATCAGGATCGGCATCATGAACATCAGGCCGGTCTCGTGGCCGATCTTCTGGAAGAGCAGCGTGGTGGCACCGAGGGTGGCGCCGAAGCCGAGGCCGACCGAGGCCATCAGGTACCAGGGGGCGACCACGCTGCGCAGCTGGAGCGCCAGGATGAGCAGGATGAGCAGCCCGGCGATCGGGAAGACCAGCTTGTAGTCGTGGGTCATCGCCAGGTTGATGTCCTTGAACACCGAGGTCAGGCCGGCGACCTTGGCCTCGGTGCCGGCCGGGGCCTGCGCGTGGGCGACGGTGCGCAGCTCGGTGACGGTGTCGATGGCCGCGTTGCTGGAGGGTTCGTCCTTGAGCATCACGGTGAACTGCGCGGTGGTGCCGTCGGCGCTGACGGTCTTGCTCTGGCCGTCGGAGGCGGTGCTGGGCAGGATCACCTGGGCGACGCCGGGGACGCCCTGGAGCTTGTCCCCGTAGGCCTTGAAGGAGGCCGGGTCGAGCTTCTTGCCGTCGGTGCTGCTCAGGTAGACCTGGCTCGGGTCGGCCGCGCCCTTAGAGAAGGCGGTGGACATCGTGTCCTGGACGACCATCGACTCCGCGGTCTTGGGCATCGAGCTGCCGGCCATGTCGAACAGGCCGTTGTAGCTCAGGGCGCCGAAGGTCAGGGCGACCAGCACGCCGCCGGAGGCGACGGCGGTGAGTGCCGGGCGCTTCTCGACGACCCGGCCGATCGCGGTGAAGCGCGCGTCGCTGGGCTCGCGCATCCACTTCTTGCCGGGCCAGAAGACGGCCCGGGCCGGGATGACGGCGAGCAGGGCCGGGGCCAGGGTGACGGAGGCCAGGGCGGTCACGACGACGGCGATGGCCAGCGCCGGGCCGAGGGCCTGGAACATGCCGAGGCTGGAGAGGATCAGCGCGGCGAAGGCGATGGTGACGGCGCCGGCCGCGGAGGCGATCGCCTCGCCGACCCGGCCGACGGCGTTGGCCACGGCCTCCTTGCGGTCGTCACCGGCCCGCAGCCGCTCGCGGTAGCGGAAGGCGAGGAAGAGGAAGTAGTCGGTGCCGACGCCGAGCACGACGACGATGAGGATCGCCATCAGGATCGGCGTGCTCTTGAGGTCGAAGGCCTTGGTGGCGTAGTTGATCAGCCCCATCGAGGTGGGAAGTCCGATGATCAGCGAGACCACGATCGGCAGCAGGCCGGCCAGGATGCTGCGGAAGATGATGCCGACGATCACGATGACCAGCAGCAGGGTGGCCATGGTGATGATGCCCTCGGCCGAGCCGGAGGCGTCCTTCTGGTCCAGGGCCTGTGCGGCGGATCCGCCCAGCTGGAACTTCAGGTCGGTGCCGGTGGCCAGCGCCTTGCCGTCGTCGCGCAGTGCCTTGGCGACGTCCGATATCAGGTTCTGGTCCTGCTGCTTGGCCTTGTCGATGGAGACCAGGGCCATCCCGTACTTCTGGTCCTGCGAGTAGCCCATGTCCTTGGTCGGCGGGATGATCTTCACCACGCCGTCGATCTTCTTGTCCGTCAGGTCCTGGACGAGCTTGCCGATCGCGGCCTTGTCACCGTCGGTGAAGGCGGCGCCGTCGTTGCGCTCGAACAGGGCGAGGGCGTCCGGCGTGAAGGCGGACGGGAAGGCCCGTGCCTGCACCTCCGCGGCCTGGATGGACTCGTAGTGCTTGGGCAGGAACGACGCCTCGTCCGCCTGGGAACTGACCTTGGGCGCCGAGATGAAGATGGCGATCATCGCGACGACCCACGCCGCGATCACCCACCAGGCGCGGCGGACGACGAAGTGTCCTAGTCGGTGGAACATGCTCGATGCCTCCTGGGCATGGTTCACCGCAGCCCTTGGGGGACGGGACGCTGGGCGACGGCAGGACCGGGCGGGCCACGCACGCTGACGTTCCCTAGCCGGTCGGCAGGTAAGTAGGTCTGGGCGTCATCCTACGAGTACGTGCTTGCCGCGCGGCAAGGAAGCCCCCGTGGTCCAACCCCCGTTGCGGGCCGCCCCGAACGGCCCCGACCCATTCTCTCCCGGCCTCGGCCGCCTTGACCTCGTGCTCCGGGTGGAGTCTTCTCCCCCTCAGGGTGGAGTCCGCCCCCTACCTCCGAGGAGGAGGCATCAGGGTCCCCGGGTAGGGAAAACCCCACCCCCGGCTCCCGGGACCAAGGTCCCGGTCCCGCCCCGTACGTCATGATGATCTCCGTCCGGAGCCCTCCGGACGGACGACGGCGGAACGGAGCCCAGCCATGATCCCCTTCGACGAGGGCCGCGCCCGGCTGCTGCTCGCCCACGCCTGCGAGTCCGCCGGACTCCCCGCCCCGGGCGACGCCCGGCTGCTCGCGCTCGGCGAGAACGCCGTCTTCGACCTCGGCGACCCGGCCGTGGTCGCCAAGGTCGGCCGCGGCCCCGAACTGTACGACCGGGCGCACCGCGAGCTGACCGTCGCGCACTGGCTGGCCGGGCAGGACGTGCCGGTGGTCCGCCCGTACGAGGCGGTGGCGCCCGAACCGCAGTCGGCCGACGGTCACCCGGTCACCTTCTGGCACCGGCTCGCCCCCGCCGTCCGTCCGGCCCGCCCGGCCGACCTCGCCCCGCTGCTGCGCGCCCTGCACCGGCTGCCACTGCCGCCCTTCCCGCTCGGCCGCCGCGACCTGCTGGCGCCGGTCGAGCGTTGGCTGGCCTCCGCCGAGGGGCACGTCGACCCTGCGGACGTCGCCTTCCTGCGCCACCGCCGGGACGCCTTCGAGGCCGCCCTCCCAGACCTCGTGCCGCGACTGCACCCCGGAGTGATCCACGGTGACGCGCTGCCCCGCAACGTCCACGTCGGCCCGGACGGGCCGGTGCTGCTCGACCTCGAGAACGTCTCGCGCGACCTGCGCGAGCACGACCTGGTGGTCCTCGCGCTCAGCCACGACCGCTACGGCGTGCCGGGCGAGGAGTACCGGGCGTTCACCGAGGCCTACGGCTGGGACGTACGGGACTGGCCCGGCTTCGCGGTGCTGCGCGGGGCCCGGGAGACCGCCAGTGCCTCCTGGGTCGCCCAGCAGGCGGCCGGGAACCCGGCGGCGCTCGCCGAGTTCGGCCGCCGGGTCGCCTCGCTCCGCGAGGGGGCCACCGAGGTGCGGTGGTACCCGTTCTGAGCGGCGCACCGCTGCTCCTTCTACGGGGCGCACCGCTACTCCTTCCGAGCGGTGGACGCAAACCCGGCCCGGTGTGAGAAGGCTCTTAGGCCGGACCGGTCCGGCGCGCAACCGGGACACGTACGATCGGCGTCCTGTCACCCAGTCGTCCTGCCCGATGGACCGATGGATCGGCACCCTTCCCGCCCCTCAGGAGCCGCCGCCATGCACCGGAACGCCGCCCGCCGCCCCGCCCACCCGATACGTCCAGCCCGTCAAGCCCGTCCGGTCCGTCCGGCGCGCCCGGCCGCCGGCCGCAGTCGGCTGGTCGCGGGCTGCATCGCGGTGGCCGCCGTCCTGGGCCTGTCCGCGTGCGGCACCGCCAGCGGGGCGCTGCAGCCGACCACCGCCGCGGCCACCCCCGGCTCCGCCTCTCCCCAGCAGCAGCCGACCGGCACCGCGGCCACCACCACCGCGCCCGCCACCGCCTCGGACGGCGCCACCGGCTCCGGCCCGGCCGCCCCGTCGGCCGCCGCGAAGCCCGGCACGTCCGGCGTGTCCGGCACACCCAGCGCGTCCGGCACGCCCAGCGCGTCCGGCGCGTCCGGCACGCCCAGCGCGCCGGCCCAGCCCGCGGCCACCGCCCGGACCACCTCCCCGGCCGCCGCCCCGGCCACCGGCACGCCCGCCCCGCCGCCCGCCCACCCCGGGACGGCGACCAAGGTGATCGGCTCCACCGCCTCCGGCGGCCGCACCGTCGCGCTCACCTTCGACGACGGCCCCGGCCCGGCCACCGGCCAGATCCTCGATCTGCTCGCCCAGTACCACGTCAAGGCCACCTTCTGCGAGATCGGCCAGAACGCCGCCGCCAACCCGGCCCTGGTCAAGCGGGTGGTGGCGGAGGGCCACCGGCTCTGCGACCACAGCGTCCACCACCCCCAGCCGTTCGAGAAGCTCTCCCACGACAAGGCGGTGTACGAGATCGGCGCCGCCCACGACATGATCGTCAAGGCCGGCGGGCCCGGCACCGACGTCAGCTGGTTCCGCGCGCCCGGCGGCGGCTTCGACGCCGACAACGAACACATCGCGGCCGGGCTCGGAATGTCCTCCCTCGGCTGGTCCGTGGACCCGCGCGACTGGGCCCGCCCCGGCGTGCCCGCGATCGTCTCCACCGTGCAGCAGCAGCTCAAGCCCGGCGGCGTGATCCTCATGCACGACGGCGGCGGCGACCGCAGCCAGACCGTCGCCGCACTGAAGCAACTGCTGCCCTGGCTCGTCGCCCAGGGGTACACCTTCGACCTCCCCGCCGCGTAAGGGAGTTCGACGACGGGCCTAGGCTTGGGCGCCGTGACCCACACCGCGCCCGCGCCCAGCCCAGCCGAACTCGCGGCCGCCGTCCCCGGCCTCGCCGAGTACCTGCGGCCCGCCACCCTGCTCAACCCGTATGCCGCGCAGCCCGTGCCGGGGGCAAGCGGCATCGGCGGCCCGGCGCTGTGGCCGGTGGGCGCACCCTGGCCGCACTGCACCGCCAGGCACCCGGAGGACGAGTACCTGATCCCCCGCAGCGCCCCGGTACCTCCCACCGTCCCAACGGCTCTGATCACGCTCGCGCACCTGCGGGCCGAGGACGCGCCGCACCTGCCGTGGCCGGAGGGCACCGACCTGCTCCAGGTGCTCTGGTGCCCCAACGACCACGACGACATCCAGGGCGAGCGGTTCTACTACGGCCCCGCCGTCGAACTGCACTGGCACCGGGCCGCCGACCTCGCCCCGGCCACTCCTCCGCCGCCCCGGTGCAGCCAGGAGGACTACTACCTGCCGCAGTCGTGCGCGCTGCGCCCAGAGCAGGTCCTCGACCTGCCCGACCGGGACGAGCTGCCCGAGGAACTCGCCCACACCGTCAGGGAGTTCACTGCGCGGCAGGGCATCGAGTACCAGCGCGACCACGGCCGCGCGGACGGCTGGAAGCTGGGCGGCTGGCCGTCCTGGCACTCCACCGACCTCGTCCCGATCGACTGCGGCCGCTGCGGCGGGCGGATGAACCACCTGCTCACGGTGGAGAGCGGCGGCGACCCCGGCCTGTCCGTCGGGCGGCACGGCGAACTGCACGTGTTCGTCTGCCCGGTGGACGTGGCGCACCCGGTGGGGCTGGACCTTCAGTAGCGGTCAGGGCAGGCGCAGCCGGTAGACCTGGCGCGAGCCGCCCTCCGGTCCGGGCTCGGCGGCCTCGGCGGGCGTGAAGCCCAGCCGCTCGTAGAACACCCGGGCGCCGCTGGTCACCGCGCCGGGGTGGTCGGGGCCGAAGGTGACCACCTCGACCGTGGCCGGGGCGCGGACGTGCCTGCGCAGCGCGTCCTCCACCAGCGCCCGGCCGATGCCCGTACCGCGGGCGCGCTCGGCCACCACCAGCCAGTGCAGGTGGTGCAGCGGGGGCCCACCGCCGAACAGCAGGCCGCCGAGCAGGCCCCGGTCGTCCGCCACGACGGTCGCGCTCCCCCGGCCGACGGACCTCTCCACCGCGCGGTGGAAGCCGGGTTCGGCCACCATCGGCCCGAACCAGTGCTCGACCTCGGCGGCGAGGGCGAGGAAGCCGGGCAGGTCCCCGGGCCGGGCCGGGCGTACGGCCGCGGTCATCCGGTCGGCCCCGGCAGCTGCTGCTCGGTCACTCTGGACGGCCAGCGCGGATCCACCACCGCCAGCGGGTCCTTGCCGCGGCGCAGCCAGGCCTGGAGGCCCTCGGCCCACTCCCGGTACCAGCCGATCTGCTGTCCGTGCAGTTTGGCCGGCGCCACCTCCCCCACCTCGGCCGGGTAGCGCCCGGCCAGCGCGACGGCGACCCGTACGGCGGCCAGCGCGTCACTGCCCGCCTCGTGGGCGTCCGTCAGCTCCACCCCGTACACCTCGCACACCCGCTGCAGGGTGCGGGAGCCCTTGCGGTACCTGTCCACGGCCCGGTCGATCACCAGCGCGTCCAGCACCGGCCCGACCGGCCGGCCGAGGCGCTCGGCGAGCGTCGGCAGCCCGTACCGGCGCAGCTCGGCGTCGAGCAGCGAGAGGTCGAACGGCGCGTTGAAGGCCACCACCGGCCGCCCGTCCGCGATCCGCGCGCACAGCGCCGCGGCTATCTCCTCCACCGCCTCCTTGGCCTGCCGCCCCCTGCTGCGCGCCAGCGCGTCCCCGATCCCGTGGATCGCCTCCGCCTCGGCGGGGATCGGCACCCCGGGATCGAGCAGCCAGTTGGCGGCCTCCACCCGGACGGCGCCGACCGTGTCCACGAGCGCGGCCGTGACGATGCGGTCCACGGCCGGGTCGGTGCCCGTGGTCTCCAGGTCGAAGCCGACCAGTGGCTGCTGCCACCAGCTCATCAGGTGTGTCCTTCCGTCCTCCGGCGAAACAGCCCCCATCATCACCCGCCCCACCGACAACCCGACCGCCCGGGGAGCCGTCCCGGCTGCTCCGCGGCCTTGAACCGCCGTCGGCGGGCTCCGGCGGTCCTGCACCGCTGGGCGACGCCGGGCACCGACGGCTTCCCCGACTTCCTGCTGTCGACGCCGTTCGAGGGGCCGGAGTTCGGGGCGCGTTCCTACCGGTCACCGGGCCGGCTCCCGGTGCATGGTGACGTCGATCGGGTCCTCGTGGACGACCTCGAAGCCGTGCCGCGCGTACAGCCGTTGGGCGGCGCTGCCCTGGAGGACGACGAGGCGCACCGGGTCGCCGGCGGCGTCGGCGTCGGCGAGGAGGTGGCGCAGCACGGCGGTGCCGAGGCCGCGGCCCTGGAGGTGCGGGGCGAGGTAGAACAGTTCGAGGTGACGCCCGACCTGCTCGTCGGGGCGGACCGTGACGCAGCCCGCGAAGGCGCCCTCGACCAGCAGCACGGAGGTGTGCCGGGTGGAGAAGGACTTCCGGACGCGCTCGCGGGAGCGCTCCCGGTCCCAGCGGCCGAGGCGTTCCAGGTCGGCGCGCATGACCTGCGCCTTGAGCTCGACGACGGGTTCGAGGTGCGCGGGGCCGGCGGGTTCCAGGGTCCAGACGGGGAGGCTGTTCACGGCCCGCAGTGTTCCACCGGCGGCGGCCCGCCGACCACGGGATGTCTCACGATACGTTGCGGGAGTCCGCCCAGACCCCCTCGAACTCCTCGCGGTAGACCTCCAGCAGCCCCGGTTCGGTGCCGCCCGGCTGCTGGCCGGCTCCGCCGCGCAGGATCAGGGCCGGGGACTCCATGCCGCGGGAGCGGCGCAGGTAGGGCTGGATGACGCCGAGGTCGCGGCTCTGCCGGCGGCCGGCGACCGGGCCGGTGGGGCGGGGGCCCTCGACCAGGTAGGCGGTGAAGCGCGGGGTCTCGTCGAAGACCCGGATCTCGAAGCCGCCCTGGTCCCGCAGCCGGGCCCGGACCCTGCGCACGTGCATGATGTTCATCTCGATGGATCGGGACAACTCACCGCGGGACAGGCCGAGTTCCCGCTCGCGGCGGCGTACGGCGCTGCTCGCCGGGTTGAGGAACAGCAGCCGCACCCGGCAGCCCTCGCCGGCCAGGCGGACGAGCCGCTTGCCGGTGTAGTTCTGGCAGAGCATGCCGAGGCCGATGCCGAGGGCGTCCAGGCGGCGGGCGCCGTCGAGCAGGTCCTCGACGGGCAGGTCGCGCTGCAGCCGGACCCGGTCGGCGTGCACCGCGACCACGTCCGCGTAGCGCCCGGCGACGAGCGACTCCACCACGTCGGCGGGCACCCCGCCCGCCCCGCCGTCGAGGACGGCGAGCAGCCGGGCGGCGGCGCGTTCGGTCTGGGCCAGCACGGTCTGGGTGAGCACCCGGTTGCGGGAGACCACGTGCCGGGCCACTTCCAGCTCGTCCAGGGCGAGTTCGATCTCGCGCCGGTCGGCGAGGTAGGGCTCGAAGCAGGGCCAGTGCTGCACCATCAGTTCGCGCAGCTGGGGCAGGGTGAGGAAGACCAGCGGGTCGTCGTCGGCCGGGTCGAGCAGGTAGCCCTTGCGGCGGCTGACCTCGCGCACCGCGCCGGCCCGGTGGGCCCATTCCTCCCCGGCCGGTCCGGCGGCGGCGGTGACCCAGTCCTCGCCGTGGGCGGGGGCGTAGATGGGGTGCAGCACCTCGTCGACGAGGGAGCGCAGCCGCTGTTCGACCAGGTTGAGCCAGACGTAGGCGCGGCCGGAGAGCCGGACCCGCTGGTAGGCGTCCTCCCACTCGCCGGCCGACCAGGCGAGCGCGGGGACCTCGACGGGGCCGCCCTGGGCCGGCACCAGGGCGCGGCCGGTCATGGTGGGGCGCATGACGACCGTGGGCGCCTCGCTGCGGGCACCGCCCCGGTCGGGGCCGTCGGGCCCGGAGCCTCGCCCGCCAGCGGGGAACACCATGCGCCACCTCATCTGCGGCTGACCCCCGCGGGCGCGGGGTCCGTTGACGGGCCGTTGACAAGCACCGGTCGGCCGGGGCGGCCGGACGATCAAGGGTACTGCCCGCCGAGAGCCGCCCGCAGCCGGTTGGCCGAGGGGCTCGCGCGCACCACCCGCCCCATTCTTCACAGGATTCGCCGCTGGACACCCGTTCGGACTAACCCCGGCACTATCTCCCGGCCGTCGGGGAAGGGCTCGGGGAGTATTGCGGGCTGTGCCGTGCGTCACGGCGCGCGAGCGTCGCACATGCCCGACCACCCGGCCGGGAAGAGAGCGCACGGGTCCGGGCAGATCGTCGGACTATAAGCCAGTTTCCGTACAGCATAGGGAAGTTGAGGACGTCATGCAGGTCTGGCCCGGTAAGCCCTACCCCCTCGGCGCCACCTACGACGGGGCCGGCACCAACTTCGCGGTGTTCTCGGAGAGTGCCGACCGGATCGAGTTGTGCCTGCTCGACGAGGACGGCTCGGAGACCGCCGTCGAACTGCGCGAGACGGACGCCTTCGTCCGGCACGCCTACCTCCCGGGCGTCCAGCCCGGCCAGCGCTACGGCTTCCGCGTGCACGGCCCGTACAACCCGGGCCTGGGCCAGCGGCACAACAGCGCCAAACTGCTGCTGGACCCCTACGCCAAGGCGATGAGCGGCCACATCGACTGGGACGAGTCCGTCTACGGCTACCACTTCGGCGCACCCGAGCGCCGCAACGACCTCGACTCGGCCCCCCACACCATGCACTCGGTGGTGATCAACCCGTACTTCGACTGGGGCACCGACCACCCGCCGCGCACCGACTACCACCGCACCGTGATCTACGAGGCCCACGTCAAGGGCCTCACCCAGCTGCACCCGGGCATCCCCGAGGAGATCCGCGGCACCTACGCGGGCCTGGCCCACCCGGCCGTCATCGAACACCTGGCCAAGCTCGGCGTCACCGCGATCGAGCTGATGCCGGTGCACCAGTTCGTCCGCGACCACCGGCTGCGCGACCTCGGCCTGGCCAACTACTGGGGCTACAACACCATCGGCTTCTTCGCCCCGCACTCCTCCTACTCCTCGGGCGGCGACCGCGGCCAGCAGGTGCAGGAGTTCAAGTCGATGGTCAAGGCGCTGCACGCGGCCGGGATCGAGGTGATCCTCGACGTCGTCTACAACCACACCGCCGAGGGCAACCACCTCGGGCCGACGCTGTCGCTGCGCGGCCTGGACAACGTCTCCTACTACCGCCTCGCCCAGGACCAGCGCTTCTACGAGGACACCACCGGCACCGGCAACAGCCTGCTGATGCGCAGCCCGCACGTGCTCCAGCTGATCATGGACTCGCTGCGCTACTGGGTCACCGAGATGCACGTGGACGGCTTCCGCTTCGACCTCGCCGCCACCCTGGCCCGGCAGTTCCACGAGGTCGACCGGCTGTCCTCGTTCTTCGACCTGGTCCAGCAGGACCCGGTGGTCTCCCAGGCCAAGCTGATCGCCGAACCCTGGGACCTCGGCGAGGGCGGCTACCAGGTCGGCAACTTCCCCCCGCTGTGGACGGAGTGGAACGGCATGTACCGGGACACCGTGCGCGACCTGTGGCGCGGCGAGAACGCCACCCTGGCCGAGTTCGGCTCCCGGCTCACCGGCTCCTCCGACCTCTACCAGGACGACGGCCGCCGCCCGATCGCCTCCATCAACTTCGTCACCTGCCACGACGGCTTCACCCTGCGCGACCTGGTCTCCTACAACGACAAGCACAACGAGGCCAACGGCGAGGACAACCGGGACGGCGAATCCTTCAACCGCTCCTGGAACTGCGGCGCCGAGGGCCCGACCACCGACCCGGCCGTCGAGGAGCTGCGGGCCCGCCAGCAACGCAACTTCATCGCCACCCTGATGCTCTCCCAGGGCGTGCCGATGCTCTCCCACGGCGACGAACTCGGCCGCACCCAGCAGGGCAACAACAACGCGTACTGCCAGGACAACGAGCTCACCTGGGTGCACTGGCCCGAGGGCGAGGGGCCGGAGGCCCGGCTGCTGGAGTTCACCCAGGGGATGATCTGGCTGCGCCGCGACCACCCGGTGTTCCGGCGCCGGCGCTTCTTCCACGGGCGGCCGGTGCCCGGGGGGCACGGCGCCGGGGCCCCCGCCCCGAACGGCTACGACGACCTCACCGACATCGCCTGGTTCACCCCCGCCGGGGAGGAGATGACCAAGCGCAACTGGGGCGCCAGCTACGCCAAGTCGCTGACCGTCTTCCTGAACGGCTACGCCATCTCCGAGCCGGACCGGCGCGGCGGGCGGATCGTCGACGACTCCTTCCTGCTGATGTTCAACGCCCACTTCGAGCCACTGGAGTTCACCGTGCCCGCCGACCACGGACAGGAGTGGCAGGTCGTGGTCGACACCGCCCAGCCCGAACTGCCCGCCCCGGGGACCGGCGCGCGGGTCAAGGCGGGGGACGCCCTGTGGCTCATCGACCGCTCGCTCATGGTGCTGCAGCGACCGGCCTGATCCCGCGTGCGCTCACCTGTTCGGGTCAACAGCGGGTCTTGGCGGCGGCCCCGGCCGGGTACCTATGGAGCTATGACCTCCGCCGCCGAGCCCGCGCAGCCCCGCCCGGCCGCTACCCGCCCCTGGTCACCGCCGACCCCGCCCCCCACCGCCTCCTACCGCCTCCAGCTCCAGCCCGGCTTCACCCTCCACGACGCCACCGCCGCCGTCCCCTACCTGGCCGCCCTCGGCGTCTCCCACCTGCACCTCTCCCCCCTGCTGGAGGCCGCCCCCGGCTCCACCCACGGCTACGACACCGTCGACCACACCAGGATCAGCGAGCAGCTCGGCGGCGAGACCGCGCTGCGCGCCCTGGCCGCCGAGGCGCACCGGCACGGCCTGCGGCTTATCGCCGACGTGGTGCCCAACCACATGGCCGTGCCCGTCCCCGAGCGCCTCAACCAGCCGCTCTGGCAGGTGCTGCGGGACGGCCCCGACTCGCCGTACGCGCGCTGGTTCGACATCGACTGGACCGCCCAGCCCGGGCCCGCCGACGCCCCCGGGCGCGGACGGGTGCTGCTGCCGCTGCTCGGTGACCGGCTCGGCGCCGTCCTGGACCAGCTGACGGTGGACGGCGATCGGCTGCGCTACCACCGGCACGAGCTGCCGCTGCGCCCGGGCACCGAGCAGCTGCCGCTGCCCGAGCTGCTCGCCCGCCAGTGGTACCGGCTGGCCTGGTGGCGCCTGGCCCGCACCGAGCTCAACTACCGGCGCTTCTTCACCGTCAACGAGCTGATCGCCGTCCGGGTCGAGGAGCCGGAGGTCTTCGCCGCCACCCACGCCGTGCTGCTGGGGCTGCACGCCGACGGCGTCCTGGACGGCTTCCGGATCGACCACCCGGACGGGCTGGCCGACCCGCGCGGTTACCTGCGGCACCTCGCCGACGCCACCGGCGGCGCCTACGTCGTGGTCGAGAAGATCCTCACCGGCGAGGAGCGGCTGCCCGAGGACTGGCCGGTCGCGGGCACCACCGGCTACGACGCACTGCGCCGGATCGACGGCGTGCTCACCGACCGCACCGGCGCCTGCCGGCTGGCCGGGGCCTACGAGTCCTTCCTGCACGGCGGGCCGGTCCGCGACCTGTGCCAGGACCCGCACCCGGCCGTGGCCGCCGCCCGGCGCGGCCGGGCCGACATGACCGGGCCCGGCGGCGAGCTGACCTCCGAGGTCGAGCGGCTGGTCCGGATCGCGCTGCGGATCGGCGCCGCCGAGCCGGCCCACGCCGACCACGCGCCCGGGCAGCTGCGGGCGGCGCTGCGGCGGCTGCTCACCGACTACCCGACGTACCGGCCGTACGCGCGGCCCGGGGAGCCCGCCTTCGACGACCCGCTGCAGGCCACCCGCTCGCTCGGCCCGGACGGCCCCGCGGACGGCCCGGACGGCCCCGCGGACCCGACCGAGCGCCTGGTCGCCGCGCTCGCCCTCGGCGAGCTGGGCCGCAGCGCCGACAAGGACGAGTTCTGCGTGCGCTTCGCCCAGACCGCCGCCGCCGTGGCCGCCAAGGGCGTCGAGGACACCGCCTTCTACCGCTGGAACGCCCTGCCCGGCCTCAACGAGGTCGGCGGTGAGCCGGCCAGGCCCGGGGTGCACCCGGCCGAGTTCCACGACTGGTGCCGGTACCTGGAGCGCACCTGGCCCCACAGCATGACGGTGCTCTCCACCCACGACACCAAGCGCAGCGCCGACGCCCGGGCCCGGCTCGCCGTCCTCGCCGAGCAGCCCGATGCCTGGGCCGCCGAGGCCGCCGCCTGGTCCACCGCCGCCGGGCCGGGCTTCGACCGTGATGCCGACTGGGTGCTCTGGCACACCCTGGTCGCCGCCTGGCCGATCACCCCGGACCGGCTGGTCGCCGCCCTGCTCAAGGCCGCCCGCGAGGCCAAGCTGCACACCTCCTGGACGGCCCCCGACACCGGGTACGAGCAGGCCCTGGAGCGGCGGGCGCGTGCCGTCTTCGGCAACGCCGGACTGCTGCCCCGGATCGAGGGCCTGGTCCACTCCCTCGCCCCGTACGCCCGCTCCAACACCCTGGCCGCCGCCCTGCTGCACCTGACCGTCCCGGGCGTGCCGGACCTCTACCAGGGCAGCGAGGAGCCGCTGTACACCCTGGTGGACCCGGACAACCGCGGCGTGGTGGACCTCGGCGCGCTGGCCGTACGGCTCACCGACGCGGCCGCCCCGCGCCCCGGCGACCTCGCCCGGGAGAAGCTGCACCTGACCGCCACCGCCCTGCACCTGCGCCGCTCCGGCCCGCTCGGCGCCTACCGGCCACTGGCCGCGGCGGGCCCGGCCGGTGACCACCTGCTGGCCTTCGCCCGGGGCGAGGACGTGGTCACCGCCGTCACCCGGCTGCCCTACGGGCTGGCCCGGGCCGGCGGCTGGCGCGACGAGGTGCTGGAGCTGCCGGGCGGCGCCCCCTGGACGGACCAGCTGTCGCTTCGCAGCTTCCCGGCCGGGCCGGTGCCGGTGGCGGAGCTGCTGACGACGTACCCGGTGGCACTGCTGAGCAGGAGGGGCTGAGGATGTCGCGCTACGAGGTGTGGGCGCCGTACGCGACTCACCGCGTCGACGTCCAAGTGGGCGACACGACCCACGAGTTGGCCCGCTGCCCGGACCGGGACGGCTGGTGGACGGGCGAGGCCCCCGAAGGCGACTACGCCTTCCGGCTGGACGGCGGCCCACCGCTGCCCGACCCGCGCTCGCCCCGGCAGCCGCACGGCCCGGACGGGCCCAGCCGGGCGGTGGACCACGCCGCCTTCCGCTGGTCGCGGACCGGCTGGCACGGCCGCGCGCTGCCCGGCGCCGTGCTGTACGAGCTGCACGTCGGCACCTTCACCGCGCGCGGCACCTTCGACGCGGCCGCCGAACAGCTCGACCACCTGGTCGAGTTGGGCGTGGACTTCGTCGAGCTGATGCCGGTCTGCCCGTTCCCCGGCAGGCACGGCTGGGGCTACGACGGGGTGTCGCTGTGGGCCGTGCACGAGCCCTACGGCGGGCCGGAGGGCCTCAAGCGCTTCGTGGACGCCGCGCACCGCAAGGGCCTCGGGGTGGTGCTCGACGTGGTGCACAACCACCTCGGCCCGTCCGGCAACCACCTTCCGGCGTACGGCCCGTACTTCACCGACCGGCACCACACCCCGTGGGGCTCGGCGGTCAACCTGGACGCGCCCGGCTCGGACGAGGTGCGCGCCTACCTGATCGGCAGCGCACTGGCCTGGCTGCGCGACTACCGGATCGACGGCCTGCGGCTGGACGCGGTGCACGCCCTGGCGGACGACCGGGCCGTCCACTTCCTGGAGGAACTCTCCCACGCGGTCGAGAGACTGGCCGTCGCGAGCAACCGGCCGCTGTTCCTGATCGCCGAGTCCGACCTCAACTCCCCGCGCACCACCGACGCCCGCGAGGCCGGCGGCCAGGGCCTCACCGCCCAGTGGAGCGACGACTTCCACCACGCCCTGCACTGCGCGCTCACCGGCGAATCCCAGGGCTACTACGGGGACTTCGCGCGCCGACCGCTCGCCGCGCTGGCCAAGACCCTGCGGCGCGGGTTCTTCCATGACGGCACCTGGTCCTCCTTCCGCGAGCGCACCCACGGACGGCCGTTCGGCCCCGGCGGCGGCCACCGGCTGCTCGGCTACCTCCAGACCCACGACCAGGTCGGCAACCGGGCGCTCGGCGACCGGATCTCCACCTCACTGCCCGCCGGGCGGCTGGCCTGCGGGGCCGCGCTGGTGCTCACCTCGCCGTTCACCCCGATGCTGTTCATGGGCGAGGAGTGGGGCGCCGCCACCCCCTGGCAGTACTTCACCGACCACACCGACCCGGACCTCGCGGAGGCCGTCCGGCAGGGCCGGCGCCGGGAGTTCGCCGAGCACGGCTGGGCCGCCGAGGCCGTCCCGGACCCGCAGGAGCCGGCCACCGTACTGCGCTCGGTCCTCGACTGGACCGAGGCCCGGCGCGCCCCGCACGCCGAACTCCTCGGTTGGTACCGGACCTTGATCCGGCTGCGGCGCGAACGCCCCGAGCTGGCCGACCCGGACCTCGGCGCGGTGCGGGTCGACTTCGACGAGGCGGCGGGCTGGCTGGTGGTGCACCGGGGGCCGTACCGGGTGGCGGTCAACCTCGGCCGGGGCCGGGCGGCGCTGCCACTGGCGGCCGCCGGGCGGGAGGTGGTGGCGGCCTTCGGGGCGGCCGCCCTGGAGGACGGGGCGGTGCGGCTGGGCGCCGACTCCGTCGCCGTCGTGAGCACCTGACCGCTCACCAGAGGAAGGTGGCGATCCGCTCCTTGAGCGAGGCGGCGTCCAGGCCGTACGCGGCCAGGTGCTCGGCCATCGAACCGTAGTGCCGGTGTTCGCCCCGCGGCACGCCCAGGGCCAGCACCCGGTGCGGGTGGTCGGCCAGCGCGGCGTGCGCCTCGTTCGCCGAGGTGCCCTCCAGGTACGGCTCCACCAGCACCACGTCCGTCCGTTCGCCCAGTGCGGCGCGCAGCCCGGCGGTGTCGAAGGGGCGCACCGTCGCCGCGTACAGCACGGTGACGTCCAGGCCCTCGGTGGCCGCCAGCACCGCGTCCAGCATCGGGCCGACGGCCAGCACCACACCGCGCGAGCCGGTGCGCACTGTGGCGAAGCGGCCGGGCTCGACCGGGACGGGCGCCGCGTTCTGGTGGTTGGAGAGCCGGACGTACACGTTGCGGTCGCCGTCGGCGACGGCGTGGCGCAGCAGCTGCTCGGCCTCCTCCGGGTGGCCGGGAACGTGCACCGTCCAGTCCGGGAGGGTGTCCAGCAGGGCGACGTCGCCCGGGGACATGTGGGTGCGCCCGGCGGCCGGGTTGTCGTAGGAGCCGCCCGCGCTGACCAGGACGGCGCCGACACCCTGGTGGACCAAGCTCAACTTCAGCTGCTCGAAGGGCCGTTCGACGAGGAAGCTGGCGAAGGTGTGGGCGATCGGACGCATCCCGCTGAGCGCCAGGCCACCGGCCGCGCCGATCAGCAGCTGCTCGCGGATGCCGACGTTGACCACCCGGTCGGGGTGGCGCTCGCGGGCGGGCTCGAAGGCGGCGGCGGTGATGTCGGCGAGTACCACGGCCAGCCGGGGGTCCTCGTCCAGGAGACGGGTGGTGACGTCGACGAAGCGCTCGCGCATGGTGTCCATCGGTGACGTGCCTTTCGATTTCGTGGTGCTGGCTGGATCAGGGGCTTTCGGGGATCAGGAGTACTTCGGCTCGACCCGGGCGACCACCACGTGCGGGCGGCCCGGGTGCGCGGTGGTGTAGGCCCGGTGCAGCGCCTCGTGGTCCCGGCCGTCCACCGTCGCGGTCGACCAGCCCTCGGCGGCGAACCTCTGGGCGATCCCGCCCTGCCAGCCGTGGGTGGCCGAGGAGTTGTCGATCACCACCGCGTGCAGCCGGTCCAGCCCGTAGGCGCCGGCGAAGGCCACCGCCTCGTGGTTGGAGCCCTCGTCGAACTCGGCGTCGCCGAGCAGCACCCACACCGCCGGGTCGGTCAGCCCCTGCGCCCGCAGGCCGAGCGCGGTGCCGACGGCCAGCGGCAGGCCGTGCCCGAGCGAACCGGAGGAGATCTCCACGCCGGACAGCAGGGTGCGGTCCGGGTGGTAGCCCAGCGGCGAGTCGTAGCCGCCGAAGCTCGGCAGCACGGCCGGGTCGATGAAGCCCTTGGCGGCCAGTACGGCGTAGTAGGCCATCGGGCCGTGCCCCTTGGAGAGCAGGAACCGGTCGCGGTCCTGCTCCTCGGCGGTGTCCGGGGCGACCCGCAGCACCCGGTCGTACAGCACCCAGAGCGCGTCCAGCGTGGAGGTGGCCGCGACGTCGTGCTTCTCGTCGCCGGTCATCAGGGCCATCAGCGGCTGGAGGTCCTCGAAGCGGGCAGGGGCCGCCGTCTCTGTCTTCGTCGTCATGAACCGATCGTGCAACTTAAAGCGAGCTTGAGGTCAAGCGGCTACAGTGAGCCCCCATGACCGCGATTCCCGACGGCGGCCGCACCACCGGCCCGCGCTCCGGCGACCTGCTCACCATCGGCCAGCTGGCCGCGCGCAGCGGCCTGGCCGCCTCCGCGCTGCGCTACTACGAGAGCCTCGGCCTGATCCACGCCACCCGCACCTCCGGCGGCCAGCGCCGCTACCTGCGCGGCACGCTGCGCCGGATCGCCTTCGTCCGGGCCGCCCAGCGGGTCGGACTCTCCCTGGACGAGGCCCGGGTCGCCCTCGACCGGCTGCCCGAGCGCCCCGCCCCCAGCGGCGCCGAGTGGACCGCCGTCGCCGCGTCCTGGCAGGGCCGGATCGACGAACAGATCGCCGAACTCGAGCTGCTCAAGGCCAAACTGACCGGCTGCATCGGCTGCGGCTGCCTCTCGCTCACCCGCTGCGCCCTCTACAACGCCGACGACCGGGCCGCCCAGGCCGGCCCCGGCGCCCGCTACCTGCTCACCCGCGACCCCGCCACCGGTCCGGAACCCGCCCCGGCGGACGTCCCGGGCGGCGGCGCCCGCCGGGACGACACGCCCTGAAAAGCCTTTGCCGCAGGGCGGTCGGCGTGCGTACCGTGGCGCCGTGCTGCCCCCGGTCGAGACGGACGAACAGTGGGACGCGGTCGTCCCCGACGAGTCGGTGATGCACCCGGGCACCGAGGCGCTCTGCGCGCGGCTGGGCCTCGGCGGGCGGCCGTTGACCCGCTTCGCGGAGGGGTCCGTCCCGGTCTACGCGGTCGGCGAGGAACACGTGCTCAAGCTGTTCCCGGCGGCCAGCGCCGGGGACGGCCTGGCCGAGCAGCGCGTCCTGACCTTCCTGGAAGGCGCCCTGCCGATCCCCACCCCCGCCGTCCGGGCGGCGGGCGAGTACGTCAACGGCTGGCGCTACGTCCTGATGTCCCGCCTCCACGGCGAGGGCCTCGCCCCCGCCTGGCCGCGCATCCCCCGGGCCGACCGCGAGCGGATCGCCCGCGACTGCGGCGAGGCGCTCGCCGCCCTGCACTCCCTCGACGCCGCACCGCTCGCCGGCGCCCTCGCCCCCGGCGACTGGCCCGCCTTCCTGGCCCGGCAGCGCGCGGGCGCCGTCGACCGGCAGCGCGAACGCGGGCTGCCGGCGGCGTGGTTGGAGCAGATCCCCGGGTTCCTCGCCGCCACCCCGCTGCCGACCGCGCCACAACGGTCCCTGTTGCACACCGAGTTCATGCGCGAGCACCTGATCGCCGACCCGACCGGCCACTGGCGGCTCACCGGGCTGATCGACTTCGAGCCCGCGATGATCGGCGATCCGGCCTACGACCTGGTCGCCGTCGGCCTCTTCACTACCCGCGCCGACCCGCAGCTGCTCGGACAGCTGCTCACCGCCTACGGCCGCTCGTTCGAGCCCCGGCTGCTGATGGCGTACACGCTGCTGCACGTGTACAGCAACCTTCCGTGTTACTTACGGGAGTTGAGGCCATCGGCGCGGACCCTGGACGGCCTCGCCGAGGAGTGGTTCGGGGTCGCCTGAACGACCTCCCGCTCAGGGCCTCGGGTCGGTGCGCAGCAGGCCGTAGAACACCCCGTCGCGCCACTGCCCGGCCCGGAAGTTCACCGCGCGGTGGACACCCTCCCGGGTGAAGCCGACCTTCTCCAGGGCGCGCTGCTCCGCGATGTTGTCGACGTCCGTGTCCGCCTCCACCCGCATCGTCGGCGTGTGTGCGAACAGGTAGTCCACCAGGAGCCGTTGGGCCTCGGTGCCGATCCCCCGTCCGCGCGCCTGCGGCATCAGCTGGATGCCGATGCTCCAGTACGGCGCCGTCGGCAGCATCCCCTTCCGCCGGGCGGCGACGAAGCCGCAGAACTCCTCCCCGGCGACGACCGCGAAGATCCACTGGTCGTCGCCGAGCAGCCCGTGCTCCGCCCAACGGCGCCGGAAGCGCTCCGGGTCCCGCCAGCCGAACCACTGGAACTCGCCGATCACCTCGGGGTCGTTGACCAGTCGGCCGAAGGCGGGGAGGTCGGCTTCGGCTATTGGACGCAGGGATACCGTTTCATCGCTCACGCAGGCGCCAACGCGCGGACCGCCGAGGGGGTTCCGCCGGGTGTCCGCCTGGTTCTACGCCCCTGCCGACCGCGCGAGCCGGAAGCCCACGTCGTCGATCCGCAGGGTCGGGTGGCTGCGGCGGCGGACGGAGGCGCGGCAGCTCCAGTGCTCGTCGAACCAGCCGCCACCGCGCAGGACGCGGTAACTGCCGTACACCTCGGGGTCGTACAGCTCCCAGCACCACTCCCACACGTTGCCGAGCAGGTCGTACAGCCCGTAGGCGTTGGGCCGCAGCTCTCCGACGGAGTGCGGGCGCTCGCCGGAGTTGCCGCGGTGCCAGGCGATCTCGTCCAGCGGGCCGTAGCGCGGCCCGTCCGTCCCGGCCCGGCAGGCGTGCTCCCACTCGGCCTCGGTCGGCAGCCGGTAGCCGTCGGCGCTGCGGTCCCAGGAGACGTCCTCGCCGTCCGCCCGGTAGGCGGGCGCCAGCCCCTCGCGCCGGGACAGCTCGTTGCAGTAGCGGACGGCGTCCAGCCAGGACACGCTGTGCGCGGGGCGACGGTCGCCCGCGACGCCCTCGTACTGCTCACGGGTGACCGGACAGGCCGCCAGCTCGAACGGGGCCACCTCCACGCCCCAAGTCCGCTGGGTACGGCGGTCGGAGAGCATGACGCGGCCGGGCGGCACGGCGATCAGTCCAGTACTCGGTTCCATGATCGACGATCCTACGGGCCGCCCCGCCCGGCCCGTTTCCCTGGCGTCTTCATCTGACGTTGCCTCAGAATGGTCCCCTGTCAACCAGACGAAAGGCGGCACCGACCATGGCGGTCCTGACGGTCAGCACAGTGGTGGAGGCCCCGGCCGAGCGGGTGTGGGAGCTGGTCGGCGACTTCCACGCCCTCGGTGAATGGCACCCCCACCTGCCGCCCAGCCGGCTCGGCAACGGCCTGGCCGGCAATGCGATCGGCTCGGTCCGGGTCTTCGAGCTGCCCGACGGCGTCGTCCTGCACGAGACGCTGCTCGCCTACGACGACGAGGCCCGCAGCTACACCTACAGCTTTCCCGACGGCACCTTCCACTTCGACGGCTACCGCGCCACCCTGCGGGTCACCCCGGTGACCGAACTGGCCGCCAGCTTCGTGGAGTGGAGCGTCCGGTACGACATCGAGGCCGAACACCGCAAGGACTCCACCGAACGCGTCCACGGCGTCTTCACCACCGGCCTCGCCGGCCTGCGCGAGCGCTTCTCGGGCTGAGCGGGCAGAGCGGGCAGAGCGGGTCCGGCGGGTGCTCGCCCCGCCGGACCCGCTCGGCGCGCCCATGCCATGCAACGAAGTGGATCCCCTCGGCCGGATTCGGCCGAGGGGATCCACTTCATTTCGACGGCGCGGCGCCCGCCACCGATTCGATCAGATGGTCTGGTCGGGGTTGGCCGGCAGGTAGAAGTTCCAGCTGCCCTGACCGTGGTGCTGCCCGTCCGGGGAGTTGGGAGAGGGGCAGGCCCCGTTGTCCGAACGGCCGTTCCACCACAGGGAACAGCAGTTGTTGCAGAACCGCCAGTTGTCCTGGAAGGCGGTGATGTTGTCGTCATTGGGAATGGACATTGGAGTCCTCATTTCGGAGATCTGAACATCTCGAACCCGTGAACGATCGGCGTGATCCGAAAAACCTGCACATGGAGCCCGAGATCCGGTCGGACGCAGATTACTCGCGCGAGCCAATTATTCGTGCACGTCACGCCCACGTGTCGAAAATGGCTTATCTGCAATGATTTTCACTGTCGCGAGAATTTCAGGATCGGCCGAAAATGCACAAAAGAGTTTGTTCATCACGGTCGGACCATTTTTGCTCCACCGTTAACCGGCCGAAAACGCCCGCCGCGCCGTTTTCCCGACCCTTAATGGGCCGCCGCGACCAGCGGGAACCAGCCCGCCACCGAGGCCACCGCGGTCAGCCATCCGACGGCGACCGCCGTCCGGCCGCACTCAGGCCCCCGGGCCCGTTGGAACGCGGCGATCAGGGTGGCGACCGCCGCGACCGGCATGAAGAGGTAGGCGAGGTACCAGAACCAGCCGCCCAAGGACAGCACCGCAAGGAATCCGATGATCAGTAGCGGCACCCATACGGCGGCGACGGTGAAACCCGCCGCCGCACAGGCGACCCGGAAGCGGTCCTCGCGACGGCAGAAGACCGGCACGGTACAGACGACGGCGGTCAGCAGCCCGACCGCGGACAGGAAGAGCGCGAAACTGACCCCGTACGCCCCGGCGATGAGCACCAGCGGCACCCCGAACACCGCACACGCCATCCCGGCCAACCACCGCGCACTTGCGGGAACTGCGCCCACCCGCCACCTCCTTTGAACGCGTTCAAATGTAGCACGCGGGGCGGTGTGATCAGGTGGATTCGGACTCGCGGACGGCGGCGAGCACACGTTGGCGGACCGCAGCGGAGGCACCGGGCGGCCGACGCGCCAACTCCGCTTCCAGGCGTCGCCGTTCGGCACGCAGGAGGCGGCCGACCGGCGCGCGGGAACAGTGCCGGAACCACCAGTCGCGGAAGCGGTAGATCACGCCGGCTCCCCTTCGGCAGTGTTCGCCCAGCTGATGCGCAACTCGCAGTCGCCGAAGGGGAGGGCGAGGTACGGGTTCGCGGCGAGGTGGCGAATGACGTTGCGTTCGGCGCAGGGGCCGGTGAGGGCGCGCTCCAGGATCTCGCGCTGGAGCGGGGACATCGGGCGGAAGCGGATCGAGTTCCAGAGGGATTCGAGACCGTCGGGGCCGAGGGTGCGGACCGACGGGGTCCGCACGCCGGGGACTTCGACGCGGATCTCGTGGTCGGCCCTCACGCGGCCACCTCGCCCCAGACGATCTTGCCCACGGGTCGGCGCGGGCAGCAGCCCCAGCGCTTGGTGAGGGAGTCGACGAGGTGGAGCCCTCGCCCGGTCTCGCCGTCGAGACCGGGCGAGGAGAGGGCGGGGAGGCGGTCGCCCCGGGCGTCGTGGACCTCGATGCGGAGGCGGGTGGGGTCGACGTCGAGGGCGAAGTAGATGAGGTGGCCGATCGGGGTGCCGTGGAGGACGGCGTTGGTGACGAACTCGGTGGTGACGACGAGCCCGGAGTCGAGGAAGCGGTCCCCGTTCGGGGTGGAGGAGAGGAGGACGGAGAGCCGCTGGCGGGCGATCGCGGGCGAGCGGCGGCTGCGCGGGAGCCAGATGGTGGAGGAGTTTCGAGACATGGCGAAGTCACCTTCCATAGCGAGGGGTTGAAGCCATGCGACGACCGGGCGAAGGCAAGGGAATGCCCGGCGGTAGAACCAATGGCGATCACTCAGAAGACCCGATGGACTACTCCCTGTAGCATGCACCGGAGAAGCAATTGCATGCAACTGCTCCTGTGAAGCAATTGCTCGATCATGAACCGAGATTGGACCCCGGGAGTGATGGCAAACTATGCAAGGAAGCGACCGGCCAAGGAGTGTGACGCATGAGCAGTCCGACCGTGCTGCGGCGTAGGCTCGGCAGCGAGCTCGGCAAGTTGCGCATGTCGCGTGAGATGCACGCCAAGGACGTTGCCGCCGCGCTGGATTGGTCCGCTTCGAAGCTGAGTCGCATCGAGAGCGGGTTGGTCCCACTGCAAGAGCGCGACGCTGCGAAACTCCTGGCCCACTACGGCGTCACTTCGCCCGATGAGGTGAAGCGCTTCCTCAACCTGACTCGCCAGAGCCGCCAGCAAGGTTGGTGGCACGCCTACGGTGATGCCTTGCCGGACTGGTTCCGCGCCTACGTGGGCTTCGAGTCGGACGCCGCGAAGATCGTGACCTACCAGTGCGAGCTGGTTCCGGGGTTGCTACAGACCGAGGCATACGCACGGCAGGTGATCCGGGCCATGAACCCGACCGAGTCCGCCGAGGAAGTCGAGCGACGGGTCGCCCTACGGATGGATCGCCAGCAGATCCTCGACCGCCCTGAGCCTCCGCAACTGTGGGCGATCATCGGCGAAGCCGTCATACGGCGGCCGGTGGGTGGCAATCAGAACATGACCGAACAGTTGAACCACCTGGCCGCAATGGCGGAGGAGCGCCCCAACATCACGATTCAGGTCCTGCCGTTCTCCGCCGGTGCACACGCGGCGATGGGCGCGTCGTTCTCCATCCTCTCGTTCAACGACATCCCCGGCAGCGTGGCGTATTCCGAGGCGACTACCAGCAGCATCTATTCGGAGCGGCCTCAGGAGATCGCCCGCCATGAGGACGCCTTCCATCGTCTCATGGCGTCATCGGTCCAACCCGAGAGGTCCATCGCATGGTTGAGGGAAGTCGCAAAGGAGTACTCCCCATGAATCAAGAACTCCAGATCGCCAACTGGCGCAAGAGCACCTACAGCAACGGCCAAGGCGACTGCGTCGAGTTCGGCCAACTGGTCAACGCAGTCGCCGTCCGCGACAGCAAGGACCGCCACGGCCCGGCCCTCAGCTTCACTTCCGAGGCCTGGCAATCGTTCATAGCCGGCATCCGCTCCGACGACTTCCCCACAAACCGCTGACGTACTCTCCGCCGGGCGGCCCCGCGCACCACGCGGAGCCGCCCGCGTGCACCGGTCAGTGTGCCGCCTCGTATGCCACTATGCGCCGTTGACTCCGTATCAACTCTGCATAACGGTGGCGCAAGTATCAGCAAGCGAGGTACGCGGGAGGGCATCATGGCGCTGCAGTTCACAGGTATCGATCCCAACACCGAGCACGAGGGTTCGCCCACAGTCTGGGTGGACGACGAGACGCGGGAGATCGTGATCCAGGGATGGCGGCCCGATGCCGCCCTGCTGACCGAGATCAGCGAAACCGAGTGGGTAGCTGGCCACGCCAAGGGCATTCCCGATCCCGAAGCCGTGGTCCGCATCCCGGCCAGGATGATTCCGATCTTGAGGAAGGCATGCGATGACGCAGAACGCGAATAAGGTGCCAGACTTCGCTTCTCTCTTGGAGAGCGCTCAGCACTCGGCAGTTCACCTGGAGATGCGGGACACGTACGCCGGCCAGGACAGCGGCGGCTTCGCCGAGTACCTTCGCACAGGGTTCGCCGACAACGATCCGGGGTCGCAGCACTGGACCCGGTGGGGGTCCATGGTTCGCGCGGCCACCGGCCGTGGTGTGGTGATGCGCCGAGCTCGAATCGTCTCCGAGCCGGTCACCGACTACATCCGCTACGAGCACGCTCTGACCGTCGCGAACGTGGCACTGGGCGAACAGGTCCGCTGGCTGCACCGTCGCGCCTCCGCCGAGATCGCGCTGCCGGGCACCGACTTCTGGCTGTTCGACGGCGCCGCCGTGCTGTTCAATCACTTCACGGGCGATGGCGCGTGGGCAGACCCGCGACTCACGTTCACCGACGACCCGGCTGTGGCGAAGCTCTGTGCCTCGGCGTTCGACGCCGTATGGGAGCGCGGCATCGACCACAACAAGTACACCGTGTAACTCCTACTCGCCGGACAGACAGTCATGCCCGCCTCGCCTTCCTCCAGCGCCCAGGCCGCCCGACGTGCCGTCGCCTCGCGGCTTCGGGAGTTGATGCTGGACGCAGGGATCCTGGGCCAGGAGCTGTCTGCCCGGTGTGGTTGGCACGAGTCCAAGACCTCCCGGATCATCAATGCCAAGATGTCGCCGTCCGACGCCGACATCCGGGCATGGTGCGCTGCATGCGGAGCCGACGATCAAGCCGCCGACCTCGTCGCCACGGCCCGCGCCGTCGAGTCGATGTATCTGGAGTGGCGGCGCATCCAGCGCAACGGAATGCGCAAGGCACAGGAAACCATCAACGCCCTGTACGAGCGGACGGCCCTGACACGGGTGTACGTCTCCAACGTCGTCCCGGGCTTCTTTCAAACGCCCGCCTACGCCACCGCTCTGATGCGCACGATCCGCCACTTCCAGGGCCACCCCGACGACGTCACCGAAGCGGTCGCAGCCCGGATCGCCCGAAGCCGGTTCCTGTACGAGGGCGGACACCGCTTCGCCGTGGTGATGGAAGAGAGCGTCCTGCGGCACCGGATCGGCAGCTCAGCGGAGATGGCCGACCAGTTGCAGCACCTGCTTGCCGTCCTGCCGCTCGCCTCCGTGTCCATCGGGGTCATCCCTTTCGGAGCGGAACGGACCGTCTGGCCCCTGGAAGCCTTCTACCTTCACGACGACGAGCACGTCATGGTGGAAACCCTGACCGCAGGCATCGACGTCACCCAGCCGAGAGAACTCGCCGACTACGCACGAGCGTTCGCTGGGCTGACGAGGATGGCCGTCCACGGCAACGAGGCCCGGAAGCTGATCGCGTCAGCGCTCGCAGCACTCGGGTGAATCTGCGCAAGAAGCCGCAAGTACGTTGAGTGCCAAGTCGACTACTCAATACCGTCGTTGCTGCCGCCCGGCGTGAGGACAACTGATCCCCGTCGAACCCTCGCCGGCAGCATCCAGCACTTCGAGCACGAGAGGAGAGCACCATGACCACCGCCTCCGCGGAACGGCAGCCGTTCGCCATGCGCTACGCCGCACGCCAGACCAGCGAGCCGGCCGACACCACCCGCGTCACGTACGACCAGGAGTTGCAGATCGCCATCACGGCCGACGGCAACCCCTGGGCGCACACCGCCCGCGGCGAGACCAGCAGCAACACCAACTCCGACAGCAGGAACGACGAAGGCACCGACTTCTACTAGGAGTACCGAGGTGACGGAGCCCAACGGCGAGCCTGTGCTGGTTCTCACGAGCCGGCTCGACTCGACTGCGGATCTGGTGGTCGAACACCTCAACTGCCGGGGCGTCCCGGTGTTCCGGTGCGACACCGCCGAGTTCCCCACGGAACTCACCCTGACCGCGACGCTGGAGGACAGGTGGGCCGGTCTGCTCGACAACGGGCACCGCACGCTCGACCTGTCCCGCGTCCGGTCGGTGTACTTCCGCAGGCCCGAAGAGTTCCGGCTGCCAGACGGGCTTGTCCGAGGCCGGGCGGCGGTTCGTCGCCGCCCAGTCCCGGGCCGGCTTCGTCGGTGTCGCCGTCGCCCTTCCCTGCCTGTGGATGAACCACCCTGCGCGGGACTTGGACGCCACCCACAAGCCGTGGCAACTCGCCGTCGCCCGTCGCCTGGGGCTGGATCCACCACGCAGCATCATCACCAACGACCCGGAGGCGGCCCGTAAGTTCGCCGCCGACCTCGACGCCCCGGTCATCACCAAGAGCCTCGGCGCGCCCGTGGACACGGTCGTCATCGACCCCGCCGACCTGGACGACTCCGTACGGCTCTGCGCCCACCTCTTCCAGGAGTGGATCGACAAGGCCCATGGGGTCCGGCTGACCGTGGTCGGCGACCGCTTCTTCCCCGTCGAGATCCACGCCGGGTCGGAGGCCGCTCGCATCGACTGGCGCACCGACTACCAGAGCCTCACCTACCGGCCGACGGCCGTACCCGGCCCGGTGCGCGAGCGCGTTTCCACGTTCATGCGCGAATTCGGACTCGCCTTCGGGGCCTTCGACTTCATCGTGACACCGGCGGGGGAATGGCGCTTCCTCGAGGTGAACCCCAACGGCCAGTGGTCGTGGATCGAGCACCAGACCGGCGTGCCCATCTCGCGCGCCATCGCGGATCTTTTGGAGAAGGGCAACACAGGTGGGTGACACCCTGGTCGGGACCGAAGAAGCGGCGCGCGGACTGCGCGTCGCACTGGTGGAGGAGCTGGAGCGCGCCGGCGCACTGCGCAGCCCGCAGTGGCGGGACGCGGTTCTGGCAGTGCCCCGCCATGTCTTCCTGCCAACCTTCTACACCGCCGTGGACGCCCCGGACGGCATGACCCGATACACCCCGGTCAGCCGGGAAGCCGATGTACAGGAGTGGCTACGGCTCGCCTACGAGAACACCACGTGGGTCACTCAACTCGACCACGGCACCATCCAACCCACCGGCGAACCCACCATCGGGACCCCCACCAGTTCCTCGACGCTGCCCAGCGTCGTGGTGCGGATGCTCGAAGACCTCGAAGTCCCGGATGGCGTGAAAGTCCTAGAAGTCGGAACCGGCACCGGCTACTCCACCGCACTGCTGTGCGCCCGCCTCGGCGACCGGTACGTGACCAGCGTCGAACACGACGCCACTCTGTCCGCCGCAGACGGCGAACGACTCGCTTCCATCGGCTACCAGCCGAACCTGATCGTCGGCGACGGCGCCGAGGGCAGCCCGGACGGCGGACCGTACGGCCGCATCATCGCAACGTACTCGCCCAGCCGCGTCCCGTCCGCATGGCTGGCCCAGTCGCTCCCCGGCGCGGTCATCCTGGTGTCCCTGGTCGGCAGCCTCGGCGCCTACGGCTACGTGAAACTGCACGTCCGCGACCGCGAAGCACAGGGCCGCTTCCTCAACTCCGATGTCTCGTTCATGCTCTCCCGCGAGACCCGGCGGCCCGCGATCGGGCCCCTCATGCGCGCCGCCGTCCGAGCCCGCGACAACGCCGCCGGCCTCGACCCGGCCATCCATCCCGACCTCCTGGACGACCCGGCATTCCTGTGGAGCGCCCAACTCGCCATGCCGGGCACGACCCGGCTGCGCCTGGCAGCCGACCGCGTCGCAGGCCAGTGGTTCCTCCACCCCGACGGATCATGGGCCGTACTGGAGAGTCGGAACGACGGCACCGCACGCGCCTTCCAGGGCGGCCCACGCGCCCTCTGGTCCGAGCTGGAGGCCGTCGCCTCGACGTGGCTGTCCAACGGACGTCCCAGGCTGGAACGCTACGGCCTCACGGTGACCCCGGAGACGAACACGGTCTGGCTGGACGACCCGGACAACCCGGTCGGTGTTCTCGAGGAGTGATCACGGTTTGTCCGTGAGGAGATCACCACACGGGAATGCGCCGATCTGGACCGTAGTTGCGGGCGGCCCCGCGTGTAGCGCGGGGCCGCCCGTTTCCGTACGCCCGGCCGTCGGCCTCAACTACCGTTCCCCCATGCCTCACACACCGAACGAGATCACCGCCGAACTCATCCGCCACCTCCTCCTCGACCAGCATCCCGACCTCGCCCACCTCCCCCTCCGCCTCGGTGCGCGTGGCTGGGACAACCAGATGTGGCGGCTCGGGGACGACCTCGCCATCCGGGTGCCCTGGGCGACGGAGTCGGCAGGTGACATGCTGCGCAAGGAGCACACCTGGCTGCCGACCCTCCCGGCCGGTCTGTCCCTCGCGATCCCGGTTCCGCAGCGCCTCGGCGAGCCCTCCGAGCGCTTCCCCCACCCCTGGCTGGTCACCACCTGGGTCCCCGGCACCCCCGCCGACCTGGCCCCCGTCACCCGCGCCGCGGCCTCCGCCCGCAGCCTGGCCGCCTTCCTGACCGCCCTCCACCGGCCCGCCCCCGCGTCGGCCCCCACCGGGCGCGACGACCGCGGGGGCCCACTGGCCCTGCACGCCGAGCAGTTCACAGAGGGCCTCGCCACCGCCACCGATCTGGGCCTGATCCCCGACCCGGACGCCGTCCGCACCCTCTGGGAGGACGCCGTCACCGCCCCGCCCTGGACCGGGCCGGCCCTCTGGATCCACGGCGACCTCCACCCCGCCAACGTCCTCACCGCCGACGGCGCCCTCTGCGGCGTGATCGACTTCGGCGCACTCTGCGCGGGCGATCCGGCCTGCGACCTCGCCGCCGCCTGGAACCTGCTCCCGGACGGCGCCGCCGAGCTCTTCCACCAGGCCTACGAACCGGCCGCCGACCCCGCCACCCTGCGCCGCGCCCGGGGCTGGGCCCTCATCCGGGCCCTCGGCGGCATCTTCGTCGGCGAGGCCGGCCGCCACAACCGCCCCGGCGGCAAGGCCACCTGGGGCCCGCCCGCTCAGGCCGCCCTGCGCCGCCTCGTCAGCACCACCCGTGACACGTCCGCAGCGACACCGCTCAACTGGCCTGCCCCGTCGGCATGATGGTGACCTGCTGCAGGTTCACCCGGGCCGGCAGCGTCGCGATCACACCGACCATCTCCGCGACGTCCTCCGGCGTGAGCCACTCCACGGTCTCCTTCGACCCCTCCAGCCACTCCAGCGCGCCCTGATCCGTCACGTGGCTCTGCAACTCGGTGCCGACGATCCCCGGCTCGACCGCCGACACCCGCACCTTCTTCGCGCCCAGCTCCGCCCGCAGGTGGCGCGACAGGTGGCTGACGTACGCCTTGGTCCCCGAGTACACCGCGAAGTTCGGGAAGATGTTCTGCGCCGCAATGGACGAGGTGTTGATCAGGTCCGCCACCCCGCGCTCCGCCGCAGCCTTCACCAGCTGCGGGGTGAAGGCGCCGATCGCGTTCATCAGCCCGGTGATGTTCAGGTCGATCTGCTGCTTCCACTGCCCGGTCGCCAGCTCCTCGATCGGAGCGGGCAGCATCACACCGGCGTTGTTCAGCAGCAGGTCGGCCCCGCCGAACTCGGCCTCCACCCGCTCGGCGGCCGCCTGCACAGCAGCCGCATCGGTGACATCGACGGCGATCGCCGACACAGCGCCGCCGTTCTCCTCGATCCGCCCGACCAGCTCCGCCAGCCGCTCGGCCCGCCGCGCCAGGACGACGACGCGGGCACCCAGCGACGCCAGTTTCTCGGCGGACGCCTCGCCGATGCCGCTGGAGGCCCCGGTGACGACGGCGACACGGCCGGTCAGCGGCCGGGACAGAGTGTTCGTGAGCATGGCACTTTCCTTCCAGGGGGCTTTCGGCCGATCCCCGTCGGCCGCAGGTCCAGTACAACCCCCGGACCATCCCCCTGGACCGCCATAACTGGCCCTGCCCAGGCAGGTACCACCAGGGCCACCCAAGAGCGCCCACACCCCCACCCACCACACCGACAATGGACCCATGGACCGCACCAAGGAGATCGCCGGCTTCCTGCGCTCCCGCCGCGCACGCGTCACCCCCGAGGAGGCCGGGCTGCCCGCCGACGGGCGCGTCCGCCGCGTACCCGGCCTGCGCAGGGACGAGGTGGCCCGCCTGGCCGGTGTCAGCACCGAGTACTACACGCGCCTGGAGCAGGGCCGCGCCCTCAACCCCTCCGCCGAGGTCGTCGACGCGATCACCCGCGCGCTACGCCTGGACGACACCGAACGCGAACACCTCACCGACCTCCTGCACTCCGGCACCCAGCGCCCTCACCGGGCCGCCCCCGCCACCAAGGCCCAGCGGGTCCGGCCCGGCCTGCACCTGATGCTCGAAACCCTCGACCACGTACCGGCGTTCATCCTGGGCCGCCGCACCGACGTACTGGCCTCCAACCGGCTCGCCCGGGAGGTCCTGACGGACTTCGACGCCCTGCCCGCCACCCACCGCAACCTGGCCCGCTACTACCTCCTCGACCCCCGGGCCCGGGAGCGGGTGGGCGACTGGGCGCGGATCGCCGCCGAAACCGTGGCCATGCTCCGACTCGAAGCGGGCCGCTACCCGGACGACCGCCGGCTCGCCGACCTCGTCGGCGAACTCACCCTGAGGTCACCGGAGTTCACCGGATGGTGGAACGACCACCGGGTGCTGCGCCGCACCCACGGTGCCAAGCACTACCACCACCCGCTCGTCGGGGACCTGCACTTCTCCTACGAGTCCTTCCAGGTCCCCGGCGACGCGGAGCAGACCCTGTGCGTCTACAACGTCGAACCGGGCTCCGAAACCGCCCAGTCCCTCCGGGTGCTGGCCAGCTGGACCGCGCCCGGGATCCCCACCCGCTGACCCGACCGGCTCAGCCGCGCAGCGGGCACCCGGTGCCCACGCGCGCGTCCAGGTCCGCCCGCAGCGAGGCCAGCTCGGCCATCCGCTCGTCGATGATCCGGATCTTGTCCCGCAGCAGCGCGGACAGCGCCTCCGCGCCATCGGGAGCGTCGCGCAGCTGCGCGCCGTGCTGGGCGATCTCGGCCAGCGTGAAACCGAGCGCCTGCGCGGTGCGGACGTAGTGCAGCCAGGTCACCGTCTCCGGCGGGAAGTCGCGGTAGCCGTTGGCCTGCCGGCGCCCTTCGAGCAGGCCGATCTTCTCGTAGAACCGAACGGTGTCCCTGCTGACGCCCGCCTGCGCGGCCAGCTCCCCGATCCTCATGATCCTCCGCCGAACGATCCGCCGCCCCCGCTCCCCGCCGAGCCGTGGCTTGACCTTGGACAGTACTCCACTGTCTACCGTGAGGCCGTCGTCCACCAGAAACCGGCAGGAGCTCCCTCATGACCCGCCAGCCCGACCCGCTCACCCCGCCCCGCACGGCCGCCTACATCCGTCTCGTACGTTCCAGCGCCTGGTACGACCTCGTCGTCACGGCGGGATTCGCGACCCCGTGGACGTACGCGCTGCTGCACGGCGCGCTGTCCTCCCTCAGTACCCGGTTCGGGCTGGGCACCCTCCCCGCCCTGAACCCGTTCCAGACCCTGTACGCGAACCTGATGGGCTCGGTCGTGATCGTCTGGGCGCTCCTTCGGATCGTCCAACCTCTGCCGCTGCACGGCCTGTTGGACGGAATCGCGCGTACGCTGTTCGCCTCGTGGCAGGCGTACGCGCTGGCCCACGGCGCCACCCGGGTGCTGTGGTTCTTCTTCGTCCTGGAGGCGACGTTCGGCGTCGTGCAGCTCCTGCCCTGGTGGCGGGACCGCGCCGCCCTGCTCGCCTCCGTCCGCCGCAACGATCCCGAGCCCACCACCCCGTGAGAGGTGTGCGATGACGCAGAACGTGCCGGACTTCTCCGCCCTGCTGAGGGGCGCCCGGCGAACGGCCGTCCACCTGGAGATGCGTGACGTCTACGGCGTCGCCGACGAGGCGGCCGCCTTCGAGGAGTTCAGGTGCTCCGGTGCGGTCGACCTCGATCCCGACTCCGCCTTCCGGGCCGGCTGGCTGCCCCTCGTGCGGGAGACCGTCGCCCGGGGCGTCGTCCTGCGCCGGGCCCGGATCGTCTCCGAGCCCGTGACGGACTACATCCGCTGGGAGCACGCCCTCACCACCGCCAACATCGCGGCCGGGGAGCAGGTCCGCTGGCTCCCCCGGCGTCTGGCCTCCGACCTCGCCCTGCCCGGCAACGACCTCTGGCTGATCGACGACCGCCTGGTCCTCTTCCACTGGTTCACCGGCGACGGCGCCTGGGCCGGCCACGAGTTCACCGAGGATCCCGCCGTGGTGAGGGCGGTCTCCACCGCCTTCGAGGCCGTCTGGGAGCGCGGGACCCCGCACGACCGCTACTCCGTCTGAACCGCGCCCCCGGACCCCCTCCCAGCCGACTCCCAGCAGCCGGTCAGCGGACGGTCAGCCTTCTCACCCCCTTCTCATCCGCCGCGCCTAGCCTCCGCGCATGAACGTCTCCCTGCTCGACGGCTGGTTCCCCTGGACGGTCCAGGCCGCCGCCCTCGCCCTGTTCGTGGCGACGGCGGCTCGGCGGGACCGGAACTGGCAGCGCAAGTGGGGACCGATCGCGCTCGGAACGGCGCTGGCGGTCACCGCGGTCGTCGCCCTCGGCGTGCTCACCCTGGGCGGGATCACCGACCCGATCCCGTTCGGGGTGTGGCTGTGGAGCGGCGTGGCGATCGCGGCGCTCTCCGTGCTGGGCTTCGGCTGGCGCGGCGCGAGGTGGTGGCGGCGGGCGCTGGTGGCACCGACCGTACTGCTGGCGCTGTTCTGCGCCGCGAACAGCGTGAACATCGCCACCGGCTACTACCCGACGATCGACGACGCGATCGGCGAGCTCAGCGGGCAGCCACTGCCGGACCAGATCACCCTGGCCGAACTCGGCTCGATCCACGGCAAGACCAGGACCGGCCGCATCGTGCAGGTCGACATCCCGGACACCGCCAGCGGCTTCGCCCACCGCCAGGAACTCGTCTACCTGCCGCCCGCCTGGTTCCGCAGCCAGAGCCGGCCCAAGCTGCCGGTGCTGGAGATGATCGGCGGCGAGTTCGCGGCGCCCGACAACTGGATCCGCTCCGGCAACGCGGTCAGGACCGCCGACGAGTTCGCCGCCAAGCACAACGGCTTCGCCCCGATCCTGGTCTTCGTCGACGCGACCGGCGGCTTCCGGGTGGACACCGAGTGCGTGGACGGGCCGCACGGCCACTCCGAGAGCCATCTGCTCAAGGACGTCCCGCCGTACATCCAGAAGACCTTCAACGCCGCCACCGACCCGCACAAGTGGGGTGTGGCCGGCTGGTCGATGGGCGGCACCTGCGCCGTCGACCTCGTCGTCGAACACCCCGACCGCTTCACCCACTTCGGCGACTTCTCCGGCGACAAGGGCCCGTACATCGGCGACAAGGACCACACCATCCAGGAGCTGTACGGCGGCGACGCCGCGGCCTGGGCCGCCCACGACCCGCTGACCGTGCTCGCCCACCACCCCAAGTACCAAGGCGTCTCCGGCTACTTCGGCCAGGGCGACGAGGAGCACGGCCAGATCGAGGCCGCCAAGGCCCTGGAGGCGGCTGCCAAGCGGGACGGCATCCGCACCACCTCCACCGTCGGCTCCGGCAAGCACACCTGGCAGACCGGCGCCGCCACCTTCACCCAGGCCCTCCCCTGGCTCGCCGCCCAACTCGGCGTCCCGGGCACCCACCCCCAGCCGTAACGGCCGGCACACCGCTCCGGCCGTAACGGCCCGGTACGGATTCCGTCCGGATTCGGTACCGGCCGCACCGGAACCGCCACCCCGAGCGGACACGCCGACCCGGACCGTGGGCGGGATCACACCGGGCGTTGCGGCCGGGGGGAAGCCTTGGTGTCGGCCGCCGGGGCGGCCGGGCGGGCGTCGTGACGGTCGGGCACGATCCAGCGCCGGAGCGCGTGCCCGGCAAGGGATGCGCCGGGCCCGGCGGTGTCCGGGAGCGGGCGGATCCGCCTGGTGCGGCCGCGCCCTGCCCATCGCTTCCGCCGCGTCCGCACACATGTTCCCCACCGGTCCGCTGCAACTGCCGCACTCGCCCGGCGCCCGGCAGGAATCCCGCTTTGCTCCCGGCGCCCCCGTGGCATAAGTTTCCTCCGCCGTCGACGCAGTGACCGGTCTGACCAACGCTCAGACCTGCGGTGAGCTGCGGAGCCAGGGGGCCTGACGGCAGCACGAAACGGGGGAGGAACAGCCATGTCGAGTGCCCGCAGCCACGGGTCGGCCGGGCGGCGAGGACGGATGGCCGAAGCGCCGCCGTCCCCGGCCTCAGCCCGGAACCACGACACCGGACACACGAGGAATCGTCAGTTGCGCAGCAGCACCCGACTGGTCACCGCCACCGCCGCCGCCCTGCTCTGCGTGGGCGCCCTGAGTGCCTGCGGCCCGGACAACAGCGGCCAGGACGGCGGCAAGACCGCCGCCCCCGCACCGACCGGCACCGCGGCACCGAGCGCGGGAAGCACGGGGAGCACGTCCAAGCCCGACGGCAAGGGCATCCCGGCCAAGGCCTGGATGGACACCAAGAACATCCCGATGGACGAGACCTACCACTACGCCCCGCTGGCCGCCAACGCCAAGCCGGTCACCGGTGCGGTCACGTTCAAGGGCATGGAGCTGTGCCGCGCCGCGCCCACCAAGGACCAGGAGGCGCAGTTCACCGGCACGGCCGCCAAGGCCTCGGTCGGCTTCGGCGGCGACCGCTGGACCGCCCAGCAGACCCTGCTCGTCCACGGCGACCCGACTCACAGCAGCGGCACCAAGCAGCTGACGAACCTGGCGGCGGGCAACCTGGAGGACGCGCTCAAGGCGTGCGCCAAGACCGCACCCGGCGCCACCGTGAAGGTCGACAGCGCGGACGGCGCGCCCTACTTCGCCGCGGTGCTCACCGTCCCGCAGCAGGACGGCTCCACCGCGACCCTGCGCGAGTACGTCACCACCGACGGCGGATGGGTCAGCGAGCTGTCCATCTGGGCCATCACCAAGGGCGGCGCCCAGCCGAAGGACACCTGGAAGGGCCCGGAGGACAAGTACGTCGCCACCGGCATGACGGCCCCGCTGTGCGAGGCCTTCCCGGGCTGCGACGGCCACCAGTGACGGACAGGACGGTCAACTGACCGACGGGGGACGCTGATCCGCACGACGGGCTGCTGATCCCAGCAGCCTCGCACCACCAACACAGACGGCCGCCCGGTCCGTCCGGCACAGGGGACCGGACGGGCCGGGCGGCATCACTCCGCCGCCGGGTCAGAGCCCCAGGCGACTGAGCGCCGTGGTCCAGTCGCCGGCGATCGCGCTGCGGGCGGCCGCCAGGGTCACCTTGCGGGCGCACACCGCGTTCTTGAGTCTGGTCTCGACCGAGTCCTTGCTCTGCGCGGGCTCGTTGCCGTAGCGCGGCTCGGGCCACAGGTTGCGCGGGTCGCGCGGCGCGCCGCCGAGTTCGAGCGGGACGAAGTGGTCCTCCTCGTAGTCCGACGGGTTGGTGTCCGCGTACCCGTACCGGGCTATCTGCTGGACCTTCAGCGCGTTGGTGTAGCTCGTCGGCGGGCGCACGGTGGCGGTCCAGCCGGAGACGCAGATGGTCTGGCCGATGGTGGCCTGGGTGACGTCCGGGTTGTACGCGCCGGGGGTGCAGGACGGGTCGGGCAGCGGCAGGTACGCCTGCGAGCAACTCGCCGCGAGAGTGCCGGACTCGGCCTTCCCCTGCTGGGCGGGGGCGGCGGCCTGCGCGGTGCCGGTGGCGAGCCCGGCGGCGGCGAGGGCGGCCGCCGCGGCGACGACGGCGAGACGCTGACGGAACATCATGGGGCGCTCTCCAGGGCCGGCCCGGCCGATCGCCGGGCGACTGTGCCCATGACAGCACCGGTATGCCGACCGCCGTCAGCCCCGGGACGTGAACGAGTGGTGACCGCCCCTCCACATCCGCCCGCGCGTCAGTCGACCAACAGCCGTGCCAGCAGCGCCGCCGGCCCCTCCGGCAGGCTGCCGTGGACGAGTTCGGTGCGGTGCACCAGCCGGGGCGCGGCGACCGGCGCGTGGTCGACTCCGGGCGCCCCGGCCACCACCGGCTCGGGCAGCAGGGTGAGCCCGTGCCCGGTGGCGACCAGCGCGAGCAGCCCGTGCAGATCGGTGCCGCGGTACCGGGTGGCGGGCCGGAAGCCGTCGGTACCGGCGGCGGCGCGCAGCCGGTCTGCGGTCGGGGTGAGGTCGGGGGCGTCCAGCCAGCGCGCGGCCGACAGGTCGGAGAGGGCGAGCCCGGCGCGGCCGGCCAGCGGGTGCCCGGCGGGCAGGGCGACGGCGACGGGCCGCTCGTCCACCGCGACGGTGGTCAGCGGGCCGACCTCGGGCAGCGGCAGCGGGTCGCTGGGCGCGGCCAGCCCGTCGATCAGCGCGAGGTCGACCTCGCCGGTGGCGACCCGGGCCGCCAGCACGTCCTGGGCGAACACCCGGACGACCGGCTCCACCTGCGGGTACGCCCGGCGCACCTCGCCGAGCGCGCGCCCCAGTGCCACCCCGACCGCCAGCGGGGTGGCACCGAGCACCAGTCGGGCACTCGGGGAACCGGCCAGGCGCGCGACGTCGGCGCGCGCCGCCTCCAGCCGCACGAGCAGCGGGACGGCGTGCTCCAGCAACCGCCGCCCGGCCACGGTGGGGCCGACCGGTCGGCGCACCAGCAGGGCGGTGCCGAGGTCCGCCTCCAGCGCGGCGATCTGCTGGGACACCGCGGACTGGGTGTAGCCGAGTTCCCGGGCCGCCTCGGAGAAGGAGGCCAGCCGGGTGACGGTGGCGAAGGTGCGCAGCTGCTGCGGATCCACGGTGGTCATCAACCGTTCTGATCGACGGGTAAGAAATCATCGTTGGCGCTGATCTCGGGTGCCGCGTCAGGATAGCCGCATGACCTACCTGACCCCACGGATCGCCCTGGTCGGCGACCGCTCCCCCGCCGTCCGCTCGCACGCCCGCATCCCCGGTCTGCTCGACGCCCTCGCCGAGCGCGACCAGCTCGTCCTGGACGCCTACTGGATCCCCACCGAGGACGCCGGGGCGCCGGGCGCGCTCGACGGCTTCGACGCGATCTGGCTGCTCCCCGGCAGCCCGTACCGCAGCGAGGCGGGCGCCCTGGCCGCGATCCGGACCGCCCGCGAGGGCGGCATCCCCTTCCTCGGCACCTGCGCCGGGTTCCAGCACGCGGTGCTGGAGTACGCCCGCAACGTCTGCGACCTCGGCGGGGCCGTCCACGGCGAGCAGGACCCCGACCGCGAGGAGCAGGTGATCGTGCCGCTCGCCTGCTCCCTGGTCGGCCACGAGGGCGCCGTCGTGATCACCCCGGGCACTCTCGCCGAGCGCGCCCTCGGCGCCACCGGCACCCTGGAGCGCTACCACTGCAACTACGGCCTCAACGCCGACTACCTGGACCGGCTGCGCGCCCACGGGCTGCGCTTCAGCGGGGCGGACGAGTCCGGGCAGGTCCGGGTCCTGGAACTGCCCGGCCACCCGTTCTTCCTCGCCTCGCTGTTCCAGCCCGAGCTGTCCGGCGACGGCACCCGGGCCCACCCGATGATCCGCGCCCTGGCCGAGGCCGCCGTCGCCCACGCGGCGCTCGGCGAGGCGACGCCCGTCTGACCGGCGCCAGCCCCCCGTCACATCGGCAGTGACCGCAGCCGCACCGGCCCCTCCGGCCACCCGGCGTCCGCCGCCAGCGGACGCCACATGGTGCTCAGCGGCATCACCGCGAGGCGCCCCTCCGGCTGTTCGACCGTCACCTCCTCGGCCACCTCGCGGAAGCCGAGCCCCCGATAGAACACCGCCAGCGGCGGACGGCAGAACAGCAGCGCGTACCGGAAGCCGAGTGCGCGCCCGTGGTCCACGGCGGCCCCGACCACGGCGTGCGCCAGGCCCTCGCCCCGCCGCTCGGCCGCGACGCACACCCCGCCGACGCCCACCGCCTCCAGGTCGGTGCCGCCGACGGTGAGCGGGACGGGGAGCAGCCCGGTGTGGGCGATCAGCCGGCCGCCGGCGGCCCGGATGCCGAAGTGGATCTCCTTGGGCCGGAAGGTCAACCCGGTGTAGGCGACGCCGTAGGGGTCCTCGCCCGGGCCGAGGATCTCCTCCTGACCGGCGCGGGTGTACTCCTCCAGCCGCTCGACGGCCAGCGGTTCTGCAGAGAAACGATCACTCATCACTCCATGCTCCATTCCCCTCGGAGCAGCCCCCAAGTCCCGTCCCGACCACCGGATGCCGGTGATACCGGCCACTTGAACACGAGCCACATCCCGGCACTGCCCGGGTGTGACAGCATGCCCCTCATGCGCCAGCCCACCGACCAGCCGGCCGACGACCTCCTCGCGCCACCGCTGCCCGGCCCCCTGCTGCGCCTGCCCCGCCCGGTCCGGGCCCTCGCGCCGACGGCCGTCGTGCTGCTGGTGCTCGTCCCGCTCGCCGCGCACGACCCGGAGTTCGGGCCGACGGAGTCGCCGCCGACCAACGCGGCCCTGATGGCCTTCGGGGCCCTCGCCCTCGCCTTCCGCCGCCGCTGGCCCGCGGCGACCGCCGCGGCCACCCTGCTGAGCGGCCAACTCCCGCTCGCCGTGGCGCTCTACGGACTGGCCGCCCGGCGCGGCGCCACCCCGCTGCTGTACGTCCTGGCGGTGCTGGCCGGGGTGCGGCTGTTCGTCCCGTTCGACCTCGGGGACGTCAGCACCCCCTCCGCGCTGGCCAACCTCGTCGAGGACCCGCTGGTCTTCGGCGCCGTCCCACTCGCCCTGGGCCTGACCACCCACCAGCGCGCCCGCACCGTCAGCGTGCTCGCCGAACGCAACCGGCTGCTGGTGGAGGCCCGCCGGCACGCCGAGGAACGGGCCGTGGCCGCCGAACGCGCCCGGCTCGCACGGGAGATGCACGACGTGGTGTCCAACCGCGTCTCGCTGATCACCCTGCACGCGGGCGCCGGACAGGTCGCCCGGGCCGACGACCCGGCCGCCGTCCGGGAGACCCTCGGCCTGATCCGCGGCCTGGGCCTTCAGGCGCTCACCGAACTGCGCGGCCTGCTCGGGGTGCTGACCCCGGCCTCCGACCAGGCGCCCTCGCTGCGCGGCCTGCCCACCCTGGTCGAGGAGTCCCGGCGGGCGGGGCTGGCGGTGGGCCTGACCGTCACCGGCCCGGACGACGGGCTGCCCGCACCCGGACCCAAGGTGCAGTACGCGGCCTACCGGATCGTCCAGGAGGCACTGACCAACGCCCACAAGCACGCCCCGGCCGCCGAGGTCGCCGTCACGGTCGCGGTCGAACCGGACGGGCTGCGCCTGGCGGTGGTCAACTCCCCCGCCGAGCCTGCCCAGCCCGCCCAGCCCGCCCAGCCCGCCGAGTCCGCCCGTCCCACCGATCCCGCTGGGCCGGTGGCTTCGGAAGGTACCGGCCCCGGCCTGCCCTCGGGCGGCCACGGCCTGCACGGAATGCGCACCCGAGCCGACGACCTCGGCGGCACCCTGCACCCGGCCCGACCCCCGAGGGCGGTTTCGCCGTCCGGGCCAGACTGCCGCTCAGGGTGGTCTGAGACCGGTACGGCGGTGACCGCCACGCGGCGGCCCGGTACGGCGGTGACCGCCACGCGGCGGCCCGGTACGGCGGCGGCCGCTACGCGGCGGCCCGCTTCACCAGCTCCGCCCACACCTCGTCGACCCGCGCCGTCAGCGCCTCCAGCGGCCCGCCGTTGTCGATCACCAGGTCGGCGATCGCCAGCCGGTCCGCCCGCGAGGCCTGCGCGGCCATCCTGGCCCGGGCCTCCTCCTCGGCCATCCCGCGCAGCCGCACCAGCCGCTCCACCCGCACCTCGTCGTCGGCGTCGACAACCACGACCAGGTCGAACAGCGGGGCCAGCCCGTTCTCGGTGAGCAGCGGCACGTCGTGCACCACGACCGCGTCCGGTGCGGCCGCCGCCTCCAGTTCGGCGGAGCGGGCCCGCACCAGCGGGTGGACGATCGCGTTCAGCGCCCGCAGTTTCTCCGGGTCGGCGAACACGATCGCCCCGAGGGCCGGGCGGTCCAGCGTGCCGTCCTCCCGCAGCACCTGCGGGCCGAACTCGGCGACGACGGCCGCCAGGCCGTCCGTCCCCGGCGCGACCACCTCGCGGGCGATCAGGTCGGAGTCCACGATCACCGCGCCGTGCGCGGCGAACAGCCGGGACACCTCGCTCTTGCCCGCGCCGATGCCACCCGTCAGTCCGATCTTCAGCATGGCGTCAGGCTACCGGCGCGGCGCCGGGACCGTCAGTCCAGGTCGAGGCTCTCACTCTCGCCGAGCACGACCAGCTCCGCGCCGCCGGTGCCCGGCCCGTCCGGCCCGAGCAGCCGGGTGGCGACCATGTGCCCGATCGGGCTGAGCGTGGCCTCGTGCACCGGGACGGCCTGGCGCGGGCCCGACTCGCGGACGTAGTCGACCACTTCGGAGGCCTTGCTCCACGGCCCCGCGAGCGGCAGCAGCAGGGTGTCCACCGCGTGCGGCGGCACGGTGAAGGCGTCGCCGGGGTGGAACAACCGGCCGTCGAAGAGGAAGCCGATGTTCTTCACCCGCGGGACGTCCGGGTGGATCACCGCGTGCCACTCGCCGTGCACCGAGACGCCGACCCCGCCGATCTCGAAGGCGTCGCCCTCGCCGACCTCGGTGACCCGCTGCCCGAGGCCCTCCAGCTGGGCGGCGACGGCGCCGTTGGTCCACACCCGCAGGGCCGGGTCGGCCTCCATCGCGGCGCGCAGCCGGGACTCCTCGAAGTGGTCCATGTGCTCGTGGGTGATGAGGACGGCGTCCGCCCCGGCGAGTGCGGCCGGGTCGGTGAAGGCGCCGGGGTCGACGATCAGGGTGGTGTCGTCGTGCTGGATGCGTACGCAGGCGTGTCCGAACTTGGTGATTCGCATGGGCGAAACCATACAGCATGGCTGTACAGTATTGCTGCACATCTTCCGGATAGACTTCTCCCATGACCAGCGACGCCCCGCACCCGGACACCCTGGACCTCGCCGCCGACCTGCGCGCCGCCCTCGGCAACCTGGTCCGGACCCTGCGCGACAACGACGACCTGCCGCCGAACCAGGCCGCCGTGCTCGGCCTGCTGATCCGCGACGAACGCTCCTGCACCGTCGCCGAACTCGCCGACCGCCGACGCGTGCGCCACCAGTCGATGGCCCGCACCGTCGCACTCATGGTCGAGGCCGGCCTGGTCGCCCAGCAGCCACACCCCACCGACGGCCGCAAGCAGCTGATCGCCCCCACCGACGCCGGCCGCGCCGCCCTGCTCGACCAGCGCGCCCGCCGCGAGCACCACATCGCCACCGCCATCGAGACCCGCCTCAGCACCGAGGAACGGGCCCAGCTGCGCGCGAGCGTCGAACTGCTGCAGCGCCTCAGCTGAAGCCCCGCCGGAGCCGGCCGCTACCGCGCCTGCCCCGACGCAACCAGCTCCGGAGCAGGCGCCTGCGCCTGCGCCGGGATCGCCGGCTGCTCGATCTCCGGCAGGTCGACGTGCTCGCTCAGCCCGAACCTGCGGTGCAGCCGCCGCAGCGGGGCGGGCGCCCACCAGTTGAACTCGCCGAACAGGCTCATCGCCGCGGGCACCAACAGACAGCGCACCAGGGTGGCGTCCACCGCGACGGCCACGGCCAGTGCGATGCCCATCTGCTTGACCATGAGCATGTCCCCGAGCGCGAAGCCCGCGAAGACGATCACCATCAGCATCGCCGCCGAGGTGATGATCCGACCGCTGCGCTGGACGCCCAGCTCCACCGCCCGGACACAGCCGTGCCCGCGCTGGGTCAGCTCCTTGATCCGGGAGAGCAGGAACACCTCGTAGTCCATCGACAGCCCGAAGGCGAAAACGAAGACCAGCACCGGGATGAAGGTCTCCAGCCCGCCGGTCGGGCTGAACCCGAGCAGCCCGCTGAGCCAGCCGTCCTGGAACACCAGGGTCAGCGCTCCGAGCGAGGCGCCCAGCGACAGCAGGTTCATCAGCAGCGCCTTGACCGGCATCACCACCGAGCCGGTCATCAGGAACAGCAGCACCAGCGTCCCGGCCGCGACCAGGCCGAGCGCCCACGGCCCGCGCGACAGCAACTCGTCCTTGAAGTCCACCACCGAGGCCGCGCCGCCGGTGACGTACGTCCGCAGCCCGCCCCGGTCGGCCCGCAGCTCGTCCACCACCCGCTTGGCCGTGTCGCCCTGCGGGTCCCCGTGCACCAGCACGTCCACCGTCGACACCTCGTCGCCGACCGGCGTCACCGCCCGCACCCCGCTCACCCCGGGCAGCTTGGCGACCACGTCGTCCGCGTACGCCTGCGCCACCGGCCCCCCGCCCTCGACCACCACGGTGATCGGCGCGGCCGCGACCTGCGGGAAGCGGTGGTCGACGGTCTCGGCGACCTGCCGCCCGGCCGAGGAGGTGGGCAGCACGGCGGCGCCGGAGCTGCGCATCTCGGCGTGCAGGAAGGGGGCCCCGGCCGCCATCAGCAGCGCCACCGAGGCGAGGGTCACCGCCACCGCCCGCTTGCGGACCCGCCGTACGATCCGGCTGAAGAAGCCCTCGTCCGGGACGGGTGCGGTCGGCGTCCTGATCCGCGAGCCCGCGAAGCCGAGCAGCGCGGGGATCAGGGTCAGCGCCGCGGCGACCGCGATCACCACCACGCTCACCCCGGCCGCGGCGACGGCGCCCAGCACCGGACTGGTGAAGACGAACAGGCCGGACAGCGCGACGGCCACGGTCAGTCCGGAGAAGGCGACGGTGCGCCCGGCGGTCGCGGCGGTCCGCTCGACGGCGGCGGCGATGCCCGCGCCGTGGCCGCGTTCCTCGCGAAAACGGTTCACCATCAGCAGCGCGTAGTCGATCGACAGCCCGAGCCCCAGCACGGTGGCGATCGGCAGCACGCTGGTGTCGATGTCCATGATCCGGCTGAACCCGAACATGGCCAGAAGTGCCCCGCCCACCGAAGCCACGGCGCCGATCACCGGCAGCGAGGCGGCGGCCAGCCCGCCGAAGACCAGCACCATCACGACCAGGGTGAGCGGCAGGGTCACCATCTCGCCGAAGCGGGTGTCCTGCTCGGTCTGCTTCTTGACCTCCTGCTGGAGCACCAGGTCCCCGCCGACGGTCACGTGCGCACCGCCCGCGCCGTCCAGCGCGGCGAGCCGGTGGGTGACCGTGTCGGTCTGGGCCGAGGTCGCGGCGGCGGCCATCCGTACGGTGACCAGGCTCGCCGTCCCGTCGGCGGCCCGCAGCGCGGCCGGACCGGGGCCCGGGCCGTACGCGTCCTGGACGCCGGAGACCCCGGGCAGGGCGGCGATCCCGGCGGTGGCCTTCTGGACGGCCGCGCGCACGGCAGGATCGTCCACCGGCCTGCCGTCCACCACGGCGGTCACCGTGCCCTTGACCGGATCGGCCGCGGCGACCACCGCGCTGCCCCGGTCGGCCTCGGCGGTGGCGGAGGAGGCTCCCGCCACCGAACCCTCGAAGACCCGACCGCCGATCAGCACCCCGGCGACCAGGACGACGGACCAGAAGCCGAGCACCCAGCGACGGTGGCGGAAGCAGAACCGGCCTATCGCGGCGAGCCGGCCGCCGACCACAGCAGTGGTGGCGGCGGTGGTGGGGTTGCGCATGAAGGAGCCTTTCGGGCAGTTCCACTCAATGTAGGTGCAACCCGAACTCCGGCCTATAGCAGGACGATGAGCCTCATCTCACATTTCCCTACACATAAACCACACATAAGTCAAACCAGAAAACGAAGGGCGCGAGCCGACCCCGGGAAAAACGCGGAACGGGCCCCACCCGGACGAATCCGGATGGGGCCCGTTCCCTAGCTGTCAGCTAGCGGGGGGCGAGAGCCTCAGCTCTGGCCGCCGGCCAGCTTCTCGCGCAGGGCGGCCAGGGCCTCGTCGGAGGCCAGGGCGCCCGAGCCCTCGTCGCTGCTGGACGAGTAGGAGCCACCGGCGGCAGCGGCGACGGCGTCGCCACCCTCGGCAGCGGCCTCGGCGTCGGCCTCGCGGCTCTTGATGACCTGGGCCTGGTGCTGCTCGAAGCGGGACTGCGCCTCGGCGTACTGGCGCTCCCACTCCTCACGCTGCTTCTCGAAGCCGGGCAGCCAGTCGTTCGCCTCGGGGTCGAAGCCCTCCGGGTAGATGTAGTTGCCCTGGTCGTCGTACGAGGCGGCCATGCCGTACAGGGTCGGGTCGAACTCGACCTCGGCCGGGTTGGCACCCAGGGCCTCGTTGGCCTGCTTCAGCGACAGGCTGATGCGACGACGCTCGAGGTCGATGTCGATGACCTTGACGAAGATCTCGTCGCCGACCTGGACGACCTGCTCCGGGATCTCGACGTGGCGCTCGGCCAGCTCGGAGATGTGGACCAGACCCTCGATGCCCTCGTCCACGCGGACGAACGCACCGAACGGAACCAGCTTGGTGACCTTACCCGGAACGACCTGGCCGATCTGGTGGGTACGGGCGAACTGCTGCCACGGGTCCTCCTGGGTCGCCTTCAGCGACAGGGAGACGCGCTCGCGGTCCATGTCAACGTCGAGAACCTCGACGGTGACCTCCTGGCCGACCTCGACGACCTCGGACGGGTGGTCGATGTGCTTCCAGGACAGCTCGGAGACGTGCACCAGGCCGTCGACGCCACCCAGGTCCACGAAGGCACCGAAGTTGACGATCGAGGAGACGACGCCGGAGCGCACCTGGCCCTTCTGCAGGGTGGTGAGGAAGGTCTGGCGGACCTCGCTCTGGGTCTGCTCCAGCCAGGCACGGCGGGACAGGACCACGTTGTTGCGGTTCTTGTCCAGCTCGATGATCTTGGCCTCGAGCTCCTTGCCCACGTAGGGCTGGAGGTCGCGGACGCGACGCATCTCGACGAGCGAGGCCGGGAGGAAGCCGCGGAGGCCGATGTCGAGGATGAGACCACCCTTGACGACCTCGATGACGGTACCGGTGACGATGCCGTCCTCTTCCTTGATCTTCTCGATCGTGCCCCAGGCACGCTCGTACTGAGCGCGCTTCTTGGACAGGATGAGACGACCCTCCTTGTCCTCCTTCTGGAGAACCAGGGCCTCGATGTTGTCACCGACGGCGACGACCTCGTGCGGGTCAACGTCGTGCTTGATCGAGAGCTCGCGGGACGGGATGACGCCCTCGGTCTTGTAACCGATGTCGAGGAGGACCTCGTCACGGTCGACCTTCACGATGACGCCCTCGACGATGTCGCCATCGTTGAAGTACTTGATGGTCTCGTCGATCGCGGCGAGGAACGCGTCCGCGTCGCCGATGTCGTTGACCGCGACCTGCGGGGTGGTGCTGAGGGAGGAGTCGGTGGGGCTCGTCATTAGGAAAAGGGCTCCGGTACGGACATGAAAGTCGTAGGTAATGCCACGCGGAGGGCCCGTATCGCTCCCACCGAAAGCCGGACAGCCAAGAACACGGCGCACCGGTGATCCCGTGAACAACGAGAACCGGCGTCCGTCTTGCGACCGTGGGGTCTTCGACAGATGCGAGCGCGACCTGCTCCGTCCGAGGCGCGCAGGCCCGCAGCGCAACTTGTAGCATACGGGGACGGCCAGGCACGGTCAACGCCAAGAGAGGCAAGACGGTGGAGCCCGGTACGGATCAGGCCATATCCTCCGATTGCGCACCTCGCGGTGGCGCTCGCAGGGGCCCTTCCCCGGATGCCACCGCCAGGATCCGGCCCTGAGACGGGCCGGTTCGCGGCAGCGGCGCTTCCGCACTCCATACCCTACGCGATGGGCATTGTCACCGTGGCCACCACCCCCCAGTCCCCTCTTCACGATCTTGACTCATCCGTTGACGAGGACGACACCGGCGACGACGCGGTGCGGCGCTCGGCGGGCGTCGGGGAGAGCAGTCGGGCCAGTCGGCACTGGTGGGACCGCAACGCCGACGAGTACCAGGACGAGCACGGCGAGTTCCTCGGCGACGACCGCTTCACCTGGTGCCCCGAGGGCCTGGACGAGGCCGACGCCCGCCTGCTCGGCGACGTCTCCGGCCGCGACGTCCTGGAGATCGGCGCCGGCGCCGCCCAGTGCTCCCGCTGGCTCGCAGCCCGCGGCGCCCGCCCCGTCGCCCTCGACATCTCCTACCGCCAGCTCCAGCACTCCCGCCGGATCGACCTCGGCCGCGGCACCGCGCCCGTCCCCGTCGTCCAGGCCGACGCAGCCGTCCTGCCCTTCGCCGACGCCTCCTTCGACCTCGCCTGCTCCGCCTACGGAGCCGTCCCGTTCAGCGCCGACACCGAGCGCCTGATGCGCGAGGTGCACCGGGTGCTGCGGCCCGGGGGGCGCTGGGTGTTCTCGGTCACCCACCCGATCCGCTGGGCCTTCCCCGACGAGCCCGGCGTCGAGGGGCTCACCGCGACGTCCTCCTACTTCGACCGCACCCCGTACGTCGAGCAGGACGAGAACGGCGACGCCACCTACGTCGAACACCACCGCACCCTCGGCGACCGGGTCCGCGAACTCGTCGCCGCCGGCTTCCGGCTGATCGACCTGGTAGAGCCCGAGTGGCCGTCCGACCTGGAACAGGAGTGGGGCGGCTGGTCCCCGCTGCGCGGGCGGCTGATCCCCGGCACGGCGATCTTCGTCACCGAGCGGGGCTGAGCCCCTCCATGAACCCCGCCTGGCGCGAACTTCCCGTCCGCACCGCCCTGCCCGCCCTGCACGAGGCACTGGAGCAGGACGGCACCGCCGTCCTCGCGGCCCCGCCCGGGACCGGCAAGACGACGCTGGTGCCGCTCGCCCTCGCGGGGCTGCTCTCCGACGGCCGGCCCGTGCGGCGGGTGCTGGTCGCCGAACCGCGCCGCCTCGCCGTACGGGCCGCCGCCCGGCGGATGGCCTGGCTGCTCGGCGAGGCCGTCGGAAGCCGGGTCGGCTACACGGTGCGCGGGGAGCGTCGCGCCGGGCCCGGGACGGTCGTCGAGGTGGTCACCACCGGCGTGCTGCTGCAGCGGCTGCAGCGCGACCAGGAGTTGCCGGGCGTCGATGTCGTCGTCCTCGACGAGTGCCACGAACGGCACCTGGACGCGGACACCGCGCTCGCCTTCCTGCTGGACGTACGGGCGGCGCTGCGGCCCGAACTGCGGCTGGTCTGCGCCTCGGCCACCTCCGACACCGAGGCCTGGGCCGAACTCCTCGGCGGCGCACCGGTGGTGGAGGCGCACGGGGTGTCCCACCCGGTGGACGTGGTCTGGGCACCGCCGCCGCGCGCCGTCCGGCCCGCGCACGGGACCCGGGTCGACCCGGCGCTGCTCGACCACGTCGCGGCCGTCGTGCGGCGGGCGCTGGGTGAGCGCGACGGGGACGTGCTCTGCTTCCTCCCCGGCGTCGGCGAGATCGCCCGCGTCGCGGGGCAGCTGGGCGGCGTTCCGGCCGAAGTGCTGCAACTCCACGGCCGCGCCCCGCAAGCCGTCCAGGACGCCGCGCTCTCTGCCGGGCAGGGACGCCGCGTCGTCCTAACCACCGCCGTCGCCGAGTCCTCGCTCACCGTGCCCGGGGTTCGGATCGTGGTCGACGCCGGGCTCGCCCGCGAACCCCGCACCGACCACGCCCGGGGGCTGGCCGGGCTGGTCACCGTACGGGCTTCGCTCGCCGCCGCCCGCCAGCGCGCGGGGCGTGCCGGGCGCGAGGCCCAGGGGACCGTCTACCGCTGCTGGCACGAGGCCGAGGACGCCCGCGCCGCACGGTTCCCCACCCCCGAGATCGCCCTCGCCGACCTCACCTCGTTCGCCCTCCAGGCCGCCTGCTGGGGCGACCCGGACGCCACCGGCCTCGCCCTGCCCGACGCCCCGCCCGCCGGGGCGATGGCCGCCGCCCGGCAGACCCTCATCGCCCTGGGCGCCGTCTCCTCCGACGGCCGTGCCACCCCACGGGGTACCCGCCTCGCCCGCACCGGGCTGCACCCCCGACTCGCCCGCGCCCTGATCGACGGCGCCCCCGCCGTCGGTGCCAGGCGCGCGGCCGAGGTGGTCGCCCTGCTCTCCGAGGAGCCGCCGCGTGCCCTGGGCGACGACCTCGGCGCGGTGTGGCGGACGGTCCGTTCCGCCGGCGATCCGTACGCCGCCCGCTGGCGCGACGAAGTCCGCCGCCTCCAGCGCTCCGCCTCCGACGAACCGACCACCCCACTCCCCGACGCGACCGCCGTCGGACTCGTCGTCGCCCTCGCCTTCCCCGAACGCATCGCCCGCGCCCGGGTGGAGCGCCCCGCCCCCGGCGAGCGCAGCCCGTACCTGATGGCCTCCGGGACGGCTGCCGAACCCGCCCGCGACACCCGGCTCGGCGCCCTCCCCTGGCTCGCCGTCGCGGTCGCCGACCGCCCGGCCGGCTCGCACTCCGCCCGCATCCTGCACGCTGCGGCACTGGACGAGGACACCGCCCACCAGGCCGGAGCCGCTCTGCTCACCGCCCGCGAGGAAGTCCACTGGGACACCCGACGAGGTGAGGTCGTCTCCCGCCGGGTCGAGTCCCTCGGCGCCATCGAACTCACCGAGAAGCCCCTCAGCCGCCCCGACCCCGCGCTCGTCCGCGCCGCCCTCCTCGAAGGCCTGGCCCGCGAGGGCATCAGCACCGTGCTGACCTGGCCCTCCCCGGGCCTGCGCGAACGCCTCGCCTTCCTCCGCAACGCTCTCGGCGACCCCTGGCCCGACGTCTCCGACGGGGCGCTGCTCGAACGCGCCGACGAGTGGCTCGAGCCCGAACTCTCCCGCGCCCGCCGCCGCGCCGACCTCGCGAGGATCGATACCACGGCCGCGCTGCAGCGTCTGCTCCCCTGGGCCACCGGCGAAGCGGGCCGCCTGGACGAACTCGCGCCGGAGCGGATCACCGTGCCGTCCGGCTCGAAGGTACGAGTCGACTACGGCACCGAGCGCCCGTTCCTGGCAGTCAAGCTGCAAGAGCTCTTCGGCTGGACCGTCACCCCCGCCCTGGCCGGCGGCCGCGTCCCGCTGACCATCCACCTGCTCTCCCCGGCCGGCCGGCCCGCCGCCGTCACGGGAGACCTGGCGTCCTTCTGGCAGAACGGCTACCACGCCGTCCGTGCCGACCTCAGGGGCCGCTACCCCCGCCACCCCTGGCCCGAAGACCCGACGACGGCGGAGCCGACCCGCCGTACCAACGCCCGGAAGTGACGCCGTCAGGAGATCGAGAAGCCCATCTGGTTCACCACCGGCGTCATCGACACGTACATGACCTGCGCGTAGCAGGTCGTCGAGTGCGCCGTCGACCCGGCCGGGCAGCTGACCTCCGACCTTCCGGCCACGATCACGCCGCGAGCCTCCATGTCGCCGTTGGCGCCGGACGGGTTCGCCAGCGCCGGGCCGCCGCTGTCGCCCTTCGCGCCGACCGCCCGTCGATCACCGCCCTTCGACTCCGCGATGTCCACCGGCCGGATCTTCGCCCCCTCGTCGTTCGTCGTCTCCACGTCGACCTTCTTGACCTCCACATCGCACTTCCACCCCGACTGGGCACCGCTGAGGCAGACCAGGTCCCCCACGTTGTTGCGTCCGGCCCCGTACGTGTGTCGTGACGAGCCGCTCCTGTCCGACCAGGCGCCGTCGTAGAACCGGTCGGCGCCATTGCCGTTGATCGCGATCATGCCGACGTCCAAGCCGTCGCCGATCGCGTACAGGTCGCCGATGTAGCCGCCGGCGCCGTTGTAGTACCGGCCGCCGCCACAGTGCGCGGCGGTCAGCAGCACCTTCGTCCTGTCCTTCCACCCGCTGAACGCGGTCGAGCAGAACGCGGCCTTGCCGGTGTTGACCTCGGCGCCCGCGTAGTACGGCGCGCTGTCGGAGTGCCGACTGCCGGACAGCGCTGCCGGGACGCCCTCGACGGTGGCCGTCACCGGCATCCCGGCGATCTCGGCGGCCCTCCGGGCGTACGCCTGCTCGGTCGTGGCGCCGCCGGTCAGCCGCGTCGCCTTCGAAGGCACGTACGTGATCGCGATGGCGGCGCCGTCCTCCTGCGGGCCGATCGACGTCCAGGCCCCGGGCGCCACCGCGGCGGTGAACCGCTCGATCGCGGCGCGCATCTCCGCACGGGAGTACGGGCTGCGGTGAACGTCGACGGTGAAGCCGGGGCTGGCGTTCGCGCCGAGCAGCGCCTGCACCTTGGTCGGGGCCTCGCCCTTCCAGTAGATGTCGGCGTGCTGGTTCCAGGCGTCGATCACGGTCCCGGCGTAGCCGTCCGCCGCCGGGTCCCCGGACTCCACCCAGTCCTGCACCGGGTCCGTCATGCGGTGGAGCGTCTGCTGCGCCTGCGGGTCACGGAGCACCGGCAGGCGCACGGAGCGGATCGGTTCGTCCGGCGCGGCATCGGCGGCAACGAGAGCGGAGGCGGTCACGGCGGACAGGGCCAGGGACAGCAGGAGACGGGAGCGGCGCATGAGCGGTCCTTCGACGGAGCTGGCGGGCCGACGTCCAGCGTAGGGACCGGGCGGCATCTCGCCTGGCCAGAAGGCGCATGTCGGGCTGCGGCAGGCGCGCTTGGGAAGCAGCGCGCCCCCGGCAGGTGGGTCAGTCGCGGCCCCCGGCGGCTCGCCAACGGTGCGCCGTCAGGAGCCCGCACTGCCGGAGTGGTTCAGGTCCGCACGGGCCCGCAGGAACTTGAGATACTTGGGGTCGTCCTCTTCGAGGATTTCGGGTCCGCCACCCATGTAGGCCCTGATCAGCTCATCCGCAGCTCGGTCGTGGTCGCCCAGCTCGAAGGTGGTCTGGCCCAATCGAAGGTGGATGTACGGATTGCCGAGTCCGTCAGGGCACTGAACGGCGTTGTGGAAGCACTTGTAGGCCTTGTCGTGAACGCCGCATCGGAAGTGCACGTCTCCGATCGCGACGTAGATCCAGGTCGAGGCCGCCCAGCCCCGGGGATCGCCCGGCAGCAGCCGGAGGGCTTCGATGTAGCGCAGCCTGGCCTCGTCGAACTCTCCCATTCCGGCCAGGGCATCACCCTCCTGACACAGGTCGGTGATCTCGGCATGGACCTCATCGGGCAGTTGCATGGCCGTCCCTGTCATGGCTCGTAGCTTCGCGCAAGGGGGTGCCTCTCGTCAGTGGGTGTGCGTGGGCCAGCCCGGTGTGGGGGTGCCGGCGGACTGCCCCGGGCGCAGGATCGGGATGCCGGTCTGGACCGGGCCGCAGACCATGACCTTGGCCTCGCCGCGCGGGTAGCAGTCGCCCGAGCCGGGTTGCGGCTCGGTCCGGCAGTTGGTGCAGGGCACCGGGGCGGTGTCGTGCGGGTCCTGCCGGGCCGGGGCGGCAGGCGCGACCGGAGCGGCCGAGGCCCTGGGTTTGGCGGCCCCGGTCGGAGCGGACGCTCCCTTGGTAGCCGATCTACGGGGCGTGGACGGGGCCGTGGTCCCGGGGTCGTCCGGCTCCGGGGAGACGGACGTCTGCGCCGTCTCCGGAGCCGGGGTCGGGCTCGGCGAGGCCGGCGCCTCGGCCGGCGTCGACGACGGCGCAGCGGTCAACGACGGCGCAGCGGTCGGCGAGGGCTCCGCAGTGGGGCCCACCGCCGCGCTCGCCGTACCCGCCCCCACCGGCGCCGCCGCACCACCCCCGCCACCGGACAGCGCCCACACCGAGCCGCCCACCAACAGCAGCGCCGCCAGCCCGGCCGGGACCGCCAGCCGCGGCCGCAGCAACCCCCGCCGCTCCTCCGCGCCCTGTTCCGTCATCGCCGCTCCCCCGGATCCGCGCCGCGCCCACTGCGCGGCGGCCGGGCAGATCGTAGCGGCGGGCGCGGACACTCCTCCGTCCGGGCCCGGACGAGGCCTGCCGCGCAGGAAGTCGGGCGGGCCGACTCCCTGCGCCGGGCGAACACGGGGAGGATGCGGCGCCGCCTTGCCGTCGGCCAAGCTGGGCACATGAGATTCGACGACCACAGGGTGGTCATCACCGCCGCCGGCCGCGACTTCGGGCGCACACTGGCCATCCGCCTGGCGGACCTCGGCGCCGAGGTCTTCCTCTCCGCCCGCACCCTCGCCGCTGCCGAGCGGGTCCGGGACGAGATACGCGACCGGGGAAAGCAGCGCGTCCACGCCTTCGCCTGCGACCTGACGGACCCCGCCTCGATCCGCGACTTCGCTGCCCGGGTGGGCGGGCAGACCGACCACATCGACGTGCTGATCAACAACGGCTCCCGCTACCTCGCAGGCCCGGACCTCCTGTCGGCCTCCGACGCCGACGTCGTCGACACGATCGCCTCCGGCGCCACCGGCACCGTCCTGACCGTGAAGAACTTCCTCCCCCTCCTGCTCAACTCGGCCAAACCGGACGTGGTGACCATGGTCTCCGCCTGCGGAACCCCGGGCCATCACCGCTCGGACGCCCATGACTCCTTCTACGCGGCCAAGAACGCCCAGGCCGGCTTCGTCGACATCCTCTCCAAGCGCCTGCGGCCCCGGGGAGTCCGGGTGATCTCCCTCTACCCGCCCGACTTCGACAACCCCGACCCCCTCGCCGAGGAGTGGGAGACCACCCCGCGCCACGCCCGGGCCCCCCTCGCCGCGCAATCCCTCGTCGAGTGCGTCCTCTTCGCGGTGTCCCAGCCCCGCGACTGCTTCATCAAGGCCTTCCACTTCGAACAGGTCTGAACGGCCGTCCAGCACCAGGGGCGGGAAACCCACGAACGGCACACCGAGATGCGCGGCGGGGAGTTCGAGCCGTGGGACTTCGACGGGTGGAGGCGCCCGACCAGGACGCCGCGACGGCCGCGGGCCTCGAACCGAGCGAACAGGCCCAACCGAGCGAACACGTCGAACCGAGCGAACACGTCGGCGGGCCCGGGCACTTCGTGCGCCCGGGCCCGCCGCCGGCGGCCGACTACCGCTCCGCGTCAGTGCGCGGCGGCCTCCCAGTTGGCGCCGACGCCGACGGAGACGTCCAGCGGGGCGCGCAGCGGGTAGGCGCCGGCCATCTGCTCGCGGACGACGGCCTCGACCCGGTCGCGCTCGCCCGGGGCGAGCTCCAGCACGATTTCGTCGTGCACCTGGAGCAGCATCCGGGAGGCGAGCCCGGCCTCGCGCAGCGCCTCGTCGACCCGCAGCATGGCGATCTTGACGATGTCGGCGGCCGAGCCCTGGATGGGGGCGTTGAGGGCCATCCGCTCGGCCATCTCGCGGCGCTGGCGGTTGTCGCTGTTGAGGTCGGGCAGGTAGCGGCGGCGGCCGAGCAGGGTCTCGGTGTAGCCGGTGGCGCGGGCCTCGTCGACGACCCGGTGCAGGTAGTCGCGCACGCCGCCGAAGCGCTCGAAGTAGGTGTCCATCAGGCCCTGGGCCTCGGCCGGCTTGATGCCGAGCTGCTGGGAGAGCCCGTACGCGGACAGCCCGTACGCGAGGCCGTAGGACATCGCCTTGATCTTGCGGCGCATCTCGGCGTCCACCGCCGCGCCGGGGACCTCGAAGACCTGGGAGGCGACGGTGGTGTGGAGGTCCTCGCCGGTGGCGAAGGCCTCGATCAGCGCCTCGTCCTCGGAGAGGTGGGCCATGATCCGCAGCTCGATCTGCGAGTAGTCGGCGGTGAGCAGCGACTCGTACCCGGCCCCGACGACGAAGGCGCGGCGGATGGCGCGCCCCTCCTCCGTCCGGACCGGGATGTTCTGCAGGTTCGGGTCCTGCGAGGAGAGCCGGCCGGTGGCGGCGACCATCTGGTTGAAGGTGGTGTGGATCCGGCCCTTGGACGAGACCGTCTTGAGCAGGCCCTCGACGGTGGTGCGCAGCTTGGCCTGGTCGCGGTGGCGCAGCAGGATGACGGGCAGCTCGTTGTCGGTCTGGGTGGCCAGCCAGGTGAGCGCGTCGGCGTCGGTGGTGTAGCCGGTCTTGATCTTCTTGGTCTTGGGGAGGGCGAGTTCGCCGAAGAGGATCTCCTGGAGCTGCTTGGGCGAGCCGAGGTTGAACTCGCGCCCGGCGGCGGCGTGGGCCTCCTCGACGCAGCGCTGGATCTCGGCGGCGAACTGGGTCTCCAGCCGGGTGAGCCAGTCGCGGTCGGCGGCGATGCCGTGGCGCTCCATGCGGGCGAGCAGCGCGGCGATGGGCAGTTCCATGTCGTGCAGCAGCCCGGCGGCGCCGACCTCGGCGAGGCGGGTGTCGAAGAGCGCGGCGAGGTCGAGCACGGCGCGGGCCTGGAGCATGAGGGCCTGGGCGTGCGCGGTCGGGTCCTCCTCCGGTGCGTCGAAGGCGAGTTGGCCGCTCTCGGCCGCCGGGGCGGGGGTGAGGGAGCGGGCCAGGTACTCCTCGGCGAGGACCTCCAGGGTGAAGGTGCGGCGGCCGGGCTTCTCCAGGTAGGCGGCGAGCGCGGTGTCGGCGACGACCCCGGCGATGGTCCAGCCGCGTTCGGCGAAGGCGCGCATGACCTGCTTGGCGATGTGCAGGGCCTTGGGGGCGGCCGCGTCGGCGAGCCAGCCGGCGAAGGCCTGCTCGTCCTCCTCGGCGAGCAGCGCCGGGTCGAACCAGGCGGCCGACTCCCCTACGGCGAGGGCGACTTCGCTGACCTCGCCGGTGCCGAGCGCCCACTGGTAGACGGCGGCGAGGGCGACGGTGGTCTTGCCGTCGGAGGCGTGTTCGCGCAGCCAGGCGGCGAGCGTGCCGGGGTCGGTGAGCAGTTCGCCGTCGACCTCGACGCCGGGGGCGAGCTCGGCCTCCACCGCGGCCTCGCCGACGGCCGGGTCGATGCCGAAGACCCGGTCGCGGAAGTTGGCGTTGCGGAACTCCAGCGACTCCATCAGGGTGCCGACGGCGGCCTTGTCGAACGGCCGGCGGGCCAGGTCGGCGACGCCCAGCGGGAGTTCGACGTCGCGGACCAGCTCGGTGAGCACCCGGTTGCGCTTGACCGAGTCGAGGTTGTCGCGCAGCTTCTCGCCGATCTTGCCCTTCACCTCGTCGGCGCGGGCGACGAGTTCGTCGAAGGAGCCGAACTGGTTGACCCACTTGGCGGCGGTCTTCTCGCCGACGCCGGGGATGCCGGGCAGGTTGTCGGACGGGTCGCCGCGCAGGGCCGCGAGGTCGGGGTACTGGCGCGGGGCGACGCCGTACTTCTCGGCGACCTTCTCCGGGGTGAAGCGGGTGAGCTCGGAGACGCCCTTGGTGGGGTAGAGCACGGTGACGTGGTCGGTGACCAGTTGGAGGGAGTCGCGGTCGCCGGTGACGATGTCGACGTCGTAGCCGGCCGCCTCGGCGGCGGTGGCCAGGGTGGCGATGATGTCGTCGGCCTCGAAGCCCTCGACCGTCATCCGGGGGATGTTCATGGCGTCGAGGAGTTCGCCGATCAGGCCGACCTGGCTGCGGAACTCGTCCGGCGTCTTGGCGCGGTTGGCCTTGTAGTCGGGGAACTCGGCGGAGCGGAAGGTCTGCCGGGAGAGGTCGAAGGCGACGGCGAGGTGGGTGGGCTGTTCGTCGCGGACGGTGTTGGCGAGCATCGAGGCGAAGCCGTAGACCGCGTTGGTGGGCTGGCCGGTGGAGGTGTTGAAGTTCTCCACGGGCAGGGCGTAGAAGGCCCGGTAGGCCATCGAGTGCCCGTCGAGCAGCATCAGCCGGGGCCGCGCGCCGGCCCCGCCGTCACCCGTCGCGCCCTTGTCCGTACTCTGCGTAGCCACGTCAACGTCCGTTCCTGCCGATTCCACTACCGGTCACCGATCCTATGGCCCGGCACCGACAAAAGGGGCGCCGCGCGTGCGGCACCGCCACTACCGGCGAGTAGGACGGTCGTACGATCACAGGCAGCACGACGACGCGACACCCCCGAAGGAGTACCCCCATGACCGACGCGGCTCCCGACACCGCCCCCGTCCTGAAGGTCCCGCAGGACGTGCTCGACCACTTCGCCAAGCTCGGTGTGAGCCCGGAGACCTTCTCCGGCGGCCACCTCGGCGAGAAGCTCGGCATCCGGATCGTCGAGGCCTCCGGCGACCGGGTGGTCGGCACCATGCCGGTGGAGGGCAACCAGCAGCCGTACGGGCTGCTGCACGGCGGCGCCTCGGCGGCGCTGGCCGAGACGCTCGGCTCGATCGGCGCGATGCTGCACGCCGGTCCGGGCCGGTACGCGGTGGGCGTGGACCTCAACGCGACCCACCACCGCTCGGCCACCTCCGGTCTGGTCACCGGGGTGGCGACGGCGGTGTTCAAGGGTCGTACGGCCGCCACGTACGAGATCGCGATCACCGACGACACCGGCAAGCGGGTCACCAGCTGCCGGCTGACCTGCATGCTGCGCGACCTGTAACGGGCCTGCGGGTACGGCCGGTTCGGCCCGGAGAGCAGCAAGTCCCCTTCCCGCCCCCTCGTTTGACCGTCCACCCCCGTGGGCAGGCGTTGGTCTGAGCGAGGGGGCGTCGGCATGTCCGGATGCGATCGACGCGCCTCCCACCCTTCCTCCCACTCCTGTAACGCAGCGTAATAAGTAGGAAATCCGCGCAAGCGGCGGTTCCGAGACCCCGAAGCCCCTTCACCGCGCCCCCCTTGTCCGCAATGCGGACGTGCACGGTCGAATGCAGCACATCGGACACCTGCGTCCGATTATCGACAGCGCCAGCGGCAACCCCCATTTCTGGCCCTTACATCCCGCCACCAGCGGGTAAACGCCCGGCAGTTCAGGGTCGGTCGAGCCGGAACGACCACATGCTGAGACAAATGCTCCGTGTGCTCATAACAAGAGAATCACAGCCTGCTCACACCACTGCCCGAGCCGCCCCCCGACATCTAGAGTCACGGCCAGTCACCGCGCCATCCGGAATGGGCCCGGCCCTCCGCGCATCCCGGCTCCCGCCACTCGGCGCGGCGCCTCCTGAACCGAAGGGGACCCTCGTGCGTCATCGTTCAGCAATTGTCGTGAGCATTGCCGTGATCGGCGCCCTCAGCCTCAGCGCCTGCGGCTCCCGCGGCGGCAAGTCCGGCGACAACGCCGGCAGCAAGGACAACAACGCCGCCACCACCACCGTCGTGATCGGCGTCGACGCCCCGCTCACCGGCGACCTCTCCGCCCTCGGCCTCGGCATCCGCAACTCCGTCGACCTCGCCGTCAAGACCGCCAACGCCACCAACGAGGTCCCCGGCGTCAAGTTCGAGGTCAAGGCCCTGGACGACACCGCCAAGCCCGCCCCCGGCCAGCAGAACGCCACCCAGCTGGTCAGCGACTCCAAGGTCCTCGGCGTCGTCGGCCCGCTCAACTCCAGCGTGGCGCAGTCGATGCAGCAGATCTTCGACGACGCCGGCCTCACCGAGATCTCCCCCGCCAACACCGGCGTCGCCCTCAGCCAGGGCGAGAAGTGGGCCACCGGCGACAAGAAGCGCCCCTTCAAGTCCTACTTCCGCACCGCCACCACCGACGCCGTCCAGGGCCCCTTCGCCGCCCAGTTCCTCTACAACGACGCCAAGAAGACCAAGGTCTTCCTGATCGACGACCAGAAGACCTACGGCGCCGGCCTCGCCGCCACCTTCAAGGGCCAGTTCACCAAGCTCGGCGGCACCCTCGCCGGCGAGGAGCACGTCAACCCCGACGACCGCGACTTCTCCGCCATCGTCACCAAGGTCAAGGCCTCCGGCGCCGACGCCGTCTACTACGGCGGCGAGTACCCCGCCGCCGGCCCGCTCTCCCTCCAGCTCAAGGACGCCGGCGTCAACATCCCCCTGATGGGCGGCGACGGCATCCAGAGCGACGAGTTCATCAAGCTCAACCCCAAGAGCCAGGGCGACTTCGCCACCGCCGTCGGCCTCCCCGTCGAAACCCTCGACACCGCCAAGAAGTTCATCGCCGACTACAAGGCCGCCAACTACAAGGACGCCTACGAGACCTACGGCGGCTACTCCTACGACAGCGCCTGGGCCATCATCGAGGGCGTCAAGAACGTCGTCGCCGCCAACAACGGCAAGCTGCCCAGCGGCGACGCCCGCAAGGCCGTCCGCGACGCCGTCCAGAAGGTCTCCTTCAACGGCGTCACCGGCAAGGTCTCCTTCGACGAGTTCGGTGACACCACCAACAAGCAGCTCACCGTCTACACCGTCAAGGACGGCAAGTGGGCCGTCGAGAAGTCCGGCACCTTCAACGGCTGACCGCCCCTCCGCAACCCGTCACCACCAGCACCACCAGCGCGCGGGGGCGCCACGAGTGCCCCCGCGCGCCCCCACATCCACCACCCACGCGGACACCCCAGAACGCACTACGGAGGCCCAGCGGTGCACGACCTACCGCAGCAGCTGGCCAACGGCCTGATCCTCGGCGCCCTCTACGGACTCGTCGCGATCGGCTACACGATGGTCTACGGCATCGTCCAGCTCATCAACTTCGCCCACGGCGAGATCGTCATGGTCGGCGGCTTCGGCGCCCTGACCGCCTACCTCGCCCTCCCCGGCGGCACCACCCTGTGGCTGGCCCTGCCACTCATGCTGATCGCCGGCATCCTGGTCTCCACCCTCACCGCCGTCGCCGCCGAACGCTTCGCCTACCGGCCACTGCGCAACGCCCCCCGGCTCGCCCCGCTGATCACCGCGATCGGGCTGTCCATCTTCCTCCAGCAACTCGTCTTCTCCTTCTACCCCGACGCCAAGAAGGCCCGGGTCTTCCCCAAGATCCCCGGCGACCCCTTCAGCCTCGGCTCCGTCACCGTCCAGCGCAGCGACCTCTTCCTGATCATCGCCGCCCCCCTGTGCATGCTCGCCCTCGGCTGGTTCGTCACCCGCACCCGCTCCGGCCGCGCCATGCAGGCCACCAGCCAGGACCCCGACACCGCCAAGCTCATGGGCATCGACACCGACCGCATCATCGTCATGGCCTTCGCCATCGGCGCCGCGTTCGCCGCCGTCGCCGCCGTCGCCTACGGACTGCGCAGCGGCCAGGTCGACTTCCGGATGGGCTTCATCCTCGGCCTCAAGGCCTTCACCGCCGCCGTCCTCGGCGGCATCGGCAACATCTACGGAGCCATGCTCGGCGGCCTCGCCCTCGGCCTCGCCGAAGCCCTCGCCACCGGCTACATCCAGCACCTGCCCGGCATGCACCTCTTCGGAGGCGGCGCCTGGAAGGACGTCTGGGCCTTCGTACTCCTCATCCTCGTGCTCCTCGTCCGGCCCCAGGGCCTGCTCGGCGAGCGCGTCGCGGACAGGGCGTGACCACCATGACCACCAGAACCGAGACCACCCCGGTCATCCCGCTGCCCGCCACCGCCGCCACCACCCTCACCGGACTCGGCGCCCTCGCCGTCGCCGCCTCCGCCGCCATGTCCTGGACCTGGACCAGCGACTTCCCCGGCGACCTCACCTACTACGGCTCCCCCGCCGGCCTCCAGTGGCTCGCCGTCGCCGCCGGCATCCTCACCCTCGCCCTGCTGCTCGCCACCCTCGGCACCCCCGGCCTGCGCTGGGCCGCCCCCACCCGCAGCAACAACGCCGTCCTGTACGCCGCCACCGGCGCCCTCGCCGTCGCCGCCTACTCCGTCACCTCCATCTCCACCGAACTCGGCGGCCTCGCCAACCTCGAACCCGGCGGCTGGGTCCTCGCCGCCGGCGGCCTCCTCGGCGTCCTCGGCGCCCTCGGCCTCCCCCTCGACCGGCGCACCCACGTACCGCTCCGCATCCTCGACAAGCGGCTCTTCCTCCTCCTGCCCGCCGCCCCCGTCGGCTGGATCGCCGCCCACGCCATCCCCGGCGACAAGCCCGTCGCCCCCGTGATGACCGCCCTGTCCGGCGCCCTCGCCATCGCCGCCGGCGCCGTCCTCCTCCTCCAGCTCGGCCACCTCGCCAACAGCCGGCTGCGCCTCGGCAAGATCGACCGCCCCCTCCCCGCGCCCCGCGAACTCCCCTCCTGGGTCGAGGTCCTGCTCATCGTCGCCGCCTTCGGCGTCGGCTCCTACGCGATCACCTTCGGCATCGACACCGACTACGGCGAGCTCTTCATCGGCTACCTGCTGCTCATCGCCTTCATGATCGCCGCGCTCGCCGGCTCCGGCCTGCTGGGCAGGCTGCGCGCACTGACCCTCAAGTACCGCCCGGTCACCACCGGCGCCGCCTTCGCCGCCGCCGCCAGCTTCCCGTTCCAGACCGGCGAGCAGTACGCCTCCGTCGCCACCAACATCCTGATCTTCGCCACCGTCGCCCTCGGCCTCAACATCGTCGTCGGCCTCGCCGGCCTGCTCGACCTCGGATACGTCGCCTTCCTCGGCGTCGGCGCCTACGCCGCCGCCCTGGTCTCCGGCTCCCCCGCCTCACCCATCCACGTCCAGCTGCCGTTCTGGGCCGCCGTGATCGTCGGCGCCGCCGTCTCCATGGTCTTCGGCGTCGTGATCGGCGCCCCCACCCTGCGCCTGCGCGGCGACTACCTCGCCATCGTCACCCTCGGCTTCGGCGAGATCTTCCGCATCACCATGCAGAACCTCAACGGCACCACCGGCCCCAACGTCACCAACGGCTCCAACGGCATCCCCCGCATCCCCGAACTGGACATCCTCGGCTTCGACTTCAGCCAGACCCACGCTCTCGGCGGCCTCCAGATCGGCCGCTTCGGCAACTACTACCTGCTGATGCTGCTCGTCACCGCCCTCGTCGTCCTGGTCTTCGCACGAGTCGGCAACTCCCGCATCGGCCGCGCCTGGATCGCCATCCGCGAGGACGAGACCGCCGCCGAAGCCATGGGCATCAACGGCTTCCGCCTCAAACTCCTCGCCTTCGCCCTCGGCGCCTGCCTCGCCGGCGTCGCCGGCACCGTCCAGGCCCACGTCACCTACACCGTCACCCCCGACCAGTACACCTTCGCCGACGCCCTGCCCCCCAACTCCGCCTTCCTCCTCGCCGCCGTCATCCTCGGCGGCATGGGCACCATCAGCGGCCCACTCGCCGGCGCCACCCTCCTCTTCCTCATCCCCAAGAAACTCGAATTCCTCTCCGACTACCAGCTCCTCGTCTTCGGCGCCGCCCTCATCGTCCTGATGCGCGTCCGCCCCGAAGGCCTCATCCCCAACCGGCGCCGGCAACTGGAATTCCACGAAGCCGACGAACCGGCCCCACCCGCCGCCGACGACACCACCGCACTCACCAAGGCAGGGGCGTGACCCGCCACATGACCACCACGACTGCGCCCCTGCTCGACGTCACCGGCGTCACCATGCGGTTCGGCGGCCTCACCGCCGTCAACGACGTCTCCCTCACCGTCGGCGAAGGCGAGATCATCGGCCTCATCGGCCCCAACGGCGCCGGCAAGACCACCTTCTTCAACTGCCTCACCGGCCTCTACGTCCCCACCGAAGGCGCCGTCCGCTACCGCGGCACCGTCCTACCCCCCAAACCCCACCTCGTCACCCAGGCCGGCATCGCCCGCACCTTCCAGAACATCCGGCTCTTCGCCAACATGACCGTCCTGGAGAACGTCCTCGTCGGCCGCCACACCCGCACCAAGGAAGGCATCTTCTCCGCCATCCTCCGCCTCCCCCGCTACCACCGCGCCGAGGCCGAGAGCCGCGAGAAGGCCATGGAACTCCTCGCCTTCACCGGCCTCGCCCACAAGGCCGACCACCTCGCCCGCAACCTCCCCTACGGCGAACAGCGCAAGCTCGAAATCGCCCGCGCCCTCGCCTCCGACCCCGGCCTGCTGCTCCTCGACGAACCCACCGCCGGCATGAACCCCCAGGAGACCCGGGCCGCCGAGGAACTCGTCTTCGCCATCCGCGACCAGGGCGTCTCCGTCCTCGTCATCGAGCACGACATGCGGTTCATCTTCAACCTCTGCGACCGCACCGCCGTGCTCGTCCAGGGCCAGAAGATCGTCGAAGGCGACCGCGCGACCGTCCAGAACGACGAACGCGTCATCAGCGCCTACCTCGGCGCCCCGCTCGAAAGCACCACCCCCGCCGCACCGGAGGACACCCAGTGACCGCACTCCTCGAGGTCGAGGACCTCCGCGTCGCCTACGGCAAGATCGAAGCCGTCAAGGGCATCAGCTTCACCGTCCACCAGGGCGAGGTCACCACCCTCATCGGCACCAACGGCGCCGGCAAGACCACCACCCTGCGCACCCTCTCCGGCCTCCTCAGACCCACCGCAGGCCGGATCACCTTCGACGGCCAGGACCTCGCCACCGTCCCCGCCCACAAGATCGTCGCCCTCGGACTCGCCCACTCCCCCGAAGGCCGGCACATCTTCCCCCGCATGACCATCGAGGAGAACCTCCTCCTCGGCGCCTTCCTGCGCACCGACGCGGCCGGCATCGCGGCCGACGTGGAACGCGCCTACTCGTTGTTCCCCATCCTCGGGGAGCGCCGCCGCCAGGCCGCCGGGACGCTCTCCGGCGGCGAACAGCAGATGCTCGCCATGGGCCGGGCGCTGATGTCCCAGCCCAAGCTGCTCATGCTGGACGAGCCCTCGATGGGCCTCTCCCCGCTGATGATGCAGAAGATCATGTCCACCATCGTCGAGCTCAAGGCGAGCGGCACGACCATCCTGCTGGTCGAGCAGAACGCCCAGGCCGCCCTGTCGCTGTCCGACCGCGGCTACGTCATGGAGACCGGCCGCGTCGTCCTCTCCGGGACGGGCGCCGCCCTCCTCCACGACGAGTCCGTCCGCAAGGCGTACCTCGGCGAGGACTGAACCCATACGCAGGAGGGCCCGGCAGAAACGTTCTGCCGGGCCCTCCTCATGTCCGTGCTACTCGGACTTACCCTCTTCCGCCTTCTTGCGGTCCTGGGCCTCGCCCTCCTCGATGACCGCCTCGGCCACCGCCGCCATCGTCATCCGGCGGTCCATCGACGTCTTCTGGATCCACCGGAACGCCGCCGGCTCGTTCAGCCCGAACTTCGTCTGCAGCACACCCTTGGCGCGGTCCACCAGCTTCCGGGTCTCCAGCCGCTGGGTGAGATCCCCGATCTCCTTCTCCAGCGCCCGCATCTCGGTGTACCGCGACACCGCCATCTCGATCGCCGGCACCAGGTCCGACTTCGAGAACGGCTTCACGATGTACGCCATCGCCCCGGCGTCCCGCGCCCGGTCCACCAGCTCCCGCTGCGAGAACGCGGTCAGCATCAGGACGGGAGCCAGGTGCTCCTCATGGATCTGCTCAGCGGCCGAGAGCCCGTCCAGCACCGGCATCTTCACATCGAAGATCGCCAGATCCGGCTTCAGCTCCTTCACCAGCCGTACCGCCGTCTCCCCGTCCCCCGCTTCGCCGACGACGGTGTACCCCTCCTCCTCCAGCATCTCCTTGAGGTCGAGGCGGATCAGCGCCTCGTCCTCGGCGATCACGATCCGGGTGATCTGGGGCGAATCGGTCTCAAGCGGCTGTGCCTGCTCGTCGGCGGTGCTCACTGCGCTCCTAGTTCCGGCGGGGTACTGCATGCACGAGGGTACCTAGACACGGTATGTTTGAGACACGACGGCAAGGCAGTCGCCTTCAAATCGTAGGCCCCGATAGCCCAATTGGCATGAGGCAATGGTCTCAAACACCATACAGTGTGGGTTCGAATCCCACTCGGGGCACTTTTCCTTCGAATCGAAGGAGACTGCCAGTCAGACAACTGTTGGCGATCTTCGCCCGTTCGAGTGAACATTCGACCGTCCGTCGGTTCGACTCAAAAACTTCGTACACGCTCGCCTTATGCACGAAGTCTCGCTTCGCGAACAAGGCGTCCAACTCCTGCGCCGTGGCACCGGTACCGCTGAAACGGCCCGTCGGCTCGGCGTTCCTGTGGGCACGGTCTCCTGGTGGAAGCACCGTGATCTCGCCAAGCGCGGCGAACTTCCCGGCCGCAAGCACTCCACCTGCGTGCACTGCGACGGCGACGACCTGAACCGCTCCGCGTACTCATACCTGCTCGGGCTCTACCTTGGCGACGGTCACATCAGCCACCCAGAACAGCACCGGGTCCCCAGCTTGTTCATAACCTGTGATGACAAGTGGCCAGGACTCATGGATGCCGCCGAGGCAGCCATGCGCCAGGTCTTCCCCGCCCTCACACCTTGCCGCGTGCGCCGACCGGGCTGCCACAACGTCAAGGTGTATTCGAAGCATCTGACCTGCTACTTCCCCCAGCACGGCCCGGGCAAGAAGCATGAGCGCGCCATAGCCCTGGAGCCTTGGCAGCAGGAGATCGTCGACGACCACCCTTGGGACTTCCTGCGCGGATTGATCCACTCTGACGGGACCCGGATCACCAACTGGACGACCAAGACCGTCCGGGGCGAGGTCCGCCGCTACGAGTATCCGCGTTACTTCTTCACCAACACGTCGACCGACATCATCGGCCTCTTCACCGCCACCCTCGACGCCGTCGGCGTCCAGTGGAAGGCCTCGATCCCGCGCTCCACCGGTCAGGTCAACATCTCGATCGCGCGCAAGGACTCCGTCGCCCTCATGGACGCCCACATCGGCCCCAAGCACTGACGGCGCCGTGTACGACATGGCCACGCGGCAGCGGGCGCTCGAACTCCACGCCTCCGGGCTGACCTTCAGCCAGGTGAGCCGCGCGACCGGAATCTCCCGCTATGCGATCCGAGAGTGGGCGTCCGGCGCCGTCCCCAGTCCCCGCATGACGGCCGAGTGCCCCGTCCGCAACGGCCGGCTCGACCCGTCCCGGCCCCGCACCGACTACGCCTACCTGCTCGGCCTCTACCTCGGTGACGGTTGCATCAGCGAGGGCCGCCGCCAGGTCCACGCCCTCCGCATCGCCTGCTGCGACGCCTGGCCGGGCCTCATCGACGAGTGCGAGCGCGCCGTCTCCGCCGTCATGCCGCACAACAAGGTCAACCGGGTCCGCGCGCCGGGCTGCACCAGTGTCGTCAGCACCAGCAAGCACTGGCCCTGCCTCTTCCCCCAGCACGGCCCCGGCCCGAAGCACCTGCGGCCGATCGCGCTCGCGCCCTGGCAGCAGGAGATCGTGGGCGCCTACCCATGGCAGTTCCTGCGCGGCCTGATCCACTCCGACGGCTGCCGCATCACCAACTGGGCGACCCGCACCGTGGGCGGTGTCACGAAGCGCTACGAGTACCCGAGGTACTTCTTCACCAACACCTCAGCCGACACATCGGTCCCAAGTACTGACCCCGCAAAGCGGTTCGCTCGCACTCGGCCCGGGCGGCCTCGTAGGCCGCGCCCGTGCCAGGGCGGTTCACAACCTCCTCGCGGAGGTCGTGCCAGAGGGTGTGCTCGTGATCGCGCATCTCTCCGATTCTCACCCGACCCGGCGCACGGGCGGCATCCCTCACACGAGGGATGCCGCCCGTGGAAACGCCCCTCAGGCGTCCAGGGTCCCCACGTGGTGGACGCGGACGAGGTTGGTGGAGCCGGCGAGGCCCGGGGGCGAACCCGCCGTGATGATGACGATGTCGCCCTTCTGGCAGCGGCCGAGGGACAGCAGGGCAGCGTCGACCTGTTCGACCATCTGGTCCGTCGTCGGGGCGAACGGGCCGAGGAAGGTCTCCACGCCCCAGGTGAGGGCGAGTTGGCTGCGCACGGCCGGTTCGTAGGTGAAGGCGAGCACGGGGATGGGTGAGCGGTAGCGGGTGAGTCGGCGGGCGGTGTCGCCGGACTGGGTGAAGGCGACGAGGTACTTGGCGTGCAGGAAATCGCCGATCTCGGCCGCCGCGCGGGCGACGGCGCCGCCCTGGGTCCGCGGCTTGGTGCCGGTGGTCAGCGGAGGCAGTCCCGCGGCCAGGATGTCGTTCTCGGCGGCCTCGATGATCCGCCCCATGGTCCTGACCGTCTCGACGGGGTACTTGCCGACGGAGGTCTCCCCGGAGAGCATGACCGCGTCCGTGCCGTCGAGCACCGCGTTGGCGACGTCGGAGGCCTCGGCGCGGGTCGGCCGGGAGGCGTTGATCATCGAGTCGAGCATCTGGGTCGCGACGATGACCGGCTTGGCGTTGCGCTTGGCGAGCTTGATGGCGCACTTCTGGACGAGCGGGACCTGTTCGAGGGGCATCTCCACGCCCAGGTCACCGCGGGCCACCATGATGCCGTCGAAGGCGTCCACGATGGAGTCCAGGTTCTCGACCGCCTGCGGCTTCTCGATCTTGGCGATGACCGGGACGCGCCGCCCCTCCTCGTCCATCACCCGGTGCACGTCCTCGATGTCGCGCCCGCTGCGGACGAAGGAGAGCGCGACCAGGTCGGCCCCGGTGCGCAGCGCCCACCGCAGGTCGGCGACGTCCTTGTCGCTGAGTGCGGGGACGGAGACGGCGACGCCGGGGAGGTTGAGGCCCTTGTGGTCGGAGACGAGTCCGCCTTCGATGACGAGACATCGCACTCGGGGGCCGTCGACCTCGACGACTTCCAGGGTCACCCGTCCGTCGTCGACGAGGATGCGTTCGCCGCGGCCGACGTCGCCGACGAGGCCGGCGTAGGTGGTGCCGCAGATGGTGTTGTCCCCCACGACGCCCTTGTCGGTGGAGATGGTGAACTCGTCGCCGCGTTCGAGGAGTACGGGTCCGTGGGCGAAGGTGTCGAGCCGGATCTTCGGGCCTTGGAGGTCGGCGAGGATGCCGACGCTGCGGCCGGTTTCGTCGACGGCCTTGCGGACGCGGCGGTAGCGTTCCTCGTGTTCGGCGTGCGAGCCGTGGCTGAGGTTGAGTCGGGCGATGTCCATACCGGCGTCGACCAGGGTTTTGATCTGGTCGTACGAGTCGGTGGCCGGCCCGAGGGTGCAGACGATTTTTGCTCGGCGCATACTGCTGAGGGTAGGCATTACCGGCGCGTAACCTCGACGTGGGTCCGGACTGCGGGATGACCTTTGGGGTAAGGGGAGTTGAACAATCTGACACTTCCTCGGACCGTTGTGCGAGGGCCCTCGCCGCGGTCGTGCCGAAGCGGCCTGCGGAGGCCCCCGGGGCCCCCGGCCGATGCGATTCCGTGAAACGGTGTTCACCCCTGGTTCACCGCCCCTTCCGTCCGTGCTCCCCGCCCGGCGGGACGCTCGTCACCCCCGGGTGGCCGCGCCCGGGTGTGGAGCGACGAGGGGGAGGCGCTCGGAATGAGACGCGCTCTGGGGGTGGTCGCCGCCCTGGCCCTGTTGGGCGGGGTGACGTACGCGCTGGTCCCGGACGACGGCCCGGACCCGCGGAAGACGGTCACGGCCACCGGGCTGATCGGTTCGGAGAAGCGGGCGTTCTTCGAAAGTCCGGAGGTGAAGGCGGAGTTGGCGAAGCAGGGCCTGGAGGTCCGCGCCGACTCGACCGGTTCCTGGACGATGAGCGAGCAGGCGAAGAGCAACTCCGGGCTGGACTTCGCGTTCCCCGCGAGCACCGCACCGGCCCGCGAGATCCAGCGCAACTGGGGGCAGCAGGACTCGCCGTTGGTGCCGTTCTACTCACCGCTGGTGGTGGTGGCGCACGCGCCGGTCGCGCAGGTCCTCAAGGACAACAAGCTGGCGGCGCAGGACGCCGATTCGGGCGTCTGGACGTTCAGGATGGACGAGTACGTCAACGTCCTCAGGGCGAACCGCAGGTGGCAGGATCTGACGAACGCGGAGGGCCACGGTGATCTGGCCGGGCCGATCTACGTCACCACCACCGATCCGGAGAGTTCGTCCTCCGGCGCGCTGTACGTCGCGCTGCTGTCGTACGTCCTCAACAACCACCAGGTGGTGTCCGACGACGCGGGGGTGGAGGCCGCCCGGCCGGTGCTGCACCAGGCGACGGCGATGCAGGGCGGCCAGAAGAGCAGCAGCGACGAGCCGTTCCGGGACTTCCAGGCGGGGGTCGGCAATCCGTTGTTGTTCGGGTACGAGTCCCAGGTCGCCTCGCTGACGGCCCAGGGCCAGTCGGCCGGCGACACGGTGGTGATGTACCCGGACACCACGGTCTACTCCGACCACACCATCATCGCCCGCACGGAGAACGGCAGGAAGCTGGCCGCCCTGCTCCAGGACGACGACGCGCTGCGCACCCTGGAGGCCCGGTTCGGCTTCCGTCCGCAGGCCCGCCCGGGCGCCTTCGCCGAACTGGTTAAGGGCAGCAGGCAGCCGGCCTTCGCCCAGGACCTGAACGCGGCGAGGGTGAAGCAGTCGCCCGTGCCGTCCCTGGACAACCTGCTCAAACTGACCGCGGCGGCCAAGGGGAGCCCGAAGTGAACCACCCGATCAAGCGCCGCAGTTGGCTGATCGCCGCGCTGGCGGCGGTGCTAGCCGCGGCGACCGCCTGCACCTCCTCCCCCGCCCCGGCACCGCAGCCGAACCCGACCGGCTCGCTCGCGGAGACCGCGCGCCCCGGGGTGCTGCGCGTCCTGGCCGGCAGTGAGCTCCAGGACCTCCAGCCGGTCCTGGACGACGCCCGCAAGGCGACCGGGGTGACGGTGCAGCTGGCCTTCACCGGCACGCTGGACGGCGCGGACACGGTGTCCACGGGCCGGGCGGACGGCAAGTACGACGCGGTCTGGTTCCCGTCCAACCAGTACCTGCGCCTGGATCCGACCGGCAGGTCCAAGGTGCTGTCGGAGACCCCGGTGATGGTCTCCCCGGTGGCGGTCGGGGTGCGCTCCTCGGTGCTCGCCGACCTCGGCTGGGGCGACGGCTCGAAGGTCACCTGGGCGCAGATCGGCGACGCGGCCGCCGCGGGGAAGCTGTCGTACGGGATGTCCGACCCGTCGCGTTCCAACTCCGGTTTCTCCACCCTGGTGGCGGTGGCCTCGGCGTTCTCGGGCGCGGGGGCGGCGCTGACCGAGGCGGACGTGCAGAAGGCGACGCCGCAGCTGAAGCAGTTCTTCACCGGCCAGAAGCTCACCTCCGGTTCCTCGGGCTGGCTGGCGCAGGCGTACACCCGGGCCGAGCCGGGCAGGGTGGGGGCGCTGGTGAACTACGAGTCGGTGCTGCTGTCGATGAACAGGACCCTGCCGCCGGAGCAGCGGCTGACGGTGGTGCGCCCGGTGGACGGCGTGGTCTCGGCGGACTACCCGCTGTCGCTGCTGTCCTCCTCGGGGCCGGGCGAGCGGGAGTCCTTCCAGCGGCTGGCCGCCTACCTGTTGAAGCAGGACGTGCAGCAGCGCATCTCGGAGCTGACGCTGCGCCGCCCGGTGACGGCGGGCGCGGCCCCGGCGGCGGGGCTGCCGACCGACCGCCGCCGCGAGCTGCCGTTCCCGGGGACGCGGGCGGTGGCGGACGGCCTGCTGGGCTCGTACCAGAACGAGCTGCGCCGCCCGTCGAGGACGGTGTACGTGCTGGACACCTCGGGTTCGATGGAGGGTGCGCGGCTGGGCTCTCTGAAGACGGCGCTGGGCCGGCTGACGGGCACGGACGACACCCGCGGGGTGCGGCGGTTCCGGGACCGCGAGGAGGTGACGCTGATCTCCTTCGCCTCGCAGGTGAAGTGGACGAAGACCCACGTGGTGCCGCCCTCCGGCGGGACGCCCGGTCCGGAGGCGGAGCTGGCGTCGATCAACGCCGACGTCCAGTCGCTGCGGGCCGAGGGCGGTACGGCGCTGTACGACTCGCTGGAGCAGGCGTACCGGGTGATCGAGGGCCAGCAGAAGGCGGCGAACGACGACCGTTTCACCTCGATCGTGCTGATGACGGACGGGGAGAGCAACGAGGGTGCCACGGACGGCGACTTCAGGCGCTTCCACGACACGCTGCCGCCCGCCGAGAAGGCGATCCCGGTGTTCCCGATCAAGTTCGGTGAGGCGGCGGTGGGCCAGTTGCAGGGGATCGCGGACGTGAGCGGCGGCAAGCTGTTCGACGGCGGCGGTTCGCTGGACGGGGTGTTCGAGGAGATCCGTGGCTACCAGTGACGGGTACGGCCGGAGGGCGCTGCGGTACCTGGAGTCGACCAGGAACCTGGTCGGCTGCGGGGGTGGCGCCCTCGGGCTGGTGCTGCACTTCGCCGGGCTTGGCGGGGCGTGGTGGCCGGGGGTGGTGGCGGGGCTGTACGGGGCCGGCGCGCTGCTGACGCCCGGCCCGAAGCCCACGCCCCCGCAGCCCGCACCGCCGCCGGCCCCGACGCCTGCGCCTGCGCCTGCGCCTGTGTCTGTGTCTGTGTCAGCGCCACGCGAGACGGCCGAGCCGCCGCCCGATCCCGAACTGGAGGCGCTCATCGTCTACCTGGACACCGTCCCGCTGCCCGCCTCGGCCGGGGTGGACGCGCTGCTGGCGGTGCTGCGCGAGACCGGGCCCGGTCCGGCGGCCGACCGGATCGTCCGGCACCGGCTGCCGGTGGCGGTGGACGGCTATCTGCGGGCCCGGACCTGGCTGCCGTGGGCGGGCCCGGACGCGCCGGACCCCGCGGCGGAGCTGGGCCGGGAGGTGAAGCAGCTGGCGGCCGAGCTCGGCTGAGCAGCTTTCCGGAAAGGCCCCCGACCGGCCGGAAGCCGACCGTCCCGGTCCGTACCACCTCCTCCCCCGCCCATGCCGGTCACGAACGAGTCGCCAAGATCTCACCTGTTGGAAACGTCCGGGGGCTATCCAGCGGCCCGGCCCGCACGGCACACTTCTACGCGCGTCCCTCTACGCGCGTCACCGCAGTGGCGGACGCGCCACGCACTTCGTACGTCCACAAGTTGACGGCCCATCGGCCGTCGTTCCCACTCGGGAGAGTCGTCCATGCCCCTGAACCGCCGTGACTTCGTCACCCGGTCCGCCGCCACCGCCGCCGGCGCCGCCCTGACCGGCGGAGCCGTCGTCGCCGCCGCCCCCGCCGCCGCGGCCGCCGAGCCGGACACGGCGGCCGCCAAGGGCAACAAGCGCAAGCCGCGCCGCCAGGCCTTCACCGTCATGGGCACCACCGACCTCCACGGCCGGGTGCTCAACTGGGACTACTTCACCGACGCCGAGTACGTCGACAAGGCCCACAACGCGGTCGGCCTCGCCAGGATCTCCACCCTGGCCAACCAGGTCCGCGAGGACAAGGGCTGGGACCGCTGCCTGCTGATCGACTCGGGCGACATCATCCAGGGCACCCAGCTGACCTACTACTACGCCCGGATCGAGCCGATCGCCACCGACGGCGACAACGTGCCGGACCACCCGATGGCCGTCGCCATGAACCTCATGGGTTACGACGCCGCCGCGCTCGGCAACCACGAGTTCAACTACGGCATCCCCACCGTGAAGGCCTTCGAGGACCAGCTGGAGTTCCCGCTGCTGGGCGCCAACGCGCTGCACGCGAAGAACGAGAAGCCCGCCTTCAAGCCGTACGTGATCAAGGAGGTATGGCTGGACGAGGACACCCCGATCAAGGTCGGCATCCTCGGCCTCACCAACCCGGGCATCGCGATCTGGGACAAGGCCAACGTCGCCGGCAAGATGGTCTTCCCGGGCATCGTGGAAACCGCCGCCAAGTACGTGCCCCGGATGAAGGCCGCCGGCGCGGACGTCATCGTGGTCTCCGCCCACTCCGGCATCGACGAGGCCACCACCTACGGCGACCAGCTCCCCTGGCCCGAGGACGCCTCCGGCGAGATGGCCGCGACCGTCCCGGACATCGACGCGGTACTGGTGGGCCACACCCACAAGGAGGTCGCCCAGCGCCTCATCGTCAACAAGAAGACCGGCAAGACGGTCGTGCTCTCCGAGCCGCTGTGCTGGGGCCAGCGCCTGAGCTGCTTCGACTTCGAGGTCGAGTTCGCCGACGGCCACTGGAAGGTCGCCTCGGTCTCCTCCCGGGTGCTGAACTCCAACACCGTGCCGGAGAACCCGGAGATCAGCAACGCCATCCTCGGCCAGCACAAGAAGGTCGTGGCGTACGTCAACCAGAACATCGGCACCAGCAAGATCGAGCTGTCCATCGCCGACGCCCGGTTCAAGGCCACCCCGATCATCGACCTGATCGGCAAGGTCCAGGCCGACGCCGTGAAGGCCGCGCTGGCGGGCGGGCAGTACGCCAACCTCCCGGTCCTGGCCCAGGCCGCCCCGTTCAACCGCACCGCGCTGATCCCGTCCGGCCAGGTCAAGCTGCGCGACGCGGCCGGCCTGTACATCTACGAGAACACCCTGGAGGCCCGCATCCTGACGGGTGCCCAGCTCAAGGACTACCTGGAGTTCTCGGCCAAGTACTACAACCAGCTCGCCGCGGGCGCCCCGGTCAACAAGGACACCCTGACCAACGCCGAGGACACCCCGGACTACAACTACGACTCGCTCTACGGCCTGAGCTACGACATCGACATCGCCCAGCCCAAGGGCAGCCGGATCGTCAACCTCAGCTTCCAGGGCAAGCCGATCGACCCGAACGCCCAGTTCGTCCTCGCGGTCAACAACTACCGCGCCAACGGCGGCGGCAACTTCCCGCACGTCGCCACCGCCAAGGCGGTCTGGTCGAACTCCGACGAGATCCGCAACACCATGATCGCCTGGGTCAAGACCAAGGGCGTCATCGACCCCGCCGACTTCTTCACCGACTCCTGGCGCCTCGTCCGCGCCGGCCAGCCGGTGTTCTAGTCGCACCTTTCCACGAAGGCCGTCTGCCCCCGCGCAGACGGCCTTCGTGCCGTTCTCAGCGGGAGAATGGAGCCATGAGCGAGTTCCGGACTCCCGACCGCTACGCCCAACTGCTCTCGTACGCCCAGAGTCTGACGCCGCCGGCCAGATGGAAGATCGAGATCTCCGGCGACGAGATCATCATGACGGCCGGACCGTCCGCGATCCATCAGCGCAACCTGCTGCAGATCCGCGAGCAGTTCGACGCACACCGCCCGTCCGACATGATGCCGAGCGAGAACTCCCACCTCGCCTCCCCCGACGTGGGAAAGCTGCGCAACCCCGACCTCACTTACATCCCCCTGGAATCGAGCGGCAACCAGATCCCGGCCGAACAAGCGCCCATCGCGGTCGAGATCGTCTCGCCGTCGAACCCGGAGAACGACCTGGTCGGCAAGGTGCGCGACTACCCACTGATGGGCATCCCGCTCTGTCTCCTGATCGACCCGCGCGAGGGCGACATCACGCTCTGCTCCGAGCCCTCCGCCGGCGGCCACCACCAGCAGTGGCACGGCGAGTTCGGCGACCGCGTGCCGATCCCGGCCCCCTTCGACTTCGAGTTCGTCACCGACAGCCTCGTCCGCTACTCGGTCTGAACCCACCGCTGCTCGAGACGATCGGACATCCAGCCGAGACTGAAGGATATTCATCCGCTCTTCCGGCCTCCCTACTGTTGAGCACGTCGAGAACGGCCCCACGGGGGCCGGTGTTGAACCGGATGAGGGAGAGTTCGATGCGCGCGATCGTGCAGCAGGAGTTCGGCGGCCCCGAGGTCATGAAGGTGGCCGAGGTGGAACGCCCGAAGCCGTTGAGCGGCGAGGTGCTGGTGCGGGTGAAGGCCGCCGGGGTGAACCCGGTGGACGTGGCGGTGCGGGCCGGGGCGTTCCCGCTGCTGGGCGAGCCTCCGTTCACGGTGGGCTGGGACGTCTCCGGGGTGGTCGAGGAGGCCGGCCCGGGCGCCCGCTACCGGGTGGGTGAGGAGGTGTACGGGATGCCGTTCTTCCCCCGCGCGGCCGGCGCCTACGCCGAGTACGTGGCCGCGCCGTCCCGCCAACTGGCCCGCAAGCCCGCTTCGCTGGACCACACCGAGGCCGCCGCGCTGCCGCTGGCCGCGCTGACCGCCTGGCAGGGCCTGGTGGACCTGGCGAAGGTCGGCGAGGGCGACCGGGTGCTGGTCCACCGTGCGGCCGGCGGCGTCGGCCACCTCGCGGTGCAGATCGCCAAGGCCCGCGGCGCGTACGTGATCGCCCTCGCCAGCGAGCCCAAGCACGCCTTCCTCAAGGAGATCGGCGCCGACGAGGTGATCGACTACCGGACCACCGACTACACCGCGGCCGTCCAGGACGTCGACATCGTCTTCGACTCCTCCTCCGAGGGCACCCGCGCCCTCGAGGTGCTCAAGCCGGGCGGCACCCTGGTCAGCATCATGGAGCACTGGAACCAGGAGCTGGCCGCCGAGATCGAGGCCGCCGGGCGGCGCTTCGCGGGCGTCTCGGTGGAGCCCGACTACGCCGGCCTGGAGGCGATCGCCGCACTGGTCGACGAGGGCCGGATCCGCCCGCACGTCGCCGAGGTGTTCCCGCTCGCCGAGGCCGGCCGGGCCCACGAGCTGGTCGCCTCCGGTACCGTCCAGGGCAAGGTCGTCCTCACCACGGACTGACCGTCGAGCGACGAGAACCCCGGGGGCGGCCCATGGACATCCTGACCGAGGCGCTGGCCTCGATGCGCACGGCGCACCCCGCGTCGGTGCGCACCGAGGGCCGCGCGCCGTGGGCCCTCCGGCTGCCCCCGGTGGCCGGGGCGGGCTTCCACGTGGTGCTGTACGGCACCTGCTGGCTGGTCCCCGCCGACCCGGCCGCCGGCGGCGGGCCCGTTCCCCTCAGCCCCGGGGACGTCATCTTCCTGCGGGACGGCCGGGGCCACGTCCTGGCCGACACCCCGGACACCCCGCCGGTGGACGCCGCGGCCTGCCGGATCGACCACGGCTCGCCGATCGGCACCCTGACGATCGGCGGCGACGGTGCCCGCACCAGTCTGCTGTGCGGCAACTACCACCTGGACCAGGGCCGTCCGCACCCGATGGTCCGCCAGCTGCCGGCCGTGATCCACCTGCCGACCCGGCACGGCCGCCACCCCGAACTGGCCGCCGCCGTACAGCTGTTGGGCACCGAGCTGGAGAACCCCCGGATCGGCTCGAGCGGGATCGTCCCGGCACTGATCGACTCGCTGCTGCTGTACGTCCTGCGGGCCTGGTTCGAGGACCAGCCCCCCGCGGCCGCCGCGGGCTGGGCGGCGGCCCTGCGGGACAGCGCCGTGGCGCCCGCCCTGAACGCCATCCACGAGGCCCCGGCGACCGCCTGGACGGTGGAGTCCCTGGCGGACCGGGCGGGCCTGTCCCGGGCCGCGTTCGCCCGCCGCTTCACCTCGATGGTGGGCGAGCCGCCGATGGCGTACCTGACCCGCTGGCGGATGACCACCGCCGCCCGGCTGCTGCGCGAGTCGGAGGCGCCGCTGACGGCGGTGGCCGCGCAGACCGGGTACGGCTCGGAGTACGCCTTCGCGAAGGCGTTCAAGCGGGAGTTCGGCCAGGCCCCCGGCGGCTTCCGCCGGGAGGCCCGCGCCGCCTGAGGCCGTCAGGGCCCCAGAGCGTCGAACCCCTAGAACGGGAACGGCGCCCGCCCGTGCTGCACCGAGATCCACTTCACCGTGGTGAAGGCGTCCACCGTGGACTCTCCGTTGAGGCGGCCGACCCCGGAGTGCTTCTCCCCGCCGAACGGCACGCCGGGCTCGTCCGCGATCGTCCCGCCGTTGACGTGGATCATGCCGGTCTCGATCCGCTGGGCGATCCGGACCCCGCGCTCGACGTCCGCGGTGTGTACCGCGCCGCTGAGCCCGAAGGGCGTGTCGTTGGCGATCCGGACGGCCTCGTCCTCGCCGTCGAAGGGCACCAGGAGGGCCACCGGGCCGAAGAGTTCGCGCTGCAGGATGGGCGCGTCCTCGGCCAGGTCGGTGAGCACGGTGGGCGCCATGAGGCTGCCGGTCGTGTCGCCGCGCAGCAGCGCGGTGGCGCCGGCCGCGATCGCCTGGTCGACCTGGGCGTTGATCGCGTCGGCCTGGACGGAGTTGATCAGCGGGCCGATGTGGGTGGCCGGGTCCTTCGGGTCGCCGACGGTCAGCGAGGCGGTCTTGGCGACGAACTTCTCGGTGAACTCGGCGAGCACGCTGCGGTCGACCAGCACCCGGTTGGCGGCCATGCAGACCTGGCCCTGGTGGACGAAGCGGCTGAACACGGCCGCGTCCACGGCGTAGTCGAGGTCGGCGTCGTCCAGCACGATCAGCGCACTGTTGCCGCCGAGTTCCAGCACCGTCCGCTTGAAGTGGGCGGCGGCGACGGTGGCGACGTGCCGGCCGACCTGGTCGGAGCCGGTGAAGGAGATCACCTTGGGCACCGGGTGCTCCAGGAAGCTGTCCCCGATCTCCGCGATGTCGGTGATGACCACGTTCAGCAGGCCGGGCGGCAGTCCGGCGTCCTCGAAGAGCTTGGCGATCAGGCTGCCGCCGACGACCGGGGTCTCCTGGTGCGGCTTGAGCACGACGCCGTTGCCGAGCGCGAGCGCCGGGGCGACGGCCTTGAGGGCCAGGAACAGCGGGAAGTTGAACGGGCTGATCACGCCGACCACGCCGACCGGCAGCCGGTGCAGGCGGTTCTCCTTGCCGGGCGCGGTGGAGGGCAGCAGCCGCCCCTCGGAGGCCACCGACAGGTGCAGGCACTCCCGCAGCAGGTCCTTGACCAGGGACAGCTCGAAGCCGGCCTTGAGCGCGGTGCCGCCGAGCTCGGCCGTGATCGCCCGGGCGATCTCGTCCTGGCGCTCCTCGACCAGCCGCAGCGCGCGCTCGAAGACCAGCCGGCGCTGGTACGGGTTGGTGGCGGCCCAGCCGCGCTGGGCGCGCTCGGCGGCACGGTAGGCCTGGTCGACCTCGGCGACGGTGGCCACGGTGATGGTGGCCAGCTTGTCACCGGTGTACGGGTCGACGTCGACGATGTCCCAGGAGCCGCTGCCGCCGCACCATTCGCCGTCGATGTACTGCAGCGCCAAATCGGAGAAGTACGACATCTGATCCCTCTCGTGCCCGACCTGATGGGACCTCATCGTACTGACGTGTCAAAGCCCTTGGCGTACGGAGCGCAGAAGATCGCGGGTCGGTCCGGGTTCGAGGCTCTCGGCGAGCAGCCCGTCCATCGCCTGCCGGTAGGAGGCGACCTCGGCGGGCTTGTCCACGTACAGCGCGGTGGTGAACTGCTCCAGGTAGACCACGTCGGCGAGTTCGGCCTCGCTGAAGCCCAGCACGCTGAACGCGCCGCTCTCGGCGCCCAGCGCCGCGCCGCCGAGCGGGCGCACCTGGAGCCGCACGTTGGGCAGTTCGGCGAGTTCGAGCAGCCGGTCGAGCTGGCCGCGCATCAGCTCCGGTCCGCCCCAGGGGCGGCGCAGCGCGGCCTCGTCGAGGACGGCGAGCAGCTCGGGCGGGTGTTCGGCGGTGAGCAGGTCCTGGCGCTTGCGGCGGACCTCGACGCGGCGTTCGATCTCCTCGTCCTGGAGGCCGTGGCAGCCGGCCGCGATGACGGCGCGGGCGTAGTCGGGGGTCTGCAGCAGCCCGTGGACGAACTGGACCTCGTAGCTGAGGATCTCGGCGGCGGCCTCCTCCAGCCCGAGGTAGTTCTGGAACCAGGCGGGCAGCACGTCGCCGTAGTCGTGCCACCAGGAGGTGGCGTTGGCCTCGCGGACGAGTCCGAGCACGTTGGCCCGTTCCTGTTCGGCGTCGACGCCGTAGAGGGTGAGGAGGTCGGCGACGTCGCGTTCCTTGAAGCCGACCCGGCCGAGTTCCATCCGGCTGATCTTGGACTCGGAGGCGCGGATCGAGTACCCGGCCTCCTCTCGGCTGACGCCTCTGGACTCGCGGAGCTTGCGCAGCTGGCTGCCGAGCAGCAGGCGCCTTACGGTGGCGCCTCCGCCTGCCTGAGTCGTGCCCATGAGAAGTCAACCTCCGCACTCGCGCAGCCCCCCGGCCGTCGGCGGAAGTCTGCCACCTGGCACCGACGAACAACAGTCCGTCCCGGTGCGCGTTCCGGCGGCTGTGCGAAGCCTGGGAGGAAGCTGTGAGGCGGTTGGCGGCCCGGTGGTGAAGGCGCAGGTGGGAGCGCAGGTGGGAGCGCCGGTAAGAGGCGGGTGAGAGCGCAGGTGAGAAGCGCCTGGGAACGCGCCCCGAAGCGCGCCGGAAGGGCCCGCGAAGCCCGCGCGAACACTCGGCGAAAACGCGACGGCGCCCGCCCTCCAACTGGTCGGGGAAGAGGGCAGGCGCCAGGAGACCGCGTTGGCCCGGCGACGCTGGCGGGGGCAGCGGGTTGAGCTCCCGGCGATGCGGCGCCGGGGGTTCGGGGTGGGGCCGGTCGGACCGTCAGGGCCCGTCAGACCACCAGCGGGCGGTCCGTGGGCCGGATCGGGGCGGGAAGCGGGGTCTTGCCGCCCAGGTACCTGTCCACCGCGGCGGCGGCCGAACGGCCTTCCGCGATGGCCCAGACGATCAGCGACTGGCCTCGGCCGGCGTCTCCGCAGACGTACACGCCATCGACATTGGTGGCGAACCGGCCGTCGCGGGCAATGTTACCGCGCGCGTCGAGGTCCACTCCCAGCTGCTCGACCAGGCCGTTCCTGACGTCCGTCCCGGTGAAGCCCATGGCCAGGGTTACCAGCTGGGCGGGGATGGTCCGCTCGGTGCCCGGGACGGGCTCGAACCGGCCGTCCTTGAACTCGACCTCGACGAGGTGCAGTTCCTGGACGTTGCCGTCCTCGTCGCCGGTGAGGTGGGTGGTGTTGACGGAGTAGACCCGCTCGCCGCCCTCCTCGTGCGCGGAGGTGACCTTGTAGGTCATCGGCATGGTGGGCCACGGCTGGTGCCCGGGGCGCTCCTCGCCGGGGCGGGGCATGATCTCCAGCTGGGTGACCGACAGGGCGCCCTGGCGGTGGGCGGTGCCGACGCAGTCCGCGCCGGTGTCGCCGCCGCCGATCACGACGACGTGCTTGCCCTTGGCGCTGATCGGCGAGTCGACGAGGTCGCCCTCCTGCACCTTGTTGGCCAGCGGCAGGTACTCCATGGCCTGGTGGACGCCCTTGAGCTCGCGTCCGGGCACCGGCAGGTCGCGGGCGGTGGTGGCGCCGGCGGCGACCACGACGGCGTCGAAACGCTCGCGCAGCTGCTGCCCGGTGATGTCCTCGCCGACGTGCACTCCGGTGCGGAACCGGGTGCCCTCCGCGCGCATCTGCTCGATGCGGCGGTTGATGTGGCGCTTCTCCATCTTGAACTCGGGGATGCCGTAGCGCAGCAGTCCGCCGATGCGGTCGGCGCGCTCGTACACCACCACGGTGTGGCCGGCCCGGGTGAGCTGCTGGGCGGCGGCCAGGCCGGCCGGGCCGGAGCCGACGACGGCGACGGTCTTGCCGGAGAGCCGCTCGGGGATCTGCGGGGTGACCCCGCCGCGGTCCCAGGCCTTGTCGATGATGGTGACCTCGACGTTCTTGATGGTCACCGCGTCCTGGTTGATGCCGAGCACGCAGGCCGACTCGCAGGGCGCCGGGCACAGCCGCCCGGTGAACTCCGGGAAGTTGTTGGTGGCGTGCAGCCGCTCGATGGCGCCGGTGAAGTCGTCGCGGTAGGCGAGGTCGTTCCACTCGGGGATGAGGTTCCCGAGCGGGCAGCCGTTGTGGCAGAACGGGATGCCGCAGTCCATGCAGCGGCCGGCCTGCTTGGTGATGATCGGCAGGAGGCTGCGCTCGACGTAGACCTCGTTCCAGTCCCGGATGCGAACGTCCACGGGCCGGCGCTCGGCCAGTTGCTTGGGCGTGGTCAGGAAGCCCTTGGGGTCAGCCATGTGCCGCCTCCATCATCTTGCGAGTGGTCTCGGCCTCGGAGAGGCCATCGCGCTCAGCGGCGTCCTTGGCGGCGAGCACTGCCTTGTAGTCGGTCGGCATGATCTTGGAGAAGCGGGAGACCCCGCTGCCCCAGTCGGCCAGGAGTTCGGCGGCGACGGTGGAGCCGGTCTCCTCGTAGTGCTGCTGCACGGTCTCGCGCAGCCAGTCGCGGTCGGCGGCGGTGGGGGCCTCGATGCCCACCATGCCGTCGTTGACGTTGGCGGGGCGCAGGTCCAGGACGTACGCGATGCCGCCGGACATGCCGGCCGCGAGGTTGCGTCCGGTCTCGCCGAGGATGACGACCCGGCCGCCGGTCATGTACTCCAGGGCGTGGTCGCCGACGCCCTCGACGACCAGCGTCGCGCCGGAGTTGCGGACGGCGAAGCGCTCACCGGCCTTGCCGCGCAGGTGGATCCGCCCGGAGGTGGCGCCGTAGCCGATGGTGTTTCCGGCGATCACGTGGTTCTGGGCGTCGTTGCCGATGGCCGCGGCCTCGCGCGCCGGGCGCACCACGACCACGCCGCCGGAGAGTCCCTTGCCGACGTAGTCGTTGGCGTCGCCCTCGAGGCGCAGGGTGATCCCCTTGGGCAGGAAGGCACCGAAGGACTGTCCGGCCGAGCCGGTGAAGGTGACGTCGATCGTCCCCTCCGGCAGGCCCTCGCCGCGGTACCGCTTGGTGACCTCGTGGCCGAGCATGGTGCCGACGGTGCGGTTGACGTTGCGGATCGGCAGCTCCAGCCGGACCGACTCGCCGCGCTCCAGGGCGTCCTGGGCCAGCTCGATCAGCTGGTTGTCGAGGGCCTTGTCCAGGGCGTGGTCCTGGTCGGTGGTGCGGTGGCGGGCTGCGCCCTCGGGCAGTTCGGGCACGTGGAACAGCGGGGCCAGGTCGAGCCCGGCGGCCTTCCAGTGGTCGATGGCGGCCCGGGCGTCGATGTGCTCGGCGTGGCCGACGGCCTCCTCGATCGAGCGGAAGCCCAGCGAGGCCAGGATCTCCCGGACCTCCTCGGCGATGAACTCGAAGAAGTTGACGACGAATTCGGGCTTGCCGGAGAAGCGCTCGCGCAGCACCGGGTTCTGGGTGGCGACGCCGACCGGGCAGGTGTCCAGGTGGCAGACGCGCATCATGATGCAGCCGGAGACGACCAGCGGGGCGGTGGCGAAGCCGAACTCCTCGGCGCCGAGCAGCGCGGCGATGACGACGTCACGGCCGGTCTTCAGTTGGCCGTCGGTCTGGACCACGATGCGGTCGCGCAACCCGTTGAGCAGCAGGGTCTGCTGGGTCTCGGCGAGGCCGAGCTCCCAGGGGCCGCCCGCGTGCTTGAGCGAGGTGAGCGGCGAGGCGCCGGTGCCGCCGTCGTGCCCGGAGACCAGGACGACGTCGGCGTGTGCCTTGGACACGCCGGCCGCGACCGTCCCGACGCCGACCTCGGACACCAGCTTCACGTGGATGCGGGCGGCCGGGTTGGCGTTCTTGAGGTCGTGGATCAGCTGGGCCAGGTCCTCGATCGAGTAGATGTCGTGGTGCGGCGGCGGAGAGATCAGGCCGACGCCCGGGGTGGAGTGCCTGGTCCGGGCGACCCACGGGTACACCTTGTGGCCGGGCAGCTGGCCGCCCTCGCCGGGCTTGGCGCCCTGGGCCATCTTGATCTGGATGTCGTCGGCGTTGACCAGGTACTCGGAGGTGACGCCGAACCGGCCGGAGGCGACCTGCTTGATCGCCGAGCGGCGCTCGGGGTCGTACAGGCGGTCCGGGTCCTCGCCGCCCTCACCGGTGTTGGACTTGCCGCCGAGGCGGTTCATCGCGATGGCGAGGGTCTCGTGGGCCTCGCGGGAGATCGAGCCGTAGGACATGGCGCCGGTGGAGAAGCGCTTGACGATCTCGGAGACCGGCTCGACCTCCTCGACCGGGATCGGCTCGCGGCCGAGGCCGTCCAGCCGGAACAGGCCGCGCAGCGTCATCAGGCGCTCGGACTGCTCGTTCACCCGGTCCGTGTACTGCTTGAAGATGTCGTACCGGCGGTTGCGTGTGGAGTGCTGGAGCCGGAAGACGGTGTCCGGGTCGAACAGGTGCGGCTCGCCCTCGCGGCGCCACTGGTACTCCCCGCCGATCTCCAGGGCGCGGTGGGCGGCCGGGATGCCGGAGGCCGGGTACGCCTTGGCGTGCCGGGCGGCGGTCTCGCGGGCGATCTCCTCCAGGCCGATGCCGCCGAGCTTGGTGGTGGTGCCGGCGAAGTAGCGGTCGACCAGCTCCTGGGAGAGGCCGATGGCCTCGAAGACCTGGGCGCCGCGGTAGGAGGCGACGGTGGAGATGCCCATCTTGGACATCACCTTGAGCACGCCCTTGCCGAGCGCCTTGATCAGGTTCTTGATCGCCTTCTCGGCCTCGACGCCCTCAATGCCCCCCTCATTCATGAACGTGCCCTGCGCGACGAGGTCCTCGACGGACTCCATCGCCAGGTACGGGTTGACCGCGCCGGCGCCGAAGCCGATCAGCAGCGCGACGTGGTGCACCTCGCGGACGTCGCCGGCCTCGACCAGCAGCGACACCTGGGTGCGCTGCTTGGTGCGGATCAGGTGGTGGTGGATGGCGGAGGTGAGCAGCAGCGAGGGGATCGGGGCGTGCTCGGCGTCGGAGTGCCGGTCGGAGAGCACGATGATCCGGGCGCCGTCGGCGATCGCGGCGTCGGCCTCGGCGGCGATCGCGGCCAGGCGCGCGGCCAGGCCCTCGCCGCCGCTGGCGACCTTGTAGAGGCCGGACAGCGTGACGGCCTTCAGCCCGGGCTGGTCGCCGTCGGCGTTGATGTGGACGAGCTTGGCCAGCTCGTCGTTGTCGATCACCGGGAAGGTGATGCCGACCGAGCGGCAGGAGGCGGCCTCGGCGGTCAGCAGGTTGCCCTCGGGGCCGAGGTTGGACAGCAGCGAGGTGACGAGCTCCTCGCGGATGGCGTCCAGCGGCGGGTTGGTGACCTGCGCGAAGAGCTGCACGAAGTAGTCGAACAGCAGCCGGGGCTTCTCGCTCAGGGCGGCGATCGGCGAGTCGGTGCCCATCGAGCCGAGGGCCTCGGCACCGGTGCGGGCCATCGGCGCGAGGATGACGCGCAGCTCCTCCTCGGTGTAGCCGAAGGTCTGCTGGCGGCGGGTGACGGAGGCGTGGGTGTGGGCGATGTGCTCGCGCTCGGGGAGCTTGGCGAGCTGGATCTGCCCGCCGGTGACCCACTCCTCGTAGGGGTGCTCGGCGGCCAGGTCGGCCTTGATCTCCTCGTCCGGGACGATCCGCTTCTCGTTGAGGCAGACCAGGAACATCTTGCCGGGCTGCAGGCGGCCCTTCTGGACGACCTTCTGCTGGTCGATGTCCAGGACGCCGACCTCGGAGGAGAGCACGACCAGGCCGTCCTCGGTGACCCAGTAGCGGGCCGGGCGCAGGCCGTTGCGGTCGAGCACGGCGCCGATCCGGGTGCCGTCGGTGAAGGTGACGCAGGCAGGGCCGTCCCAGGGCTCCATCAGGTTGGAGTGGTACTGGTAGAACGCGCGGCGGGCCGGGTCCATGGTGGCGTGGTTCTCCCACGCCTCCGGGATCATCATCAGCACCGAGTGGGGCAGCGAGCGGCCGCCGAGGTGGAGCAGCTCCAGGACCTCGTCGAAGGAGGCCGAGTCGGAGTGGTCCGGGGTGCAGATCGGGAAGATCCGCTCCAGTCCCCGCCCGTTCTTGTTGGCCGGGATCAGGTCGGTCGCGAGCTGGGACTCCCGGGCGCGCATCCAGTTGCGGTTGCCCTTGACCGTGTTGATCTCGCCGTTGTGGGCGACGAAGCGGTACGGGTGGGCGAGCGGCCAGCTCGGGAAGGTGTTGGTGGAGAACCGCGAGTGCACCAGACCGAGGGCGGACGCGTAGGTGCGGTCCGACAGGTCGGGGAAGAAGGGCTCCAGCTGGCCGGTGGTCAGCATGCCCTTGTAGACGATGGTGCGGGCGGACAGCGACGGGAAGTACACCCCGGCCTCGCGCTCGGCCCGCTTGCGGACGACGAAGGCGATGCGGTCGAGCTCGATGCCGGCCCGCCCGTCCGCGCCGGGGGTCTGCCCGACAGGTGCTGACGCGAGGAAGAGCTGCCGGAACCGGGGCATCACGCTGCGCGCGGTGGCGCCGAGGAGGTCCGGGGTGACCGGCACGTCGCGCCAGCCGAGGACGGTCAGGTCCTCCTCCGCGGCGATCGCCTCGATCTGCGCGACGGCGGCGGCGTCGGCGCCGTCCTCGTCCGGCAGGAAGGCGATGCCGACGGCGTAGGAGCCGGCGGCCGGGAGCTCGAAGGAGACCTGCCCGCGCAGGAAGGCGTCCGGGATCTGGGTCAGGATGCCCGCGCCGTCACCGGAGTCCGGCTCGGCGCCGGTGGCGCCGCGGTGCTCCAGGTTGCGCAGGACGTTCAGCGCCTGCTCGACGATCGTGTGGTCGGCGATGCCGGTCAGCGTGGCGACGAAACCGACGCCACAGGCGTCGTGCTCGTTTCGCGGGTCGTACAGGCCCTGAGCAGCAGGTCGCGCATCCGGCACGAGCGCGTACGGCTGGCGGGCGGCGCCGGCCTGAGGCTCGTTGGCGGAGTGCATGGATGCAGACAGCATCGGCTCTCCCGTCGTCGTCTTTCGGCAAGTTGGTGCAAGTAGGGACGACGTTGGCCCTGATGCGATGGTGCGGTGTGTCGTGCAAGTTACATGGTTGCCCAGGATCCCGAGAAGCGGAATATCCCGTCCACATGGCGGACGGACACGCAGGTCAGGGGGCTGGAGGAAGAGGACGCGCAGCGGTGCACGTCCCGACGATTGTGCCCAACGACCCCCGGCCCGAAACAGGGGCGAAACCGGATCGCCACACGAGCCGATCATGGGCGCCTGGGAATCCATTCCGGGACCGGGTCCACCGGATGCGAATCCGCGGCCGGGAACGCCGGATGATGAGACGATGCCGGGCAGCGCGCGACGTCCATGTGTGAAACGTCACGCACTGCCCGGCATAACCATGCACTGCTCGTCGACCGCCCGTCGGCCCCGCCGACTGCCGCCGGCTACCCGACGTGTCCGCCGATCAGCACCCCGAGCAGGTACGTCACCCCGGCCGCGGCCCCGCCCAGCACCAGCTGCCGCAGCCCGCTGAACCACCAGCTGCGCGCCGTCACCCGGGCCACCACCGCGCCGCAGCCGAACAGGCCGAGCGCCGCGAGCACCACCGCGGGCAGCAGCGAGGTCGCCCCCAGCAGGTACGGCAGCAGCGGCAGCAGCGCGCCGAGCGCGAAGCACAGGAAGGACGAACCGGCCGCGACCAGCGGCGAGGGCAGGTCGGTGGGGTCGATCCCCAGCTCCTCCCGCGCGTGGATCTCCAGCGCCAGCTCCGGGTCCCGGGACAGCTGCCGGGCCACCTCGTGGGCGAGCTCCGGGTCGACCCCGCGCGAGACGTACAGCTGCGCCAGCTCGGCCAGCTCGCCGTGCGGGTTGCGGCTCAGCTCCAGCCGCTCGGCCTCGATCTCGGCCTGCACCAGCTCCCGCTGCGAGGCCACCGAGGTGTACTCCCCCGCCGCCATCGAGCAGGCGCCGGCCGCCAGGCCCGCCAGCCCGGTCAGGATCACCGTGCCGTTGGACGCCGCCCCGCCGACCACGCCGGTCATCAGCGCGAAGTTGGACACCAGGCCGTCCACCGCGCCGAACACCGCGGGCCGCAGCCAGCCGCCGTTGACGTCCCGGTGGTGGTCGGCCGCGGGTATCCGCGGGTGCTGGGCCGGCTCGGCTTCCAGGGTGCTCGCAGTCACGGTTCTTCCCCTCGTCTTCGTTCGTCCCCCCGACCGTAGCCCGCTTGATCTGGGCATTTCCAGCAAGATAAGGCTTCCCGAACGATGCTGAGGCTGCCCTTCGCAGCGTTTGCGAGGGGCAGCCTCAGTCAGTGGAAGTGCCTGCTCAGATGGGGTTCTCGGCGTCCTTGCCGGTCTTCTCGGCGGCCGCGGAGGCCGCGGCGGCCGGCTGCGGGTCCGCTTCCGCGCGCCCGTCGCCGTCCACGATGCGGGAGGGCTTGTCCCCGGCCACCGTCTCGCTCGGCCCCTCGCCCTTCGCCTTCGCCGCGGCGGCCTTCCCCGCGACGGCCTTCTCGTCGGCCGCCCTGTCCCCGGCCGCCTTCTCCCCGGCCGCCTCCGCCTCGGCGTGCGCCGCCGGGTCGATGCTCGCCGGGTCCTCGCGCCCGGGCCGCTTCTTCCCGACGATCACGAGGTACGCCACGGCGCCGATGAACACCACGATCGACGTCCAGTCGTTGAGCCGCAGGCCGAAGTAGACGTGCGCCTCGTCGATCCGCAGCCACTCGGTCCAGAACCGGCCCACCGTGTACGCGGCCACGTACAGGGCGAACGCCCGGCCGTGCCCCAGCTTCCAGCGCCGGTCGGCCCAGATCACCAGCAGCGCGACCGCCACGTCCCAGATCGACTCGTACAGGAAGGTCGGGTGGAAGACCCCGTTCACGACCTCGCCGTCGGGCAGCGTCTTGTGGATCTCCAGGCCCCACGGCAGCGTGGTCGCCCGCCCGTACAGCTCCTGGTTGAAGTAGTTGCCCCAGCGGCCCATCGCCTGCGCGAGCGCGATGCCCGGGGCGATGGCGTCGGCGTACGCGGGCAGCGGCACGCCCCGGCGGCGGCAGCCGATCCAGGCGCCGACCGCGCCCAGCGCGACCGCGCCCCAGATGCCGAGGCCGCCCTCCCAGATCTTGAAGGCGTTCCAGGGGTTCTTCCCCTCGCCGAAGTACAGCTGGTGGTCGGTGATCACGTGGTACAGCCGGCCGCCGACCAGGCCGAACGGCACGGCCCAGACGGCGATGTCACCGACGGTGTGCTTGGCACCGCCCCGGGCGACCCAGCGCTTGCTGCCGAGCCAGACGGCTGCGACGACCCCGAGGATGATGCAGAAGGCGTAGGCGCGCAGCGGGATCGGTCCGAGGTGGAGGACGCCCCGCGACGGGCTGGGAATGTAGGCGATATCCATGGCAGTTCCGACGCTACAGGGTCCGACGTCCCCGTCGGGCACCCCCGGGGTCACAGAAACCGAACAACGGACGCCGTCGCCCCCCTCCCGGCGGGGAGGGGGGCGACGGCGGAGCGGCGGCTCAGCCCGCCGCCGGTGACGGGTTGTTGGCCTCCGAAGCGGCCGCGGTGGGCGCCGGGGTCTGCCCGTTCGAGCCCGCCGTGCCCAACGGCTTGCCCTGGTTGGCGGCGTCCACCCACTTCACCAGGTTCGCCGGGGTGATGTCCTCGTCGCCGTTCTTCGGGTAGATCGGCTTGCCGTTGAGCAGCACGGTCGGGGTCGACTTGTAGCTGGACCTGTCGAAGTCCTGCTGCACCGCCGACACCCATCCGCCGTACTTGTTGTCGTTGACACAGGCCCGGAATTCGGGCGTGTCCAGCCCGTTCACCTGCTTCGCCAGGTTGAGCAGGACCGCCTTGTTGCCGAAGGCGTCGTTGGTCTCGTCCGGCTGGTTGCGGTACAGCACGTCGTGGAGGTCCCGGAAGTGCCCGGCGTCCTGGGCGCACCCCAGCGCGTTGGCGCCGTTCTTGGAGCCCTTGCCCGGCAGCGACCGGTCGATGAAGGACACGACGTGGGCGTTGGTGTAGATCTTCCCGGCGTCCTCCAACTGGTCGATGGTCGCCGAGAACTCGCGCTCGAAAAGGCCGCAGGCCGGACAGCGCGGGTCCTCGTACACCGTGAGGACCGACGGCGCGTTGCTCGCGCCGACCGGGACCACCAGGTTCTTGTCACCGATCGTCCCGGCCGGGGCGGCGGTCGGGGTCTCCGGCTTGGAGCGCTGGTTCTGCACCACGACGCCGGTGGCCACCGCGGCGACGATCACCGCGAGCACGGCCCCGCCGACGATCAGCTTCTTCCTGCGCCGGGAGGTGGCCTCCTCGGCCGCCCGCTGCTCCAGCATCCGCTCGCGGGCGGTGCGCTTGCCTTCTCGGTTCTTCTCGCTCATTGCGTTGACATCCACGGTCGGGGGCCTCCGTCGGGTGCGGGAATGGGAGTGGCCGAACGGTTCAGCTCGCCAGCCAGCCGTCGGCCGAGAGCCGGGTGCGGGGCCGCCACAGCAGCCATCCGGCCAGCAGCAGGAACCCGGTGTCGCGCAGGACCTCCTGGAGGTACTCGGTCTGCGAGGCGTCGACGTGCCCGCCGCCGCCGAAGCAGCCGCAGTCGATCGAGATGCCGCGCGCCCAGGCCGAGGCGATCCCGGCGACGAAGGTGAGCAGCAGCAGCGCGGAGGCCCCGGCCACCAGCCGGACCCCGAGCCCGATCACCAGCAGCAGGGCGAGCGCCAGCTCCAGGAAGGGCAGCCCGTAGCCGATCGGCTTGACCAGGCCCTCGGGCAGGATCTCGTACGCCCGGACGGCCTGGGCGGCCTCGGCCGGATCGGCGATCTTGGCCAGCCCGGCCCACCCCCAGACCACCGCCAGGCCGAGCCGCACGGCCGTGCCCGCCCACTCGCTCCAGGCCGGCAGCGGCCGCCGCGCCGGTGCGGAGTCACGGGGCTGCACTGCGGCGCCGGCCATCAGGGAACCCCCCTCGGGAAACTCGTTCACTTCCTGACGAACCGTAAGGGGCGAAGGCCGGTTCCTCCGGATTCAGGAATTAAGCCGGACGAGTGACGTTGTGTCCGATTCCCCTCGAACACCCCTGCGTCATCGGCAGCCCGGGACCCGCCCCGGGTCGAACAGCTCCGGACGCCCCTCGTGCTGTGCCCGGGCCGCCCGCTCGACCGCGTCCCAGCGCGCCGCCTCCGCGCAGGCCACCGCGTCCCGCTCCGCCCGCTCGGCCCCCCGCTTGGCCAGCGCCTGCCCCACCTCGGTGTGCGCGCCGACCGCGGCGCCCAGGGCCAGGGCGGCAGCCGCCGCCCGCAGCAGCACGGCCCGATGAAGACCCGCCACCGGCGCTCACCCCTTCCGCTCGCTCGGCTACCCCCGTGCACGTTGTCCGGTGCACTCGTCCCTCCAGTCAACGCCGGTCAATCCCGCCTGATGCGTGTCGCCGTCAGTGTTCACCCGTTCGGGGCCGCCCCGAAGCTGACGGCGGGGAACCGGGCCCGCGCAGCGGAACGGCCCGCCACCCCTCGCAGGGGTGGCGGGCCGTCGACCGGGCCGTGCGTCAGCGCCTGCGCACTCCTGCGGCGAGCTCACCGGCGAGCGCCCGGACACCGTCCAGCGCCGCGGCCTCGTCCTCGCCGGCCTCCAGGATCCGCTTCACGAACGCCGACCCCACGATCACCCCGTCCGCGAACCGGGCGACCTCCGCCGCCTGCTCCGCGTTCGAGACCCCGAGACCGACGCACACCGGCAGGTCGGTGGTGGCCCGGGTGCGGGCGACGAGGTCCTCGGCCAGCGATCCGACCGCCGACCGGGTGCCGGTCACGCCCATCACCGCGGCCGCGTACACGAAGCCGCTGCCCGCGGCCGTGACCTCGGCCAGCCGCGCGTCCTTGCTGCTGGGGGCGACCACGAACACGGTGTCCAGCCCGTGCGCGTCCGCCGCCTTGCGCCACTCCTCGGACTCCTCCACCGGCAGGTCCGGCAGGATGCAGCCCGCCCCGCCCGCCGCGGCGAGGTCGGCCGCGAAGCGCGCCACCCCGTAGCGGTCGACCGGGTTCCAGTACGTCATCACCAGCACCGCCGTCCCGGGGTGCGCGGCGGCGACCTCCTGGACGGTGCGCAGCACGTCCTTGATCCGCACCCCGCCCCGCAGCGCGATGTCGTCGGCGGTCTGGATGACGGCGCCGTCCAGGACCGGGTCGGAGTGCGGCAGTCCGATCTCGACGACGTCGCAGCCGCCCTCGATCAGTGCGTCGACCGCCCGGATCCCGCCCTCGACGGTGGGGAACCCGGCCGGGAGGTAGCCGATCAGCGCGGCCCGGCCGTCGGCCTTGGCGCCGGCCAGGACTCCGCTCAGCTTGCTGGCACTCGGCTTCGAAGCCATGATCACTTGCCCCCCTCGGCCCGGTCGCCGGCCGGCTCGTCGTACAGCCCGAAGTACTGGGCCGCGGTGTGCATGTCCTTGTCGCCGCGCCCGGAGAGCGAGACCAGGATGGTCGCCTCCGGCCCGAGCTCGCGGCCCAGGTCCAGGGCCCCGGCGAGGGCGTGGGCGCTCTCGATGGCCGGGATGATGCCCTCGGTGCGGGACAGCAGCCGCAGCGCCTGCATGGCCGCGTCGTCCGTCACCGGCCGGTACTCGGCCCGTCCGGTGTCCTTCAGCCAGGCGTGCTCCGGGCCGACGCCCGGGTAGTCGAGCCCGGCCGAGATGGAGTGCGACTCGACGGTCTGCCCGTCCTCGTCCTGCAGGACGTACGTGCGGGAGCCGTGCAGCACCCCCGGGTCGCCCTTGGTCAGGGTGGCGGCGTGCTTGGGGGTGTCGGCGCCCTCGCCGGCCGCCTCGCAGCCGATCAGTCGCACCCCGGCGTCCGGGATGAACTCGTGGAAGATGCCCATCGCGTTGGAGCCGCCGCCGACGCACGCGACGACCGCGTCGGGCAGCCGCCCGGTGCGGTCGAGCACCTGCTGCCGGGCCTCGACGCCGATGATCCGGTGGAAGTCGCGGACCATCATCGGGAAGGGGTGCGGACCGGCGACGGTCCCGAACAGGTAGTGGGTGGAGTCGACGTTGGCGACCCAGTCGCGGAAGGCCTCGTTGATGGCGTCCTTGAGCGTCCGGCTGCCGGACTTGACGGCGATCACCTCGGCGCCGAGCATCCGCATCCGGGCGACGTTGAGCGCCTGGCGCTCGGTGTCGACCTCGCCCATGTAGATGGTGCAGTCGAAGCCGAACAGGGCGCAGGCGGTGGCGGTGGCCACACCGTGCTGGCCGGCACCGGTCTCGGCGATGATCCGGGTCTTGCCCATCCGCCTGGTGAGCAGGGCCTGGCCCAGCACGTTGTTGATCTTGTGCGAGCCGGTGTGGTTGAGGTCCTCGCGCTTGAGCAGGATCCGCGCGCCGCCCGCCTCGGCGGAGAAGCGGTGCACGTCGGTCAGCGGGCTGGGTCGGCCGGTGTAGTCCTTCAGCAGCCCGTCGAGCTCGGCGGCGAAGGCCGGGTCGGCCTTGGCCTTCTCGTACTCCTCGGCGACCTGTTCGACCGCGGCGACCAGCGCCTCGGGGATGAAGCGGCCGCCGTACGCGCCGAAGTAGCCGCGGGCGTCCGGCACCTGGGCGCCGGGCAGGTAGTCCTTCTCGGACATGGTGGTTTCCCTTGCGGAGATGGATGACGGTGACGTCTGATCGGCTGGGTTCAGCCGTGCGTCACGCGCCATCGCCGCCCCGGCACCTGGCCCGGTTCGCAGCCGATCACGTACCGCACCCGGCGCCCCAGCACCCGGCGTGCGGGCGCGCGGCAGCCGCGCGGGCGGCAGCCGGGGGCGAGTCGGGTGGCGATCTTCATCCGGGCCGCGTCAGTCCTTGTGCCGGACGGCGGGGTGGGCGCCGGCCGCGACCAGGTCGGCGACCGCGGCCCGCGGGTCCTTGCCGGTCACCAGCGACTCGCCGACCAGCACCGCGTCGGCGCCGAGGTTGGCGTAGTTGATCACGTCCAGCGGGCCGCGCACACCGGACTCGGCGACCTTGACGACGCCGTCCGGGATGGCGTGCACCACGTTCTCGAACGTGCTGCGGTCGACCTCCAGGGTCTTCAGGTTGCGGGCGTTGACGCCGATGATCCGCGCCCCGGCGTCCACCGCACGCTTGATCTCGTCCTCGTCGTGCACCTCGACCAGCGGGGTGAGGCCGATCGACTCGGCGCGCTCGATCAGCGACACCAGGGCCGGCTGCTCCAGGGCGGCGACGATCAGCAGCGCGAGGTCGGCGCCGTGGGCGCGGGCCTCCCACAGCTGGTAGGCGGTGACGATGAAGTCCTTGCGCAGCACCGGGGTGTCCACCGCGGCGCGGACCGCGTCCAGGTCGGCGAGCGACCCGCCGAAGCGGCGCTGCTCGGTCAGCACGCTGATCGCGGCGGCACCGCCGGCCGCGTAGTCGCGGGCCAGGGCGGCCGGGTCGGCGATCGAGGCCAACGCACCCTTGGACGGGCTGGAGCGCTTCACCTCGCAGATCACCCGGACCCCGTCGCCCCTGAGGGCGGCGACGCCGTCCTTGGCTTCCGGGGCCTTGGCCGCGAGCGCCTTGAGCTCGTCAAGGGAGACGCGCGCCTGCCGCTCGGCGAGGTCCTCGCGGACCCCTTCGATGATCGAGTCGAGCACACTCACTCAGGAGCCCCCATCATTTCTGCTGGTTCGCCAGCGCGAGCCGGACGGGCGGGGGCCCGTCGGCACTTCGATGGTATCGGCACCCGGCACGCGCAGCGCATCCGCCCGGTACGCGTCTCGCGGAACGGGACGTTCCGTTCGAGGGCTCCCAACTGCGGCTTCACCGGCCCTCCACCGGCTTCCCGCCGGTCCCGGGGGCCACCGACCGGGGCGTTCAGACCACCGGCGGTGCCAGCCCCGCCCCGATCGACAGGTTGCGCACCACCTCGAACACCAGCACCAGCAGGCCGATCAGTGCCCAGCGCCGGGCCCCGACCGAGACCCGGACCGGCGGCCCGAGGGTCAGCGCCGCCCAGCTCCAGCGCAGCCACAGCACCCCCAGCACACCGAACAGCAGGACGGCCACCGCGTTGTCGTGCAGCGCGCCGGTGAGGTCCCCGTGGGCCAGCGCGTGGACGCAGCGCAGGCCCCCGCAGCCGGGGCACCACCAGCCGGTGGCGGTCAGGAAGGGGCAGTCGGGGTAGTGCCCGGGGGCGTTCGGGTCCACCACCGCGACGTACCCGGCGGGGACGGCCACCGCCGCCAGCGCGGCCAGCGGCGGGCCCATCCGGCGCAGCACGGGCGGCGGGGCGGAGGCGGTGGGAGCGGCGTTCACGCCCCGATTGTGCCCGTGCCGGGCCCGGACAGAACGAAACGGCGGGCGTGGCGCGCCCGCCGTTCGGGTGTACGAATCCTCAGGTGCACGGAGTCCGCGCGGAGCCCGTACGGGAGGACCGGGAGTACCGGCCGTCGTCAGGCGGCGACGGTCGCGCGGGACTCCAGGGCCGCCTTGCGCGCCGCGGTCTGCTCCTCGACCGACTTGTAGACGTTGGTGCTGGGCTGCTTGCCCATGCCCGCCATCGACATGGCCTTGCCGACGATGCCGCCCACGAGGACGACCGCCAGACCGGCCCAGACCAGCAGCGGCGACGGCAGGATCATCGCGACACCCGCGATGCCGAAGCCGGCGAAGGAGATGACGACGCCGGTCCAGGCGGCGGGGTTGTGGCCGTGTGCAGCTGCTGACATCGATGGTGCTCCTAGGCTCTCGGGGCCCGGCCGGGCCTGCGGGGCCGCCGGCGGGTTGACGGGTTCCATTGTGCCGGGCCACACACGGGCGGCCCAAAGCGGGTGGCCCGTCTATCGCGTCACACCCCGTCGGTCGGGGCGGCGGGGTGCGGGGGTCTCAGACCGCGGTCGGGTCCTCGCCGCGGTCCAGGGCCTTCCACAGGTCACCGGGGGTGTCGGCCTTCGCCGGCGCCTTGCGGGTCGGCGCCTCGTAGCGGCTGCCCATGGCCGGCCAGCCGCGGCCGAAGCGCAGGGTGATCAGGCCCGCCGCGGCCAGCAGCAGCCCGCCGGCCAGGGCGACCCAGGGCCAGGCGGTGTGCGACACCTCGGTGGCGGTCGTGCCGGCCAGCGCCAGCTTGCCGGAGGCGGCGGAGTCCAGCGCGGCGGTGTCCGAGGCCCCGGCCACCGAGGCGGCGGCCGCGCCCAGCCCGGCCAGCAGGGTCAGCGCGCCCACCGCGAGCCGCCCGACGCCGCGCACCGCGAACACCGCGACGGCCGCGGCCAGGCCCACCAGGGCCAGTCCGCCGGGCAGTTCGGAGATCCTGCCGCCGGTGACGGACACGTCCAGGGTGCCGGCCCGGCCCTCGGCCCAGACCCGCCCGGCCGCGGTCAGCACCAGCACGGCGCTCAGCACGGTCAGCAGCAGCATCACGCCGAGGGTGCGGCGGCCGGCGGCGGGCGTGGCGGGAGCGGTGGCGGCGGGCGCGGGGGTGGGGTCTGCAGCGGTCACCCGTCCACTATCCCCCGGGCCGCGCGCTACGCCGTACCCGGGGTGGGGAACTCGTCCGTCCGCAGCACCACCGTGCGCCCGCCCAGCGGCAGGAACAGGTCGTTGCCGAAGGGCACCCGCTCGGCCTCCCGGTACACCCCGCCGGGGGAGGGCGCGGTGTGCACGGTGCAGACGGCGGCCGCCGGGTCGACCACCACGTACAGCGGCACGCCGCTCTCCGCGCAGGCCCGGGCCCAGGCGTGGTCACGGCCCGGGTGCGACACCTCCAGCACCGCCTCCACGTCGGAGGCGGCGTACCGGCCCCGGGCGTGGTGGACGGCGTCCGGGGCGATCACCGTGAGGTCCGGGGCAAGCGGGCCGTGCGCGGCCGGGAAGTCGACCAGGACCTGGGACAACACCCGCCCCCGGCCCGCGAGTTCGTCCCTGATCCGCACGGCGGCGGCGAGCACGACCTCCCAGCGCAGCTCGTCGTACGGCACCTCGGCCATCCCGGCCGCCTCCTCACGCCTCAGGACAGTTCCGGCCTCCGCAGCGTATTGGCGGTGGCGACGGCCCGCAGCACGGCGGCCGCCTTGTTGCGGCACTCGGTGTCCTCGCCGTGCGGGTCGGAGTCGGCGACCACACCCGCGCCCGCCTGTACGTACGCGGTGCCGTCGCGCAGCACCGCGGTGCGGATCGCGATCGCGGTGTCCGAGTCCCCGGCGAAGTCCAGGTAGCCCACGCAGCCGCCGTAGAGTCCGCGCCGGGTCGGCTCCAGCTCCTCGATGATCCGCATCGCCCGGGGCTTGGGCGCGCCGGAGAGGGTGCCGGCCGGGAAGCAGGCGGTCAGCACGTCGAAGGCGCTCCGCCCGGGGGCGACCCTGCCGGTCACCGTCGAGACGATGTGCATCACGTGGCTGTAGCGCTCGATCTGCATGAAGTCGACCACCTCGACGCTGCCCGGCTCGCAGACCCGCCCCAGATCGTTGCGGCCGAGGTCGACCAGCATCAGGTGCTCCGCCCGCTCCTTGGGGTCGGCGAGCAGCTCGGCGGCCAGCGCCGCGTCCTCGTGCGGGGTCGCGCCGCGGTGCCGGGTCCCGGCGATCGGATGCAGCATCGCCTCGCCGTCGGCGACCTTGACCAGCGCCTCCGGGCTGGAGCCGACCACGTCGAAGCCGCCCTCGGCGCCGCCGTCCGGGCCGGGGAAGCGGAACAGGTACATGTACGGGCTGGGGTTGGTGGTGCGCAGCACGCGGTAGACGTCCAGCGCGGAGGCCGGGCAGGGCGCCTCGAAGCGCTGCGAGGGCACCACCTGGAAGGCCTCGCCGGCCCGGATCCGCTCCTTGACCTCCTCGACGGCGGCCCGGTACGGCGCCCCGCCGAACGGCGAACGCACCTCGCCGGGGCCGGCCGGGGTGAAGGTCGCCAGGCCCGGGTCGACCGGCTTCAGCAGATCGGCCTCCATCGCGTCCAGCCGGGCCACCGCGTCCGCGTAGGCCTCGTCCACGCCGCTGGCCAGGTCGTTGTGGTTGACGGCGTTGGCGATCAGCAGCACCGTGCCGTCCAGGTGGTCGAGCACCGCGAGGTCGGTGGCGAGCAGCATGGTCAGCTCGGGCAGCCGGAGGTCGTCCGGATTGAGGTCGGGCAGCTTCTCCAGGCGGCGGACGATGTCGTAGCCGAGGTAGCCGACCAGGCCGCCGGTCAGCGGCGGCAGGCCGTCGTCGGCGCGGCGCGGGGTGTGCAGTGCCGCCAGCGCGGCGCGCAGCACCTCCAGCGGGTCGCCGTCGGTGGGGATGCCCACCGGCGGGGTGCCGAGCCAGCGGGCGCCGCCGTCCGGGCCGGCCGTCAGCACGGCGGCGCTGTGCACGCCCACGAAGGAGTAGCGCGACCAGACGCCCTGCTCGGCGGACTCCAGCAGGAAGGTGCCGGGCCGCTCCTCGGCGAGACCGCGGTAGAGGCCGATCGGGGTGAGGCCGTCCGCGAGGAGCCTGCGGGTGACGGGGATGACCCGGGTGTCGACGGCGAGCTTGCGGAAGGCTTCGAGGTCCATGCGGGGCGGCACCTTCTGGAGTTCGGGCGGGTTCTGGGATCAGCCGAGCGGGAGCACGTCGGCGTCGAAGCAGGTGCGGTCGCCGGTGTGGCAGGCCGCGCCGGTCTGGTCGACCTTGACCAGCAGGGTGTCGCCGTCGCAGTCGAGGGCCACCGACTTGACCGCCTGGGCGTGACCGGAGGTGTCCCCCTTCACCCAGTACTCGCGGCGGCTGCGGCTCCAGTAGGTGCAGCGGCCGGTGGTGAGCGTGCGGTGCAGCGCCTCGTCGTCCATCCAGCCCAGCATCAGCACCTCACCGGTGTCGTACTGCTGCGCGATGGCCGGGAGCAGGCCGTCCCCGGTGCGCTTGAGGCGGGCGGCGATCGCCGGGTCGAGGGCGGTGGTGCCGGGAGCGGCGGGTGTGGTGGACATGGGGCCATTGTGTCAGTCCGGCCACGGCCGCCGGACGGCGCGACCGGTTCGCGGACGGCCCGTACGGAGGGACTTTCCGCCAACCGCCTGCCGGGTGGGGCCCGGCTGGGCCATCCTCGGCCCATGACCTCCGAGCAGCAGCCGCCCGAAGCCGCCGCCTCCCGTCCGTCCCGGGGCCTGGCGATCACCGTCGCCGCCGTCCTGGCCGTGCTGCTCGCGGTGGTGGCCACCGCGCTGCTCTGGCCCGAGGACGCCCCCGGGCCGGCAGCCGCCCCGCCCCCGCCCTCCCCCACGGCCACCCCGACGCCCACCCCGACCCCCACGCCCACCCCCACGAGGCCGCAACCCCCTTACGCCTTCTTCCCCGTGGGCACCTGCTTCGACCACCCCCAGCTCAGCCCGGTGATCACCAAGGCCGAGGAACGCCCCTGCACCACCCCCCACGACGGCGAGGTCATCGCCGACCTCAAGCTCCCCGACGGGCTCAGCGGCGAGATCCCCATCGCCCTCGCCATGCGCGACGGCTGCAAGGACGCCGACGCCACCGCCAAGGCCCACCAGGGCGACGGAAAGTCCTACTATCCCCGCCAGTTCGGCCCCGCCACGGCCAACTACCAGCAGGGCTGGCGCGACTACACCTGCACCCTCACCGCGGGCAGCAAGCAGGGCGCGCCCAAGCTCACCGGCCCGTTGCACCCGTAGAACCTGCTCCTGTTCCCCCTCATCCCTCATCCGACCCTAGGCTGACGACATGTCGAACCACGCCCTCGCCGAACGCCACCGTCTCGCCGAACTCCTCACCGCCGCCGGGCCGGACGCCCCCACCCTGTGTGCCGGATGGACCACCCGGGACCTCGCCGCCCACCTGGTGATCCGCGAGCGCCGCGCCGACGCGGCGCCCGGCATCCGGATCGGTGCCCTGGCCGGCTGGACCCGGCGCGTGCAGGACGGCTACGCCGAGCGGCCGTACGAGGACCTGGTCCGGCTGTTCCGCGCCGGGCCCCCGGTCTACTCCCTGTTCGCCCTCCCCGGCGCCGACGAGGCCGCCAACACCGTCGAGTACTTCGTCCACGCCGAGGACGTCGCCCGGGCCGGCGACGACTGGACCGCCCGGCCCGTCCCGCCCGGCCGCTCCGAGGCCCTCTGGCGCCGGCTGCCCCTCCTCGCCCGCTTCGAGGCCGGCCGCCACTCCCCCGTCCGCCTCACCCTCGCCCGCCCCGACGGCCGGTCCCTCACCGTCGGCCCCGCCGGCGCCCCCACCGTCCACCTCACCGGCGAACCGGCCGAACTCGTCCTCTTCGCCTACGGCCGCGGCGCCCGCACCACCCTCACCGTCGACGGCCCCCCGGACGCCGTCGAGGCCCTCCGCCACGTCCTGCCGCTGCCGTAGCCCCCCGCGCAGGAAGCCGGCCGGGCCGACTTCCTGCGCGGAAACGTTCCAACCCGCCTGGGGGGGGCGAGCCGGTTCGGGCCGCGGAAGAGGAAGGTGGCCTCGCGGGGGGGGAGCCGAGGCCGGGCAGCGCCGTCAGGACCCAGCCGAGGCCCGTGCCGAGGCCGCCGTGCGGCCCGGTGCCCGGCGGCCTCCCTGATGTGGGCCGAGACCGCGATCTCGCCCTCCGGGTCCAGGTCGTCCCTGGTCCCGACGGGTCCCAGCCACCCCGCGCAGGACGTGCGGATGTCAGTGCCCGGGTGCAGACTCGCAGATGGCCGGGGAGGGGCGTGTGCGCGCCCGACGGGACTGTCCCGGTCACTCTCCGTCGAAGGAGCACCAGCTCATGCTCACCACCGACTTCCCCGTCGGCTCGCCCTGCTGGATCGACCTGGGCAGCCCGAACGTCTCCGCCACCGCCGACTTCTACGGCCAGGTCTTCGGCTGGACGTTCCAGCCCGTCCCCGAGGCCGGCGGCTACGGCTTCCTGCAGCTGGCCGGGAAGCGGGTCGCGGCGCTCGGCAACCTCGACACCGACGCGCGGCCCGCCTGGACGACGTACTTCCGCACCGCCGACGTGGACACCACCGTCAAGGCCGCCGAGCAGTCCGGCGCCACGGTCCGCGTGCCGCCGATGGACGTCATGCAGGAGGGCCGGTTCGCGGCGCTCACCGACCCGCAGGGCGCCGAGTTCGCCCTGTGGCAGGCGGGGAACACCCGGGGGCTGGACTCCGTCTCCGAGCCGAACACCCTGGTCTGGGCCGAGCTGCACACCTCCGACCTGGAGGGCGCCTTCGCCTTCTACCAGGGGCTGTTCAACTGGCGGGTCGAGGTCTTCGAGCCGACCCCGGGCATGAGCTACCGGGTGGTCTCCACCTCCGAGGGCGACCAGCAGCAGACCAGCTTCGGCGGCATCGCCCCGACGATGGGCGAGGGCCAGCCCCCCTCCTGGACGCCGTACTTCGCCGCCGCGGACGTGGACGCGCTGGTCGGCAGGGCGACGGCGGCCGGCGGCTCGGTGCTGATGCCGGCCGAGGACGTGGAGAACGTCGGCCGGATCGCCTGGCTGGCCGACCCGAACGGCGCCCCGTTCGCCCTGATCAAGGGCGAACCGCAGGAGTCCTGAGCAGGAACAGGGCCCGCTGCGGCAGCAGCGGGCCCTCGGCGCAGGACGTGATCACCGGCACGAATCACCGGCACCGGATCACCGGCACCGGATCAGGAACCGGGTCACCGGACCGGGTGCCCGGCCTCCCGCAACGCGTCCTTGACCTCGCCGATCCGCAGGTCCCCGAAGTGGAAGACGCTGGCCGCCAGCACCGCGTCCGCACCCGCCTCGACGGCCGGCGCGAAGTCACCGAGCTTGCCCGCCCCTCCGGAGGCGATCACCGGCACCGAGACGGCCTTGCGGACGGCCCGGATCATCTCCAGGTCGTAGCCGTCCTTGGTGCCGTCCGCGTCCATCGAGTTGAGCAGGATCTCGCCCGCCCCCAACTCGGCGGCGCGGCCCGCCCATTCGACGGCGTCCAGGCCGGTGCCCTGCCGCCCGCCGTGGGTGGTGACCTCGTAGCCCGAGGCGGTCTCGGTGCCCTCGGGGCAGCGCCGGGCGTCCACCGACAGCACCAGCACCTGCCGCCCGAACCGCTGGGCGATCTCGCGGATCAGCTCGGGCCGGGCGATGGCCGCGGTGTTGACGCCGACCTTGTCCGCGCCGGCCCGCAGCAGCTTGTTCACGTCCTCGACGGCCCGGATGCCGCCGCCGACAGTGAGCGGGATGAACACCTGCTCGGCGGTGCGCCGCACCACGTCGTAGGTGGTCTCGCGGTCGCCGGAGGAGGCGGTGATGTCGAGGAAGGTCAGCTCGTCGGCGCCCTCGGCGTCGTAGAGCTTGGCCATCTCGACCGGGTCGCCGGCGTCGCGCAGGTTCTGGAAGTTGACGCCCTTGACCACCCGCCCCGCGTCGACGTCCAGGCAGGGGATGACACGTACTGCAAGGGTCACGGCTGATTGCCTTCCGGGGCTTCCAGGGTCTTTGCCAGCCCGGTGCGGTACGCGTCGATCTCGACCTCGACCATCATCCGGGAGTCGATCAGCCCGTCGACCACCACCATGGTGGCCACCGGGCGTGCGGCGACGAAGAGTTCGCGGTGGGCGCGGCCCACCTCCTCGGCGTCGCGGGCGTGGGTGATGTACATCCGGGTGCGGACCACGTCGTCCGCGGTCAGACCGTACGCGGCCAGGGCCCGGAGCCCCACGCCGAACGCGGCGAGGGTCTGCCGGTACGGGTCGCCCTCGTGCTCGATCCGGCCGTCCACCCAGGCGGTGGATCCGGCCACGTGCACGTGGTCGCCCGCGGCGACCGCCCGGGAGTAGCCGAACTCCTCCTCCCAGGGGGAGAAACCGGCGATCCGGCCGCGTACGATCCGACCATCGGTCATCCGGAAACCGCCTCCAGGGCCTCTTCGAGGGTGAACTTCTGCTCGTAGAGTGCCTTGCCCACGATGGCGCCCTCGACACCCTCGCCGACGAGAGTGGCGATGGCGCGCAGGTCGTCCAGCGAGGAGACGCCGCCGGAGGCGACCACCGGGCGGTCGGTGGCGCCGCAGACGTCGCGCAGCAGCTGCAGGTTGGGGCCGGTCAGGGTGCCGTCGCGGTTGACGTCGGTGACGACGTAGCGGGCGCAGCCCTCCTGGTTCAGCCGCTCCAGCACGTCGAAGAGCTGGCCGCCGTCGCGGGTCCAGCCGCGGCCGCGCAGGGTGGTGCCGACCACGTCCAGCCCGACGGCGATCTTGTCGCCGTGCTCGGCGATGACCTTGGCGACCCACTCGGGGGCCTCCAGGGCGGCGGTGCCGAGGTTGACCCGGGTGCAGCCGGTGGCGAGCGCGCGGGCGAGCGACTCGTCGTCGCGGATGCCGCCGGACAGCTCGACCTTGATGTCCAGCTGACCGGTGACCTCGCGCAGCAGCTCGTAGTTGCTGCCGGTGCCGAAGGCGGCGTCCAGGTCGACCAGGTGCAGCCACTCGGCGCCGGCGTTCTGCCAGGCGAGGGCGGCGGCGAGCGGCTCGCCGAAGGAGGTCTCGGTGCCGGAGGCGCCCTTGACCAGGCGGACGGCCTGGCCGTCCCGGACGTCGACGGCAGGCAGCAGTTCCAGGCGGCTGTTCAGGCTCATCAGTTGCAACTCTCAGACGGTCAGAGGGTGTTGACCCAGTTGGTCAGCAGGGCGGCACCGGCGTCGCCGGACTTCTCGGGGTGGAACTGGGTGGCCCACAGCGGGCCGTTCTCGACGGCGGCGACGAACGGCTGCCCGTGGGTGGCCCAGGTGACCAGCGGCGGGTTGATCCGCGCGCTGTGGGTCTCCAGCTCCCAGTGCCGCACCCCGTAGGAGTGCACGAAGTAGAAGCGGGTCTCCGGGTCCAGGCCGGCGAACATCCGGCTGCCCTCGGGCACGTCCACCGTGTTCCAGCCCATGTGCGGGACGACCGGGGCGTCCAGCGGCTCGACGGTGCCGGGCCACTCGTCGCAGCCGGGCGTCTCGACGCCGTGCTCGACGCCCTTCTCGAAGAGGATCTGCATGCCGACGCAGATGCCCATGACCGGGCGGCCCCCGGCCAGTCGGCGGCCGATGATCCAGTCCCCGCGGACCGACTTCAGCCCGCGCATGCAGGCCTCGAAGGCGCCCACTCCGGGGACGAGCAGGCCGTCCGCGGCCATCGCGGTGTCGTAGTCGGAGCTGACCGTGACGTTCGCCCCGGTCCGTTCCAGGGCGCGCTGCGCGGAGCGGAGGTTGCCGGAGCCGTAGTCGAGGACGACGACGTTCTTGCCCATGTTCAGGTGTCCAGTCTCTCTACAGGGCCGGGCGGTTCTACAGGCGCATGAGGCCGGAGCCCAGGCACATCACTGCGCCGATGGCCAGCACCAGGATGACGCCCTTCGGCAGCTTCTGCTTCCAGAAGGAGATCACTCCGCCGGCCAGGAAGAGGCCGACGAAGAGGAGGATCGTGGCGGACTTGCTCACAGCGCACCCTTGGTCGAGGGGAGGATTCCGGCCGCGCGCGGGTCGCGCTCGGCGGCGTAGCGCAGCGCCCGGGCCAGCGCCTTGAACTGGCACTCCACGATGTGGTGGGCGTTGCGCCCGTACGGGACGTGCACGTGCAGGGCGACCTGGGCCTGGGCCACGAACGACTCCAGGATGTGCCGGGTCATCGTGGTGTCGTAGCTGCCGATCATCGGCGCCATGCCCTCGGGCTCGGTGTGCACCAGGTAGGGCCGGCCGGAGAGGTCGACGGTGACCTGGGCGAGCGACTCGTCCAGCGGCACCGTGCAGTTGCCGAAGCGGTAGATGCCGACCTTGTCGCCGAGCGCCTGCTTGAAGGCGGCGCCGAGCGCGAGGGCGGTGTCCTCGATGGTGTGGTGGGTGTCGATGTGCAGGTCGCCGTCGGTCTTGACGGTGAGGTCGAACAGACCGTGGCGGCCGAGCTGGTCGAGCATGTGGTCGTAGAAGCCGACGCCGGTGGAGATGTCGGTCTTGCCGGTGCCGTCGAGGTCCATCTCGACCAGGACGGAGGTCTCCTTGGTGGTGCGCTCGACGCGTCCGATGCGGGACATGGGGTGGTTACAGCTCCTGACTGGCAGCGCGCGCGGAGCGAGCTCGATCAAGGGTGGGGGTGGGCCTGGGCCCCTCCTGTCCGATGGCGGGCGAGGAGGGAGGGAGGGCGGTTCGGACGGCGTCCAGGAAGGCGTCGTTCTCGGCGGGCGTGCCGGCGGTGACGCGCAGCCACCCGGGGACGCCGTTGTCACGGACCAGGACACCCTGGTCGAGGATGGCCTGCCAGACGGCGTGGGTGTCGGCGAAGCGGCCGAACTGGACGAAGTTGGCGTCCGAGTCGGTCACCTCCAGGCCCATCGCGCGCAGCGCGTCCACCAGCCGGTCGCGCTCCTGCTTGAGCCGGCCGACGTACCCGAGCAGGGTGTCGGTGTGCTCCAGGCAGGCCAGCGCGGTGGCCTGGGTGACGGCCGACAGGTGGTACGGCAGGCGCACCAGCTGGACGGCGTCGACGACGGCCGGGTCGGCGGCCAGGTAGCCCAGGCGCAGGCCGGCGGCGCCGAAGGCCTTGGACATGGTGCGGCTGACGACCAGGTTGGGGCGGCCCTCGACCAGCGGCAGCAGGGAGGCGCGGTGCGAGAACTCGACGTACGCCTCGTCCACCACCACCAGGCTGGGCCGGGCGGCCTGCGCGGCCTCGTACAGCCGCAGCACGGTGTCGGCGGACACCGCCGTCCCGGTCGGGTTGTTCGGCGAGCAGATGAAGACCACGTTCGGCCGGTGCTCGGCGATGGCGGCGAGCGCCGCGTCGACGTCGATGGTGAAGTCGTCGTGGCGCGGGCCGGAGATCCAGGCGGTGCCGGTGCCCCGGGAGATCAGCGCGTGCATCGAGTACGAGGGCTCGAAGCCGAGGGCGCTGCGGCCGGGGCCGCCGAAGGTCTGCAGCAGCTGCTGGAGGACTTCGTTGGAGCCGTTGGCGGCCCACACCTGCTCGCGCGCGACCGGGAAGCCGGTGGTGCGGGTCAGGTAGGCGGCGAGGCCTTCGCGCAGCTCGACCGCGTCCCGGTCGGGGTAGCGGTTGAGGTCGCGGGCGGCCTCGGCGACGCGCTCGGCGATCCGGGCGACCAGCTCCTCGGGCAGCGGGTACGGGTTCTCGTTGGTGTTCAGCTGGACGGGGACGTCCAACTGCGGTGCGCCGTACGGGGACTGGCCGCGCAGCTCGTCCCGGATGGGCAGGTCGTCGATGCGAGTCGTACGAATGGTCACGAGCCGGGAACCGTCCAGTCGAAGCGCGCCTTGATGGCGTCCCCGTGTCCGGGGAGGTCCTCGGCGTCGGCCAGGGTGACCACGTGCGCGGCGACCTCCGCCAGCGCGTCCCGGTCGTACTCGACGACCTGGACGCCGCGCAGGAAGGTCTGCACCGACAGCCCGGAGGAGTGGCAGGCGCAGCCGCCGGTCGGCAGCACGTGGTTGGAGCCGGCCGCGTAGTCGCCCAGCGAGACCGGGGTCCAGCGGCCGATGAAGATCGCGCCGGCGTTGACGACCCGGGCCGCCACCGCGTGCGGGTCGCGGGTCTGGATCTCCAGGTGCTCGGCCGCGTACGCGTTGACCACGGCGAGGCCCTGGGTCAGGTCGTCGACCAGGATGATGCCGGACTGCCGGCCGCCCAGCGCCTCGGCGACCCGCTCGGTGTGCTTGGTCCGCGCGACCTGCACGGCAAGCTCGGCCTCGACCGCGTCGGCCAGCTCCGGGGAGTCGGTGACCAGCACCGAGCCGGAGGTCGGGCCGTGCTCGGCCTGGCTGATCAGGTCGGCGGCGACGTCGCTGGGCAGCGCGCTGTCGTCGGCGAGGACGGCGATCTCGGTCGGGCCGGCCTCGGAGTCGATGCCGATCCGGCCGGCGAACAGCCGCTTGGCGGCGGCCACGTAGATGTTGCCGGGGCCGGTGACCATGTTGACCGGCGCGCACTCCTCGGTGCCGAGGGCGAACATCGCCACCGCCTGGGCGCCGCCGACGGAGTAGACCTCGTCCACGCCGAGCAGGGCGCAGGCCGCCAGGATCGTCGGGTGGACCCGGCCGCCGAACTCCTTCTGCGGCGGGGAGGTGACCGCGATGCCCTTGACGCCCGCCTCCTGGGCCGGCACCACGTTCATCACCACGGAGGACGGGTAGACCGCCAGGCCGCCCGGCACGTACAGGCCGACCCGCTCGACCGGCACCCAGCGCTGGGTGACCGTGCCGCCCGGCACCACCTGGGTGGTGTGCCCGGTGCGGCGCTGGTCGGCGTGCACGGCCCGGGCCCGGCGGATCGACTCCTCCAGCGCGGCCCGCACCCGCGGGTCCAGCGTCTCCAGGGCGGCGGTCAGCTGCTCGGCCGGGACGCGGGTGGACTCCAGCCGGACGCCGTCGAAGCGCTCGGTGATCTCGATCAGCGCCGCGACCCCGCGATGGCGTACGTCCTCGGCGATCGGCCGCACCTTCTCCAGAGCGGCCGCCACGTCGAACTCGGCACGGGGCAGCAGGTCACGCGGGTCGTCGAGCGAGCCGCGGAGGTCGATTCGAGAGATCACGCCACCCAGTGTAAGGAGTGGCCGGAACGGGTGGTCGCACATTTCAGTCCGTGATACGAAAGGCGAGACGACCGGGGGGACGGGAAAACATGGCGGAAAGCGCTCCAGAAAGCTGGACCGACACGGAACGGGCGCTCTGGGCGGCCTTCCGCGAGGGCGAGGTCTTCGACCTCCGGTGTGGCCGGAACGACATCGACGACCCCTTCGGGGACGCCGTCTGGGGCCCCGAGCGGACAGTGAGCGCCGAAGTGCTCGCCCACCTGCTGCTGGCCGGCCCGCGGCCCACCGCCGGGCGTGTCGCCTCACTGCGGATGAGCGGCGTGTACGTCACCGGTGCGCTCAACCTGGCCGGCGGCCACATCGACCGGTACGTCGAACTGCGCGGCTGCCGCTTCGAGCACAAGATCCTCATCTCGGAGGCCTCGGCGACCACCCTGCGCATGGTCGACTGCCTGGTCCCCCGCCTGGAGGCCTCCCGACTCTCCACCACCGGCGACCTCCACCTGGCCCGCTGCCGGATCCCCGACGGCATCCGGCTCACCGACGCCAAGATCGGCACCGACCTGCTGCTCAACCTGGCCGTCATCGGCGGCGACCGCTACGGCCGCGCGGTGTCCGCCGACGGGATCACCGTCCACCAGGACTTCGAGGCCGAACGCCTGGAGACCCGGGGCGAGTTGAGCGTCCGCACGGCCCGGATAGGCGGCCGGTTCTCGCTCCGTGGCGCCCAGTTGCACGCCGACCCGCAGAACCGGGTCTGCCTGAACGCCGTCCGGCTCAACGTCGGCCATACCCTCTACCTGACCAGCTCCGTCGACGGCGGCTGGTTCGGCTCCCGCAGCTACTACGGCTCCGGCTACGGCCAGAGCCCCCCACCCGACGCCCCCAGCACCCCGTTCCGCGCCTTCGGCCAGGTGCGGCTCTCCGACGCCCGCTTCGAGGCCGCGTGCCTGATCTCCGGAGAATTCCACCTGGAGGGTGACGACGAGGTCTCACTGCGCCGCATCCACACCCCCGAGCTCCGCTTCACCTGCAAGATCCGGCCCACCGGCACCGTCTCCCTCTCCCGCGCCCGGGTCGGCAACCTGGTCGACACCCCGGAGGCCTGGCCGCTCGGCAAGCACCTGCGGCTGACCGGCTTCGTCTACGAGAACCTCCGCCCGGTCGGCCCGTTCACCATCCGGCAGCGGATCGCCTGGCTGGAGGGCTCCGCCGTGGAGTTCCAGCCGGAGTCCTACGAGCAGCTCGCCGCCGCCCTGCGCCGTGACGGCGCCGACGACGACGCCCGCGAGGTGCTGTACGCCAAGCAGCGCCGCCGCCGCGAGACCCTTCCGCTGCCCGCCCGGATCTGGGGCCTGGTCCAGGACGTCACCGTCGGTTACGGCTACCGCCCCGGGCGCGCCGGCCTGTGGCTCCTGCTGGCCTGGGCGCTCGGCAGCATCTGGTTCGACACCCACCGCCCGGACCCGCTCAAGCCCGACGAGAAGCCGCACTGGAACGCGGTGCTCTACACCCTCAACCAGCTGCTGCCGATCATCGACCTCAACCAGGGCGCCTGGAACCCCGGCGGGACCGGCCAGTGGATCGCCGCCGGCCTGGTCGTGGTCGGCTGGCTGCTCGCCTCCACCGTCGTCGCGGGCGCCACCCGCCTCCTCCAACGCGGCTGAGTTCCACGAGAAGTCAGTCAGGCTGACTTCTCGTGCACAACCCGAAAAGCCAGGGTTTGATTGCAGCGGAATGCGTACATGTGGGCCCGAGGAGGACACGGGCCCACCCAGGATTGAGTGCCCGCCCGCCCACCCCTCCCAGGAACCACAGGTTCGGCGGCCCCTGCCAGAGATGGTCGGGCCGCCGAACCGGTTGGCGCACCTCACCCGCCTTGTCCACGAACACGACATCACCCGTGCGCCCCGGCCGAGGACGGCCGGGGCGCACGAAAGGTGCTCATCAGAACAGTGGTAACGGCCAAGGAATGGTCAACGCCACTGGGCAGGGACTGCCAGGCCGGCCGCTTGGAACCATCCCTACCTCCTGATCTGCTGTCAACGGGCCGCCGGCCTGAGGGATCCTCAGACCGGCCACCCTTCCGCTGTCAGTCGTCCCAGGACGTCACGGTCGGCTCCGGCCACTGCTCGGCCATGGCTGCCAGATCCGCCGGGAGCAGGGCGACAAGCAAGGCCCGACCTTCGGCGACGGCCTTCAACGCGGCTTGCCGGGCTTCGTCCTTGGTGTCGAACATGCCATTCCCCACAGTCTCGTTGTGGGGCGGTTCACCGACCTCCCCGACCCACTGCGACGCACCCGGCCACACCCGAACGTGGGTGAGCCGGGAAGGCTCCGGAAGCCCCGTGACACCCCGAGCTGCGGCTTCCTTGATCACGTCTTCGATGGTCATGCTTGGGCTCTCCTCATCTCGGCCAGCGCGGCGTCCAGTCGCGCGGAACGGACCACGGCGGAAAGGTCGGTGGCTGTGTGGGCGTAGTGCTCGGCTTCTTCCCGGGCGCCCTGGCGGTAGAGCACTGTGGCCAGTTGAGCGGTATCGATCGCCTTCGAGCGGGCCCGGTTGGAGGTCTGGGAGTCCACGGCTCGGCGGAGTCGGGACACCAGATCGGAAACAGGTCTCCCCTTGACCGTCGCGAGCAGGTAGAGCGCATGACCGGTCTCGCCGTGCAGTTTGTGCTCGGTGAAGTACCACATCCAGCGCGGCTCGCTACGGAGATCACTGACGCGGCTGTAGATCGACTCCGCGAGAGCGATCTGTCGCATGACCTCGGGTTCGTCACCCTGGACGGCGTACGCCTGGGCCTTGACCGCCGCGATCATCGCCAGTGCCGACAGGGGCACGTTGCCCATCGCCATGTCAGCCAGCGCGACAGCGTCCCTCGGCTTCCGCTCGGCAATCTCCTGGCGGGCAAGGCCGGTCGTGACGTGGCACAGCAGTCCGTCGTCGCCGGCCTCCTGAGCTGCCTTGATCCCGAGCCCGAACGTACTTCGCGCGGGCGCGCTCTGGCCCGCATCGAACGCCGACCACGCCGCCAGGTCCGCAAGATTGGCGATCTGGCCGCACAGCCGGTCACGCACGCGCGGTCCCATCGATGACTTGGTGAGGTCGACGGCGCTTCGTAGTTCACCGAAGGCCAGATGGCGCGTGGCGAGACCTCCGCTTCGCCGGTCCCACTCCTCCAGAGCGAAGGTTCGCTCTGCAATGTCGTCAACATCCTTCATGCTTAGGGATGATGGAGACGGCATCACGTCGGGCAGGATCGAGGCCAGGGAGACGGCCAAGAAGTCACGGCGCTTCGACTCACTCACCTCCTCACGGTCCCGCCGGGTCCGCTTCGGGAACAGTCCCAGCTCTGCGTTCGTGGCCACGCCGAAGACGCCACGCAGGGCATCACGGACGTCCGCGTCGGGCCAGCGGATCACGCCACGTTCTAATCGGCTGATCACATTGGCGTCAATCGCCGACTCACGGCCTGTCGCGGCCTTGATCCGGGCGTTCGCCCGGCTCGCGACCTCGCCCTGGGTCCACTCTCGCCCGAGACGAAGCCTTCGTAGAGCGTCGTTGGTCATCTGAGGCCCGTCTCTGCGGTGCCGTCGGTGAGGGCCAGACAGCCTAGTGAACTGCCTAGCGTCTGCCTACAGGATCGCCCTGTCCCTGCCCAGCCCGCAGGCGTTTGATGGTTCTCAGTCGCCCGGGGTGATGGACCGGTTACGCCGGTGCTGTCGGGAAGGCCCCCGGGCGGCGTCAGTGCAGCGTCGATCCCGCGCCTCGGTCGGGCCGGGTCCTACCCTCGCAACTCCCAACGGCTGGAGGCCGTATGTCCGTCGACGACCACTCAGCCATGTTGATGAGCCCCACCAACACCGCCTCGCTCCCGATGCCACAGGAATGGGACGTCGAACCGGAGCGGGCGGCCGTGCCGCCCGCCCGTCGTCTGATCCGGAGGATCGCCGAAGCGTGGCGGGTGCCCATGTCGGACGCTGCTCTGCGGGACGTGGAGCTGTGCGCTGGCGAGCTGTTGGCCAACGCCGTCGAGCACACCCACGCACGGTGCCGGGTCACGGTGCGGTGGACCGGCGAACGGCTTCGGGTGGAGGTCTCCGATTCGAGCCTGGCCCTTCCGGATCGGGAGACGGCGGAGGACACCGTCACGGGCGGCCGTGGCCTGCTCCTGGTCCAGGGACTCGCGCACTCCTGGGGCTGGCACCCGACCGGGCCGGGAAAGACCGTGTGGTTCGAGTGCGCGGCTGACCAGTTGATCACGGGCGGTCGACGCCTGGCCGTCCTCGTACACGCTGCCAACGACCAGGTCGCGAGCCGCTCGACGCGTTCGGCGTGACCCCGCGCACCTGCCCGGCCACCCCCCGGTGGCCGGGCAGGTGCCACAACCCGCAACCCCGAAATCAACCGAGGAACGGAGTTCGTATGGATGCACCCCGAGGATCCTTCGTCACCCTCGACGGCCTCAGCGCGAGCGGGAAGACCACCGTCGCCCCGCTGGTCGCCGCCTTCGTCAACGGCCTTCACCTCACGCACGATGCCCTGCCGACGTTCCCCCGCATGCGCGCAGAGGTGGATGCCACCGGCATCCTGCCAGCGCGGTTCCACTGGTGGCTGATGGCGAACCACCTCACCTCGGAGACGGCCCGAACACTCACGGAGAGCGGTCGGACAGTGGTGGTCGAGTCCTACTTCCCACGCACCATCGCCACGCACAGGGCCATGGGGCACGACTCCGCCCCGGAGTACCCGGACGGGGCCCTCATCCCGAATGTGCCGATCCTGCTGGAGGTGGACGAGCAGGTTCGCCAGGAGCGGCTCCATCGGCGGGCCGAGCGCGGGACGCTGAGCTACTGGCACCAGCGGGAGGAGCCCAACGTGGCCGAGAGCTCCCGCACCTACAGGGCCTTCGGCCTTCTTCGCGTGGACGGCACTGGCCGCACACCGGAGGAGGTGGCCCGCGCGATCGCCGATATCGTTCGCTCGCGCGTCCCGCACAGCATCGAGGAAGGCAACGGCCAATGACCGCAACTGAGTTCGAAGCAAAGATCCTCAACGTCGAGCCGGAGAAGATCCGCGCGTTGCTGGCCGAGGCGGGGGCCGAGCACGTGGCCGACCGGTTTCAGCGCCGCTACGTCTACGACATCCCCGATCGGCCCGGCTCGTGGGTCCGCCTTCGCGACACCGGCAGCGGCGTCACGCTTTGCGTCAAGGAGATCCACTCCGACGCGATCGACGGCGTGACCGAGACGGAGACCGCCGTCGGCGACTTCGACGCCACAAACACGCTCCTCGGCAAGCTCGGATACCAGCCGAAGGCGTACCAGGAGAACCGCCGGTCCTCCTGGACGCTGGACGGCGCGGCCATCGAGGTCGACGAGTGGCCGCTGATCCCCCCGTACCTGGAGATCGAGGGGAACAGCGCCGATCACGTCCACGCGACAGCACTCGCGCTCGGCCTCCCCCTGGCCGAACTGACGAGCGAGAACACGACCAAGGTCTACCGCCGGTACGGGATCGACATCGAGGCGATCCCCCGGCTCACCTTCGAGTAACAGGAGGCACGCCTTGTCAGCGACCCAACACCCGGCGATCCGGGTCGTCCGGGACAGGACCATCCGCATCAAGGTGATCGACGACTGCGGCTTGGCCTGCACGTTCTGCCACAACGAGGGAACCCCGGTCACCGCCGACAACCGGGGCCGGACACTTCTGCCCTTCGTCACGGGGCCCGGCAAGACCGGACGCGTGTCGATCTACAGCGAGACGAACGGCGTCGGCTTCCTCGCCGCGAAGATGGCCCCGGACATGTCCTTCCGGCGTGCGGTGCGGACCGTGACGAAGGCGTTCGGCGCCAACGAGGTCCACCTCACCGGGGGGGAACCCACCCTCCACACGGAGGTCTCCGCGCTGGTATCGGCGGTCACCGGCATGGGCCTCAGCGTCGGAATGACCAGCAACGGCGAGCGCGGCCGACAGGTGATGCCGGCCTGCTCAGCGGCGGGCCTCAACCGGGTCAACGTCTCCGTCTTCGGCACCACCGCTGAAGAACTCCAGGCCGTTCAGTCCGAACGCTTCACGTCGGCAGGTCTGGCCGAAGCAAAGATCCGTGCTGCCGAGCAGACCATCCGGGCCGCCGTCTCCAACGGGGTGAAGGTCTCCGTGAACATCGTCGTGCCCGGCATGGCTCACGTGGACCGGATCGTCAACCTAGTCGAGGCGTACGGCCAGTTCGCGGACGTTCGGATGCTCACCAGCATCCAGGACGGGGCCGAATCGATCGCGGCGATCTCCGAAGTGCTGGCTCGGGTCGGTGCGGAACCCGTGCTTCGGACATTCACCGCCGGCACCTCCGACGAACGCACCCTCTACCGGGCGCTCGGCAGCAGGGCCGTCTACGTCAAGCGATTGCTGCCGGTGCGGCTCCCGGACACCTGCGCGTCATGCCGGTTCAACAACAACACGGACTGCGAGGAGGGTTACTACGGTATCCGGCTCTACCTCACCGACCAGGGTGAGTACATGGTCGGCATCTGCATCCAACGCATGGACCTCTGCGTGCCCGTGGCCGATTTGCTGAAGAGCGGGATCGTGGAGGAAGTGCAGGCGTTCAAGGACAGCGAAGTCCAGCGGCTGACCAGCCGGTACGGCGCCGCCGCCTGAGCAGCGGGTCCGAGGGCGGGTCGTGGCAGCAGCCACGGCCCCGCTCGACTTCTCGCAAACGCTTCACACTCACCGTGATTGTCGTGCTACGTTGCGCATCGTCAACAGAACATAGTTGACCCCGGCGGTGGTGGAACACCCCGGGGTCCGGCACAGGAGCTGACACTCCCAATGCAGATTCATCGTAGCGCCCACGCGCGCTGTTTCACCGTACTTCCGAACGGCCTCCTCCAGGACCGTCGCCTCAGCTTCACCGCTCGCGGCCTCCTCGCCGATCTCCTCTCCCGCCCCGACGGCTGGCGCGAGGACGGACGGCACATGGCGGACACCAGCCCGCAGGGGCGCGGCGCCGTTCGGCGGGCGCTCAAGGAACTGAAGGACGCCGGGTACTACCGCGTCGACACCGTCCGGATGCCCAACGGAACTGTCCGTTCCGAGGCCCATGTCTTCGACACCCCGAAGCCGGCACCGGTTGTCCCCCACCCGGCCGCCGGTGAGCGGGCCACCGGCCGCACTGTCACCCCTTCCGTAAAGGACCCGGAAGAAGTACCCACCCTCCCTGCCCAGTTGACGCAAGCGGACGAGCAGACCCGCAGGGCGGTGGCAGCCCTCTTCCGCGCGATCCGGCCCGAGCCGCGGTTGCGCCTCGGCGAGGCCGAGGCACTGCAACTGGCGCCCCTCGTCGCTCAGTGGCTGAAGCGGGGCAGTTCCGCGGCCGAGTTGGCCGATGCCCTGCTCTCCGATCTTCCGCAACCGATCCACTCCCCGACGGCGATCATTCGCAGCCGCCTCCAACGCAAGATGCCACCCGCGCAGGCGGCGCCCCCGCCGCCCGCGCAGGCGGAGTGCGCCAAGTGCCACGACCCCGTGCCCCAACCAGGCATCTGCCGCCCCTGCGCGGGCCTCGGTGGCACCAGAACCCTCGCGATCGGCATCGGCGCCGCCGCCACCCCGGACGGCGTCGCCCGTGCCCGCGCGGCGCTGCGCGGGCACGGGCTGTTCACGGCCGCATGAACTCGGGCCCGGGTTCCCGGAGCCGGCGCTCACGTGTACGCGACATCGGCGCACCCGTTGCGCAGCGAGATCGGATCGCTTTCCAGCGCGGCTGAGCCCGTCGGCCGGTCCCCGTGCTGTCCGCTGATCGGGTTCGAGGCGATAACCGCGCGACAAGGTCCGGCCCCGGGGAACTACGCTGTCGGCCGTGACAGAACGGCTGCCGCTCTTCCCGCTGAACACCGTGCTCTACCCGGGCCTCGTGCTGCCCCTGAACGTCTTCGAGGAGCGCTACCGCCGTCTCGTCGCCGACCTGCTCGAACAGCCCGAGGACGAGCCGCGCCGGTTCGGCGTGCTCGCCATCAAGGACGGCCGCGAGGTCGCACCGGTCCGGCCCGAGGACGGCCCGGCCGGACCGCTCGACGGCCTCGGCACCGCCACCGGGGACCCGCTGGAGGCGATCTACCGCGTCGGCTGCGTCGCCGACGTCTCCTCGGCCCAGCCCCAGCCCGACGGCCGGTACGAGCTGCTGGTCACCGGCACCACCCGGTTCCGGCTGAGCTCGGTGGACGTCAGCGGGCCGTACCTGACCGGTGAGATCGAGCCGATCGAGGAACGCCCCGGCGAGGGCTCCGGCGCCCTCGCCTCCGAGGTCGAGCGGGCCTTCCGGGTCTACCAGAAGCGCCTGGCCGGCGCCCGCGAGGCCACCACCCACGGCCGCCAGCAGCTCCCCGACGACCCCCAGGTGCTCTCCTACCTGGTCGCCGCCGCCTCGGTGTTCGAGACCCCGGTCAAGCAGCAGCTGCTCGCCTGCCCGGACACCGCCCAGCGGCTGCGTGCCGAACTCGACCTGCTGCGCCGCGAGAGCGCCGTCCTCAGCTGGCTGCCCTCGTTGCCCGCGGTCGACCTCACCCGCCAGTCGTTCAGCCCCAACTGAAGCCCGGGACCGAAGCCCGAAGCCCGACCGATCCAGGAACCGCCGCATGGCCAAGAAGCCGAAGAAGGGCGGCCAGGGCACCCCCGCCACCGTCGCCCTGGAGACCGCCGCCGTCCCCTTCACCGTCCACGCCTACGAGCACGACCCGGCCGCCGCCTCCTACGGCGGCGAGGCAGCGGAGGCCCTCGGGGTGGCCGCCGAGCGCGTCTTCAAGACCCTGGTGGCCGACGTGGACGGCACCCTGACCGTCGGCGTGGTCCCGGTCGCCGGGCAGCTCGACCTCAAGGCCCTGGCGGCCGCGGTCGGCGGCAAGCGGGCCGCCATGGCCGACCCGGCCGCCGCCGAACGCAGCAGCGGCTACGTCCTCGGCGGGATCTCCCCGCTGGGCCAGCGCCGTCCGCTACGGACCGTGATCGACGCCAGCGCCCTCACCCACCCCACCGTCTACGTCTCGGCGGGCCGCCGCGGCCTGGAGGTGGAGCTGACCCCCGCCGACCTGATCGCCCTCACCCGGGCCCGCACCGCCACCATCGCCCGCTGACGCGCCGGGGGCACGGGAGAGCACCGGGAAGCACAAGGGGCGGAGGGTCGGCGGCCTGTACCCGACCGCCGACCCTCCGCCCCACCGCGCTACCGCGCTACCGCCCAACTCAGCCCTTGCCCTGCTCCTCCGCCCCCGGCCGCACGTCCACCGGAGCCGGAGCGGGAGCGGGAGCGGGAGCGGGATCCAGACCCGGAGCCGGAGCCGCCTCCGCCGCCGGAGCCCCCTCCGCAGGAGGCCCGTACGTCCCCGCCGGCACCCCCCAGTACGGCGGCGGGTCCTCCTCCCGCTTCCCGAACGCCGCCGACAGCGCGAGCAGCACCACCATCGCCGCCATCGGCCACACCAGCAGCGCTCCCAGCGCCCCCAGGTCGATGCCGGCGTCGAAGTGCCCGCCGTTGCCGACCCGCCGGGCCTCCGCGATCAGGTTGTCGCTGGGCCCGAGCCACCGCCCGAGCTTCCAGGCGCCGATCGAGCCGAGCAGTCCGCCGATCGCCAGCCCCAGCGCGACCGAGATCCCGCCGCCGCGCTTGCGGGTCAGCAGGAAGGCGCCGAGCGCCGTGAGGATGCCCGCGCCCAGCCCGATCAGCACGAACACGGCGTCGGCGCCGGCCCGCTGTTCGCCCTCGGGGTCGACGTAGAGGATCCGGTCCCCGTCCACGACCAGCGGCACCTTGGGCGCGAGCCAGGCCCACAGCCCGGCCATCACCAGTCCGAGCAGCAGGCAGGCGAGCACGACCCCGGAGCCGATCCGCAGCTCGGCCGGCAGCGGGTGCTGCGCGGCGGGCGGGGCGGCCGGCAGGCCGGCGGGCGGTTCCCCGTCGGAGACCGGCGGCGGTGCGAACGGGTCGGGTGCGGCGCCCGGCTCGGCCGCCGCGTCGGCGCGGGCGGGTTCCGGAGGTGTGTTCGGTACGGTCACGCGCCCCATCGTTTCACGACGGCCGTCCGAACGGCCCACCCACCCGAGCGGCCGCCGGGCAGACCCCCGGGCACGCCCTACCGCGCGACGGCCCGCCGGTAGGCCCAGGTGGCCAGGGCCAGCGACACCACGCCGACCGCCGCGCAGACCCCGAGGTCGGCGAGCACCATCCCCCAGTCCGGGCGCGGCGCGAAGGTCCGGGCGAAGGCCTCGACGCCGTACGTCGAGGGCAGCAGGTCGCGCAGCCACAGCACCGGCTGCGGCAGGTGGTCGACGGGCAGGACGCCGAGCAGCAGGGCCGCCGACATGCCGAGCTGCCCGAGCATGGTCGCGATCTCCTGCCGCGGCGCCAGCAGCCCGCAGGCGGCGCCGAGCCCGGACAGCGCGGCCCCGGCCAGCGGTACGACGGCGAGCAGCACCCACAGCTGGCCGAGCGGCAGTCCGAACATCACCGCGCCGATGCCGGCCGTGACGAGCGTCCCGGGCAGGGTGAAGGAGGCGTACGCGGCGGCCGCGCCGAGTACCACCGAGGCGGCGGGCACCGGCAGGGTCGCGTAGTGGTCGAGGCCCCCGGTGGCCCGTAGCTTCCCGAAGTACTGCGCCAGCAGGTTCAGTGCGACGAAGGCCACCACCAGCACGCTGGACCCGGCGACCACGGACCGCGCGGCCGAGGTCTGCCCGGCGTCCACGACGCCCCGCATCATCACCAGGATGCCGACGGACTGGAAGGTCGCCACGAACAGCAGCGGGATGCGCGCCACCTTGGCGCGGGCGAGCTGCGCCCGGTACACGGCGGCGAGCGCGGGCAGCAGCCGCGCCGCGGGGGCGAGCGGCGCCGGGGAGACGGCGGACCGGCGGGCCCGCGGGGGCACAGAGAGCAGCGTCACTTGGCCAGTCCTCCGTGGCGGCCGCCCAGCTTGAGGTAGGCGTCCTCAAGGCTCGGGGTGGCGAGGGTGAAGTCGTCGAGGGCGGCGAAGGCCGGGCCGGTGGTGACGGCGGCGACCAGTTCGCGGGCCTGCTCCGGGGTGGTGCGGACGGTCCAGCGGCGCCCGGTGCGCTCGGCCCGGTCGGCCAGCTCGGCGACGGCGGGCACGCCGATCGGCGCCTCGTCCCGCCACACCAGGTCCAGCCGGACGTCGCCGTCGACCAGCGCCTTGAGGCCGCCGGGCGTGTCGCAGGCGATGACCCGGCCCTCGTCCACCACGGCGACCCGGTCGAGTACGGTCTCGGCCTCGATCACGTTGTGGGTGACCAGCAGTACCGTCGTGCCGTGCTCGGCCCGCCGCCGGTCGACGGCCGACCAGACGGCCCGCCGGGCCACCGGGTCCATGCCGGTGGTCGGTTCGTCCAGGACGAGCAGCGGCCGGTCCCCGACCAGGGCGGCGGCGAAGCAGGCGAGCCGCCGCTGTCCGCCGGAGAGCTTGGCGAGCGGCCGCGCGGCGATCGCCTCCAGCCCGAGTTCGGTGAGGACGTCCGCCGCGGCGGCCCGGGCCGCGGACCGGCTGAGCCCGCGCAGTCGCCCGGTGGTCTCGGCGGCCAGGGCGACGGTCAGCTCGTCCAGGGCGGTGGATTCCTGCCCGAGGTAGCCGAGCAGCCGGGCGGCCCGCTCCGGGTGGCGGACGATGTCGTGCCCGAGCAGTTCGACCGTGCCGGAGTCCGGCCGCAGCAGGCCGGTGAGCTGGCGGACCAGGGTGGACTTCCCGGCGCCGTTCGGCCCGAGCAGCCCGAAGATCTCGCCCTGCCGGACGGTCAGGCTGATCCCGTCGTTGGCCCGGATCACGGTGGCGGCGGCGCCGCGCCCGCTGCGGTAGGTCCTGACCAGCTCGCGTACGGCGACGCACGGCGGGGTGTCGTGGGGTGCTCGCCCGGCCGTCTCGTTCACGACCGGAGACTTTACGCGCTCACACGGGCGAACCGGACAACGGGGGCTGATCACCGGCCCCCTGACCGAGCGGTGCGGCGCCGACGGTGGTCAGTCGTCCACCACCATCGACCCGCCCGGCACCCGGAGTGCGAGTTCCTTCCAGAAGCCCGCCCGGATGGCGTAGCGGTCGTGTTCGTCGATCTGGTCGTCCTTGTGCGCGAGCAGACCGAAGCGGGCCGCGTAGCGCAGCAGCTCTCCGTCGACCCGGTGCGGGATGCGGGGGTAGTCGGGCCAGAGCACGGTGAGCCGTTCGGGGTCGCCGAGCCGGTCGCTCCAGCGCCGGGCGAAGACCTGGCCGACCTCGTGGGCGTCGCCGCCGATGGTGGTGATGTCCTCCTCCCGGTCGGCCCAGCGCTGTTCGGCGGTGGTCAGCTGGGCCAGCGTCGGCAGGCCGTCCCCGGCGGTGACGGAGGGCTCGGGCGCGGGCCGGTCGACCCAGCCCCGGTCGGAGGACCAGCGCAGCACCGGCCCGCCCGCGGCGTGCCCGTTGGCCGGCTGTCCGACCGCCGCGTGCCCGGCCGCGTGCCCGTTGGCCTGGCCGTTGACCGGCAGGCCCGCCGCCGGGTTGATCGGGGTGACGGCCGAGACCCGCCCGGCGAGGTCCTTCGGGGTGGGCACCACCCGCAGCGCCGCGGCCGGCTGCGGCCGCCCGTTGGCGGCGGGCTCCTCGGGCGCCGCCGCGGCGGCCGGCCGGACGACCGGGGGCACCACGCTGGGGAGGGAGGCGGGCGGGGCGGCGAGGATCTTGGCGATCTCCTGCCGGGCGCCGCCCGTTCCGGGGGCGGGGAACACGGTGGAGTGGTCGCGCAGCGAGAAGGACGCCTCGATCCACTCGCGGTCCAGCACCCGCCGTTCGTCGGCCTCGCCGACCAGGTCCTCGGACTGGTTGAAGTCGCCGTCGGCGGCCTGCAGCGCCCACAGGTGCACGGCCACGCCGTGTTCCTTGGCGGTCATCATCCCGGGCAGCAGGTCGCCGTCGCCGGTGATCAGCACGACGTCGGCGCAGGCCCGGTTGCGGGCGAGTTCGGAGAGTTCGGCGTGCATCGCGGCGTCCACGCCCTTCTGCACCCAGCGCCCCTCGGCCCGGGTGAGGGCGCCCAGCCGTACGGTGACCCGGGGCAGCACGCGCAGCCGTCGGTGTTCGGGCATCGGGCGGCGGTCGGGGGCCGCGTCGAACCAGTAGATCCGCAGCAGGGGCAATCCGGTCTCGGCCTCGGCGCGTTCCCGCAGGGCGCTGATCAGCGCGGTGTGGTTGACGGTGACCTTGGAGCGGGAGGGGTCACCGGCGAGCAGACTGGCAGCGGCGCCCAACAGGTATCCGGCATCCACCAGGACGACACAGCGGTCCATCTGCGCACCTCTTTTCGCTCGCCCTCGAAGGTCGGTCTGGGTGGGCGGTCCGCCCGTCGTCCGAACGTGTGGGGTGAGGGGCCCCCGTGACCGCCCGATCGTTGGGTCACCTTTTCCCCACGGTTCGAGCGCCGAACCTCGGGGGATGTCCCGGTCCCGCAACAGCCGCCCCAACGAGTCGCAAAGAAACACGAAGGCGGGCCCCGTTCAACGACGGGGCCCGCCAAACGTCACGCGGGGCGGACCAGGGTCCCGGGTCGGCCCTCGTCAGCCCTTGAGCTCCTTCGCCACCAGCTCGGCCAGCTGGACGGCATTGAGGGCGGCGCCCTTGCGCAGGTTGTCGTTGGAGACGAACAGCGACAGGCCGTTCTCCACGGTCTCGTCGACCCGGATGCGGCCGACGTAGCTCGGGTCCCGGCCGGCCGCCTGCAGCGGGGTGGGGATGTCGGACAGCTCGACGCCGGGGGCGCCGGTGAGCAGCTCGACGGCCCGCTCGGGACTGATCGGGCGCTCGAAGCGGGCGTTGATCTGCAGCGAGTGGCCGGAGAAGACCGGGACGCGCACGCAGGTGCCGGCGACCTTGAGCGCGGGGATCCCGAGGATCTTGCGGCTCTCGTGGCGCAGCTTCTGCTCCTCGTCGGTCTCGTTGGAGCCGTCCTCGACGATGGCGCCGGCCAGCGGCACCACGTTGAAGGCGATCGGGCGCCGGTAGACCCTGGGCTCGGGGAACTCGACGGCGGAGCCGTCGTGGGCGAGCGCGGAGGCGCCGTCCACGACCTTGGCGGCCTGGTCCTGCAGCTCGGCCACCCCGGCCACGCCGCTGCCGGAGACGGCCTGGTAGGTGGAGACGACCAGGGCGGCGAGCCCCGCCTCCTCGTGCAGCGGGCGCAGCACGGGCATGGCGGCCATGGTGGTGCAGTTGGGGTTGGCGATGATGCCCTTGGGGCGGTCCGCGACGGCCTCCGGGTTGACCTCGGAGACGACCAGCGGGACCTCGGGGTCGCGGCGCCAGGCGGAGGAGTTGTCGATGACGACGGCACCGGCCGCGGCGACCTTGGGGGCCAGGGCCTTGGAGGTGGAGCCGCCGGCCGAGAAGATCACGATGTCCAGGCCGGTGTAGTCGGCCGTGGCCGCGTCCTCGACGGTGATCTCGGTGCCCTGCCAGGGCAGCGTGCGCCCGGCCGAACGGGCCGAGGCGAACAGCCGCAGCTGCGCCACCGGAAAGTTGCGCTCGGCCAGGATCTCGCGGACCACGCCGCCGACCTGGCCGGTGGCCCCGACAATGCCGATCTTCATTCCGACTACTCCTCTGAATGGTGCTGTCTACAGCCGCACACTGCCCATCATGCCTTGTCACGGGCGCCGTACGAGCTGGTGTTCCACGGTGTGAGAGGGACCCCGGACGCCGCTACTGGTCCAGACCACTTGCGAGGGCGAGCGCGGCCGCCACCTCCGCCTCCCCCGCCGGAAGCAGCGGCAGCCGTACGTCCGGGGTGGGGATCCGCCCCTGGGCGTGCAGCACGCCCTTGGTCACCGTCGGATTGGGCGCCGTGAACGCGGACAGCGCGAGCGCGGTCAGCCGGTGCCCGAGCGCCCGGGCCCGCTCGACGTCCCCGGCCTGCCAGGCCTCGTACAGCTCGACGAACCGGCGGGTCGCCAGGTGCGCGGAGGCCAGGATGCCGCCCGCCGCGCCGAGCGCCAGCATCGGCGCCAGGAACGCGTCCTCGCCGGTCATCAGCGCGAACCCGGCCGGGGTGTCGGCGAGCAGCTCGACGGCCGACCGGTCCAGTCCGCCGGTCGCGTACTTGACGCCCACCACGCCGTCGATCGCGGCCAGTTCGCGCATCGCGGCGGTGGAGAGCTGCTGCCCGGTGCGGTACGGGATGTGGTAGACGACCAGCGGCAGCGGGCTGCTCGCGGCCAGCGCCCTGAAGTGGGCGACCGTCCCGGCCTCCCCCGCCCGGACGAAGGCCGGCGTGGTGACCAGCGCCGCCGCCCGCGGCACCCGCGCGCCGAGCGCGGCCAGCGCCTCGCCGACGGCCCGGGTGTCTCCGCCGGAGGCGCCCACCGTCAGCTGCGCCCCGCGGTCGGCGCAGACGGCTGCGGCGACGTCCACCACCGCGTCCCGCTCCTCGGCGGTCAGCGCGGCGGGCTCGCCGGTGGTGCCGAGCGCGACCAGGCCGGCCGCTCCGGCGTCCAGGACCTCGTGCGCGAGCTTCTCCAGCGCGTCGAGGGCGACGCTGCCGTCGGCGGCGAAGGGGGTGATCAGCGGGATGTGGATGCCCTTGAGTTCCATGCCCATGATCCTGCGGCTCGCCGATCACCCAGGTCCAGTTCACATTTCCGACGCTTCTCGTAAGCTGAACCGATGCTCGACGTCCGACGCCTGCGCCTGCTGCGCGAACTCGCCCACCTCGGCACCATCGCGGCCGTCGCCGAGGCGCTGTCCTTCAGTCCTTCGGCGGTGTCCCAGCAGCTGTCCGTCCTGGAGAAGGAGGCCGGCGTCCCGCTGCTGGAGCGGACCGGGCGGCGGGTCGCCCTCACCCCGGCCGGACGGGGCCTGGTCCGCCACGCCGAGTCCGTGCTCGCCCTGCTGGAGCAGGCGGGCGCGGAACTCGCCCACGCCAAGCGGGGGCTGGCCGGACCGCTGCGGATCGGCACCTACCCCTCGGCGGCCCGCGCGATCATCCCGGCGGTGCTCGGCGGCCTGGCCGCCTGGCACCCGGGGCTGGAGCCGATGGTCACCGAGGTGGACCCGGCGGCCGTCGGGGCGGCGCTGCGCGCGGGGGAACTGGACGTGGCACTGGTCCACGAGTACGACCTCGTCCCGGCCGACCCGGAACCGGGCCTCGCGGTGACCCGCCCGGTCTTCACCGAGCCGATGTACCTGGCCGCCCGTGCGCCGGGGACGGTCGCCGAGCAGCGGGGGGCGCCGTGGATCCTGTCCCCGCCCGGCACCCTCTGCCACACCATGGCCGTCCGGGCCTGCGAGGCCGCGGGCTTCGCTCCCCGGATCCGGCACCAGATCGACGACTTCACCACCGTGCTCGCCCTGGTCGCCGCCGGTCAGGGCGTCGCCCTGGTCCCCCACCTCGGCACCGCCCAGCCCCCGCCCGGCGTCGTCCTCACCCGCCTGCCGATGTACCGCCGCACCCGCGCCGCCTTCCGGGCCGGGGCGGGCTCCCACCCGGCCATCTCCGCCTTCGTCTCCGCCCTGCACACGGCCGTCCCGCCGGGGCTCGGCAGCGGCGCCTGAGAACGCACGAGGCCCGGGGCGCCGGCACGGCCACCCCGGGCCTCCCGCGCTCCGGCTAGCCGGCCAGGCAGCTCGGCCCGAGCAGCTGCTTCAGGTCGCCGAACAGGGCCGGGTCCGACTTCACCCGGTGCCGGTCCAGCCGGAGCACCGTCGTCTTGGCGCGGCCCTCCAGCCGTACCCGCACCTCGGTGGTGCCCTTGTGGTGGGTCAGCACCTCGCTGAGCCGGGCGATCAGCGGCGGGGTGACCTTCCCGCTCGGGATGTTGATGGTGATCGGCGCCTCGGCGTGGGCGTTCGACAGGTCCGGGACGGACAGCTCCATGCCCATCAGCCGCGGCACGTCCTCCCGCTTGTCGAGCTTGCCGCGCACGAACACCACGGCGTCCTCGACCAGTTGGGAGGAGACCAGCTGGTAGCTGGCCGGGAAGAACATGCAGTCGATGGAGCCCGCCAGGTCCTCGACGGTGGCGATCGCCCAGGCGTTGCCCTGCTTGGTCATCTTCCGCTGGAGGCCCGAGATGATGCCGCCGATGGTGACGATCGAGCCGTCCGGCCGCTCGGCGAGGTCGGCGACCGCGCAGTCCGACTTGTCGGCGAGCACGTGCTCGATGCCGTGCAGCGGGTGCGAGGAGACGTACAGACCGAGCATCTCCCGCTCCTGGGTGAGCAGGAAGGACTTGTCCCACTCCTCCTCGGAGAAGACGACGTCCAGCCCGAAGCCGGGCTCGTCCGAGGTGGCGTCGCCGCCGAAGAGGTCGAACTGCCCCTCGGCCTCCTTGCGCTTGACCCCGACGACGTTGTCGATCATCGGCTCGAACTGCGCGCTCAGGCCCTTGCGGGTGTGCCCGAGCGAGTCGAACGCCCCGGCCTTGATCAGCGATTCGACGGTCCGCTTGTTGCAGACCACCGACTCCACCTTCTCCAGGAAGTCCGGGAAGGAGCTGAACTTCCCCTTGGCCTTCCGGGTGCGGATCATCGACTCGACCACCGGCCCGCCGACGTTGCGGATGGCGGTCAGGCCGAACCGGACGGTGTCGCTGCCGTGCGGCGTGAAGTCGGAGTCCGACTCGTTGACGTCCGGCGGCAGCACCTGGATGCCCATCTTGCGGCACTCGTTGAGGTAGACCGCCGACTTGTCCTTGTCGTCCTTGACGGAGGTGAGCAGGCCGGACATGTACTCGGCCGGGTAGTTGGCCTTGAGGTACGCCGTCCAGTACGAGACCAGCCCGTACCCGGCGGTGTGCGCCTTGTTGAACGCGTAGCCGGAGAAGGGGACCAGGACGTCCCACACCGCCTGGATGGCCGCGTCGGAGTAGCCGCGCTCGCGGCAGCCCTTCTGGAAGGGGACGAACTCCGCCTCCAGGATCTCCTTCTTCTTCTTGCCCATCGCGCGGCGCAGCAGGTCGGCCTGGCCGAGCGAGTAGCCGGCCAGGATCTGCGCGGCCTTCTGCACCTGCTCCTGGTAGACGATCAGGCCGTAGGTGGGCCGGAGCACCTCCTCCAGGGGCTTCTCCAGCTCCGGGTGGATCGGGGTGATCTCCTGCTGGCCGTTCTTGCGCAGCGCGTAGTTCGTGTGGGAGTTGACGCCCATCGGGCCCGGGCGGTACAGCGCGAGGACGGCCGAGATGTCCTCGAAGTTGTCGGGCTTCATCAGCCGCAGCAGCGAGCGCATCGGCCCGCCGTCGAGCTGGAAGACGCCCAGCGTGTCGCCGCGGGCGAGGAGTTCGTAGGTGGGCTTGTCGTCGAGGGGCAGCTCAAGAAGGTTGATCTTGATGCCCTTGTTCTTCTCGATCGCCTTGACGGCGTCGTCCATGATCGTCAGGTTGCGCAGGCCGAGGAAGTCCATCTTGAGAAGGCCGAGGCCCTCACAGGTGGGGTAGTCGAACTGCGTGATGGTGACGCCGTCGGTGTGCCGGGTCCAAACCGGGATGTGGTCGGTCAGCGGCTCCGCGGACATGATCACGCCGGCCGCGTGCACGCCGGGCTGACGGATCAGGCCCTCGATGCCGCGTGCGGTGTCGATGACCTTCCGCACGTCCGGGTCGTTCTCGTACAGCCCCCGGATCTCGCCCGCCTCGCTGTAGCGGGGGTGCGTCGGGTCGGTGATGCCGGACAGCGGGATGCCCTTGCCCATGACGTCCGGCGGCATCGCCTTGGTGATCCGGTCGCCCATCGCGTAGGGGTAGCCGAGGACCCGGGAGGAGTCCTTGATGGCGGCCTTCGCCTTGATGGTGCCGTACGTGACGATCATGGCGACCTTGTCGGACCCCCACTTCTCCGTCACGTAGCGGATCACGTCACCGCGCCGGCGCTCGTCGAAGTCGATGTCGACGTCGGGCATGGAGATGCGCTCGGGGTTGAGGAAGCGCTCGAAGATCAGGCCGTGCGGGATGGGGTCGAGGTCGGTGATGCCCATCGCGTACGCGACCAGCGAACCGGCCGCCGAACCACGGCCCGGGCCCACCGCGATGCCCTGGCTCTTGGCCCACATGATGAAGTCCGCGACCACGAGGAAGTACGCCGGGAACCCCATCTGGATGATGGTGTCCATCTCGTACTCGGCGAGCTTCCTGTGCTCCTCGTCGTACCCGTTCGGGAAGCGCCAGTCCATGCCCTCCCAGACCTTGGACCGGAAGAACTCCGCCTCGGACTCGAAGCCCTCCGGGATCGGGAAGCGGGGCATCAGGTTCTTGAACTTGAACATGCCCTCGGTGTCGACCCGGGAGGCGACCAGCAGCTGGCTGTTGCGGCAGCCCTCCTGCCAGGCGTCCGAGGAGTCCAGCGCGTACATCTCGGCGGCGGACTTGATGTAGTAGCCGGTCCCGTCGAAGCGGAAGCGGTCCGGGTCCGAGAGGTTCTTGCCGGTCTGCACGCAGAGCAGCAGGTCGTGGGCGGCGGCGTCGGCCTCGGTGGTGTAGTGCGAGTCGTTGGTGACCACCGGGGGGATGTCCAGCTTCCTGCTGATCTCCAGCAGCCCGTCGCGGACCCGCTTCTCGATCTCCAGGCCGTGGTCCATGAGCTCCAGGAAGTAGTTCTCCTTGCCGAAGATGTCCTGGTAGTCGGCGGCGGCCTTCACGGCCTCGTCGAACTGCCCGAGCCGCAGCCGGGTCTGCACCTCACCGGAGGGGCAGCCGGTGGTGGCCATCAGCCCGCCGGACAGTTCGGAGATCAGCTCCTTGTCCATCCGGGGCCACTTCACCAGCCAGCCCTCGGCGTACGAGCGCGAGGTCAGCTTGAAGAGGTTGTGCAGGCCCTCCTTGTTCCGGGCCCAGATGGTCTTGTGGGTGTACGCGCCGGACGCCGAGACGTCGTCCTTCTTCTGGTGCGGCTGGCCCCACAGGACGCGCTTGGTGTTCGACCGGGACTCGGGCGCGACGTACGCCTCGATGCCGATCACCGGAGTGATCCCCGCGTCGGTCGCCTGCTTGTGGAACTCGGCGGCGCCGTACATGTTCCCGTGGTCGGTCATCGCGACATGGGTCTGCCCCAGCCGCTCGACCTCCTTGAACATCTGCTTCAGCCGGGCGGCACCGTCCAGCATCGAGTACTCGGTGTGGACGTGCAGGTGCGCGAACGGCTGGTCGCTCAAGGCGGGGCCTCCGGAGGCTCTGGTGCTGATCTGGTGGGCCGGCGAACGTGCGGGTCACAGGAGTTTCCCCTGGAAATGGCAGTGGCCCGGAACACCTCTCGGGGTCCGGACCATCACTCACACGTTCACGCGTCCACTCTAGCCCGCCCCTCCCGGGGAGACGCACCCCCGCAACCCTCCGGCCGGAGCGAGCCCGGCCAGCCGCGCTCCGGCCGTGTTCCTGACCTCCGGTTCCTCGATCGGGTCGTCCCGGAGGGACGCCAGCCGGGCCCGCACCTGTGGCGTGTCCGGGGCGTGTTCCGCCCCCAGCAGGCGCGCGTCCGCCTCGCAGTCCCAGAGCGACTCGGTGTACGCCTCCGCCATCCCGGCCGAGCCCAGGGCCGCCAGCGCTTCCAGGTACGCGGCCCGCTCGGACGAGTGCGGCGTCTGCAGCCAGAACCGGCGCAGCAGCGACACGGCGTCCGCCGCCTCGGGACCGAACCGTGCCAGCCCGCGTGCCAGGCGCATCGGACCGCACCAGGCACGGTCGACCCAGGCCTGCTCCAGCTCGGCGACGAGGGCCGGAACGTCCCGCTCCTCACCGCGCCCCACCGCCGAACCCGCCCCAGCCCCTGCGCGCTCCCGCCACGCGGACGCGGACGCCCCCAGCGCCCCCAGCGCCCCCAGCGCCCCGCGGGCTCCCAGCGCCTCCCGGGCCTTCGCCGAGCCGCCGAGCGCCAGCAGCTCCAGAACCCGGACAGCCCGCGCACGGGCCTCTTCGGTCCCGGACAACACCTCGACCACCGGCCCGAGCGGCAACTCCAGATCCCGGATCAACCGCGCGAGGTAGCGCCCCCGTTCGTCGACGCGCGGATCCCAGCGCCACTCCCACCGGACGCACCCGTACACCAGCTCCGCAGCCGCCCCCGGATCCTCCGCCGCCATCAGCGCACCCAGGCCCCGCCCCCGCTGCAACAACCCCGGCAGCGTCCCCGCCGGCGCGTACTCGTATCTCCGCTCTGCCACGCCCCCATCGTGCCCCAGCCCCCATCGCCGGCGACAAAAGGCCACCACCCAGCCCACATGTCCAGGTGCATCCGGTTCTTGACCGTTTTCGCCTCCGCCACCGGATTGATCCAGATCAACGCTCCACCCCCGCCCGGATTCACGATCGGAACACCCCGTCCGTCCGGCCGTTCCGCCACCCCGCCGGCCCGATGGACACGCCGCCGCGCGGACGGGTGCAACGTTTCGCCCCACTCACCGCATCAAAGTGATGACGGACCACGGAAGGGGGAGGGGCGACGCACTCCAGGGGGGCCTCAGCGAGTGCGCATTCAGCAGAGCTCCGAATTCTTCCGCATTCATTGAGTTCGTATACAGTCAATATCCTCGAAGCCGAATTTCGCCCCTGTTGCAAACCCGTGACACTCGCCTCCGGAAAATCGTTCGCCCCACAAGGACCGGGAGTTAGCATTCCGGAATGGAATCGAATCCCTCTCCGATACGGAATTCCTCCGACGACCACGCCGCCGATCCCCGCCCGCCCCGCAGGACGCCGCTCCGGCTGGCCCGCTCCGGTGCGACCTTCATCGGGGTGAGCGTCGTGTCAGGCGTACTGCTGGCAGGCCTCGCCCTGCCCGTCGCCGGTGGCATCGGACTGACCGCCAAGAGCACGGCGGAGGGCTTCGACGACATTCCCGACGACTTCAAGACCCCACCGCTCACCCAGGCCACCCAGATCTTCGACGCCAAGGGCGGCCTGATCGCGAAGGTCTACGAGCGCGACCGCACGGTCCTCAGCGCCGACCAGATGTCGCCGTACATGCGCCACGCCCAGGTCGACATCGAGGACGCCCGCTTCTACGAGCACGGCGCCGTCGACCTCAAGGGCGTCCTCCGCGCACTGAGCAAGAACGCGGAGAGCGGCACGGCCGCCCAGGGCGCCTCCACCCTCACCCAGCAGTACGTGAAGAACGTCAACGTGGAGAAGGCCGGCGACAACAAGGGCGCCGTCCTGGAGGCCCAGCGCAAGACCCTGGGCCGCAAGATCCAGGAGCTCAAGATCGCGATCAAGCTGGAGGAGGACCTGCCCAAGGACCAGATCCTCACCAACTACCTCAACATCACGTACTACGGGAACGGCGCCTACGGCGTGGAGGCCGCCTCCCAGCGCTACTTCAGCAAGAGCAACAAGGACCTGACCATCGCCGAGGCCGCCACCCTCGCCGGCCTCGTCCAGAACCCGTCGCAGTACGACCCGAAGCTGCACCCTCAGGCCGCGCAGAGGCGCCGGGACACCGTCATCGACAAGATGCTGGAGAACAGGCACATCACCGCCGACCAGGCGAAGGAGGCGAAGGCCGCCCCGCTGGGCCTCAAGTACAAGGAGCCGCAGAACGGTTGCATCACCGCCCAGGCCGGCATGGGCTTCTTCTGCGACTACGTCCGCAACGTCGTCAAGCAGGACCCGGCCTTCGGCAAGAGCGCCGAGGACCGCAAGAAGCTCTGGGACACCGGCGGCCTGAACATCCACACCACCCTCGACCCGGACAAGCAGGCCGCCGCCCAGAACGCGGTGAGCAGCAACGTGGCCGTCACCGACACCGTCTCCGCCGCCGCCAGCATGGTCGAACCGGGCACCGGCAAGATCCTCGCGATGGCCCAGACCCGCCCTTACGGGCTGGTGACGGAGAAGAACCAGACCGTCGTCAACCTCAACGTCGACGCCGCGATGGGCGGCGGCAACGGCTTCCAGCCCGGCTCCACGTTCAAGCCGGTCGTCGCGGCCGCGGCGCTGGAGGCGGGACTGCCGCCGGTCCAGGAGTACTCGACCCCGAACAAGATCGAGTACCCGACCATGAAGACCTGCGAGGGGACTTGGCGCAACGAGGCCAGGCCCAGGACAATGGTGCCCAACGAGTCCGCGAGCGAGAAGGGCACGTACCAGCTGAAGGAGGCGATGGCCCGGTCGGTCAACACCTACTTCGTGCTGATGGAGCAGGAGATCGGCCTCTGCGCGGTCAAGCAGATGGCCAACAAGCTCGGCATCACCACCAAGGCCAGCGGCAAGCCGCTGGAGGAGGTCCCCGCGATGGCCCTGGGCGTGGAGGAGATGAGCCCGCTGACCATGGCGGGCGTGTACGCCACCTTCGCCGCCGAAGGCACCCACTGCGACCCGATCGCCATCACCAAGATCACCACCGTGGACGGCAAGGACGTCCCCGTCCCGGCCGGCCACTGCGAGCGGGCCTTCTCCGAGACGACGGCGCAGGAGATGAACACCGTCCTGAACGGCGTGACCAAGGACGGCGGCACCGGCTCGGCGCTCCATCTGGAGGACAACCGGCAGATCGCGGGCAAGACCGGCACCTCCGACCACAAGAGGGCCGCCTGGTTCGACGGCTACACCCCGCAGCTGGCCACCGCCGTCTGGCTCGGCGGCCCGGCGGGCGGCGTCGAGATGCGCGACATCACCATCAACGGGGAACCCCACACCGAGGTGTTCGGCGCCGACGGCCCCGGCCCGATCTGGCGGGACGCCATGAACGGCGCCCTGCGCGGCACGCCCAAGCAGTCCCTGCCGATGGCCGACATCCCCGACCCGGTCAGCAAGCCCGACCCGAGCACCACCGGAAGCACCACCGGAAGCACCGACGCCCCGAGCACCACCCCCTCCGGCTCCCAGCACTGACCGGCCCCGCCCCCACGGCACTTCACCCCGCCGAGCACCGGCTCGGCGGGGTGAAGCACCGGTGAAGCATCCGGGACCAGGGCGGCGCAGCCGCCGGGGCGTCCCCTCGCGCGCCCCGCCGACCGACCCGTCCACCCCTCACGCCCCCGTCCGCACCCCCGCGTTGGCCAGAACCTCGCCCACCGGCAGCGCCACGCTCTGCGCGGCGGTCAGCCCCGAGGCCGCCAGGTGCGCGTCGGCGATCCGCAGCCCGGCACCGTACCCGGCGAAGTCCGGCAGCCCGACCGGCTCGTGCCCCAGCCGCAGCGCGGTCGCGTCCCCGAAGACGTACGGCGGCAGGTTCCCCATCCCCGTCACGTCGATCGCGGCCGTGATCCGCTCGTACGCGCCGTCCAACTCGGGGCCGGTGAGCGCCGTCGACCACGGGCCCAGGGCGTCCTCCCCCGCCAACTCCCGTACGAAGGCCTCGGCCAGGCCCTCCGCCACGACCTGCTCGCCGACGGTGACCGTCGCCGGGTCCCACACCACGTTGGCGTACCGGACGTTGTGGTGGACCTCGTGCGCCGCGGCGTGACCGATCTTCGCCAGGCTCGTCCCGGTCGGCCACATCACCAGCTGGATCGCCCCGGGGATCCCGCCCATCCCGAAGTAGCCGCCGCTGCGGACGGTCAGGTGCTCGTCGTCCGGGTTGCCGAGCACCAGCACCACGTGCACCGTCTCGGCGTGTCGCACACCCGGCACCGCGGCGTCGATCCGCTGCCACGCGGCCCGGACCGACTCCTCGACCCTGCTCCACACCCCCTCCTCCCGCATCCGCCGCACCGCGGGCACGTACCGCTCGTCGTCCCGGTCGAGCCGGAACCCGCTCCCCATCGCCTGGTGCAGCCCCACCAGATCCACCGGCCCCATCACCCGGGACATCGCGCCCTCCAGCGGCCGGTACATCTCCCGCAACGCGCCGGCCCGCTCACCGACCGGTCGCCGCAGCAGTTCGAGCATCGCGCTCGCCGTGTCATGAACCACGATCTCCATGCCCCGAGACCGTAGGACCTCACGTCACGTGAGGGTCAACTCCCGCCCCCGCGTTCAGCCCTCCCGGTAGTACGCCTCGATCGGCCCCCGCGCCTCGTCGAACAGCGCCGGCCCGTCGTGCGCCACCACCGGCCAGGCCCCCGAGGCCGGGTTGAGCTCGACCAGTTGCTCGGTCGCCAGCGCGTACACGACCCGCCCGATGCCCGAGCGGACCAGCGCCCCCGCGCACATGTCGCACGGCTGGCAGCTGGTGTACAGGGTGGCGCGCGCGGCCGCCTCCTCGTCGAGCACCCGGGCGGCCCAGCGGGCGAGCTTGAGCTCCGGGTGCGCCGTGATGTCGTCGTCCCGCCGGACGGTGTTGTGCGCCTCGGCCAGCACCGTCCCGTCCGGTCCGGCCAGCAGCGAGCCGTACGGCGCGTCCCCGAGTTCCACGGCCCTCGCGGCGATCCCGATCGCGCGCCGCAGCAGCGCCTCGTCAGCCGTCGTGATCACGAACTCCTCCTCCACGCCTCGGACACCGCCGTCAGCGCCCGCCAGGCGGGCTCGGGCCGCCGGGTCTCCTCCGGGTCGCCGTGGTACGGGTCCAGCACCACGGCCCCGGCCCCGAGTCCGTGCAGTTCCCGCAGGTCGGCCACCACCTGTTCCAGGTCGCCGACCCCGGCGGGCCGGTCCGGGCCGGGCACCGGTTCGTCCGTCAGTCGCAGGGCGATCCGCGGCGCGAAGCCGGGCAGCTCGTGCCGCTCCAGCACCGACCGCATCCGCTCCACGGGCAGCCGCAGCGGGTGCCAGGCGTCGCCGAGCTCCGCCGCCCGTCGGATCGCCGCCTCGCTGTGGCCCCCGACCCACACGGGAGCGGCGGCGCCGTCGCCCTGCTTCACCCAGGACTCCCGCACGGCCCACAGGTACTCGTCCGTCAGCCGGCCCCGCGCGCCGAACGGCACCCCGAGCGCCTCGAACTCCTGCCGCGCCCAGCCGACGCCGACGCCGAGCACGAACTGGCCGCCGCTGAGCCGGTGCAGGCTGCTGGACATCCGCGCCACCAGCAGCGGGTTGCGGTACGGCAGCACCAGGACGGTCGTGCCCAGCCACAGCCGTCCGTCGGTCACTCCGGCCAGCCAGGACAGCGTCGCGAAGGGGTCGTAGAAGGGTTCCGGGTAGCGCTCGGCCACGTCCGCCGTCACGGCGACGTGGTCGGACACCATCAGCAGGTCGAACCCGAGCCCCTCGACGACCCGCGCCCAGTCGCGCAGCAGTCCGGGGTCGGTTCCGGGCCCGAAGTTCGGTACGTTGACGCCAAGTTGCATGCCACGAGGCTATTCCCGGACACATCGCGCGGGGAACGGGATCTTCCCGGCAGAGACGGCCTCCCGCCACGAATGTCCCGGTAATATCGCCGGATGGCCGCGAATCTCGACGAGACCGACTGGGCGATCATCGAACAGCTCCAGCAGGAGGGCCGGATCTCCCTCAGCGAGCTGGGCCGACGCGTGAACCTGAGCGCGTCCGCCACCACCGAGCGGGTGCGGAACCTGGAGTCGCTGGGCGTCATCACCGGCTACCACGCCACCGTCGACCTGGCCAAGGTCGGCTACCCGGTGCTCGCCGTCGTCCGGCTGAAGTACCCGGGCAACCGCCACCAGCCGCTGCACGAGCTGCTCGCCCGGCGCCGCGAGATCCTGGAGTGCCTGCGCACCACCGGCGACGACTGCTACACCCTCAAGATCGCCGCGACCTCCATGGAGCACCTGGAGACCCTGATGGACTCCCTCGCCGGCTTCGGCTCCACCACCACCAGCGTCGTCTACAGCCAGACCCTCCCCCGCCGGGGCCCGGTCCGGCCGTAGACCGCCCCCATTCCCTCCGGGGCCGCGGCGGAGGCCGGCGGGCCCGCTACTCCTCCAGGTCCGCGAGGAAGTCCAGCGCCGCCGCCCAGGCCCGCTCCGCGGCCTCCGCGTCGTAGTCGTCCAGGTCCGGGTCGGTGAACAGGTGCCCGGCGCCCTGGTAGCGGTGCACCTCGACCTCCGCGCCCGCCCGCCGCATCCGCAGGTACCAGGCGTTCAGCCAGTCCTCCGGCTCGTGCGGGTCCGGCTCCGCCATGTGCAGCTGCACCGGGACGCCGGTCACCGCGTCCTCGCGCAGGTCCGAGGTGCCGTGCAGGAGCAGCAGTCCGCGCGCCTTCTCGTCCGCCAGCGCCAGGTTCTGCGCGATCGCGCCGCCGAGCCCGATCCCGGCGTACACCAGCCCGCCCTCGGACAGCGGGGCGGAGGCGGTCACCGCGCGCCGGAGCAGCTCGTCCCCGCCGCCGACCTCCTCCTGGTAGGTACGGGAGGCCTCGGAGTCGTCGAAGGTGCGCCCCTCGAACAGGTCCGGCGTGTGCACGGTGTGCCCGGCGGCGCGCAGCCGGTCGGCGGCGCCGCGCACGGCCGGGTTCAGGCCGTGCGAGGAGTGGAAGAGGACGATCTGGGCCACGGTCGGGTCCTTCGGCAAACGAGGTCAGGGATACCCACCCATGATCCCGCACCGCGCCGCGGCACCACGCCCGAGGCGGCGCGTCAGCCTTGCGGGGTCCAGGCGGCCACCAGGTCGAGCAGCCCGGGGAAGCGGGCGTCGAGGTCCTCGACCCGTACGTGGCTGCGCCGCTCCAGCCCGTACTGGCGCTGCCGGGTGATCCCGGCCTCGCGCAACGCCCTGAAGTGGTGGGTGAGCGAGGACTTGGGCCGGTCGAGCCCGAACCACCCGCAGGAGTGGTCGAAGTCCTCGGACTCCAGCAGCAGCTTGCGGACGATTGTCAGCCGCAGCGGGTCGCTGAGCGCTCCGAGGACGGTCTCAAGCCGCAGTTCGTCGATGCCCGGCTCGGGCAGCGGCGCCGGCAGGTCGGCCGGCTCGGGGAGCACCTTGACGGCGGATGCACCGGCCGTGGTCACGGGCCTGGTCAACTCCTCGACTCCTCACGTTCCCAAGGCTTCGTCGGCGCGTGCGCGCCGTGACTCGGCATCAGCAATCAGTACGACTCCAATCGTACTGCATGCTAGGTTCGACTCAACTCGTACTGCTGCGGACCAGCAGCGCACCTCGGGAGGGAACAGTCATGCCCGCGACCCGGACCACCCCCGACCGGCCGACGGAACCGCACCGGCCGGCCCCCACCGCACCCGCACCCACCGCATCCGCCCCCCTGTGGTGGATCTGGCTGGCCGCCTACCCGGTCACCGCCGTGTTCGTGCTCTCCAACGCCGCCACCCCCCTGTACGTGCTGTGGCAGCACGACATCGGCTTCTCCAAGGGCACCCTGACCGTGGTGTTCGCCTTCTACATCGTCGGCCTGATCGGCTCACTGCTGGTCTCCGGAGTGGCCTCCGACCGGGTCGGCCGCAAGCCCGTCCTGCTGCCCGCCCTGGCGCTCGGCCTCGCCGCCTGCCTGATCTTCGGGACCGCCACCAGCGTCGCCGCACTGATCGCGGCGCGGCTGTTCACCGGCATCGCGGTCGGCGCCGTGGTCTCGGCCGGGATGGCCGCGGTCACCGACGTGGCCGGGCCCGAGCGCAAGCGGACCGCCGCCCTGCTGGCCTCCTGTGCGATGGTCTTCGGCGCCGGCCTGGGCCCGCTGCTGGCCGGAGTGCTCTCCGAGCTGGCGCCCGCGCCGACCACCACCGTCTTCGTCGTCGAGGCCGCGGTCCTGGCCGGGGCGGTGCTGGTCGTGCTGCGGATGCCGGTGCGCCGGCGCGAGGTCGGCAGCCGGGGCGCCTGGATACGGGTGCCCGGCGTCCCGCGCGGCAACGGACGTCAACTCGCCCTCGGCATCGCGGTGTTCGCGCCCGGCATCACCGCCACCTCGTTCGTGCTCTCGCTCGGCCCCTCGCTGCTGTCCGGTCTGCTCGGCACCACCAACCGGATCGTCGCCGGCGCCATGGCCTTCGCGATGTTCCTCGCCGCCACCGGAGTGCAGTTCGCCGTCCAGAGGCTGCGCCGCCGCACCGTCCTGACCGCCGGCGCAGCGGCCACCGCGCTGAGCATGGTCACCCTGGCCGTGGCCGTGCACACCGAGGCGGTGGCAGTGCTCGTCCTCGCCGCGCTGCTGGCCGGGGCGGGCCAGGGCATGGGCCAGCTCGGCGGCCTGTCGCTGCTCAACGCCGGCATCCCGCCGCAGCGCCTCGCCGAGGCCAACGCCGCGTTCAACGTGGGCGGTTACGTCCCGGCCGGACTGCTGCCGGTCTCGGCCGGCTACCTCAGCGACGCGGTGGGCCTGACCAGCGGCGCCACCGTCTTCGCCGCCGTCCTGCTGGGCCTCGCCACCCTCGGCGGCCTGGTGGTCCTCGCCACCGGGCGCACGGTGACGGACCCCGCCTGATGGGCCGACCGCAGCCCCGGACCGCCGCGTCGCTCACCTGTTCGCAAGATTCCTATAGGTATGTTTTTTGTCCCCCTATGCCAGAACCATCAGCGGGGACATTCAAACTGCAAAGGAAGGGCTTGCAACAACATTCCATCCCGATGGTATGTATGGGTTCCAGGCAACGACGGAGGGCAGGGCCATGGCCAAGCAGGAGCGGGCGCGACGCACACGGGAGAAGGTCCTGACGGCCGCGGCCGAGGTGTTCGCCGTCCAGGGCTACGACAGCACCACGCTGAACACCGTGGCCGAACGCATCGCCATGACCAAGGGCGCGCTCTACGGCCACTTCCCCTCGAAGCGCTCGCTGGCCCGGGCCCTGATCGACGAGTCCCGCCACACGTGGACGAGCCTGCACGCCGCGTACGACGTCCCGGGCGCCGACGCCGCCGAGGTGCTCCAAGGCGTCGTGGTGGGCTTCACGGACCGGCTGCGCTCGGACGTGCGGCTACGGGCCGCGCTCCGGCTCGCGGTCGACCACCCCGACCTCGCCCCCGCCCGCTGCGACGTCCTCGCCGAGATGCACGACGCCCTGACCGACCTGGTCCGCCGCGCCCAGCGCGACAGCGGCTTCCCCGGCCACTGCCCGCCCCTGGTCGCCGAACTGCTGCTGACCGTGGTCCGGGGGCTGCTGACCACGGCCGAACGCACCGCGGACAACACCACCACGGACGACAGCACCGCCGACTGCGGCGGCACCGCGAACACCGTCGCCGCCAACAGCCCCGCCGACAACAGCCCCGCCCCCCGCAGCGGTGAACCCCTGTGGCGGCTGCTCTTCACCGCCCTGTCCGCCGACCCGGCCCCGACCCCCGCCCTCCCCTGACGGGCCCACCGGAGCGCCCCGCTACGACACCACGTCCTTGCGAGCGAACCCGCGGAACGCCAGCGCCAGCAGCACCACCGCGTACGACAGCGACAACGAGACCCCCTGCAGCATGCCGCCCCACTCCAGCTGCGGCTGCAGGGCGTCCGCCCAGGCGTACTGCCAGTGCGCCGGGAGCCACTCCCGCAGGTCGCCCAGTGCGGTGACCGCGTCCAGCACCCCGGTGATGATCGACAGGAACACCGCCCCGCCGACCGCCCCGAGCGGCGCGTCCGTCGCCGTCGAGAGCCAGAACGCCAGCGCGGCGATCACCAGCTCGCTCAGGAACACGAACGCCACCGCGATCGCGATCCGGGGCAGCGCCTCCCCGGCCGGCAGGCTGGCCCCAGCGGGCAGCTTCAGGTCACCCCACCCGTACGCCACCGTCCCCACCACCAGCCCGATCGCGGGCAGCATGACGATCGCCACCGCCGAGAACGCCAGCCCGACCGCGAACTTGCGGGCCAGCAGCCGCGCCCGCGGCACCGGCGCGGCCAGCAGGTAGCGCAGCGAGGACCAGCTGGCCTCCGAGGCCACCGTGTCCCCGCAGAACAGCGCGACCGGGATCACCAGCATGAAACCGGTGCCCACGAACAGCATGGTGACCGCGAAGTTGGCCCCCGAGGCGGTGGCCAGGTCGATGAAGGTGGTCCGGTCCGGACGCCCCGGGGTGCCGCCGATCTGGAACGCCGCCAGGATGACGAACGGCATCGCGGCCAGTACCCCGCCGATCACCAGCGTGCGGCGACGGCGCAGCTGACGCATCGCCTCCACTCGCAGCGGCAGCGTCCGGCCCGCCCGGTACCCCTCGGCATGGTCCGCCCCGGCGTGGTCCGCCCCGGCGTGGTCCGAGGAGACCCCATCCGTAGTAACACCAGCGCTCACGCCGCACCTCCGATCAATGACAGGAACGCGTCCTCCAACCGCCGCTGCGGCCCGGCGCTCTCCACCGGCACCCCCAGCCGCACCAGCTCCGCCAGCAGTTCGCTCGCCGCGAGCCCGTCCAGCCGGACCAGCAGCCCGCCCCCGACGGCCTCCGCCGAGCCGACCCCGGCCAGCGCGCCGACCTTCTCGACCACCGACTCCGGGGCGCAGGACGCGGCCACCCCGATCATCAGCAGCTCACCGGCGCCGACGATCTCGCCGACCGGCCCGGCCGTCACCAGCTGCCCGCGGTCCATCACCACCAGGTCGGTGCAGCTCTGCTCGACCTCGGCCAGCAGGTGGCTGGAGACGATGACGGTCCGCCCGCCCGCCGCGTACCGGATCATCACCTCGCGCATCTCGCGGATCTGCGGCGGGTCCAGCCCGTTGGTCGGCTCGTCCAGGATCAGCAGGTCCGGCATCCCGAGCATCGCCTGGGCGATGGCGAGCCGCTGCCGCATGCCCTGGGAGTACGTGCGCACCGCACGGTCCAGCGCCTCGCCGAGCCCGGCGATGGCCAGCGCCTCGTCGAAGCACGCGTCGGCCTCCGGGCGCCCGGTGGCCTGCCAGTACAGCCGCAGGTTGGCCCGCCCGGTGAGGTGCGGCAGGAAGCCCGCGCCCTCCACGAAGGCGCCGACCCGCGAGAGCACCGGCGCCCCGGGGCGGATCAGGTGCCCGAAGACCCGGATCTCCCCGGCGTCCGGCCGGATCAGGCCCATCAGCATCCGCAGCGTGGTGGTCTTGCCCGCGCCGTTCGGCCCGAGCAGGCCGAGCACCTGGCCCTGCTCCACCCGGAAGCCCAGGTCCCTTACGGCGTAACGGTCCTGGGAACCCTTGTAGCGCTTGCTCAGCCCGCTGATCCGCAGCGGCACCCCGGCCAGTTCCGGATCGAACTCGGGGCCCGAGGACGTACCGGCCACCGAACGCCGCCGCCGCGCCCACGGCACCAGCACCAGCCCCGCGGCCACCACCACGGCCGCCACCGGCAGCATCCAGGTCCGCGCGGGCAGCGGAGCCGCCTCCGTGACCAGTTCCCGCACCGTCGGCGCGGCGAGCGCCCCGGCCACGGCCACCCGGTAGGTGGCCGGCTCGTTCGGCGAGGCGTACGCCAGGTCGGTGGAGGCCAGCACCAGCCGCAGCCGGTGCCCCGCCGGGAAGTCGTGGTCCACGGCGGGCAGCCGGACCGTCACCGTCTTCCCCTCGTCCGCGCCCGTCACCCGCAGCGGAGCCGCGAGCTGCTCCGGCAGCACCGCCTTGCCGTCCGGCCCGACGTCGTACACCTTCGCGAACAGCACCGCGTCCGGCCGGTCCGCCTTCACCCGCACCGGCACGGTCGGCTGTCCGGTCAGGTGCAGCGAGGTGTCCAGCGGCGCCGAGTCGAAGGCGGCATTCTGCCCGGGGAAGTCCAGCGACAGCCCGGCCCCGAGCGCGGCCGCCTGGCTCAGCGCGCCGATCCCCGGCAGCGTCGAGATCCCGGGCGGCGCCCCGCCGGGCGGGTTGGCGACGGTCCTCTCCCCGCCCGCCAGCTCGACGGACCGCGTTCCGGTACCGCCGAGCCCCGGGTAGCGGTCGGCGTCGGCGCCACGCAGCACGGCCTGGAAGCCGGTCGAGTCGACGCCGCCGGTCCGGGTGACCCGGAAGCCCGGACCGGTGTCGTTGCCGAGCCCCTTCAGGTAGTGGTCGAACCAGGCGGTCACCCGGTCGTCCACCCGGGCGCTGGTGTCCGTGCCGCCGTCGTGCCCGCCCGCGAACCAGTCCACCGAGACGGGCGCGCCGTTGGCCGCCACCGCCCGGGCGATCCGGTCGCCCTGGTCCAGCGGGAACAGCGAGTCCTGCTGCCCCTGCACCACCAGGGTGGGCGCCTTGAGCCGCGCCGCCACCGAGGACGGGCTGGACCTGTCCAGCAGCGCCACGGCCTCCGGGTCGGCGTGCCCGGCGGTCGCGACCCGGTCGTACATCTGGCACAGCGACTCCAGGAACCGCCCGCACCCGACCTGCCCGTCCGCCACCGCCGCATCCGGCTTTCCGGCGTCCGGGTTCGCCCCGCTGCGCGGCGCACCGCCCGAGGGCCCGAGACCGCCCGCCGAACCAGGGGCCGCCGAGCCGGTGGTGAAGAAGATCCCGGCCCACAGCTTCTTGAACACGCCGTCCGCCGCGCCCGAGCCGTCCACCCCCTGTGGGAACAGCGCGTCGGCCAGGTTCCACCAGGTGATCTGGGTGGCCACCGCGTCGATCCGGCGGTCGTACGCCGAGGCCAGCAGCGAGATCGCCCCGCCGTACGACGCCCCGGTGATGCCGACCCGCGGGTCGCCGGGCCCGTCGAGCTCCACCTCGGGGCGCTGGGCCAGCCAGTCCACCAGGTGCCTGACGTCCTCGACCTCGCGGTCGGGCGCGTTCAGACCGATCTTCCCGCCGGAGTGCCCGAAGCCGCGCGCCGACCAGGTCAGCACCGCGTAGCCCTGCCGGGCCAGCTGCTCGGCGCGGTCCCGCTCGCCCTCCTTGGAGCCGCCGAAGCCGTGCGCCAGCAGGACGGCCGGTCGCGGGCTGGTGCCGGTGGTGAAGAAGGAGGTGTCCAGCTGGACCTGCTGGGTGCTGCCGGGCGTCTCCGGCATGCCGAGGAACCGGTCCTCCTGATGGACCGCCTGTTCACTGCCGGACGCCACCGTCGCCGTGCCGACCCCGGCGACCACCACCAGGGCCACCGCCCCGGCCAGCACCCTGCGCCGCACCGACGTACCCCGGCCGCGCCACCGGCGCCATGCCCCACCGAACTCCATGGGGGCTGATCGTATCCGTCGTCCGGGTAGGCGTCCGATAAAGCCACCGACCCTTTCCGCCCGGTTCGCCCCGTTCAATCCCGGTATCGCACGGCTCACCCGGCTCTCCCCCGGCCCGGACGACACCCCGAGGAGGCCCCTGCGCTCCGGCCGCCGCTCATCCTGCTCGCCACCCTCGCCGCCAACCCGGGCGGTCGGCCGGATCGTCGACCAGGCCCTCCGGCGGATCTTCCACCCCTCCGACGACGCGGGCGCCCCGCGCCCCGGAAGGGGCGCGGGGCGCTGCGTGAAGCGGAGGGAGGCCGCAGGCGCCGGAGCGCCGGAGCCCACCCGCTACAAAACCCTCGTCATCGTCCGGTGCGGAATCCCGGCGTCGTCGAACACCGGCCCCTCCGCCACGTACCCCAGCCGCTCGTAGAACCCGAGCGCCCGCACCTGCGCGTGCAGCTCGACCTCGACTCCGCCGCGCTCCCGCCCGGCCGCCTCGATCGCCCGGACCAGTTCGACCCCGAGCCCCGTCCCCCGGGCCGCCGCCAGGACCGCGAGCCGCCCGAGCAGCACCCGCCCCTCGACGCCCCCGGTCAGCTTCAGGGCCTCCTCGCCGAAGATCAGCCGCCCGGTCCCCAGCGCGGCGCCGTCCGCGCCCACCGCCAGCACGTGCACCGAGGTGGCGTCGTACTCGTCGTACTCCAGTTCCTCCGGCACGTTCTGCTCGACGACGAACACCTCACGCCGCACCGCCCGCACCTGCTCCAGGTCGGCCTCCCCCTCGGCGACCCGCACGGAGACCGTCATCTCAGCTCTCCGACGCGATGACGTCCAGCGCCTTCTGCAGGTCGGCCGGGTACTCGCTGCTGAACTCGACCCACTGCCCGTCCGCCGGGTGCTCGAAGCCGAGCGACACGGCGTGCAGCCACTGCCGGGTCAGCCCGAGCCGCTTCGCCAGCGTCGGGTCGGCGCCGTACGTCAGGTCGCCCACGCAGGGGTGCCGCAGCGCGGACATGTGGACGCGGATCTGGTGGGTGCGGCCGGTCTCCAGCTTGATGGCCATGAGCGAGGCCGCCCGGTACGCCTCGATCAGGTCGTAGTGGGTGACGGACGGCTTGCCCTCGCGGGTCACCGCCCACTTCCAGTCCGAGCTGGGGTGCCGGCCGATCGGCGCGTCGACCGTGCCGCTCAGCGGGTCCGGGTGCCCCTGGACCAGCGTGTGGTAGCGCTTGTCCGTGACCCGGTCGTGGAACTGCCGCTTGAGGTCGGTGTAGGCCCGCTCGGACTTGGCGACGACCATCAGCCCCGAGGTGCCGACGTCCAGCCGGTGCACGATGCCCTGCCGCTCGGCGGCACCGGAGGTCGAGATCCGGTAGCCGGCCGCGGCGAGCCCGCCGATGACGGTCGGGCCGGTCCAGCCGGGGCTCGGGTGGGCCGCGACGCCGACCGGCTTGTCGATCAGCACGATGTCCTCGTCGTCGTGGACGATCCGCATGCCGTCGACCGGCTCGGCCACGATCCGCACCGGGGCGGCGGGGGCGGGGATCTCGACCTCCAGCCAGGAACCGGCGGTCACCCGGTCCGACTTGCCGGCCACGGCGCCGTCGAGCGTCACCTTGCCCTCGGCGGCCAGCTCGGCGGCCTTGGTCCGGGAGAAGCCGAACATCCGGGCGAGGGCGGCGTCGAGACGCTCGCCCTCCAGACCGTCGGGAACGGGGAGGCTGCGGATCTGCGCTGCGGTACTCACCCGTACGAGTATGCCGGAAACCCGACCGCGCCCCGCCCGCCGGCCGCCCGGCCCGGGGTCGGGCCCTACTTCTCGCCCTTCTCCGCCGGCTGGTGCACGGTCCCGTCCGGGTTGCTGCCCCGGAAGGAGAGCAGCACGACGAGGATGCCGCCGCAGACGATCGCCGAGTCCGCGAGGTTGAACACCGCGAAGTGCTGGACCGAGATGAAGTCCACGACGTGCCCGCGGAAGACGCCCGGCGCACGGAACAGCCGGTCGGTGAGGTTGCCGAGGGCGCCGCCGAGCAGCAGCCCGAGCGCGATCGCCCACGGGAGGCTGTACAGCCGGCGGGCGATCCGCCAGATCACCACGATGACGGCCGAGGCGATCATCGTGAAGACGACGGTCAGGGCCTGCCCCATCCCGAAGGCGGCGCCGGAGTTGCGGATCACCTGGAGGGTGACGACGTCGCCGATCACCTTGATCGCCGCATGGTTCTCCAGCCTGGCGACGACCAGCAGCTTGCTGCCGAGGTCGATCAGGAAGGCGAGCACCGCGACGACCAGCAGCACCCCGACCCGGCGCCGGCCCGCGGGCTTGTCCGCCGCGGCGGCGCCGGACGCGGAGTCCGCCTCCGCGGGCCCGGTCGGCTCCACGGAATCGGCCACGGCCACCTCCACGCCATCGGCGGGGTTCGGGACGGCGTCGTCCCTGGTCTGGGGGGAACCTTGCGTACTGATGATCCGCTCCGCTGCCGATATGAGCCGGTGAGGGCCTGAACGCGTCCGTACCGACGAGTCAGGCGACGTTACGGGGTCGAGCGTACGGCAAGCCCGACCCCCCGCGTCGCCCCGATGGCGCGGCCGGTCGGCCGCCCGGCGCCCCGGTTCAGCGGCGTTCCTGCTTGGCCTTGCACTGCACGCAGAGCGTGGCCCGCGGGAAGGCCTGCATCCGGGCCTTGCCGATGGCCTGTCCGCAGGACTCGCAGGTGCCGAAGCCGACACCCTCCAGCCGCGCCAGGGCGCGTTCCGTCTGGGCGAGGCTGTCCCGCGCGTTGTTGGCGAGCGCCAGCTCGCTCTCCCGCGAGATGTTCTTCGTACCGGCGTCCACCTGGTCGTCACCGGCTCCGTCGTTGGAGTCGCGCATCAGGCCGGCGATCGCGGCGTCGGCGGCGTCGATCTCGCCGCGCAGCCGCTCCAGGTCGTTGATCAGCTCGTCGTGCAGCTCGTGGACCTCGTCCGAGGTCCAGGCCTCCTCACCCGGCCGGACGGGCAGTGTCGCCGGGTCGACCGACTCGGCTCCGCGCGTCACGGTGACGGTGTCGGTGCTGCTCTTCTGAGGTGCGGTAGTGGTCACGGTCCCCTCCCCTGGATCGGCCGCCACGGCCTTGCGTGCCCGCTTGGTGGCGGTACCCGCGCCGGTTGCCTTATCAGCCATGGCTTCGACCCCATCTACGAACGAATCGAGCCGCCGGTTCCCGGCGGCCTCCAGTGCCGGAACGATAATCCCGATCAAAACCGGTCACAACATGACATACCGATGCCTCACGATGATCCCACCCAGGCAGCCGCCCCAACCGCCACGCCCCGCGCGCTGACAGACTTGTGCCCACCTCGCCCCCGCCTAATCGCCCCCGCCGACCGGCCCGGACCGCACCCCGGGCCCGCTCCCCCGAATCCCCTTGGACAAACCGTCTGGCCCGGCCGATACACTGGCCCTGCAAGGCGCAGATGGGACGAGTACCGACGTACGCAGCCACCAGCGACCCGGGGACGGTGCGAGCCCGGGGGTGTGCACGGCGGGAAGATCACCCCGGAGCCGCCGGAAGAACAGCCACCGCGGTGGCCCACTAGACCCGGCAGCAAGCCCAAACAAGAGGGCCGCGAACGCAACACCGCGGCCAAGGAGGGTGGTACCGCGGGGCGGCTGGTCCGTCTCGTCCCTCCGGAGGATCCAGTCCCAGCATCCGCCGGAGGTAGACGCCCGCGATGACCACCTACAACCCCGTCCCCGCACAGGTGGACCTCCCCGCCCTCGAACACCAGATCCTCTCCTTCTGGCAGGACAACAAGGTCTTCCAGCGCAGCCTGGAGCAGTCCGAGGGCCGCCCCGAGTGGGTCTTCTACGAGGGCCCGCCGACCGCCAACGGCATGCCCGGCGCCCACCACATCGAGGCCCGCGTCTTCAAGGACGTCTTCCCGCGCTACCGGACGATGAAGGGCTACCACGTCGCCCGCAAGGCCGGCTGGGACTGCCACGGCCTCCCGGTCGAGCTCGCCGTCGAGAAGGAGCTGGGCTTCTCCGGCAAGCAGGACATCGAGGCGTACGGCATCGCCGAGTTCAACGCCAAGTGCCGCGAGTCGGTGACCCGCCACACCGACGCCTTCACCGAGCTGACCACCCGCATGGGGTACTGGGTCGACCTCGACGAGGCCTACCGGACGATGGACCCGTCGTACGTCCAGTCCGTCTGGTGGTCGCTCAAGCAGATCTTCGACAAGGGCCTGCTGGTCCAGGACCACCGGGTCGCCCCCTGGTGCCCGCGCTGCGGCACCGGCCTGTCCGACCACGAGCTGGCCCAGGGCTACGAGACCGTCGTCGACCCCTCGGTCTACGTCCGCTTCCCGCTCACCAGCGGCCCGCTGGCCGACCGGGCCGCCCTGCTGGTCTGGACCACCACCCCGTGGACCCTGGTCTCCAACACCGCCGCAGCCGTCCACCCGGAGGTCACCTACGTGGTGGCCACCGACGGCAACGAGCAGCTGGTCGTCGCCGAGCCGCTGGTCGCCAAGGCGCTCGGCGAGGGCTGGGAGACCACCGGCGAGTCCTTCACCGGCGCCGAGATGGAGCGCTGGGCCTACCGCCGCCCCTTCGACCTGGTCGAGATCGAGAACGCCCACTACGTCCTCAACGCCGACTACGTCACCACCGAGGACGGCACCGGCATCGTCCACCAGTCCCCCGCCTTCGGCGCGGACGACCTCGCGACCTGCCGCAAGTACGGCCTGCCGGTGGTCAACCCGGTGCTCGGCGACGGCACCTTCGCCCCCGAGGTCCCGCTGGTCGGCGGCCAGTTCTTCAAGAAGGCCGACGAGGCCCTGGTCGCGGACCTCAAGGAGCGCGGCCTGCTCTTCCGCCACCTGCCGTACGAGCACAGCTACCCGCACTGCTGGCGCTGCCACACCGCGCTGCTCTACTACGCGCAGCCGTCCTGGTACATCCGGACCACCGCCGTCAAGGACGCGATGATCCGCGAGAACGAGGCCACCAACTGGTTCCCGGACACGGTCAAGCACGGCCGCTTCGGCGACTGGCTCAACAACAACATCGACTGGGCGCTCAGCCGCAACCGCTACTGGGGCACCCCGCTGCCGATCTGGCGCTGCGAGGAGGGCCACCTCACCTGCGTCGGCTCGCTGGCCGAGCTGTCCGAGCTCACCGGCACCGACCAGAGCGCCCTCGACCCGCACCGCCCGTACATCGACGACGTGACCTTCGCCTGCCGCGACTGCGGCGGCACCGCCACCCGCGTGCCCGAGGTCATCGACGCCTGGTACGACTCGGGCTCGATGCCCTTCGCCCAGTACGGCTACCCGTACCAGAACAAGGAGCTGTTCGAGAAGCGCTACCCGGCGCAGTTCATCTCCGAGGCGATCGACCAGACCCGCGGCTGGTTCTACACCCTGATGGCCGTCGGCACCCTGGTGTTCGACAGGAACAGCTACGAGAACGTCGTCTGCCTGGGCCACATCCTGGCCGAGGACGGCCGCAAGATGTCCAAGCACCTGGGCAACATCCTCCAGCCGATCCCGCTGATGGACCAGCACGGCGCCGACGCCGTCCGCTGGTTCATGGCGGCCGGCGGCTCGCCCTGGTCGGCCCGCCGGGTCGGCCACGGCACCATCCAGGAGGTGGTCCGCAAGACCCTCCTCACCTACTGGAACACCGTCGCCTTCCAGGCCCTGTACGCCCGCACCTCCGAGTGGGCCCCCTCCGCGAGCGACCCGGCCCCGGCCGACCGCCCGCAGCTGGACCGCTGGGTGCTCTCCGAACTGAACACCCTGGTCCGCGAGGTGGACGCGGCCTTCGAGGCGTACGACACCCAGCGCGCCGGCAAGCTGCTCTCCGGCTTCGTCGACGACCTCTCCAACTGGTACGTCCGCCGCGGTCGCCGCCGCTTCTGGCAGGGCGACGCCGCCGCGCTCGCCACCCTGCACGAGGCGCTGGAGACCGTCACCCGCCTGATGGCCCCGCTCACCCCCTTCATCACCGAGCGGGTCTGGCAGGACCTGGTCGTCCCGGTCACCCCGGACGCCCCGACCTCGGTGCACCTGGCGACCTGGCCCGAGGCCGACGAGACCCTGATCGACACCGAGCTCTCCCGGCACATGGCCCTGGTCCGCCGCCTGGTCGAACTGGGCCGTGCCACCCGCGCCGAGTCCGGCGTGAAGACCCGCCAGCCGCTCTCCCGCGCCCTGGTCGCCGCCCAGGGCTGGGAGGAGCTGCCCGCCGACCTGCGCGCCCAGATCGCCGAGGAGCTCAACGTCTCCACCCTGGAGTCCCTCGCCGAGGTCGGGGGCTCGCTCGTCGACACCACCGCCAAGGCCAACTTCCGCGCCCTGGGCAAGCGCTTCGGCAAGGGCGTCCAGGACGTCGCCAAGGCCGTCGCCGCCACCGACGCCGCCCGCCTGGCCACCGAACTGCGCGCCGACGGCCAGACCAGCATCGACCTGAACGGCGAGACGATCACCCTCTCCCCCGACGAGGTGATCATCACCGAAACCCCGCGCGAGGGCTGGGCCGTCGCCAACGAGTCCGGTGCCACCGTCGCCCTCGACCTGACCATCACCCCGGAACTCAAGCGCCTCGGCATCGCCCGCGACGCCATCCGCCAGATCCAGGAAGCCCGCAAGAACTCCGGCCTCGACGTAGCCGACCGCATCATCCTCCGCTGGCGCGCCACCACGGAAGAAACCGCCGAAGCGATCGCCGAACACGGCCCCCTCGTCGCCGAAGAGGTCCTCGCCACCGACTTCGCCGCCGGCGAAGCCGACTGGACCTCCGACACCTTCACCGACGAATCCCTCGGCCTCGCCTTCCAACTCCGCAAGGCCTGACCCCCCGAAGCCGCCGCCCAGCTCCCCCGAGCCGGGCGGCGGTTTCCCTTTTCCCCAACCCCCTCACCGGCGCCCACCCCCCTCGTGGGCGCGCAGGCAACGCCCCGCGCGCCCACGGGAAGCCGTACTCCTCGCCCAATCGGGCGAG